>BNJV01001712.1_pt1 | contig 628200 bp, 723 predicted proteins | sample 8540591 | NCBI WGS metagenome assembly BNJV01 (sample SAMD00202457, study PRJDB9452) | human saliva metagenome | host: Homo sapiens
ACCCACCACGTACAGGTCTGGATGATAAGTTATTAGATACTATTCTTACTTATATACCAGAAAAATGGTTTATATTTCTTGTAATGTTTCGACCTTGGCTCGTGATTTGGTACGCTTAGTAGAAGTCTATGACCTTCATTATATCCAGTCGGTCGATATGTTCCCACATACAGCTCGAACTGAAGCTGTTGTAAAATTAATAAAAAAAGTTTAAAAAAGGTGTTGACAAAGTTTAAAAAGTCGGTATAATAGTAAGAGTTGAAAATAACAACTCAGGTCCGTTGGTCAAGGGGTTAAGACACCGCCTTTTCACGGCGGTAACACGGGTTCGAATCCCGTACGGACTATGGTATGTTGCGGTTGGAACACTTGATGAAAAAAGTTTTAAAAAAGTTTCAAAAAAGTGTTGACAAGCGAAAGCAACTGTGATATACTAATATAGTTGTCACTTGAGAGAAGTGAGTGACAAAGACCTTTGAAAACTGAACAAGACGAACCAATGTGCAGGGCACTACAACAACTGTTGTAGTACTGAACAATGAAAAAACAATAAATCTGTCAGTGACAGAAATGAGTGAGAACTCAAACTTTTAATGAGAGTTTGATCCTGGCTCAGGACGAACGCTGGCGGCGTGCCTAATACATGCAAGTAGAACGCTGAAGGAGGAGCTTGCTTCTCTGGATGAGTTGCGAACGGGTGAGTAACGCGTAGGTAACCTGCCTGGTAGCGGGGGATAACTATTGGAAACGATAGCTAATACCGCATAAGAGTAGATGTTGCATGACATTTGCTTAAAAGGTGCAATTGCATCACTACCAGATGGACCTGCGTTGTATTAGCTAGTTGGTGGGGTAACGGCTCACCAAGGGCGACGATACATAGCCGACCTGAGAGGGTGATCAGCCACACTGGGACTGAGACACGGCCCAGACTCCTACAGGGAGGCAGCAGTAGGGAATCTTCGGCAATGGACGGAAGTCTGACCGAGCAACGCCGCGTGAGTGAAGAAGGTTTTCGGATCGTAAAGCTCTGTTGTAAGAGAAGAACGAGTGTGAGGTGGAAAGTTCACACTGTGACGGTATCTTACCAGAAAGGGACGGCTAACTACGTGCCAGCAGCCGCGGTAATACGTAGGTCCCGAGCGTTGTCCGGATTTATTGGGCGTAAAAGCGAGCGCAGGCGGTTAGATAAGTCTGAAGTTAAAGGCTGTGGCTTAACCATAGTACGCTTTGGAAACTGTTTAACTTGAGTGCAAGAGGAGGTGGAATTCCATGTGTAGCGGTGAAATGCGTAGATATATGGAGGAACACCGGTGGCGAAAGCGGCTCTCTGGCTTGTAACTGACGCTGAGGCTCGAAAGCGTGGGGAGCAAACAGGATTAGATACCCTGGTAGTCCACGCCGTAAACGATGAGTGCTGGGTGTTAGACCCTTTCCGGGGTTTAGTGCCGCAGCTAACGCATTAAAGCACTCCGCCTGGGAGTACGACCGCAAGGTTGAAACTCAAAAGGAATTGACGGGGGGCCCGCACAAGCGGTGGAGCATGTGGTTTAATTCGAAGCAACGCGAAGAACCTTACCAGGTCTTGACATCCCTCTGACCGCTCTAGAGATGAGAGCTTTTCCTTCGGGACAGAGGTGACAGGTGGTGCATGGTTGTCGTCAGCTCGTGTCGTGAGATGTTGGGTTAAGTCCCGCAACGAGCGCAACCCCTATTGTTAGTTGCCATCATTCAGTTGGGCACTCTAGCGAGACTGCCGGTAATAAACCGGAGGAAGGTGGGGATGACGTCAAATCATCATGCCCCTTATGACCTGGGCTACACACGTGCTACAATGGCTGGTACAACGAGTCGCAAAGCCGGTGACGGCAAGCTAATCTCTTAAAAGCCAGTCTCAGTTCGGATTGTAGGCTGCAACTCGCCTACATGAAGTCGGAATCGCTAGTAATCGCGGATCAGCACGCCGCGGTGAATACGTTCCCGGGCCTTGTACACACCGCCCGTCACACCACGAGGTTTGTAACACCCGAAGTCGGTGAGGTAACCGTAAAGGAGCCAGCCGCCTAGGTGGGATAGATGATTGGGGTGAAGTCGTAACAAGGTAGCCGTATCGGAAGGTGCGGCTGGATCACCTCCTTTCTAAGGATAAGGAACTGCGCATTGGTCTTGTTTAGTCTTGAGAGGTCTTGTGGGGCCTTAGCTCAGCTGGGAGAGCGCCTGCTTTGCACGCAGGAGGTCAGCGGTTCGATCCCGCTAGGCTCCATTGGTGAGAGATCACCAAGTAATGCACATTGAAAATTGAATATCTATATCAAATAGTAACAAGAAAATAAACCGAAAACGCTGTAGTATTAATAAGAGTTTATGACTGAAAGGTCAAAAAATAAGGTTAAGTTAATAAGGGCGCACGGTGGATGCCTTGGCACTAGGAGCCGAAGAAGGACGTGACAAACGACGATATGCCTTGGGTAGCTGTAAGTAAGCGATGATCCAGGGATTTCCGAATGGGGGAACCCAACAGGTACTACCTGTTACCCGCATCTGTTAAGGATGTGAGGAGGAAGACGCAGTGAACTGAAACATCTAAGTAGCTGCAGGAAGAGAAAGCAAAAGCGATTGCCTTAGTAGCGGCGAGCGAAACGGCAGGAGGGCAAACCGAAGAGTTTACTCTTCGGGGTTGTAGGACTGCAATGTGGACTCAAAGATTATAGAAGAATGATTTGGGAAGATCAGCCAAAGAGAGTAATAGCCTCGTATTTAAAATAGTCTTTGTACCTAGCAGTATCCTGAGTACGGCGGGACACGTGAAATCCCGTCGGAATCTGGGAGGACCATCTCCCAACCCTAAATACTCCCTAGTGACCGATAGTGAACCAGTACCGTGAGGGAAAGGTGAAAAGCACCCCGGGAGGGGAGTGAAATAGAACCTGAAACCGTGTGCCTACAACAAGTTCGAGCCCGTTAATGGGTGAGAGCGTGCCTTTTGTAGAATGAACCGGCGAGTTACGTTATGATGCGAGGTTAAGTTGAAGAGACGGAGCCGTAGGGAAACCGAGTCTGAATAGGGCGAATTAGTATCATGACGTAGACCCGAAACCATGTGACCTACCCATGAGCAGGTTGAAGGTGCGGTAAGACGCACTGGAGGACCGAACCAGGGCACGTTGAAAAGTGCTTGGATGACTTGTGGGTAGCGGAGAAATTCCAAACGAACTTGGAGATAGCTGGTTCTCTCCGAAATAGCTTTAGGGCTAGCGTCGACATTAAGATTCTTGGAGGTAGAGCACTGTTTGGGTGAGGGGTCCATCCCGGATTACCAATCTCAGATAAACTCCGAATGCCAATGAATTATGGTCGGCAGTCAGACTGCGAGTGCTAAGATCCGTAGTCGAAAGGGAAACAGCCCAGACCACCAGCTAAGGTCCCAAAATAATTGTTAAGTGGAAAAGGATGTGGGGTTGCACAGACAACTAGGATGTTAGCTTAGAAGCAGCTATTCATTCAAAAGAGTGCGTAATAGCTCACTAGTCAGTGACCCTGCGCCGAAAAATGTACCAGGGGCTAAAACAATTTACCGAAGCTGTGGATACCTTTATAGGTATGGTAGGAGAGCGTTCTATGTGTGAAGAAGGTGTACCGTGAGGGTGCTGGAACGCATAGAAGTGAGAATGCCGGTATGAGTGGCGAAAGACAGGTGAGAATCCTGTCCACCGTAAGACTAAGGTTTCCAGGGGAAGGCTCGTCCGCCCTGGGTTGAGTCGGGACCTAGGAGAGACCGAAGGTGTATCCGATGGACAACAGGTTGATATTCCTGTACTAGGTATGTAGTGATGGAGGGACGCAGTAGGCTAACTAAAAAGCAGACGATTGGAAGTGTCTGTCTAAGCAGTGAGGGTGTGATATGAGTCAAATGCTTATATCTGTAACATTGAGCTGTGATGGGGAGCGAAGTTTAGTAGCGAAGTTAGTGACGTCACACTGCCAGAAAAAAGCTTCTAGCGTTTAAACATACTCTACCCGTACCGCAAACCGACACAGGTAGTCGAGGGCGAGTAGCCTCAGGTGAGCGAGAGAACTCTCGTTAAGGAACTCGGCAAAATGACCCCGTAACTTCGGGAGAAGGGGTGCTGACTTTAAGTCAGCCGCAGTGAATAGGCCCAAGCAACTGTTTATCAAAAACACAGCTCTCTGCTAAATCGTAAGATGATGTATAGGGGGTGACGCCTGCCCGGTGCTGGAAGGTTAAGAGGGTGCTTAGCGCAAGCGAAGGTATGAATTGAAGCCCCAGTAAACGGCGGCCGTAACTATAACAGTCCTAAGGTAGCGAAATTCCTTGTCGGGTAAGTTCCGACCCGCACGAAAGGCGTAATGATTTGGGCACTGTCTCAACGAGAGACTCGGTGAAATTTTTAGTACCTGTGAAGATGCAGGTTACCCGCGACAGGACGGAAAGACCCCATGGAGCTTTACTGCAGTTTGATATTGAGTGTCTGTACCACATGTACAGGATAGGTAGGAGTCTATGAGATCGGGACGCCAGTTTCGAAGGAGACGTTGTTGGGATACTACCCTTGTGTTATGGCCACTCTAACCCGGATAGGGTGATCCCTATCGGAGACAGTGTCTGACGGGCAGTTTGACTGGGGCGGTCGCCTCCTAAAAGGTAACGGAGGCGCCCAAAGGTTCCCTCAGAATGGTTGGAAATCATTCGCAGAGTGTAAAGGTATAAGGGAGCTTGACTGCGAGGCTACAACTCGAGCAGGGACGAAAAGTCGAGGCTTAGTGATCCGGTGGTTCCGTATGGAAGGGCCATCGCTCAACGGATAAAAAGCTACCCTGGGGATAACAGGCTTATCTCCCCCAAGAGTTCACATCGACGGGGAGGTTTGGCACCTCGATGTCGGCTCGTCGCATCCTGGGGCTGTAGTCGGTCCCAAGGGTTGGGCTGTTCGCCCATTAAAGCGGCACGCGAGCTGGGTTCAGAACGTCGTGAGACAGTTCGGTCCCTATCCGTCGCGAGGCGTAGGAAATTTGAGAGGATCTGCTCCTAGTACGAGAGGACCAGAGTGGACTTACCGCTGGTGTACCAGTTGTCTTGCCAAAGGCATCGCTGGGTAGCTATGTAGGGGAAGGGATAAACGCTGAAAAGCATCTAAGTGTGAAACCCACCTCAAGATGAGATTTCCCATGATTTTTATATCAGTAAGAGCCCTGAGAGATGATCAGGTAGATGGGTTAGAAGTGGAAGTGTGGCGACACATGTGGCGGACTAATACTAATAGCTCGAGGACTTATCCAAAGTAACTGAGAATATGAAAGCGAGTGGTTTTCTTGATTTGAATAGATATTCAATTTTGAGTGAGGTATTACTCAGAGTTAAGTGACGATAGCCTAGGAGATACACCTGTACCCATGCCGAACACAGAAGTTAAGCCCTAGAACGCCGGAAGTAGTTGGGGGTTGCCCCTGTGAGATATGGAAGTCGCTTAGCTCTAGGGAGTTTAGCTCAGCTGGGAGGCATCTGCCTTACAAGCAGAGGGTCAGCGGTTCGATCCGTTAACTCCCATAGGTCCCGTAGTGTAGCGGTTATCACGTCGCCCTGTCACGGCGAAGATCGCGGGTTCGATTCCCGTCAGGGACCGTTTAAAGATAACGAAGTTATTTTTGAGACTCGTTAGCTCAGTTGGTGAGAGCAATTGACTTTTTAATCAATGGGTCACTGGTTCGAGGCCCAGTACGGGTCATATCTGCGGGTTTGGCGGAATTGGCAGACGCACCAGATTTGGGATCTGGCGCTTAACGGCGTGGGGGTTCAAGTCCCTTAACCCGCATTAAGATATAATAAATGAGCCGGCTTAGCTCAGTTGGTAGAGCATCTGATTTGTAATCAGAGGGTCGCGTGTTCAAAGTCATGTAGCCGGCATTTTTTAGATGAAGAAAAATGGTGCGAACGTAGTTCAGTGGTAGAACACCACCTTGCCAAGGTGGGGGTCGCGAGTTCGAATCCGTCGTTCGCTTAGAGAGGCCGGGGTGGCGGAACTGGCAGACGCACAGGACTTAAAAATCCTGCGATTGGTAACGATCGTACCGGTTCGATTCGGTCCTCGGCATAATATAATGAGCACCCTTAGCTCAACTGGATAGAGTACCTGACTACGAATCAGGCGGTTGGAGGTTCGACTCCTCTAGGGTGCATTTTTCTATTTAACTCGGGAAGTAGCTCAGCTTGGTAGAGTACTTGGTTTTGGGACCAAGGTGTCGCAGGTTCGAATCCTGTCTTCCCGATTTATGGCGGTGTAGCTCAGCTGGCTAGAGCGTCCGGTTCATACCAGGAGGTCAGGGGGTTTCGATCCCTTCGCCGCTATATATGATCTTGTTGGACCTTTAGCTCAACTGGTTAGAGCTCTCGGCTCATAACCGAGTGGTCGTAGGTTCAAGTCCTACAAGGTCCTATTTGAATAATATTTGGAGGATTACCCAAGTCCGGCTGAAGGGAACGGTCTTGAAAACCGTCAGGCGTGTAAAAGCGTGCGTGGGTTCGAATCCCACATCCTCCTTATAATTAACGCGGGATGGAGCAGCTCGGTAGCTCGTCGGGCTCATAACCCGAAGGTCGTAGGGTTCAAATCCTGCTCCCAGCAATAAGGCTCGGTAGCTCAGTTGGTAGAGCAATGGATTGAGCTCCATGTCAGCGGTTTGATTCGTCTCCCTTTTATTTTGGCCTCTGGGTGGTTGCATTTTGGTGGTAAGCCAGCCTGTGTTCTAATCGCCACTTTGGTTTTATTCAGTGCCAGTTTTAACGGGCGCGTAACTCAGGTGGTTGACCTGCCTGATGGCATGAGGTCGGTGGTTCAGTCCTCGTGCCCGTGGTGGAAGTACTCAAGAGGCTGGGGACGGTTTGCTAAATCATTGAATTAAAGGTAACTGTGAGTTCGAATCATATTCTCCGTTGAATGAGTTTACCAACCACCACTTCTTCTTTATCGCTGCACTTGGAAAAGTAGCTCGAAGGACCAATTCGTCTTTCTTTTGATATTCAAACAAAATCTTTTTAAGTTTTAGTTCAAAACCAAGGCTTTCGTTTTGATCAAGTGTTCCAACCGCAATATACCATAGTCCGTACGGGATTCGAACCCGTGTTACCGCCGTGAAAAGGCGGTGTCTTAACCCCTTGACCAACGGACCAGAGTTGTTATTTTCAACTCTTACTATTATACAGCCTTTTTGGTTTTTGTCAACTACTTTTTTAAACTTTTTTTACTTTTTTTCGACTTTTTTTAAATTTGACTATTTTATCCCAATAGCTCTTTAAACACTATGCTTTTTTATCTTTTTCTCTTTTTATCAGCTTTACAACAGCTTCAGTTCGAGCGGTATGTGGGAACATATCGACCGACTGGATATAATGAAGATCATAGACTTCTACCAAACGCACCAAATCCCGTGCTAAGGTTGAAACATTACATGAAATATAAACCATTTTTTCTGGTATATAGGTAAGAATTGTATCTAATAACTTGTCATCCAGACCTGTACGTGGTGGATCTACGATCAGAGCATCTGCTCGGTAGCCTTCCTTATACCAACGAGGAATAATCTCTTCTGCTGTCCCTGCTTCGTAATGTGTATTATCAAATCCCATTCTTTTAGCATTTCGCTTAGCATCTTCAATAGCTTCTGGAATAATATCCATACCTCTGAGTGTTTTAACTTTCTTTGCAAAGGCAAATCCAATCGTTCCAACTCCACAATAAGCGTCAATCAAATGGTCTTCTTTACCAACATCTAGCGCTTTTACTGCCTCGCTATAGAGGACTTCTGTTTGTTCAGGATTTAACTGATAGAAAGCTCTAGGGGATAGTGAGAATTCATAGTCAAGTACACCTTCTTGAATACTCTCTTGTCCCCATATAATCTCTGTCTTTTCACCATATATCTCACTGGTTTTAGCTGTATTTGTATTCACAGCTACTGTCACAACTTCTGGAAAATCTTTAATTAAATCTTTTACCAGCAGGGTTAAATTAAGCTGGCGGTTTGTAACAATAATAATCTGAACCTGTCCGGTCTTCCTTGCTCGTCGAACCATAATAGTACGGACACCTAGGACTTTCCTCTCGTCTGTGATTGGAATCTGGTGATAAGTAAGTAATTCTGCTAGACGATTAGCAATCACTTGGGTTTCCTTGTCTTGTACTAGGCAGTCTTTCAACTCCACTAAATAGTGAGAGTTTTGTGCATATAAGCCTGCCTTGACCTGATTCTTAAATTTTCGAGTCTGAAATTGTAACTTAGCACGGTAGTACTTTGGTTCTTGCATACCAATCGTCGGGCGGATTTCATAATTTTCATATCCTGCAGGGGCAAATTTTTTCAGCGCTTGATGAAGCAAGTCCGTCTTGAACTCCAACTGCTTATCATAATGCAGGTGCATGATTTGGCAGCCTCCGCACTCATTGTAAATAGTACAAGCTGGCACAACGCGGAATTTAGACTTCTTGTTGACCTTTAATAACTTCGCTTCAACAAAGTTACGTTTAATAGAAGTAATCTGACAATAGATATCTTCTCCTTTTAAAGCTCCAGGTACAAAGACTAACGTTTTTTGGTAAAAAGCCGATTCCCTCACCATTAATTCCCATGCGCTTGATTTTTTTAATGGTATTTTTTTGTTTCACTTTCAGATTCATACCCCTATCTTATCACATTTTTGAGTTATAATAGAACTATGAAAATCACAAAACTTGAAAAGAAAAAGACTCTATCTGATGGAGCTTGATAATGGCGACAAATGCTACATCACCGAAGATACAATTGTTCGTTTTATGTTATCGAGAGATAAGGTGATAAGCGAAGAGGAATTGAAAGAGATTCAGGACTTTGCTCAATTTTCTTATGGTAAGAATCTAGCCCTCTACCACCTATCCTTTAAAGCTCGCACTGAAAAAGAAGTCAGAGAATATCTGAAAAAATACGATATCGATGAAAACATCCTTTCTCAAGTCATTATTAATCTTAAAGAAGATAAGTGGATTAATGATAGCCAGTACGCTTATGCTATCATCAATGCCAATCAACTTTCAGGAGACAAGGGGCCTTATGTACTGACTCAGAAATTAGCACAAAAAGGGATTTCAAAATCCACTATAGAAGAGATACTGAAAGAATTTGATTTTTCGGACGTTGCTCAACGTGTAGCTAATAAACTATTGAAAAAATATGAGGGAAAACTCCCAGCTCGTGCTTTGCAAGATAAGATTATCCAGAATCTGACCAACAAGGGTTTCTCCTACTCTGATGCTAAAATTGCCTTTGAACAGTTGGATAGTCAAGTCGACGAAGAAACTACTCAGGAACTCATCTTCAAGGAACTTGATAAGCAATATGCTAAGTATGCTCGAAAGTATGCAGGCTACGAACTTAAACAGCGTTTAACTCAAGTTTTAGCACGAAAAGGCTACGATTTTTCGGATATAGCAAGCGCTCTTAGAGAATATCTTTAATATTTTCGTGTAAAATTCACAGATTTCAGGCAATTTTATGGTACAATAGTAAATGATAAACTTATAAATTGTAGAAAGTTGGTTAGTTATGAAGCTTCCAAAAGAAGGCGACTTTATTACAATTCAAAGTTATAAGCATGATGGGAGTCTCCACCGAACTTGGCGGGACACCATGGTACTAAAAACAACAGAAAACGCCATTATTGGTGTCAACGATCATACACTTGTTACCGAAAGTGATGGTCGTCGTTGGGTCACTCGAGAACCTGCTATTGTTTACTTTCACAAGAAATATTGGTTTAATATCATTGCCATGATTCGTGATAATGGAGTTTCCTACTATTGCAATATGGCTAGCCCCTACTATCTGGATGAAGAAGCACTGAAGTATATTGATTATGATTTGGATGTTAAAATTTTTACAGATGGAGAAAAACGTCTCTTGGACGTTGAGGAGTATGAGCGTCACAAACGTAAAATGGATTATTCTGATGACTTAGACTATATTTTAAAAGAACATGTCAAAATTCTTGTTGATTGGATTAACAATGGACGTGGTCCTTTCTCAGAAGCCTATGTAAACATTTGGTACAAGCGCTATGTAGAACTAAAGAATCGGTAAAGTTGTCAAACTAGGGTGAAAGCCCTGGTTTTTTATTTTAATACTCAATAAAAATCAAAGAGCAAACTAGGAAACTAGCCGCAGGCTGTACTTGAGTACGGCAAGGCGACGTTGACGCGGTTTGAATTTGATTTTCGAAGAGTATAAAAACCCAGCTTTACAGCTGGGCTTATCCTTATATATCTAATTTTGTAACTGTAAATTTGATATGGGAATAGTCTTTTTCAACATCCTTATCCAACAAGAACGCTGTGGCATCTTTCTTAACCTGAACCAGGTCAATATTCTGGGCTTGTGCTGCATAGACACATCCACAATAACATTGACGGTAAATGTCATACTCTTCACACATCTCTACCGAACGTTTGTAGCCTTGATTTTTCTTGAAATCACTTGGAAGATAGTGTGTTGTGTAAATTTTTTGCACATCGATTCCGATGCTGTTAATGGTTTGAGAATTCTTATGAGGACTGATGGTTAAAGCCGAACCGAAATAGTCAAAACCTAAATCCATAGCCACTTGCGCTGTTTTATCCAGGCGGTAGTCAAAGCAAACCTTGCAACGATCGCCACCTTCTGGCTCTTCCTCTAGTCCTCTGACTAACTTACGGTATTCATTGGGTTCATAGGGAGCTTCTAGGTACTGGACTGTATTTCCTGTCCGCTCATTGAAATCACTGACAAATTTCTTGGTGACATAAGCTCGCTTGTGGTATTCTGCCTTGGGATGGATATTAGAATTGGCAAAATAGATGGTCACATCTGCATACTTGGTCAAATATTCTAGAGTATAGGTACTGCAAGGAGCACAGCAAACATGCATGAGAATAGTTGGTCGTTGCTCATTTTCTCCCATACTTGTACCATCTTCTGCATGACACGGTCATAATTAATCTTCTGATTAGGGTTCATCTTGCTCAGAATTTCTTCTACATCGATCATGTTTTTCTCCTTTTTCTAGTCTTATTTTATCATATAAGTTAAGAGAGCTCAAATCAATTTAAAAGTGAATAGCATAAAAAGGAGGAATAGACATTCCCTCCTTTTGTGTTTTTTATAAGTTGTTTTCTATAGAGAGCTTACATCATGCCGCCCATCATGCTTGGATCCATTGCTGGAGCTGGGGCCACTGGTTCTGGTTTATTGGCTACGACTGCTTCTGTTGTTAAAATCAAGCTGGCTACAGACGCTGCATTTTGTAGGGCTGAACGACTAACCTTAACTGGATCGATAATCCCTTGATCAATCATATTGACCCACTCACCAGTTGCTGCGTTGAATCCTGTACCAACTTCAGCATTTCAAACGATCGATAACGATTGAACCTTCAAATCCTGCATTGTGGGCGATTTGACGAACAGGTTCTTCCAAGGCACGGAGAACAATATTGCGCCCTGTCGCTTCATCTCCTGTCAATTCCAAATCAGCCACGGCTGGGATAACATTTACAAGGGCTGTTCCACCACCTGCAACGATTCCTTCTTCAACAGCTGCACGAGTAGCGTTGAGAGCATCTTCGATGCGAAGTTTCATTTCTTTCAACTCAGTTTCAGTTGCGGCTCCGACCTTAATAACCGCTACACCACCTGACAATTTGGCCAAGCGTTCTTGCAATTTTTCACGGTCGAATTCTGAAGTTGTAGTTTCGATTTGAGACTTGATAACTGCAACACGATGAGAAATCGCTTCAGGATTTCCCGCACCTTCTACGATAACCGTACTATCTTTGTCCACAGTTACTCTTGCTGCTTGACCAAGGGCTTCAATTGTCGCGTCTTTCAACTCAAGACCAAGATCTTCTGTGATAACTGTTCCGCCTGTCAAGATGGCGATATCTTCGAGCATAGCTTTACGACGGTCACCAAAACCAGGTGCCTTAACTGCTACCACGTTGAAGGTTCCACGAATCTTGTTCAAGACAAGAGTTGGAAGAGCTTCACCATCTACATCATCCGCAATAATCAAGAGTGGACGATTGCTTTGGAGAATACTTTCTAAGAGTGGCAAGATTTCTTGGATATGGAAATCTTCTTATCAGTAATCAAAATGTATGGATTTTCAAGATCAGCTACCATTTTTTCGCTATCTGTTACCATGTACTGTGAAAGGTAACCACGGTCGAACTGCATACCTTCTACAACTTCAAGCTCTGTTTCCATACCACGTGACTCTTCGATAGTGATGACTCCGTCTTTGCCAACTTTTTCCATGGCTTCAGAGATGTATTCGCCGACTTTTTCAGAACGAGAAGACACGGCAGCAACCTGAGCAATAGCTTCTTTATTGGCAACTGGGATGGCATTGTTTTTCAAAGCTTCAACTGCTGCGGCAACTGCTGTTTCAATCCCACGACGAATACCGATTGGATTTGCACCTGCTGTGACGTTTTTGATTCCTTCACGGACGATTGCTTGGGTCAAAACAGTTGCAGTTGTAGTCCCATCACCTGCAATATCATTGGTTTTTGAAGCTACTTCTGACACCAATTTGGCACCCATATTTTCAAAATGGTCTTCCAATTCGATTTCTTTAGCAATAGTTACACCGTCATTGGTGATGAGTGGTGAACCGAATGATTTTTCAAGAACGACATTACGACCTTTTGGTCCCAAGGTTACTTTAACAGTGTCTGCAAGGATATCGACACCACGAACCATAGCTGAACGGGCATCTGATGAAAATTTAATTTCTTTTGACATACTTACTTTCTCCTTCTATTCTTCAATGATTGCCAAGATGTTAGCTTCGCCTACGATGAGGTACTTTTCATCACCATCTTTGACATCAAGACCTGCGTGGGCTTCAACTAAGACACGATCTCCAGCTTTAACACTTGGAGCAACCAAGTCACCGTTCAAGGTACGAACACCTTGTCCAGTAGCCACAACTTGGGCTGTTTTGGTTTTTTCTTGGGCTGAACCTGCAAGGACAAATCCTCCAACGGTTTGTTCTTTTTCTTCGATTTTTAAGACCACACGGTCTCCTAATGGTTTTAACATCTGATTTCCTCCATAATGAGATAGATAGCATTAGCACTCTTTATACTTGAGTGCTAATTTATAGTTCTATTGTATCACTTGGTCAGAAATAGTCAAGAAAAAGTCTGACTTTCTCAAGATAAAAAGCCTGAGACCAACTCAGACTTTTCAATACTTATACTAGTGCAAATTATGAAACTAGCCGCAGGCTGCTAAAAACACAGTTTTGAGGTTGTAGATAAGACTAACGAAGTCAGTTACCTATACCTACGACAAGGTGAATCTGACGTGGTTTGAAGAGATTTTCGAAGAGTATTAAAATGGCAATTCCTCCTCTTCCAAAACCAAATCTGCTAGGTCTTGACCTGCGTTATTTTCACGCATGGCACGTTGAGCACGACTTTCCAAGAGTTGGAATCCTGTCACGAGTACTTCGGTAACATAATTCATTTGACCATTTTTCTCAAAACGACGGGTACGAAGTTCTCCATCGACTGAAATGAGACTCCCCTTAGTTGCGTAGCTTGCCAAGGTTTCTGCTAGTCTGCCCCAAAGGACCATATTAACAAAATCAGCTTCGCGTTCCCCATTTTGGTCTTTGTAACGACGGTTCACAGCGATGGTTGCTCGCGCTACTGACTTGTCATTGTTGGTTTTGTGCAATTCTGGTGCTGCAACGATTCTTCCAATAAGAATAACTTTATTATACATATTTTCTTCCTCCTACTTATCTATTCGTAGGAAATCAAAAAAAGTTACAGAAATTTGTAACTTTTCGAGGAAATTTTTTAGTTTTTATGAACCATGAAACCTGTCGCCTGTTGATTGGCCATAATGGTCATATCTGTAATCTGCACACGACGAGGTTGACTGGTCACATAGACTACTGTGTCTGCAATATCCTGAGCTTGCAAGGCATCAATTCCTTGGTAAACGGACGCTGCTCGTTCTTTATCACCGTGAAAACGTACCGTCGAAAAATCTGTTTCGACGATTCCCGGTTGAATAGTCGTCACCTTGATATCCGTTGCGATGGTATCAATTCGCAGACCATCTGAAAAGGTCTTAATCGCTGCCTTGGTAGCTGAATAAACTGCTGCACCTGCATAGGCATAAATTCCTGCGGTTGAGCCCATATTGATGATATGTCCTTGATTGGCTTTTGCCATTGCTGGCAAGAAACAGCGAGTAACTGCCATCAAACCTTTGACATTGGTATCCAGCATGGTCAACATATCCAGCTCTTCATAGTCCTGATAAGGTGCTAAACCTAGAGCCAGTCCGGCGTTATTGACCAAGATATCAATTCTCCCTATCGTTTCTAGAATATCAGAGCAGACAGTCTTTACCATTGTCATATCCGTGACATCCAATGGAAAGGTCCAAACTGTTTGATTTGGAAAAGTTTCTGCAAACTCCGACTTGAGGGTTTCTAGTCTGTCTATCCGTCGTCCTGTTAGAACGACATTCTCACCCTGCTCCAGATAAGCACGCGCAATCGCTTCACCGATTCCTGATGTCGCCCCTGTAATCACAACATTTTTTGCCATCTTATTTCCTTCTATCTGGTGGTCCAGATACTGATAACTTCCTAAGCAGTCCAGTGTTTCGCTGGGGCAAATGGAGTTCCAACAACTTGGTCTTCTGATAATTCAATAATACCACGTTTGCGGAGCGTTTGGCAGATGCAATTCACGAGGACTACACATCATGCCAAAACTCTTTTCACCACGAAGTTCACCTGGGAAAATGAGATTGCCTTTTGGCATCATAGCTCCAGGAAGAGCGACAATGGTTTTCAACCCCACACGCGCATTGGGAGCCCCTGCAACGATTTGCACTGTCTTATCACTTGCGACTGCAACTTGACAGATATTGAGGTGGTCACTATCTGGATGAGCTACCATCTCGACAATTTCACCAACAACAAACTTAGGCTCCTTGTCATTGATAATTTCTTCTTTAAAACCTTCCGCCTGCAATTCTTGGTTCAAACGAGCTACTTGCTCATCTGATAAAAAGACTTGACCGCGCTCTGCAATTTCAAATAAACTTGAAACTTCAAAAATATTCCACGCCACTGTTTCCCCATTATCTTTGAGGAAAACACGAGCTACCTTGCCTTTGCGCTCCACATCCAGTTTGGCATCTCCGCTATTTTTCACGATGACCATAAGAACATCACCGACATGTTCTTTGTTATATGTAAAAATCATTGTTTCCTTTTCTCCTATTTCAGTCCTGCTAAAAAGTCATTAATTTGTTGCTTGCTTTTACGGTCGCGATTGACAAAACGGCCGATTTCCTTGTCCTTTTCTAGTACAACAAGGCTGGGGATTCCATAAACATCCCAGAGTTTGGCCAAATCCATATACTGGTCTCGGTCCACTCGAATAAAGGTGAACTCTGGATTGGTCTCCTCAATTTCTGGCAAGGCAGGATAAATATAACGACAATCGCCACACCAGTCCGCCACAAAAAGGAAGACTTTCTTGCCATCCTTTTCCACTAAATATGCCAATTCTTCTAAACTTGCTGGTTGTATCATAAAACTTCCTCCTCATAGACTAAGTCTTCATTTTCATAGACAAAGGTATAATGACGGCCATCCTCAAAAATGACGCCACCAACCAAGCTCTCCAGACTGCTTTCATAAACTTGAACATATAGGGTCGCAATTTCCCCCATGTCGGAAAAATGGTCTCGTACAATCGCTGTCAACTCCTCCTGAGTCTTCATGAGCTTACGATCATCTGCAACTTTTTTCGTAGCAAGGGCAAGGCTCCCAATACCAAGCAAGGCCAAACCTGCCATCCACATTTTTTTAGCTTTCATACCATTCATTTTAACACAAAAAAGGCTTTAGGACAAATGAGGAAGCAGCAGAAAAGCAAGTAAAAAGCCTCTTCCTTTAAGGAAAAGGACTTCTTATACTCAATGAAAATCAAAGAGCAAACTAGGAAGCTAGCCGCAGGTTGCTCAAAGCACTGCTTTGAGGTTGTAGATAGAACTGACGAAGTCAGCTCAAAACACTGGTTTGAAGTTGTGGATAAAGCTGACCTGGTTTGAAGAGATTTTCGAAGAGTATTATTCTTATTGCCAGGCGCCTGAGTTACCAACGTAGTAACCATCAGGCGTGTAGGTATTGCGAAACATCTTACCTGATGAAGCTAGATAATACCACTTGCCATTATCTTTGACCCAATCATTCGCTAGCATGACACCAGAAGAACTTACATAATACCATTCTCCCTTATCATAAACCCAAGTGCTTGCTTTCATAGCTCCTGAAGTTGATAAATAGTACCACTTGCCTTGGTCATAAATCCAGTCACTCGCAATCATAGCTCCTGATGATTTAAAGGCATACCAGTTGTCACCTAGATAGAGCCAAGTTTGATTGAACATGACTCCTTTATCATTCATAAAGTACCAAGTTCCCTTGTCATAAACCCAGTCCTTCTGCACTAATTGACCTTGTTTTTGATAGTACCAGTTTTGGTTTGATTTTAGCCAGCTTTCTGCTTTTACAATGGGATAAAGTTCTTTGAAAGCTCCTCCATCATATTTGTGACTGATAGATTTTAGTTTTTCAAGTTTCAACTCACTATTGTCATAGTCTGCCCAAGCATATACTTTTTGACCATTGACAGTCTCTGGTAAGGTAGCAGTGTAAGTCTTGGTTTGATAATCCCATTTAGCATCGAGGTAAGTGTATTGATTGTTTGATTCTTCAATACGATAGTAACCTCTCTTTCCACTATCATTATGAATATCATCCACAACTTTCGTTGACCAGGTCTTCACTTCGTTTCCGCTCTTGGCTTCTACCTTGATATCTCCTCTATAGCCATATGGAACATAGAAATTCAGGTAACGCCCTTCTATACCAATCATAGACTTGTCCTTTCTTGACCTAGAAAATTGACTGTCTGATCTTGACCATCGAGACTAACCGTCCACTCGATTTTCTCAGTTTTTGGCAAATCCAAGACTTTGATATCCACTTCATGACCATTGTTAAACCGAAGAATCTTGCCATCTTGATACTGCACTCCACACTTAACAACCCATTCTTCTTTAAGCTCAAATGCCTGCCCCGAATGAGGAAAAGCCAGTAAAGCTAGACCTGCTAGAGACAAACCAAATAGTGTGATTTTTTTCATTGTAAATCCTCCTTAGGTATTGTTATGTTAATTATATCACTATGTTTTTATTTTGCAACTCATATCCTAAATATGCAAGCAAAAAACCTCTGAGATTGTTCTCAAAGGTTCTGATTTAGCTAATTACTGTTCTCAACCGCTGCAGTCACAAAGGCAGTGTAGAGTTCTTCTGGGCGGTTTGGACGGCTTGAAAGTTCAGGGTGATACTGACACGCTACAAAGAATTTATTTTCAGGAATTTCTACGATTTCGACCAAACGATTATCTGGAGAAACTCCTGAGAAGACAAATCCTGCTGCCTCAAACTGCTCACGAAAGGCATTATTAAACTCATAACGGTGACGGTGACGGCGTTGCACCACTTCTTGATTGTGATAAGCAGCGGCTGCCTTAGAGCCACGTTTCAACTTCGATGGATAAAGCCCCAAACGAAGGGTTCCACCCATATCCTCAACATCAATCTGATCACGCATGATATCAATGATAGGGTATTTTGTTTCTGGTGCAAGCTCTGCAGAATTGGCACCTTCAAGATCCAAAACGTGACGAGCAAACTCGATACAAGTCAACTGCATTCCCAAGCAGACACCCAGCATGGGAACATCATTTTCACGCGCATAGCGGATAGCTTGGATTTTCCCTTCAGTACCACGTTGGCCAAAACCACCTGGTACGATGATTCCATCCGCATCAGACAAAATCTCTGCCACATTCTCTGCTGTCACATCATTAGCATTGACCCAATTGATTTTAACTTCTGCGTCGTTGGCATAACCAGAGTGTTTTAAGGCTTCAACCACAGAAATGTAGGCATCTTGCAATTCAACATACTTACCGACAAGGGAAATCTTGACTTGTTTCTTGAGGTTCATGACCTTGTCCACCATGGCTGACCATTCTGTCATATCTGCTACTGGTACGTCTAATTTCAAATGGTCACAGACAATTTGATCCATACCTTGTGCCTGCAAGTTCAGTGGAATTTGGTAAAGATGTTCGACATCCAACGATTCAATAACAGCTTCTGGTGCCACATCACAGAACTGGGCCAGTTTGTTTTTAATTCCTTGACCAGCTGGCTCTTCTGTACGAATAACCAACATATTTGGCTGGATTCCCAATCCACGTAATTCTTTTACAGAGTGTTGAGTTGGTTTGGTTTTCATTTCACCGGCAGCCTTTAGATAAGGAAGCAAGGTTGTATGGATGTACATAACATTATCCGCACCCACATCTGCCTTCATCTGACGAAGGGCCTCTAGAAATGGCAAGGACTCGATATCTCCTACTGTTCCACCAACCTCTGTGATAATGACATCCGAGTCTGTCGTTAGAGCGGCACGCTTGATTTTTTCTTTCAAAGCATCTGTGATATGAGGAATGACTTGAACAGTTGCCCCAAGGTATTCTCCACGACGTTCCTTACGAAGAACTTCACTGTAAATTTTACCAGTTGTCACGTTGGAATATTTGTTAAGATTGATATCGATGAAACGTTCATAGTGACCCAAGTCCAAATCTGTCTCAGCCCCATCATCTGTCACAAAAGACTTCTCCGTGCTGGTAAGGACTCATGGTTCCCGGATCGATATTGATATAAGGGTCAAACTTTTGAATGGTTACTTTGAGACCACGATTTTTCAAGAGACGCCCCAGACTTGCTGCCACAATCCCTTTCCCAATAGACGATACCACACCACCAGTTACAAAAATATATTTCGTAGACATAGATTCCTCTTTCTAAAATGCTCAAGGCCTTGTTGACTACGAGGGGACATAGGAAACAAGACCCTACTAATAAGAATAATCTGGGACGACTGCACCAGATTCACAACCAAAATACAAGAAGATAACTTCTTGAAAAAACAAAAATAGCTCCCTAAGAACTAGGGAGCCCCGACCTCTAAAAGAGGTGCCCAAACAATATGATACCTAAAAATAGGATAATTGTCAATAGCTAACTTTTATTCCTCGATGTTTTCAGAATCATCGTCTGAAAACTCGTCATCTTCTTCATTGAGATCCACGTCTTCACCCAAGTCATCTGGGGCGATTTCGTTGATTTCTGCATCATAAGCTTCCACTTCATTTTTCTCATCATCTGGATTTTCATCATCGTATGAAAGAGCTGGATCCGCTTCGTATGCATCTTCGTCTTCTGGATCATCCGCATTGTAGTCAATGGCATCTGAATCACCATCCATGAAGGCATTAACACGTTTTTTCTTAGCTTTTGGTGCTACTTCATCGTCGTCATTTTCTTCAAGAGCGATGATTTCTTCATCGATTTCGTTCACACCATACCATGAACGAAGACCCCATTTGTTGTCTCCAAGTGAGATGAAGCTACCGTCAAAGTTTAACTCTGTGTAGAACAAAGGCAAAGCTTCGCGGATATCGCTGTTTGATATTCCAAGGTAGTTTTGAATTTCGTTTACAAGATCGCTAAAATGCATCTCATGATCGCAACCACGAAGTTCCAAGATAGCACGCGCTACCTCAATCATAGATAGTTCACTTTTTTCTTGCCCAGCAAATACTTCTAATTCCAAAGCGTTTCTCCTCATTTATACTACTATCGCCAGAGCAAATAGACTCTGACCTCATTTTATCATTTACTCTTTATTTTACGATAATTTTGCGGAATAGTCAAAGGTTAAGGGGAACTAATACAAATCTTCTAAACTTCTATATTCAATAATTTCATTTTTGATAATATTCTTTTTAAACTCAAAATGTTTTAAAGGATTATCGATTAACACTAACTTTGGAATATCATCTAGGTTGGTGACTAGAGATAAAATAAAATCTGTTTGGAACTCTTTGGCTTTTTCAAATTCATTGGCAGTCAAACGAATGCGACCCTTAGGTTTTCGAATCCCTTTAACTTCGGCAAGATAGGAATGATCCTGAACATCTACTTGAAAGTCATAGCCATCACCATAAAGACGGGCATCGGTTAACTGTCCACCTTGAAATTTTTCTTCTTTATCAAAATGAAGGATAAAATAATTTTCTGCCTCCATCCCAGTTTCCTGTAGACGTTTGAATTTAGTTCGAATAATTGGTTTTTCAAGGGTAGTAATGCCTGTTTTCTTTCCTTCACTAGCAAGTAACATTTTAACGATTTCAGCATAACTATGAACATCTTCATTTCCAAACATCATATCAATTAAATCTTTACGAAAACGGTAAACTTCAGCTTTCTGCCACCAACCTTTTCGATTATTGGCAAAATAAGGATCAAATAAATCCATTCTATTTTTTACAACTCCAGTTGTTTCAGCGACTCCCAGAGAAACCACATAGCGATAAAACTCCGACTTGCTAGAACATTGAAATTCTTTTATAAAAAGCTTGTCAAACTTGGCAAGACCGTAGCCAATTAAATTTAACAATTCATAATGAGGGTGTTTGGACATCACTTTCTCCATCAATAGATATTGATTTCATTATACCAAAAAACACGGTTTACCACCGTGTTTCTATGTTATTCTATAAAAATAATATTCTTAGTTTAACTTTTAGAATGTCGTTCTTTTTTTAATTATTTAAAATAATATTCACTTATTTTGACGTAAATACTTTTGTTCGTTTACATAATCTGTAAGATCCTGACAAAAATAGTTTAAGAAGATTAATCATATCACTACATAAATCTTCAAAAATAAAGTCGATTATTTTTCTTTATGAAGAGTAATAATTTTATAATTTCCAGGAATATATTGTCTAATGTTTATATCCGTTAAATCCTTTCTGTTTCCGTGAGCAATCATATTTCGATAAGTTATTATTGAATCAATGATAATTGAATAGGATTTATATTTCTTTTTATCAAAATGAAATATTTCAAGAATTTCTGTAAAATTATTGAAATTCAGATTTGATTTCGTATCAATCATATTTTTCATTGCTGTTGAATTCGGTTTTGTTGTTTAATTTTTGATATGTAAGTCCGTAAGTGGTTTAATAACTGTGTTATCTTCTCTCTTCTCAATTATTTTTTTGCGTAATTCATCTAGCTTTTGTCGAAAAGTTAACATCTGTAGTTCATCTGTCAATGAATCTAGACTATTTTTATCGATTGTTAGTAAGGCAGTATTACAGCATTCCTTGATGGTATACTCAAAGGTAGCATAAACTGAAAATATCAATTTATATAATGCTCCATTATCCTTAAAGATTGGTAGTTCTTTTAGAATATTACCCTCAGGAGAGTCGGATAATACTAAATTTAAAAAATTCTGTTCATCTTTAATACTATCGATTGAAACTGCTAAAATTTTGTCAAGAGAATCCCTAATATCACTCATTTACTTTCCCTGCTATTACCTCAACGCGTTTTCTAGAATTTTCAAGCCCCCCAGTTCGGTATTGCTTATACTCATCACTATTTTTTATCTCATTAATCTTGTCAAGAGTAATTGATGAATCTCTATTGCTCTCTTTTGAGAAATATTGCATAAAACCGTCATAGTTATACTGGACAAATCTTTTAGAAATAGTATTGTTTTTGCTGATACCACTGAAAATAACACTACCAAAATGATTTTTAAGATACGAAACTAAACTCAAAAAGTTTTCCTTTTCTGTTTCATATTCAAAAGGAACCTTCTGTGAGGAAACTTCTTCTAAATAGGTCGTAAGTTCATCATCTAAAAATCCCATTCTTACATCGGGATTATCATTAATAAATTTATTTTTAAACAAGAAGAATCTTAAAACAACTTCAGATCTCTTCATTTGCTGCTTATCAGATTCTGTCATGTAATGTGTCAATTCAACAAAATCTTCAGAGTTAGCCAGTTCATTAATAAAGTTTATGAACTTCTCGTCAATCATGCGTATATTACTGTTTCTTAATTCTTGTTTAGATAGCAATGATCCACCAGAATTTAATCTTTTGAACATATGGTATTTAATTTCTTTTGGATTTTCTTTTGTTAAGACTTCTACTCGAATAAACGTACGTTTTAATTGCCGTTTTTCCTCTATGCTTAACTCGTCAAATTCTTTACCATTCAAATCATCAATAATTTCACAACCTGATAATTGAAAACCTGGTTCAACTCGCTCAAAGTCTATCTCGCAGTCATCATCATCTGGATCAATAGCAGTTAATTCTGGAGAATCTAACGTTATGCCTCTGAAATTTAGATAAGATGAAATTCTTTGTAGTCCATCTACTAGAACATACCTCCCATCTTCTTGCTCATCTACATAAATAGGAGGTATGGGCATATCTAAAAGAAGGGACTCAATAAAGAGAGATTGCTGTGTTAATGACCATCTAAATAATCTTGGAATTCTGGCTTAATAACTAATTCGCCATCATTATACATATCATAAAGTTCATTAAACGATATATCAAAATTTCTTCTGACAAGTTTATTTTGTGCCATAAAAAGTCTCAACTTTCAATAAATATTTATAATGTTGATTATACCATAAAAACACAGTTTTTACACTGTGTTTTGCTATATTTATATAATTATTTCACCAACTTCTTCATCTCATCAATACGTGCTACGGTCGCATCGTATTTAGCTTGGTAGTCGGCTTGTTTGTCGCGTTCTTTTTGGACGACTTCTGGTTTGGCGTTGGCTACGAAGCGTTCGTTAGAGAGTTTCTTGCCGACCATGTCCAGTTCTTTTTGCCATTTAGCGAGTTCCTTGTCGAGGCGAGCTAGTTCTTCTTCGACATTGAGGAGGTCAGCGAGTGGCAAGTAGATTTCTGCTCCTGTGATGACGCTTGACATAGCGAGTTCAGGTGCAGGAATAGTTGATGCGATTTCCCAAGTGTTCTGGATTTGTGAAGCGTTTGATGTAGTTGACATTGCTGTTAAAGAAGGCTTCCAGGTCGCTATCGCTTGTCTTGACAAGGATGGTGATTGGCTTGCTTGGAGCAACGTTTACTTCTGCACGCGCATTACGTACTGCACGAATCAAGTCTTTGAGGCTTTCAACACCAGTGTGGGCAGCAAAGTCTTCAAAGTCTGGATTTACAGTTGGGTATTCTGCTGTGACGATAGAGCCTTCTGAGATTTGGCCAAAGATTTCCTCTGTCACAAATGGCATGATTGGGTGGAGGAGACGAATGATCTTGTCCAAAGTGTAAAGGAGAACAGAACGTGTGATGACTTTCTCTTCTTCGTTGTCGCTATAAAGGACTTCCTTGGTCAATTCAACGTACCAGTCCGCAAACTCGTCCCAGATAAAGTTGTAGAGGATGTGACCAGCCACACCAAATTCAAACTTATCAAAGTTGGCAGTAGCTTTTCCGATGGTTTCATTGAGGTTGTGAAGAATCCAGCGATCTGTGACATTTCCAGCTTCCTTGTTAACAACTTTCCACATTGGCAGTTGCTTGCTCAAGGGTCAAACCTTCATTGTTCATGAGGATGTAGCGAGAGATGTTCCAGATTTTGTTAATGAAGTTCCATGAAGCATCCATTTTCTCGTAAGAGAAGCGCACGTCTTGGCCTGGTGCAGAACCGTTTGAAAGGAACCAACGAAGGCTATCTGTTCCGTACTTATCAATAACATCCATTGGGTCAATCCCGTTACCGAGAGATTTCGACATCTTGCGTCCTTGCTCATCACGAATGAGACCATGAATCAAGGCATTTTTGAATGGCGATTTGCCAGTAAATTCCAAACCTTGGAAAATCATCCGAGACACCCAGAACGGAATAATATCATAACCAGTCACCAAAGTTGATGTTGGATAATAACGTTTGAAGTCTTCTGAGTCGACATCAGGCCAGCCCATAGTTGAGAACGGCCAAAGGGCAGAACTGAACCAAGTATCCAAGACATCTTCGTCCTGAGTCCATCCGTCACCTTCTGGAGCTTCTTCGCCAACGTACATTTCACCCTCAGCATTGTACCAAGCAGGGATTTGGTGACCCCACCAGAGTTGACGAGAGATTACCCAGTCGTGAACATTTTCCATCCATTGGAGGAAGGTATCGTTGAAACGAGGTGGGTAGAATTCTACCTTGTCTTCTGTGTCTTGGTTGGCAATAGCATTTTTCGCCAATTGGTCCATCTTGACGAACCATTGCGTTGACAAGCGTGGTTCAACTACTACACCAGTACGTTCTGAGTGACCAACACTGTGAACACGTTTTTCGATTTTAACAAGGGCACCGATTTCTTCCAACTTAGCAACGACTGCTTTACGAGCTTCAAAACGGTCCATGCCTGCAAATTCAAAGGCAAGCTCGTTCATAGTTCCGTCGTCGTTCATGACGTTAACTTGTGGCAAGTTGTGGCGTTGACCAACCAAGAAGTCGTTTGGATCGTGGGCAGGCGTGATTTTCACGACACCAGTACCAAACTCAGGGTCGGCGTGTTCATCCCCAACGATTGGGATCAGTTTATTAGCGATTGGAAGGATGACATTTTTACCAATCAAGTCCTTGTAGCGTGGATCTTCTGGATTGACCGCAACCGCAACATCCCCAAACATAGTTTCAGGACGAGTTGTAGCAACTTCAAGGGCGCGTGATCCGTCTTCTAGCATGTAGTTCATGTGGTAGAAGGCACCTTCGACATCCTTGTGGATAACTTCAATATCAGAAAGGGCTGTGCGAGCAGCTGGGTCCCAGTTGATGATAAACTCACCACGGTAAATCCAGCCTTTCTTATAAAGGTCCACAAAGACCTTGCGAACAGCTTTTGACAAGCCTTCGTCAAGAGTGAAACGCTCACGAGAGTAGTCTACAGAGAGACCCATCTTGCCCCATTGTTCCTTGATGGTAGTGGCATATTCGTCTTTCCATTCCCAGACCTTATCGAGGAATTTCTCACGACCAAGGTCATAACGCGTAATGCCTTCACCACGCAAGCGCTCCTCAACCTTAGCCTGAGTGGCAATCCCCGCGTGGTCCATACCTGGAAGCCAAAGCGTATCAAAACCTTGCATGCGTTTTTGACGGATGATGATATCTTGCAAAGTTGTGTCCCAAGCGTGACCAAGGTGAAGTTTCCCAGTAACGTTTGGTGGCGGAATAACGATTGAATAAGGCTTAGCCTTTTGATCTCCTGAAGGCTTGAAAACATCTGCATCAAGCCATTTTTGGTAACGACCAGCCTCAACCTCGGCTGGATTGTATTTAGGTGAAAGTTCTTTAGACATGTGTTTGTCCTTTCTCTATTTTGTTCATTTTATTTTGAATTTGCTTAGCAGCTTCTTCTGCTGACAAATTCGTATTATTTATTTTAAAGTAGTGGTGCAACTCATTCGGTTGATGTTGAGAATTTAATTGAAGTGTTTCAGCTGTCTCTAAAATTTCTCTTTCAGATATCTCAATATGACGTTTCAAGGGCTTGTGCTTCAAACGGTTCTCCGTTTGATTTCGACGTAAACGCTCCTCAAGACTTGTTTCCAATTCAACAAAAAGAATCTCTTGATGATAGTCATTCAACAAACCTTGAATTTGCTTTAAATACATCAGCTGGTACTGATTTGAAAAATCAATTACGTCAGTTAAAATTACTGATCGCTGATTTCTTGCACTTGCTCCAAGGAAAGAAAAGGTGATTCCACGAACAAATTCCCACATTTCCTCTGTAAAGTCCTGATAGATTTCTAATGCAAAATCGATGGCTTGATGGTTATAAAAGAGGGTAGCATCTGTCAGTCGAGATAACTCTTGACCAATAGTCATTTTTCCTGATGCTGGAGCACCAATGATGAAAAGATGCATCAAATCACCTCCCACTCACTCCTCAGCAAGCCATACACCAGACTGTCACAGCGGTTTCCTTGGGCATCTTTACGGTCTCTTATGCGAGCTTCGAGGGTAAATCCAAGCTTTTCCGCGACTCGTTGACTTTGAAGGTTATATCCAAAGCAAGTCAGTTCAATCTTGTGAAGACCCAAATCTTTAAAGGCTAAGTCAATCAAGGCAAGCGCTGCTTCTGGTACATAGCCTCGACCCCAATAGTCTGGATGCAAGGTATAGCCAATCTCTAGCACATCATCCGCATGGCGATGGTTGAAATCAACAGAACCAATGACTTTATCGGTTCCTTTGACGACAATCCCATAGCCAGCTGGGAGATTTTCCTTTTGATTGCGTTCGGGAAGGATATGCTCTAGATAGTAAACCTCATCTTCCAAGGTCTTGACTGGAGGAAAGCCTGCTGGATAGGCGACCTCTGGGAGACTAGCGTAGGTATGGATATCTTCGGCGTCAGTCACTGTACGAACTCGCAAGACGAGCCGTTCGGTTTCCAATCGTTCTAGTAATTCAGCTCTTGTCATCCTTCTTCCTCGCTTTCTTGATGAAACTTCCCATGGGATCGACTCGGTCATCTAGATAACGATAAACGCGCTGATGGCCGTCCCCCATAAAATAAGTCGGCGCAAAACGGTCATTTTTAAAATGTCCCTTATCATCCAAGAGTTCAGGATTAGCCAGTCTGTCAAGAATCTTAGCAAAGATATGGCAGATTCCATCTTCTTCGATAATCCGATCCACTTGGCAATCCAAAACGACTGGACAAGATTCCAAAATCGGAGCATGAGTTTGTTCAGAAATCTCGTAGTCTAGTCCCAGGTGTTTCAGTTTCTCCCGATGACTGATAAAGCCGGCCTGCTCCATCGCAAGCATAGAAGTTTCATCAGGAATATTTACTGTGAACTTTTGATAATGCTTAATCTGATCAGCCGCATTTTCCTCAGAACCAACACCGATAACTAGCCAATCTCCCAGACTATAAGAGGAGCTGCAAGTTGTTATATTGTGTCCAAAATTCTGGTCCTGATATCCCAAAATGAAGATAGGAAAACCATAATAGAGTTTACTTGTTTTAAAAGATTGCTTCATAACAACCTCCTTTGACCAAAACGCAAAAGAAAAGCCCTGCCATCTACATGACAGGGACGAATGTGTTTATCCGCGGTACCACCCAATTTCGGGCAAGGCCCGCAACTCTTGTCTTTAAAATAAAAAGACAACATTATTTCATTTTTCATCCATTAGCAACTAGTTTTGACACATTTGTGGACTTCTCAGCGCCGCCACTTTCTGTAAAATGTGGGATTCAAAACACCTCTAATGGCTCTATTGTAGCAAGTTTTTCTTGGAATTGCAAGGGACAAGAAAGATTACTTGAACTTGATGCCATTTTCTTTCAATTTCTTGATGGTAGCTGGGCCGATTCCTTTCAAGGCAAGGAGTTCTTTTTCAGTCCAGTTTTTGAAATCTGACGCAGACTTGATTCCTTCATCATAGAAAGTCTTAGCACGGTCAAGTGGAAGTCCACCCAAGTTTGCTGCAAAATCTTCCACAGAATTGGCTACTTTTTGAGCTTGCTCTTTGGTAGCTTCTACTGCTTGTTCAACTTTTTTAGAAACAGCCTTACCAGCTTGGCTTGCTGACTGTTCTGCACGTTTTACGACTTTTTTTGTCTCTTCTACAACCTTAGTCACAGTACTTGAAAAGGCACCTGCGCGACGGAGGCTATTTCGTAATTGTTTTTTACGATTGAGTTTCTTTGACATGATAAAATCCTTTCAATAAAAAACCCCTGCTCTGACAAGGATTTAATATAAATATTCTATCAAGATTTTAGTAAAAAATCAAGAATCTATCTCGTTTAATAATTTCGCTCACCAAACAAGCCTTCTGGCAAATCATGGAATCCCTTTCCTGCCTTGAAGTTTTCAAACTTACCAAGCAAGAACTGATAAGCATCCAAGCGGCTTTCGTAGCGAATCATGGCATCTTTGGCACGTTCGTCCTGGTCTTCTTCGTAGACTTTTTGACTTTCCTTGTGCGCCATGTCATTGATCATGATTTGGGTATTGACCCAGGCTTCAAATTCCTTCATAAATTCTTGTTCGTAACTCATTTTTTCTCCTTATTCTAATCCACGGAAATAGTCCGTGTCAATCTCACGGTAGGGTTGAATATCCTGAACATACTCCAACACACCTTGGAATTCTCCGTCTTCATCGTGCACTGCTGCGTAGGTGATGTGGACAAACTTACCTCGCGACTCAGACTTAAACCACATCTCATACTTGTCCCTGGTTCCCTCACGAAGGCCCTTCATGATAGTTTTGACCTTGTCCAAGTACTTAGGCGGATGGCAGAGTTCGACATTGCGCCCGACTTGAGACGGTGTCCGTTTGAAAATCATCTCATCAGCTGACGTATTGTCATTGTAATACTGGAAAATATAGTCTTTATTGACAAAAGTAATCTCCATAGGGAGGTGATTGAGGATGAGATTAGCCTGCTCGACCGAGAGATAGCCATTGCCAAAAGCCTGTTGATCATGGCGGTCCAGCACTGCTTCCTTTTCCTTAGGGGTAAAGGTAATGGTAAACTGTCCTTCTGGCGTATCGATAACTTGCTGAACTTGACCCTCTGCCGTATCTAATTGCACGGGCTCCTCTGCAATCTTTTCCTCAACAAAACTCTGCCGTTCTGGCACCCATTTCTCAGACGGACGGATGATGGCATAGCCGTAGGTATCGCTCTCCTCCGCAATCTGAAGCCAGTCATCCTGAGTAAAGGACTCAAGGAGAATCATGAGAAGGATGGACTCTTCCTTGAAAATCATACTTTCAAACTCTGTCGCAAAGGCTTCAAAAGCTTCTTTTACGCTGCTAATTGATATTTCTGGTAGTGACTTGGCTGTCGCTAAAGCTGTTTGAAAGAGTTCCCTGATCTGATCATCCACTCCCCACATAACTTTTGGAGGTAAATCGTGTCCATAGCGCTCCATGATTGGAAAGAAGAGCTCTTCCTTACGTTGGTAATGGATATCAAATTGACCCACAAGTCCCATCTGACGGACCAAGCCCTTGCGCATCTCTGCCAGCATTTCCTCGTCTTCCATAGACTCATAGGTATCTAGCAATCTCCGAATGCGAATCAAGGCTGCACGGAGGGCTAGATTTTCTTCCTTAAAGACCCGAACTGGGTGACCTGGGTGCTCAGTATCTGCAACTTCAACACCCTTAACAGCATTTTTAAAAAGATTAGCATGGACATCACAGAGTTCCATGACATCTTCAAAGGTGACACCTGAGTCTGAGTTCATCAGCTCGTGCTCCATAAGGGAAATCTCGATGGCTGAAACACCTGTAAAGGTCGCATCAAAGCGCTCCTGAACTGACTCAGGAGAGGCACCATTGTGCAATTCTAACAAATATCCCGTAGGATATGAATCCGTTCATCTGCCATTAGTCTAATCCAATCACTTCGTAGCCGTTTGCTTCCAGTGTGCGGACAATCTTGTCCATAGGAGTTCCTGCAAGCTTGGAACCCTGTTTAAGCGATACTTTACGACCAACTGTATTGCGCATCAAGGGATTAGCAAGTGGTTTAAAACCAAGCTCCACTAGAATTTCCAAGACTTCTGGATGCTTGTCCACCACTTCTGCAACAGGAATTGACACATCGATGATATTGTCCATGACGACCTCCATTGTATGTTCTAAAATGATTTTACTGTTTTTATTATACCACAAGGAAAGTGATTAAAAAACTAGCAGTGGAGTTCCTGCTAGTTCTCTGCAATTTGGATTACCATCTAAATAAGTTTAAAGAGCCAATCCAATATTTTAAATAATAGCTTGTAAAACAGCAATTGGACTGCAAAAGAGATAATCATCCAAAAGAATTTCACAATCCCAATAATCGGTTTGATAAAAATAATAGCAAGAAGACCCAAAAAAAATTTCATTTTCTATCCTCTGGTTTGATGAGCCATCGAGCCGTATCCATTAACTTGTCTGCAATAAAAAGTTTCCCCAGACCGACAACGGCATGGTCATCTTTCTTTATCGTTTTCATCACTTTTACACCTTGCATGGTCAAAAAGTAATTCCCGTAAGTTTTAGCTAGAATTTTTATGAGTCCCATATCACTCTCCTTCGATGATTTCAGCCTCTTTTCGAATAGTATCAATATCTATTTGATACTGCCCTTCATTATAATTAACTAATTTGGATAATTCTTTTTGCAGTCTTTCCCCCATCGGCTTCATGGTCGCAAAGGTTAAGCCACCAGAAAGGACACCCCCTAAAATAGGAATCACTTTTCCCATTCCCTTAGCCAAGCCTCCCTTTGTCAAGCTGACTCCAAAAATTTTCAAAACTTTTTCCAGAATAGGATACCAAAGTGTCTTTGTCAAAGCTTTCTGCGGAATCGTCTTCATCACATGCTTGGCAACTGTTACACCTCCAGAGCGAAGTAAAGCCCCTGCTCCATTTACCCCTAGCATGACACCGAGATAAAGCAAGAGTGTATTTTGAGCATCCTCGCTCAATTCATCACGGGATTCCCAAAGATCATCAAATCCATAAATATAGCCTAGTTCTTGGGCCAACTTTAATGAAAAAGCATAAAACTGAACTACATCTGTTGGAATAGTGATTGCCATGGCAATACCACCAGGTAAACCTGCCAAAATCGAAGTCCCGCTTGCTCGTAGAACATTGTCCTTAATACAGGTCTTAGCAACTCGATCCAAGCTTTCCTTTGTTAACAAAGAGGTCGGACCTTTTTCCAATAATGTAGCAATATCCTTTCGATCTAACTCTTTAGAAAACTTGTCAACTAAAAATTTTTCTCGATCAACTTTGACCATGGGTAATTTCACCACTTGTCGCAGCACTTGCATCGCTAACTCTTGTTTGCCCATCTCTACCTCCATTTATCATTCGTATTAAACATTATCATATCATACTATAAGGTATTTACAAATTTTTTAAACTGTTTTTTGCAATTACAAATACAGCTATTAATAGCTAGAAGAATCCAATCACCAAAAAAGAGGGTTACCCCTCTTCTTTAGTTTTTATCCAGATTGCGTAGCATCTCGTCAATCTTGTTTCCATACTCGATGGATTCGTCTTTGACGAAGGTCAAATCTGGGATTTTGTACAATTTCAAATTGCGACCAAGTTCACGTTTGATGGTACCAGTTGCTTTTTCAAGCCCGATTTGGGCTTTTTGATTATCTGAAGCGAGGTTACTCAAAATGGTGTAGTAAACCTTGGCAACAGACAAGTCACCCAGCATCTGAACATCTGTAATGGTTACACCTTGGACACGCGGATCACGGACTTTCTTTTGCAAAATCTCATTGACTTCACGCTTGATTTCCATGCCCACACGATCCGTACGGAAATGATTTGCCATGATATTCCTTTCTCTACTTTGAACCAAAAGCTAGGCCAGCAGACCTAGCTATTTTTAAACTTCTTGATTTTCATTTCAAATTGAAACGAAGTTCAATTTGAAATCATCTGCTTCTTTCGCCGTGGTGAAAGTGATGGAACTGATTTATCAGTCCCATCACAGGGGATTTTTGAGACTCTAGGCTCAAAAATAAGCAATGAAACCATCGGTTTGCTTGCGTCCCTCACCACCTAAGAAAGGAGCAAAAAATCTTATCTCTTGATTTCTTCCATGACATAAGCCTCAATCACATCATCCATCTTGATATCATTATAGCCGTCAATCATCAATCCACCTTCACGACCGTTTGTAACTTCTTTGACGTCATCTTTATAGTGTTTCAAGCTTGCAAGTTCACCATCGTAAATAACGACACCGTCACGAATAACACGGACTTTAGAGTCACGGATAACTTTACCGCTAGTAACCATAAATCCACCGATTGTTCCGACTTTAGACACCTTGAAGGTTTCACGGATAATCGCTTCACCGATAACTTTTTCTTCAAATTCTGGATCAAGCATCCCCTTCATGGCTTCTTCCATCTCTTCAATAACTTTGTAGATAATGCTGTGGAGACGGATTTCCACATCGTCAGCTTCTGCTTGTTGACGAGCTTGTGGTGTAGGCGTACGTTGAAACCAACGATAAAGGCATTTGAAGCTTCCGCAAGTGTTACGTCAGATTCATTGATGGCACCAACCGCTGAGTGAACGATGGTAACTTTAACACCTTCCACATCGATTTTCTGAAGTGATGCAGAAAGGGCTTCAACTGAACCTTGTACGTCGGCCTTGATGATAACGTTAACTGACTTGAGTTCACCAGCTTTAAGCGTATCAAAGAGGTTTTCAAGGCTGACACGTTGGGTAGCTTGACGTTGTTTCATAAGGGCACGTTTGGCACGCTCTTCACCTGCTGCACGCGCAGATTTTTCATCTTCGTAAACGGCAAAGTGGTCACCTGCCATTGGCGCTTCGTTCAAACCTGTGATAGAAACTGGTGTTGATGGTCCAGCAACCTTAACACGACGACCAAGGTCGTTGGTCATAGCACGGACACGACCGAAGGTATTTCCGACAACGATTGGGTCTTGAACATTCAAGGTACCTTGTTGAACAAGAAGGGTTGCGACCGCACCTTTTCCTTTATCCAAGCGCGCTTCGATAACTGTACCGATAGCACGCACTGTTGGGTCTGCCTTGAGTTCTTGGATTTCAGCCACAAGAAGGACTGTTTCCAACAATTCTTCGATATTTTGGTTGAATTTAGCTGAGATTTCAACAAATTCAGAATCTCCACCCCAAGCAGTTGACATAACACCATGCTCTGCCAATTCACCGATAACGCGTTCTGGGTTGGCACCTGGTTTATCAATCTTGTTAATGGCTACGATGATTGGAACGTTGGCCGCTTTTGAGTGGTTAATGGCTTCGATAGTCTGAGGCATAACCCCGTCATCTGCCGCTACGACCAAGATAGTAATATCGGTAACAGAAGCACCACGCGCACGCATAGATGTAAAGGCCGCGTGTCCTGGTGTATCAAGGAAGGTAATCTTCTTGCCATTTTCCACGATTTGGTAGGCACCGATATGCTGAGTGATACCAGCCGCTTCACCTGTCGCAACACGAGAGTTACGAAGGGTATCTAGGAGTGTTGTTTTACCGTGGTCAACGTGTCCCATGATAGTTACAACTGGTGGACGCTCAACCAATTCATCTTCATTGAGATAACCATCTTCAACAAAGAAACGTTCGATATCGGCATTATCCACTTCAACCTTTTGTTTGGCTTCGATACCGTAATCCACCATGAGGAGTTCAATTGTTTCCCCATCCAAGGATTGGTTTTGTGTGGCCATGACACCCATCATAAAGAGTTTCTTAACGATTTCAGCTGGTTCACGTTTGATACGTTTTGCGATTTCCGCAACGGTCATACCATCTGTATATTCAAATTCTGTTGGCAATTCATGGAATTTACGCTCTGTAACAGGTTTTGGAGTCTGATTACGGTTGTTCTTGTTATTGCCTTTTTTGTTCTTTTTGTTGTTATTCCAGTTACTATTCTTTTGATTTCTCACTTGATTTTGACTACTTCGATTCTTTTGTTGTTTTCTAGGACCATCTTCTTCGTGATCATAATCGTCACGATTTTTGTCTGGTCGAGCTTGTTTTTTACGACGTGTATCCACTGCAGGTTCTTTTTTCTCAGGGACGACTTCAACCACTGCTTGAACTTGCTGTTCTTGTTGCGCTTGTTCAGCTAACTTAGCCACTTCTTCAAAGATTTCCTCTGGTTCCTTGCGTTTGTTAGCTTGGGCCAAGGCTTCTTTGGCAGCCTGAGTCTGCTTGAAACGTTCCTCACTTGAACGGGCATACTCTGCATTTTGCTCTGCTTTTAGGGCTGCTGCACGGGCTTTAAAGTCAATACGTGGAGCCGCTTGATTTGGACGTTTGTCCTCTTGTTGACGACGCTCATTACCACGATTTTGCTGACCTTGCTGTTTCTTAGCTTGGTCATTAAAGCGACGATTGTCGCGGTTGCCTTGACCTTGTTTTCCGCCATTACGGCCGTCATTTTTCTGACGGTTTCCGTTTTGTTGCTGGTCACGGTTATTGCCCTTATTTTGCTTGCGTCGTTCTGCCTGCTCTTTGGCACGAGCTTCACGCTCAGCCTTAAAATTACGGCTTTGCGGTTTAGCTGCTACTTTTTCTGCCTTCGGAGCAACTGGCTCAGCCGGTTTTGCCTCTTCCTTAGCTACAGCTGGTTTAGCTGGCTCAGATTTTTCGGCTTTCTTTTCTGCACTTGCTTTTGGTGCTGCAGGTTTTGCTTCTGCTTTCGGAGCAGCTGCAGGCTTAAAGCTGGCAGCGATTTTTGCAGCGACAGCTTCTTCCACACTTGATGAGTGGCTTTTCACATCCAAGCCCAACTCTTTTGCACGCGCTACAACTTCTTTACTTTCTTTTCCAAGTTCTTTTGCGATTTCGTACAATCTTTTCTTAGACAAATCATGTCCTCCTCTTCTATTCCATAAGAGACCTCATTTTCTTTGTAAATCCAGCATCTGTCACAGCCAAAACCTTTCTCGATTTTCCGACTGCTATGCTTAATTCCAGTGTTGAAAACACGGTTACAATTTCTACTTGATAATAATGACTTTTATCTTGAATCTTCTTGGTCAGATTGGGTCCAGCATCATGGGCTAGAAAGACCAACTTGGCCTTGCCGTCTTGAATGGCCTTGACCACCAATTCTTCACCCGATATGATCCGCCCTGCTCGCTGAGCAAGTCCCAAGAGATTGCTTATCTTTTGCTTATTCAAGTCCTAACTCTCTTCTTTTCACTTTGTGATCCACATAAGCGATCAACTCATCATAAAAGCTTTCTTCCACTTCCATGCTAAAGCTACGGTTAAAGACCTTCTTCTTTTTAGCCTCTAGGGCTTCTGCATTGTCTAGCTTGATATAAGCGCCACGGCCATTAGCCTTGCCTGTCGGATCGATAAAGACTTGCCCTTCTTTGTTCTTGACAATGCGGAGCAAATCCCGCTTATCAATCACTTCATTGGACACAACAGACTTGCGCAAAGGGATTTTTCTCGTTTTCATCTTTCCCTCCTCTAGCAACTTTTATTCTTCTACAGTATCGTTTTCTGCTTCCAACTCTACTGAATCAGCTTCTTCCATAGCTTCAAATTCGCTAGCAGACTTGATATCGATACGGTAACCAGTCAAGTGAGCCGCCAAGCGAACGTTTTGTCCACGACGACCGATAGCAAGAGAAAGCTTGTTATCAGGAACAACCACCAAGGCACGTTTGCTGTCGTTTTCGTCAAAGATAACTTGGTCAACCTCTGCAGGAGCGATGGCATTGTAGATAAATTCAGCTGGATCTGCTACCCACTCGATAACGTCGATATTTTCTTCGATTGGCACCATACGGTCACTTTTGGCATCGTAGCGAGCTGGGTGGAACTTGCTAGTAATCTTCTTGATATTAGCACCACCACGTCCAACGATTGTTCCGATAGCGTCCACGTTTGGATTATGGCTACGAACTGCAACCTTAGTACGGTCACCAGCTTCGCGAGCTACGCTCATGATTTCAACAGTTCCATCATAAACTTCTGGAATTTCTTGCTCCATCAAGCGTTTGATCATTTCTGGATGGCTACGGCTAACAAAGACGTTGACACCACGAGGGTTGTCTTCAACCTTGTAGACATAAACTTCGATACGATCATGAGAAGCAAAAACTTCTCCAGGAATTTGGTCTTGTTTTGACAATTGGGCTTCAATGCTGCCGAGGTTGACATAGATAAAGCGGTTGTCAAAACGTTCTACTGTACCAGACATGATTTCTTGTTCATGTTCTTTGTAAGTATTGTAAGTGATGGCACGTGTTTGCTTGCGCATTTTTTCCATGATGGTTTGTTTGGCAGATTGAGCTGCTACACGACCAAACTCAGCAGGTGCTTCTTCAAACTTGATTTTGTCACCAAGTTCATAGGCTGAATTAATGGCAAGAGCATCTTTTAAGCTGATTTCCAAACGGCTATCAAATACTTCATCAACCACTTCACGAACAGTATAAACGGTAAAGTCACCTGTTTTTTCGTTGAAATCAATAGCCACACTGTCTGACTGACCATAGCGTCTGCGATAAGCGGAACGAAGCGACTCTACTACTGCGTCGATGATATCTTCTTTTTTGATTCCCTTGTCTTCTTCCAAAATGCGGAAGGCCTCTAGCATTTCTTTACTCATGTTTTCTTCACTTTTGAATCCTCAAAAGCTATCCTTTCTTTTTCTATAATTTAACTGCTAAACGTGCTTTTGATACTAAACTGTATGGAATTTGGACGGTTTTCTTACGCATCTTGTCCATATATTCCATGGTCAACTCGTCCTCTTCAAAGGCCAACAAGGTTCCTTCAAAGACCTTTTGCTTATCGATGGCTTGGTAGAGCCCGACATGGATGTATTTCCCAACCGCTCCAGCGACGGCATCCTTGGTTTTTAAAGGACGTTCCAAGCCTGGACTGGTGATTTCTAGGAAATATTGTTCTGGGAAGGGATCTGGCTTGATGGTGTCTAGGACAGGACTGATCATTTCTGTCAAGTCCGCCGTGTCGTTCAAGGTAATTCCTTCAGGTTTATCTACAAAAATACTGAGAATCATGTCACTGCCAATCTTTCCATACTCGATATCCACGAGCTCGAAAGGAGCTTGAATGACAGGTTCTACAACTTCTCTGACTAATTCTACGATTGTTGCGATTGCGTCCACCTCCTCATAAGCAAGAGGCGAAGATATTTCCCCGCCTCACTTTTCATATTCTTACTATTAAGTATAGCACATTTGCCAACTTATGTAAAGCAAAAGCACTTATACAGCCTGATTTCAGGCTATTTCTTAAAACTGAGCCTCAACTCGGTAGATAACTTGTCCCTTGTTGGAGAATTTGCTCGTATTCTGTCATGACATTGCCTTCAAAATCACTAGCATGTAAATCAAGCCAGACACCATTGAGTTTCATGCCATACTGAGAAAAGCTCACTAGGCTGTACTCAAACAAGCCACGGTTATCCGTCTTGAAATGAATTTCTCCATTTTCAGGCAAGATGCGCTTAAAGGTATCCAAGAAGGTCTTGTAGGTCAAACGACGCTTTTCATGGCGTTTTTTCGGCCAAGGATCTGAAAAGTTCAGATACAAGCGATCAATCTCACCGTCTTCAAAGTAGTCGGTCAAGTCAGAACCATCTACCCACAAAAGCTTGATATTAGGCACTCCAACTTCAAGCACCTTGTCCAAAGCGTAACTCAAAACAGACTTTTGAATATCAATCCCGATATAGTTAATGTCAGGGTTTTGTTTGGCCATACCTGAAACAAAGGCACCCTTTCCACTACCAACTTCCACATGAATGGGATTGTCATTGCCAAACAAGTCCCGCCATTTCCCCTTGGCTTCTAAGGGATTGAGGACCACATACTGGGGATTTGCCTCTAGTAATTCTGTCGCCCCTTTACGATTTCTAACTCTCATCTTCTCTTTCCATACTTGTCTCGGAAGTGACGCAAGCCATGAATCTCCCCGATTGACATTTTCTAAATCTTGGTTCATATAATACTTGGAAATCTGGCTCAAATAAGACAATTGACCGTACCAATACAATTTATTGAATACCGTTTGATTGTACTTGTAACCGTAGTAGGTCAACCATTCCTTCCACTGATGTTCTGGAATATAATGGCAGAGCATATGGGCCACATCAAACATGCGATCGGTCAAGCGAACCGAATCCCAATCTACCAAATAAATCAAGCCACTATCTGTCTCAATCCAATTACTATGTCGTACATCTCCATGGACAATGGTCGCATAGTCCTCTCTAAATCCTGGAATAGTCTGACGTAAATCAGCCATCACTTCACTGATAAAATGATTTTTACGCAAAGCATCTGGAGCCGTTTCTTGCCAAGACTGTAGTAAATCTACAGGTGTTTCCATGGCATACCCCAAACGACTCAACTGTGTCATCAACGGACGTGAGCGATGCAGGCGTGTTAAAATATTGACGATTTGCTTACGATTCATATCATAGGGTGTCAATATCTTGCCTGTCAACCATTCTTGAGCACACATATCACGCCCATCTGCCAAACGGCGACTCCATAATAATTGTGGAGCAATTTGTTCTCTAGCTAGACCAGGTAGGATTGGAGAGGTGTTCATTTTTACAAAGATACGCTTCCCATCAGGATAGCTACCCATATAAGCCTTGCCACTTTTCCCAGGTATGGGAGTCAGTGTTAGCTCATTATCACCCAAATCCATTTCTTTCCTCCGTATAAAGTTTCCTTACTATTCTACTAGTTTTTGGCCTATTCGTCAACCGCTCCACACCCGATTCTCAAAGAAAAGCATTTCGGGTAACTTCCTTAAACCTTCCTCAAGGATAAAGAAAAGATTGTCAACGCTCTTCAACTACCCTATTCTAACGCCAAATTGGAGGCGACTAATAATCTCATTAAACTTATCAAGCGAAATGCCTTTGGTTTTCGGAACTTTGAAAACCTCAAAAAACGGATTTTCATCGCTCTAAATATCAAAAAAGAAAGGACGAAATTTGTCCTTTCTAGATCTTAGTTGACTTCAACCCACTACAGTTGACAAAGAGCCAAAAATTTTACGAAATGCTAAAATAATTATATTGTCTCACACAAAAACTAGATAATTCAAAAATTCACCTATCGACTATCTGTGTTTGACTACAAGATATAGAAAATCTATTATTTTGGGAGGTGACAATAAAAGTGAATAATGTAAGAATTTAGAATTTTCAACATAGGTAAAATTATCCAATATGGGTAATCTCCATCGCAAGTTCATTATTTAATAATGTTTGAAGCAGTTCATTATTTATAAATCTTTTAACGCCATAAAAATCAAGTAAATATTGAGGAAATGCACTAAGCAACAATACTCGTTCAAGACGTAATATAAAGTCGTTATATTGCTTTAAAAATATGTCTTTAGAATCTATAAGCCCCTCTTGGATAAATGAATTGATTTTTAAATGGAATAATATATAAACTGTATAACAAGTTAAGCTAAGCCAAACTTGATTTTTATCTTTCATTCTCGTTTGAAATGGGCCATATTCTTTGATAAAACTCTCACACGCATCTTTAAAGCGAACATCGCTAAACACAGGATATGTAACAAGATTAACACTATCATGATTTATAAAACTTTCATGAAAGTAATTACTGGCTTCTACCATAGGATAACTTAAAAAAAGTTTACCATTTTCGGTTGCATTATCAAATAAATTTAACATCTCCTCAATTTCGATATATATTTTTTCTAGATCTTTATATTCTTTATAGTGTTGAGCGTCTAAATCGAAAAAGAGATAAATTAGAGAGAAGTCCTCACTAGTATATTCAAATTCACCATCAGATAATTCACAAATATGTTCTACTGTTTGTTCATATTGGTTTTCTTTTAATTTCTCATATAAGGAATAAATGTTTGTAGAAAAAAATGACTATTTCATAATCAATTTTATGAGAAAAAAAGTCACTTTGAAAAATTACAAACCGATTTCACAAGGTTTTTTTCTCTGGTTTTTTTACCTTCGGTAATAAATAGTATTCTTTTAGTTTTTTTGACATCAGCAAAGAACCCTGTTCTGTACATTTTCTCTAAATTTTGTGTTTTTCTTATAACCATATCTGTTTTATTTGAAAGACTAGATATTTCATTATCTTCAATGATGTAATAACAATCTGGTCGTAATAAAGTATTAGACATATTAGTGGTATTATGTGTTGTTATAACTAATTGGAGAGATGGTATTTTTATTAATCTTTTAATAATTTCACGAGAAACATCATTATGAAAATATGCATCAAATTCATCCATAAAAACAAAACGAACCTCTTTTTCAAACGATAAATACCAATAAAAGAAAAGTGTTAGTGATCTAGTCCCTTTAGACATAATGCCCCAAAACTCTACTTCCTTGCCTGATTCAAATTTCACATAAATCTTTTTTTCTCCATCAACCTCTTTTTCAAATAGATTATAATCTATACCTAAATCTTTTAAAAATTGATTATAGTTACTAAGGTTTCCAGTCTCAATAATTGCTGAGGCAATGGATTCCGAACCTGTTTTAAAACCTCTATACCTGTTTCCGTCCAGCGAATCAAAAGATAGCATTCTATTGACAAAATCCATAAAGTAAAAATACTTCAACATTTTTATCTGTCTTAGGATTTAATGCAGTATTATTCCTAATATATTTAACTAATGATAGATCCTCAGTATCAAAATCAAATGTTAGATGCTCGGTACCTTTCAAGGTTGCTTTTTCTCTCTCATTTTTTTGACGAGAGTCTATTACTGGAATCCCATTAATCAAAACAATTTCTTCTACTAATCTTAGAAAGCTAGATTTCTTATATCTATATATAAGTTCATCCTTATCAAATTGAAAAGTATATTCAAACTCTGCTATATCTATATCACTGTCTAAATTTAAGTAATGTTTATCATATTCTTCTCTTCTGATATGTTTATCTGTCAAATGTGAAACTATATCCATAAGAGCCAAACCTAAATTGGATTTCCCACTGGCGTTATCTCCATAGATTAGTGAATCTTTAACAAGGTTATCTTGAATTGCATCAGTATTATATTCGTAATTCCCTGAGGTAAAATCGAAGATTAATTCATCTTTAAAATTCTTAAAACCTTTAACTTTAAATGTTTTAATCATATTTCCTCCTTAGTGTAATTTTTTTACACCACCTTTATAATACTAAAGAATAATCCAATTGTCAAAGAATTTCAGCTATTTTCTAGAATCCAGCTTAGCGTCAAAATCAAAGACAGGGAAATTCCTCTGCTGACTTCCGCCAAGTGTTGAACTCCTGCGTCAGAAGAAATAGCGAAGAAATGAATATAAACCAGCGTCTCAAGAACGCTTAGAAGAAAAATTTCAATGAAAAGCAAAAGTTCTTTCTTGCTTAACATCCCAAAAGAAATCATTTCAAACTTTCTAGCATAAGCAACACTCAGCGAGGTTACAAGAAGACTTACAATAATCAGTGCAGGCTCATTTTGAAAAAATCCCCATGGTTAATCGTATAAGGAACTGTAATGACGATTATTAGTACTAAAAATCCAAAGCACAAGGCATGAAATTTATCAAAAAACTCCATAAAATTATCCTCCTCAACAAACTTCCCTACACGTCATCCTTTAGATCTACTCTTTCCAAAACAAACCATTTTATACTCTTCAAACCACGTCAACGTCGCCTTGGATTATATATGTGACTGACTTCGTCAGTTTCATCTACAACCTCAAAACCATGTTTTGAGCTGACTTCGTCAGTTCTATCCACAACCTCAAAACACTCTTTTGAGCAACCTGCGGCTAGTTTCCTAGTTTGCTCTTTGATTTTCATTAAATATAAGTTAAGAGTGGTAAACTGTTGTAAAACATATGGACTAGAGTAGAAACCCACAAATTCTGGCTCTTTTTATAAGCAAAGCCCAGCAACAAGCCCCCGAAAAGATAATAGCAAAACGAAGGAATATCATAAGGTTCATGCATGAAAGAAAAGAGAGAGGAAGTCAGTACAAGCCCCAGCCAAGAATTATCAAAAACTGCACCTTGAAGAAGCCCTCTAAACATGAATTCCTCCTGGATAGGTGCCAAAACTGTAGCACTAACAATAAAAGAAAACGAAAGTCCTTTACTAGCTTCCTCAAGGTGTTGATCCGAAGCACCAGAAACAACTGAGAAAAAAGCATGATAGCTAATACTTACAAGCACAGTGAGAAGAAAAATTCCAATGAACAGCAAGAGTTGTTTCCTGCTTAACATCCCAAAAGAAATCATGTCAAACCATTTCGCATAGCCAAAACTAAGGAAAAGCAAGAGACTCTTTATAATAATGAATGTGTACTGGTGTTGAAAATAATCCCCTTGATTGACGGAATATCCCGCTGTACCAATGATTGCAAATACTAAAAATCCCAAAAACAAGGCATGACACTTATTGAAAATGGCCATAAAGCTATCCTCCTCACCAAACAGACTTCCTACACGTCATTCTTTAGATCTAGTCTTTCCAAAACAAACCATTTGAGTAACCAAAATCCGACAACATAACCAGCCCCTAAGAATATAGCCATTAAAGCTAACATGGGATTCAGGAAATAAAAGACCACCACAGATACAAAGGTTAGCACAAAAACATTAAAGGCAATGGTGTCAGAAGCCAAGACTAGAATATAAGGTGTCAACCAGTCTAAGGTTTTTGAATCTAGGAAAAATAAGTGTTTATACATGATGACCTCCTCTTGTCAAGCTCTACTGCTGTAAGATTAAGAAGGCAGTTTGTTCTTTTTAAGTCTAACCTGACTACTAGATAATAGATACATTAAGGCATTAAAGACAATGAAAATATGTCCATAGAATAAAATCAACCTCACATCCAAACCAAGATAAAGTTTGACCATCAAAAAGATGAGCAAAAGAATTTGAAACCATATCGTTTTTCCAAAAATAAATTTAAAACGGTTTTTAATGTCTGCCTCCTTGATTTGTACCGTCACCCCTTTATTAGCAAGAAGGAAAACGCCTGCTTCAAATAATCCACTGTAGAGAACAATCCACCCAATCGATACATTAGAGATTTGTAAAAATGTCCCTAAAAGAAGATTCAACATACTACTCAAGAAAATAACAAGAAATAATCTGTATTTCATATTAAATACCTCCATTCATTTATTTCACGGACAGTTTAATAGAGCCTTCTAATCAAAGATTCTGTCAGAATAGGAAGGCAAGCTACTTTTTATAATACTTCAAGCCCCAAATGAGCAGAAGCATGATAATCAAGCAGAGAATAGAGCCAATATAGGCAATTAATTGCTGATAGAATTCTCCTGCTGTGATACCTCTATACAAACAGATAATAGACATAAAACCTGTCAAACCGATATACATGAGTTGATTGGTTCTAGGACTAACCAAATCATCATCTTCAAACTCTCTAACCCTCATTTCCCTAGTGAGGTAAACAGTAAGCAAAATAGAAGCCAAGTTAATAACCACTAAGAGAAATTGGAAAACCAAGGAAAAATTTAAAAACTGACGAGATAGAAATAGATAAGTGGAGACAAGTAAGGGCAACTGACCTAGGAACAATCTCGCAAGGAAGATGTTCCGTTTTTTAGCAAGAAAAGTTTTCATTTCTTTGCTCCTTTCTTTTTCATTAAAGCAAAATAGATCATCACTGCAATCACATAGGCTATGGTATAAAATAGATGATACCAAGCACTCTCCCTAAGCGGATATAGAAAGATGGACATGATCAGATACAAGATGAAAATGACAAGTATTTTTTTCCTCATAAGATTTCCTCCTGAATCTTTGTTGAGCTAGAACCTTTACACTGCCAGTATAGCACTCATTTTGACCTTGGATCGCTCAAATCATAAATGGTCATCAAAACATCTTGAATTGTTAAAAATAAAAAAAGCAAGCATGAAAAACATACTTGCCCTTTTCACCGTATTGATACCAACTTAATTTGTAAATTTTTTATCCTGCTATCACATATCATTTTGACAGGCGAAACAATATTAAAGAAACTCCACTGTAGATTAAACTAGCAATAAAAAATCTTTTTATCTAATTAGATCTATCTTTATTCTTCTTTGGAGATTTTAAAAATTTTTCCCTAATTAAAGAAGTAATAAAAGAAACAAACATGCCAACAACAAAAACAATAAGAAAACTTTTGAAATCCATAATTACCTCCAAGTACACAAGCTCAAGTCTTTAAGCAAGCATAATAGCCAATTGTAACATTGTTTTTGCATTCACGAGGAATACCTCTTTTTACTTTCGTCCTATTGCAACCTTAACAATGTTAGTATACTACTATTTTTTAAAATTTTCCATCCAAATCATAAATGGTCATCAAAACATCTTGAATTGTAAAAAATTTAAAAAGCAAGCATGAAAAACATACTTGCCCTAAGGGAATTTAACAATATGAAAATACATCGAAAGCTATTCAGCCTTACTTCCGTCTGTTCCCATATATTCTCATGATCGCAACAAGGATAGCAGCTGTACCACTTGCCAAAAATAGGAGGGTAATGATAATGTTGAGGATTTCAGACGCCCTCTCAATTCTGTTGACAAGACGGAGTAGGGATATAACTGCCAACTGAATCAGGAGTATTGATTCTCCTCTTATCAATGAAGTCAGTTGGTTTTCAACTGCATATAAAAAGGCTGGTAGCATAACACAGGCTATAGCAATCACAAACAGGTTGCTCCCTGTTTCTTCTCCCTTGTTCACCACGGAAATCATGAGAAGATTCGATGCTATGATCAACGTAGAACAGATGATAAAATAGGATTTCTTATTCATATAGGGTACCTCATATACTATAGCATTTTAATTGATGACTACAGGCGGTACTTCTTTCCACAGATCTTCTAATCATCAACTGACATCGAGTGAACCGTTAAAACCTGACGAAAGACTTGATTTTGACAGGTGGTATTTAGACTGGTATTGGGATGGCTTTCCACAATTTTCATGACAGTATAGAGACCGACTCCTCTCTCCTCCCCTTTAGAACTTGCTCCAAAGGAAAAGATTTCAGAAATATCGATGCCCTCTTCTTTGATGGAATTTTCGATGATAAAGGTCTCCTGTGCCCCATTTTTTAAAAAGGCGATTGAAACGTGAGGTTGACTGGCTTCCACACTGGCTTCAATAGCATTGTCACAAAGGATAGACACAATGGTTAGAAAATCAAGTAGTCTCATCCCCTCGACCTGAATCTCCTCAGGAACTTCGACATTAAAGACAATATCCTTTTCTCTAGCTTTTATAAATTTTCCTGCTAGAAGACTTTTGAGGGCACGGTCCCGAACATTTACCAATCTGCCCAGGTCATATTTATTATCCTGCAATTTTTCACTAGAATCCTTTAAGACGGAGTCGTAGACCTCTTTTATCTGCTCCATGTCCTCCTCTTCAATGCCCAGACGTAAGCTGGTTAAGAGGTTGGTGTAGTCATGGCGAAAGCTCCGTACTTCCTTGTAAAGTTCCTCTATATGCCGACTATAGCGTTCCATATCTCTGTAGCGCAAGGCCTGCTCTTGGTCCAGTCTCTCATGAAGTTTGTCCTTCAAGTAGGTATCCAGCTTCTTGATAACCCCCATAAAAAAGAGTAGGTAAAACACCAGAATCAGATGGCGAACAGTCTTTGATTGAATACCTTGTTCATATTCAAAGAAAGACAGACTTTGCATCACCAAATAGTACGCCCCCATTATCCAGTTAATCTTAGTCAGGGACTGTTGAAAACCTTTATCTAGAATCCCCCTTCTCAAGTTAGTGAAATCATAGTCCAACCATTTCAAAAAAAGACTAGGGAAATGAAGAAATTGAAAATTATTATACATAACCAAGCAAATGAGTAGTCATCATATACTTGCCCTTGTCCCAAAAAAATGGAAGCACAAAATAGGAAACACCTCTATGAAAGAGATTCACTAATATCATTGGAAAGAGACCATAAAAGAGAAGGAGTTTTTTAGGAAGTCCTCTTAACAATAAGAAAGATAAGCCTATGCCGTACAAGGGTTCCATAAAATAAAATAGGTAATTATCTCCTACCATATATTCAATCATTAAAAAAACAAAGGCCAACAGTATCTTAAAAAGAAAAGCCTTAAAAATCCTCTCAAAAGTGATACCAATTCCATCCACCTTAAAGAAAATGACAATTTCTAGCCCATGAGTAACAAGTGTATACAACAATATCCAAGCAATATTCATAAACTCTCCTAGCTCAGTGTAAGTTATTAATAGCTTCAGACACTTCTCTGACCTTATAACGCGCAATCATACAGCTTCCGCCATTAGGAAAGAAAAGGAGTTTTTCTTTCTTATCCAAACGCACCACATTGGCAGGATTGATGAGAAAAGAGCGATGGCACTGCAAGAGACGGGGTTCCTGCTTGAAAACCTCCTCTAAACTCGCTGTAAATTCCAGCCTGTCCGTCTTGGTATAGAGAATAACACGATGGGCTCTGGGCGACGTTTCGAGATAATAAACCTCTTTAAAAGGATACTGGAATTGGGCAAATTTTGATTTAAAGTAAAAGCAATCTTCAGCTAGAGTTTTACTGTCTTGACTATTGGCATAGAGAAGGGCTGTCTCGATACGAGATTCAAACTCCTCTGCTGACAAGGCCTTATCAATGTAGTCCAAAGCAGACACTTGGTAGCGAAAGGATAGAGGCATAAACTCCGAGTGAGTCGTCACAAAGACGATGAGAGCATAAGGATCTCGATCCCGAATTTCTAGCCACTTCCAGCCCCTTCATCTCCTCATTTCGAATCTCAATATCCAAAAAGAATAGCTGATGGGCGCCCTTCTCATGCACCTCTGCAAGCAGTTGGTCTGGCTTACCAAAGACCTCAAAAGAGCTGGGAGTGATATAATGTTCTTTCAAGAGTTTCTCAATCGTCGTTTCAATCCTAGTCTGTTGGGAAAAGTCATCTTCTAAAACAAATATTCTCATCTTCTTACTCTCCTTGTTTCGATTTCTTCCTAAAAAGAGAATAGCAAAAATACTCTGATACAAGCCCACCAAATCCTAAATAGGCCTTCAAAGCTCCTGAAGGGTATCTTGTTCCTCAAATAAGCATGATAATCTTACCACTATTTTATCATAAAATCTTAACAGTACCATTCAGGAAATTTCAATGACAATTAAAGATTTGATGGTGAAAAAGGAGATAAAAGTGATAGACTGATAGTATCAAAATACAGTTGCTAGAAACAAGACTAGTAACCAGATTAAAGGAGGAATTCTCATGACAGATACAGACCCTATCAAAAGAGCTCAGACTTTGATTACTGACTTAAACAAAGCCTATCAAGCATGCAAACAGGCAACCGCTGACGACGCCCGCTTTCAGGAGCAACTAAACTCTATTCTTGGTTTTCTAGCCAAGGCTGAGACAGTGGACAATCGCGTCTTGATTGAACTGGAAAAATTCTACCAGACTTCCAGTCTTCTCATGGGACTCAGCGCCCTCAATCCAGATGCTCCTACACGCGCCGCTTGGCGGGCCTATGACCGCTTCCACTTTGACCAAGTCAAGACCAAGTTGAGTCTCTACGGACCAACCATTATCTTGTAGAAAATAAAAGAAGTTGAGACAAACTGAACTCAACTTCTTTTTTAATATCATATAAGCAATATTAGTCCTGCATCTGACGTTTGACCTGATAAGGTAAGTACAAGACTAGTAAAACCAAACCAGCTCCTAGTAAGGCTAGAAGGGCTAGTTTTTCTTGGAAAGTCACAAGACCGACAACTAATTCCACAAATAAAACAAAACTGGTCAATCCTCGTACTACCGCCTGCAAGCCTTTTTCCTTTTGCCCCTTGTCCAGCGGAAAAAGTTGGGTCAAATACTGGTAGTCAAAGGCGTGATAGAGAGCCAGCAACTGGAAGAGCAAGAGGTAGTTAAAGAGAACCACCACTGCTGTCGCAATCCAAGCTTGCTCGATAAAAACCTGCGCCAGTATGGAAAGCAAGAGAAGACGGAGACTGAGGGCAAAGAGATCTCCATTTCGCAGATAAGAACGAAGATAAAGATTTTGCCAAATCTTCCCAGGCACCTTCTGAACAGCCTTTAGTATAAAGTCCAGATAGGCACGACGTTTGACGCTGTTTGAAATCCCCTTGACCTGGGTAAAGAGGGCAAAGAAACGAAGCAAGACTTGCTTACGCTTGCTTTCTTGGGAAATGACAAAGTCCCAGTCCAGTCCAGTTTCAGTGAAAAATTTGCTGGCCTTTTGACGAAAGAGGAAATATTTACCTATTCCCAATAAAAGCACATAGACCAGAAAAACTGGCAAGCCATAACCCATGGCTAAAAATAAGGGCGCAAATAAAAGCAAGAAAAGGGTCTGTACAAAGAGCCAAAAGACTAGGGAAATGCTAGTCTGACGCTTGAGGTGAAGCTTAATTTCCTCTTCTCCGACCAAGAGAAAGAGCTTGTCTGGAGCCTCCATATAGGTGGCAATTCCTCCCCAAAGCAAAAGTAAAACAGAGACAATACCTACAAACAAAAGGATAGGCCAATGATTTTCAGGAAAATGTTGCAAGAGTTGACTGTACTGGTAGGCTAGAAAGCCCAGCAGAACAAGCAGGAACAAGACAAAGTGGTCATTGAGCACATAGCGCAGATAACCGACACACTCCTTACGAAAAGCCTGCTTTCTCTTTAAAAATAAGTCTTTCATAGCTCCTCCTCTTTGGTCAGAGCCAAGTAAATATCATTCAAGCTAGCCTCAGGCATATCAAAGGCTTCGCGCAGTTGCAGGAGATTCCCCTTAGCACGCACCTCACCCTTGTGGAGAATAACAAAGGCATCACACATCTTCTCCGCCGAATCTAACACGTGAGTGCTCATGAGAATAGACTTACCCTTTTGCTTTTCCACTTCCAAAAGCTGAATCAAGTCTGCAATAGCCAGCGGATCAAGACCAAGGAAAGGCTCATCCACGATAAAGAGACTTGGATCCACCACAAAAGCACAGATAATCATGACCTTTTGCTTCATCCCTTTTGAAAAACGAACAGGAAACCAGTCTAATTTCTGGTCCAGACGGAACATTTTTAACAAAGGTTCTACTCGCTCAAAAGCCACTTTTTGCTCAATACCATAAGCCATAGCAACCGTTTCGATATGCTCTCTGAGGGTCAATTCCTCATACAGGCTAGGTGTCTCGGGAATGTAACCAATCTGCTTGCGGTAGCTCGTTGCATCTTCTTGCAGGGTCAGACCATTGATATTAATGGAGCCACTATAAGGTGTCAACAGCCCGATAATCTCATTGATCGTCGTCGATTTCCCAGCACCATTGAGACCAATCAAACCAACCAACTGCCCACTTTCAACGGTAAAGGATACATCTTTCAAGACAGGAACATGGACATAGCCACCTGTCAGGTTTTTAATTTCTAACATATTTTCTCCAAATCTGGTATAATGTAGCTATATTATATCAAAATTCAATACAGTAGAGGTAGATTTTATGTCAGATTGCATTTTTTGTAAAATCATCGCAGGGGAAATTCCTGCTTCAAAAGTATACGAAGATAAGCAGGTTCTTGCCTTTCTTGATATCTCTCAAGTGACACCAGGACACACCTTGGTCGTGCCAAAGGAACACTATCGCAATCTTTTGGAAATGGACGCTACTAGCGCCAGCCAACTCTTTGCCCAAGTACCAAAAGTAGCTCAAAAAGTCATGAAAGCTACCAAGGCTGCTGGTATGAATATCATTGCTAACTGTGAAGAAATCGCAGGGCAAACAGTCTTTCATACCCACGTTCACCTCGTGCCTCGCTACAGTGCGGACGATGACCTCAAGATTGATTTTATCGCCCACGAACCAGACTTTGACAAACTGGCTCAAGTAGCTGAAACTATCAAAAATGCCTAAGGAGTTGCTATGAAATTATCCAACCTACTGCTATTTGCAGGAGCTGCAGCCGGAAGTTATCTGGTCACAAAAAATCGCCAAACCATCACAGATGAAGTCTTGAATACAACTGACCGCGTTCAAGCTATCAAGGATGATGTGGATATTATCCAAAACAGCCTACAAATCATTGACCAGCAAAAAGAACTTATCAAGGAATACCAAGAAGACCTGACTTACAAGTTTAAGGTCTTGGAAAAAGATATCCAGACTAGACTAGCTGTCATCAAAGAAACACAGGAAATTGAAGATAAGTAAAAAGAGCCACTCGGCTCTTTTTAAAATGTAAACAAGTTATATCCCATCAACTATACATCACAATTTAGACAACTCATTGACCATTTCAGAACTAAATCGAAGACTTTCCGCCGTAATGAAAACACCTGAAACAGCTTGCTTTCAGGTGTCCGGAAACTTTGAGACCTAGGCTCAAAGTTTAGGTATGGAACTTCGAAAAAGGTCGCTACCGTCCGTCATTACTTAAGGAAAGTTTTAAAAAATCTATAAACAAAAAGAGCACGACGGCTCTTTTTGCTTTATTCTCCTTCAAAGGCATCTTTAATATGGTCAAAGAATCCCTTTTTCTTTGGATTGACTTTCAAATCGCCTGCAGCTGCGAATTCTTTAAGCGCTGCTTTTTGGCGGTCGTTCAAGCCTGTCGGTGTCACGACATTAACGGTAACGTATTGGTCACCAACTGCACCACCACGAAGACTTGGAGCTCCCTTACCACGTAGACGGAATTTCTTACCAGTCTGAGTGCCCTCTGGGATAACCAATTCAACATCACCGTGAACAGTTGGGATATCAACTGTATCACCAAGAGCTGCTTGAACAAAGTTGAGGTTGAGATTGTAGAAGATAGTCGTTCCTTCACGTTCAAACTTGTCGCTGGCTTCCACAGAAACCACTACATACAAGTCACCATAAGGTCCACCGTTAAATCCTGCTTCACCTTGGCCTGCTAAGCGAATTTGTTGACCTGTTTCCACACCAGCAGGAATTTAACATGTACGCTATGAGCTTGTTTTTCATGGCCTGTTCCATGACAGGTTGTACATGGATCTTTGATTTCTTTTCCGCGACCGTGACAGACATCACAGGTTACTTGGCGACGCATCATACCAAGCGGAGTCTGTGTATCGACGTTAATGACACCAGCGCCATGACAGCGTCCACAAGTGACTGGACTTGTTCCTGGCTTAGCACCAGAGCCATTACATGTACTACAGCTTGCTTCACGATTGTACTTAACTTCTTTTTCAGCTCCAAAAATAGCTTCTTCAAAGGTCAAATTCACACGATACTGGAGATCATCCCCTTGACGAGGAGCATTTGGATTGCGCGAAGCACCGCCTCCGCCGAAGAAACTTGAGAAAATGTCCTCAAAACCACCGAAGCCACCTGCACCGTTGAAACCGCCGAAACCGCCTGCACCACCAAAGCCACCGTTGGCTCCAGCAGCACCATATTGATCATATGCAGCCCGTTTTTGGTCGTCACTCAAAGTCTCATATGCTTCTTGAACTTCCTTATACTTTTCCTCAGCACCAGGCTCCTTATTGATATCTGGGTGATATTTTTTGGAAAGCTTACGATAAGCCTTTTTGATCTCGTCTGCCGAAGCGTTTTTGGACACCCCCAGACGATCATAAAATTCAGTATTGTTCATACAAGATACCAAGACCGTAAAATTCGACTGAAAAATAGGAAATCTGACGCTGGAGCGATACTCCTAGGTAGATTTATCTTTTTTCCGAGAATTTAGGTCGGGTTCAATTCCTTTCTGTTATATTTAGTAAGAAAGCTCAGAGTGCGAGTTCAATTCCCTGAACACCCTTATTCCTTTCTATAATTTTCATGTAAATCTTTAGAGGCTGTTTTCTATACTCTGCTTTACTTGATTAAACTCTTCATCTGATAGAGTAAATATCAAATCCTCTTCAGCATACTCGTTCTGTTCTTTAAAATAGTTGTCTGTATTCTCTGCCAACCCTAAACCGAAAATCACTTTTCTTGCAAACTCTTGATGTGCAAAACCGATAGCCGTAATGATTTGTTTATCTTGGACAAGAACTTTCGGTTGGAAATTCTCACGTGGAAGAAATTCAAAATAATCAAAGAAGTTTTGCCAAATTCCACCTGTAAATTTCGTGTCGTTCAACAAGCCTGCTTTCGCCAGTAAAAGAGGCGCTGAAGAAATGGCTGCAATTAGGATATCCTGCTCATTAAGACTTCTCAAAAACGAGATCAATTTCTCATCTTGTAGAGTAGGACCTATATTTACCATTCCTGGCAAATCACACAAGAATAATCTTCTATGCGGATCTGATCCAATGTTTTCGTCGGTTGACAGGGCAAACCATCCTCAGAGACCACCATCGAATTCTCAGAAGCTACATAATCAATCGTGATATCAAAAGACAGAGCTAAAGTACTTGTTAAAGTGGTTATCTCATAAAGAGAAAAATTAGGATAAATGACACAAAGTACTTTTTTCATACGCAACATCCTCTATTTTATCGAAAAACAGAGGCTGGGTTGCAACCTCTGGATTTCTTCCTATCATTACGACGTTCAAAAACAAAGTCGATTATACTTTGTTTTTGAACTAGTAAGGCGTTTAGGCAAGTCGCCATAGCGATTGCCGTAGAATGACAATCACTTTAGTGATTAGTCATTCTTACCTACCTCGCTCTCCTGATTTTCAAGCTCGGGATAAAATAGTCCACTGGACTATTTTATTTCTCCGTAAACTCTCCGTCTACGACGTCATCGCCTGCGTTTCCTGTTGCTTGTGCGCCTTCTGCTCCTGCTTGAGCTTGTTGCGCTGCTGCGGCTTGTTCGTAGAGTTTCACAGCAAGTCCTTGAGCTTTTTCGTTCAACGCTTCAAGTTTTGCTTTCATGTCGTCCAAGTTGTTGTCTTCTTGAGCTTTCTTAAGGTCATCAAGGGCAGCTTGGGCAGCGTCACGTTCTGCATCGAAGCCTTTGCCTTCAGTTTCCTTGATTGTCTTTCAGTCGCAAAGATCGCTTGGTCTACTTCGTTACGAAGGTCTACTTCTTCTTTACGTTTCTTATCTGCTTCAGCGTTTGCTTCTGCATCTTTCATCATGCGGTCGATTTCTTCATCAGTCAAACCTGAGTTCGATTGGATCACAATTGTTTGTTCTTTTTGAGTTCCAAGGTCTTTGGCCTTAACAGACACAATACCGTTCTTATCGATGTCAAATGTCACTTCGATTTGAGGAATTCCACGAGGTGCAGCTGGGATATCAGTCAATTGGAAACGTCCAAGAGTCTTGTTATCTGCTGCCATTGGGCGTTCACCTTGAAGAACGTGGATATCAACAGCTGGTTGGTTGTCTGCTGCTGTTGAGAAGACTTGTGATTTAGAGGTTGGAATTGTTGTGTTGCGGTCGATGAGTTTTGTGAAGACTCCACCCATTGTTTCAATACCAAGTGACAATGGAGTTACGTCAAGAAGGACAACATCTTTGACATCACCAGTGATGACACCACCTTGGATCGCAGCACCCATAGCAACTACTTCGTCAGGGTTTACTGATTTGTTTGGTTCTTTACCAGTTTCAGCTTTAACTGCTTCTACAACAGCTGGGATACGAGTTGAACCACCAACAAGGATAACTTCATCGATTTCTGACAAGCTTAAACCAGCATCTGAAAGGGCTTGGCGAACTGGAACTTTTGTACGTTCAACAAGGTCACGAGTCAAATCGTCAAATTTAGCACGAGTCAAAGTCATTTCCAAGTGAAGAGGTCCAGCCTCACCTGCAGTGATAAACGGCAAGCTGATTTGTGTTGAAGTTACACCAGAAAGGTCTTTCTTCGCTTTCAGCTGCATCTTTCAAACGTTGCATTGCCATCTTGTCAGTAGACAAGTCAATACCGTTTTCTTTCTTGAATTCTGCTACCAAGTGGTCGATGATTTTTTGGTCAAAGTCGTCACCACCCAGTTTGTTGTCCCCTGCAGTTGACAATACGTCGAAGACACCGTCACCCAATTCAAGGATAGAGACGTCGAATGTACCACCACCAAGGTCGAATACCAAGATTTTTTCTTCTTTATCAGTCTTGTCCAAACCGTAAGCAAGGGCTGCTGCAGTTGGTTCGTTGACAATACGTTCTACTTCAAGACCAGCGATTTTACCAGCGTCTTTTGTTGCTTGACGTTGAGCATCGTTGAAGTAAGCTGGAACTGTGATAACAGCTTTGGTTACTTTCTCACCAAGGTAGTCTTCAGCGTAGCCTTTCAAGTATTGAAGAATCATAGCTGAGATTTCTTGTGGAGTGTATTCTTTTCCGTTTGCAGAAACTTTTTCAGAAGTACCCATCTTAGACTTGATAGAGATAACTGTATCTGGGTTTGTGACTGCTTGACGTTTCGCAGCATCACCAACGATGATTTCGCCGTTTTTGAATGATACTACAGATGGAGTTGTGCGGTTACCTTCTGGGTTTGCGATGATTTTGCTTTCAGTTCCTTCAAGAACTGCAACTGCTGAGTTTGTTGTACCTAAGTCAATACCGATAATTTTAGACATGTGTTTTTCTCCTTGATTTTATCTTTTTTTCTTTTAGATACTCTTCTTAAGTGGCGGCGCCGTCAGAGCTTGACTTCGTCAATCTCTTTGACTAAACTTTGAGCCTAAGGTCTCAAAGTTTGCGCAAATAGCGCCACGGCGAAGAGTATCGTCTTTGGTTCGCTTCGCTCACTATTGCAAAGCCAAACATATTTTATCTTTCTTCATAGTTTAGTGTCGTTTCGGACAAGTTTTCTATTATGTATGCTGCAACCGTCAGAATTGCCTAGTTATACACCACTACCATTGCTGGGCGTAGGATGCGGTCATGGAGTTTGTAGCCTTTTTGGAAGACTTGGGCGATGGTATCTGCTGGGTGTTCATCATCTGCTGGGAGAGTTTGGATGGCCATATGGTAGTTATGGTCAAATTCACCATCAGCTGCGATTTCTTCGATTCCTTCTTCTTTCAAAGCATGAATCAAGCTTTCTTGCACCATTTCCAAGCCCTTCTTCACATCATCTGTCAAACCTTCAACTGCGAGTGCACGCTCTAGGTTATCTAAAGAAGGGAGAATTGCTTTTGCCAAGTCCTGGCTACGATAACGTTGCAAGTTTTGACGCTCTTCATTGGCACGGCGTTGGATATTTTGCATTTCTGCATGAGCGCGAAGGTATTTGTTTTCGAACTCATCTGCACGTTCATTTGCCAAGTCCAATTCTGACTTTTCAGGAGTTGTTTCTTCAGCTGTTTCCACAACTTCCTCTTCTTGGACTTCTTCTACTTCTTCATTTTTTATATCTTGGGCCATTTTCGCCTCCTTTAATGATTTCAATCTTAATGTACTTCGTAATGATTACTGCTGAGGTAGCGGTAAAAATCTGTCAACTTCATGGTCAAAACACGGTTGACCACATTGACTTGGTTGATTAGCTGTTGGTAATCCAGATTGACTGGGCCGATAATCGCTAGAATTCCAACTCCCCGATAAGGAATGAGGAACTTGCTACTAATCACCGCTAAGTCAGCCAGACAAGACTCTTGACTGTCTGCAACACGGACATTTTGCATTTGATCTTCATGCAGACCCTCACGAATCTCCAAGGCCACCTTTTGCGGTTGATCAAAGAACTGGTATGCTGCCAGATTGGCAAAATTCAAGAGATTGACCTTACCCGCCACAACAATGTTTTCGTTGAACATTTCCTTAAAGATGTGTTCAAAGAGATCAATCACATTGTCCGTTGTTGTAAAGTAACGCTGGATAATCTGCGGAATCTCCGTCCGAATCTTGTAGTGGATATCTAGAACAGTGTGACCGAGGAAACGTTCCTGAATGATTGCCTTCAGTTTCAGCAAATCTTCCTGCAAGAAGTTCCTTGGAATCAGAAACTGACTGGTAACCGTTCGAGACTCGTCTAAGGTAAATACTGCCAAGGCTGTATGTTGCCCTAAAACCACGATATCAAAGGCTGTCAATCGTTGTCTGCTCGGCTCAACATCCAGTGCTACTACCGTACAGCCACTCAAGTCTGTTAGTAGATTAGCAGCCTCTTGCAGTATATCCTCCAATTTGAAGAATTCCTGATCAAAGGCTTTGACAATCTCATATACCTCATTTTCAGCCAGTCGGTCAAAATCCAGTGAGTGTTTCACATAGTACTGAAAACCAGCAACACTTGGCATGCGACCGCTTGAAGTATGAGCCTTCTCAAGCAAACCTTGCTTTTCTAGAGCCGCCATGTCATTACGAATAGTTGCACTGCTAGAGTTAATAGACTCTTGCAAGGCTTTGGATCCGACAGGTTCGTGCGTTTTGGTAAAGATGTCAATAATCAGATTTAAAATATCCTGCTGACGCTCTGTAACCATCTCATCACTCCTCTCTGTCTGATCAATTAGCACTCGATACACTCAAGTGCTAACTCATGATTCTATTATACACCCTTAGAAGAGAATGTCAAGATAAAAACTCAAAAAATTAGCACTCTTTTATCAAGAGTGCTAAAAATCGGTCTGAAGACCTAGAACCTTACCTTCCATCTACTTGGTATTTCCTTTTAAGTCTGAAAAAACCATGGATTAGATAAGAAATCAGAAAGGCATATAAAAGAAAAATAATGAAGAAAGACATAGAAAGCTCTTCTTTAAATAGACTCATACAAACAACAAGACCACCTAAGAAAGTAGCTGTACAGGAACGAAATCTAGATTGCATAAATTCCCATCCGAGGCTCTTACTCATATAAACTTGATCCTCTGTAAGTATATCAGAAGCTGGTTTACGAAGAATTGAACAAAAACCTCTTTCTATCAATTCCCAACCGCTATTTCTAAAATCTTGCAATTCATGCTGATACTTTTTAAGAAATCTAGAATCATAGATACGGTAGATGACATCGTCCGGTTGACATTGGTCAAAATAGAAAAAACCAAAACGATTCGTTCTATATCTCCAGCCTTTCAAGTGCATCTCATGTAAATATTCTTCTTCCTTGTCCAAATCAACAATAGTGAAAATCCGAAATTGCTTTTTATTTATCATGACTTCCCCTCCCATTTTGAGAATACCTACCCTCATAAATCTGATAATTCCTTCTTTTTATGCCATAACTTCCAGCCAATATAAGAAACTACTAACAAAAGGATTAAAGACAAGAAAATATCTAGCCCGACCGCAAGTAAACTCCATAGACCATACGCATTACTTCTATTGAGCAATTTAAGTAAGAATGGTATATGTATGGCTAGCAAAAGCAAACTCGGTACTAGTCGCAGTCTTAAAATGCGATTAACCATATCCAACTTGTTAGTAGCATCGTTATAAATTTCAAACTCTGCAGCCGATTCAACTTTAGAATGTGTTTTTCTAAAATAGGAAAAACTATTAAAGTCTGTAATATGCTCCCAGCCATAATCTTTAAATAGTTGTAAATAGGAGGTTCTCTCTGATTTTTCCATTGGGTAAAAATCCAACTGATAAGATACTTGCTCAGGCTGACACTTTTCAAAGGTATACTTAACTACAAACAATAAGATAGAATAGCTTACTTTTCTAAGTTTCCAGCCTTTAGCATGCATTTCTATAAAGTATAGAGCCTCCCTCTCATAATCCGCAATTGTAAAAATTCGATAAACAATTTTCTTTTCCATCATCCTTCCTCCCGACTGTTTCTATAGAGCCGTTCAATACGCTTCAATTCAATATCTAAGACTTTTCGTCCCAAGTCTGTGATCTGATAGATTTTCCGTTTCTCCTCTTCTCGGACAAAGGCAATCAAGTCATCCTTTTCCATCTTTGACAAGGTTCCATACATAGTTCCAGGACTAATTAAAACTTGCGAATCTGTCATCTCCTTGACCTTTTGTGTAATACCATATCCATGATTCTCCTGCTGCAGACAGAACAAGATATAAAAACCCGTTTCCGTCATAGGAAGATAAACACGACGGATCTTATCCGTTAATTCCATTTATAGCCACCTCCTATTTAGTTCGATATAAAAAGAAAGAAAAAATGGATAAGCTAGAGCTCTTATGTGAAGAATTCGAGCATAAACTTTTACCATTTCCTCCCTACTCACCTGAGTACAATCCTATTGAGAAAACATGGGCCCATATCAAAAAGCACCTCAAAAAGGTATTACCAAGTTGCAATACTTTTTTTGAGGCTCTTTTGTCTTATTCTTGTTTCAATTTACTGTAGATCAATTTCTAACAACGCCTTAGAATTCGCATTGCACTATTCTAGCTTCATGACAAAGAATCAAAAAGCAACGCTAAACACGTTGCTTTCTGATGTAAACACAGTTACTTGTATATCAACTCATTTTACTGATTTTATACAAATCACTTGTTATTGACTGTACAATCTATAAATCGTCACTCTTCTTCCTTCCGTTTTCGTGAAATGAGAAGTCCACCAGTCATAGCTGCTAAGAGAGCTACAACAAGTGATGTATTTGATTTCTCTGTTCCTGTATTTGGAAGTTGTCGATCTTTATTTATTGTAGTTTCAGATGTTGGCGTTCCCTCTGACATTTCATTAGCACTACCGTCGTAATCTGGATGAGCTGGTATTTCTTCTGGAATACTATTTACACTACCTTCATAGTCTGGTTGAGCTGGGGTAACTTCTGGAATGCCGTTAACACTGCCTGTGTAGGCTGGAACTTCTACAGTCGGTGGAGTAATGACATTGCCTTCGCCATCCGTACTACTTGTGCCTACTGGATCGGTATACGCTGGCACTTCTACAGTCGGTGGTGTGATTACGTTGCCTTCGCCATCTGTACTACTTGTACCTACTGGATCGGTGTAGGCTGGAACTTCGACACTTGGTGGCGTAATCAAGTTACCTTCACCATCCGTACTACTTGTGCCCACTGGATCGGTATACGCTGGAACTTCGACAGTTGGTGGGGTAATTAGGTTGCCTTCGCCATCTGTACTACTTGTACCTACTGGATCGGTATACGCTGGCACTTCTACAGTCGGTGGGGTAATTAGGTTGCCTTCGCCATCTGTACTACTTGTTCCTACTGGATCGGTGTAGTCTGGTTGACTTGGAGATACTTCTGGAATACCGTTTACACCAGAGTCTTGGTTGACCAAGTCACTTCCTGGAATTTGGTGACTGATGCCGGTTGTTGGATCTTTCAACGTTGCGGTGCCGTCTTCGCCTACAGTGACTTCCTTACCTGGGTTCTTCGCTTTGACTTTGTCTTCCACTTGTTTTTTCTCTTCTGGAGTTAAGTGCGCTTTGTCTTTAACTGGAACTTTCTCGTCTGGTTTCACTGGGGTGAAGTCTTGGTTGACTAAGTCTGTTCCTGGAATCTGGTGACTGATGCCAGTTGTTGGATCTTTCAACGTTGCAGTGCCGTCTTCGCCTACAGTGACTTCCTTACCTGGGTTCTTCGCTTTGACTTTGTCTTCCACTTGTTTTTTCTCTTCTGGAGTTAAGTGCGCTTTGTCTTTAACTGGAACTTTCTCGTCTGGTTTCACTGGGGTGAAATCTTGGTTGACCAAGTCACTTCCTGGAATTTGGTGACTGATGCCGGTTGTTGGATCTTTCAACGTTGCAGTGCCGTCTTCGCCTACAGTGACTTCCTTACCTGGGTTCTTCGCTTTGACTTTGTCTTCCACTTGTTTTTTCTCTTCTGGAGTTAAGTGCGCTTTGTCTTTAACTGGAACTTTCTCGTCTGGTTTCACTGGGGTGAAATCTTGGTTGACCAAGTCACTTCCTGGAATTTGGTGACTGATGCCGGTTGTTGGATCTTTCAACGTTGCGGTGCCGTCTTCGCCTACAGTGACTTCCTTACCTGGGTTCTTCGCTTTGACTTTGTCTTCCACTTGTTTTTTCTCTTCTGGAGTTAAGTGCGCTTTGTCTTTAACTGGAACTTTCTCGTCTGGTTTCACTGGGGTGAATCCTTGGTTGACCAAGTCACTTCCTGGAATTTGGTGACTGATGCCGGTTGTTGGATCTTTCAACGTTGCGGTGCCGTCTTCGCCTACAGTGACTTCCTTACCTGGGTTCTTCGCTTTGACTTTGTCTTCCACTTGTTTTTTCTCTTCTGGAGTTAAGTGCGCTTTGTCTTTAACTGGAACTTTCTCGTCTGGTTTCACTGGGGTGAATCCTTGGTTGACCAAGTCACTTCCTGGAATTTGGTGACTGATGCCGGTTGTTGGATCTTTCAACGTTGCGGTGCCGTCTTCGCCTACAGTGACTTCCTTACCTGGGTTCTTCGCTTTGACTTTGTCTTCCACTTGTTTTTTCTCTTCTGGAGTTAAGTGCGCTTTGTCTTTAACTGGAACTTTCTCGTCTGGTTTCACTGGGGTGAAATCTTGGTTGACCAAGTCACTTCCTGGAATTTGGTGACTGATGCCGGTTGTTGGATCTTTCAACGTTGCGGTGCCGTCTTCGCCTACAGTGACTTCCTTACCTGGGTTCTTCGCTTTGACTTTGTCTTCCACTTGTTTTTTCTCTTCTGGAGTTAAGTGCGCTTTGTCTTTAACTGGAACTTTCTCGTCTGGTTTCACTGGGGTGAAATCTTGGTTGACCAAGTCACTTCCTGGAATTTGGTGACTGATGCCGGTTGTTGGATCTTTCAACGTTGCGGTGCCGTCTTCGCCTACAGTGACTTCCTTACCTGGGTTCTTCGCTTTGACTTTTATCTTCCACTTGTTTTTTTCTCTTCTGGAGTTAAGTGCGCTTTGTCTTTAACTGGAACTTTCTCGTCTGGTTTCACTGGGGTGAAATCTTGGTTGACCAAGTCACTTCCTGGAATTTGGTGACTGATGCCGGTTGTTGGATCTTTCAACGTTGCGGTGCCGTCTTCGCCTACAGTGACTTCCTTACCTGGGTTCTTCGCTTTGACTTTGTCTTCCACTTGTTTTTTCTCTTCTGGAGTTAAGTGCGCTTTGTCTTTAACTGGAACTTTCTCGTCTGGTTTCACTGGGGTGAAATCTTGGTTGACCAAGTCACTTCCTGGAATTTGGTGACTGATGCCGGTTGTTGGATCTTTCAACGTTGCGGTGCCGTCTTCGCCTACAGTGACTTCCTTACCTGGGTTCTTCGCTTTGACTTTGTCTTCCACTTGTTTTTTCTCTTCTGGAGTTAAGTGCGCTTTGTCTTTAACTGGAACTTTCTCGTCTGGTTTCACTGGGGTGAAATCTTGGTTGACCAAGTCACTTCCTGGAATTTGGTGACTGATGCCGGTTGTTGGATCTTTCAACGTTGCGGTGCCGTCTTCGCCTACAGTGACTTCCTTACCTGGGTTCTTCGCTTTGACTTTGTCTTCCACTTGTTTTTCTCTTCTGGAGTTAAGTGCGCTTTGTCTTTAACTGGAACTTTCTCGTCTGGTTTCACTGGGGTGAAATCTTGGTTGACCAAGTCACTTCCTGGAATTTGGTGACTGATGCCGGTTGTTGGATCTTTCAACGTTGCGGTGCCGTCTTCGCCTACAGTGACTTCCTTACCTGGGTTCTTCGCTTTGACTTTATCTTCCACTTGTTTTTTCTCTTCTGGAGTTAAGTGCGCTTTGTCTTTAACTGGAACTTTCTCGTCTGGTTTCACTGGGGTGAATCCTTGGTTGACCAAGTCACTTCCTGGAATTTGGTGACTGATGCCGGTTGTTGGATCTTTCAACGTTGCGGTGCCGTCTTCGCCTACAGTGACTTCCTTACCTGGGTTCTTCGCTTTGACTTTATCTTCCACTTGTTTTTTCTCTTCTGGAGTTAAGTGCGCTTTGTCTTTAACTGGAACTTTCTCGTCTGGTTTCACTGGGGTGAAATCTTGGTTGACCAAGTCACTTCCTGGAATTTGGTGACTGATGCCGGTTGTTGGATCTTTCAACGTTGCGGTGCCGTCTTCGCCTACAGTGACTTCCTTACCTGGGTTCTTCGCTTTGACTTTGTCTTCCACTTGTTTTTTCTCTTCTGGAGTTAAGTGCGCTTTGTCTTTAACTGGAACTTTCTCGTCTGGTTTCACTGGGGTGAAATCTTGGTTGACCAAGTCACTTCCTGGAATTTGGTGACTGATGCCGGTTGTTGGATCTTTCAACGTTGCGGTGCCGTCTTCGCCTACAGTGACTTCCTTACCTGGGTTCTTCGCTTTGACTTTTGTCTTCCACTTGTTTTTTTCTCTTCTGGAGTTAAGTGCGCTTTGTCTTTAACTGGAACTTTCTCGTCTGGTTTCACTGGGGTGAAATCTTGGTTGACCAAGTCACTTCCTGGAATTTGGTGACTGATGCCGGTTGTTGGATCTTTCAACGTTGCGGTGCCGTCTTCGCCTACAGTGACTTCCCTTACCTGGGTTCTTCGCTTTGACTTTTGTCTTCCACTTGTTTTTTTCTCTTCTGGAGTTAAGTGCGCTTTGTCTTTAACTGGAACTTTCTCGTCTGGTTTCACTGGGGTGAATCCTTGGTTGACCAAGTCACTTCCTGGAATTTGGTGACTGATGCCGGTTGTTGGATCTTTCAACGTTGCGGTGCCGTCTTCGCCTACAGTGACTTCCTTACCTGGGTTCTTCGCTTTGACTTTGTCTTCCACTTGTTTTTTCTCTTCTGGAGTTAAGTGCGCTTTGTCTTTAACTGGAACTTTCTCGTCTGGTTTCACTGGGGTGAAATCTTGGTTGACCAAGTCACTTCCTGGAATTTGGTGACTGATGCCGGTTGTTGGATCTTTCAACGTTGCGGTGCCGTCTTCGCCTACAGTGACTTCCTTACCTGGGTTCTTCGCTTTGACTTTATCTTCCACTTGTTTTTTCTCTTCTGGAGTTAAGTGCGCTTTGTCTTTAACTGGAACTTTCTCGTCTGGTTTCACTGGGGTGAATCCTTGGTTGACCAAGTCACTTCCTGGAATTTGGTGACTGATGCCGGTTGTTGGATCTTTCAACGTTGCGGTGCCGTCTTCGCCTACAGTGACTTCCTTACCTGGGTTCTTCGCTTTGACTTTGTCTTCCACTTGTTTTTTCTCTTCTGGAGTTAAGTGCGCTTTGTCTTTAACTGGAACTTTCTCGTCTGGTTTCACTGGGGTGAATCCTTGGTTGACCAAGTCACTTCCTGGAATTTGGTGACTGATGCCGGTTGTTGGATCTTTCAACGTTGCGGTGCCGTCTTCGCCTACAGTGACTTCCTTACCTGGGTTCTTCGCTTTGACTTTGTCTTCCACTTGTTTTTTCTCTTCTGGAGTTAAGTGCGCTTTGTCTTTAACTGGAACTTTCTCGTCTGGTTTCACTGGTTCGAAGTCTTTAGGCTGCGCTGTAACTATTTTTGGATCTGATGGTCTACTATCACCTTTCGTAGCTGTTGCTGTTACCTGACTTCTATCTTTAACACCTTCAGCTGGAATTAACAACGTTCCTGTTCTTGGATCAACAGTTACTCCTGCTGGCTTATCTGATGATGACCATGTTCCATTTTTAGCCTTAACTACTGTTACTACTTTAGAATTTTGTTGCTCATCAGTGTAATTAACCGTGACTTTATCGGCATCCCCTGTTGGTGTCACTGTAACTGTTCCATCACTTGGTGCTATTGCCATTGGTGACGTTGGCTTAGAATCACGTACTTTGAAGACTTTAGAAGCATCTAATCTATCTGTACTATCGTCTTTATAGGTCACAATCACATTATTGCCATTAACTGTTACAGACTTAATTTTATCGCTAAAGGTTGGATTAGCTTGTTTTACAGCATTCTCAATTTGAGTCGCATCTGCATGGTCTAGTAATAACGGTGTGCCTGGGGCCTGTGCATCATATTTAAATGTTTGGGGTTTCCATACAAATCGAATGCGTCCAGGAGCTCCTACATCATTAGCATGACCTACATGCTCATAGTTGGTATTTCCACTTGGATCTTCTGCAAATAAGTATCGTGAAATTTGCCCACTTTGTTCGTTAAATTGACCCTTAGGAATCTCACCAGTTACCTTAAGAATAGCTGGAGAATTTTGGCTTGCTGGTGTATCAGCGTGAATTTTAGTAGCCTTCAAGTAAAGTGCTGATCGAGTTTTCCCATTCAAGTATGAATCTTCTGTACCTAGACCCTGTCTATTATCAGCAGCAAATGCTAAATGCAATTTAGAAATTTTTCCAGAATTATCCCAAGCTTTTAATGTAATATCATTATTCTCTCCAGAATAAACATAAATTTCTTGTCTAGCTGGATTATCATAAGGAATTTCAACTATTGGTTTAATCTTATCATTTGATTCAACTAACTTATCTCCAGATATTTCATGAGATATTCTTGATTTAGGATCAGTTACAGTAGCAGTACCATTAGTTGATACCTGTACTTCTTTACCAGGATTAGCATCTGAAACTTTTTTCTTAACCTGATTAACTTCATCCGGTGTTAAAGAAGTTACTTTTGTAACTGGTGTCTTAGAAGGAACTTTTGGTATAAAATCTTGGAAAGTAGCAACTTTAGCATCACTTGGTTGTGAGATATTTCCTGCTTCATCTGTTGCTTTAGCTGTAACATTACCTTTCGGAATTTCCTTAGTCGGATCGATAAACGCTTTACCACTTGCGTTAGCTACACCGCGTCCTAGTTCTTGACCTCCGTGGTCATAAACAACAACTGAAGCACCTGGTTCTGTATCTACTTCAATTTGAGTTCTAGTTCCAGCTTTATCCGTCAAGTTAGTTGGAATCGTTGGCTTACCTGGAGCTACATTATCCAAAACAACATTATCAGGTGTTTGTGCAACACCTTTTTGTACAGATCCTCTACCTTGGTGATTGTAGGTAATATTTCCGTTATTTCAACAGTTACTTCTGACTTGTTGATACCAGGATTAGCTTTTTCATAGGCTGTTTTAACTCTTTCTTTATCTGTTGGAGTTAAATGATTAATATCTTTTACAGGTACTTTCTCTCCTTTATTTGCTAATACATATTGATTAGCCTCTTGAGATGATCTGATTCCTGAAGCTACTGTAATGTCTTTATTTTCTGCAGTAGCTTGGATTCTATCTAGGGTTTCAAATCTTGTACCTGAAGGCAATTCAAAGGTTACACTTCCATTTGAATTTGGTGAAATTCGTACATTCGCCGCATTTTCTATCGTCTTATAACGTCCAGAACCTTCTTTTTCAATTTTAACTTTTTTCCCTTGAATAACCGCAGTGATAATATCTGTTCTGCCTTGTGGAGTAATAGTTACACTTGTTGATCCATGACTAGGTTGCTGAATAGTCAAAGCTTGCGGTGCAGGTACTGTCGCTTGTTTTGGAGCACTTGCATCTGTTGTATGATCACGATTATCAGTTGCTTTTGCTGTTACATTTCCATTTGGAATCGGTCTTGTAGGATTAATAGTAACTCGACCACTTTCATTTGCCGTACCTTCTCCCAATTCATGGCCTGAGTGATCGTAAAGTTTTACTTTAGAACCTGGATCTGCTGATACAGTAGTCGGTGTTTGTGTATCTGCCTTATCGATTAAGGATGTTTCTATTACTGGGCGTTTTTGAATCGTATATGATGAAGCTACTTTGTCCACTGAATTATCAGGATAAGTGATAGTAACATTCCCTTTTTCATCTACTGAATAAGTAGCCTGATCTAATAATGCTCTGTATGCTGCATCTGTATATGCTCTATTGTTTTTCTCTTTAATCGCCGCAATAATTTTCTCTTTTTCTGGAGCACTTACAGAATTTGGATTTTCTACTGTAATTTTTTTATCAATAGAAATATCATATTTTTTCGCTACCTCCAGAACGGTAACTTTTGTACTAACTTGACCAACTTCACCTCTGTTATATCGACTTAAACTAGCTGTTGTAGTTTTACTTTGAGCAACTAAAGTCACTATTGTATCGCCTAAGGGTTGCTCTGTAGAAATAATACCTTTAGAAAGTCCAGTTACCTGTGTATACTCTTTCCCTCCTGCAGTACTTAAATAATTATGTGATATAGCTCCTTTTATTGGGAATTTTGTTGCCAAATCTTGTGCTGTATTTACTCCTGCAGGTTTAAATGATTCTAAATATCTAGCATGAGCTGCACTTCTGATTTCTATTTCATCCCCACGATAAGCAACAATCCATTCTTTATCAACCCCAACAGTAACTCGACCATTAGTAATCTGTCTATTACCACCATGTCCCACTTGCGTTCTCGTAACTGTTACAGGGTCACTTTTTGCTGATTCTTTCCCTCCAACTGGAGTTGAAGTCGCTCTAATTTGCCCTTCAGGTAAACTATTTCGAGGATGTACCGTTGCATAGCCATCATTTCCAGCTTGAGCTTCTCCTATTAGTACATCATTATTATCGTAAAGTTTAACAGTAGAACCTACTGGTGCTTTTACTCTTACTTCCGCAGGTATACTTGCTTTACCTGTTAAGTCACTCTCGATATGAGCTCCAGATGTTAATGGAGCCTCTACTACATTGACAGGTTTCCATCCCTCAAGACTTCCGTAACCGCCTTCTTTCATATTTGAAACAACAGACGTTTGAGAGCCCACTTTCATATCACTATTCAATTTAAGATTAATGATAGAATAAAACTTATTACTTGTATTATCGACTGAAGTAACAGTAGCTAAATTACGTTTCTCAGGAAGAACTTGCCAAGCTTGGTTAATCGCAGTACGTCTAATCCCAATTTCATGTTCTTGATTATTCGTATCTCTATATTTCAAATACGCCATACCAGCATCATGTGGTACAAATAACTTAATATTACGTTGATTAGATGTAATCTCTCCTACAGGATGTCCCGGTGAGTGATCAATCCATGAACGTCCCAATGAAACATCCACATTCGTTGCTTCACTCTCTTTGCCATCAACACTTTGAGTTACTGTTATCTTATCTTTCGGTACAAGTTGTTCTCCAGTATCTGATAGATTACTATTTAAACCAGCATCTAGTGAAACAACCCAATGACCACTTCCATCAACTTTTGTCTTCTTAAAAGTATTTCCATTTTTCTTAACAGAAATAGTCGCTCCTGGTTTCCCAGTCCCTGATAATTGATTATCTGTTGACGGTACAGTCTGCATACGTACAGTGTCGTTGGTTCGAGTATAGTTGTGGTTAACAGTAGGAGCGCCTACTGCATTGACATGGATACCTACAGCAGGGAAGTCTGAATTTCGACTTGTAATCGCCGCCTTACCACTTAAGCCAGAATTTTCAAGAGTATTCTGTACAATAGCGGTCGCAAAGCGAGCAAAAAGATTGTGATGTGTTCCTCTAGTAGTTACTTCATAGACTATTCTATCTGGCACAGCTCCACCAATAAGTCTGTAGTGACCAATAAACATCTTATAATTAGAGAAAGGCGTACTAGCAGGGCGTCCTCTGGAAATTTCTCTCTCTTCTAGTACACTACCACCAGCTCCACCTCTTTCTACTACACGAATATTTTCAATAGTATCATCTGATGTAACTGCAATACCAGCCCAAGCATGATTCTTATGAGCCGGACGGACAGCCACTCTCCAAATAGTACGATCACCATCAATGTCATAATGAAGATTTTCAAACTGTTTAACTCCATCACCACTGATAGTACCTGAGTCGAGATTTCCAGCTACAGAACGATCAATTGATCGAGCTGCATAATGAGCTATTCTAAACCCAGAATAACCTTTTTTCTTCTTATCAAGAACATCCTCTGTCGCCTCATCTACAAGATTACTTTTCGTATCTATCGGCAACAGTTTATTATCTTTGTTTGGCAGTTCTAGACTATTAGCTTCCTTATCTACCTTGTTTAAGCTTCTATCGGAAGCTGTCACAGTAGGTTTTGAGCTATCTCTAGAAGTTTCTTCTTTACGAACTTCAGTAGCAGCCTCATTCGTGCTCTTATCTTCTAGTAAAGAATCCTTAGCATTGCTACTTTCAGCCTGATTAGCAGTCTCGTCTACCGCTTCAGCAGAAGGCACCTTACTCTCTTCTTTCCCCTCAGGTTGACTAGCACTGCCTTCTTGATCTTTTAGTGTCTCGATCAACTTTCTAATCTTCAGAATATGCTGATCAATGTCTTCTGCTTTAGCATTCTTATCAGAAAGCAAACGTTTGCTTTCATCCGCAAGTTGAAGAAGCTGATTAGAAAATGGAGCAAGTTTACTTTCTTTTACCTTAACTGCACTATCTTTCAGCTCATCCATCACTTGAAGAAGGGCTGATTTATCAGCAACTTTTGAAGTTTTTTCTTCCAAATTCCTTTCAGCAAGCTCTTGACTATTTGGCAAGGGTTCTTCCTTAGCCCTACTCCTACCCTCATCATTTAGGGTCTTCTCAGTCGCTGCTGTATCAGGGGATACAGATAGACTATCTGCTCTAGCTACTCCATTTGCAAAAAACAAGAGGGCAGCTATAGCTACACTAGCAGCACCAAAATGGTACTTTCTAATCGAATAGCGAAAAACTTTTTCACCATTCCTATTATTCTTATGTCCAAACATAAATTTTTCCTTTCTATTTTTAAAATGACATAACTATATATAGTTTATCACAATAAGTTGATATAGTAAAATGATATCTGTAATAAATAATTAACAACTATAGAGTATTTTTATAACGAAGCAGTTCCTAGAATAGTAAGATTTTCGTTGAAAAAAGAGCGATTAATACATGACAAAAAATCTTTAAACTATTGATTCCTGTATGGATAAAATAAGTTCCACCGCTTGCATATATATATATATATATATGTGCAAGCGGTGGAACTACCCTCTATGTATGAATTTGTATATTTACTAATTAGGACTAAACTATAAAATTTTAGTAGCTTGATTTTTACAAAAATAGCAATTATCCTTATTAAAGAAATATCAGAAAATTTAATATAAAAACATCAAATGCATCAAATCAATTTATGACAAACACACCTTATATTCATGTAGATTACAGCATACTATAGACGATAAAACCTCAATTCAAGAAAAAATAAAAAAACTTCTCATCTATTGCACTCATCTAACTGAAGCGCATAAAAGACATATTGTAATCGATCTTTATAGCTGATACTCAATGAAAATAGAAGAGTATGAGCAATATGAAAACACTATATCATATTTAAGTCGCAATAGTATAACACGACTTCTAAAACATTGTTAGGAATTATTTTGGACAATCCTAGACTCAATTCATTATCTTCCAATCTACTATAATAAACTTATGCTCAATGAAAATCAAAGAGCAAACTAGGAAGCTAGCCGCAAGCTGCTCAAAGTATAGCTTTAAGGTTGCAGATAAGGCTGACGTGGTTTGAAGAGTATAAAAAGGCTGCCCAAACGGACAACCTTTTCTATGCCATTAGTATAAATCTAAATAGTTATCAACTTCCCATTGTGAAACGAAGGTTGCATAACTTGCCCATTCGATTCGTTTGGCTTCAAGGAAACTAGTATAGATATGTTCTCCAAGAGCCGCTCTGACAACTTCATCTTCTGTCAAAGCTTTCAAAGCGTTGTGAAGGGTTGATGGAAGGTCTGTAATACCAGCTTCCTTACGCTCTTCTGCTGTCATGATGTAGATATTTTCTTCGATAGGAGCTGGTGCTTCGATTTTATTTTCAATACCATGCAAACCAACTTCCAAAAGAACAGCCATAGCGATGTAAGGGTTTGCCATCGGATCCACTGAACGCAACTCAAGACGAGTTCCCATACCACGTGAAGCAGGCACGCGCACAAGTGGCGAACGGTTACGACCAGCCCAAGCAATGTAAACAGGCGCTTCATAACCTGGAACCAAACGTTTGTATGAGTTAACCGTTGGGTTCATGATGGCAGTATAGTTGTAGGCATGCTTGATCAAACCGCCAAGGAAATAGTAGGCAGTTTCTGACAACTGCATTCCTTTTGGATCATTTGGATCAAAGAAGGCATTATTTCCTTCTGCATCAAACAAGGACATATTACAGTGCATACCTGAGCCAGCAATACCAAATTTTGGTTTGGCCATAAAGGTTGCGTAAAGCCCATGTTTGCGAGCAATGGTCTTAACAACAAGTTTAAAGATTTGAATCTTATCACAAGCACGGAGAACTTCATCGTACTTAAAGTCAATCTCGTGTTGTCCAACCGCAACCTCATGGTGACTCGCTTCTACTTCAAATCCCATTTTGGTCAAGACATTCACAATCTCACGACGTGTATTGTCCGCAAGATCAGTAGGCGCCAAATCAAAGTAGCCACCCTTGTCATTCACTTCAAGTGTTGGATCCCCATTTTCATCAAGTTTAAATAGGAAGAATTCTGGTTCTGGTCCAAGGTTGAAGGACTTGAATCCCACTTCTTCCATGTGACGAAGAGCACGTTTCAAATTGCCACGAGGGTCTCCTGCAAATGGTTCACCTTCTGTTGTATAGACATCACAGATCAAACCTGCAACACTTCCATTTTCATCTCCCCAAGGGAAGACTGTCCATGTATCCAAGTCAGGATGCAAGTACATATCTGATTCATTGATACGTACAAAACCTTCGATAGAAGATCCATCAAACATAGCCTTGTTTGACAAGACTTTATCTAACTGTTCATCTGTAGCAGGAATTTCGACGTTCTTCATCGTCCCCAAAATATCTGAGAACATGAGACGAATAAAGGTAACATTTTTTTCCTTGACTTCACGACGAATATCTGCAGCTGTGATTGGCATGAGTTTTCTCCTTAATATATGACTACTTGCGGTTGCCTAACCGCGACCAAAAGGTGACCGTACTGAAGCAAAGCGCCCCTGTTGGAGGAGTTCATTGTGAAGCGCACGACGCACCTCAGTCTGACTCACCGCTTTCTTGGATTTCGCTTCACGTTCAGCATATTTTTTCTTAATGGCAGCGATATTATAACCTTCAGAGATATAATCTTTAATTTCAAGCAGACGATCCATGTCATTCAAGGAATACATGCGACGGTTTCCTTCGTTTCGATCAGGTTTAATCAACTCTTGATCTTCATAATAACGAATCTGACGCGCCGATAGATCGGTCAACTTCATAACACTGCCGATAGGAAAAACAGCCATATTTCGGCGAAATTCTTTTTCCTTCATTTACAATTTCCTTCTTTCTGTCTATTATAGTCTAAAAAAAGACAAACGTCAATTGATAATGTTATAAAATGTAACATTATTTTTCTTTTTTTTCTAAAAAGAGACGAATGCGATCAATATCGTAATTTACGAGAATTGCAACAAAAACTCCCATGAAAGTTTCCGATACACGAGCAAATACGTACAAAATTGTCTCTCCGCTCGGAATCGATAGGGTAATGATTAACATGGCCGCTACACCGCCAATAACTCCCGCTTTGTTATTCATGGCCACATTTGTCATAATGGTTAACATGGTGCAGATTGGAACAACTACTAAAGTTACCCAAAAAGCTTCATGGAAAAAGCCATTTAATAGGAAGAAGACCAGAGCATAGAAGCCACCGATACTATTTCCTAGAATGCGCGAAGTTCCAAAATGAACACTCTTATCAAAACTCTCCCTCAAGCTAAAAACGGCTGTCAAAGCACCGATTTGAAGACCTTTCCAGCCAAAAAAGCCAAAAATTAAGAGAACTAGAAAAACAGCAATACCTGTTTTAAAAGTTCGCATACCAAGTTTGAACTGGGATTTATCGAATTTATATTTTTTAAAATAACTCATAATCTCAACTTTCTATTTCCATTTTATCATAAATCGGTGATTTTTATGAGTAATAGTTGAGAGGAAGCGTTTTTATTTCAAGCAAAAGAAAAGAGGAACTTTCATCCCTCTCTTCTTTGATTCATTTATGAAATCTTATTTTTCTGTCAAGGCTGCAAGACCTGGAAGAACTTTACCTTCAAGAAGTTCCATTGATGCTCCACCACCAGTAGAGATCCATGAGAACTTGTCTGCGCGACCAAGGTTGATTGCTGCGGCAGCTGAATCACCACCACCGATGATTGATTTAACGCCTGGTTGTTTCACGATAGCGTCCATGACACCGATTGTACCAGCTTGGAAGTCTGGGTTTTCAAATACACCCATAGGTCCATTCCATACAACAGTTTTAGCACCAGTCAAAGCTTCGTCAAATTTAGCGATAGATTTTGGACCGATGTCAAGACCAAGGAAGCCTTCTGAAACTGCTTCACCTTCAGTGTCACGCACTTCAGTGTAACCAGCAAATGCGTTTGCTTCTTTTGAGTCAACTGGCAAAATCAATTTACCGTTTGCTTTTTCAAGAAGAGCTTTCGCAACATCCAATTTGTCTTCTTCTACAAGTGAGTTACCGATTTCGATACCTTGTGCTTTGTAGAATGTGTAAGTCATACCACCACCGATAAGGACTTTATCAGCTTTTTCAAGCAAGTTTTCGATAACACCGATCTTGTCTGAAACTTTTGAACCACCAAGGATTGCCACGAATGGACGTTCTGGAGTTTCAACTGCTTCTTGGATGTAGGCAATTTCGTTTTCAAGAAGGAAACCAGCAACTGCTTTTTCAACGTTTGCTGAGATACCAACGTTAGATGCGTGTGCACGGTGAGCTGTACCGAATGCATCGTTTACGAAGATACCATCTCCAAGTGATGCCCAGTATTTACCAAGTTCAGGATCGTTTTTAGATTCTTTTTTGCCGTCAACATCTTCGTAACGAGTGTTTTCAACCAAAAGAACTTGTCCATCTTCAAGAGCGTTGATAGCTGCTTCCAATTCAGCACCACGAGTGACACCTGGGAAAACAACATCTTGACCCAATTTAGCAGCCAAGTCAGCAGCTACAGGAGCAAGTGATTTACCAGCTTTATCAGCTTCTTCTTTCACACGTCCAAGGTGAGAGAAAAGAATTGCACGTCCACCTTGTTCGATGATGTACTTAATAGTTGGAAGAGCTGCTGTGATACGGTTGTCGTTAGTGATTACGCCATCTTTCAATGGTACGTTGAAGTCAACACGAACGAGGACTTTTTACCTTTCAAGTCAACGTCTTTAACAGTAAGTTTTGCCATGTTACAAAAACCCCTTTATTTATTTTATTCGAAACTATTATATCACACTTTGGAAATATAAGGAAAGATTTCACAAGATTTTTCGATATTTAATCTTTGTGGCATGCTAGAGTATATTATTTTTGATTTTTCTAACGAATTTTCTTTCTAAAATCTTAGCTTAATACTTGTTAGATTTACTTTTATCCTTTAAAATAGAATAGGAGAAATTCCGTTATTATTTTTCGGAGGAAAAAGAAATGTCCATCAATTGGCAGGAAATTTTATTTCACTTTTTAGGTGGTCTAGGACTATTTTTATATAGTATCAAGACCATGGGAGACGGTTTGCAACAAGCTGCTGGAGATCGCCTTCGCTTTTACATTGACAAGTACACTAGCAATCCCTTTTTAGGTGTTCTAGTCGGGATTGTCGTAACTGCCCTGATTCAGTCAAGTACAGGGGTTACAGTTATCACGGTTGGACTGGTCAGCGCTAGTCTTCTAACTCTTAGACAGGCTATCGGAATTATCATGGGAGCCAACATAGGAACCACTGTTACTTCCTTTATCATCGGTTTCAAGCTTGGCGAGTATGCTTTACCCCTGATTTTCCTTGGAACCATGTTCCTCTTCTTTACCAAAAATAGAACAGCAAACAATATCGGGCGCATCCTGTTTGGTGTAGGGGGAATCTTCTATGCCCTCAACCTCATCAGTGCCGGTATGAGTCCGCTTAAAGATTTACCACAATTCAAGGAATATATGGTAACCTTGGGACAAAATCCTGTGTTGGGAGTTTTGGCCGGTGCAGTGATTACCGTCCTCATCCAAGCTTCTTCTGCGACAATCGGGATTTTACAAGGTCTCTATGCAGGTGGATTCCTTGACCTTAAAGGTTCTCTACCAGTTCTCTTCGGGGATAATATCGGGACAACCCTAACCGTTATCATCGCAGCAGCTGGAGCCAATGTCTCTGCGAAACGCGTTGCTGCAACCCACGTTACCTTTAACGTTTTAGGGACTATTCTTTGCTTAATCTTATTAGGTCCATTTACGTCTATGATTGAGTACTTCCAAGCACTCCTTCACCTCTCACCTGAGATGACCATCGCCTTCTCTCACGGTGCCTTTAACGTAAGTAACACCGTTGTACAATTTCCATTCATCGGAGCCTTGGCCTACTTTGTAACCAAGCTCATCCCTGGTGAAGATGAAGTTGTCAAGTACGAGCCACTTTATCTTGATGAGCATTTGATTAAACAAGCTCCATCAATCGCTCTCGGAAATGCGAAGAAAGAACTCCTTCACCTAGGAAATTATGCTTCTAAGCCTTTGACCTTTCATACAACTACATCATTGACCTTAATGAAAAGGTTGCTGAAAAAGGCCACAAGACAGAAGAAGCTATCAATACCATTGATGAAAAATTGACTCGTTACCTTATTACTCTTTCAAGCGAGGCCCTTAGCCAGAAAGAAAGTGAAGTGCTCACCAACATCCTGGATTCATCCCGTGATTTGGAACGGATTGGGGATCACGCAGAAGCGCTAATCAATCTGACTGACTACCTTCAACGTAAAAATGTTGAGTTTTCTGAAGCTGCTTTGCAGGAATTAGCTGATATCTATCAAAAGACCACTGGCTTTATCAAGGATGCCCTTGATAGCGTGGAAAACAATGATATTGAAAAAGCTCAAAGTCTGATTGAACGCCATAAAGAAATCAACAATATGGAACGCGTTCTCAGAAAGACCCACATCAAACGCCTCAACAAGGGCGAGTGTTCAACACAAGCTGGGGTCAACTTTATTGACATCATTTCCCACTACACTCGTGTATCAGACCATGCTATGAATTTAGCTGAAAAGGTCATCGCTGAACAAATCTAAGAACCAAGAAGCTATCCTAAATAGGATGGCTTTTTTCTTTTCCTAACCAAGAATTGCTTTTCTACCATATAAAAAATGCTTTGATCCACAATGGAATCAAAGCATTTTAAAAAGTTCCCCATACATAATTGCAGAAGCTGCGGTTCCTCTGTACTTGTTTTCTTCTCTCTTAATAAAGCGAGCTAAGTTGAGCAACTCAGGTGCTGGATGTTTGGGATTTAGGAGCAATTCATGATTGACCAGTCCTGAGAGACGGACTGCCAGCAATTGCTCATTTGTAGCAGGCAGTTTTTTAGCAGTCTCTAGGAGAGCAGCAACTAAATCTTCACTCAAATCATGTCGAGCATGATTGTAAAGATCTTTTATAAGGCTTTCTAGGTTTGGTTCTACCATCCCTACCACCTCCCTTATGGTTTAATAATTTTTAATCAAATCAACCGTTGAACGATCCAATTTCTTCACCAAGGCTTGCAAGAAAGCTTGCGCTTCTAGGAAGTCATCCATTGCATAGAGGGTTTGGTGAGAATGGATATAACGAGCGCAGACTCCGATTGTTGTAGATGGGACACCACCATTTTTCAGATGAGCTGCGCCAGCGTCCGTTCCGCCTTTTCCACAGTAGTATTGGTACTTGATACCAGCTTCCTCAGCCGTTGTCAAAAGGAAATCCTTCATTCCTGGGAGAAGCAAGTGTCCTGGATCGTAGAAACGAATCAAGGTTCCATCCCCAATCTTGCCTTGACCGCCATAAACATCACCAGCAGGTGAGCAGTCAACTGCTAAGAAAACTTCTGGGGCAAATTTAGTTGTAGAAGTATGAGCACCACGAAGACCAACTTCTTCTTGGACGTTAGAACCCAGATAGAGTTCATTGCCAAGTTTTTGACCTGACAAAGCTTCAGCTAGCTCGCTAACCATGAGAACACCGTAGCGGTTGTCCCAAGCTTTTGAGATGATATTTTTTTCATTGGCTGTCAAGATTGCAGAACTATCTGGTACAATGGTATCGCCAGGACGGATGCCAAAACTTTCTGCCTCAGCCTTGTCCGCAAAACCGCCATCAAAGACGATATCTGCAATAGCTGGCATGGTTGGTCCACCTGTTCCACGTGTCAAATGTGGAGGGACAGAGCCTGAAATCACAGGAATTTCGTGACCATCACGAGTCAAGAGTTTGAAACGTTGGCTGCTAACCACCATAGGATTCCAACCACCGATTTCTACGACACGGAAGGTACCATCTGACTTGATTTCGCTGACCATAAAACCAACTTCATCCATGTGAGAAGCAACCAAGACGCGCGGTGCATCCGCAGCTTCTGAATGTTTAATTCCGAAAATACCACCCAAGCCATCTGTCACCACTTCATCCACGTGCGGTGTCAACTTCTCACGAAGATAGGCACGGACAGGCGCTTCATGACCTGAGATCGCAGCAAGTTCTGTTACTTCTTTGATTTTTGAAAATAATGTTGTCATTTCAGTTCCTTCTTTCTTTCATCCATTTTACCATTTTTTATAGGAGAAGGGTAGCGGGAAGGTGGATAGTTTTTTACTCAGTTTTCCTATGAAAAAGAGAGACAGAGTTCTTTCAGGAATTTTTCTTTCTTTTTACATTAAATTGTCAGAAAATTTATTGACAGATTAAAAAAATCGTGTTACAGTAATATCCGCAGGTATCTTTCGATACCAAATCTACATAAAAGGATGGGGTATGAAACTTTCTCATTATTTAATTGGCTTACTTCTACTCCTAGTCTTTCTCTCTATTAGCATTGGAACCAGTGATTTTTCATGGGGAAAACTCTTTGCACTGGATCATGAAACTTGGCTCCTCTTTCAAGAGTCCCGTCTTCCAAGAACCATTAGCATTCTTCTGACAGCCTCTAGTATGAGTATGGCAGGACTCCTCATGCAGACTATCACTCAAAATCAGTTTGCTGCTCCGAGTACAGTTGGAACCACTGAAGCCGCCAAACTGGGAATGGTATTGAGCCTCTTTATCTTTCCGTCGGCTAGTCTGACTCAAAAGATGCTCTTTGCTTTTGTTTCATCCATCGTATTCACCCTCTTCTTCCTAGCCTTTATGACCATTTTTTACTATAAAGGAAAGGTGGATGTTGCCTCTGATTGGGATCATCTATAGCGGGATTATCGGTTCTGTGACAGAAGTTATCGCCTATCGTTTCAATCTGGTTCAGAGTATGACAGCTTGGACCCAAGGCTCCTTCTCCATGATTCAGACTCATCAGTATGAGTGGCTCTTCTTAGGGCTCATTATCCTGATAGCCGTTTGGAAATTATCCCAAACCTTTACCATCATGAATCTAGGAAAAAGAAACCAGTGAAAGTTTGGGGATTTCCTACTCCCTGCTTGAAAAAAACTGGCCCTCTTTCTGGTTGCGCTAACGACTAGTGTCACCATGATTACTGTGGGTGGCTTACCATTTCTCGGAGTTATTGTTCCCAATCTTGTTCGAAAGCACTATGGAGATAATCTAAGTCAGACCAAACTCATCGTCGCACTGATCGGTGCCAATCTAGTTCTGGCTTGCGATATCCTATCCCGAGTTCTGATTCGGCCCTATGAGCTGTCTGTCAGTCTTCTACTAGGAATCATTGGTAGCCTCGTCTTTATCCTACTTCTCTGGAGAGGGGGACGAAAAAATGCAGTCTAAAAGCAAACATACTAAGTTCTTCTGGATTCTCATTATTCTGGCCATCGGAGCTTGTCTTCTCTACTTTTGGCCCATCACCCACCTGTCTGCCTTTGCCTGGAAGCTACGTTCTCAAAAGATCATCGTTTATCTCTTGGTAGCTATCGCAACTGGAATTTCGACCATTAGTTTTCAAACCCTGACGGAAAATCGTTTCCTGACGCCAAGTATTTTAGGAATCGAATCCTTCTACGTCCTACTGCAAACCCTACTACTGGTTTTTGAAAGTAAGTTTCTTCAACTCGGCAAGTCTCCCATCTTAGAATTCCTAGTTTTGCTTCTGCTTCAATCCCTCTTCTTTCTTGCCTTGCAAGGCTACTTGAAGACACTGATGAAACAAGATCTGGTCTTCATCCTGCTAATCTGTCTAGCCCTCGGAAGTCTCTTTCGAAATATCAGTACCTTCCTTCAGGTCCTGATGGATCCAAACGAATACGATAAACTGCAGAACAGTCTCTTTGCCTCCTTTCAACATCTCAACACTTCCATCTTAGCCATCAGTTCTCTGATTATCCTTGCGTTGACCATCTTTTTCTTTCGAAAAGCAGTTATTCTGGATGTCTTGCACCTGCAAAGAGAAACGGCTCAAATATTGGGGCTCGATGTGGAAAAAGAACAAAGAGAACTTCTCTGGGGCATCGTGCTTTGACTTCAACGGCCACTGCCCTGGTAGGACCTATGGCCTTCTTCGGTTTTATGTTGGCCAATCTTACCTACCTAATCGTCAAAGATTATCGGCACAAGTTGCTCTTTATCGTGGCTATTCTGATTGGATTTATTAGTTTGACCTTGGGACAAGCTCTCATTGAACGAGTCTTTGCACTGGAAATTCGCATCAGCATGATCATCGAGAGCGTAGGTGGTCTCTTATTCTTTATCTTACTATACAGGAGGGCGCGTCGGTGAAACTGGAAAACATTGACAAATCCATTCAAAAACAGGATATTTTGCAAGATATTACGCTTGAAGTCAGTCCTCAGAAACTGACAGCCTTCATTGGTCCAAATGGTGCTGGAAAATCAACTCTCCTCTCCATCATGAGCAGACTGACCAAGAAAGATCAGGGGATTCTTAGTATCAAAGGACGTGAAATCGAGAGCTGGAATTCGCAAGAACTGGCCAAAGAACTGACCATCCTAAAGCAGAAAATCAATTACCAAGCCAAATTGACGGTTGAAGAACTGGTCAGTTTTGGACGTTTTCCCTACAGCCGAGGTCGACTGAGACCAGAAGATTGGGAAAAAATCCGAGAAATTCTGGACTATCTGGAACTGACCAACCTAAAAGACCGCTACATCGATAGCCTGTCTGGAGGCCAACTCCAGCGGGTCTTTATCGCTATGGTACTGGCCCAGGATACAGACTTTATCTTGCTGGATGAACCACTCAACAATCTCGATATCAAGCAAAGCGTCAGCATGATGCAGATTCTTCGGCGACTGGTGGAGGAACTCGGCAAGACCATTATCATCGTCCTTCACGATATCAACATGGCCAGTCAGTATGCAGATGAAATTGTCGCCTTCAAAGATGGCCAAGTCTTTAGCAAGGGAACAACCAATCAAATCATGCAGGCTGACCTGCTCAGTCAACTCTATGAAATTCCCATCACGCTGGCTGATATCAATGGCAAAAAGATCTGTATCTATAGCTAGCCATTCTGAGCCCCTGTTAAAGGAAGCTCTATCTCTTAGCTAACAAGCATATCTAAGAGACTCCCTAAATCGTTATCACATTTTAAAAAGGAGAAATCATGAAAACATCCCTTAAACTTTATCTCACTACCCTAGCGGCCAGCTTCTTGCTCCTACTTGGTGCATGTAGTACAAACTCAAGCACTAGTAAGACGGAGTCAAGTAGCTCTGCTCCAACAGAGGTAACCATTAAAAGTTCACTAGGTGTAGTCACACTTTCAAAAGTCCCTGAAAAGATTGTGACCTTTGACCTCGGTGCTGCGGATACTATTCGCGCTTTAGGTTTTGAAAAGAATATCGTCGGAATGCCTACAAAAACTGTTCCGACTTATCTTAAAGACCTAGCTGGAAAAGTTAAAAATGTTGGTTCTATGGTTGAGCCAGACCTAGAAGCCATTGCTGCTCTTGAACCGGATTTAATCATTGCTTCACCACGTACCCAAAAATTCGTAGATAAGTTCAACGAAATCGCTCCGACTGTTCTCTTCCAAGCAGGCAAAGATGACTACTGGACTTCTACCAAGGCTAATATCGAATCCCTAGCAAGCGCCTTTGGTGAAAATGGTACACAGAAAGCCAAGGAAGAATTGGCCAAGCTAGACAAGAGCATACAAGAAGTCGCTACTAAAAATGAAAGTTCTGACAAAAAAGCCCTTGCTATCCTCCTCAACGAAGGAAAAATGGCTGCCTTTGGTGCCCAATCTCGTTTCTCTTTCTTGTACCAAACCTTGAAATTCAAACCAACTGATACAAAATTTGAAGACTCACGTCACGGACAAGAAGTCAGCTTTGAAAGTGTCAAAGAAATCAATCCTGACATCCTCTTTGTTATCAACCGTACCCTTGCCATCGGTGGTGACAACTCAAGCAACGATGGCGTCCTAGAAATGCCCTCATCGCTGAAACTCCTGCTGCTAAAAATGGTAAGATTATCCAACTAACACCAGACCTCTGGTATCTAAGCGGAGGCGGACTTGAATCAACAAAACTCATGATTGAAGACGCACAAAAAGCCTTGAAATAAGCTGCTTCAAACTCAACTAACATCTTTACATGATAAAACGCATCCTATCGAGCTCACTCAAACCTGATAGGATGCGTTTTTATCATTTCACTAAAATATTTTTACCTAGCCTCATTTTTCTTCTTGATTCCGTTTGAATGAAAAGTGGTCTAGCACAGGGTCCTTACCTGTTTCCGAACAGGGGTGGCAACGTAAAATCCGCGCCAATCCCATCAAAACACCCTTGAAGCCATGTTTTTCAATAGCCTGAATCATATAGTTGGAACAAGTCGGCTCAAAGCGACAAGAAGGTGGAAAGGCTGGTGAGATAAACCGTTGGTAAAAGCGTACAGACGCTATTAAAATTCGTTTCATTATTTCTTGGTTACAGCCATGGTGTGTAGTTGGCTGATTTCTTTTTTATTAAGACGACGGGATTCTCCCGGACGGAGTCCTGTCAAGTCTAGGTGTCCAAAACGTGTCCGTGATAACTTATCCACTTGAAGACCGACAGCTTCAAACATCTTTTTAACCTGATGGTTACGTCCTTCATGGATGGTCAACTGCACTACTGAGCGATTTTTGACTGGGTCCACTTTGAGAATTTCATAGACAGCAGGCTTGGTTTTCTTGCCATCAATCTCAAGTCCACGGGTCAAGGGACGAAGATTATCCTTATTGGCCACACCTTTAACACGCGCAACATAAACCTTGTCAATCTCATTACGAGGGTGAATCATCTCATCCGTAAAATCCCCATCATTGGTCAAAATCAAGACACCTGATGTATCCCAGTCCAAACGACCTACAGGGTAGATGCGCTCCTTCACGTTAGGCAAGAGGTCGACAACAGTCTTACGCCCCTTGTCATCTGTCACACTGGAAATCACACCACGTGGTTTGTTAAGCAGATAATAGACCTTTTCTTCGTTGTAGATTGGCTGGCCTTCAACTTCGACCTTGTCGCCTGACTTGATGGTCGTTGCTAGTTCACGCACCACTTGGCCATTAACAGTCACCAAGCCTTGCTTGATCAGCTCTTCTGCTTTTCTCCTACTGGCCACACCTGCGTGGGCAATATACTTATTGATTCTCATCTTCTTCTATCCTTTCACCAAATAATTGGCTCTCTTGGGCTTGAATCTCAAGCTCATCAATCACTGGTAATTCTTCCAAATGGTTAATTCCCATGTAGTCTAGGAAATAATCTGTTGTCACATAGAGGTTGGGGCGTCCCAACACTTCTTTTTTTTCCGTCTTCCTTTATAAGGTCAAAAGCCTGCAACTTTGCCAAAGCCCCACTCGAGTTGACCCCACGGATGGCATCAATTTCTATCCGTGTGATGGGCTGTTTGTAGGCAATGATAGACAAGGTCTCAAGGGCAGCCCGAGATAAACTCTGGTTGATAGGTGCCTTAGAGTATTCCTTCAAAATCTCTGCAAATTGAGGTTTTGTCACCAATCTATAAGCACCACCAGTCTCAATCAGAGCCAAACTGGAATCTGGGTCCTTTTCATACTTCTGGGCTAATTTTTCTAAACTCTGTTGGATGCCTGTCGGTGGCAGAGAGAGGAGTTCAGCTAACTGGCGGACCCTAATCCCATCTTCACCCGCTACAAACAATAGCGCTTCTATTTTTGCTAAAGTACTCATCTTTCCTCTCTATCAAGTCTAGCTTTGGGCCACTTGACTTTCTTCCTTCTTTTCCATGAGATAGATATCTCCGAAACTCTCCTCTTGCACGAGGATCAGCTCCTGAGTTTTGATTAACTCTAGGGTCGCCAAAAAAAGGGTAATGACCTCTTGGACATTCTGGGCTTCCTTAAACAAATCCTGCAAGCGTAATTGATCTCGTCCAGTCAAGGACTCTTTCACGATAACCATCATGTCCTCAATCTTATACTCATCCCGCAAGATAGTCGTGTGATTCTGTGCAAACTCCTCTTTTTTCTTGGCTAGGATATTTGAAAAAGCCAAAAAGAGGTCAATGGTCGTCTTGTCATGCACAAGCTCCGCATCTTCGTAAATCAACTCTGTCGGTGCTTTAGAATAGTACTGGGCCCGTTCTTGGTGCTTGGCTTCCAAGTGTTCCCCCAAGAGCTTGAACTTGCGGTATTCTTCGATTTGAGAGAGAAGATCCTGCTCCAGATCATCCTCCAAGTCGGTCACTTCTGCTACCTTTGGAAGGAGTTTGCGGCTCTTAATCAGCATGAGCTGACTGGCCATAACCATGTACTCACCCGTCACTTCCAGACGCATAGCCTGCAGGGTTGAGACATAGGCTAGATACTGTTCGATGACTTCCGTAATGGGCACATCGTAGATATCCATCTGATACTTAGAAACCAGGTGCAAAAGCAAATCCAGGGGTCCTTCAAAATCTTTTAATTTAATATCCATTATCTATATTTTTCTAAGGTCAGGACTGTTTTTAATCCTAATTTTTTTGCAATTTCGTACAAATCGATCTTCTTTTCTATCTGTCTTAGAATGAACTGTTCCCGTAAGGCTTGAGCTGATAAGGATGGAAAACCTTTCTCCTTGACAAAATACTCTAGCTGACGGAAGGCCCACTGACGGGAATAGGCTTTCCCTCCCCTTTCAAAGAGATAGGTCTGCCCCATCAAGGGTTCCAATTCTGAAAGCAAGGTCGTGGGAATAGTGACAATCCTCTGTTGGGAAGCCTTATTGATTCGCAGCACCTGAAAATCCAGATTGATATCCGCAACCTTGAGAGCCAAAATCTCACTCGGCAAGAGCCCTATTTCCAAGATAAGAAGCGCCAGCAAGCGTCCTTCTGGATAATTACTTTCCTGCCAAAAAGAGTCTAGGTCTAAGAGTTCCGGCTTTTCGGTCTTCTTTTCAGCTTGTTTGGCTAATTCCAAACGGTAAAAGCTTTCCACTTCCCCTTTTTGATAGAGAAAGTAGAGAAATTGGTTACAGGCCGAAATCTTCCGCTTTTGAGCGCTGATTTTTAGATTGACTAGCTGGGCTTGGTAAATCTTGAGACTAGTCTCCGAAATCCGCCCACCTACAATATCTAAAAATTGCTCCAAATCATACTTATAGGACTGCTTAGAATTGGCAGATAAACCCTGCTTTCCCTCTAAGAAATCTGAAATCCTGTCTCTCATTTGCATCGAATCTCATATTCCTTACTAAAGTCATGAAAGAGGGCATTGACAGCCTTGAGGATAGACTTGCGCGTGATAATCCCTTGGAAAATCCCTGACGCGTCCACAACCGGCAAGAAGGACTCATCTACCAGCTTGTGCAAGACCTCGGTAATGGTAAAATCAGGCGAAACAACCGCTACGTCCGTTTTGGTCATATGAACAATATCCGTATCCGCCATGATTTCTTGGCTCAAGTCATGCTCCATCTGATAAGCCATAATATCTCTGAGCCCAATCGTCCCAACGAACTGTTTTTCATCTGTTACAACAGGAACACGGGTATAGGTCATCTGACTGAGCAAGAGTGTCGCATGATCCGCATTGTGGGTATCAATCAACACAGCTAGATTTTCAGCAGGGGTCAAAAAAGTTTCCTCCTGCCCCAACAAGAAAGTCTCAAACTCCTTGGCAATCATCGGCTAAACTCCTTGGACAAGCCCGGATACACCTCATGGTCTCGTGTCAAAAAGTCGACTTTGAAGTAACTATCATCAATCTCCACACGAGCATAGAGACATTCTCTGATGGTCCCACGTGGTTGACTGATGGAACCTGGATTTAGAAAAAGAGTCTTTCCTTCCATCCAAGCATTTGGCACATGCAAGTGACCATAGAGACAGATATCGGCCTCTTCTTCCTGAGCCCAGTAGTCCAACTTTTGAAAGTTGAAATTGATGTCAAACAAGTGACCATGGGTTTGGATAATCTTGGTCGAACCAAGCTCGGTCACCAAACGTTCTGGGTAGCCGGCGTAGAAGTCCATGTTCCCTTTAACAACACGGATGCCTTCCCAAAGGGGAGAATCAGGACGCAGTTCAGAATCGCCGTTATGAAACGGCGTCAACTTTGCCTACATAGCGATCACGGATTTCTTCCACAATCAAGCTATCGCCATGAGAATCGCTCATTACAATGATGGTTTGCTTTGCCATGATGGAAATACCTCCAAAAGTTTCTTAACAGCTAAGGCACGGTGAGATTGACTATTTTTTTCTTCAAGGGTTAATTCAGCTGAGGACTTGCCTGTCTCTCCTACAAGGAAGAGAGGGTCATAGCCGAAGCCATTTTCACCCTTAGGTTCAAAGTTAATGTAGCCAGGCCAGTCTGCTTCAACAACCAAGCTTTCCTTGTTTGGGCTGGCTACGACTAGGGTTGTATGGAATTGAGCCGAGCGGTCCTTGAGTTCAAAGACCATGGCCAATTCGTGCAAGAGTTTGGCATTGTTTTCACGGTCAGTAGCTCCCACTCCTGCAAAACGAGCTGACCATACACCTGGCAAGCCACCAAGGACATCGACTTTGAGACCAGAGTCATCTGCCAAAACCATCTTGCCCGTTAATTGAGAAATGGTTTCTGCCTTGAGACGGGCATTTTCTTCAAAGGTCATGCCTGTTTCAGCTACTTCAGGCAAGTCAGGATAGTCATTAAGATTTTCCACATCGTAGCCTAGCTTGTCAAAGATAGCTCGGAATTCCTTGGTCTTGCCCTCGTTACGAGTCGCAATCAATAAGGTTTCTCTGACCTTGTTTGTCTCAAAGAATGCTTCTACATCAACACCTTCTTTAGGCAATTCTACATGCAGGAGTTGCCCATTTTCAACTAAGAGAAAAGCCCCCTGACGTTGGATGACTTCCACATTTCGTCCCATTTCTTGGTTGAGGATATCTACCACAAAAGACAATAAACGGTAGAGAGAACCATAGCGTAAAACAGTAACAGAAACAGGAAAACCTCGATCCTCATCTCGAAATCTTTGGGCAAACTCCAATAGAGGAAAATCCAAGTCATCATCCGTCAACGTCCGGACGCCACCAAAAATACCATAGGACCCGACATACCAGTCCTGTTCATCCTTATATTCATAAATTTTATTTGTCATAATTCTACATGCTCCACATGAATCTCTTTTTCCAGCCATTCTTCACCAATTTGTGCAAAACTTTGGCTGCTGGCTGTTGTGTAAAAACGGTGATGGAGTGGTCCAGCATCGCGACCACGATTGATTTCAAAATAATTAAGTAAGACTGAGATATCTCGTACGCACTCTGCTCCACTATCGATGAGCTGAACCTTGGGCCCCATGACATTTTGGATGATGGGGCGAAGGAGTGGATAATGGGTACAACCCAAAATCAGGCTATCCACCTTTCCAACCAAGGGACGTAGGGTTTCATAGACCACTTTCTTGGTGACACTGGTTGACAGGGCACCCGACTCCACCAAGGGAGCAAACTTGGGACAGGCCAAACTCTCCACCTGTAAGTCCGGATCCAGATCGTTGATTTTCTGACGATAAATGTCAGATTGGACCGTCATGGGTGTTCCAATCACTCCGATTTTCCCACCTTGGCTGGACTTGATGGCTGCTGAAGCTCCTGGCAAAATAACACCTAGGACAGGAATATCTAGTTGAGCCTTAATTTCTTCCCAGACGACGGCAGTCGCAGTATTACAAGCAATGACAATCATTTTGACATCCTTGGTCAAAAGAAAGTTGACCAACTGCCAAGTATATTCACGAATTTGCTCAGCAGGACGGGGACCATAGGGCGCCCGTGCCGAATCTCCAATATAGACGATTTCTTCATGGGGAAGCTGGCGCATGAGCTCACGCACAACGGTCAAGCCCCCGACACCCGAATCCAAAAAACCAATTGGTCGATTATCCATACAGTCTTCTTTCTAGTCTTTTTTCTGATTGATAGTTCATTATGATTACCGTTCCTTATGAACTGAATAATGACAGCCTAATCAACAACTATCTCTCTTAATCATAATCAAATATCAATAGAATGCAAGGAAAGTCTCATCCCTAACCCCTTAGCCAACATAGTGAGAAGTCTGGAACTTTCATCCCAGACTTTTCCTTATTTATTTTTTCTTTTTATTGTTAGCAAGGGCTGCCTTTTGTTGTCGGATGATTTGGTGGTAAACTTGTTGTACCTTAGCTTCGCTTGGTTTTTGACCATTTGCACTCAAAAGAGTACGAACTGCTTCAGCATTCAAACGTGGGTTGTCAGCAAATTCTTTTTCGATTTGCTTACGAACCAAGTACATTCCTCCAAGAGCTCCTCCTAGAAAAGCTAGCACAATCAATACAATTGCTAATAGTAAATCCATCATTTTTCTCCTGTTTCTTTTTGAGTCTCTTTCATTATACCACAAACTAGGCACCCTGACTAGTTTGTTTTACGCTTTCAGGGATGGAATAGACAGCAAAAAAGAACCCTGATTTTCTGCAAAAGAGGGCTCCTTACTGAGTTTAATTTACATAGATAGCCAGTGTTTGATACGGTTTGAGTAGAATTTTCTCAGACACTTCTGCATCTTCATAGTTTGAAAGCAAAATCTGTCCATTTTGGTAGGCTAGAGGTAAGTCAATCTCCACTTCTATAGCATAAAAATTATTGAGGACCAGTAACTGTTCAGCCTCATACTGACGTTCAAAAGCGTAGACTTGTTTGCTATCCTCAAAGGCTGGTTTGTAACTTCCTTCCGAGATGATAGGCACTTCTTTACGAAGTCGAATCAAGTCTTGGTAGAAGGTGAAAATCGGACCTTGGATTTCATTTTCTACATTGACGTGAGGGTAGGATTTTCCTGCCTTGAGACAAAGAATATCTACTGTGAAACCAGCATTTTCCGAAGAATCCCACTGCATGGTAATTCGTGAATTATCACGCGACTTAGCCTGAATAATCTGGAAGGCTTCTTCCTGACTCTTCCCTTCTTCTAAGAGCATCTGATAAGCATTGAGCGATTCGACATCCACATAATCAGTCATCGAATCATAGTCTGGGTCAATCATTTCAATTTCCTCGCCCATATAGATATAAGGTATCCCACGAGAATTTCGATTTGTAGATTTTGCAAAGCGTAAGAAATAAAAGACTGAGACACTACATCTCAGCCTTTTCCTTTATCCCAAAACCAATTCATCACTAACTAGACTTTGGCCACTATTTTTCTGGAAGAGATACATGAGATTTTCAACCGTCAGATGCTTTTTCTCCTCTCCCTTGACATCCACCACTATCTTTCCTTGATAGAGCATAATGAGACGATTTCCGTATTCAATTGCATGGTTCATATCATGGGTAATCATCAAAGTCGTCAACTGATGGTCTTCCACAATCTTTTGCGTCAAGTCCATCACCATTTGACTCGTTTCGGGTCAAGTGCCGCAGTGTGTTCATCCAAAAGCAAAAGTTTAGGTTTCACCAGAGCTGCCATGACTAGGGTCAAGGCCTGTCTTTGTCCTCCCGAGAGGTATTGAGTATCCACTTTCAAGCGATTTTCAAGGCCAATATTCAACTCTTTCAAGGCTTCTTGGAACTGGATTCTATCCTTCTCCTTCACACCCCAGCCAAGCCCTCTCTTTTGCCCACGTCTCAAGGCAATAGCCATATTCTCCTCAATCGTCAAACGAGAAGCTGTTCCCATCTTAGGATCTTGAAAAACACGAGCGATATCCTTGGCTCTCTTTCTGACACTCAGATTTTTAATGGATTTACCTGCCAATAAAAGGTCCCCTTCATCCACAGATAGATTGCCAGCCAAGATATTCATCAAAGTGGATTTCCCTGCTCCATTTCCACCAATTACAGAGATAAAATCTCCCTCTTCAACCTCTAAATCTAATCCTTTGAGGACATAGTTCTCATTGACCGTCCCTGATTCAAATGTTTTGTGAATATTTTCAAGTGTTAACAAACTTGCCATAACTTTCTCCTCCTATTCATTTCTCAATTTCAGACCACGAATCTTTAATCTCTTTTGCAATTCTGGCGCAAATAAAACCAAGGCTAGCAAGATTGCATTAAAGAGACGAACTAGATTTTGATCTAGATTTGGAATTTCATAGATATTTAAAATAATCAAACGGTATACAATAGCACCGATTCCGATGGATAACAAGCGGCCTCCAATGGTCAAGTCGTGTATCAAGACTTCCGCAATAATCACTGCACTCAAACCAACAACGATGGTTCCTGTCCCAGAAGTCACATCTGAAAATCCATCATTTTGGGCAAACAAGGAACCACATAGGGCAATCAAGCCGTTTGAAATCATGTAACCAACAATCTTCATGGTGTCTACATTGACCCCATTTGCCTCACTCATCGGAATATTGTCCCCAGTCGAACGCAAGACCAATCCAATCTCTGTTTTCATCAAAAGAGTCAAGACCAAACAAACAAGTAAGAGACAGGCCGAACTAAATAAGAAAACAGCTTCTTCATTTGACAGCCCTAAGCTTGCCAATTGTTTAAAGACGGTTGCAGAATCTCCCAAGGAAAGATTAGGCACGCTTCCCATGATTTTAATATTGATGGAATAAAGCCCTGTCAAGGTCACAATCCCTGTCAAGAGAGCTGGAATTTTCATCTTGGTGTGGAGCATTCCTGATACTAGACCTGCTACCATACCTGCCAGAAAAGCAAGTAAGGTCGCAATCCAAGGATTTGTCCCTGCCTGTATCTGTGATACAACGACAGCCGCCCCCATAGGAAAGGCTCCTTCAGCAGTCATATCCGCAATATCCAAAATACGGAAAGTCAAGTAGACCCCAATCGCCATAATCGACCATAGCAGACCTTCTGATAAACTAGATAACACAAAATTCATCTTAAATCTCCTTATTCCTTGCTTTCTAACTTGCTAATATCAATTCCCAATGCATCTGCCATTTCTTGATTGGTATGCAATTCCAGTTTTTCAGGCAACTCAACTGCTATATTTTCTGGCTTCTCACCTTTTAAAACACGAACCAGCATGCGAGCTGTCTGGCGTCCCAATTCTTCATAATTGGTACCGTAGTTATACAAGCCACCAACCGCAACCATTTCTGTTGAACCACCAAATACTGGAACCTTGTGCTTAATAGAAACCTGCTTGACTGTTTCCATGGTTGATGAAATGATATTATCCGTTGGTACAAAAACCATATCCACCTCTGCCATCAAGCTTTCTGCAGCAGCCTTGACGTTGTTACTGTCCAAGATTGTTTTTTCAACAACGGTAAAGCCTTTTTCTTCCAGAAGACGCTTAGCCTCATCCTTTTGGACAACCGAATTTGGCTCACTCTGAGTATAGAGAATTCCAATCGTTTTAGCCTTTGGTAACACTTTCTTTATCAAATTGATTTGGGTTGAAATGGCATCTGACGACTGGTCGCTTGTCCCAGTTACATTGCCTCCAGGATGCTCTCTTGACTCAACCAACTTGGCACTAACAGGATCTGTTACAGCTGAAAAGACAACCGGTGTTGTTTGCGTTGTATTGGCCAAGCTCTGGGCAGAAGGCGTTGCGATGGCTAGAACAACATCACTGGATTCTGCTAGTTGCTGAGAAATGGTTTTTAGATTTCTTTGTTCTCCCTGTGCATTGTGCAAATCAATCTCAATATTTTTCCCTTCAACATAGCCTTGTTTGGCTAGTTCATCCACAAAGCCATCTCTAGTAGCGTCCAAAGACTGGTGGGTAATAAATTGCGAAATACCGATACGAAACACATCTTTTTTCTTATCTGCCTTCAACTGATGCAAACTAATCAGAGAAGTCAAGAGGATACCCACTACCAAGAGAGGGGCTAGTAATTTTCGAACAACTTTCATAATGAAACTCCTTCTCAGAAAAGATAATACTCAATGAAAATCAAAGAACAAACTAGGAAACTAGCCACAGGCTGTACTTGAGTACGGCAAGGCGACGTTGACGTGGTTTGAATTTGATTTTCGAAGAGTATAAAACAAAAAACCGCCTAGATAATACCTAAACGGATGCTTGAAATAATCTAACAAGTTATAACTTTGCTAGTCCATTTAGATATTCATCTATATGGACCACAATCAAAAATCTTAGCCACATAGATACAAACAAATTGCTTGAACTGTTTGCATCCATGGTGACATGTCTACAAACACTATCTAAAGTAGCTAAAGTAAAAGTTTTGATTCATTGTTACAGCTTGTTTCTTATTCATTTCTCTCTCTGCTTTCTTTTTTGATGTTTCCTATCTTACCACCTTTTTCATTAACTGTCAAGAATATTTCAGAATTTTTTAAAATTTTTTGAAAATTCTTTCAGAACGCTTTCAAAAGTTTTTCAAATCAGTCCAACAAAAAAGGTTTATAATTTCCATAAAAACTGGCATGGAAATTATAAAACCATTCTTAGTTTAGTCCTTGTTGGTAACGTGCCAATTCGGCTTGATTAGCCCAAACATAGTGACCTGGACGGATTTCAACCATAGACGGCTTATCAGTCTCATAGTCGTGTTGACTTGGGTCGTAAACCTTCAAGACCTTCTTACGTTCCAAAATTGGATCTGGGATTGGTACCGCTGAAAGCAAGGCTTGAGTATATGGGTGAATTGGATTGTTAAACAATTCTTCTGTTTCTGCAACCTCTACAATAACACCCTTATAAATAACTGCGATACGATCTGAAATAAAGCGAACAACTGACAAGTCATGGGCGATGAAGAGATAGGTCAAACCAAGTTCTTTTTGGAATTTTTTGAGCAAGTTCAAGACTTGCGCACGCACAGAAACGTCCAAGGCTGAAATTGGCTCATCCGCAATAACAAAGTCTGGTTGCATGACCAAGGCACGAGCGATACCGATACGTTGACGTTGACCACCTGAAAACTCATGAGGGTAACGAGTCAAGTGCTCAGCAAGAAGCCCCACTTCACGGATAATATTTTTAACTTTCTCTTTACGTTCTTCTTCATCTTTGAATAGATGATGATTGTAAAGACCTTCAGAAATAATATAATCAACAGTCGCACGTTCATTCAAACTTGCCGCAGGATCTTGGAAAATCATCTGGATTCGACGAATCAATTCCGCAGCTTGTTCACGCGATTTCTTACCATTAATCTTTTGACCTTCAAAAATGATATCTCCATTACTTGTATCATTTAGACCGATGATAGCACGACCAATAGTTGTTTTTCCACTTCCTGACTCACCTACAAGCGAGAACGTTTCTCCCTTGTTGATAAAGAAGTTAGCATTTTTAACCGCGACAAACTTCTTACTTCCTTCACCGAAGGAAATTTCTAAATCTTTGATTTCTACTAATTTTTCAGACATTTCCTTCCTCCTAGTCTGCCAGATGGGCAAATCCCATTTTATCACGGATCTTATCGTGAAGATTTGCAATTACAGCTGGTTTTTCTACTTTTGGAGCATCCTCATGAAGAAGCCAAGTTTTAGCCCAATGCGTCTCTGATACTGAAAATTGAGGAGCTTTTTGTTCGAAGTCAATCTGCATTGCATAATCAGAACGCAAGGCAAAGGCATCCCCTTTCAGGTCAGTATAAAGTGACGGAGGTGTTCCTGGGATTGAGTAAAGTTCCCCTTTATCATCAGCAAGCTGAGGCAAGCTAGACAAGAGACTCCATGTATATGGATGGCGAGGGTCATAGAAGACTTCCTCAACAGTTCCATACTCAACGATTTCTCCTGCATACATAACCGCTACCTTATCCGCAATACTTGCTACCACACCAAGGTCGTGGGTAATAAAGATTGTTGTGAAATGGTACTCGTTTGTAAGGATTTCAACAAATCAATAATCTGTGCTTGAATGGTCACATCCAAGGCTGTCGTTGGCTCGTCACAAATCAAGACATCAGGTCGGCAGGCAAGGGCAATCGCAATAACGATACGTTGACGCATTCCTCCAGAATATTGGAATGGGTATTCATCAAAACGTCTATCTGCGTCTGGAATCCCAACCTTATTCATGTAGTCAATGGCCAATTCTTTCGCTTCTTTAGCTGTTTTTCCTTGGTGTTTTACAATAACTTCTGTAATCTGACTACCAATTGTTTTAATTGGGTCCAAACTAGTCATTGGATCTTGGAAGATAGTCGCAATCTTAGCACCACGAATTTGTTCCCAATCCTTGTGAGAAGACAAGGCTGTCAAATCCTGACCACGGTAGTCAATGCTACCTTGAGCAATGCGACCATTTTCTTCAAGCATACCTGTGAAAGTCTTTGTCAAAACAGATTTACCTGAACCTGACTCACCTACCAAGGCTAATACTTCTCCTTCAACTAGTTCAAGGGGAAACACCACGAATAGCTGTCAACACTTTGTCACGAACGTCAAATTCCACGACAATATCGCGAGCAGTCAAAATTACATTTTTTTCTTTTGTCATTTCTACTCCTATCTATGTGTACGTGGATCACTAGCATCCGCTAAGTTTTGACCAACTACGAAAAGCGACAAGGATACCAAGACAAGAGTTGTCAATGGAATCCAGAACAAGTAAGCATTAGTTGTTACGTTTTGTGAATAATCCGAAATCAAACGACCCAAACTTGGCACTGTAATCGGTAATCCAAGACCGAAGAAAGACAAGAAGGCTTCGTATGAGATAAAGCTTGGAAGCATTTGTGTCATCGTTGTCACAATAACAGATACCAATTGAGGCATGATATTTTTGGCAACAATCTTCAAGGTTGGAGTTCCCAAAGTACGTGATGCCAAGTTGTATTCCAAGTCACGATAACGCAAAATTTGCACACGAATCATGAAGGCAATCCCAATCCATGTTGTCACACTCATGGCAAAAATCAGATTCCAGAATCCAGCTCCGATTGAGTAAGTCAAGACAATGACAATCAAAAGAGATGGGATGTTTGAGATAACGTTATAAACTTCCATCATCACGCGGTCAACTGATTTTGAAATTCCCCAAATACCACCGACAAAAACACCAATAACCAAGTTAATCACTGTCGCAATCACAGAAATGAGGATAGAGTTACGAGCTCCGAACCAAACACCGTCAAAGAGCGATTTACCGTTACTGTCTGTACCGAACCAATGCTCAGCATTTGGTTTGATATAACGAGCACTAAAGTCGTTTACCTTGCTGACATCATTGAAATCAAACTTAGAAAACATTGGGTAGATGAAACTCATCAAAATGATAGCCACCAAAATTCCCAACATGACTACAGTTGATTTTTTCTTCATGAATTGTCTAAACACTGAACCCCAGTATGAATAAGCTGGCGCATCAATGGCTTCAGAGGCAAAATCGTCACGTTTTACAAACTGAAATTTTTCTTTATCGATTGTAGACATTATTTGCCTCCTTTCTCAGTCAATTTAATACGTGGGTCAATAATAGTCATCCAAATATCTCCCAAAAGAAGTGAGAAGATAGAAATACATGTAAAGATGAAGACAAGACCAACGACCATAGAGTTATTAGATGCTTTTACAGAGTCAATCAACATTTTACCCATACCTGGGAAGGCGAAGACTGTTTCAGTAAGGGTTGCACCACCGATAACCCCGATAACAGCACCAGGAATTCCTGAAACCAGCGGAACCATGGCATTTTTAAAGATGTGTTTATTTGAAATTTCTTTTTCAGACAAACCTTTGGCACGAGCAAAACGTACAAAGTCTTGTGATTGCAAGTCAATCATATAACGACGAATCCAAATAGCTGTACCAGGAGCACCCAACAAACCAAGGATAACTGCTGGTAAAACATAGGAACGCCAATCTCCAGCACCCAAGATAGGGAATGAATCTGGCAAACCGATTGAAGAACCGGCCAAACGAACGATATAAACCAAGGCAATGGTTGGAAGAGCCATCAAGAAGGTCAAAGCCCCTGTTGAGAAGCTATCAATCCAAGTATTCTTGAAGCGAGCCATTGCTGAACCAAGTGGCACGGCAATCGCATAAGAAATTACCAAACCAATCAATCCAACGACAGCAGAGCTGGCAATCATTGAAGGATATTGGTAGTTACTTTCAGTTGCAGTATATGGGTCATCTTTTCCGTAGTTGGCTACTTCACGAGAGTCAGCTTGACTAGGCGATTTATAGGTTCTTGAGTAAATATTTACAGAAGAAGTTTTCTTACCTGTTGGGAACTGAACTTGGGATGTTTTTGTTTGTCCTTGACCCTGAGTAATAACCTGTAAAACAGGGCTATTAGCATAGGTTGGATAAGAGTCACCTAAATTAATGTTCACAAAATTTTGATGCACAAATGGGAACTGACTGTTGAAGTACAAGAGATATTTGTGTTTAGTTCCTGAACCAACCAATGACCATCCGATAGCTGGATCGTTTTCAAAACGAAGGTAACGTTTCAAGTCTGGATTTTCAGGGTCTTGAATTTTATTAGTATGGTCAATGTCAATCAAGTTAGCATAGAATTTGAAAACACGTTCAAAAATGGGGATTTCACGAGTAGCATAGAATTGGCCACTTTCAGTAAATTCTCCCAAGGTCCAACCATGACCGATTTGTTTGATGTATTTTTCATAGATAGCCTTGTTGCTTTCATTAGCTTCAACTGTTACAGAAGCATCCATCTGACTAGCTTTTTCTTGCAACTCTTTGGTATCGTAGTACTCGATATAGCCCATACGCTCATAAACGGTATTCTCATAGTTATCACGTTTATCAGCAGTTGTCGCAATCTTATTATAGTTGGTATCCTGTTTGAAAATCAATTTTCGAGGAACCATTGTATAGATAATCGTGTAAGTCAAGGTTGTTACTAAGAAAATAGAAACCAATGACCGCAAAACACGCATAAAAATATATTTTTTCATATCATTTCCTTTAAAAATCCCAAAAGAACCTTCTCCTCATGGAGAGAAAGTTCTATTGAAAATTATTTACTTCACATGGCTTGCCAATTCTTTTTGAGCTTTCTCGTTTGATTCAGTCTTTTCTTTCAACCATTTTTCACGAGCTTTTTCATACTCTTCTTTGGTGATTGCTTTTTCACCAACTTCAGTGTACTTCAAGTATCCTGCATTTTCACCTTTAAGGCCGGCTACTGAATATGAAGAGCTAAATGGTAGAACTTTTGAAACATATGAAACGGCTGTTTCTTTAGGAGAAGCCATTACTGGAATTGTCAAAGCATTGTCAGTCAACCAAGCTTGTGCTACTGCGTATTTTTCATAACGTTTTTGAACATCTTGGTTTTCGCTGTTTGCGTCATCAAGTAATTTTCCATAGTCAGCTAAACCAAGTTTGCTCACTACTGATACATCAGTGTTTTGGTCGATACCAAGGTAAAGACGAGTGTTTCCTCCCTTAAGGACGAACTGATCCAAGAAAGTAGACGGATCTTGATAGTCAGGGTTCCATCCTAGCAAGGTATGGATATCCCAGTCTTGTTCTTTAGCTGTTGGAGCGCTAAATGAAATTGGTAAAGCTTCTGCTTGAGTCATTTGTTGTAAGTCTACAACAACATTATCTGACCCCAATACTTTTTCAATTGATTGTTTCAATGATTGAACACGGTTTACAACCGCTGTTGATTCTTGGATAACCAAGGCATCCAAGTGGATTGGGAATTCAACACCTTCAGCTTGTAGGCTTGATTTTGCTTTAGCAAAGACTGCTTTAGCTTTTTCTTCATTGTAAAGTCCATTTTGAGAATCTGCTAGAGATACGTTTGACCAAGTAGAAGAATTTGCCTTAGCCAAGCTATCTTGTACCAATTCACCAAATGTTTTCTTACCAACTTGCAGATTATAAGGTGCAAACGTATTACGGATGGCTACAGCAGCTCCATCAGTACCATTTGTTTGAGCTGAGTAAGAATTGCGATCGACCGCAAAGTTCAAGGCTTGACGGAATTCCTTGTTTAGCAATGCTTTCTGAGTAGATGTCTTTTGGGCATCACTTGTTTTGGCAGTGTGGTTATAGGTTGTACGGCCATAGTTCAAGCTGACAGTTGCAACACCCGCACCTGGTTCATTAAAGTAAATGTTATCTTTGAAGTCAGCTGCATATTTTTCATATGTAGAACTTGTAGGGAAGATACGCGCCTTGCTATATTGACCATCGGCAAAACCTTTGGCAATCACATCTTGGTCCTTACCATCCCAGAAAGTGAACTTAACGTTCTCAATTTTTACATTTTCTTTGTCCCAGTAAGCATCATTTTTAGCCATCTCGATAGATGATTTTGGAGTTACAGATTTTAAGATAAATGGACCGTTATAAAGAATAGAGTTAGCATCTGTTGGGGCACCAAAACCTTCCCCTTTTGAAGTTAAGAATTCTTCATTAACCGGCATCATGACACCACTAGTTGTCTTGTCATTCCAGAAAGTTTCTGGCTGGTTCAAGGTATACTCTAGTGTTTGGTCATCAAGTGCTTTTACACCAACTGTTGAAAAATCGCTTGTTTCACCCTTGATGTATGCTTCTAATCCCTTAATAGAAGAGCTAACGATTGAAAGTCCTTTTGATTTTCCATCTACGGCGTGTTTCAAACCAGTAACGAAGTCTTTAGCAGTGACAGGAGCATATTCTTCACCCTCTGCAGTTACCCATTTAGCATCCTTACGGATTTTATAGGTATAAGTCAAACCATCTTTTGAAACTGTCCATGATTCAGCAATAGAAGGAACCAGGTTACCATATTTATCATTAGCCAACAAACCATCTACAGCATTTGTTGTGACGAATGATGTTGAGTCGATATTGCTGACGATATAATCCAAAGTTTCTGGATCTGTTTGATAAACATATTGGTAATCTTTTGCTAGTTTAGCATTGTTTGAACTAGTGTTTGAACACGCAGCTAGAACTCCTGACGCTAATAAGGTAGCTCCCGCTACAGCAAGCACTTGACTTTTTTTCATTTATTTACTCCTCTTATAAAGTATAGGTTATTATTAATTATACCATATATTTTAAGATATTTCAAGAAAAGTAAACGAATTTTCAGAATATTTAGGCTTATTAACACAAAAAATCTGAAAAACCTATTGACTGAAAATCATTTTCAAGGTATAATAATAAACGTTAAGGCGGTATAGCCAAGTGGTAAGGCACGGCTCTGCAAAAGCTTGATCGTCGGTTCAAATCCGTCTACCGCCTTCTATAACTTGATTTATCAGGTTGCAAATGAACAGAAAGTCCCGTTTGAAGGGCTTTTTTTGATAAATACATATAATTTACAAACATTTTGGGGCTGAGCTTTTCGAGGGCACAATTCTCGTTTGAAATCAACTGAAAAAAGCTTCATCACACATGGTGACAAAAGCCTCTAGTTTACTCTGTTTCTTCTTCTATTTCAAGTTCTGTGATCTGGACTTTTACCTTGGTAACACGTCCATTTTTCACCTTATCATTGGTTAGGATAAGCTGTTTGTTTTGGCTGACCAATTCATAGCTAAGTTTCTCAGTCGTTGGAATACTCCCAATTCCTGTCAAATAATAACCAGCGATGGTATCAACGTCATCACTTTCCAGCTCAACATCAAAGTAGCTATTAAAATCATTGAGATTCATGGCACCTTGAACGATATAGGTATCTTCTCCTATTTGATGAACTTCGATTTCAGCCTTATCTGTTTCGTCATCAATTTCCCCAACGATTTCCTCTAAGAGGTCTTCAAGGGTCACCAAACCAGCCATCCCACCGTATTCATCTAGCAGAATTGCCATTTGTCTTTGGGTATTGCGCAATTCTTTTAGCAAGTCATCTACAAAAATAGTTTCAGGAACAAAGAGTGGATCTTGTAAAATTTTCTTCCAAACAATATTGTCAAAACCGTCTACAAAGGCTGCCTTAAGAAGACTCTTGGTATGAATAATCCCAATCACGTTATCCTTGTCTCCATCATAGACCGGGATACGAGAATAATTTTGTTTTAAAATACTTTGGATAATGATTTGACTATCATCCTTAATATCAACCATGAAGGCATCCGTTCGAGGAACCATAACTTCTCTGGCCATCAGTTCATCTAGTGAAAAAATCCCCTGTAACATCTCAATTTCGTCAGCATCTAGTGTTTCTTCACTATTTGTCAGCATGTAGGCAATTTCATCACGGGTCATTTTTTCATCAGCATCGTCAAAGGCCACAGGAGTCAAGCGACTCAAAAGATTAGTAGACGCAGACAAGAGCCAAACAAAGGGATTAACTAATTTTCCCAGCCCAATAATAACTGGCGCTGTACGAATCGCTAAGGCATCTTTTAGATTAAGAGCGATTCTCTTAGGATACAATTCCCCAAAAACGATGGAAATATAAGTCAAAAATGCTAAAGATAGAAAACTTGCAATAGCATAAGCTGTTTCGCCATTTCCAAGCCAAGAGGCAATTTCTCGTCCCAGAGTCTCTGCCAAACTCGCCCCAGATAAGATCGTAATCAGGGTAATCCCTACTTGAATGGTTGATAAAAAGTGGTTAGGATTTTCTAGTACCTTCAGCAGACGGATATAGCGTCTATCTCCTTCTTCTGCCTTTTGTTCAACCCGCGCACGGTTAAGTGACACCATGGCCATTTCTGTGGCTGAGAAAAAGGCATTTAACACCGTCAAAATAAACAATAAAACTAATTGTAGCAACAAATTCTGACTACTTGGGTCTTCCATAGTTCTTCTCCTAAAATAGTATCTTATCCTTTATTATATCACAAAATCTAGTCCAGTACATATTATTTTTTCTCATACTCTTCGAAGATCTCTTCAAACCACGTCAGCTCTATCTGCAATCTCAAAGCTGTGCTTTGAGCAACCTGCGGCTATCTTCCTAGTTTGCTTTTTGATTTTCATTGAGTATTAAATTGTCCAAAAAAGAACCCCTACATCCACAAATGACATAGGAGTTTATGTTATCTTTTACTGGGTTACAGTTACTTCTCCAGTTCGATAATCCAGTTGAAGTCCCTTTTGAACATTGGGAACTAGAACATTAAATTCCAGCTCTCCGTCTGAAGACTTGGCTTCAATCTGTGAAGCTGAAGGAACTAAATCCTCGTTTGAAGCATAATAAAGAGTTACACGGTAACGGACACGCTTGTTTTTATCCAAGGCCTTACGTACCATACTTTCATAGTAATTTTGACCAGTCGAATCCTCGGCTTGCGCCTGATTAGCCCAGGCTGTCTGAACAGCAATGTTTTTAGGATTGCTTGTCGAGGCATCAAAACCATCCAAGCCACCGATTAAGGCATAGCCTAACAAGTGACCTCTATCGACCGCATGGGTATAAGTACCCTTTAGATTCTTAACCTGATGCCAGCCTGGAGGAGTCCATGAAGTCGAACCATTCCCCGTTTCTTCACGATTCTTGTACTGACGAGTAGCCTTAGACAAGAGTGCATTAGCTACGGTTGGCACTGTTTCCTTGCCCACTGTCTTTGTTTTATTATCAGCGTAGGGCTTACTTGAAACCTTGGCATCTAGATTTGTTTTATTACCATTGACGATAAAAGCACCTGAGCCATTCCACTCCAGACTCCCTTTTATTTGACTTTTGACTGCATCTGTTAAGACACTTTCTGCCAATTCTTTACTAGGAGCTTCAGACGCTTGTTTTTTCTGACTAAGCTTGGTTTTGGGACTATTAGGTGTCGATTGCAGCTGCTTGATATAGTAGCTCCCTGCAGACAAAAGCAATAATACAAGCAAGCCAATCAATGTCTGTCTTGTTTTTTTGTTCATATTTCTCCTTATCTCTAGAAAAAGGCTGGTTTTCCAGCCTAATTTCCTGTAAATTTATGAATCAATTCCTGCCATTTTGCTGGAGACAGGATGGCCCATGGATCTTGACCCTTGCCCAAGATTCCATAGCCTACCATTAAACCGATTCCTAGGGCTAAAACACCTAAAATCAGTACTATGATGACTAAAAGTAAACGCTTGACTACGTAGCTTGATTTCTTATTCATCTTCATCACTTGCCTCAATCCGCTGAATCTTAGCACCTAGCTGCGCCAATTTCTCATGGAAACGGTAGTAACCTCTATCCAAGTGAACCAATTTACCAACCACGGTTTCTCCTTGTGCTACCAAACCTGTCAAAATCAGGGCTGCGCTGGCACGAAGGTCAGTTGAAAGAACTTCTGCCCCCTGCAAAGGTTGACCACCAACAATACGAGCTGTATCACGGATAATCTCAGAGTGCAAGCCCATACGGCGCATTTCTTCCAAGTGTTGGAAACGATTTTCGAAAACTGTCTCCACCATGGTTGATTCCCCTTTTGCAACTGTCATCAAGGCTGTAAATTGAGCCTGCATATCTGTTGGGAATCCTGGGTGGGGCAAGGTTTTCACATGAACAGCTTTTAGATTTTCTAGGTGAGAACAAACTCGAATTCCTTCATTATCCTCCGTCACTTCTACTCCCATTTCAAGCAACTTGGCAATCAAGGGACGGTTGTGCTCCCATACAGCATCTTTAATCAAGACATCACCACCTGTCATGGCAGCAGCTACCATAAAGGTTCCTGCTTCGATACGGTCTTGGACTACGTTGTGAGTCGTACCATGAAGTTTCTCAACACCAGTAATGGTAATGGTCTCTGTGCCAGCACCTTTAACCTTGGCTCCCATTTCATTGAGGAGAATAGCTAAATCAACAATCTCAGGCTCACGCGCAGCATTTTCAATCACTGTCACACCATCAGCCAGAGTCGCTGCCATCATCAAGTTCTGCGTAGCGCCAACACTTGGGAAGTCCATGTAGATATGAGCTCCATGTAAGCGATCAGCCTTGGCTTCGATGTAACCAGCTGTCTGACTAATCTTAGCCCCCATAGCTTCTAGACCTTTCAAATGAAGGTCAATAGGGCGGCTACCAATCGTACAACCACCTGGCATGGATACCTTAGCATGACCTACACGGGCAAGAATTGGCCCCAATACAACGATGGAGGCGCGCATCTTGCTGACATACTTGTAAGGAGCCTCCTCAGTGATATCGCCAGTCGCGTCCACCTCGACAAGATGAGCCTCCTCATCAAAATCCACCTTGGCATTCAAACCACGAACCACCTGATTCATGGTGAAAACATCTGACAGGATAGGAACATTCTGCAAGACGGTCTTTCCTTCACTTGCTAGAATAGTAGCTGCCAACAAGGGCAAGACTGCATTCTTTGCTCCTTCGATTGTAACACTTCCTAGCAGACGATTATCGCCACCTTGAACCACAATTTTTTCCATACTGATTTCCTTTACTCTTGATTTTATAATAGTCCTCTAAGCACTTCTTGCCACAACTGATACAGGCTGATAAAGAAAGAACTCATGATATAGCCCATTACAATACTGAAAGAGCTATCAATAAACGGACTTTTCTTGTATTCTCAGCTGTCACTTTTAAAACCTTTTCCCATCTAACAAGATCCTTTAAAAGGTAAAAACTCACATAAATAAAGAGCATGTGACTGCTTAGAGTGAATAATAATTGAACCATTTGACTATTATACCATCTTCTCTGTTTGTGCGCTAGTTTGGAAACTTCACTCAAAAACTAAGGATTATTTTTCAAGTAATCAATTGCATCTTGTAGGGTTTTAACAGGCACAATTCTCATATCAGTCTTGATTGTTTTGGCGGCTTCTAGGGCTGTTTGGTAGTTATTTTTCGCATCAGGATGCGCTTTTTGTTCTTCTTCGCTAACAGGGTTATCAGGGGCAAAGAAAATCGCGGCACCTTCTCTAGCCGAAGCTACAACTTTCTTATCAATACCTCCAATGTCCCCCACATTCCCATCGCGGTCAATGGTACCTGTACCGGCAACGATACGACCATTACGAAGACCTGGGTCAGCTATTTGGGTATAGATGGCCAGACTAAACATGAGTCCTGCACTTGGGCCGCCGATCCCGGCTGTTGAAAAGCGAATTGGGACATCACTGGTCACTTCTGTACGGTCAATCAAGCCGATTCCAATTCCATTTTTGCCATTTTCTAGCGTAATGATTTTCCCTTCTGCAGACTTGGTTTGCCCATCCTCTTCATAGGTGACCTTGACGGAGTCCCCTAATTTTTGAGAATTAACGTAATCAATCAAGTCTTTGGAACTATCAAAGGTCTGATCATTGACTGCTGTGACCGTATCAGAAATGTTGAGAATCCCTTTAAAGGTTGAATTATCTGTCACGTTCAAGACATAAACCCCAAGGTATTTGAGTTCAATATCCTTACCAGCTGTTTTTAGCCCTTGATACTTGGCCATATTTTGCGATGTTTGCATGTAGAATTGATTGATCCGCATAAATTCAACATCGGAAGAACCACCTGTAGTCTCTTGGGCACTCCGAATATCTGTAAAAGGCGTCAACCACGCATAAATCATATGAGCTAAAGTAGCATGCTGAACACCGACCGTAACGAAGTGATAGGCACCAGCTTCCTTATCTTCTGTGTCATTGACTTTAAGGACTTGGCGAATATCTTCCGAACCACCTGGAACCTCTATATAGTAGGGCAAGGGCACTACAAATGCCAAGAAGGTCACAATCAAGGCCGCAATGACATATAAGGGCCATCTAATCTTTTTTTTCATTTCTTATTTCCTCCAAAATACTCTCAGGAACATAGCCGGTAATATCCTGACCAAACTTCAAAAGCTCTCTAACGCCTGATGAACTAATATAGAGATGTTCAGGTCGGCTATGTAAATAAATGGTCTCTATATCAGGAGACAGCTGATGATTGTAGTAATCAAAACTGGCTTCATATTGCAAATCCGCTGCATTCCTCAAACCACGAACTAGACAAGTAGCCCCCAGTCTTTTTGCAACATCAACCACCAATTCATCATGAGAAGATACAACTTCAACATTTTCCAAATGTTTCACAGCCTTTTCTAACCCCCGTTTACGATTTTCGATAGGAAGAAATCCTTGTTTGTGGGGATTAAAAAAAATGCCAACATAGAGCTTATCAAAGAGTCTGCTCGCCCGTTCAATGATATCCAGATGCCCATTTGTCATAGGATCAAATGAGCCTGTGAATAAGCCAATCTTATCTGACATAGACTGTCACCTTACTAATTCCATAAATTTTTTCTTTCCAGATGCCAAGACAAGCAATTTCTTCTGGAAGTTCTACCATTTTATCTGTCTCACAAACCACCATAACATCTTCAGAAAAAAGCTCTTTCTCAGCCATTTTTTCAATATCTGCTACGATTTGTTCCTTGGCATAAGGAGGGTCTAAGAAAATGAGGTCGAATTCGCCAGATACCTGTTCCAATGCCCTTTCTGCATCCATTTTGAGAAGTTGAAATTTTCCAACTTCCTTGGTCATCTGAATATTTTCAGCCACGATAGCCTGAGCCTTACGGTCTCGCTCCACCAAAACAGCACTGGTCATGCCACGCGATACTGCTTCGATAGATAAACCACCACTACCTGCATAAAGGTCCAAGACTCGTCCCCCCTCAAAGTAGGGACCAATCATGTTAAAAATGGCTCCCCTAACCTTATCCGAAGTAGGTCTTGTCGTCTTGCCTTCTAGTGTCTTGAGGGGACGTCTCCCATAGATTCCTGATACGATTTTCATACCGTTTATTATACCAAATTATAGGCAAAAAGAGAAAGAAAACCGAACCTTGCGGTTCGATTCTCTACAAAATATTTTCGTAAGTATCGCGGACTTCTTGAGGCCAAACACTTGTTTGCACCTCTCCGATATGCTTCTTGCGAAGTAGGAACATAGCCATCCGAGATTGTCCAATTCCTCCACCGATTGTCAACGGGAATAGGCCATTCAATAAAGCCTTGTGCCATTCCAATTCCAAGCGGTCTTCATCACCTGTGATGGCAACCTGACGGCGAAGAGTTTCTTCATCAACACGAATCCCCATCGAAGACAACTCAAAGGCTCCACCTAAAGACTCATTCCAAACAAGAATATCACCATTTAGACCCTTGTAGCCATTTTCAGACTCGCTTGTCCAGTCATCGTAGTCTGGTGCACGTCCATCGTGCGGTTTACCGTCTGGTAATTCACCACCGATACCAATCAAGAAGACAGCACCAAATTCTTTACAGATAGCATTTTCACGCTCTTTTGGTGTCAAGTCTGGGTAGCGTTCTACCAACTCTTCTGTGTGGATAAAAGTAATCTGTTTTGGCAAGATAGACTCGATGTCATAGCGGGCTTCAACAGCTAACTCAGTCAGACGAATGGCCTTGTAAATCTTCTCAACTGTTTCTTTAGATAAGCGATATTCCGTTTACCATTTGGAATGACTTTTTCCCAGTCCCACTGGTCAACATAAACAGAATGAGTCGCATCAAGCGAATCTTCGTCTGGGCGAAGGGCCTTCATATGGACGAAGAGACCCTCACCCTCACCGAAACCAAAACGACCCAAGGTATGGCGTTTCCATTTGGCAAGTGAGTGCACCACTTCATAAGTAGCATCAGGGATTTGGAGAACCTTGACCGATACGGCATTCTCCACACCTGATAAATTATCCTGCATCCCGTCGCCGACCCTGCTCAAGATAGGACCTTGAACTTCGACAACTTCTAACTTATCTTTCAAATACTGGGTAAAAGTGTTTTTGACAAAGGAAATCTCTTCTTGTTGATGAATAAAACTTTTCTTCATAAACTACTCCTCAAAAATTAGTTAAAAGCATTATACACCTATTTCCAAGAAAAGAAAAGAGCAAAGACGAAAAAATCAGTGCTCCTTCGAACACTGATGTTAGGGTCCTTCTAGTCATTACGACCGAAGATACGTAGAATACTTAGGAAGAGATTGATAAAATCAAGATAAATACTGAGAGCCATTGACACAACCCAACCTGTCGCTACACGACCTTGTGATTGTTCATAGGCACGACGAATCCTTTGGTTGTCCCAAGCAATCAGCCCAGAGAAGACCAAGACCATGGCTACGCTAATCATATAATCAAAGAAACCACTAGCCAAGAAAATATTGACTACCATAGCAATCAGCAAACCGATGAGAGCTGCCATCATCGCTCGACCAAGCCCGCTCAAGTCTTTCTTGGTGAACATACCGACTGCCGCCATAACAAAGAAGAGAAGGGCGCTCGATACAAAGGCAGATAAAACTGTACCCGGAGTATAGAAGGCCACCACAAAACTGAGGGTAAAGCCGTTTAATACTGAGTAAAGTAAAAACACTGGAAGAGCCGCTGGACTATTCTTTAAGGCCATGTTACTAGCAACGAAAACCAAGGCCAACTCCGCAAAAGTAGCAATGGTCAACCAGAGACGTCCCTGCATCAAAAAGTAAACCAACTGAGATTGAAAGACCGTCAACATAAGGCCTGATACCAAAGCAGATAGTCCGATTCCCAGACCAACAAAGGCATAAACCTTAGCGTAAAATTGATTGAGACCTGCGCGGTCATGAATAATAGTGTGATTCATCTTTTCTCCTTTTCTATGAACATCTTTCCTTGATTATAACAAAGAAAGTTAAAATTAGCTTAAATGGAAAATCAAGATACCGGCTGCAACGGCAACATTCAAACTCTCCGCCTGTCCCTTCATACTAATGTGAACCAACTGGTCTGCACTTTCAGCCATGAGGGGACTAATTCCTTGACCCTCATTTCCCATGACTAGTACAAAATTTTCTATGGGAGGCAGTTCTCTGTAATCAACAGAATCTTTAGATAGGGTTGTTGCCAGCACTGGGATACCTGCTTCTTTAGCTCCCTCGAGAAGCCTTTGACTAGACATCCGGTAAATAGGCAGATGAAAATGACTGCCTTGCATGGAACGTAGGGTTTTGAGACTGTAGATATCTGCCGACTTTTCTGAAACAATCACTCCAGTAAAACCTGCTGCATCCGCAGTCCGAATGATCGTTCCCACATTACCAGGATCTTGCACATCTTCCAAAAATAAGAACTTGCCCTGGCTAAAGTCAGCTTGCCCTACTTCTTCTTTTTGAACCACGGCAACAATTCCCTGTGGAGTCTGAGAATCCGCCAAATCTAGCAAAATATCCTCTGAGACCCAGACAGTTTGCGGAAACGAGACTAACTGATCTCGGTAATTTTCTAAGGCAAAGATTTTCTCAATCGTCACTCCAGCTTGAACAGCTTCTTCAAACAAGTGCCAGCCTTCAATCAAATAGGCAGACTTGCGGTATTTTTTTTGGTGTAATTTCTTGGCGTTTTTTACCACAGAATTGGCTTTTGAGGTTATAATAGTCATAGAAATATTATAACACAATCAAAGGGGTTTAGTATGCAAAAGGTTAGAATGATTGCCCAAGGTAGGGTGCAAGGAGTCGGCTTTCGTTGGGGTGTTTACAGCCTGGCACTTGAAATTGGTGGCATCACAGGTCGGGTATGGAATAACGACGATGGCACAGTCGAAATCTTAGCCCAAGCAGACTCATCTACTACCATGGCAAAATTTATCCAAGAAATCCGAAAAGGACCCACACCTTTTTCAAAAGTCAGCTACTTAGATGTCAAACTGAGCAACTTTCCTCCTTACCCTGACTTTAAAATCGCAAATTAGGTCTCTAGAACTATTGTATATTTTGTAAAAAAACAGTAGAATAGAAAGGTATAATTTTTAAAGAAGGAATAAAAACAGTGAAATCTATTAAACGTTTTGCACTCTCAGCTATGGGAGTGGCTATGTTGCTAGTCTTAACTGGCTGTGTCAATGTCGATAAAGCCACAGGCCAGCCAACAGGATTTATTTGGAATACGATTGGAGCTCCTATGGCTGAAGCTATCAAGTACTTCGCCAATGACAAGGGGCTTGGTTTTGGGGTTGGTATCATCATCGTAACCATTATTGTTCGCTTGATTATCTTGCCACTTGGTATCTACCAATCATGGAAGGCAACACTTCACTCTGAAAAGATGAACGCCCTCAAGCACGTCCTTGAGCCACACCAAACACGTCTCAAAGAAGCAACTACTCAAGAAGAAAAACTCGAAGCCCAACAAGCTCTCTTTGCAGCTCAAAAAGAGCACGGCATCAGCATGTTTGGTGGTGTAGGATGTTTCCCTGTACTCCTTCAAATGCCTTTCTTCTCTGCTATCTACTTTGCTGCCCAACATACTGAAGGTGTTGCTCAAGCAAGCTACCTAGGAATTCCTCTAGGTTCTCCAAGTATGATTTTGGTTGCCTTCGCTGGTATTCTTTACTATCTTCAATCGCTTCTTTCACTTCACGGAGTAGAAGATGAAATGCAACGTGAACAACTTAAGAAAATGATTTACATGAGCCCACTCATGATCGTCGTCTTCTCCCTCTTCTCACCAGCCAGTGTTACTCTTTACTGGGTTGTCGGTGGTTTCATGATGATTCTCCAACAGTTTATCGTCAACTATATCGTTCGTCCAAAACTTCGCAAAAAAGTCCGTGAAGAACTAGCCAAGAACCCACCAAAAGCACGTGCTTTCTCTACACCAAGTGGACGAAAAGACGTTACCCCTGAACAAACAACTGCTATCACAAGCAAGAAAAAACACAAAAATCGCAACGCTGGAAAACAACGTTCGAGATAAAGCTACGTAAATTATCCAATAATTAAAAAACGAATGAATGATAAATAGTTTTCATCAACCAGATATCATCATTCGTTTTTATTATCTACCGTTACATCTTATACTAGTCAAAAAAGTTAAATAGTTTAAAAGCTCACATATAAAACATATTCAATCATAATTAACAAGTAAATCACTATGATTTAATACAATTCACAGTTATTAAAACTTCTGCTCCCTCGTCTCTATTTCTAAGCTCAACTCGGCCTTTGTGTAGTTTTGCAACTCTACATACAAAACTAAGTCCAATACCATAATGTTGCTCTTTAACCGATCTAGCTTTGTCCATACGATAAAAGAGCTTTCCAAAATTATTTAAAACTTCATCTGGAAATTCCGAACCATTATTCCATATACCTATTTTCAATTCCTTCCCCTCTTGCTCTACCCTAATGTTAATTTTAGGATTCTGTTTATCGGCGTATTCCAAAGCATTTGTTAAAATATTTTGTATTGCACGAATCAGAAGAGATGGATTTATATAATAGTTTTCAGTTCCGTTCACATTCTGTTCAAAAGAAAACTTCATCTGATTTTTTATCAAAAAAGAGACTTCTTTCTCTAATTCATTAATAAAATCTGAAGAGGAATACTCCGTCCAACCTGTCTCATCATCATAATAGGTTTTAGAATAGTGAATCAATTGATTGAAGTAATCTAGTAACTGTTGACTAGCTCTTCCTATATCTGATAAGCATTCTTGAGATTGGTTGCTTTCAGTTATCGTCTGCAAAAATTCCACATTCCCCTTAATAATGGTTAAGGGAGTCTTTAAATCATGAGAAGCTGCTGAAACCTGAAACATCAAAGCTTCTTTCTGTTCTTTCTCATCAATTATTAATTGTCGAATTCTATCTTGCATCACAATAATCCGATTTCCTGTCTCACGAAATTCTTTAACCGTTAATCTTTCTGTACATTCCCGCTCTAACCATATATTATTTTCATAAATCAAAGTCATTTCATAACTCAGTTTTTTCAACAATTTTCCAATGTGATAACTTATTAGAATAATCAATAAAACACAAATATATATCCATGATGACACATTCAAAAAGATTGATAGAAGACCACTATTGTTTAAAGGTTTCCCATCTTCATTTATTTGTATAGATACTGAAGCTAAGGGAATAAGATAGGCCATTAGTAAGCCAAGACTAAACTGCCAAATAATTCTCCAACAGGTTTCTCGAATTAATTGTCTAAAACTTTTGATTCTACCCATTGATATCCTCCACCGTATAAGGTTTTAATTGGATTTAATTGATAAGGTTTCAGCTTTTGACGAATTTGATAAATGTACTCTGAAACCGAACGTAAAAGCGCTTCTGAACTTTGTGGATATAGATAATTATAAATTTCCTCAATAGAATATATTTTACTTGGGTTGCTTGCCAAAAGATTCACTATGTCAAATTCCCTCCTTGTCAGAGCAATCTTATCATCGTTTACAAACAGTTCCTTACTATTCGTATATAGTATAAACTTCCCAATCTTTATTTGATGAACATTTCCTTTAATCCGTTCTTCACGACGTAAGTGCATTTTAACACGTGCTAACAATTCTTGCATACTAAAGGGCTTCATAATATAATCATCAGCACCTGCATTAATTCCAGCTACTAAATCTTCATCCATATCCTTGGCAGTTATAAAACAGATAGGAACAGTTATCTGTTCGCGAATCATCTGACAGATCTCTAAACCACTAACAGGCATCATAATATCTAATAGAATCAAGTCAAAGCCTGTAAAATCACAAAGATCAATCTCTTCTATCTTATTTCGTATAACTACTTCATATTTTTCATATTCTAGTACTTTTTTTATTAGGCGAAGAATAGCAAGATCATCATCTACAACCAAAATTTTATAAGCCATAACTCACCCTCCTAACTATATTATAGCACTAACCGAGAAAAAGACAGGATATCCCCTGTCTTTAGCCTACATTTCTTCCTATAAGTATCAGTGTAGCAAATAGAAAAACAATTAATAACCAAACTATTTGTATCCCTAAGCCTTGCCACACTGGATAATAAAGAGACAATGGATAGGTATAAAAACAATTCATACTAGCTAGTAATGGTAAATTTCTAAAAAAAGAACTGAATTGTAATAACATTTGCCCCAACCCCAATAAAAGGGATAAACTTATTCCCAAAATTAAGATAAAAGACTGGGAAATAAATACAAAAATACCACTTAAAAGAGCGAAGGTTAGAATAGAAATACAAGCTGGAAATAGAATTGTTAGAACATGTTTAATATCGCTCAAAAGATTGATATTGTAGTATCCTTGGGCGAGTAGTATACATAATGATATTACAGCGACCAATAGGATAATTTCAATACATAATAGAATAGCTAGTTTAGATATTATAAATTTCAAACGATTTGGACAGGTAAGAAAACTGGTACGAAGGCTAGAACCTGTAAATTCTTGACCTATAAATAGAACCGCTAGACTAACGAAACCTGCCTGTCCTAAATATAGACTTTGCAGTAGCTGTTCCAAAACAAACTGTAGAGTCAACTGGTCTGGCTTATTATTTAAAAAAATAACTAACGCTGGAACACACAGTAATAGAGCACCTATAACCAACCAGTGCCAAGGATTCATCATAAACTTGAGATACTCACTTTTAAGTTGCTCTTTCAACTTATTCACCTCCTCCAATATCTGACTTAAGTAATCGGTAGATTGCTAAAGCCAAGAATGAGAGGCTCCAACAAAGTAAAAGTAAAATATGTTGTAAACTATTATGTTCTAAAATTTGAGGAGATGTAGCAATCAATCCTTGCCCCAATGCAACTGGAAGAAATTTTGCAACCGATATATAGTTTGCTAAGAATGTTCCTAAACTGTAGACTTGGGGAAGCAAAAATAATAGAGGAACAATGGCTGTTTTAAATGTCAAAGCCATAATATAGGCTAGAAGTCCCAACAAAGTCCAAGCTATACTGGCTAAAAATATATAGAACCAAACTGTTCCATTTAGTGAAAAAAGCAATAAGCCATCTTGTCCTAAAACATAATGTGTCATGTTAATCGTCAGGAATATTGATAGAAAGGAAATGAAAAAAGAAAATACAAGCCAAACTAATGTTTTTGAAACTAGGAAAGTACTCCGATTTGTAATAGAGAGGAGACTTGTACGAATAGCAGAGCATTTATACTCCGCGGCTCCGTAAATTGAGCCTAGGATAATCATAATAAAAACACCAAATAAAGTGACATCAAAACCTAAAAATTCAATAGAAGGTATAGCTTCTGCTAATTCTGGATTTGTCTCTGGTGTAGCATGGATACCAACTGAAACAATTTGAGAAGCACCAATATTTGCTAAAAACGTTTGAAATACCAGTATCAAGAATAATACAACATGAGTAGCTCTCCTATAAAGCAATTTCAATATTTCAGAATGAAGAGAGTAAATAAGTACCATGTCACTTTCCTCCTTCTGTTAAACTAAAGAAGACTTCTTCTAGTGAAGAAAGATTTTTCATCACTTCTTGTAAAGTTCCTTTTATAAGAACTTTTCCTTTATTTATAATAACGACATCATCTGTTACTGCTTCCACTTCCGATAATATATGAGATGATAGCAAGACTGTCTTCCCTTCTTGAGCTTGTTTTTTTATAAACTCTCTAAACCACCGAATTCCTCTTGGATCCAACCCATTAGTCGGTTCATCCAATATCAGATATTGAGGATTTCCTAATAGAGCTGTTGCAATTCCTAAGCGTTGTCCTTCGCCTAATGATAATTTTCCAATTTTAGATTTTTTCTTATGGCTAATATCCACCATATCCAAGACTTGCTCAATTCGCTGACTGGATATCCCATTACTAGCAGCAACAATTTTCAAATGTTGATAAACAGTCCGATCATCAGGAGCTCCTACACTGTCAAATGAAGCTCCTACAATCTTTAGAGGAAATTTTAATTCCTTATAAGTTTGATCTCCAATTTTGGTAAGACCAGATGTTGCTTTGTCTAGTCCTAATAAAATACGTAAGGTTGAACTTTTTCCAGCTCCATTTGGACCCAGGAAAGCAGTCACTCTACCTGCTTTTACTTCAAAAGAAATATCTTTTAAAATTTGAGTTTGTCCATATGACTTACATAAATTTTTAATGGTAATACTTTGTTCCATGATGTTCTCCTATTCTATTTAATATTTCTAAAAGTAACTATATCTTACACATTCTTTTTCGGATTTTTTTCAGAATTTAGAGAGTCAAAAGATTTAATACTCAATGAAAATCAAAGAGCAAACTAGGAAGCTAGTCGCAAGCTGCTCAAAACAGTGTTTTGAGGTTGTGGATAGAACTGACGAAGTCAGTAACCATACCTACGGTAAGGCGACGCTGACGTGGTTTGAAGAGATTTTCGAAGAGTATAAAATTTTGTTTTATTTAATTATATACATTTGTGTAAACTTAAAAGCCCGATGTTTCCATCAGGCTTCCTTTTTATCCATGTACACGTTTCATATAGTCTTGGTAACTTTCGGTATCCATGAGTTTTTTAGCGTTCTTAACGCGATCTGCTGTTGGTGGTTTGACCCCTTCGAGCGAATAAGGAATTCCCAATTCACGCCACTTGAACTCACCCATGGTGTGATAAGGTAGAATTTCAAATTTATCAACATTTTTGAGGGTCTTGACGAACTTACCAAGTTCAATCAAGTCATCATCTCTATCTGTCAAACCTGGAACTAGCACGTGGCGAATCCAGACAGGTTTTCCAATATCTGATAGATACTGGGCACAGGCCAAAATATTTTTATTGGTTTGGCTAGTAACAATCTTGTGCTGTTCTTCGTTGATTTCCTTGATATCCAAGAGAACCAAGTCAGTAACAGCCATGAGTTTGTCAAACTTTCAAGGTAACGTGGTTTATTACGGAAAGGCAGTGCACAGGTATCCAAGGTACAGTGGATTCCGTGTTCTTTGGCCTTGGTAAAGAGGGCAATCAAGAAATCAATCTGCAAGAGGGCTTCTCCTCCACTGACTGTAATACCACCCTTATTCCCCCAGAAACCGCGGTAGCGCAAAGCCTCTGTCAAGACATCATCTACCGTCCGTTCACGTGACTTATTGGACTCCATAGCCCAAGTATCCGGGTTGTGGCAATACTGGCAACGCATGTGACAGCCCTGCAAAAAGACAATAAAGCGAATACCAGGTCCATCTACCGAACCAAAGCTTTCTGTCGAATGCACCATTCCTGTCACTTGTCCATAATCAATTGTTTCTTCAGACATATCGTTACCTTCCTTGAAAACGTTTTATAGTTTTATTATATCACGACTTGAAGGAAAAACAAGATTTTTGCCTATTTTTTAGAAAGCAATCTGTTTTTCAATTTCATTTTCAATTACTTATCATTTTATTCTGCAAAATCAAAGCCATACAAGGTTGCAAAGTAGTCCTCAGGGCGCTCTGCACGGCGGATTTGACGGGCTTTACCTTCTTCGGTATAGAGAATTTCCGCAGAACGAAGTTTGGCATTGTACTGGTAGCCCATTGAAAATCCGTGGGCACCTGTATCATGAATTACCAGCAAATCACCGATTTCTGTATGAGACAATTCGCGATTCAATGCAAATTTATCATTATTTTCACAGAGTGAACCAACCACATCTACCACTTCAGCTGGTCCATCTGGATGGGTCACGTTAGTAATATGATGGTAGGCTCCGTACATAGCTGGACGCATGAGGTTGACTGCTGATGCATCCACACCTAGATAGGTACGATATGTTTTCTTCTTATGAGTGACTCTTGTGACTAGAGCCCCATGAGGAGCTAACATAAAGCGACCCAATTCGGTATAAATCTTAACCTGACCAAGACCTGCTGGCGTAAGTACCTCTTCATACACCTTACGAACTCCCTCACCAATCAAGGCGATATCGTTCGGCTCCTGGTCTGGACGATAGTTGACACCAATACCGCCAGAAAGATTGATAAAGTCTAGCGAAATGCCCAACTTTTCCTTGATTTCAACAGCCAATTCAAAAAGCTGACGCGCCAACTCTGGATAATAGAGATGGGTGACGGTATTGGACGCTAGGAAGGAGTGAATCCCAAAAGTCTTAGCTCCTTTTTCCTTCAAAATGGCAAAGGCTTCAAAGAGCTGGTCCTTGGTCATGCCAAACTTGGCTTCTCCAGGATTGTCCATGATGTCTGTCCCCAGCTCAAAAACACCTCCAGGATTGTAACGACAAGAGATAATTTCTGGAATGCCTGCTGCACGCTCTAGATGTTCAATATCTTCAAAGGCATCCAAGTTAATGGTCGCACCCAATTCACGTGCATAGGCGTATTCCATGTCTGGCGTGTTGTTTGAAGAGAACATAATCTCAGAACCAGGGAAATTCAGTTTATGGCTCATCAAAAGCTCCACATAACTAGAGCAGTCCACACCACAGCCTTCCTCTTGGAGAATTTTCAAAATAGCTGGTGTTGGAGTAGCCTTAACTGCAAAATATTCCTTAAAGCCCTTGTTCCATGAAAATGCTTGGTTGACGGCTCTTGCCTTTTCACGAATTCCCTTCTCATCATACAAGTGAAAGGGAGTTGGGAACTCGGCAACAATCGCTTCTAAGTCTTCTTTATTGATAAATGGTGTTTTCATAAGTTTCCTTCTATTCTATTTGCAAAGAAAGGCTGGGACAATCGTTCCAACCTTTAGTTCTATCTCTTATTTATCTTCGTCAAAGATATTGCCAACCTCAACATCGATGGCTTGGTTCTTGACATCAATATTGGTTACCTTCAAGAGTGACTTGTAGTCAAACTGCTTTTCACGTTCTTCTTGGGCATTGTCCGCAAAGACCGCTACACCTGCCAGTTCTGAGTCGAACTCACGCAAGAGACTAATCATCCCGTTAACAGTTCCGCCGCCTTTCAAGAAGTCATCCACAATCAAGACACGGCTGCCTGCCTTGAGACTGCGTTTTGAAAGGAACATTTTCTCGATACGGTCACCACTTGAACCGGATACATAGTTGACGCTAACAGTTGAACCTTCGGTAATTTTCAGGTCACGGCGCACAATAACAAAAGGGACATTGAGGACATTGGCAACTGCATTTGCAAGTGGAACACCCTTGGTCGCTACTGTCATAACCGCATCAATTTTTTGGTCCATAAAACTCTTGGCAATAATGCGACCAATATTTTTCAAGATAGCTGGTGTGCTAAGCAAATCAGACAGGTAGATGTAGCCACCTGGCAAGATACGGTCACTTTCTGACAACTTGGCACGCAAATCCTCAACCATTTCCTTGGCATCATGACTTGAGATTGATGGTGTAAAGATGACACCTCCGCCAGCACCAGTTACTGTCTGGATATGACCGATTTCGATTTCCTCAAAGGCGCGTTTGATAATGACGATATCCTCTGAGATGGATGATTTAGCAGATTCATACTTTTCAGCAAAAGTATTGAGACTAGTTAGTTTATAAGGATTATTAATCAAATAGTTGGAAATGACAACCATCCGATCACTTCTTCTTAATTTCATTTCTATTTCCCACTTCATTTAATTTTGATATTTTATCTATTATACCATATTCACATAAAAAAACGAACATTCTTATCCTAAAAATGCTCATTTTTCTTAAATTATTAATCTAAATCTGGTTTATAGAAGGAACGATTGTCCATAGCGAAGATTTTATTGGTCATCTCTCCCTTATCCACCAAAGCAAGAGCTGTTGACATCATCATCATGCTAGCATCCAGATTGTCAATCATATGGATAATCTCTGCTTCCATAATGCGTGGGCGGACTGGACTTCCATATTCAAGTAAGCCATGGTGACTGAGGATGACGTGGCGGAGCAAAACGACTTCTTCCTTGGTATCATCGATACCGAGTTCCATAACTGTCTTGGTAATTTCACTATCAATGAGAGCGATATGTCCAAGAAGATTACCTCGCACTGTGTACTCGGTCTGGTCTGGCCCCGTCAATTCGATGACCTTAGCCAAGTCATGCAGCATAATCCCCGCATAGAGCAGACTCTTATTGAGCTGAGGATAGACCCCACTAATAGCATCTGCCAAGCGCACCATGGTCGCTGTATGATAGGCCAAACCCGTTTCAAAGGCATGGTGGTTGGTCTTAGCAGCTGGATAAGAATAGAATTCCTTATCGTACTTGGTGTAAAGATTCGGACAATTCGCTGCCAGACAGGATTTTCAATTTTAAAAATCATTTGTGACATATAGTCACGGATTTCCTTAACATCAACTGGTGACTTGACCTTGAAATCAGCTGGATTATTGGGTTCACCAGGTTGAGGCAGGCGGAGAGTAATTTGATTGACTTGAGGGGTGTTGTTATAAACTTCTCGGCGCCCTTTCATGTGGACAACCTTACCTGCGGTAAAGGCCTCAATGTTATGAGGTTGGGCATCCCAAAGCTTCCCATCAATCTCGCCACTATCATCTTGGAAGGTAAAGGCTAGGTAGTTTTTCCCAGCTCGAGTTTGCCTCAGGTCAGCTGATTTGATTAGGTAAAATCCTTCAAACAGCTCATCTTTTTTCATGTGACTAATCTTCATATTCTTCCTCATCTTCTTGGAAATGGAGTAGATCAAGCGCAGGCTCACCTTCCGATAACTCAATGTGACGGAGCGTTCGCTCGATAGCTGTGGTGCGACGGTTTAATAATTCATCAATATTGCCAGAGGCATGTTGAAGATGCTTTTGTGCCTTGACCAGAATACCACCAAACTTGCTAAACTCAGTCTTTACGCTAGCAAGAGTCTTGCTGATATGGTCGGCACTTTTTTGGATATTGAGAGTCTTGAAGCCAACTGATAGGGAATTAAGGAGGGCTGATAGGGTACTTGGACCTGCGACAATAATCTGCTCCTCCCGTCTCAAATCATCAAAGAAGACAGGATTGCGGACGATTTCTGAGTAAAGACCTTCTGTCGGAACAAACAAAACTCCAAAATTGGTCGTCCGAGGTGGTGCTATGTACTTGTTCCTAATATCCTTGGCAAAGCGCTTGACGCTTACTAAGAGTGACTTACGACAGCGTTCGATTTCATCCTTGTCACCTGCTTCATAGGCTTCTTCTAAGCGGTAATAATCAGCCAAAGGAAATTTGGAGTCAATCGGCAGGTAGACATATTCCTGGTCGCCTTGTCCAGGTAACTTGATAGCATACTCCACTCGTTCACTGGAGTTTTCAACCGTTGCATATTCTCGTTCGTACTGGGCAGGGGTCATGATGTCCTCTATGATTTGTCCAGTTGCAATTCTCCCAGAATCCCTCGCGTCTTGGTTCCTGATAGAACCTTATTAAGGGCTCCGACATCGCGGGCAACAGTCTGCATTTCTCCAAGACCACGATTGACAGACTCCAATTGCTTGGAAACTGTCTCAAAGGAGGCCTGCAAGCGTGTCTGTAAGGTCTTTTCTAGTTTTTCCTCGACTGTTTGGCGCATTTGTTCTAAACGTTGCTCATTTGATTCCTGCAAGGCTTGAAGACGTTGGTCAGTCTTATCCCTAGTTTGCAAGAGATTCTCTGTCATTTCTTGACGGACTTGAGTTAAGCCTTGGTGCAACTCGATTCGAACTTCTTGCAAACGGTCGCTGACAGCTACTTCCAAGTCTTTTTGATCTAACTGGCTGGCTTGTCTGGCTTGTTCAAAGCGGTAATCCAACTGGTCTGACAAGTGATCTGCCTGATCCTCCAAGCTCTTGCTGAGATGTTTTTCCTGCTTATCCTGCCTCTGCCAAATCAGAAAGAGTCCAGCTAGGTTGGCAATCAATAATAGAACAAGTAAACTTTCCATCCTACCTCCTGTCCTTACTATGCAGTACAACCACATAGCCATCTGGGCAAGTCACCGAAACTTCCCTATCTATATATTCGTTAGAAGCGTACACTTTTTAAAGAAAAAATTTTCCTCAGTTAACTCATACTTAGCTCCGAGAATGGTCAGCTGGCTATCCCGAACTGGCATAAAGGCTAGATAGTCGTAGTCTGAACGAGGTTCTAGCTGACTGGTCCCTTCTGGACAATAAGTAATCAAGTTTTGTCCATCCTCAATCGCTATCTGGCGCATATAGGGCACCAACTTGGGATTACTAGGCAGAAAGACATTAGCCAACATATGGTCAATACGACCACCCAAAGCACCGAAAATAGTGACTTGAGCCTGAGGATTTTGTTCAAAGATGGTTAAGAGAGCCAATTCCAAATCAGTATCATCTTTTTCTGGTCGGGCTTGAACAAAATGCTGGGCACGTTTTTGAATCACCTGTCGCTCTGCTTCCGTCACAGAATCAAAATCTCCGACTGCTAGAGCAAGAGGCAAATCTTCTTCCAAGACCCAGAGCGAACCTCGATCCACACCGACAAAAGCATCAAAATCTGTCCGATAATGACCGCGGTCTCCGCCTGCAAAAACTGCAACCTTAGTCCAGTTGTTTTCTGAGAGTTTGTACCCGCTCATTGACTTCTCCCTTAAAGACATAGGAACCTGCTACAAAAACGGTCGCACCAGCTTCTTTAGCTTGAGCAATCGTTTTATCATCAATCCCACCATCCACTTCGATTTCAAAATTCAAACCTTTTTCCTTACGAAGTGCAACCAACTCACGAACCTTATCCATGGCTTCAGGTAGAAAAGCTTGCCCACCGAAGCCAGGGTTAACTGTCATGACTAAGACTTGGTCAACTAGGTGAAGCACGTGCTTAATGGCCTCAACAGACGTACCAGGATTAATGACAACCGAAGGTTTAACACCGAGTGAACGAATTTTTTGGAGAGCGCCATGAATATGAGGCGTTGCTTCCACATGGATGCTGATGATATCTGCTCCCGCACGCGCAAAGTCTTCCAGATGATGCTCTGGATTAGCTACCATCAAGTGGCAGTCAAAGACCATCTTGCTATGAGGGCGAAGAGCTTCGACTACACCTGCACCAAAACTGATTTGTGGCACAAAGTGCCCATCCATGATATCGATATGGGCATATTCTGCCCCAGTTGCTTCTAGACGTTTGATTTCACGTTCAAAGTTGGCATAATCTGCTGCCAGAATTGACGGAGCAATCTTGTATTGAGACATAGGTTTCTCCTTATTTGGAATTTTTTTGCTGACTTTTTTATAGGTTTCTCTGCGATTTTCAATTTCGCTAAGGAATTGCAGATAATTTTCAAAACGGAAGGACGCAATGACTCCCTCCTCGACTGCTGGCTTCACTGCACAGGACGGCTCGTGGGTATGGGTACAAGTACGGAATTTGCAGTCTCGACTGACACTATCAATCTCTGGAAAGGCCTGATTAAGTTCTTCAGCCGTTGACACTTCATAATCCAGTGATGAAAAACCTGGTGTGTCCGCGATTTTACCCCCATTGAGATTATAAAAACTAACTGCTCGAGTGGTATGGCGCCCACGACCCAGACTGTCTGAGATTTCTCCTGTTTCAAGATTAAGGTCCGGTGCGATTTTATTGAGAAGAGTTGATTTCCCAACACCTGTCTGCCCCATAAAGACCGTCACTTTGCCTGTTAACAAAGGCAGGAGTTCCTCTTTACTGGTCACAAAATCGTATCCAATAGCACCATAGGTTTGTTGGTAAAAATCCAATTCTGACCTATCTTCCAACAAGTCCATTTTAGAAATATAGACGATGGGATGGATGTCCTTGTGCTCCAAAAGAACCAAGAAGCGATCCAGCAAATTGCTGTTAAAATCAGGTTCTTTGACAGACATGATTACTACAGCTTGATCAATATTGACAATGGGCGGACGGACCAGACTGTTTTTTCGTTCATAAATCTTGAGAATATAGCCTTCTGAATTTTCCTCTGCAGAAAAATCTACCCAGTCCCCAACATAGGGTGTATGCCCTTTTTTACGGAAATTTCCACGCGCTCGTGTTTGATAAACCTTGCCCTCACTCTCTACATAGTAGAATCCAGCCAAGGCTTTAATGATTTGTCCCTGCATCTTAGAGTCCTTGCCCTTTAAGTGCGTCTGCTAGGCTGGCAAATTCTGCCAAGCTGAGAGCTTCCCCACGCACACTTGGTGACAAGCCTGCTTGGTCTAGAGATTTGGTCAGTTTGTCCTTGACCTCTTCAGTCTTACCAAAGTAACCTGTCAAGTTATTCCACAAGGTTTTGCGACGATGGGTAAAACTAGCCTTGGAAACCTTAAAGAAGAAGTTCTCATCTTCTACTGCTACGGCTGGTTCTGGACGACGTACCATTTTCAAAATAGCAGAGTCCACGTTTGGCGCTGGCACAAATACCGTACGAGGTACGATGAAGGCAACCTTGGCAGTCATGTAGTACTGAACCGCAATCGACAAGCTACCATAAGCCTTGGTATTCGGTTGAGCGGAAATGCGGTCCGCCACTTCCCTTTTGCATCATGACCACAAACTCACTAAAAGGAATCCCACTTTCAATCAAGTGCATGAGAATGGGCGTCGTGATGTAGTAAGGCAAATTAGCCACTACCTTGATGGGCAGGTCAGGATTTTTAAAATTCTGGATATGTTGCGCCAAATCAACCTTGAGAATGTCCTCGTTAACCACGGTCACATTATCAAAATCACGCAAGGTGTCCGCCAAAATCGGTACCAAACGGTGGTCGATCTCAAAGGCCATGACCTCTGCTGCACGCTCAGCCAAAAACTCTGTCAAGGCACCAATACCTGGTCCAATTTCGATAACATTAACCTGGTCATCAATCTCAGCCGTATCTACAATCTTTTGAAGGATATTGGTATCCGTCAAAAAATTTTGCCCAAAGGACTTTTTAAAGGTAAAACCGTGACGCTCCAGCACTGCCTTGGTCACGCTATAATCTGCAATTCTCATCTATTCTCTTTTCTAATATAGTAAGCTTCTGGAGTATAATAATAGAGCAAAACAAATAAGGGTGTTCCATCAAATCCTTCCACCATATCTTTTAGGAGTGCATCTGGATGAATGATTTCTCGTGTTTTGGTAAAATAAGCTCCGTGTTCCCCGTTTCGATTACGAAGTTCCCAGGCAACATTATTACCTTGAACAGAAGGTAGGTAACGCTCCATTTCTAGAAAATCAAAAAAATCTTTCACCGTCATGTCTTCCGGAACTTCAAATTCTACCTCATGAGGTAATACATCATCACCCATACAGACAGACTCTCTATCAACTCGTATTTTCATTTCGCTCGTTCCTTATAAACCTCTATTTAAAAATGAATTCTCTAAAATAAATCTACTTATCTCTATTGTAACACATTCCCCTTACATTTGGGGTCTGCTTAGCTGTTCTCATAAGATTTCATAGCTTCTTCCACTTCTGCCAAAGTAACCCCAAACAACTCTAAGCGCTTGAGTAGTTGCTTGCCGTTAGAATAGCCGATTCGGAGAACCTCTCCTAGATATTCTCGTCGCTTACGGCTATCTGCTCCCACTAGAAAACCAAGGCGAATCAAGTCGCTACGACTAATGTCAAACTGGCTCTCATGTTCAAATTGTTCTGTCACCTGAGCTAGAGCTGTTTCAGGTCTTCATAGCTGGCATGCTCAATTCCCAGAGAACGTCCCTTGGTTTTGGACTTAGGAACAGCTTCATCTCGTTTGAGAAAGGCATGCTGAACTGTTGGAATGGCCGTCATAATCATGCGGCGAATCCGCTCGCCATTAAAATCTGGGTCTGTAAAGACAATGACTCCATGACGTTGGTGCAGGCGCTGAATCCGATCTATATCCTGGTCATTGATGGCAGAACCTCGTGTCTCATAGGTCTCTACATCGAAATAACGTTTGAGATTAGCCGTATCATCGCGACCTTCAACCACGATGACTTGGGAAATTTTTTCTTTCATTACTTGCTGTCCAATCCAAAAATGCGTTCTGCATTTGCAGTTGTTACCGCCGCTAGCTCTTCTGTCGTCATGCCACGCAAGTCGGCGATAAAGTCCACTACATAGCGAGTATAGGCTGTTTTGTTTTCGCGACCCCGTTTAGGAACAGGAGCCAAGTAAGGAGCATCTGTCTCCACCAAAATCTTGTCCAAAGGTAACTTTTTAGCCGCTTCTTGGATATCAGTTGCCTTCTTGAAAGTCACTACACCTGAGAAGGAAATGGTCATACCAAGCTCGACAAACTTCTCTGCCCACTCAAGCGTCCCTGAAAATGAATGCATGATACCACCACGAGGGCCAACTCCCTCGCTCTTGATAATCTCATAGGTATCTTCCAGCGCATCACGGGTGTGGACAACAAAAGGCAAATCCAAGTCCTTAGATAACTGAATCTGACGGCGAAAAACCTGCTCCTGCACCTCTTTTGGCGCTGTCATCCAATGGTAGTCCAAACCAATCTCACCCAAGGCAACTACTTTTGGATGCTTGAGCTTGACAAGCAAGTCGGTTTCAATCTCCTCTGTGTAAGTTCCAGCTTCTGTCGGATGCCAACCGATAGTCGCGTAGAGCTGGTCGTACTCATCCACCAACTCCAAGGCACGCTCAATCGTCGGTTGATCAAAACCAACAATATTCATCTGTGTCACACCCATCTCAGCAGCCAAGGCAATTTCTTCTGCCTCACGACCTGCAAATTCTTCTACATTCAAGTGTGTATGTGTATCAAAAATATCCAAACTATATTTCCTTCTCTTTCCTCAATGTTCCTTAACTACCAAAAGAAAAGAATTTCTCTTTTCTATACTTCCCTATATTTCCCCTAGTTTCTATTCACTTTGGTTAGTACTTGGTTAGTTCTATGGTTAGCATCTACAGATGAATTTGATTAAGTTTCTCTCTCAATTCATCCTGTATATTTTTTGTTACATGACTATAGATCCTTAAAGTGATAGATTCATCTCTATGTCCAACTCGCTCCATAATAGCCTTTATGGGTATCCCTAGTTCAGCCAACAAACTAATATGAGAATGTCTAAGCATGTGAATATTATAGGATCTGTGCCCACCTAACACTACTTCACAAATATTTTTGATAAATCTATATAACAAAGGTTGTCTCATAATGTTACCTTGCTCAGTCACAAAGATGAACTCCTCATCAAAACAGTTACTACGAAAGTACTCGATAATTTCCAAGCAACGTTCACTTAGTACTATCGTCCTTACAGAACCTACTGTTTTCGTTGTCTGTAAGATTCTCTCATCATATCCATGAGCAACATAATCTATAGTATGATCAATTGTTAAAAGATTCGCTTTGAAGTTTACATCTTGATAGCGAACCCCTATAAACTCTGCGAAACGAAGACCAGTTAAAAAGATAAATTCCATTGCCAAAGCATAACGCTTATCTTTATTGTGACTTTCACAATACGATAAAACCTGTCCTAGTTCCTCTCTACTAATGAAATTATCCTTAGCTTTTTGCAACTTCTCATAGTCCGCTTTCTGTTTCGGAATTACAACCCCTTTAACTGGAGAATCAGAAATATATCCGACCTTTACAGCATAATTAAAGAGAGCATTCAAATATATCTTCCGATTTTTTCTTGTTGAATTTTGAACATTCAAATTCATTAAATATGTTTGAACAAGCTGTGTAGTATAATCTGATATTCTCAAATTTCCTACTGTTTCCATAAAAAGTTCTAAACTTTTCATCTCACTTCGATAACTAGAAGATTTTATCTCACTGGAACGAATCGTTCTCCATTCTTCCAATAGTTGACTAAAAATTATTTCTTCTAGTTGTTTCTTTTCAACTTCCTCTTTTGTAGGCGCGGTTAGGAGTTTTTCAATTTTTAGCGCTAGACGACGTTTTGCTTCTGCTTGAGAAACTCTAGATTTTGATTTTAGAGTCACAGAGACTTGTTTCCACTTTTCCTCTCGTTCATGATAGAATTTTTCATAATAACGGTATTTCCCATTATCCAATTCTTTAAAAAACATTTTTTCTCCTTGTACTTTTTAAAGCAAAGGAAAGCTATGTAGCATAGCTTAATTATAACATAACTACATAGCTTCCTCATATTTCTTTTGTTTATACTGCAAAAATTCCTTATAGCCTTCAACATCTATATAGACCCTCTTATGAGAAGGCTTTAAAATGTATCCTTGGAATTTTTCATTTCGTCGCATCTCTGTTAGATCATTATTTAAGGTTTTTAGCGGAATATCAAATAATTCCGTAATCCCTCTCTTACTTTTATATAGATTTTCCATAAAATTCTCCTATTTTGATATAATAGGGATGATAAAAGACAACTTCTTTTATTACCTACTTAGCTTGTCAGTTGCTCCGCTAAAAGTATCTGACAAGCTTTTTATGTTATCGTAAAACTCCGTAGTATATTCTTTCACACCATAAGGGGTTTCATGTTTTGTGGTACGTGAAAATGTCGGAGGACTGTTAATTTTATAAGTTTCCATAAGCTCACCCTTTGTTGTTGTAATTTCCAAAGGCTTTTCAATTCCTCTGCTAGTTCGATAAATTCTGATACCCTTGGGATACATATATAGGCGCGCACCTTTTATAATTGCTTTGTTTTGTGAACCCTCATCACCTATCTGCAAATTAGATAAATAAGCAATCAAATAATTCCCAACCCTATCAGCTATCCTTAACCTTTTGGTCTTTGTATAACCTTTCCCCCACATCTTAGCAAGGTCATTGTTGGGAATTGTTAGTTCGGAATCGTTCTTTAATAGCACGTGTAAATGCCACCTCCCACTGGCTTGTGGTTCAATGACCGTAATATAATCGAGATTTCCAAACTGATTACGAATGCGTCGAATGAACGATTTGAAATCCATGTAAACTATAGCCGGATCGGTAATATGATCTCGATAAGTCAACGTTATCCATAACTGGTTGATACCTCCCGTAAAATTATGAGCTACTAGACGGCGTAGTTTTTCATAGTCTGTTTAGTAGACTTCAAATTATCGAGTCGTGTACTACTAGAAGTATCCATGTTATGTATTTCGCCTGTTTCCAAGTTTACATAGCGTTTCCCTTCTATCACTTTTATAGTTTGCTCTTGCTGACCGTTAGCGGTAGTAATCTCCACCGTATTGCCGTAAACATAACTCTTTACTACCTTACTATGTTCGATTTGCTTCATATTTTTACATATATAAAAATGCTTTCGTGCTTTTGTTTGACGCTTATCAAGTTAAGGCGTCGCACTATCGATGATTAAATTCAGATTTATTCCATGATTTATTGACAATAGGGACCCTAAGATTATAAAAACTGATTGTGTCGGCACGGCGAACAAAGTTCGACCGCACCGCCCCAACCAGTCTAATCTATCTTAGCCTAGTATCAACAACTTTCACGGCATAAAGAATTTAACCATCTAAGATCACGGATGTTTCAATTTGAACAACGCCCCTTTAATCGTTCGTCTATCTGATTCATTACATATGATGAATACTAGATAGCGCAACCCATTCTTTACATATAGATCAGCGATACCATGAAGAGAATATTTGTGCAAATGAAAGATCCAAGTATCTTTTATTCTTAATAGAACGTCTGAATCTATCTCTCCAAACCTGAAACCGAAAAACTACACAACTAACTCCGAATTTTCGAATCCCATGGTTATCAATTGCACATAAAGGAACTCTTTCATCTGCTACGTGCACTCTCTGTATTGACTTACTCCCATCAACTTGATCAACTTCCTGCTCCTCATAAATCGGAGATAGCGTATATGCAAACTGATTTTCCTGAATATTTTCTTTCACTAATTCTACCAATACATTTTGCGTAGAATCTAGAAATCTATTCCAGTTTTTTTGATTTTCTTCTATCTGGACTTTCCTCTGGTACTCCTGAAGTTTTCTACTACAAAGATGATAAACTTCCTTAGCACCTTCAAAAACCTTCATAGGTAATTCTTCGATAATCGATGGCATATTTGCCTCCTTTAAAGTGCGACAACTTCAATGACTTTTGCAGTCAAACTAAGCTGGTTACGATATTCTCCGTATACAATTGCTTTCTCAATGTCTACAATTTCTACAGATGTCAGCATTGGTTGAAACGAGTCATAATCCTTCATCGTTGCAAGTGGAACTTTTACAGTGAGTTGCTCTCCAATATTATTTTTTTCGTTTGGATAGTCACTGTCATCAGAAAAGATAAGTACGCCCACTTTTACCCCTTTTTCAATTTCTGAACCAGTTTCACTTTTTTCTATCCACCTTGTTGCGGACACAAAACGTAGTTCTTTGCGAGAAAGGAATAGTGACGCATTAAACTCTGTAAAATGAGTTAAGTTCTTAAGTGCCATAATTCAATACCTTCTTTCTAAACTTAAAAGTAAATCATCTACTTTTAACGAAATAAACACTGTGACGATTACAGATAACAACGTTTAAAATTACACCTCCTTATCTATTAGGAGAAATTTCAACGGAATTCGGAGGAGATTATAAATTTTTTAATTCTTTTCGTAGAATCTCTACAATACGCTCATAGTGTCTTTTTACAGTTTTGTCACTAAGCCCGAATCCGAATTCTTTTGAAAGACTTGAGTACGATTTACCTTCTAAAACCACTCCATATAGAATTTTTCTATCTCTTTCACTCATCAATCTCTCAATAGCATCCTTTATAATAGCAATTTCTTCTTTTTTAATTAAGAGAGACAATGGATCATTATAATTTGCTACCGTATCTAGTAAACAACCTTTATCAGTAGAACTACTATCTAAACTACACAGACCATAAGAACGATCTTTTCTACATGAATTCTCATAGGGCTGGTTTAATAAGTTATCTACCTTAGTCCAATCACCAGATAATACAGCTCTTCGAATCGCTTCTTCTCTACGCTGTTCTACTTTTGTTAAATCTACCATATGGTTGGTACCTCCTTTGGGATTTACCAACCATACATAGTTTGTCTTCTTACGCTATCGTCAGTGGAAAAAACTTAGTAGTCATTTTAGATAGAAACAGTCAGATGTATAAAAAAATAGCAGTTATACAAAATCGTATAACTGCTATGCATTTCACTAGCTATTTATATAATAAAAATTTCATAATCATTCACCAATTTATGGTCTTTCATACACCACTGACTGGTTAACTCACACATAAATATATTAAATTCAATCACTGAAAAACATTATCATCATTAAACACTAACTCTGAATAAAAAATATTGGATGTTTGTTTAATATTTTCCAAATGGTTTGTTCTTTGTGACTGTGTAAATTTAATTTGTATTCCTTGTTTACTATTATAATTAACAAAGTATGCTTCTGGATTCTCTGCTAACCATTCTAACGTACTTAACTCAGCCATAATAATTCTGATTTTTCTTATATCCTCCTGTTTATCGACGAATACAAATGAAACTGCCGGAATCATTCCTAGCATGTTAGCTGTATCTTTTAGCTTTTCTATATTATTCCGATCAAAATCAAACGATTTGCTTTCTGTTGCTGGAAAATTTCTTCCCTTTACAGAAATAGCTAGCCTTTTGGACTCTCCAGTCCTCCTGACAGCTACTACATCTGCACCAACGTGATCAATAAGAGCAACTGACCATTTGTTTAATCCTAAAATATACATTACCAAAGATTCTGAAAAATCACCGAATTGTTTTGGGAAACGAAGATCGCGATAATTAGTCATATTATTATCTATCCTTAAAAAAACATTCTAAAACATATAAGCCATTTTGCGCTGGTTGTCCTCCAGACATTTCTTCTTTATCAACTCGAATACCATTATAAAAATGTTCAACGAATCTTTCAAAATCTACTGGACTTAATGTCTTTTCCTTTAGTTTACCTTTATCTGAAACTCGCAAACGATAATCAAAAAAGAGTAACTTTGCAATAGCTTTTAGCCCATTTCTCCATTGATCTTTGGAAAAAATTTCCTTTACTATTGAGTCAATGGATAATCCGTCATGTAAGTATCGATATAAAATAGCTCCAATAAAATTAGTCGCATTCGCTCCTATTTGCTTCCTTATTTTCGGTAGTTGACTACTATAATTTTTTTGGCCATTTAACCTCCAATTTTCATATTGCATGGTCAATATAAAATATAATACCTCATCACTTTCATTTTTATGATTTGCAAAGTGCAATGAGACTTGATAATTATTTTCAAATGTTGTCTTCCCTTTATACAGTATATCAACCATGAACACTTGTGATCCGCCTTTTTCCTGTGAAACAAACTTTTCAATTTCTTTAAACGGAATTAGTAAATCTACACTAGACCTATCTAATGCTCCCAAAATATAAACAAGATAATCATCAAAAACTGCGACATAACATATATGAGTGGATGATGAGAATGGCCAAGAGCCTTCTAGTTCAGATACTCTTTTATCTAAATCTCCTTCTAAAACAATTGAATACTTATATTCTGATGCAAAACCCAATCCTTGCGAATAAATATAATTTAAAATCATATCATTTCCCACACTCGTCCTTTGAGGAGTATAAATAATATTATTCATTGAGTCAATCGCATCCCCCAAAGTACCAGTTAAATGAGGTACACTCTGCTTTATCTTTTGTGTTTTACTTTGTTCCAACCAGTCTGAAATAGTCAATCCTGTATCGTAGGTACCAGTTGGATAGGATTCAACAAAAATTTAATTTCATCTTTAGTAACCGAAATTTTACCACGATTTTTACCGCCTTTTTCACAATATCCTTGCGTAATAGCAGATATTTTCCATGCATAGTTTTTATTACTATAAAAATCCTCTGCAATAAACGATCCACTTTCACCATTCACAAGATAGCGATACAATACTTCTACGCGTTCTTCTTTACTTGTTTGTAAAAAATCATTCAATAAGCCAAAACTCATGTTATTTTCCTACCGTTCTACTTTTTAACTTTCCACATTGTAATACCATTTTTATAATTATATTCTGCTTTATAGCCAGCAGCTTTTATTAATGTTATAGTTCTTTTACATATTGTTTCTACATCTTTTCCAGTATTAAAATAAAGCCAAGTAGGTAATTTATCATATAAAGGCGTATCTCTGAAATATCTAGATTGATAAAAACTATAAAAACTAGCATTAAATACATTTCTAGAGAAAAATTTAGTTCTGCCATCATAGTTATAACTCATTAACTTTTCGGTTCTTTTAAATTCCTCTATAGCATACTTTTTAAAAGCTCTATATAATTGTTCTTTTTGACTGGTGCTCATAACCTTAGTTTTATGGTAAACACTATACGCTTTTGCAGTTGCAGCAGAATATACTAACATAAGACTACACTCCTATTGTATTGTTTTTTATCTATTTTAACACAAAATTGTATAGTTCGCTATACTATATTGATATTTTGGACAGTTAACTGTACTTAAAAAATTATATAAAGGATAGTAGAATAGTACAAAAGAGGAAATTACGGATGGAAGCTAATCAATTACAAAAATACATAGCAGTGCGTATAAGAGAATGTAGAAAAGAACAGAATCTTAGTCAAGAACAATTATCCAATCAAGCAGGGCTAGGTGTTAAAGCAATACAAAACATTGAGAATATGAAATATGATTTTAAAATACACACACTTGAAAAAGTGCTTACTGCTTTAGGAATGACCGTAGAAGACTTCTTTAATTTCCCACTCTCAAATAATTACGTCCCTATAACTACATTGATCGATAACATCTCAGATTTATCTCACACAAAAAAATTAAAAATAATTTCTTTGTTCAATGAAATTGTCAAAAATATAGATTAAAAGAGGAACTCTCAATGAATTCCTCTTTTTGTTTGCTACTTTAACTTTCCTTTGGTTAGTTCTATGGTTAATTTGTGCCTCAATAATATCATGAGTCCTTAAACTGCACTCCAAACACTCTAAGTATGTGTATCAAAAATCATCTCTTCTAACCTCGTTTTCTATCTACTATTATAGCAAAAAAACTGATCTCTCTCCCCATCTGAAAAAAATATTCTAAAACCCATTATCATCTCTTGATGCTCTTTTTCCAAAGCAGTATAATAACACTTATTGAATTTTTCAACAAAGGAAACAACTATGTTTACAAAATTAAAACAGACCTTTATCGGTCGTCCTCCTAAGTCCTTAACCGAAGGCGAGGGGAGACTGCTGGGAACACTCCGATACTGGGCATCTTGTCAAGCGACGCTCTGTCCTCCATCGCCTATGGACCTTAGCAAGTAGTCCTAGTATCCCAGTTTATCCCTAATAAACCTTGGCAAAATATATGCACAATCAGATGAGGCTCCAGCTCAAATACGCCCGTCGTTGGCACCAAGACGTCGTTGTCGCTAGCTACTCTTATCACTTAAAAGAATAAAGAAAAGGGGCTCTATAATATTTGTAGTGGGTAAATCCCCTATGGATATTATGGAGCCTATTTTTGTGTAGAAAAAAAGTCCCATAAGATCTATAATGAAAAGCAACCAAACCATCATTAGAAAGAGTCCTATGGAACAATTACATTTTATCACAAAACTACTCGATATCAAAGATCCAAACATCAAAATTCTAGATATCATCAATATGGATACTCACAAAGAAATCATCGCTCAACTGGATTATGATGCTCCACCTTGTCCTGATTGTGGAAGTCTAATGAAGAAATATGACTTTCAAAAACATTCTAAAATTCCTTACCTTGAAACGACTGGTATGCCTACTAGAATTCTCCTTAGAAAACGTCGATTCAAGTGCTATCATTGCTCTAAAATGATGGTCGCTGAGACTTCTATCGTCAAGAAGAATCACCAAATCCCTCGTATCATCAACCAAAAGATTGCCCAGAAGTTGATTGAAAAGACTTCTATGACCGATATTGCTCATCAGCTGTCTATTTCAACTTCAACTGTCATTCGCAAGCTCAATGACTTCCGTTTTAAGCATGATTTTTCTCGTCTGCCTAAGATTATGTCCTGGGACGAATATGCCTTTACAAAGGGAAAAATGAGTTTCATTGCGCAAGATTTTGACAATCTCAATATCATCACTGTTCTTGAAGGTAGAACACAAGCTATCATAAGAAATCATTTTCTGCGCTACAATCGCGCTGTTCGTTGTCAGGTGAAAATCATTACTATGGATATGTTTAGCCCTTACTATGACTTGGCTAAACATCTTTTTCCGTATGCCAAAATCGTTCTAGATCGCTTCCACATTGTACAACATCTTAGCCGTGCTATGAGTCGTGTTCGTGTCCAAATCATGAAGCAATTTGAGAGAAAATCTCATGAATATAAGGCTATCAAGCGCTACTGGAAACTCATCCAGCAGGATAGTCGTAAACTCAGTGATAAGCATTTTTATCGCCCTACTTTTCGCATGCTCTTAACCAATAAAGAGATTCTAGACAAGCTTTTGAGTTATTCAGAAGACTTAAAACACCACTACAATGTCTATCAACTCTTGCTTTTTCACTTTCAGAATAAGGAGTCTGAGAAATTCTTTGGACTCATTGAGGACAATCTTAAGCTGGTTCATCCTCTTTTTCAGACTGTTTTTAAAACCTTCCTCAAAGATAAAGAGAAAATCGTCAACGCCCTTCAGTTACCCTATTCAAACGCCAAACTGGAAGCAACCAATAATCTTATCAAACTTATCAAGCGCAATGCCTTTGGTTTTCGGAACTTTGAAAACTTCAAAAAACGGATTTTTATCGCTCTGAACATCAAAAAAGAAAGGAGAAATTTCGTCCTTTCTCGAGCTTAGCTTTTCTTCAACCTACTACAGTTGACAAAGAGCCAGAAAAGGCCCTACCAGAACCAATAAGCTCTGGTAAGGCCTTTTTCTGAATCCAGCCACTATGCTTATACTCAATGAAAATCAAAGAGCAAACTAGGAAGCTAGCCGCAGGTTGCTCAAAGCACTGCTTTGAGGTTGTAGATAGAACTGACGAAGTCAGTAATATATATACGGTAAGGCAACGCTGACGTGGTTTGAATTTGATTTCGAAGAGTATTAACTGAAAAGCATGACTAGGAATATTATTGAATATGGTTAGCTAAATCTTCCTGAGCTTTTTTATTTGACTCAGCTTTTTCTTTTAGCCATTTTTCGTAGAGTTCTTGATACTGTTTAGCAGTTACTGGCTCTTTTTGCAATTCAACATATTTGTAGTTGTCCGCATTTCCTTTATGGCCAACGAATGAGAATGGTCCTGTAAACGGTACAGTCTTACGGAAGATTGGATTAGCTCCACCACTTTGAACTGGTAGGAATAGGGCGCTATCTGTCAACCAAGCTTGGGCTTCAGCGTATTTTTCATAACGAGCTTGAGTATCTGTGATTTCAGCGTCTGCCTGATCCAAGAGTTTCTTGTAGTCAGAAAGACCAATCTTATCCTTGACTTCCTTGTCTTTTCCTTCAGTCAAGCCCATGTTTTTCAACTGAGAACCTGTCTCTGGATCAAGGATAGCTAGGTAAGTCTTCGGATCTGAGTAGTCTCCACCCCATCCTGAGATGTCGATATCATAGTCTTTTTGTTCTGCTGTATCTGCAAAGTAGGTTGCTTGGTCTTTTTCATCTGGAGAAAGTTGGATAACATCGATGACTACATTCTCCTTACCAAGAGTGGCTTCTACTGTTTGTTTGAAAGAACCATCCTGTTGCACATCCAACTTAGCAGTCTGGTCAACTGGCATATCCAAATGAATTGGGAAGGTTACTCCCTGAGCTTGAAGACTTTCTTTGGCCTTAGCAAACTTCTCCTTAGCCTTTTCAGGATTCAGGAAGGCTTGCTTCCCATCGTTTAGGTTGATATTTGCCCAATCTTTACCATAGTTGACAATTTTTTCATTGACAATATCACCGAAGTTCTTATCGCCAACTTGGACAAAGTTACTTGGTGTAACTGTGTTACGCAAGATACGGTCTGCTCCATCTTCACCATTTGTCTGTGCTGCATAAGCATGACGGTCAAGGCAAAGTTGATAGCCTGACGGAAATCTTTATTCTGCATAGCTGCGCGTGAATCTGTCTTTTCCTTATCAGACTGTTTCATAGTTTGCTTGTAGCTTTGACGATTCACGTTGAAAAGATAATAGAAAGTAACTGAGTTCTGCGGTGTATAGGTAATCTTGTCCTCATTTCCCTTCTTGAGTTCAGCAAAGACTGAACTTGTTGGGAAAATACGACCATCTGTATAATTACCATCCAAGAAACCTCTTGCAATGCTGTCTTGGTCAGAACCGTCAAAGAAAGAAAGTTTCACTTTCTCGATTTTGACATTGTCCTTATCCCAATAGTTAGGATTTTTATCAAATTCAATCAAAGATTTTGATGTGAATGATTTAAATAAGTAAGGACCATTTGACAAGATACTTGATGGTGTCACACTTCCAAAGTCATCTCCCTTAGACTTCAAGAAAGCTTCGTTTACCGGACTAAGAATACTTGCTGTTGTTTTAGAGTTCCAATAAGTCTCAGGTTGGTTGAGGGTGTATTGTAGCGTGTAATCATCCACTGCCTTAACACCAACAGTTCCAAAATCAGATGATTTCCCTTCAACATAGTCTGCTAGCCCTTTAATAGAGTCTTGTACCAAGTACAAGTTTTCAGCCTTTTTATCCGCCGCATACTTAAGACCAGTCACAAAGTCATGAGCTGTTACATCCGCATACTCTTCTCCTTCAGAAGTGTACCATTTAGCTCCCTGACGGATCTTATAAGTGTAGGTCAAACCATCTTTTGACACCGTCCATGACTCAGCCATAGACGGAATGAGATTGCCGTACTGGTCATTTCCAACAAACCATCAATCAAGTTGGTTGTGATACTAGATGTAGAATCTCGGGTAGAAGTAATATAATCCAAGGTATCTGGGTTATTAACAAAGATATAAGAGTAAGTCTTGTCTGTATTACTTGATTGGGAAGACCCACATGCCGCTAGAGCTAGACCTGCTGTCAAAGCCATAGCTCCAAAAAGCATAACTTTTGATTTCTTCATGATTATTCTCCATTTTTTACAGTATGTGAAATATTATACACCATTTGAGCAAAAATATAAAGCCTTTTTGAACTTTTTTACAAAAATAAAAATCAGTAGACTCGAGTTCCTACTGATTTTTGTTATGGTTCGTTTGGATTATGCAGCCAAAACTTTGCGTCCTTTACGACGACGAGCTGCCAATACGCGACGACCGTTTTTAGTTGACATACGGTTACGGAATCCGTGTTTGCGCGCACGACGAAGTTTACTTGGTTGATAAGTACGTTTCACGATGAATACCTCCTCATAGATTTTGTATTCGTTTAGCCGGCTATAAAGTGATCAGTTACTAAACATACTTTACTATTCTATCTGATTCTTTCACTTTTGTCAATAGCTCTAGGCAAATGTTTCCAGCTTTTTATGATGTAAGCCCTATCTGCGATACTGTTTCAAGAAACGAGTCATCTTTTCTTGGATTTGGGCTAGTTCATCAACACGAGGAAGATAAACGATACGGAAGTGGTCTGGTTCCTTCCAGTTAAAGCCTCGACCATGAACCAAGAGAACCTTTTCCTGCTTCAAGAAATCAAGAACAAACTGTTCATCATCATCGATGCGGTACATATTGCGGTCAATTTTAGGGAAGATATAGAGTCCCGCCTTGGGTTTAACCGCAGATAAACCTGGAATCTCTTGAATGGCATTGTAGATAAAGTTTCTTTGCTCATATATTCGTCCACCTGGAAGAAGCAATTCATCAACTGATTGGTGGCCACCCAAGGAAGTTTGTACGACTTGTTGGGCCAAAACGTTAGAGCAAGGCGCATATTGGACAACATATTGAGTCCTTCGATATAGCCTTTAACGTGTGTCTTAGGACCAGACAAGACCATCCAACCCACACGAAAACCAGCGATACGGTGTGATTTTGACAAACCGTTCATGCTGACACAGAAGACATCTGGTGCCAAGCTCGCCACAGGCGTATGCAGATGTCCATCCATGACCATACGGTCATAGATTTCATCTGCAAAGATAATCAAATCGTTTTGACGGGCAATCTCAATAATCTCCAACAAGAGTTCCTTAGGATAAAGGGCTCCAGTTGGGTTGTTTGGATTGATAAGGACGATTGCCTTGGTATTAGAAGTGATTTTTGACTTGATATCGTCAATATCTGGGTACCATTCTGCAGCTTCATCACAGATATAGTGAACAGCATTTCCTCCAGCTAGGCTGACAGCGGCCGTCCATAGAGGATAGTCTGGCATTGGCACTAAGACCTCATCCCCATTGTCCAAAAGCCCCTGCATGGACATGACAATCAACTCACTGACACCATTTCCAAGGTAGATATCATCAATATCTACGTTTGGGAATTTCTTCAATTGGCAATACTGCATGATAGCCTTACGGGCTGAGAAAATCCCTTTTGAGTCAGAATAACCTTCACTATCACGCGCATTCATAATCAAGTCATGAATGACTTCGTCTGGCGCTGTAAAACCAAATTCTGCTGGATTTCCTGTATTCAGACGTAAAATCTTTTCTCCGTTTGCTCGCATCCGCATGGCTTCTTCCAAAACAGGACCACGGATATCATAAGCAACATGTTCTAACTTACTAGACTTGTTATATTCTTTCATCTTGTTTCCTCAATTCATCGAGATAGTAACATTATACCACTAGAAAGAGAATGCGACAAGTTTACTGAAATGTGTTATTAGATTCATATGGAAGAAAAACCTCACTAAAAGCGGGGGCAAGACAGTGGAAATAGCAGGATTTTTGCGAAAGACACATCACATACCAAAAGATAAACCTAGAAAAAGCAAGCCTAAAAAGGAGTCATAGAGAAGATTAAACATGAGGAAAAGCCCCCATATCGTCAAGTAATCCCAACGCCCACTTCGTTTAGCAACTAGGAATAAAAACAGATGGTAGAGTACATGAAAGACTGAAAAGCCGATAAAACCTGAATAAGGGGAATCAGTCTCTCTAATTGCCAGACCATGATAACTTCTACCAAGACTGAAACTAGGATAATTCCATAATAAAGGAAATTTGATGTTTGAAAAGATCTTTTCATCATTATCCCTCCCTTCACTTGTTTCCTGCTATCCTTTCTTTTTAATTTTATCATATATTTATATAGATTTTTAAGCGCTAATATTCTTTTTGAGAAAAATACTTTTTTTGCTTTTACTTCTATAGTGAAAAAGGTTTACAATTATAGTAAGAAAATTTCAGGAGGTTTCATTATGGCACAACGTTACCAAAAATATCATGGTCGCAATCGATGGTTCTAAGGAAGCGGACTTGGCTTTTTGTCAAGGGAGTTCATTCTGCTCTACGGAACGATGCTAAACTCACCATCGCTCATGTCATTGACACACGCGCACTCCAAAGCGTATCCACCTTTGATGCTGAAGTTTACGAAGAACTCCAAGTCGATGCTGAAAGTCTGATGAACGAGTACGAAAAAAACGTGCTAAAAGATGCTGGTGTGGCAGATGTTCATATCGTCATTGAAATGGGAAATCCAAAGACCCTCTTGGCACGTACTATTCCAGATGCTGAGGAAGTGGATCTCATCCTCGTTGGCGCAACTGGTCTCAACGCCTTTGAACGCCTCTTGGTCGGCTCTTCCTCTGAATACATTCTCCGCCATGCTAAGGTCGATTTGCTGGTTGTGAGAGAACAAGAAAAAACCTTATAATCACAAAGAAAAGGAGCTCAGCGCTCCTTTTTGTTTACTATTTATACTCTTCGAAAATCAAATTCAAACCACGTCAACGTCACCTTGCCGTATATATGTTACTGACTTCGTCAGTTTCATCTACAACCTCAAAACAGTGTTTTGAGCTGACTTCGTCAGTTCTATCTACAACCTCAAAGCAGTGCTTTGAGCAGCCTGCGGCTAGTTTCCTTGTTTGCTCTTTGATTTTCATTGAGTATTATTTCTCTCTTTATGGCGTTCGTAAGCCTTGAGCTGGCGCTGCAGTTCCTTTTTAATCGCGGGTTCTGGAGCATATTTTTCTTCCCAATCATCTGGTTTTAAGATTTTATGGGTCACTGGATCAAAATGAGCCTTGCCATCTGGAAAAATTTTCCCCATATTGGCCTGATGGACGATATCAAAAATACGTTCTGGGTCAACCCCCATCAAGACAAAACTGCCGTAGGTGAAATAAAGCGTGTCAATCAAGGCATCCACCTGCCCTATCAAATCTTGCTGGGCAGGTGTCTTCTTGGCTACTTTATCTGCTGCCTTATCAAGAGCTTGATGAAGTTGCGATAGAGCTTGACCAAAGTCCTCTTCAGAAGGACTGGCAGCTCGAACAAACTCCACCAATTCTTCTATTTTAAAACCAGCCCTGTGGGTTGCACCTTCTAAATTCCAAGCTCGAGGTTCTTCTTGAGTTCGTTCATCCATCATGTGGTGGAAGGTCTTGACCTTATTGAAATGGTAGTCACGGCTGACAAAGACTTTTTCTGAAGCCAAAACACCAAAATGTTCTAATGCCTTGTGAATTCCGTCTTGCTGATTGCTGGTAGTGATATGCTTGGCAACTTCTTTGACACTGCTACTACCATTTCCCATAGCAACCGACATCCCAACACCTGCCAGCATTTCCAGGTCGTTATCCGAGTCACCAAATGCCATGACTTGGTTGAGATCAAAACCATATTCTTTCCCAACTCGTCGAATGCCTTCTAATTTAGAGTTTCCTTGATTGATGACATCCGCTGCAAAAGGATTGCTACGTGTCAATTTCAAGTCTTCAAAATCAGCTGCTGCCTTCTCAGATTCTTCTGGTGTCATCAGCATCAAGACTTGATAAATAGGCTGATTCATCAGATGAAGCAGGTCTTCTTCCTTTTGGGGAACAACCTTGCTGACCATACGATTAAAGGAATGGTTCACCGTCCGAGTTAGGACAGAGGGAACGAAGCGACTGATTCGTTGGGAAAAAGAACCCAGACCAAAGGACATGATTTTGGAACCCAGCATGGCATCCTTGGTTCCTAGGGCAATCTCCTTACCCTCTTTTCTAGCATATCTAATTAGATGGCGCAAATGTAACTTGGAAATAGGGCTCGTGAACAAGACTCTTTCTTTATTAAAGATATACTGGCCATTGTAGGTTACCGCAAAATCCAGATCCAAATCGTCCATCAATTCCTTAACAAAAAAAGGTCCTCGCCCTGTCGCTACACCAACTAGCACCCCTTGTTCTTTGACAATTTTAATCGCGTCCTTAGTGGATTTCAAAACACTCTTGCGATCGTTGACCAAGGTTCCATCGATATCAAAAAAAACAGCTTTGACTTCCATCCTATCCCAATCTCCCCTTTTGTGATACAATGATTATACCACATTTCAGAAAGAGTGAGTAAATCATGCCTAAGAAAATCCTTGTTTTACATACGGGTGGAACTATTTCCATGCAGGCCGATGCTTCTGGCGCTGTTGTGACGAGTTCGGATAATCCCATGAACCATGTGTCCAACCCACTTGAAGGAATCCAAGTCCACGCCTTAGATTTTTTTAATCTGCCAAGTCCCCATATCAAACCCAAGCATATGCTGTCCCTCTACCAGAAAATTAAAGAGGAAGCTGCTAACTACGATGGAGTGGTGATCACACACGGAACCGATACTTTAGAGGAAACAGCCTATTTCCTTGATACCATGGAAGTTCCCCATATGCCTATCGTTCTAACAGGGGCCATGCGCAGTTCCAACGAACTCGGCAGCGACGGTATTTATAATTATCTGAGCGCTTTACGAGTAGCTAGCGATGACAGAGCTGCTGACAAAGGGGTTTTGGTTGTTATGAACGATGAAATCCATGCTGCCAAGTATGTTACCAAAACACATACGACCAACGTCGGCACATTCCAGACCCCAACACACGGGCCACTCGGCCTCATCATGAAACAGGAAATCCTCTACTTTAAACAGCTGAACCTCGTGTCCGCTTTGACCTTGATCACATACAAGGCTTGGTCCCTATCATCTCGGCTTATGCTGGTATGACAGATGAGCTGATTGATATGCTGGATTTGAAACAATTGGACGGTTTGATTATCCAAGCCTTCGGAGCTGGTAATGTTCCCAAAGAAATAGCTCAAAAACTAGAAAGCCTTCTGCAACAAGGAATCCCAGTCGCTCTGGTTTCACGATGCTTTAACGGTATTGCAGAACCTGTTTATGCCTACCAAGGTGGGGGCGTGCAGTTGCAAAAATCTGGTGTCTTCTTTGTTAAAGAACTCAACGCCCAAAAAGCCCGCTTGAAACTCCTCATTGCCCTCAATGCTGGACTAACAGGGCAAGCTTTGAAAGACTATATGGAAGGCTAAGTCTCTTCTCCAGAAAGCAAAATCAGGAAATCTTCACGATTCCCTGATTTTTTCTATTTACGTTTTCGTGTTGAACGACGTTCTGTCAAACCATGAGGTAAGAGAACTTCACGTTCTTCCAACTCTTCCTTGTGCATAATCTTAGTCAACATACGCATGCTAATAGCACCAAGGTCATAAAGAGGTTGGGCGATAGTTGTCAAGTTTGGACGGGTAAAGCGAGAGACTTGTGAATCGTCACTAGTAATGATTTCAAACTCTTCTGGTACTGACACACCCTTATCAGAAAGGCCGTTCAAGACACCTGCTGCCAACTCATCACCTGTTACAACTGCTGCAGTTGCATTTGATGAAATCAAGCGTTCTGCCAAGGCATAGCCATCTTCATAAGTGTATTTGGATTCGAATACCAAGCCTTCGCTATAAGAAATCCCTGCTTTTTTCAAGGCTTCCTTGTAGCCAACCAAACGAACCTTACCATTGATATCATCCACTAGTGGACCGCTAACAAAAGCAATGCGCTCGTTCTCTTTAGTAAGGTAGGTCACTGCATCAATCGTTGCTTGTTTGTAGTCAATATTGACACTTGGAAGTTGGTGTTCTACATCCACTGTCCCTGCAAGAACAACTGGTGTCCGTGAACGAGAAAACTCTGAACGAATTTTTTCAGTCAAGTGATACCCCATAAAGATGATACCATCCACTTGCTTAGAAAACAGTGTATTAACCACTGAAACTTCCTTGTCATCATCCTCATCACTATTGGCAAGGACGATGTTATACTTGTACATTTCAGCGATATCATCAATCCCTTTAGCAAGCGTTGAGAAATAGCCATTGGTAATATTTGGAATCACGACACCGACAGTGGTTGTCTTTTTACTTGCAAGACCACGTGCCACTGCATTTGGACGATAATCCAAACGGTCAATCACCTCAAGCACTTTTTTTCTAGTATTCTCTTTTACATTCTTATTGCCATTGACTACACGGCTAACTGTCGCCATTGAAACTCCTGCTTCACGGGCGACATCATAAATCGTTACTGTATCGTCTGTATTCATTTCATTCCCTTTCTATATCATACCTCACGAGACTCCAAAAAAGAGGCGGTATGAAAATTTCGTTTTCATGATTCTACTTATTCCATTTTATCACTATTTGTAAACACTTTCAAGCATTTTTTGAAGAATATTTGAAAAAAATTTCATAGAAAACTATGTTTATAAAGAAAAAATCTCCTTTTCTTGATTTTTAATCCTATTTGCTGTATGATAAGGGAAAAGAAAGGGGGCAGAAATATGGCTTTTACTAATACCCAGATGCGGTCTGCTAGTTTTGGTATTGTTACCAACTTGCCTGATGATGTCATTGACTCTTTTTGGTATATTATTGACCACTTCTTAAAAAATGTCTTTGAACTGGAAGAAGAACTCGAGTTTCAATTACTCAATAACCAAGGAAAAATTACCTTCCATTTTTCAAGTCAACACCTCCCTACAGCCATTGATTTTGACTTTAACCATCCTTTTGACCCTCTTTATCCGCCAAGAGTACTGGTTTTAGACATGGACGGTAGAGAAACTATCCTCCTCCCAGAAGAAAATGATCTATTTTAAAAACTCTAGCCTTCAGTTGCAAGTGACTGAAAACTAGAGTTTTTTATTTTTTCAAAGCATCATACAAGTTGCGGATAGGTTGCTTTAATGTAGGATGGATAAAATGAGGTGCAATTTCCTGTAAGGACTCAAGGACAAAAAGGCGTTCCGCTATGTAAGGATGAGGCAAGATAAGGTCATCTGTATAAATGACCTGGTCCTCCACAAAGAGCAAGTCCAAATCAATCAAACGAGGCCCCCAATGTACTTCTCTCACCCGTCCCATCTCTGACTCAATGGCTAACAAGGTCTCTAATAGAACTGGGGCTGGCAACCAGGTTTCAACCTCAACCACTTGATTAGCAAAGCTATCTTGCTCCACACCACCCCAAGGCTCCGTCGTTAAGACACTAGACTCTTTAAGAATATGGATACCACGAGATTGCATTTTCTCAATGGCTTGTTTCAAGTTAGCTTGCTTATTTCCCATGTTACTTCCTAGGGCGATAAAGGCTCGTTGCTTGCGACGGTGGATTGTTACTGAGCAAGTGTCTAGCGGCAAATGCACTGGTGCCCAAGGTTTTTTCAGTTCCAGCTTCATTTCTTGGACAAGAGGATAGGCCTCAAAGGTACGTTCTACCAGTTTATAGGCTACCGTTTCAATCAAATCCTCAGTGGTTTCCTGAAACCAAGTCGTCCATTGCTGACACAATTCTCCGTAATGGACAGAAGCCGTTAAATCCAAGTCTGTAGCCGCCTTAGTCATATCATAGGATAGGATGGCTGAAACGACAAACTTCTGCCCCAATTCTTTCTCACTGGGAAAAAGACCATGATAGGCAAAAATTTCCAAATCCTTAATCTGCAGTTGATCCATAATGATTCCTTTCTAGAAAAATCCGCTTCAAGCAGATTCTTTTTATACTCAATGAAAATCAAAGTGCAAACTAGGAAGCTAGCCGCAGTCTGCTCAAAACACTATTTTGAGGTTGCAGATGGAAGCTGACCTGGTTTGAAGAGATTTTCGAAGAGTATTATAGTCCCATTAAACGATAAGCCTGATCTCGAAGGTCCTTATCTGTTTCAAATAGACCACGAGCTACTGTCGTCAAGGTTGCAGTACCTGGTTTTCTGACACCACGCATGCTCATACACATATGTTCCGCCTCAATGACAACAAAGGCTCCTTTAGCACCTAGATACTCCATCAAGGCATCGGCCACTTCGATATTCAACCGTTCTTGAATTTGCGGCTTTTCGAATAAACTTCAACCGTACGGGCTAGCTTAGACAAACCTGCCACACGGCCATCTGGAATATAGGCAATATGCGCTCTACCATAAAATGGCAAGAAGTGGTGCTCACACATGGTATGGAAAAAGATATCCTTTTCTACCACCATGTTATCGTCGATAATCTCAAAGGATTTTGACAAATGTTCCTCCGCTGTTTGACCAAGACCTGAAAAAATCTCTTGGTACATACGAGCTACACGAGCAGGTGTTTCCTGCAAGCCCTCGCGGTTAGCGTCCTCTCCTACAGCCTCGATAATCATTTTTACAGCTGCTTCAATCTTTTGTGTATCCATTCTCGTTCTTCCTCTCCATTAGGTAGGTTCTCACTTGGGCTAAAAAGTATAATGAGCCCGTGACAATCCTAACTGTTTTTTTCTCTTCTTTTTTATCTGTCAATTTCTGCTCTAGAAAATCCTGCCAACCTTGGTAGTTGAGATTTCTAGATTTGGCTGCCTCTTTCAGCACGTTTTCATCAGTCGCCCGACTATCCGCAAAATGTGTTAGAGTAAGCTCGGTATCTGGCATGGCCCCCAGCAAGTCCAACATATCCTCCAAGGCCTTGGTTTTGATACAAGTAAAGAGGATTTCCTTATGATAATCCGCAAAACGTTCTTGCAAGGTTGCTACTAAAGCCTTGATAGCATGAGGATTGTGGGCTCCATCCAAAATCATCAAGGGATCTCTTGACACGATTTCCAGACGCCCCGGCCAACTTGTTTCTTCCAGGGCTTGAGCAAGCAAGTGATTGCTTGCTAGTTTTCGACCATCTTCTTGACAAAAAGTATCAAGTAAAGCCATGGCCATCCCAGCATTCTCTATCTGGTGCAAACCAAGCAAACCTGTCTGGAAGCGCCCTTGCCTGACAGCACTTGCATAATCAAAGACTTCGCCTGTAACCACACTCTTTTGATGGCTGACCTGATAATTTGCCCCGTAGGCAAGTCTCGGCGCATCTTTCCCTTCCGCAATGCGGTCAATCACAGCCAAAGCTTCTGGAGCGATACGGCCTGTCAGCAAGGGAATACCTTGTTTGATAATACCAGCTTTCTGCTCTGCTATAGCTTCCAAGGTGTCACCAAGTAGGGCTACATGGTCCAGTCCAATGGTCGTAATTCCTGTTAAAATGGGCTGGCAGACATTGGTACTATCCAAGAGTCCACCCATGCCCACTTCCATGATAGCCACATCTACTTGCTCTGAGGCAAGTAATCATAGGCTATGACTGTGATTATCTCAAACTCGGTTGTACCCTGTAAATTAGCGGCTGCTTCTCCCTCCAGCAAAGACTGATAGTCTGCCATGAGGGCTTCTAGCCTAGCTTCTGAGATAGATTCCCCATTGATTCTAATCTGGTCAGTGTAATGAATGAGATAGGGCGAGCTAAACACGCCAACTCTCAGTCCTAGCTTTTCCAGCATATTTTTCAAAAAAGCAATGGTAGAACCCTTGCCATTGGTCCCTCCGATATGGATGACCTTGATTTTGAGATGGGGATTGCCACGCAAAGCTAACAGTTCCACCATTCGTTCCAAGCCAAAATGCGGTTGGTTCGTCCGGTAGTTGGCAATCCACTGATTGTTTTCAATTTCTTTCATCTTATTTATATTGTTTTAAATCTAGATTTTCCGCTTCATCAGCAAGACGAATGGCGGAGGCAATTTCAACTGCCATCCTGTGACTAGCTACGTCATGCACGCGCACCACTTCTACACCCTGTCTTGCAGCGATACTAGTTACATGAGCCGAAGCCGTATCTCGATTGCGGAAACCGAGCTCTGTCTCGGGATTGACCTCAAAACCATTTTCTTCTAGAATATTGATGACAAATCGCTTGCGCGATACTCCAAGAAAGATTGGATAACCTTTCTGATGTAGTTTATCCAGGTCCCGTAAAAGAAGCAGATTTCTTTCTTGGTCAGACCAAAGCCGATTCCCGGATCCAACAGGATATTTTCTTGTGCAATCCCAGCTTGATTTGCTCTAGCTAATGCTCGTTCAAAGAAAGTCTCCATCAACTCTTCGATTGGCAATTTTTCGAAGTCAGCTAACTCTTCCTCTGTAAAAGCTTGATTAAATCCAAAGTGAGGGAATATGCGCGAGCTAGGGTGCTGAGGTCGAGCCATAACGGGATTAAACATGATGACCACTTTCGCTCCAGCCTTAGCTACCACATGGGCCATTTTTTCATCACCCATGAGTCCTGTGATATCATTGACTAGGTTGGCACCAGCAGCCAAAGCAGCTTCTGCCACCTGACTTTTCCAAGTATCAATGGAAATAAGGACATCACTTTCCTTGCGAATAGCTTTAATCACTGGAACAACACGCTGGATTTCCTCTTCTATCTCAACATAACTACTACTTCCCCCGGCCGAGTCGATTCTCCGCCGATATCGAGCATACTGGCTCCTTCTGCTATCAATTTACGAGCCTGCTGGAGCGCCTGCTCAAGAGCAAAAAATTGACCACCGTCCGAAAAGGAGTCTGGGGTTACATTAATAATTCCGCAAATAGATGTCTTTGAATGATTGGCTTTACTTAACATATCCGTCACTCCCTCAAGGCTTTTCACCATATTATTTCTCTATTTTACCATAAAAAGAAAAAGATGGACACGATTGCATTCATCTTTTTCCCAATAGAAACAAGTAAGCAATTGTCAAAAATCTTAAACAGAAATCCCTAATGTCCGACTCATGGTCACCACAAGAGCCAATAAACAGAAGGCTACCCCATTAACAATCATGTGAAGCAAGATAGACATTTCCAAACGTTGGGTCTTGTAGGCTGTCCAAGATAGAACGATTGACATACCTCCATAAATCAATAAAGAAGGTAAATTACTTGGTTGATGCAATAAAGCAAAGACAATCGTACCAACCACAAATCCCAAGTTCTCCTTGCCTCGGAAAATCTTTTTAGGAACAATCCCACGGCACAAGATTTCCTCACAAATCGGAGCAAGCAAGGCTAGCAAGAAGAAGCTAGAAATCAGAGAACTATTCTGAACCATATCATTAATCTGAGACTGGTTAGCTGTTGTCGTCTCATTTGACAGTTGCAACAAGATAGAACCAAGTATATTTGACCCGATAATGACTAAATAACTCAAACCCAAACGTGCCAAATCCTTAGCTCTAAAAAAAGAAAAATTAAAACTTGCTAATTGCGTTTTACGAGCTCCAATAATAAATAGCGCTAAAACCACAATTGAAATACCAGCGACTATCAGTCCTGACTGTAACAGTGGTACCGCATTTAAAGTTAAAATAGCAGTAACCCCTAAAGGAATCTGATATAAAATTGTCGCTAGCAAGAAGATCAAAGCCATCCTGCACGATTCAACAATTCTTTCCACATACTTTTCTCTTCCATCATTCATCTCCTAGACTTTGTATTAAAAAAAGGGGGAAATCCCCCTGGGTAATTCTATTATAGGGCCATGCTGATATAGTTAAGGATAAACAAGGCATCCAAAATCCAAATCATGACATGAACATCTTTAGCTTGACCTTTAACAATTTTAGTCAAAGTGTAAGTCAAGAAACCAACTGCAATCCCTTGAGTGATAGAGTAGCTGAATCCCATAAAGATAGATGTGAAGAAAGCAGGAACCGCTTCAGACATGTCATCCCAATGAATATTTTTCAAGCTACCAAGCATCATAATCCCAACAATAATCAAGATTGGAGCTGTGGCAGATGAAGGTACGATAGCGAGAAGTGGGCTAAAGAAACTTGAAATCGCGAAACAGATAGCCACAACCAAGGCTGTCAAACCAGTACGTCCACCTGCACCGATACCAGCTGCAGATTCAATATAAGTCGTTACGTTTGAAGTACCTGCGATGGCACCAATTGAAGTACCAATCAAGTCTGAATAAAGAGCCTTGTCTAACTTATCTGATTGGTGATTTTCACCGTTTGTCGCTACGATACCAACCTTTTCACCGGTACCAATCAAGGTACCAATTGTGTCAAAAATATCGGTCAATGAGAAGGCAAGAATAGCCATAAGAGTTTCAGGTAAACGAGCTGTATCTGAAATCAAAGCTCCCAAACCTTCTGAACCAAGAGCTGCACCAAAGATTGTCTTCAAATCTTCAAAAGCTGCTCCAACATGATTATTAGCAAAATCGATACCTGACAAATCAACCAAACCAACCGCAATAGCAAGAACAGTTGTTGTCAAGATTGAAAGGATAATTCCCGCTTTAATTCCTTTGATGACAAAGAAGATAGTAATGGCAAGTCCTGCAAGAGCCACCAAAACAGCCGGGTTATTAAAGTCAACCAATCCTGGAACCGCTGAAGAGTTCGCTGCAATCGTTGCTTGAGCTTTGTCAGCACCTTCTCCTACAACAGTGTAGTTGCCTGGATCAATCGTAAATTTCAAAAGTCCAGCATTCTTAATTCCAACGTAGGCAAGGAAGACACCGATACCAGCTGAAATAGCTGAGCGAAGGGCATTTGGAATCGATTCAATGATCATTTTACGAACATTTGTCAAAGTAATAATCAATGAGATAATACCACAGATAAAGACCATAGCTAGGGCTTCTTGCCATGAATAACCAAGTCCAAATACGACTGTAAAGGTAAAGAAGGCATTGAGTCCCATACCTGGTGCTTGAGCGTATGGCAAGTTTGCATAGAAAGCCATCATCAAAGTACCAGCAACGGCACCAATAATCGTTGCGAGGAATACACCCTGAGCAGGCATCCCTGTTTGTGAAAGCATTTGTGGGTTTACAAAGAGAATATAGCTCATTGCAAAGAAAGTTGTTAAACCAGCGAGAACCTCTGTACGAACGTCTGTACCGTTCTCTTTTAGTTTAAATAATTTGTCCATTGTCAATCTCCTTTTAATTTTTACGAACAATAATAGAATTATATCATTTATCATTCACTTTTTCAATATCTTTGTTTGATTTATTTAAGAATTTGATGGAATCCCAATTTTTGTTTGGAATCTGCTTTTCTGTCTGCTTTTTGTTATAATAGAAAACATCTTATACTCAATGAAAATCAAAGAGCAAACTAGGAAACTAGCTGCAGGCTTTTCAAAACACTGTTTTAAGGTTGCAGATGGAAACTGACGTGGTTTGAAGAAATTTTCGAAGAGTATTATCTGGAAAGACACTAGAAAGGTCCATATGACGAAAAAAATTATTGCAGTTGACCTAGATGGAACCCTGCTCAACTCAGACAGTCAGATTTCTGACTTTACCAAAAAAACCATCAAAAAAGTTGCTGAAAAAGGCCATCAGGTTATTATTACGACAGGTCGCCCTTACCGCATGTCAAAAGATTTCTACCGTGAATTAGGCTTAGACACTCCTATGATTAATTTTAACGGCTCCCTTACTCATTTACCAGACCAAATTTGGAACTTTGAAAAGTGTTTGACCGTAGACAAAAAATATCTTTTAGACATGGTTCGACGTTCTGAGGAGATTCAAGCCGATTTTATCGCTGGAGAATATCGGAAAAAATTCTACATTACAAATCCTAATGAAGAAATTGCCAATCCCAAACTATTTGGTGTAGAAGCTTTCCAGCCTGAAGATCAATTTCAGCCTGAGTTGGTAACCAAGGATCCTAACTGTATCCTGCTGCAGACCAGAGCCAGTGACAAATATGCCTTGGCAAAAGAAATGAACGCCTTCTACCAGCATCAACTATCTATTAATACCTGGGGAGGTCCTCTCAATATCCTTGAGTGTACTCCAAAAGGAGTCAATAAGGCCTTTGCTTTGGACTACTTGCTCAAGGTAATGAACCGTGACAAAAAGGATTTGATTGCCTTTGGAGATGAACAAAATGATACCGAAATGCTCGCTTTTGCTGGTAAAGGTTATGCCATGAAAAATGCCAATCCAGATCTGCTACCTTATGCAGATGAGCAAATTACCCTGACCAACGACCAAGACGGGGTTGCCAAAACCCTACAAAACTTATTCTTATAACCTATGCTGACCAGCTTGCAAGCTGGTCTTTGTGCTCTCAGTTAATATCAAGGGGGATAGCTACGAAAGCTGTTGTTGTAAATCCAGAAAGCACTGATTCTGCTATTGAAGAAAAAGTACTCCGTCCACTTGAAACTGGGGAAGCACTTGTAGAAATTGAATACTGTGGTGTTTGCCACACTGACCTCCACGTTGCTCATGGGGACTTTGGTCAAGTACCAGGACGTGTTCTAGGACATGAAGGTGTTGGTATCGTTAAAGAAATTGCCCCTGATGTAAAAAGCCTTAAAGTCTGCGACCGCGTCAGCGTTGCTTGGTTCTTTGAAGGATGTGGCACTTGCGAATACTGTACAACTGGCCGTGAAACCCTTTGCCGTACAGTAAAAATGTATCGTAACAGCAGACTATGCTGTTAAAGTTCCTGACGGACTTGATCCAGCCCAAGCTTCTTCTATCACATGTGCTGGCGTAACAACCTATAAAGCTATTAAAGAAGCAAAAGTTGAACCAGGCCAATGGGTTGTTCTTTATGGTGCTGGTGGACTTGGTAATCTCTCTGTTCAATACGCTAAAAAAGTATTCAATGCTCATGTAATCGCGGTTGATATCGTTATCAACGGCCTCGAAGTTGAAAATGTACCTGGACTTATCAAGGAAAAAATTGATGGTGGAGCTCATTCAGCTGTCGTAACCGCTGTGTCTAAAGTTGCCTTTAACCAGGCTGTTGACTCAGTTCGTGCTGGTGGTCGCGTTGTCGCTGTCGGTCTTCCTTCTGAAATGATAGAACTCAGCATCGTCAAAACCGTTCTAGATGGAATCCAAGTCATCGGTTCTCTTGTAGGAACTCGTAAAGACTTGGCAGAATCCTTCCAATTCGGTGCAGAAGGTTTGGTAGTTGCAGTTATCCAAAAACGTCCAGTAGAAGATGCCGTAGCCATTAAAGTCAAATCCAAGGACGTATGGTACTCGACTTCACCTACTAATTTATTAGAAACCTATTTTAAAAATTGGAATGCGCTTCCAACTTTTTTATATTAATTTTTTAAAACGAAAATTATTCTCTTTCAAAAAACATTATTATATCAACATTTTGAAATATCTGTATTTTATTTTTAAAAAAAATTCTATATCAAATAGTTGATTTTTTTATGAAAACGGTTTATACTAATCTAGTCTTAAAGTTTTCTTAAACAATGGGCACAACATTTTATAAGGAGGAATGACAATAATGAGTATCGGAATCATTATTGCGAGCCACGGTGAATTTGCTGCAGGTATTCATCAGTCAGGATCTATGATTTTTGGTGAACAAGAAAAGGTTCAAGTTGTAACCTTTATGCCAAATGAAGGTCCAGATGACCTATATGCTAAATTTAACAACGCTGTGGCTGCATTTGACGCAGAAGATGAGGTGCTAGTTTTGGCTGACCTTTGGAGTGGTTCTCCATTCAACCAAGCTAGTCGCGTGATGGGAGAAAATCCTGATCGTAAGTTTGCCATCATCACAGGACTTAACTTACCGATGTTAATCCAAGCCTATACAGAGCGCCTCATGGACGCTACAGCAGGTGTGGAAAAAGTCGCTGCGAATATTATCAAAGAAGCCAAAGATGGCATCAAAGCTCTTCCAGAAGAGTTAAATCCAGTTGAAGAAGTTGCAAGTGCTGCAGCTGCTCCAGTTGCCCAAGCTGCTATCCCAGAAGGAACTGTTATCGGTGACGGTAAACTGAAAATCAATCTTGCCCGTCTAGACACTCGTTTACTTCACGGTCAGGTTGCAACTGCTTGGACTCCAGATTCAAAAGCAGATCGTATCATCGTTGCTTCAGATAACGTTGCCAACGACGACCTTCGTAAAGAATTGATTAAACAAGCAGCTCCTAATGGAGTAAGAGCCAATGTTGTACCAATCCAAAAATTGATTGAGGTTTCAAAAGACCCACGTTTTGGAGAAACACATGCCCTTATCTTGTTTGAAACACCTCAAGATGCTCTTCGTGCAATTGAAGGTGGCGTGCCAATCAAGACTCTTAACGTCGGATCAATGGCTCACTCAACTGGTAAAACAATGATCAACAACGTTTTGTCTATGGACAAAGAAGACGTTGCTACATTTGAAAAAATGCGTGACCTCGGTGTTGAATTTGACGTACGTAAAGTACCAAACGACACTAAAAAAGATTTGTTTGACTTGATTAGCAAAGCCAACGTTCAATAATAGACATCAGTAACTATCGAAGAATTCTAAGAAAATTTTTCACTTTATTATCATTAAATAGAAAAGGAATAAAACCATGTCAGATATTTCAATTATTTCTGCTGTCTTGGTTGTAGTTGTTGCCTTCCTTGCAGGTCTTGAAGGTATCCTCGACCAATTCCAATTCCATCAACCAATCGTTGCATGTACCCTTATCGGACTTGCAACTGGTAACCTCGAAGCAGGTGTTATGCTTGGTGGATCACTTCAAATGATCGCCCTTGGTTGGGCAAATATCGGAGCTGCCGTAGCTCCTGACGCTGCTCTTGCATCTGTTGCCGCAGCAATCATCTTGATCAAAGGTGGTAACTTTACTACTGAAGGTATCGCCGTTGCAACAGCAACAGCTATCCCTCTTGCCGTAGCTGGACTTTTCTTGACTATGATTGTTCGTACAATCTCAGTTGGTTTGGTTCACACTGCAGATGCTGCTGCTAAAGAAGGAAATATTGCGGCTGTTGAACGTGCTCACTTTATCGCACTTCTTCTTCAAGGTCTTCGTATTGCTATCCCTGCAGCCTTCCTTATCGCTATCCCAGCTTCTGCCGTTCAAGATGCTCTTAAATTGATGCCAGACTGGTTGAACGGTGGTATGGCTGTCGGTGGTGCTATGGTCGTTGCCGTTGGTTACGCTATGGTTATCAACATGATGGCAACTCGTGAAGTATGGCCATTCTTCGCAATCGGTTTGCCTTTGCTGCCATTTCTCAATTGACTTTGATTGCCCTTGGTGTAGTCGGTGTTGCCCTTGCTTTCATCTACCTTAACCTTTCAAAACAAGGTGGTAACGGTGGCGGTGGAGCTGCGACTTCTAACGACCCAATCGGTGATATCCTAGAAGACTACTAGAAAGGGGAACAATCATGACTGAAAAACTTCAATTATCAAAATCAGATCGTAAAAAAGTTTGGTGGCGTTCACAGTTCCTTCAAGGTTCTTGGAACTACGAGCGTATGCAAAACTTGGGTTGGGCTTATTCATTGATCCCAGCTATCAAAAAATTGTACACTACTAAAGAAGACCAAGCTGCTGCACTTGAGCGTCACCTTGAGTTCTTCAACACTCACCCATACGTAGCTGCTCCAATCATGGGGGTTACTCTTGCACTTGAAGAAGAACGTGCTAACGGTGTTGAAATCGACGACGCTGCTATCCAAGGGGTTAAAATCGGTATGATGGGACCTCTTGCTGGTATCGGTGATCCAGTATTCTGGTTTACAGTTCGTCCTATCCTTGGAGCTCTTGGTGCATCACTTGCTGCATCTGGTAACTTGGTTGGTCCACTTCTCTTCTTCTTCGGATGGAATGCTATCCGTATGGCCTTCCTATGGTACACACAAGAGTTTGGTTACAAGGCTGGATCTGAAATCACTAAAGACATGTCTGGTGGTATTTTGAAAGACATCACTAAAGGTGCTTCTATCCTTGGTATGTTCATCCTTGCCGTCCTTGTACAACGTTGGGTATCTATCAACTTCACAGTTAACCTTCCTGGTAAACAATTGGCTGAAGGTGCCTACATCAACTTCCCAGAAGGTCCTGTATCAGGTGCTGAATTGAAAGGTATCCTTGGTCAAGCACTTGGTGGATTGAGCCTAGATAAGATTCAACCACAAACCCTTCAAGGTCAGTTGAACTCATTGATTCCAGGATTGATGGGACTTCTCCTTACTTTCCTTTGCATGTGGTTGCTTAAGAAAAAAGTATCACCTATCTCAATCATCCTTGCACTCTTTGCAGTAGGTATCGCAGCTCGTTTCTTCGGTATCATGTAATCAAGCAACTTAAAAGGAACCAGGTTCTAAACCTGATTCCTTTTTTCTATGCTTTTATTCAGCCAAAGCTCCCATTGGATCCCATGGTGCAAGCACAATTGGTTCTGCTTCATAGGCAGCTTGTTCTTCGGTTGTTAACAATTCTTTGCGAACAACGATTTGGTAAGTGTATTCGTCCATCCAAGCGTCTGAGGCAACAAAATAACCATCTGTACCGACCTTGTCTCCCCATGAGTTTTCAACCTTCCACTTGGTTGACTTACCATTTTCATCCAAATCAACACCTGTCAAGACCATGGCGTGGGTCATCAAGCTTTCGCTGTAGTCCAGACGTCCAGCCTTGTCTTGAGTGAATTGAATGTCCATGCTTGATTCGAAGTCATAAACATCTGTCGCAAGGATTCCAGCTTTGCGGTTGCTGAGCTGACCGACATCTGAACCAAACCAAACAGTCTCACCTGCTTGCATTTGAGCAATCGCCAATTCTTTCAAGCGTTCCATAGGTACGTTGATGTAACGAACCTCACGGCTACCAACCACATTTCCTAACATTTCAACTGTGTAAGATTGGCCGTAAGGCTTGTCAGCAGTTGGTGCGTTGATAACAGAAACATAGTCTTCTAGCGGAAGATTGACATATTTCTTGTAAAATTCTGGTGGTGTAATGCCCTTTTCACTTTGGTAGTTGTTATCTTTATCGCGATAAGCAAAGTCAAATTTACGTGGTGGAAGTCCTAAAGACATAGCAAGGAAGTTAAAGATTTCTTGCAAGAGGTCTTCTTTCTTAGCTTGAACAGTCGCTTGGTCTGCGCCAGAAGCAAGCAAGTCACGCAAGATTTGAGCATCTTGACGAAGTAATTTATTAAGGATTGCATTTAGCTCACGGCTGCTGCTAGATGAAACAGACTCAGGGTAAACTGACTTGGGCACGACACCGTATTTCTCAAAGAGAGAAACGACCATATCCCACTGACCGCCATCTTGTTGTGGAGTTTGAAGTAGGAATTTAACCTTACGACTCGTCAAGTCTTGGTCTGCAGTCGCAATGACTTGCTCCAAGAACCAGTTTGATTTCTCATACTTGTCCCAGAAGAAGGTGTGGGCCTGTGATAACTCAAAATTTTCTAGTTTGTATTGTGAGATGAGCTTGTGGCGGAAGGTGTTGAGAGCTGCAAACATCCAGCAACGACCAGACGCTTTCTGGTTGGTTACCTTGTCCTTAGTCAAATCCAATGAGAAAACAGGTGTATTGTCTACATGGCTCTGACGACGTTCTAGGGCTGCAAAAATTCCGTTGTGGCTGGCAGCATTTTCAATCGCTTGGTATTTTACATTTGCTTCATAGTTGGCAAATAGTTTATCTGTAAATGATTCTTGAATCGCGTTCATAGATTCCTCCTTTTATTCTACAGTCTATTATAACGCTTTTCAAAAAGGAAGCAACTGAAAAACATAAAAGGCAAGGACATTCTCCCTCACCTTTTTCGAATATAAACCAAACTAAGCAATACTTGCAAGGAGAACCTCTAATTCTTTCTTGGTCAAACGACGCCATTCTCCTCGCTGCAAGTTCTCATCCAATACTAGAGTTCCCATAGTCAAACGTTGCAAGTCTACTACTTCCTTGCCACAGTAGGCCACCATACGCTTGATCTGATGAAATTTCCCTTCTGCAATGGTCACACGGATTTGGCTTTGATTCTTTTCTGTATCTATGAACACAAGCTCCAGTTTAGCAGGCTGACAAGTAAAGTCTTTAAGAGGAATTCCCTTGGCAAATGTCTCCACATCTTCTTGGGTCATCATTCCCTTGACCTGAACCAAATAAGTCTTGTTCACATGACGCTTGGGCGAAAGAAGAGCATGGGCAAGTTGGCCGTCATTAGTCAAGAGCAAAAGACCATGCGTGTCAATATCCAATCGTCCTACTGGGAAAACTTCCTTGCTCCGAGCAATATCATCCAGCAAGTCCAGAACGGTTCTGTGCTTAGGATCCTCAGTCGCTGAGATAACTCCTTGGGGCTTGTTCATCATGTAGTAGACAAACTCTTCATACTCCAACACTTGCCCATCAAAGCGAATCTCATCTCTTCCTTCATCAATCTGCAATTTTGCTGACTTTTCTTTTTTACCATTTACCGTCACGCGCCCAGCCTTGAGCAAGTTTTTGACCTCTGTCCGACTCCCTACAGTGCAGGCAACTAAAAATTTATCTAATCTCATAGAACTATTATATCATACTCAAAAGGAGGCTGGTACAATGACCAACCTCCTTTTCGTTTCATACTCTTCAAAAATCTCTTCAAACCGCGTCAACGTCGCCTTGCCGTATAGATGTTACTGACTTCGTCAGTTCTATCTGCAACCTCAAAACAGTGTTTTGAGCTGACTTCGTCAGCTCTATCTACAACCTCAAAACAGTGCTTTGAGCAACCTGCGGCTAGTTTCCTAGTTTGCTCTTTGATTTTCATTGAGTAGCAGATTTAAGAAATTAACTTCCTCGTCTCCAAAAAATCGCTAAGACAATCATGGAACCTAGTACTGCAGGGATAATGGCTGTTCCTGCTATTATCGGTCCCCAAGTCCCAAAAAGCAAGTGGCCTATAAAGGCACCAATCCAGCCGAGAAACATTTTTCCAAAACATCCCATTCGCTCTCCACGATTGGTTAGAGTACCTGCTAAAAATCCCACTAGGAGACCAACGAACATACTTCCTAACATATTATCTCCTTAATTTGCCCAATCTCCGTTACGTAAGAGTGGTACACGTGTCCCATCCTCACGGATACCATCGATATCCATTTGGTTAGAACCAATCATAAAGTCTACATGAACATCTGAACGGTTAAGCCCCGCAGCTTCAAGCTCCTCTTCGCTCATCTCCGCTCCACCAACTACGCTAGTCGCATAGGCTGCACCGATAGCTAAGTGATTTGAAGCATTCTCATCGAAAAGGGTGTTGAAGAAGGTAATTCCTGACTGGGAAATTGGGCTTGGATCTGGTACTAAGGCACATTCACCCAAGGCACGCGCACCCGCATTTTCAAAGACAAGGTCTTTCATGACCTGATCACCCTTCTCAGCAGTGATATCTACGATTTGCCCATCCTTAAAGGTCACCTTAATGCCTTCAATGATGTTTCCATTATAGCTAAGCGGTTTTGTGGAAGTGACATAACCATCTGCACGGCGGAAGTCAGGCGCTGTGAAGACTTCCTCTGTCGGCATATTTGGCAAGAATCCTTCGCCCTGGGCATTGATAGCACCAGCTGATTCCCAAACGTGGTTCTTTGGCAAACCAAGTATCAAATCTGTTCCTGGCGCTGTGTAGTGAAGGGCTGAAAATTGCTCTTTATTAAGCATATCGGCCTTGCTCTTGAGGATAGCCGCATGCTCTTCCCAAGCTTTAACAGGATCTACTTCGTAGACACGGCAAGTTTTGAAAATTTGGTCCCAAAGGAGATCGACTGCTTCTTCATCGTTCGTAGCATTTGGGAAGACTTTCTTAGCCCACTCAAGTCCAGCAGCGGCTGCTACAGTCCAGCTAACCTTGTTAGATTGAGTTGCGATACGCATTGGCTTCATGGCAAGTCCCATAGCTTTAGCAGAAGCTGATAGCTTGTCAGCATCCACTCCGTTTAAGGCACCTGGATCAGATGAACGAACTCCAAGACGGCTAGCCTTGTTCTCCAAGAGATAGTTCATCTCAGCAATCTTGTATTCTGGCACATTGTCCAGACGCTCCATCGGCGCATGGAGGAATTTCTCACGGTTAATCACATCATCTGTCCACTGAACAATAACCTCATGCGCACCCAAGGCATAAGCTTCTTTGACAATTAAGTGAGCCAACTCACGTTGCTCCACATCGATAGAGAGAGCCAAAGTGTGACCCGGTTGCACATTAATTCCGTTCGCAACCAACAATTTCGCATATTTTTCTAGATTTTTCTTTAAAATTTGGTAAAAACCATGTTGTTTTTCTCTTTTCTATTTTTTTATATTTTTCTTTCAAAGCAGAGAATAATCCTGCTAAAAGCAATAGCACCAGACAAGAGTGCTGTTGATAGAAGAATTGTCTGATCAGCAAGTTCTAATTGATATTCAAATACCTTCTCAGCCGGTTTATCTTCCGCGAATATTCTTAGTTTCATCTTTTTTCCTTCAAGACCTTAAAACAACTCATCAAACAAACTGAGCTGGTTATCCTCTGGCATATTGCCCAGAATCCCCATTTCATCCATCTTTTCAACCAAGGTTGATGAGAGTCCACCACGTTTGCGTAGTTCTGTTTTAGAGAGGAATTCTCCTTCTTCACGCGCTCGAACTAACTGCTTGGCAACGTTCTCTCCCAGACCATCCATTGCTACAAATGGTGGGATGAGGGTATCCCCATCGATAAAGAACTCTGTCGCCTGACTACGGTAGAGATCGAGTTTTCCAAACTTGAAGCCACGCTCCCACATCTCATTGACAATCTCAAGAGTTGTATAGAGATCAATTTCCACATTAGAAGCTTCATTGTTCTTTCGTTTTTCAGCGATTTCTTCCATTCTGCGCTTGATGGCATCCAAGCCCGCACCCATGGTCTTGATATCAAAAGCCTTGGCACGAATGGAGAAGTAAGCACAGTAGTAATAAATGGGATGATGAACCTTGAAGTAAGCTACACGCAAGGCCATCATAACGTAGGCTGCCGCATGGGCTTTAGGGAACATATACTTAATTTTCCCACAGGACTCGATATACCACTCTGGTACCTTATTGGCCTTCATGGCTTCGATATAGCCATTTCTCTCCTCTTCAGAAATCTTTAGCCACAAGCCCTTACGTACCCGTTCCATAATGGTAAAGGCCATCTTAGGTTCCAGACCCGCATGCATGAGGTAAACCATAATGTCGTCCCGACAACCGATAACAGTCGATAGGTCAGCAATCCCTTGTTTAATCAAATCTTGGGCATTGCCAAGCCAAACGTCGGTACCGTGAGACAACCCTGACAACTGAAGCAATTCTGCAAAAGTCGTTGGGTGCGTCTCGTCCACCATTCCACGTACAAAGTTGGTTCCAAACTCTGGAATCCCCAACATACCCGTCGGCGTTCCGATTTGCTCAGGTGTTACCCCTAGCACATCAGTCCCAGAAAAGAGGGCCATCACACCTTCATCATCCATAGGAATTTCATTAGGATCAATCCCTGACAAGTCCTGCAGTTTCCGAATCATGGTCGGATCATCATGTCCCAGCACATCAAGTTTGAGGACGTTCTCATCGATATCGTGAAAGTTAAAGTGAGTGGTCTGCCATTCCGCCGTCACGTCATCTGCTGGATACTGAACAGGCGTAAAGTCGTAGACATCCATGTAGTTCGGAATAACAACGATTCCCCCTGGGTGTTGTCCCGTCGTCCGCTTAACACCAGCCGCACCTTGAGCTAGTCGTTCCACCTCTGCATCACGATAGAACTTGCCATAATCCCGCTCGTAGCCCTTTACAAATCCATAGGCAGTCTTGGCAGCCACCGTACCAACCGTTCCTGCACGGAAGGCATATTCCTCACCAAAGATATCACGCACATCCAAGTGGGCGCTAGGCTGGTCTTCTCCCGAAAAGTTCAAGTCAATATCAGGAACCTTATCCCCATCAAAACCAAGGAAGGTCTCGAAAGGAATATCCTGTCCGTTTTTACTTAGTTTGTGACCACATTTAGGACAGTCCTTATTGGGCATATCAAATCCTGAACCGTAAGAACCATCGGTGATAAACTCACTGTACTGACACTGACCACAGACATAGTGAGGAGAGAGAGGATTGACCTCTGTAATCCCAATCATAGTCGCAACAAAACTAGATCCGACAGACCCACGAGAACCAACCAAGTAACCCCGTTCATTAGAACGTTGTACCAGCATCTGGGAAGCCAAATAAATCACGGCAAATCCATTCCTAGAATAGAAGTTAGTTCCTTTTCAATCCGCAAATCAACAATATCTGGCAGCGGATTTCCATAAATCTCAAAAGCTTTCTTGTAGGTCAATTCAGCGACCGTTTCTTCAGCCTTATCAATGAAAGGCGTGTACAAGTCCCCCTTAACAACCTCAACGGGTTCAAAGATTTCTGCCAAGGCATTGGTGTTTTCAATAACCAATTTACGAGCCAGTTCCTCTCCCAAGAAGGCAAATTCATCCAACATCTCATTAGTCGTTCTAAAATGAGCCTTTGGCAAAGGAGCTGGTTGGGCATGTTCTCCATGACCGATAGTTCGGTTAATCATAGCTCCCTGTCCCAAACTACGGACGATAATTTCACGGTAAATCTCTTCTTCCGGTTCGATATAGTGTACATTTCCCGTAGCCAAAACGGGCTTGCTAAGGCGTTCTCCAACCTCTATCAAACTCCTGATAATAGTCTGGAGCTCCTCCATATCCTTAATCTGCTCCTTGGCAATCAAGGGAGCATAGATAGCTGGCGGCATGACCTCAATAAAGTCATAATACTTGGCCACCTCAACCGCCGCATCCACACCTTGGGAAACGACTGCATCAAAAACTTCACCTTCAGAGCAAGCTGAACCTAAAATCAAACCTTCCCGATGGTCATCTAGAACCGTTCTCGGAATCCGTGGTACTCCTTCAAAGTACTTGGTATTGGACAAAGAAACCAACTTAAAGATATTTTTTAGACCTACCTGATTTTTGACATAAATGGTCGCATGTTTGATTCGAGCTTTTTTATAAGAATCTGGACTGATTAGATCAATGTTGAGTCTAGCTAGATTGGTCACACCATGTTTTTCTGCTACCTCTTTGATAAAGATGAAAAGCAGACGACCAGTAGCTTCCGCATCGTAGTTGGCCATGTGGTGATGTTCTAGAGCCACACCAAAGCGCTTGGTCAAAGGCCCCAAACCATGACGTTTGTACTCAGGATAGAGGTTTCTAGCAAACTCCAGCGTATCAATAACTGGCTGACTAATCTTTGGTAGACCATGACGCTCATAATTGGCATTCATAAAACCAACGTCAAAGGTTGCATTGTGGGCAACTAAGACTGTATCCTTACAAAATTCTTGGAATTCTTGCAGAACTTGTTGCAGTGGTTTGGCATTTTTGACATGATCATCTGTGATTCCAGTCAACTCAGTAGTAAAAGCTGACAAGGGGTGCCCAGGATTGATAAATTCATCAAATTCGGCAATAACATTCCCCTTGTACATCTTAGAGGCCGCAACCTGAATCAAGTCATTATAGATGGCTGAAAGCCCCGTCGTTTCCACGTCAAAGACCACATAAGTTGCTTCTGACAAGTCCATCCCCACTTCGTTATAGACGATAGGGACACGATCCTCCACGATATTGGCTTCCATACCATAGATCAGCTGGATTCCCGCTTTCTTAGCCGCCTTATAGCCATGTGGGAAGGACTGGACATTCCCGTGGTCCGTGATGGCAACAGCCTTGTGTCCCCACTTAGCAGCTGTCGCAACGATTTCTTCAACCTCGGGTAGTGCATCCATGGTCGACATGTTAGTATGAGCATGAAACTCAACCCGACGCTCACCTTCTGGCATCAAATCCTTCCGCTCATAGTGAACAACTTCCTGCACATCCTGCACGTTCATAGTCAAATCGCGTGTGAAGTTATTCATCTCCACATTTCCACGCACTCGGAGCCAAGAATTCTTCTTGATGAGGTCAAATTTCTGGGCCTCTTCCTCATTTTTAACCCACTTTTGCATAGAAAAACTTGAAGTGTAGTCCGTCATTTTAAAGTTGATCAAAACACGTCCTGTTCTGGTCACTTTTTGCTCCACATCAAAAACAACCCCTTCAAAGACCAGACGATTTTCCTCCGTCGTCACTTCGATCATAGGAGTAATCTCCGCCTTATCCAGCTTCGGTTTAGCTACAGCTTTTTTCGCTTGAAAATCAAAGGCTGGTTTGTCTTCTGCTGGAGGTGGTGCCATCTGTTCCAGTTGTTCCATAGCTCGGAGCGCTTCCTCATTGGCAGCTTGAACAATCTGCTCATTTTCAGCATGAAAGGCCTCCTCTTGCTCTTGAGTCAGAACATCATTCTTCTCGACCTGACAGTTAAAAGTTGGAAAACCAAACTTTTCAAGTTGTTTGGCTAAATTAGGAAGGTGATTTTTCTTAAAATGTTCCTTATCAATCGCCTCAGAGCCTTCAATAAAGAGCTGATTTCCCTCCGTACGAACTTGCAAATTTTGATAAAGGGACTTAAAACCTTGACTAGCACATGCTCCCTCAGAAAAAGCCTCCCTATAGTAGGACTGCAAGAGCTGATTTGAAAATTCTTGAGACAGAGCCTTGATTTCAAAAACAGCTTTATTGCCTGTCTTAGAAAATTCTTCGCTCAAACCTTTCTTTAATTCTAAAAAGATTTCAATCGGTAAAATATTAGAAAATACGAAATGAAACTCCCATACCTTACTAATTTTATGAACCACAACTCGCTCAATATCAGCCTGTGATAAAGCAGGATCCTGTCTCATTTCAGTAGGCATCCCCAGTTGATTCATCAAAATTTCAAAACTGTTTGACATTCATTTTCCTCACATTATTCTCCTACTATTTTACCATATTTAGAGGTATTTTCTAAAGACAAAAGGAAGCCACTAAGTGACTTCCTTCTAGAGTGAGGACAGATTAGTCTTCACCTTTGTTTTTCTTAATGATTTCTTCTTGTACTGACTTAGGTACATCTTCGTAGTGGTCAAATACCATCATGAATGTACCACGTCCTTGAGATGCAGAACGAAGAACTGTTGCGTAACCGAACATTTCAGCAAGTGGAACGTAAGCACGAACGATTTGGCTGTTACCGTGTGCTTCCATACCATCTACACGTCCACGACGAGCAGTTACGTGACCCATAACATCACCAAGGTTTTCTTCTGGAACAGTGATTGTTACAAGCATCATTGGCTCAAGGATAGCTGGTTGTGCTGATTTAGCAGCTTCTTTAAGAGCAAGTGAAGCCGCAATCTTGAAGGCAGTTTCAGATGAGTCGACATCGTGGTATGAACCATCGTAAAGCTTAGCTTTAACGTCAACCATTGGGTAACCTGCAAGAACACCGTTAGCCATAGATTCTACCAAACCTTTTTCAACCGCTGGGATAAATTCACGAGGAACCACACCACCGACGATTGCGTTTTCGAATTCGAATCCTTTACCTTCTTCGTTTGGAGTAAATTCAATCCATACATCACCGAATTGACCTTTACCACCAGACTGACGTTTGAAGAATCCACGTGCTTGAGTAGAAGCGCGGAATGTTTCACGGTAAGATACTTGAGGAGCACCTACGTTCGCTTCAACTTTGAACTCACGACGCATACGGTCAACAAGGACGTCAAGGTGAAGCTCACCCATACCAGAGATAACTGTTTCACCAGTTTCAACGTTTGTTTCAACGCGGAATGTTGGATCTTCTTCAGCCAATTTTTGAAGGGCGATACCCATCTTATCTTGGTCAGCTTTAGATTTTGGCTCAACCATCAATTGGATAACTGGTTCTGGAACGTTGATTGATTCAAGGATGATTTTAGCTTTTTCATCTGTCAATGAGTCACCAGTTGTAGTATCTTTCAAACCAACGGCAGCAGCGATATCACCTGAGTAAACAGTGTCGATTTCTTGACGGCTGTTAGCGTGCATTTGAAGGATACGTCCGATACGTTCACGTTTACCTTTAGAAGTGTTCAATACGTATGAACCTGATTGAAGAACACCTGAGTAAACACGGAAGAATGTCAAACGACCTACGAATGGGTCAGTCATAATCTTGAAGGCAAGAGCTGCAAATGGCTCTTCGTCAGATGCTGGACGAGTTTCTTCAGCGTCTGTATCTGGGTTAATACCTTTGATTGCTGGGATATCAAGTGGGCTTGGAAGGTAGTCAATAACCGCATCAAGCATCAATTGAACACCTTTATTCTTGAAGGCAGAACCACACAATACTGGGAAGAACTCAACGTTGATAGTCGCTTTACGGATACCAGCTTTCAATTCTTCGTTAGTGATTTCTTCACCTTCAAGGTATTTCATCATCAATTCTTCGTCAGTTTCAGCAACTGCTTCAACCAATTTTTCACGATATTCTTGTGCTTGGTCAAGGTATTCAGCTGGAATATCTTCTTCAAGGATATCTGTACCAAGGTCGTTCGTATAGATTTCAGCTTTCATCTTGATCAAGTCGATGATACCACGGAAGTCATCTTCAGAACCAATTGGCAATTGGATTGGGTGTGCATTTGCTTGAAGACGATCGTGAAGTGTGCTTACAGAGTAAAGGAAGTCAGCACCGATTTTGTCCATTTTGTTGGCAAATACGATACGTGGAACTCCGTACTCAGTCGCTTGACGCCAAACTGTTTCAGTTTGAGGCTCAACACCTGATTGTGAGTCAAGAACGGTAACCGCACCATCCAATACACGAAGAGAACGTTGTACTTCGATTGTGAAGTCCACGTGTCCTGGTGTGTCAATGATGTTTACGCGGTGGTTGTTCCATTGAGCTGTTGTCGCAGCAGATGTGATAGTGATACCACGCTCTTGCTCTTGCTCCATCCAGTCCATTTGTGACGCACCTTCGTGAGTTTCACCGATTTGTGAATTTTACCAGTGTAGTAAAGAATACGCTCAGTAGTTGTTGTTTTACCAGCATCGACGTGAGCCATGATACCGATATTACGAGTTTTTTCAAGTGAAAATTCGCGTGCCATGAGGTTTGTTTCTCCTATTTATTTTTGATTTCTATTCTATTATAACATGATTTTAATAAAAACGGATAGGCAGGACCTACCCGTTCTCAATGTTTTCATGCTATTGTTGGTTTCAACTTGTAGGTTTACAAATTGAATCGAACTTGGGCTAAAGTTAATTAGCCGATTTGAGCCGGAACGGGATGCTGTGTGAAAAAGATAAACTTCCTTATATTCGTCGAATACTGCATCAGTTTCCTATTTTCACCTTGCATCCTTACCGTTCCTAGCATCATGACCTAGTTGAGCTCAAGCTAAAAGTCTGGAGAAAAAGATGAATCTCATTGGTTGCAATCGTAACCTGCTTCGATTCCCTATTTTCTCTGAGACTTTCTTAACGCTTTCGCATCCTATATTACCAACGGAAGTGTGCGAATGCACGGTTAGCTTCAGCCATACGGTGAGTGTCTTCACGTTTCTTAACAGCTGCACCAGTGTTGTTAGCAGCATCTAAGATTTCTTTTGCAAGACGGTCTTGCATTGTGTGTTCACCACGAAGACGAGCGATTGTTACCAACCAACGAAGTCCAAGTGTTGTACGACGTTCTGGACGAACTTCAACTGGGACTTGGTAGTTAGAACCACCGACACGACGTGCACGTACTTCAAGTACAGGCATGATGTTTTCCATAGCTGTTTCAAATACTTCAAGTGCATCGTTACCAGTAGCTTCTTTGATTTGCTCAAAAGCACCGTAAACGATTGAAGCAGCTGTACCACGTTTACCATCAAGCATAACGCGGTTGATAAGACGAGTAACTAGTTGTGAATTGTAAAGCGGATCTGGCAATACGTCACGTTTTTGGAGCTCTATTTTTTTACGACTCATTTCTCTTTATCCCCTTTCCTTATGCTTTTGGACGTTTAGTACCGTATTTAGAACGGCCTTGTTTACGATCGTTAACACCTGCAGTATCAAGTGCACCACGGACGATATGGTAACGTACCCCTGGAAGGTCTTTTACACGTCCACCACGAAGAAGAACTACGCTGTGTTCTTGCAAGTTGTGTCCGATACCTGGGATGTAGGCAGTAACTTCGATAAGGTTGCTCAAACGTACACGAGCGAATTTACGAAGGGCTGAGTTAGGTTTTTTAGGTGTCATTGTTCCAACACGAGTTGCAACACCACGTTTTTGTGGTGAAGAAACGTTTGTTTGAATTTTTTTATGACTGTTGTAACCAACGTTCAAAGCTGGTGATTTAGATTTTTCTACTTTTGATTTACGCGGTTTGCGAACCAATTGGTTAATTGTAGGCATCTACATTCTCCTGTGTTTTTTTATTTTTGGTGATGATACACTTGGTGACAGCTATCATCTGTGTGTACTTTTGCAACATTTGTCAGCACGTCCCTGTACACTCTTGAGAGACCAAAAGTAAAAAGTACCGTCTATTATTGTAACAAATTTTCCCCTTGGTTGTCAAGATATTTTTCTTTTTTATTCTTAATTTTAGCTCTTTTGTAGTGCTCCCCAAAAAATAAAAAGGAGGAAGCCCACCCTCCTAAAGTTAGTATTATTCCATTCAATCCCATCAATTTTAGCACATAATATCCAAAAAAATATTATATCATCACAACCAACCAGATTCTTTCGCGATATTAGCTGCCTCTGTTCGATTACCTGCATCTAGTTTCGAAAGAATATTGGTGACATAGTTTCGGACTGTTCCGTTGGATAGATAAAGTTTGTCTGCAATTTCTTGGTTAGAGAAGCCCTGAGCAATTCCATTTAAAACTGCGATTTCTTGTTCTGTTAATGGATTGGGATGTGTCATCACCACTTCCATCAATTCAGGCGAATACTCCTTGCGCCCTTCGAGAACAGTGTGCAAGGTTTGCATAAGTTCAGCAATGCTTCTCTCTTTCAAGACATAAGCATCTACTCCAGCCTTGACCGCACGTTCAAAGTAACCAGGGCGCTTGAAGGTCGTCACCACAACCACCTTTGTTTCTAGCTTTTCTACTCGAATCCATTCCAAGACTTCGAGGCCAGTCTTAACAGGCATCTCTACATCAAGAATGGCGATATCTACGGACTCTTTTTCTAAGAGTTGGATTGCTTCTTGCCCATTCTTGGCTTGTAAGACAGACTCTACATCTGCTTGAAAGGCCAGCAACTGGCACATGGCATCTCGCAACATACTTTGATCTTCTGCGACTAATACTTTCATCTACTTTCTCTCCTTATAAGGTAGTCGAACCTGAACTTCTGTCGGTTGTTTCTGACTAATTACCTTTACTTCTCCCGAAAATGGAAGAACACGATCTTGAACTGTATGGAGGTCATCTCCCTTTATAGAAGTAAAGCCACAGCCATCATCTCTCACTATTAGAACGAGTTCTTTCTCTGTCCGTTCTAATTTCAAGTAGACTTTAGACGCTTTAGCATGTTTGATGATATTGGTCACTAATTCAAGCAAAATCATGGAAGCCGTTGACTCCAATTCCTGAGTTAGGCTAGCAGTATCTAGTTGGTTATCCGTTTCCACCTCAATTCCAGCAATTTCTAACATCTTTTTCACAGTCTCTAGTTCTGATGTCAAAGTTCTAGACTTAAGATTTTCCACAATGGTTCGCACTTCATTCATGGAATCCTTGCTGAGCTGGTGAATTTCTTTTAATTCCTTTTCCACCTGTGGATAAGCCTCCATCTGAAATAACTGCAAGGCTAAATCTGTCTTGACACTCAGCATAGCAAAGGTATGTCCCAAGCTATCATGCAAATCCTGACCGATACGACTGCGTTCATTTTCAGCAAGCAATAGATTTATCTGGGCATTTTGCTTAGCCTGAGCTTCTTTCAAATCCTCCACAATACGAATCCGAACCAAACCAAAAGTCATTAAATCGACAAAAGAAAGAATTACAAGTAGATAGAATAGAAACTCAACTTCGATTCTCTGAATAATCAAAAGTTGGCCCACAACAAGCACTTGAACAAGGAGAAAAGTCCAGACATGTAAAGACTTTAAACTACGTACACCAAAATGATAAATTAAGAGATTGGAAAGGAAAAAGAAGAACCAGATATAATTTACAGCAACAAAGGCGGTATTCCCAGCTACATAGACCAGCATGAGACCCCAATATAGCCAAGATAGGCGCTGGCTCTTAGTTGTTAAAATACCCAAATACGCCACCACAAATAGAATATCAATCAATAAATGCCAGGCAGAAAGCCACCCAGTCACTACAGGCAGGATGGGGAAAATCATAAAAATTAAACTGACCCAGAACATATAATGTATGCTTTTCAGTCTTTCAAGCATTAAGCATTCTCCTTATGACCTTGAGGGTAAATGGTCAAACCAAACAAAACTGCTGAAAAAACAAGTAGATAAACTGTGGCTGATAAATTGATGGCACCCTCATTTAAGAAGGTCTTGAGCAACTCCATCAACTGATAAGTTGGTAGACACTTCCCGATTGCTTGCATCCAGTCTGGAAATAAAGAGATGGGCATCCAGAGTCCGCCTAAAACAGCCAAGCCTAGATAAAGAAGATTGCCCACGACAGACATCAGCTGACTAGAAGGCAAGAGTGTCAAGGTCAAGCCAAGCGCTACAAAAAGCTACACTTCCTACTATCAGCAAGAACGCAGCCCCAATCCAGCTTCCTAAAGACATATCCACACCTCTGACCAAGTGCCCAACTGAGAAAAACAACCAGGATTGAGACCAAATAATCAACCATCATACTTGTTATCTTTGATAGATAATATTCTACCATATTTACAGGGGTATGGCGCAATGTTTTTCTGCCAGTTGTTGATTTTATCGGTATGTAAGACAGCTGGAAATGAAAACATGGCTGTCGACATCATGGAAAAAAAGCCGTCATGGAGATGAGGTAATCACGCATAAAATTAGCTGGTCTACTGGGTGTGTCCTGGTACATGCCTGAAAAGAATAAATAGAAGGCTGTCGGCATACCCTACTGATAATAAATAATAGACTAATTGTCGTTTGGTCAATAGAAATTCTATCTTGTTTAGTGCGATCCATCGTTTCATCTTAGTCATCTCCCTTTTGTGTTTCTTCAAAGATTGTATCCAGCAAGCTACGATTATTGACTTCAATTTCTTGTATGCTACATCCCGCTTGAACTAACAGTTGCCAAAAAGCATCCGCTTCACGTATAACTACTTGCAAAGCATCTTGTTTTTGTGACCAGTTTTCAACCAAGTTAGACTGCTCAATGACTTCCTTGTATGCTAGAGGAAGGATAAAGTGCTTTTCAATCTCCTCACTGCGCATGGCTAGAGGGGTTGTATCACGAATCAACTCTCCCTTATTCAAGACCAAGATTCGGTCCGCTGTATGCTCTACCTCTTCGATATAATGGGACGAATAGAGAATGGTAACTCCCTGCGCTTTTAGGTCCTGAACAATTTCCCGAAAACGTTGACGGGTAGAGGTAGCCATGGCAGCAGTTGGCTCATCTAAAAAGACAAGCTTTGGTCGCCCAATCAAGGTCAAAACAAACGAGAAGAGACGCTTTTGCCCACCTGACAGTTTTTCTGCAAACTGGGCTTTTTGTTGCTGGTCAAACTGCAATAGTTGATCGATTTCCTGATTGCTCAAAGGATTTGGGTAAATGCTTTGAAAGAAAGCAATCAACTCTTTGACCTTTAATTTCTGAACGATGACATTTTCTTGAGGCAGGTAACCTCTAATATAGTCTAACTGAGAACTCGTCACTGACAAGCCTTGGATGGATATTTGACCGCTTGTGACCAGTTTATCTCCAAGCAGACAGTCCAAGAGTGTGGTCTTCCCAGCACCATTTGGCCCAATCATGGCAACACATTCACCTTCAGCTACCTCAAAGGAAATAGCCTTCAAAATAGCCTTGCCCTTGATGTTTTTATTTAGGCTTTCTACCTTAATCATGTTCATCATATTCTCCTTTCAGCCACTCCTTTCCCATCGGAAAGGCGATAAAAATCATAAATCCTAGACCCCAGGCACCGCGAATGGCTTGGTGAAGGAAGGCTTGATCAAACCAACCTGTAAACATTTCTACCAGCCATACCACTAGTGATAGTCCAATAAAAAGATAGAGAAACGCTTTTTTCATTTTTCAAACTCCTTTTTCACATCTGAGACTAATTTCAAACCTTCTCGGATCAACCAAGACATCATTCCAAATCCTGCAAATAGCTCCCAAGGAAAATGATAGAAATCTTCATCCAATCCTGATAACATGAGACAAGTCATGACTCCTGCTGCTACTAAACTCATTGCGACAATCATTTTACTTTTCATCTCTTCTTCCTCCTTTTCATACTTCAATTATAGACTTTTGAAGTTAGCGAAGATAGAAGCTTCTGTCACTAGGAAATATGACAAATGTCATAAAAGATTCTGTTTGAAAGAATCAAGAAACATTACACAACAAAACACGAATACAAAAGAATTTATAGTCACTTCAGTCAAAGTGATATCAAATTTAGACTATAACGTAAACTAATACTCGATTAAAAGAGCAAAAATTATTATCAAACAAGCACATATATTATGTATTAAACAAAAAAACTCCTCTATTACTTTCTTAAATATTTATAAGAGTTATAAAATCTGTTAAATTTCAATGGGGGTAATTAATTACAGTATTTATTAAACAAGGTAGGAAACAAAAAAGTATACGATGATTTCAATTGAAAATCATTATATAAAATGAATTACTAAAATTCTTCAACCCACTGCAGTTGACACAATTAGCCTGAAATTCAAAAAAGAGAGAACCAAAATGATTCTCTCTTAATTTTAAAAATAAAAAGGCTCTATAATATTTGTAGTGGGTAAATCCCCTATGGATATTATGGAGCCAAAAAAAAGGACAAATTTCGTCCTTTCTCGATCATAGCTTTTCTTCAACCCACTACAGTTGACAAAGATCCAATAAAAAAAGATACACATAGGTATCTCTGTAATGAATCGGGAAGACAGGATTCGAACCTGCGACACCTTGGTCCCAAACCAAGTACTCTACCAAGCTGAGCTACTTCCCGAGTTAAATAGAAAAATGCACCCTAGAGGAGTCGAACCTCTAACCGCCTGATTCGTAGTCAGGTACTCTATCCAGTTGAGCTAAGGGTGCTCATTATATTATGCCGAGGACCGGAATCGAACCGGTACGATCGTTACCAATCGCAGGATTTTAAGTCCTGTGCGTCTGCCAGTTCCGCCACCCCGGCCTCTCTAAGCGAACGACGGGATTCGAACCCGCGACCCCCACCTTGGCAAGGTGGTGTTCTACCACTGAACTACGTTCGCACTATTTTCTTCTATCTAAAAATGCCGGCTACATGACTTGAACACGCGACCCTCTGATTACAAATCAGATGCTCTACCAACTGAGCTAAGCCGGCTCATTTATTATATCTTAATGCGGGTTAAGGGACTTGAACCCCCACGCCGTTAAGCGCCAGATCCTAAATCTGGTGCGTCTGCCAATTCCGCCAAACCCGCATATATGACCCGTACTGGGCTCGAACCAGTGACCCATTGATTAAAAGTCAATTGCTCTACCAACTGAGCTAACGAGTCTAAAATAACTTACGTTATTTTAAACGGTCCCGACGGGAATCGAACCCGCGATCTTCGCCGTGACAGGGCGACGTGATAACCGCTACACTACGGGACCTATGGGAGTTAACGGGATCGAACCGCTGACCCTCTGCTTGTAAGGCAGATGCTCTCCCAGCTGAGCTAAACTCCCTAGAGCTAAGCGACTTCCATATCTCACAGGGGGCAACCCCCAACTACTTCCGGCGTTCTAGGGCTTAACTTCTGTGTTCGGCATGGGTACAGGTGTATCTCCTAGGCTATCGTCACTTAACTCTGAGTAATACCTACTCAAAATTGAATATCTATTCAAATCAAGAAAACCGTTCGCTTTCATATTCTCAGTTACTTTGGATAAGTCCTCGAGCTATTAGTATTAGTCCGCTACATGTGTCGCCACACTTCCACTTCTAACCTATCTACCTGATCATCTTTCAGGGCTCTTACTGATATAAAATCATGGGAAATCTCATCTTGAGGTGGGTTTCACACTTAGATGCTTTCAGCGTTTATCCCTTCCCTACATAGCTACCCAGCGATGCCTTTGGCAAGACAACTGGTACACCAGCGGTAAGTCCACTCTGGTCCTCTCGTACTAGGAGCAGATCCTCTCAAATTTCCTACGCCCGCGACGGATAGGGACCGAACTGTCTCACGACGTTCTGAACCCAGCTCGCGTGCCGCTTTAATGGGCGAACAGCCCAACCCTTGGGACCGACTACAGCCCCAGGATGCGACGAGCCGACATCGAGGTGCCAAACCTCCCCGTCGATGTGAACTCTTGGGGAGATAAGCCTGTTATCCCCAGGGTAGCTTTTTATCCGTTGAGCGATGGCCCTTCCATACGGAACCACCGGATCACTAAGCCCGACTTTTCGTCCCTGCTCGAGTTGTAGCTCTCGCAGTCAAGCTCCCTTATACCTTTACACTCTGCGAATGATTTCCAACCATTCTGAGGGAACCTTTGGGCGCCTCCGTTACCTTTTTAGGAGGCGACCGCCCCAGTCAAACTGCCCGTCAGACACTGTCTCCGATAGGGATCACCTATCTGGGTTAGAGTGGCCATAACACAAGGGTAGTATCCCAACAGCGTCTCCTTCGAAACTGGCGTCCCGATCTCATAGACTCCTACCTATCCTGTACATGTGGTACAGACACTCAATATCAAACTGCAGTAAAAGCTCCATGGGGTCTTTCCGTCCTGTCGCGGGTAACCTGCATCTTCACAGGTACTAAAATTTCACCGAGTCTCTCGTTGAGACAGTGCCCAAATCATTACGCCTTTCGTGCGGGTCGGAACTTACCCGACAAGGAATTTCGCTACCTTAGGACCGTTATAGTTACGGCCGCCGTTTACTGGGGCTTCAATTCATACCTTCGCTTGCGCTAAGCACTCCTCTTAACCTTCCAGCACCGGGCAGGCGTCACCCCCTATACATCATCTTACGATTTAGCAGAGAGCTGTGTTTTTGATAAACAGTTGCTTGGGCCTATTCACTGCGGCTGACTTAAAGTCAGCACCCCTTCTCCCGAAGTTACGGGGTCATTTTGCCGAGTTCCTTAACGAGAGTTCTCTCGCTCACCTGAGGCTACTCGCCTCGACTACCTGTGTCGGTTTGCGGTACGGGTAGAGTATGTTTAAACGCTAGAAGCTTTTCTTGGCAGTGTGACGTCACTAACTTCGCTACTAAACTTCGCTCCCCATCACAGCTCAATGTTATAGATATAAGCATTTGACTCATATCACACCTCACTGCTTAGACAGACTCTTCCATTCGTCTGCTTTAGTTAGCCTACTGCGTCCCTCCATCACTACATACTCTAGTACAGGAATATCAACCTGTTGTCCATCGGATACACCTTTCGGTCTCTCCTTAGGTCCCGACTAACCCAGGGCGGACGAGCCTTCCCCTGGAAACCTTAGTCTTACGGTGGACAGGATTCTCACCTGTCTTTCGCTACTCATACCGGCATTCTCACTTCTATGCGTTCCAGCACTCCTCACGGTACACCTTCATCACACATAGAACGCTCTCCTACCATACCTATAAAGGTATCCACAGCTTCGGTAAATTGTTTTTAGCCCCGGTACATTTTCGGCGCAGGGTCACTCGACTAGTGAGCTATTACGCACTCTTTGAATGAATAGCTGCTTCTAAGCTAACATCCTAGTTGTCTGTGCAACCCCACATCCTTTTCCACTTAACAATTATTTTGGGACCTTAGCTGGTGGTCTGGGCTGTTTCCCTTTCGACTACGGATCTTAGCACTCGCAGTCTGACTGCCGACCATAATTCATTGGCATTCGGAGTTTATCTGAGATTGGTAATCCGGGATGGACCCCTCACCCAAACAGTGCTCTACCTCCAAGAATCTTAATGTCGACGCTAGCCCTAAAGCTATTTCGGAGAGAACCAGCTATCTCCAAGTTCGTTTGGAATTTCTCCGCTACCCACAAGTCATCCAAGCACTTTTCAACGTGCCCTGGTTCGGTCCTCCAGTGCGTCTTACCGCACCTTCAACCTGCTCATGGGTAGGTCACATGGTTTTCGGGTCTACGTCATGATACTAATTCGCCCTGTTCAGACTCGGTTTCCCTACGGCTCCGTCTCTTCAACTTAACCTCGCATCATAACGTAACTCGCCGGTTCATTCTACAAAAGGCACGCTCTCACCCATTAACGGGCTCGAACTTGTTGTAGGCACACGGTTTCAGGTTCTATTTCACTCCCTCCCGGGGTGCTTTTTCACCTTTCCCTCACGGTACTGGTTCACTATCGGTCACTAGGGAGTATTTAGGGTTGGGAGATGGTCCTCCCAGATTCCGACGGGATTTCTCGTGTCCCGCCGTACTCAGGATACTGCTAGGTACAAAGACTATTTTTAAATACGAGGCTATTACTCTCTTTGGCTGATCTTCCCAAATCATTCTTCTATAATCTTTGAGTCCACATTGCAGTCCTACAACCCCGAAGAGTAAACTCTTCGGTTTGCCCTCCTGCCGTTTCGCTCGCCGCTACTAAGGCAATCGCTTTTTGCTTTCTCTTCCTGCAGCTACTTAGATGTTTCAGTTCACTGCGTCTTCCTCCTCACATCCTTAACAGATGCGGGTAACAGGTAGTACCTGTTGGGTTCCCCCATTCGGAAATCCCTGGATCATCGCTTACTTACAGCTACCCAAGGCATATCGTCGTTTGTCACGTCCTTCTTCGGCTCCTAGTGCCAAGGCATCCACCGTGCGCCCTTATTAACTTAACCTTATTTTTGACCTTTCAGTCATAAACTCTTATTAATACTACAGCGTTTTTCGGTTTATTTTTCTTGTTACTATTTGATATAGATATTCAATTTTCAATGTGCATTACTTGGTGATCTCTCACCAATGGAGCCTAGCGGGATCGAACCGCTGACCTCCTGCGTGCAAAGCAGGCGCTCTCCCAGCTGAGCTAAGGCCCCCACAAGACCTCTCAAGACTAAACAAGACCAATGCGCAGTTCCTTTTCCTTAGAAAGGAGGTGATCCAGCCGCACCTTCCGATACGGCTACCTTGTTACGACTTCACCCCAATCATCTATCCCACCTTAGGCGGCTGGCTCCTTACGGTTACCTCACCGACTTCGGGTGTTACAAACTCTCGTGGTGTGACGGGCGGTGTGTACAAAGGCCCGGGAACGTATTCACCGCGGCGTGCTGATCCGCGATTACTAGCGATTCCGACTTCATGTAGGCGAGTTGCAGCCTACAATCCGAACTGAGACTGGCTTTTAAGAGATTAGCTTGCCGTCACCGGCTTGCGACTCGTTGTACCAGCCATTGTAGCACGTGTGTAGCCCAGGTCATAAGGGGCATGATGATTTGACGTCATCCCCACCTTCCTCCGGTTTATTACCGGCAGTCTCGCTAGAGTGCCCAACTAAATGATGGCAACTAACAATAGGGGTTGCGCTCGTTGCGGGACTTAACCCAACATCTCACGACACGAGCTGACGACAACCATGCACCACCTGTCACCTCTGTCCCGAAGGAAAGCTCTATCTCTAGAACGGTCAGAGGGATGTCAAGACCTGGTAAGGTTCTTCGCGTTGCTTCGAATTAAACCACATGCTCCACCGCTTGTGCGGGCCCCCGTCAATTCCTTTGAGTTTCAACCTTGCGGTCGTACTCCCCAGGCGGAGTGCTTAATGCGTTAGCTACGGCACTAAACCCCGGAAAGGGTCTAACACCTAGCACTCATCGTTTACGGCGTGGACTACCAGGGTATCTAATCCTGTTTGCTCCCCACGCTTTCGAGCCTCAGCGTCAGTTACAAGCCAGAGAGCCGCTTTCGCCACCGGTGTTCCTCCATATATCTACGCATTTCACCGCTACACATGGAATTCCACTCTCCCCTCTTGCACTCAAGTTAAACAGTTTCCAAAGCGTACTATGGTTAAGCCACAGCCTTTAACTTCAGACTTATCTAACCGCCTGCGCTCGCTTTTACGCCCAATAAATCCGGACAACGCTCGGGACCTACGTATTACCGCGGCTGCTGGCACGTAGTTAGCCGTCCCTTTCTGGTAAGATACCGTCACAGTGTGAACTTTCCACTCTCACACTCGTTCTTCTCTTACAACAGAGCTTTACGATCCGAAAACCTTCTTCACTCACGCGGCGTTGCTCGGTCAGACTTCCGTCCATTGCCGAAGATTCCCTACTGCTGCCTCCCGTAGGAGTCTGGGCCGTGTCTCAGTCCCAGTGTGGCCGATCACCCTCTCAGGTCGGCTATGTATCGTCGCCTTGGTGGGCCGTTACCCCACCAACTAGCTAATACAACGCAGGTCCATCTGGTAGTGGTGCAATTGCACCTTTCAAACAGCTGTCATGCAACAACTGCTATTATGCGGTATTAGCTATCGTTTCCAATAGTTATCCCCCACTACCAGGCAGGTTACCTACGCGTTACTCACCCGTTCGCAACTCATCCAGAGAAGCAAGCTCCTCCTTCAGCGTTCTACTTGCATGTATTAGGCACGCCGCCAGCGTTCGTCCTGAGCCAGGATCAAACTCTCATTAAAAGTTTGAGTTCTCACTCATTTCTGTCACTGACAGATTTATTGTTTTTTTCATTGTTCAGTACTACAACAGTTGTTGTAGTGCCCTGCACATTGGTTCGTCTTGTTCAGTTTTCAAAGGTCTTTGTCACTCACTTCTCTCAAGCGACAACTATATTAGTATATCACAGTCACTTTCGCTTGTCAACACTTTTTTCAAACTTTTTTAAGTTTTTTTGAAACTTTTTTTCATCAAGTGTTCCAACCGCAATATACTATAGTCCGTACGGGATTCGAACCCGTGTTACCGCCGTGAAAAGGCGGTGTCTTAACCCCTTGACCAACGGACCAGAGTTGTTATTTTCAACTCTTACTATTATACAGCCTTTTTGGTTTTTGTCAACTACTTTTTTAAACTTTTTTTACTTTTTTACATGACTTCTTAATGAGTACGGATGTCAAACTCTTTAAACACAATACGTAAATCTCTCAATACTCTTTTACGTCCTCGAAAACGTTCATTTCTTAAAACACGTTCTAACTCTTCTTGTTTTTCTTTACTTTGTTCCTTTCTATACCTCCGTAATGTTTCATGAAAGAGATAATAGTCATCTAGCCACAGACCTCCCTCACTTATACGATGACTAATTTCACCTACTTCTTCATATGGTTCTTTATCATATCTTCTTTTTTGACTTTCTTGCTTACGGATATAGTCTAGAATCCGGTTCCGGAACTTAGTCTTAAAATATTTCCTTAAACGAGGAATATCTTCTACTATTCCTTCTTCTTTACTAATCAATTCATGCAAGCAAATCATACCCTCTTGATCCCAGTCCGATAACTCCCATAAATGAAGGTAATATTCATTTCTACACTTATATACAATTCCCTGGACTTCTTCATACAATTCTTTAAGCATTATGTTCCCCTTTCTAGATACAGTTTAACAGATTCAGAAACACTTTGTCCCATTTACCCCATTCTGTTCCCTACACCGTCTCAACTGAACAAAAAAGAGAGGTCCTACCTCTCTCAGGGTTATAATTCTGCAATTTGGTTTAAGTTTACTTCTGCTACTGTGTCATTACCAAACATAGAGATAATCATCTTCACTTTATTGTTATCAATCTCTGTAATTTTACCAGTATAGTCTGCAAAAGCACCATCAATAATACGTACGGTTTGGCCAACCTCAACATCGAAATCAAATTCTTGAACAGTTTGTCCCATAGATACCAAAATGTCACGAATTTCTTGTTCCAATAATGGAGTTGGTTTCGATCTGTTCCCGTGTGATCCGACAAATCCTGTAACGTTCGGAGTGTTTCGAACAACAAACCAAGCTTCATCTGTCATGACCATTTCTACAAGAACATAACCTGGAAAGCGATTTTCTTCTACTTCTTTTCTCTTTCCATTTTTTTCAACTTGCACGGTTTGTGTTGGAATTTCAACGCGTAGAATATTATCCAACATATTGTAGGTTTGTGCACGCTGTAATAGATTTTCTTTCACCTTATTTTCATAACCAGAATAAGTTTGTAAAACAAACCACCCTTTGTCAAAACTATCCATGATATTTCCTTTCATAAATAGAAGATTTTTAGTGTACTTTCACTACTCTTCTAAAAAATGTTAATAAATCGAATCAAACCTGAAACAATCAACTGGTCAAAAATGTAAATAATCACAACAAAGAAAGCAGTGTATTCCATGATAGAACGAAAATCTCTCCAGCTTTCCTTGCGAGTTGGCCATGTTGTGTCTTTAAGAAGTCTAAAAATATCTCCAATAAAACGCATCGCTCTCTCCTATCTCGTTTCTCTGTGTGTAGTGTACTTGCCACAATGCTTACAAAATTTATTTACTTCTAGTCGTGTAGGCTTGGGGTTTCCACTGATCTTGATTGAATAGTTTCTCGAACCACAAACCGCACAAGCTAGGCTTGCTTTTTTTAGTGCCATAACGCCTCCATCTTATCTATTATAACAAGAAAGCTAGGCTTTGACAAGCATCTTAGCGAAATAGATTGACTACCGAATCCCATATTGTTTGAGCCTTTTCCTTAATCTTGGCATCTGAGATAGCCCGACTAGCCTCATCTACTAGACTTTGCGCACGTCCTCGAATATCAGACAAATTATCATCTGTCTGGCTATTATCATTAGTTTGTACTTGTCTTTTTTTGTTAGCTGGTGCAATTCCGTTTCTTATAGGCGTTTTCAACTGTAAAGGTACTTCCTGGCGTATAAGGTAAAATGGTATTTGCAATGTTTCTAAAGACATGGGCTGCACCGTTTGATGTAGAACCTGCTAGATAGTGATTTTCATCAGTGGTCGGGAAACCAAGCCAGTGACTAATCACCACATCCGGAGTATAACCAATTACCCACTGGTCACTTGTGTACTCCGGATTGAAAACTGCTTCAGTTGTTCCAGTTTTCCCTGCCATGACATAGTCTGCAGGCGATGAACTAATACCGGTACCGTTTGTGAATGTCCCCAACATCATACTGGTCATCTTATCAGCTACAGACTTATCAATCACCCGTTTTTGTGAATTTTTATGGCTTGCAATAACTTGTCCACTAGCATTTTCAATTCTACTAATAAAATGAGCTTCAGGCATTAAACCTTCATTTGCAAAGGCAGCATATGCTTGAGCCATTTGCAGTGGATTGGTTTCGACACCACTTCCCAGGGCGACACCAAGAACACGGTCGACCTTTTCCATGTTGAGCCCGAATTTTTCGCCTGCCTCAAAAGCCTTGTCGACGCCCAAATCATTAACAGTGGCAACAGCAGGTAGATTAAGCGATTCTGCCAAGGCTTGATACATAGGAACTTCTCGACTCGTTTTGATTCCTGCATAGTTATCAACTTTATAGCTGTCGTACTGCATGGTATGGTTATCCAACTGCTTATTCAAAGCCCAGCCTGCTTCAACTGCTGGCGTATAAACAACTAAAGGCTTGATTGTAGAACCAGGGCTACGTTTTGATTGAGTTGCATAGTTGAAATTTCGGAATCCAGTTTTATCATTGTCAGCAACTTGACCGACAACTCCACGAACTCCCCCTGTTTTCGGTTCAAGAGCTACACTTCCTGATTGAGCAAATGTTCCATCCTCTGCTCTCGGAAATAGTGAGGTATTTTCATAAACAACCTGCATATTTGCTTGGTAGTTTTGGTCCAACTCTGTATAAATGCGGTAGCCATTATTGACAATTTCTTCCTCTGTTAAATTATACTTGGAAACTGCTTCATTAACAACCGCGTCAAAATAAGAGGGGTAGCGGTAATCTGAGATTTTTCCTTCATACTTATCTTGTAATTGCGAAGTCATATCAACTTCAGCAGCTTCGGTTTCTTGATTTATCAATATATCCTGCTGCAACCATATTCTGCAAGACAGTGTCGCGACGATTGGTAGAACCTTCTACGGAATTCAAGGGATTATACAGTTCCGGCCCCTTGAGCATCCCTGCCAGAGTTGCAGCTTGATCCAAACTCACTTCTGATGCAGAAACTCCAAAGTATTTCTTACTCGCATCTTCTACACCCCACACACCATTTCCAAAATAAGCGTTGTTAAGGTACATGGTTAGAATTTGATCCTTACTATATTTTTTTGTTAATTCTAAGGCCAGGAAAAATTCTTTTGCTTTTCTCTCAACAGTTTGATCCTGTGACAAATAGGCGTTTTTAGCCAGCTGCTGAGTAATAGTAGAACCACCACCTGAACGACCAGCCGTAACAATCGCCAAGAAGAAACGACCATAGTTAATCCCGTCATTTTTATAGAAGGAACGGTCTTCTGTCGCAATAACGGCATTCTGCAAATTTTTACTGATATCAGTCAATTCAACGTAGGTTCCCTTTTGACCAGACAAGGCACCAGCCTCTTTTTCTTCACGGTCAAAAATAATAGTCCGAGTTTTCAAGGCGTTTTGCAAATCATTGACATTGGTTGACTTGGCCACAGCAAACAAATAGGTTCCAACTAGCAAGCCTGCACTCAAACCTAGTATAAGGACAATCTTTGTTAGATGATAGCGACGCCAGAATTTTCGAATTGGACCTACTTGGGCTAATTTTTTTCGATCACTACGAGAGCGACGTAAGCTAGTAGACCCAGAATCCTCTGATTCACTTGTTTCTTTTTTAAAAAGAGAAAGAAATTTCTCGAATAATTTATCTAATTTCATGCGTTTATTTTATCATCTTCATCATAGGAAGACAAGAATTTAGCTATTTCCTATCCAAATAGGGCTTTTTTTGTTACAATATCTGTATGAAATTCACATTTACATTACCAGACTCTCTACCTCAAATGACGGTAAAGCAATTACTTGAGGAACAACTCCTCATCCCTAGAAAAATCCGTCATTTTTTGAGAATCAAGAAACACATTTTGATTAATCAGCGAGAAGTTCATTGGAACGAGACGGTAAATCCTGGAGATGTTTGCCAGTTGACTTTTGACGAGGAAGATTATCCCAAAAAGGAAATTCCTTGGGGCAACCCAGACTTAGTTCAGGAAGTTTATCAAGATCAACACTTGATTATTGTAAACAAACCCGAAGGGATGAAAACACACGGTAACCAACCAAACGAAATTGCTCTTCTTAACCATGTCAGCGCCTACGTCGGCCAAACCTGCTATGTCGTTCATCGTCTGGACATGGAAACCAGTGGTTTAGTTCTCTTTGCCAAAAATCCTTTTATCCTGCCCATTCTCAACCGCTTATTAGAGAAAAAAGAGATTTCTAGGGAATATTGGGCACAGATCGACGGCCATATCAACAGCAAAGAACTTGTTTTCAAAGACAAAATCGGGCGTGATCGCCATGACCGTAGAAAAAGAATAGTTGATGCAAAACACGGGCAATCTGCTGAAACGCATGTAAACAGATTAAAGCAATTCCCAAACAAGACTTCCTTGGTGCGTTGCAAACTAAAGACAGGGCGAACCCATCAGATTCGTGTGCACCTTTCGCATCATAACTTCCCTATTTTAGGCGACCCTCTCTATAATAGTAAATCAAAGACGAGTCGGCTTATGCTCCACGCCTTTCGACTGTCCTTTACCCATCCGCTTACTTTAGAAAAATTAAGCTTCACTACTCTTTCAGATACTTTTGAAAAAGAATTAAAAAAGAATGGATGATTGTGTCATCCATTTTTCCATATAAGAAAAGCAAGACCAAGAGGCCTTGCTTTTTATCGACTCATGAATTATTTAGCGATTTTTGCGAAGTATTCAAGAGTACGAACAAGTTGTGCAGTGTATGACATTTCGTTGTCGTACCATGATACAACTTTAACTAATTGTTTACCGTCAACATCAAGAACTTTAGTTTGAGTTGCGTCAAACAATGAACCGTAAGACATACCCACGATATCTGAAGACACGATTGGATCTTCTGTGTAACCGTATGATTCGTTAGCTGCTGCTTTCATAGCTGCGTTAACTTCATCAACAGTAACGTTCTTTTCAAGAACTGCTACCAATTCAGTAACTGATCCAGTTGCAGTTGGAACGCGTTGTGCAGATCCGTCAAGTTTACCGTTCAATTCTGGGATTACAAGACCGATAGCTTCGCAGCACCAGTTGAGTTAGGAACGATGTTTGCAGCACCAGCGCGAGCACGGCGAAGGTCACCACCACGGTGTGGTCCGTCAAGGATCATTTGGTCACCAGTGTAAGCGTGGATAGTAGTCATCAATCCTTCAACAACGCCAAAGTTGTCTTGAAGAGCTTTAGCCATAGGAGCTAAGCAGTTTGTAGTACATGAAGCACCTGAGATAACTGTTTCAGTACCGTCAAGAACGTCATGGTTAGTGTTAAATACAACTGTTTTAACATCGTTTCCACCAGGAGCAGTGATAACAACTTTTTTAGCTCCACCTTTAAGGTGTTTTTCAGCTGCATCTTTCTTAGCAAAGAAACCAGTAGCTTCAAGAACGATTTCTACACCGTCAGTAGCCCAGTCGATTTGCTCTGGATCACGTTCAGCAGAAACTTTAACGAATTTACCGTTAACTTCGAATCCACCTTCTTTAACTTCAACAGTACCGTCGAAACGACCTTGAGTTGTGTCGTATTTCAACAAGTGTGCAAGCATAACTGGATCTGTAAGGTCGTTGATGCGAGTAACTTCAACACCTTCTACGTTTTGGATACGACGGAAAGCAAGACGACCGATACGTCCGAAACCGTTAATACCAACTTTAACTACCATTAGTGATTTCCTCCTTATGAAAATCATGAAATTTTTATTGTGAAAAGAGTAACTTGAATCACTACAAATCACCTTTCAACAAACCTATTATATAACTATTTAAGTTTAATTGCAAGTACGGGCGTTGTTTTTTGTCTATACCTTGCTTGTTTTTCTTTCTACTTTCGAAAGCCTACACTGCTGTCTTTCTTTGTCTACATAGTCATTTCCCACTTTTCTTTTCAAATGAAAAACGAAAATAGAAAACTTAAAATTATTTTCAATACTCCAGTTTCACAAAAAAAGAGACAGGATTTCTCCTGTCTCTAGGCTGATAAACGATTATTTACGGCGTCCTGGTCTTTCTGCATAACCATAGTAAGCATCTTCCATGATTTCTTCCATGTCAGCTACCATTGGTAAGCGTGGATTTGCAGGAGAACATTGGTCTTCATAAGCAAGCAAGGCAATTTCATGTAAGCTGTCTTTCCAAGCTTTTTCATCGATTCCTTGGTCTTTGAAGTTCATCTTGATACCCACTGCAACACCAAGTTCATAAACAGATTTAGCGTATGCTTCAACTGCTTCTTCTGGAGTTGAGTGAGGTAAACCAAGCATTCTAGCAATGTCTTGGAATTTCTCATCAGCTTTCCAGTAGTTGTATTTAGGCCAAGTAGTAGTCTTAGATGGACGAGTTCCATTGTAACGGATAACGTATGGAAGCAAGATTGCGTTTGTACGTCCGTGAACAGTATGGTGAACCGCACCGATCTTGTGGGCCATTGAGTGGCTCATACCAAGGAAGGCATTGGCGAAGGCCATACCTGCCATTGTAGAAGCATTATGCATTTTTCACGTGCTTCTGAATCAGCAGTCTTAACAGATTTTTCCAACCATTCAAAGACAAGTTTGATTGATTGAAGGGCGATACCATCTGTGTAGTCGTTAGCGAAGTTTGAAGTGTAGGCTTCAGTCGCGTGAGTCAAGACATCCATACCTGTGTCAGCAGTAATGAAATCTGGAACTGATTCAACCAAAGCAGGGTCAACAATCGCAATAGTTGGTGTCAATGAGTAGTCAGCCAATGGATATTTACGGTTGTTTTTCTTATCAGAGATAACGGCAAATGGTGTTACTTCTGAACCAGTACCTGAAGTTGTTGGGATACCGATGTACTTCGCTTTCTTACCAAGTGATGGGAAGCGGAAGGCACGTTTACGGATATCCATGAATTTTTGAACTAAGTCACGGAAGTCGACTTCTGGTTGTTCGTAGAAGAGCCACATAACTTTAGCCGCATCCATTGGTGAACCTCCACCAAGAGCAATGATTGTATCTGGTTCAAATGCTCTCATAACCTCAGTACCACGTTCTACAGTTGTGATATCTGGATCTGGTTCAACATCTGAGAAGACTTGAACAGTTACACGGTTGTTACGAGCGTTCAATTGGTCGATAACACGTTGAACAAATCCAAGTTTTTCGATTGATTTGTCAGTAACGATCATAACGCGTTCAATATCTTCACATGTTTGAAGGTATTGGATAGAATTGCGTTCGAAGTAAATTTTTGAAGGAACTTTAAACCACTGCATATTATTTCTACGTTTCCCTACTTTCTTGATGTTTAGAAGGTTAATAGCGCTCACGTTATCCCCAACAGAGTTGCGTCCGTATGAACCACATCCAAGTGTCAATGATGGGATGAAGGCATTGTAAACGTCACCGATACCACCGAAAGTAGACGGAGAGTTCCAAATAATACGCATTGCTTTGATTTCTGTACCAAATCGTTTAGCAAGTTCTTCGTCTTTTGTATGGATAGCTGCTGAGTGACCAAGACCATTGAACTCAACCATTTGACGAGCTTTCTTAAGTCCGTCTTCAGTATCTTCAGCTTTCAATACTGCGATGACTGGTGACAATTTTTCACGAGTCAAAGGCTCTTTTTCTCCTACTTCCTCACATTCTGCAGCCAAGATGTTTGTTCCTTCTGGTACTGAGAAACCTGCTTGTTCTGCAATCCATGTTGCTGGCTTACCAACGATGTCAGCGTTCAATTTTGCTCCAGCACAGTTCTTGCTATTTGCTTTTGCTCCAAAACAGAATTCTTCTAGGAGAGCTTTTTCTTTTTTGTTTACAAAGTAAGTATGATAAGATTTAAATTCTTCTACAAATTCATCATACACTTCTTTGTCAATGATAACTGCTTGCTCTGATGCACAGACCATACCATTGTCAAATGATTTAGACATAACGATGTCATGAGCTGCTTGACGAAGGTCAGCTGATTTTTCGATGTAGGCAGGAACGTTTCCGGCACCTACCCCAAGAGCTGGTTTACCACATGAGTAAGCTGCCTTAACCATGGCATTACCACCAGTAGCAAGAATTGTTGCAATACCATCATGATTCATCAACGCAGCTGTTGCTTCCATAGATGGTTCTGTAATCCATTGTACACAGTTTTCAGGGGCTCCAGCAGCAATAGCTGCATCACGAACAATTTGAGCAGCATGTGCAGAAGATTCTTGAGCTGATGGGTGGAAAGCAAACACGATTGGATTACGTGTTTTCAAAGCAATCAGTGATTTGAAAATAGCTGTTGAAGTTGGGTTGGTTGTTGGAGTGACACCACAGATTACACCAACAGGTTCAGCAATCTTCGTCAAGCCTGTAATTGGATCATCTTCGATAACTCCAACTGTTTTAACTCCGCGCATGTTATTCACAACATGTTCACAGGCAAAAAGGTTTTTGTCGCTTTGTCTTCAAATACACCACGACCAGTTTCTTCAATTGCGTGTTGTGCTAGAATACCGTGCGCATCAAGAGCTGCAACTGAAGCTTTCGCTACGATGTAGTCAACTTGTTCTTGGTTCAACTTGCGCATTTCATCAAGCGCAACCAAAGCTTTTTGTACTAGTCCGTCTACATGCTTTTCAGCAGCGAGTTGTTTTTGCTCAGGTGTTACAGTTTTTTTATCAGCCATATTTTCCTCCATAGCCTTTAAGGATTTTATCCTTTGTTAATTTTTTCACAAATTTATTATAACTCTTTTTTTATGTTTTGTAAACAGTTTCATAAACATTTCACAAAGAATTTTTGCGATATTGTGAAATTACTCTCAAATACATTATAGTATCAGCTTTTAACTAGATGATTGTGAAATAACAACAAAAAAATTTTTATTTCACAAGCCTAACAAACAGATGGAAAACGCTTTCTTGCTTTGTGTAAAAAAACCTCCTTGTCAGGAGGTCTTATTTTTGTTGAAAAACGCCTTGTTTAAAAGTCCCTTCATAAACGACTTCTTGTTCTGTTATTAGTTTCCCTTTTCCTTCAGCCTGACCGTTTACAAAATCTCCTTCGTAAGTCCAGCCTTCTTTGGATTGAAAGGTACCTTTTCCGTTGAAGGCTCCATTGTTGAAACCACCTGTATACTGGTCTCCATTTTGGAAGGTAATGGTACCTTGGCCATTCATTTTACCACGGACAAGACTACCATCGTAAACAATATTTCCATTATCGAGTTTTAAGACACCTTTTCCGGGAATATTTAGAAAAAAGACTAGTACCGCACAAAAAACAATCGTTACTGCGGCTAAAATCTCTAAATGAGAACGACTCAGATAGACATGATATTTCCCATAGAAATTCTTAAAATTCTCCATATTCACTCTCCTCTAAACGTTCTAACCACACTTGGCATCCCTCTTGAACACGCCGATAAGTCTCTTCAAAATCTCCTGTATACCAAGGATCTGGAACACTTTCAGATGCAAATAAGTGAATCTTATCTTGACAGTCTGCTGGACACATCTGACGTAAGTCAGAAACATTTGAAGCATCCATTCCGATAATATAATCAAAGTCTTCAAAATCTTCCTTACTAATCTGAAACGATGTTTTGCCTTTTTCATACGGAATCTGATACTGTTGAAAAATCCCTTGAGTGCCCTTATGAATCGGATTGCCATGTTCCCAAGAGGAAGTCGCTCGACTTTGGATTCCGTAGTTATCTGTCATTGATTTCATAACAAACTCAGCCATAGGGCTACGGCAAATATTTCCCAGACAGACAAAGACTAGTTTTTTCATCCCATTTCCTTTCTTCTATAGAAAAACGGGAGTTAGTAATCCCGTCTTATTTTTCAATTGCACCTTCGAGTGAAGCTGTTTCTTTAAGTGGTAATACGGTCTTGATAGCAGCTAGTTCAAAAGTCAAGTAAACTCCATCTAAATCAAGAACAATCGTTCTCTTCTCCGTATCTACTTCATCGACTGTTCCGTAAAGTCCACCGATTGTAATAACTTCATAGCCTTTTTGCAGTTTGTTTAAACTTTCCATACGTTTTTGTGCTTGTTTCTTTTGAGAGCGTTGCATAAAGAACATCAAGCCCAACATCGCTACAAGCATAATTAAAAATGTATATTGCGATTCCATTTTATTCTCCTTTGTCTTTTACATAGGACTACTATATCAAATTTTAGCTACTTTTACAAGATTGTACCTTGCTTTTCTAGTAAGAAAAAACCAGAGCTTGCGCCCTGATTTTTAGGATTATTTCAAGTTTTGAACGACTTTTACTAGATTTTCTACAGTAAAGCCATATTCTGCCAATACTTTTGGTGCTGGGGCAGAGGCTCCGAAGGTATCAATACCGAGAACGGCACCATCTAGTCCAACATATTTGTACCAGTTTTGAGTTGCACCCATTTCAACTGCGACGCGACGGCGAACTGCATTTGGAAGAATTTCTTCCTTGTATGCTGCATCTTGTTTATCAAAGACATCTGTAGATGGCATGCTGACTACACGGACTTTTGCTCCTTGACTAGCCAATTCTTTGGCAGCTGAGACAGCAAGATTAACCTCTGAACCTGTTGCAATCAAGATGGTATCAAAGTCTGATGCAGTTTCATAAACGACATAAGCACCTTTTGCAACCTTGTCGAAGTCTGTTCCCTCTTCCACAGTCAAGTTTTGACGTGTCAAGACAAGAGCAGTTGGTGTTTTCTCACTTGTCACTGCAAGGTACCAAGCTGCTTGAGTTTCACGCGCATCTGCTGGACGGAAAACATTTAGATTTGGCATAGCACGAAGACCTGCCAAATGCTCAACTGGTTCGTGCGTTGGGCCATCTTCACCAACTGCAATTGAATCGTGGGTAAAGACATAAGTCACAGGAAGACCTTGCAAGGCTGACAAGCGGACAGCTGCTTTCACATAGTCAGAGAAGACGAAGAAAGTTCCACCATATACACGAAGTCCACCATGAAGAGCCATCCCGTTCAAGATCGTTCCCATTGCAAATTCACGAACACCAAACTGAATATTACGGTTCAAGCGATTGGCATCGTCTTGAAGCCCATCTGTTTTGATGTAAGTCATGTTTGAGTGAGCTAGGTCAGCTGAACCACCCAAGAAAGTTGGTAACTTAGCTGCCACAACATTCAAGGCATCTTGGCTTGAATTACGAGTTGCTTGAGAGAAGCCATTCTCTAGAGCTGGGAAGTCCGCTGGAGTCACTTCAACTGGATCACGTCCATCGATGATAGCTTCTACTTCTGCTGCTAGTTCTGGATGAGCCTCTTTATAATCAGTAACTAATTTTGTCCAAGCTTCATAAGCTGATGCGCCACGGTCCGCAACATTTTCCTTGAAATCAGCATAAACTTGTTCTGGGATTTCAAATGGTTCATAGTCCCAACCAAGTGCTTGGCGAGTTGCTACAGTTTCATCTGCTCCAAGAGGAGCACCGTGTACAGCATTGGTTCCTTGTTTGTTTGGAGAACCGTATCCAATAACCGTCTTCACTTCAATCAAAGATGGTTTGCCTGAAGCCTTAGCTGTTTCGATAGCAGCTTGGATTGCTTCCAAGTCTGTTCCATCTTCAACCAAGGCAGTATGCCAACCATAGGCATTGTAACGGTCACGAACACTTTCTGTAAAGGAATCCTTTGTCTCACCATCCAAGTTGATGTCATTTGAATCGTAAAGAACAACCAACTTGTCTAGTTTTTGCAAGCCTGCATATGAAGCCGCCTCGCTTGAGACACCTTCCATCAAATCTCCGTCTCCACAGATAACATAAGTATAGTGGTCAAAGATATTGTAGCCTTCGCGGTTATATTTGGCTGCCAAGAAACGTTCTGCCTGAGCAAAACCAGTGGCAGTTGAAATCCCTTGACCTAAAGGACCTGTTGTAGCATCAATTCCTGCTGTATGGCCAAATTCTGGGTGACCTGGTGTTTTTGAACCCCATTGACGGAAGCTCTTGATTTCATCCATGCTGACATCTTCAAAACCAGAAAGGTGTAGAAGAGCATAAAGAAGCATTGAACCATGTCCTGCTGAAAGAATAAAGCGGTCACGGTTAATCCAGTTTGGTTGAGCTGGATTGATACGAAGTTGTTTTGTAAAGAGGCTGTATGCCATCGGAGCCGCTCCCATAACCACACCTGGGTGACCTGAGTTAGCTTTATTAATAGCGTCAATACCTAGGAAACGAATTGCATTAACAGATAGATTTGACATAGAATTTCCTTTCTATTTGAGGTGATTATTGAATCACACATTCTATTTTACTATTATATGAAAAAATACATAGAATAGCAATTAAACAATTCGACGCTAGATAAGTCTCGTAACTTCTACCCTCTGGTCGCCTGATAGTAGGGAAGTAAGCGCTCATAAGCTTCATCTAATTTTTCTAAAATCACTTCTAATGATTGATTTTCTATAAAAGAAACATCTGATTTAACCAACACTTTTCGGATTTCTTGACCGTCTATCTTCTCAACTAAGGCCTGACGAGTTTCTTCGTTCGCCTCCCACCGTTGACTTTGACCATTAGAGTAAGCTAGATAATAAATCCCTTTAACGATTGGAATTTCTAAAACTTTAGCCTGCTTGCCTAGAGTCTGCTCATCCTTCTTACGCTCAATGAAACTAACTTCTAGTGAGACTCCGAAATCAGAAGGACTTCCATATAAACGTAAGGCCATCATAGGTTCTGTCACTTGTCCGTCTCTCTGTAGATAAACCCAAAAATGTGGTCGCAAACGTTGCGCCTGATTCATCCACTGACTAGTCTGTTGGAGTTGCCATTCTGGATGGCTTGTTTGAAAGGCTTTAGCCAATTCTGTAAAAGCCTTTCGTGCCTCTTGACCTTTGTGGCGCAATTCCAGCATCTTCTCTCGCTCTGCTCCCGCTTTATCAGGATTACGGTACTGTAAACCAGCAAAGTCTAGATAGTCTCTTATCTTATTCAACATTAGTTTAATCTCCTCTAGCTAGCAAAAAATCAGGAGAACCCTGATTTTGCTTATTCTGTATCTACAACAACATAGCGATTTGGCTCATCACCCTCAGAGTAACTAGTCACGCCATCCATACGTGAAATAATACGGTGGATAATCTTGCGTTCACTATTCGACATTGGATCTGTTTGATGACTACGTCCTTCTTCTAAAACACGAGTCGCCAATTTTTGCGCATAGGTCTGCAAGACTTCTGCACGGTGTTCGACATAATCATTGACATTGATTGTAATGTAGAAGGTTCTTGAATAGCGGTTGTAAAGATAATTTTGAGCCAACAGTTGCAAGGCCTTCAAGACTTTACCATGGTAGCCAATAATACGACCTGGTTCGTTGGTGTCAATTTGTAGATTGATGCTACGACGGTTATAATCATTTGAAAGTGTGGCCTCAACATCCATGTCATCAATAATCGTTTGAACATAAGTCGTTACTTCTGTAGCTACTTGTTCAATATCAAAGCTCGATTCAATTTTTAACCCCAAATCCTCTAGCTCTTGTCTTTCAGTTTGCTCTACTTCATTTGCGACAGCAGAAACCGCTAATTCTTCTTGACTAGCTTCTTCAAGTTGTAGTTCATTTAAAATCTCAATGTGACCAGTTTCTTCTAAGATGGTGCTAGCATGTTTTTCATTTTTCAAGATTTCAGCCTTGACTTCATCAGAAACCCCTTGACCTTCTTCTTCAATCTTTTTAATTGCTTCTACAACATCCCCTAAATCAACGGTCGCTTCACTGACCGTTTTAACTGGTTCATTTTGTTCATTAATTTCTTTAGGAACACCCTTTACAGCTTGCTGATTTGCTTTAATGACAGTTATTTCACTAATAGCTTCAATGTCAACTTGGGCTGGTTTTTTACCAAATAAACCAAGAAATCCATTTTTTTCACGAGAAATGACTTTGATATGAGCCTTCATTCTTGGAATATCTAATTCTTTCAATCCTTTCTGGATTGCTTCTTCAACAGTTGAACCTGTAAATACTACCATTACCAGATTCCTCCTTATTATTTCGTTTTCTGAGCCTTTTTCTTGGCTTTTCTTTTTCTATTTTCCAAATCTTTCTGTGCCTGTACTACAGCCTCGCGCTCTGCGATAATCTTGAATGGATTGTTCAAGAAATAGGTTTGCAAGACTTGATAAGCATTGGACACTGTCCAGTAGAGGGCGACTCCACCTGGCGCATAAACTGCAAAGATAAAAATCAAGACTGGAATCCCATACATCATCGCAGTCGTAGCGCCATTTCGCTCAGACAAGGCTTTATTGGATAACCAAGTACTTAAAAAGGTAAATACTGCCGCTAAAATCGGAAGAATAAGGGTTGTATCCACACCACCAAGGTTAATCCATAAGAAATGACCTGTCTTTAAAAAGTCAACTCTTGATAGAGCTTGGAACAAGGCCAAAATAACTGGCATCTGAATCAGAATAGGCCAAAGCGAATCTGACTGTCTGACACCCATTTCTTTAAAGACTTTACGCATTTCCTGCTCTAGCTTGGTTCTACTTTCCATATCTCGACCTGGATATTGTTCTCGAAGCGCCTTAATGCGTGGTTGAGCTTCCTGCATTTTTCTAGAAGCTACCATTTGCACCTGAAAGACTGGCAAGAGCAGTGTACGAATCAAGACCGTAAAGAGAATAATCCCCACTCCGATACTGATATCAAACGATAAAAAGCGAATGATTTCCGCAAAGAAGTAAACAAATTTACTCCAAAAATCAGCCGATTCGGCTGTAATATCGCTAGTTGTCCCATTTGTTGCACAGGCTGTCATGATCAATAGAGACAGTCCTAGCAAACTAGTCAACTGTAGTTTCTTTTTCACTCCCATTTCCTTCCTGGTAAATCTTTGATAATTTTAATACGTGGAGTAGATTTTTCTCCATCTCTGCGTATCCCAAGGTTTCAACCCCTTTTCGAGCAATGACAACAAAATCGACGTTTTCTTCCAGACTCCCTTTTACATTCTGGATAATATGTCGGATTCGTCGCTTGATTTGATTTCTAGTGACTGCATTCCCCAGTTTTTTGCTAACTGATAGACCTACTCGAAAATGGTTTTTCTGGTTTTCTAGTTGGTAGACAACAAATTTGCGGTTAGCGAAACTTGTTCCCTCCTTGAAAATCGCCTTAAAATCTTTCTCTCTTTTTACACGAAAGTTTTTCTTCAAAACTCAACTCCATCTATTAAATTACTACTATTATACCATATTTTTCAAAAAAGCCAATCATAGCAAGGTTTTGGACAATTTCATCAGAAAAAGAAGCTGGAAAATCTCTTTCCCAACTTCTTGTACTAAATATGTTTTATAGTTTTGCTTATTTTTTCAAGCGTTCAACATCACGTGCAATCACAAGTTCTTCATCAGTCGGAATAACAAGTACACGGACCTTAGCTGCAGAGGTAGAGATATCTCCAGTCACACCAAAGACATTTTTCTCTGGATCTACATCACAGCCAAACCATGAGAGTCCCTCGATGATATCTTTACGTATTACTGCAGAGTTTTCACCAACTCCTGCAGTAAAGATAATAGCATCTGCACCATTAAGAACTGCAAAGTATTGACCAATATGTTTTTGAATGCGATCAACATACATTTCGTGAGCTAGAATTGCATCTTTGTCACCAACTTCAACGCCAGCTTCTACATCACGCATATCACTAGATTTACCAAAAATACCTTGTAAACCTGACTCACGGTTCAAAACATTAACCATATCTTCTGGTGTATTAAAATCATTTGTATGTTCCATAAGATAAGGAATAATAGCTGGATCAATATCACCAGTTCTTGTTCCCATCATCACACCTGCAAGTGGTGTGAATCCCATAGATGTATCAACAGATTTTCCACCCTTAACCGCAGTAATAGAACCACCATTACCGATATGACATGTGATTAATTTTAATTCTTCTATTGGACGCCCCAAAAGTTTTGCTGCTTCTTGAGCTACGAATTGGTGGCTAGTTCCGTGAGCACCATATTTACGAACTTTATTTTCAGTATAATATTTAGTTGGTAGTGGATAGCGGAATGCTTTCTCAGGCATAGTTGAGTGGAAAGATGTATCAAAAACAGCAACACTAGTTACGTTTGGCAATAATTCTTTGAAGGCACGAATTCCAGCCACGTTAGCTGGAGTATGCAATGGCGCAAGTAGACCCAATTCTTCAATTTGTGCCAATACATCACCTTCTACCACTACAGAATCCGTAAAGACTTCACCACCAGCAACAACACGGTGTCCAACACCTGTAATCTCGTCATAAGCCTTGATAATATCGAAACGAATCAAGTCATCAAGCAAAATTTTAACAGCAACAGTGTGATTTTCAATATCTGTAATTTCTTTTTCAGCACGACCATCAAATTTAACTGTTGAAATAGAATCTTTCAAACCAATCCGTTCAATTAAACCTTTAGCAAGAACTTTTTCCTCTGGCATTTGATAAAGTTGCCATTTTAAACTTGAACTTCCAGCATTAATTGCAATTGTTTTAGACATAAAGCTTCCCCTTTTTAAGCGTTTTCATCTATTATATCAAATCTCAATTCAAATTTCATGAATATTGACTCCAATTTTGAAACTTTTCTTTAAAGTCTACCAATTCCTGAGAGTCACGTAGATTATTTAGTGGATACACGAAAGGTTCTACAGCTTTTAATCCTTTCTTTTGTAGAACAAAAATAGCCTTAGAATTGCTATCTTGACTAAAGAGATTTTCTGGTAGTGTAATCATGGCTGCAAGTTGGGCATCCTCTTTCAACCAGCCTTTCAACAAATCACTTTGAGGGCTGGTCAACAAATCACTCGGAGCGAGAAAAATAGCGTATCCATCTGACTTGAGGTACTTAAGTCCTTGTTCCATGAGCAAGTGATGAGCGTAAGTATGTTCTTGGCTAGAAGCAACTTGATGGCGCGACGCAACGGCGTCATCAGGATAATAGCCAACAGGCAAGTCGCTGATGACCACATCACTTTCTTTGAGCATTTGTGGACGAACGGCATCTCCTTGGACAAAGCCAGCCTGCAAACCAATTACATCTGCCATACTAGCTGCCAAATCAATCAGCAAATCATCTACTTCCACTCCCAAGTAATCCACTTTCTTAGCAAGAGAGGTTAAGAAAGTAGCTCCCAGAATCCCCATGCCAGAACCCATTTCGAGGATAGTGATTTCCTCCTCTTTAAACAATTCCTCCACAATAAACACCAAAAGTAAAGCAATAGCATCTGGTGTAAACTGGTGATTGGCCTGCAAGGGTTCTGTTTGCCCAGCCTTCATCAAGAGAAACTGGTAGGTCTTGAGCCATTCTTCTTTGCGTAGCGCTAAACGCTTAAGGGCTTGATTGTTCTCCTTGACCTGCTCTAACTCAGTCTCACCATCCAGATAGATGCTGTTTTGCTCCACCAAGGCGTCATAAAAGTTAGTCGCCAAATCACTTTGGATGACTTGGACATTCTCTAGTAAATAGGTATAAGCTTGTTCAATTTTTTCAAAATCCATATTCCTATCTTATCAAATTTCCCTCTTTTTTTCCATCCTTATAGAAAAATCACTCCCTGACTAGGCGAGTGATTTTTGGGCTACTGTAAAAAAGAGTTCTGAATAATTTCCTTGAAACAGGTCTTCAGCGCTATAGAGGATCTGACTATGCATAGATGAAAAAGCATGCTCAATTAGCTGTTTTTCCAGTTCAGGCAATTCAAATCCATGATGGTTAGCCTCTGTCTTGGTAAAATCAGCAAGTAAAAGTTGTCCGTTTTCTCTCAGATGTTGATGAAACAGTGAGAGAGCGGCATCCAAATCAGGCATATGGTGAAGAACCCGACAAACAACAATGAGATCAAACTCTTGTTCCAAGGGATTTGCCAGTAAATTCTGCTCCAAAAACTGAATATTCTTGATTTCTTGCTGTTCCGCTTTCAAACGAGCTTGCTCCAGCATTTTCTCCGAAATATCCACCAATGTTACGGACTTGGTCTGCTTGGCCAGGGGCAAGGTTAACAGACCCGTCCCTCCACCGAAATCCAAAATTTCTTTGTCTGATAGAAGATCAATCTGTTTCTCGACTGCTTGACATACCAAGTTTGCAAGGAAAATATTTTTAGGGGAATCAAAGGTTTCTGCTTTTTGGTTAAAATCATGTTTCATATCTTTAGTTTAGCACAAAGTAGCTTGATTGGCTAGGAATTCTCTTTCTTTTCAACCTTCTCTTCTGATTTTTTCTTCTCTGCTTGATTACTTGAATCAGTCACTACCTTTTCCTTTTTATCCTTTTTCTCTTCTTTGATTTTGACTGAAGGAAATAGGAATTCATATTGACTATTAGGCGTACGAACCACTGTCGTCAAGCTTGTTTTCTTGTTTTGATAGCTTACTTGACCTAGATTAAAGACCTGTTCTCCACTTTCTTGCTCAGCTTTATCCTTGGTTCGTTTGGCCATAGCAAAAGCAATCAGCTTTTCTTTATTTAAAGCATAGTCTTGATAGTGAGCGACTTGTCGGTTCAAGTAAAATTGTAACAAAAGACTAAAGATGGCTGCTATGGTGACTGCATAGAGGAGAACACCTGCCTTAACTTTTTGCTTTTTCCACACGATAGATGAACTCCCTTTCTAAGCCTTTTTGAAACTGGAAACGAAAACGCACCAGTTGATTGTCCTCTGTAATCTGTGCGGATTTGAGGCCATAAACCATGGGTTGATAACCTCGTCCACTGGCATCGGTTTTCCGAAAATCGTCTGACTTGGACTTACCGATAGCGATGTCCTTGCCATCCTGCTTCATATAAATGCGATCGCCTTCTACTTTTTCGAACTGCGAACGATCTAATTCTGTCTCCAACTGGTCCACAAACAAGAGCCACTCCTTTTGCTCGCTTTGCCGCTGGTAGCGAACTTCTGAAATGAGGAGCTGACTCATGGCTTGAAAGAGAAGTAAGCTTCCACTGATGACAATGAGGGCAATCAGGGATTCTAACAGGGTAAAAGCCTTGATTTTATGGCTCTTTGATCGCCAACAACTGTTCTGAACCATGGTAGACCTCCAATCCCTTTTCACTAGAAAACACCTGAATCTCAACTCCATTTATGTTTACCTGATTTTGACCTGTCTGCAAGGCCATCTTAGCTACACGCAAGACCTCTTCCTTTTGCAAAATTTTTGCTTCTTCTTGTCTATTTTTCTGAATTTGTCCCAAAAGGAGGGTTGCAATGCTGGCAAAGATAGCTAAAGCAACCACTGCTTCCAGTAAAATCACTGCCCTAATTTTTTGTTTCCTTAACGCGTTTAATTTTCCCATTTCCTAGATATAATTGATAACGAATCGCTCCTTTACTGGTCTGAAATTCAACCTTAGCCAGGGACGAATTGCCCCCAGCTCGGTCAAATGTAATACTTTGTCCCGATGGTGCCTGAATTCCCTTAGGAACTGTCAACTTTTGACTGCCATTGCTAATCGTCTGTCCATCTAAGTTCAGACTAACCTTTTGCTGACTGGCTACACTGCGTTTTTGGGTTTCCCGATAGAGTTCTTCAAACTCCATAAAAAAAATCTGCTCCTCTACCGTCGCAAAAGTGGACTGTACAGAGCCTGACAAGCCCAAGGCAAGGATACTCACAAGTCCCAAAACCAAGAGACTTTCCAGCATGGTAAAAGCCTTAATCATTGACTTTACGATTTGCTCCTCCATTTTTATCATGGTATTCTTTATAAGCTTTAGCCTGTTCTTCCGTGATGCGTCCATCGTCTTTTAACTTTCTTAGGCTAGCATCTTCATTTTTATCCAAGCTATAAAGCTCTGCCTGGCTTTCCACCACCTTAACAACAGCAGCTTTTCCTTTGTCATTGACCGCCTCTTTTTGCTTGGTCAAATTAGGTACAAAGAGCAAGAGAAGCACGCTGATGATTAAAAGGACCACTAACATCTCTACCAGAGTGAAAGCTTTAATCTTAGCTTTTTTCAAGAATGTCATCATTTTTTTCATTTTAAAAATTTACCTCCATATTTTGATACATGGGCATGAGCATTGCCGCATAAAGTAAAACGATAATCAGTGCCACAAAGATAAAAACCAGTGGCTGCACCAAATTCATGGTGCGGTTGACTCGGGTAAAAAAGGCTTCCCAAGTTTTTTCAGCATAGATTTCCAACTCACTCCCCAGCTTGGACTTGACTTCCCCATACTCGATAATGAGACTCAATTCCTTCCTAAAGAAAGGATAGGTCCCTATCGTCTGAGAAAATTCCTGACCATTTTGTAGGGCTTGAGCCAAATCTCGACCGATTTCTTTAAAGAGCTGGGAACCTTGTTCACGCATCATTTGAAAAATCTGCGTCAGCTCCATTCCCTGTGAAATCATATTCCCCCACTCACGCGCATAATAGGCTGTCAAATAGGTCTGCACAAAGATTCCAAAAAAGGGAAGGCGTGCTAGGATAGAAAAGACGCGCATCTTAGAACTTCTTTTATAAAAAGTTAGTGCTAAAAGGGTAAGTACGGAAACAACACCTACCATGCCTAGAAAAATTTGTGGCAGATTACCGATAATTTGGGTAGCGATATTGCTACTATCCAGTTGTGGTAGCAGGTAATTCCGTAGTCCCAGCATAATTAAGAGAAGAAAACCCAGCAAAATCAAGGGATAGGTCGCTACTTCAATTAACTTTTTCTTGACCTTGGCCAGATTGTCTAGATACTCTTCTATCTTTCCCAAACTCAAATGGAGATTTCCATGAACTTCAGCTAGGGATAACTGAGTGACAATAGCACTTGAAAAGCCCAAACTTTCCATCATTTCTGAGAATGATTTCCCCTGAGACAAGCCTGTACGCATCTGGGTCACACACTGCTTGTCCAACAAGGCACTCCTATCTAAAAAGGAGATAGTCTCCACCAGATGAAAACCACTGGAAAAGAGATTGTTAAACAGGGTGATGATATTTTTTTGCTTAGCTGTAGCTAATTTTTTCCGTTTCAGACTGAAGACTTGTGATATGTCCATCTTTAAGAAGCTGGTCAATCTGTTCATTCCAGCTAGTTGGCTGGTGTTCTTGATAGTCTTTGTTTGCAAAGTCAACGATTCCTCCTCCCCCGATTAATCGCTGGTAGCAGACTCCTTGCAGAACAACTGCCAATTCTTCTTCACTCACACCCAACTCCAGCAGGCGCTCGTAAACACCTCGAATACTCTTGGCATGAATGGTTGAAAAGACTGTCGCACCTGTCAAACTAGCTCTGACTACTGCACGCGCCGTCTCGCTGTCTCGAATTTCTCCGATAATAAGGAGATCAGGCCGATGACGCAAGGAAAGTTTAATCAGATTTTCATAGGTAAGCCCGATTGCTTCGTTCAACTGCAACTGAAGCATGTCGTCCTGCTTGATTTCGACAGGATCTTCGATGGACATAACTTGCTGTCCTTTAAAGAGTGACTTGGCTAATTCGTGCATCAAGGTTGTCTTACCACTGCCGACTGGACCAGCAAAGAGATAGAGACCACGTTGCCTGTACTGCTTGCCCAATTCATCAATATCCTGAAACCAAAAATGCAAGTCCTGCTCCTCATCATGCAACAAGCGAATCACCAAACTCTCATGCCCTCGATAATCGCCTACAGTAGATAAACGTAAGGACGCCATCTTCTGGTCATAGGCATAATCACAGGAACCAAGTTGACTACGTCGCTTTTCTCCCACATTCATACCCGCTACAAACTTGAAGTGACTGATGACGGCCGCAAATTTTTCGAAATCATAGCAACCAATTTTACAACGCTCGTCTCCGACCCTCATATGAAGCTCATAAGCGTCTAGCTTAGGGACAAAATAAATATCTTGCGCCCCTTTTTTCCGAGCTGAACGAATGATTTCTTGTGCAATTTCTTGAACCATACTTACCTCCTCACCTATACTATTCGCAAAGATTGGGAAAAATAAAAAAAGCAACTCCAAAAAAGTTACTTTTTCTCTATTTTAATTTCATACGGCAAGAACGGTGCCTTTCCTTACCTGTTTGTTTTTCATAGCCTGGGCGTAGCTTTTCGTCTGGAATAACCTGCTCATCCTGCAAAAGAGCCAAAGAATGGTATTGTTGTAAATACTCATCACATTCATCGCACCAGCGTTGGTCTTCTGGATCCCAAAAATGGTCATCAAGTCACTTCTACTTTTATAAAGAGGGGATTCTTGTTCCAATCTAAACCAGCAAGTTTTATAGTATTTGAGAGCATCATAATACTGGTCAAATTTCTTACTAGCTACAATATCTTCTTCCCAGCCTTCTAAGAACCACCAAGGCTCAAAATCTCCGTACATTTCTATAACACGATACATATTCATTCATTCCTTTGTACCGTATATTATAACCAATTCCGCCAGACAAGGAAAGAAATATGCTCATCTCTTAATTTTTTGATAAAAAATCCAGCCATCTGATAGATAACTGAATTTCTATTTGCTTATATGATAAAAACTTTTTACTTATTAAGCTTCTGAGATATCGTTTTCAATAATGACCTTAATGACATGGTGGTCTGCTGCCTTACTGAAGACTTCATAAGCTTTTTCAATTTCACTGAGTTTGAAATAATGAGTTACCAATTTTTCTGGTTCAATCTTATGACTTTCAAGTGCTTTCAACAATTGTGGAGTTGTATTTGTAGATACCAAACCAGTTGTTACATTGATGTTGCGAATCCAAAGTTTGTCTAAATCGAATTCAACTGGTTTACCATGCACACCACAGTTGGCAACTGTTCCGTCTACACCGATAATCTTTTGACAAAAATCAAATGTTGCAGGAATACCAACAGCTTCGATAGCAACATCCACACCACGTCCATCTGTCAAATCATAAACTTCTTTAATGTCTTTTTCAGGGTCTGAAGAATTAACCTTATGAGTCGCACCAAATGATACAGCAGTTTCCAAGCGGTTATCATCTAGGTCCACCATAATCAATTTAGCTGGTGAGTAGAATTAATCTGCCACAGTATATTGAATCTAGAATAGTGCGTTATAGGTGCTAAAATGTTTCTATAAATTAATTTGACTTTCCTAATCGATTTGTTCAGATCTTATTTCATGTCACTATAAAAGAGAAGCCAATCCAACTTGTCCTGAATCAATAATAGATACGCTGCAAGCAGGTTCTACTTTCCTTTATAATAAAATTGTAATCCTTTTCATTTATTTGTTCAAGTTTTTGTGATTTTTTTAACTTTTTATTTACCGGTAAAGAAATATAGATAAAAAAACAGAAGCTAGTCTCTAACTCCTGCTTCCTCTCTTATGCTTGATAACGTTTCACACCATCTAGGTAGGTTGCTACCAATTCCAAATCTTTATCTAGTACAATAAAGTCTGCGTCGTAGCCTTCACGAATTTGGCCACAAACATCATCAATATGAACAGATTTTGCTGGGTTAAAGCTGGCCATCATAACTGCTTCGTGTGGAGAGGCAATGTTCCAGTCGACAACATTTTTCAAACCGTCCTTGAGTTTGAGGATAGAACCTGCCAAGTTACCTGTCGATTTGAGGCGTGCAGTTCCATTGGCAACTACAACTGGGAATTCTCCCAACATATAGTCTCCGTCTTCCAATCCACCAGCTGTCATACAGTCTGTGATAAGGGCAATATTTTCTGTTCCTTTTTGTTTGATAAGGATTTCGCAGGCTTTTGGATCCACGTGGTGACCATCACAGATCAACTCTGCATAGGTATGTGGTAATTGATACATAGCTCCAACCATACCCAGTTCACGGTGCGTCAACCCACGCATTCCATTGTAGGCATGTACCCAAACACTAGCCCCGGCATCTACTGCCTTTTTAGCTTCATCAAATGTTGCATCTGAGTGACCAAGAGCAACCGTCACACCTTCGCCCGTAACCGTACGAACAAAGTCTTCTACACCTTCACGTTCTGGTGCAAGGGCAATTTTATTTAGCAAGCCATTTGCTGCTTTTTGCCAAGCACGAAACTCATCCATACGAGGGTCTTTCATGTAAGCAGGATTTTGAGCCCCCTTGTATTTCTCTGTGAAATAAGGCCCTTCAAAGTAAATGCCACGAATTTTCGCTCCACTTGCTTCCTGGTAACGAGCACCTATATTTTCAGTTACCGCCAGCAATTGCTCATACGATGATGTCAAAGTGGTTGGTAAGAAGCTCGTTACCCCCATGCTGAGGAGTCCTTCACTCATGGTATGAAGGGTTCCTTCGATATTATTATCCATGACATCCACACCACCAAATCCATGAATATGGGTATCTACAAGTCCTGGAGCAATACTGTAGCCTGTATAGTCAATCACCTCAGCTCCTTCAGGAATCTGCTCTACATGTTTTCCAAACTTGCCGTCCACAAGTTCCAAGTAACCACCACGACGAACTCCGTGTGGGTAGAAAAACTGATCCGCTTTAATATAGTTAGGCATAATGTTAACCTCCTTAAAAGATTGATTCTACAATTTATTATGTCAATTACATTATAAACCTTTCTTTTTTATTTGTAAATGGTATAGACCTATTTTCTAGAGATATTTTAAAAGAGCTGGATTTCTCCAACTCTTCTCTTTTAAATACACGTTATTTTGATTTGACTGGTTTGTCTTGAGATGTTTGCAAGGCTGTAGCAATGGTATCTGCATACAATTTTGCTCCGGCTTCAATTTTGCTAGTGTCACTTCCAAAATGGACTTGGTCTGTTCCTGTCCAGATTTCTGGATGTTCCTTAGCAACTTGATTCCAATCTGCTATCGTGATATAAGGAGTCTTCTCTGCTAATTCTCTCATATAGGCAGCAGCCTTCTCAACGATTGCATAAGTCTCTTTTGTCTTATCCCCCTCATAAGGAGTCACCAAAACCATATGGTGTCCCTTAGGAAGATTTTTCACGATACTATCCCAATCTTCCTTGTAATTTTCAGGATTATTTACCCCAGTTGCAATAACCACCATCTTTGGTAGAAATTTATTCTGACCATTATTTAGCATAATTTCATTGGCGGTCTTAGTTGTTCTGCTAACTTGTGCATTAATCTGTGCTCCTGGAAGGGCTGTCTGCAGGGCTGTATTTGCCCTTAAAGCCACCGAGTCACCAATTAACATAGTGCCATCAGCAATTCCTAAACTATCAGCTTCTGCTCGTTCTGCCATCACCTTGGTCTGACCAATATTTGTTGCAGCTTGCTTCAAACCATTGACAGTCAAATCTGTCTCAAAAGCTCCCACTTGTGGTGCCAACAAAGTCACTAAGAGGACAATGAAGGCCAAGATTCCTGTACTTGTCGCAAGAATTGCGTGAATATAAGGTAGGGGACGAAGAGTTTGTAAAACAGGTGTGTTCTTTCCTGCAATCCAAGGTTCCAACACATAAAATGATAGGCTGGCAAAGCCATAAGAACAAATCAAAGTCAGTAACACAGCAAAAAGATTTGATGTCAGCTGTGAGAAAATGATATAGAAAGGCCAATGGAAGAGATAAACTGCATAGCTAGTATCCGCTAAGAAGCTGATAATCTTCGGTTCCTGTATATGAGGTGTCTTTTCATGTAAGACACGCGCTGCCAATATCATAGCAAGAGCTGCAAGACTGGCAAGCAAGAAGCCCATAAGATAGGCAAAAAGATAAGTGAATTTGACAAAGAAGGTCAAAATGAGTAAGAAGCCAAAACCTCCTCCCAAAACTAAAAGGGTCTTGCGTAAATCCCAAATTTTATCCAACTGCTTGACGAGGGAAGTCGTCTGACGAACGCCTACAATCGTTGCTAGGATACTTCCCAAAAAGAATGGATAGACATGAGTTAAACTGGAGAAGTAAACAGAGGAATAAGAGGTCACTAGAAAACTACCAATAAACATGGAGAAGAAACTAATCAAGAAGGCAGCAGCAGATAAGAGAAAGACCATCCCTCTCAACTGACCATTTGACCTAGACTGCTTGGATAAGAACCAAACTGCCAATCCCCAAAGAATATAGTAGTGTACCTCAACAGCCAAGCTCCAATTATGAACAAACAAATGTGGAATGAACTGAGATTCATAACTCCCACCTGTTAGAAGTTCATAGAAGTTGGTCATAAAACCTAAGACACCTGCAATCTGCCCCCCAATTCCAGCCACATAATCTTGCCGAACTAGGAAGGTAAAGGGCATGGTCACCAAGACCATCAAAACCACAGGTGGCACAATCCGATAAAAGCGTCTCCTAAAAAATCCAATCAAGTCAATCTCGTGATTCTTAGAAAATTCTTCGATGAGTAGAGCCGTAATCAGGAAGCCTGAAAACGTGAAAAAGACATCTACCCCGAAAAAACCTCCAGGAAAGATGGTCTGAAAGAAATGATACAAGAGTACCAGTAGTAAACCTGTAATCCTAATCAAGGAAAACCATTTAATGCGCATACGAGTCTATTCTTCCTTTCATTGTACTCTTTATTCTATCAAAAAAAGAAGAAAAATCCCAAGAGAAAACTTAGGATTTTTAGCTTATATCAATTCCATTTTAGAAATTACGACCTGACTTATTATAGCCATATTTTTCCACAAAGTACTCACGGAACTCCAAGAGATTGTCATCCATAATGGCTTGTCGAACTTGCTTCATCAGGTTAAGCAAGAAGTAAAGGTTATGGTAGCTAGTCAAGCGGATACCAAAGGTTTCATCAGCCTTGAGCAGGTGACGAAGGTAGGCGCGTGTATAGTTCTTACATGTGTAGCAATCACATTCAGGATCCAGTGGCGTAAAGTCCTCAGCAAACTGAGCATTTTTGACAACCAAACGTCCCTGACTAGTCATACAAGTTCCGTTACGAGCGATACGAGTCGGCAGGACACAGTCAAACATATCTACCCCACGAATCACTCCATCAATCAAGCTATCTGGCGCTCCGACCCCCATCAAATAGCGAGGTTTATTTTCAGGCAGCAGTTGAGTTGTAAAGTCCAAGACCGCATTCATCTCTTCGTGGGTTTCTCCCACTGCCAAGCCACCGATAGAGTAGCCTGGGAAATCCATGCTGACAAGGTCATGAGCCGATTGGCGACGCAAGTCTTCAAATCCTGCTCCCTGCACAATTCCAAACAAGCCTTGGTCATGCGGACGACGATGAGCATTCAAACCACGCTCAGCCCAACGGCTGGTACGCTCGATTGATTTCTTAACGTAGTCATAAGGTTGATAAAACTGGGGACATTCGTCAAAGGACATCATAATGTCTGAGCCCAGATTGTTCTGAATAGAGATGGCCTTTTCTGGTGATAGGAACATCTTGGAACCATTGAGATGATTTTTAAAAGTTACGCCTTCTTCTGTGATATTACGGCTATCAGCTAGAGAATAAACCTGGAAACCACCACTATCCGTCAAGATTGGCTGATCCCAATTCATGAACTTGTGGAGACCTCCTGCGCGTGCAATGAGTTCATCTCCAGGACGCAGCCAGAGATGATAGGTGTTTGACAGGATAATTCCCGAACCCATCTCCTTCAATTCTTCAGGTGACTGTGTTTAACAGTGGCTTGTGTCCCAACTGGCATAAACATAGGTGTCGGGAAGGTGCCGTGGGGTGTGATGATTTCTCCCAGACGAGCTCCCGTGTGTTTTTCTTTCTTAATCAAACGGTATTTGATTGGTGAATCTGACATTTTTTACCTCCGAAGCTGGGAAAGACAGTCCCAGTTCATACTTTTTACCCAAGGGCATACTGTATGATTTTATCAAAAAAAGCAGAAACTGTCACGAACTATGGTATAATGAGAGAATGAAATACCCAAAAATTGATTTAAAAATCATTCGTCTGCAGGCTAGACAATTTCAGGCTGAAAATCCCCGCCTCTTTCTCGTCTATCTCTTACCTAGCATGCTGCTCATCTTGTCTGGCTTCCTCAATCCCTTAGAGCGCATCAACGAGTCTATTTTAGAGCAATCTTTTTTAAGCGTGCTTGGTCATGTAACTCAAGCCTACCTTTTTCCACTATTAGTCTCCTTTATCGGAACCATACTTCTAACCAGTTCAGTCTATACAACCCTGAAACTCATCAAAAATCCTGATACAGAACTATCCGTCAAAAATAGTCTCACTCTCTTTAACGAAGAGCACTTTTCACAAACCTTTTTGACTCTTCTTCTCAAACATTTCTATCTCTTCTTATGGAGCATTCCTAGTCTACTTGGGATTTACTTCCTCTTTTACAGTAGCTTTCTAGCAAAGAAATTCGTTGTCCTTCATCCTGAGTTTCCTAATCTGGATCTCACATCAATTGAAACCGAACGTTTCCTCATGACCTTTGCTCTTTACTTTCTAGCAAGTATCTTCTTGATGATTGTCGGAAATAGTCTCTATATTCCACAATACTATGCCTATTCGCAGGTAGAATTTCTCCTCTGTGACACCCTAGACTTGGGACAAGTCAAACCAGGACAAGTCCTTCAAACCAGCCGTTTCCTGATGAAAGGTTACAAGTTCCAGCGTTTCGTCCTAGACTTACAACTCCTTCCTTGGTATTTCCTCAATTGGATTACCTTTGGGATTGCTAGTTTCTCACTCCTCCCCTACATTCAAATCAATAAAATAATTTTTTACCGAGCAATACTAGCTCGAAAACGTCCAAAAGCTTGAAGGTTTTCCCTCAAGCTTTTTTCTATCAATGAGTTTCTCCGCCTACCAACTTGAGATCCTGATCTCCATGTTCTATCATGGCGCCGATTGCCGCTTCTATCCCTCGCCTAATATCCACTAAACTCATAGCTGGAGTGGTCGGTCGATTCACCACCTGTTCCATCATATAAGGAATATGCATAAAACCTGCCTTAACCTGTGGAAATTTCTTTTCTACCAAATAGAGGGCCTGATACATCAAATGATTGCAGACAAAAGTCCCTGCAGTATTAGAAACAGAGGCTGGCAACCCCTCTTTTTTTATAGCTTGAACCATCGCTTTAATCGGCAAACTACTAAAATAGGCCGAGGCACCGTCTGGGCGAATGGGAAGGTCAATCGGTTGATTACCCTCATTATCTGGGATGCGTGCATCGTCTTGATTAATGGCCACTCGTTCAGGTGTCAAGCTAGATCTTCCACCAGCTTGGCCAATACAAAGGACAAAATCAGGTCGATAACAACTCATCTCTTCTTCCAATACTTGAGCCGATTTGTAAAAAACTGTCGGCAGTTCTAGCCAACGGACCTCAGCATCATGGATTTCAGCTGGTAAACCTTTAATGGCCTCCAAAGCTGGATTGACCTTTTCCCCTCCAAAGGGCTCAAAACCTGTCACTAATACTTTCATTTCTAACTCCTCAAAACCAATTCAATGAGACTTTTTTCTTAAAAACAAGTATAACATATTTCCCTTATTCTGGAGTGAAAAGGACTAGAGAGGCTAGGATTGATTTTTGAGTTTATTTAAAGAGTAAAATACTAATCAAGGCCAAAATAGCTGGTCCACCTTGCTTCAAAATAATTTTCTTATCTGCTGTAAGAGAACCATAAGCCGCAGCCCCAATCACAAATAAGATAAAAATAGTCACAATTTCTAAATTCTGTGAGAAATAAATCCCATAAAAGAGAAAGACTCCTAGCAAAGCATTATAAATCCCTTGATTTTTAAACAATGAATTTACTGACGGACGAGCCTGTTCTTCCTTGTCCATGTTAAAGACACGACTAGTCGCATCTGATTGCGTTGCAATACTTTCCAAATAAAAAATGTAAAAATGCTCCAAAGCAACAATCGTTGCTAAAATGATTGTAATAATTGACATATTTTCTCCTTAAATTTCTATATTTTCAATACCCCAAACCAATTTATTTAATAAACGGCTGAGTTCTGTTCTCTCAGACTCTGTCAAGATACTTTCCATCGCTTCCTTAACCTTAATATGTTGCAGAGGAGGATTCACCACTAACTTCTCCTTCGCATACTTCGTAGCCTCTACCAACACTTCCCGCTGATTTTCAGGATTGCGATGGCGCTCCACCAAACCTTCCTTTTCTAAAATCTTGAAATGTCGTGTCAAGGCAGCCGGATCAATCTTCAAACGATCCTGAACTCCCATTTGATTACAGGGAGAATTCTTCAACAAAAATAATAAAATCTGATACCGTGTCAAACTAATCCCAAGCCTTTTTTCAAACAATTGCGTACTCGCTTGCTCAGACAAGCGGAGTTGATAAAGTAAATCTTGAATCTCTAACATTTCTTCTCCCTTTTTATTGACTTATCAATAGTTGACTTATCAAGTATAATACAAAGTAAAATAAATTGCAAGAATCATGCTTGAATCATTACAAGACAGAAACTTCCCATTTTCCATTCATATTGATACTCAATGAAAATCAAAGAGCAAACTAGGAAGCTATCCGTAGGTTGCTCAAAGCACAGCTTTGAGGTTGCAGATAAAACTGACATGGTTTTAAGAGATTTTCGAAGAGTATGACAAATAAAAAACGAACGAGACTTACTTCCTATCACGAAAGCTAGATCTCATTCGTCAAAATGATATTACCAAGTCAGGTTTATCCATTCATTGAAACGTGAACGTGGTCATAGTGGTTTTCTGTTACGCTACCACGGTCTGGCATTGGGTTCCAAGTATTAGCTGGCCCATATTTGCTATCGAATGGAGCATAGAATCGTTGTTTCCAGATGATATAACTAATTCCACGGCTGGCCATGTTTTGAATAGCGTATTCCGCAATCTTATCCCCTAGTTCTGAGCTTTCTGGTACCATAAAGTCGATAGCCAAACCTTTTCCGTGATCTCCACTGTCTCCTGGACGGTAACCACTAAAGGATGTGATGCCAAACAAGTTAGCAATTTCTTCTTTAAAGGCAGCTGTTTGTGGTTGAAGGCCTGCATTTTCAGATTTTGCTACTGCCAGTCCAGCATAATCAGGCGCAGCTGGTGCAGCGTAAGTTGTTGAAACCATTTTCGTCTCTTCTGGTTGATAAGTAGAAACTGCTGTTGTAGCTTCATTTGATGAGGCTTCTTTTGCTTCTTCTGAACTTGTTGCAGTTGCTTCGATTGCTGTTTCTTCTGCTGGAGTTGTAGTTTCTTCCACTGTTGACTCAGCCTGAGGGCTTGCTTGTGTTTCCTGCTTCTCAGTTGGAATCGTTGCCTGAGAAACTGCTTCTGCAACTGCACTGCTTGTTTCGGTTGTTTGCTCCGCTGACGTTGAAGTATTTGTAGATGGTGCCACTTCTTCTGCAGTAATAACTGTCTCTGTAACTTCTGAACTTGTTACTACTTCTCTTGTACTTGTAGTTTCTACCGTTTTTGGAGCTTCTGCAATCGGTTGAGAAAGGTCTGCAACCTGAACAGTTTGATCATCAACGGTCACTTGATTGGTTGTCAAATCTGCTGTCGCAGTTGTCACTTCTTCACTAGAAGCCGCTTGAGGTGTTTGGATTTCAACTTCCGTTACTTCTTCTGCTTCATTGACAGTCGTTGTCAAAACAGTTTCTGGGAAAATCAAGTCCATATCCGTGATTTTATTTAAATTCGCAAGAACTGTGACATCTACACCCAAGGCTTCTGCAATTGTGCTCAAGGTATCACCATACTGAACGGTATAACTTGTTTGTTATCCGTTTTAGTCAAATCGTTTTGGATTTGCTCAACACTACGTGCAGTCCAAAGAACTTCTTCTGCTTGAGTTGCCAATACTGGGGCAAATGACAAGGCTACTGTTGAGGCTAATAATATTCTTTTCTTCATTCTTTCAAATTCCTTTCAAATGAGTACCTGTCTATCATAACACAAAAAATGCAGAAAAAAAGCCCTCTCGGGCCTATTTAACAGAACTGTCTATTCCTTGTAACAAACTCGGTTACTTGAAATAGTTTGTTAGGTCTCTGTCACAAAACTGACACAATCTTTTTATTGCTCAGCCTCAAAAATACGGGAAATATCTGCTAACGCTTGAATCCTGTGATTGCCTTCATAGGTCGACTCTAAAAAATTAATGCTTTGAATCCCACTATTCTGGGCAAATTCCACATCCAGAGTCCGATCCCCTATATAATAACTGTTATCAGGATTCAGCTGATACTTGTCTATCAGATAGTTAGCCGCTTCTGGACTTGGCTTCCGCGCAAAGCCACTCTGACTGGTTAAAATCTCTGTAAAATAAGATTCCAAACCCAAGTCTCTGAGAATGGTAAGAGCATTGTCTCCCTTATGAGTGTAAACAAACTGCTGAATTCCTGCTTGGTCTGCCCAAGCTAGCACATCACGCGCACCTGGCATCAAAACTACCTGAGCATTCTTCTCAGCCAGACTCTGGGCACGCACCTGATTTAGTACTTCCACATCTAGCTTTCGCTCTTCTGCCACCTGCACAAGCAAATCTTGCACAGAATACTTGAGGATAAACTCTCTCATATTCTCCTTATCATAAGGAATAGCAAACTGACCAAAAGTCTCCTCAATCCCTGATAAAATCGCTTCATAAGAGTCCAATAAAGTCCCATCTAAATCCCAAATAAAAGCTATTTTTTGCATTTCCTATCCTTTCAAGCTCATATAACGCTGGTAGCGGTAGCGTAGAAATAACCAGCGAAAACCATTATCCAGAAGGGTTCCGGCCCAAATACCAGGCAAGCCCCAACCAAGCACAATCCCCATCAGATATCCTGTCCCAATGCGGATACACCACATCCCTATACTTGTCGCATAAAAGGGAAGGCGAGCATTCCCCAAGCCCTGCCAAACAGCCGTATAGATGACTGTTCCTATCGTCATAGGGGACCCTAGTAGTGAAAAAAGTGCCACCAAAACACTAGCTTCAACCGCAACAGGATCAGTCGTATAGAGATGAGTCAGTGGTATCCCTAAGGCATAGATGCTAAGTGTCAAGGGTAACATGAGAAGTAGAGAAAGCCAAAAGGTTTGCTTGCTCAAACTAGCTACTCTTTTCCAATTATCCTCTCCAACTGCTCGGGCCACCAGCATGACCGTTGCCGTAGAGACACCAAAGGCAGGCATATAGTTAAACTGGGTCAAGACTTCTCCGATTGCATTTCCAGCCACTGCCTCCGTTCCAAAAGAAACGACCAAGGCAATAATAACGACATCCCCAGCCCGCATCATAAGCCGCTCTCCAGCTGCTGGAAAAGCCAAGGTCAATAGTTCCTTATCTAAGGTAAAAGTCAGTTTCTCAAAAGGCAACTTTAATTGCGACCATAAAATCACAAGACCAACCAAACGAGACAGAATAGTCCCCCAAGCAACACCAGCTATCCCCATATCGAGGACAAAAATAGCTAGACTTGAAAAAAGAATATTCAAGGCATTGGAGAAAAGACTCACATAGAGAGGCAAACGTGGATTATGCGTTGCACGAATCAAGGCACCCAAACTAGTCATTAAGCCCAAGAGAACAATCGATCCGCCTACCAAAGATAGGTAGAGTCCACCACTCTCAGCCACATCTCTCTCCGTCCCCAAAAGTCCTATCATCTCTGCCCAGCGAAGATGGATAAAGCTCCTAAAAGGAAACTTAATAATAATGTAATCTTCAAGGCCTCAGTCACATGATAGGCTAACTTAGACTGATTCTTCTGCCCTAAACTTTTTGAAATAACACTGGAAATAGCAGCTCCCAGAGCGATGAAAATCGCCTGATAAATGGTGATAATATTACCTGCTACTGATACGCCTGAAATGGCTATCAATCCTAAATGAGCAACCAAATAACTGTCCACCATCCCCATGAGCATCTGCAAAAAGTTTTCGCCCATAGCTGGCAAGGCAATATTCAGAATGTCTTTATTTTTCTTAAACAATCCTTCCTCCTGATGAAAAGAAACTCAGTTGGTTTCCCAACCGAGTTTACTCCCTCTGTCTTAAAGTCCTAGATAAGCCTCAACCGCTGCTTTCATATCAGCAGCTGCCACTGTTGTCTTGTGACGAACTGGAGCTGTTTCAAGTCCATCAACTGCCGGTGGCACAGTCACTCCTGAGATTTCATGTAATTGAGCCAAGGCTTCAAAGTCAGACAAACCAACTTTCCCTGTTACAGCTTCTACTGCAACTACTGGGAACTTGTATGGACTAGCTGTTGAAGCAATTACTGTCTTAGTCGCATCGCCAGTAGCAGATTGGTATTTCTTATAAACTGCTGAGGCAACTGCCGTATGTGGATCCTCGATATAAGAATCTGACTCATAAACGCGCTTGATTTCTGCTGCCGTTTCTTCCTCAGTAGCATATTCAGCTGCAAAGAGGTCCAAAATCTCTGCATCAAAGTCTGTCAACTCATATTGTCCTTGTGTATTCAAGGCATTCATGAGTTCAGCTGTCTTAACTGCATTATTCCCCAAAAGATGGAAAATCAAACGCTCTAAGTTTGAAGATACCAAGATATCCATAGATGGGCTAGTTGTCACCTTAAACTCACGTTTCTTGTCGTAAACACGTGTCTTGAAGAAGTCTGTCAAAACATTGTTGTCATTTGAAGCACAGATCAATTTACCAACTGGAAGACCGATTTGTTTGGCATAAAAGGCAGCCAAGATATTTCCAAAGTTTCCTGTTGGTACTGTGAAGTTGACCTTATCACCAACCACAATCTCACCAGTCTTGACCAACTGAGCGTAGGCATAAACATAATAAACAATTTGTGGTACCAAACGACCAATGTTCATCGAGTTAGCAGATGAAAATTGCAACTTGTTGGTAGCCAATTTTTCACGAAGAGCCACATCGTTAAACATGTGCTTCACATTTGTTTGCGCATCGTCAAAGTTACCATCTATAGCGATAACATGAGTATTGTCACCAGTCTGAGTGGTCATTTGCAACTCTTGAACCTTGCTGACACCGTCCTTTGGATAAAAGACGATAATCTCAGTACCGGGTACATCTGCAAATCCTGCCATAGCAGCTTTCCCAGTATCACCAGATGTCGCTGTCAAGATGACAATCTTATTTTCCAAACCATGTTTCTTAGCAGCAGTCGTCATAAAGTATGGTAAGATAGACAAGGCCATATCCTTAAAGGCAATCGTTGAGCCATGGAAAAGCTCCAAGTTATATTGCCCATCTAATTTCACCAAAGGCGCAATAGATGGAGTATCAAATTTACTATCGTAGGCATTGTTGATACAGTAGTCCAACTCTTCAGCTGTAAAGTCATCTAAAAATGCTGACAAAACTAACTTAGCAACTTCCTGATAAGAAGCATCTTTCAATTTGTCAAAGTTCAAATCTACCTTTGGATAAGTTACCGGTGTAAACAAACCACCATCCGTTGCCAAACCTTGCAAAATTGCTTGGCTAGCCGTTACTGTATTGTTGGCATCACGCGTTGATTGATAAACTAATGTCATTACTCTCTATCCTTTATCTATAGTCTCTTCCATTATATCATGATTTTTCAGAAAATTCTCGCTTTATAAGAAAAATTATAGATTCAATTATTCTTTCAATGGCTGTAAGTAGGTCATTTCTTGCTTATTTCTCATCTCCAGTCCTTCCTCAGCTAACAGGAGTAAGTCTTTGGAAAATTCAATAATCGCAGTTTCTTCCTCATCTGTAAGCTTTTTCTTAGAAAATTGTCGTCTTAAAAACTTGTAATTACGACCAAATGCTTCAAAGAAAGATGCTGTTTCTAAGTAAGCCTCTAACTTATCTAAATTAACCAACAACCCCAAGTGAAAAGCTGCTGAAGCGAAAGTTCTATCTAGAGGCTGAGTACACACACTACGAAACTCGACTGTTCCACGAGTCGTTAAGTCTTGGTACTGGTAACTACGATGAGTTTCAAAATCCTTCTCTTGAGGGTAAATAAGAATCTCATCCCCATTAAGAGCATATGCTTGAATTTCAGATGTAGCCAAATAGCCCCTAGCCTGAATCGGATAAAAATAATAGGTTTGCCCATCACGTTCCGCAGTAAAAATTGCAGAATGATCTAGATAGTCAAAAAAATCGTCTTCATCTTTAAAGAGTCTAGCATTGACACCGACGTTCTCTGGATAGATACCATGCATAGATTCTTCCCAGAAAATATCCCTTGAAACTTTCGTATCCCAATCCTCACCTGAAAACTCAGAGTTTGCAAATAAATAAGCCTTAACTGCTTCAATTTGGGTAAAAGCATTAATGACACGTAAGTAGTTAAACTTTGAAACATCCAGTTGAACCTGACTCCCACAAATAAACGCTCCGTATTCAGGGAATTGATGTAAGTCTGACTTAGTCACATTTCTACTCAAATTCAAATAGTCCATCAACATCTGATAGCGTGGGTAAGCCACTGGACAATTCTCATTTTTATCCCAGTTGGGATGAATACCACAGCCAACAATAGCATGATTTGATTCAGCTAACTTCTTCTGGATTACTTTCATATAAATATTAAAACGTTCTTCAACCTCTTGTATCGTTTCAGCCTTACCAAATGCAAACTCAATCGTAGTATAGGAAACTTCAAATAAAATAGCATCCTGACTTACTGGATCCACTAACTGTATAGGATTTCCAAAATCATCAACCTTTTCGATAGTAAAATCCAAAGAAGAAACTAAATATCGGAATAAGTGCTTGATAACTTCAACATCTGTAGTATCCCCTTCCAAGTTTACAACAGGATATTCCAGCTCAATCCCGATAAACAATTCAGGATTTTCTTTAATATTTTTCAAATACCGATATTTTAATAAATCGATAGAACGAGACATACTTCCCTACACTTTCATAATATAAATAAAATTTGAATAACTACTATTATACCAAAAATGATACAAAAAAGGAACGAAGATTTACAACGTTCCTTAACTCTATACTATACCGGCGGCCGGGGTCGAACCGGCACGTCCTTGCGGACACTGGATTTTGAGTCCAGCGCGTCTGCCAATTCCGCCACGCCGGCAAATAGTAACTGGGGTAGCTGGATTCGAACCAACGCATGAGGGAGTCAAAGTCCCTTGCCTTACCGCTTGGCTATACCCCAATAATATAAAATAGGCGAGTGATGGGGATCGAACCCACGCATGCCAGAGCCACAATCTGGTGTGTTAACCACTTCACCACACCCGCCATAATTTTATTAACACGGGCAGTAGGAATTGAACCCACACTGAAGGTTTTGGAGACCTTAGTTCTACCTTTAAACTATGCCCGTAAAATGGAAGGGGAGGGATTCGAACCCCCGAACCCGAAGGAGCGGATTTACAGTCCGCCGCGTTTAGCCTCTTCGCTACCCTTCCAAAATATATAAATGGCGCGAGACGGAATCGAACCGCCGACACATGGAGCTTCAATCCATTGCTCTACCAACTGAGCTACCGAGCCTTATTGCGGGAGCAGGATTTGAACCTACGACCTTCGGGTTATGAGCCCGACGAGCTACCGAGCTGCTCCATCCCGCGTTAATAAAAAGGAGGATGTGGGATTCGAACCCACGCACGCTTTTACACGCCTGACGGTTTTCAAGACCGTTCCCTTCAGCCGGACTTGGGTAATCCTCCAAAATAGTTTATACGGGAACAAGCCCGTGTCCTCTTAATGAAAAGATAAATGGACTAAACACTATGGGCACGAGTGGACTCGAACCACCGACCTCACGCTTATCAGGCGTGCGCTCTAACCACCTGAGCTACGCGCCCAAGTTAAAAACTTGGTACAAAGAACAAATTTCAAAGCGGGTGACGAGAATCGAACTCGCGACAACAGCTTGGAAGGCTGTAGTTTTACCACTAAACTACACCCGCTAAAATGGGAGTTAACGGGATCGAACCGCTGACCCTCTGCTTGTAAGGCAGATGCTCTCCCAGCTGAGCTAAACTCCCTAGAGCTAAGCGACTTCCATATCTCACAGGGGGCAACCCCCAACTACTTCCGGCGTTCTAGGGCTTAACTTCTGTGTTCGGCATGGGTACAGGTGTATCTCCTAGGCTATCGTCACTTAACTCTGAGTAATACCTACTCAAAATTGAATATCTATTCAAATCAAGAAAACCGTTCGCTTTCATATTCTCAGTTACTTTGGATAAGTCCTCGAGCTATTAGTATTAGTCCGCTACATGTGTCGCCACACTTCCACTTCTAACCTATCTACCTGATCATCTCTCAGGGCTCTTACTGATATAAAATCATGGGAAATCTCATCTTGAGGTGGGTTTCACACTTAGATGCTTTCAGCGTTTATCCCTTCCCTACATAGCTACCCAGCGATGCCTTTGGCAAGACAACTGGTACACCAGCGGTAAGTCCACTCTGGTCCTCTCGTACTAGGAGCAGATCCTCTCAAATTTCCTACGCCCGCGACGGATAGGGACCGAACTGTCTCACGACGTTCTGAACCCAGCTCGCGTGCCGCTTTAATGGGCGAACAGCCCAACCCTTGGGACCGACTACAGCCCCAGGATGCGACGAGCCGACATCGAGGTGCCAAACCTCCCCGTCGATGTGAACTCTTGGGGGAGATAAGCCTGTTATCCCCAGGGTAGCTTTTATCCGTTGAGCGATGGCCCTTCCATACGGAACCACCGGATCACTAAGCCCGACTTTCGTCCCTGCTCGAGTTGTAGCTCTCGCAGTCAAGCTCCCTTATACCTTTACACTCTGCGAATGATTTCCAACCATTCTGAGGGAACCTTTGGGCGCCTCCGTTACCTTTTTAGGAGGCGACCGCCCCCAGTCAAACTGCCCGTCAGACACTGTCTCCGATAGGGATCACCTATCTGGGTTAGAGTGGCCATAACACAAGGGTAGTATCCCAACAACGTCTCCTTCGAAACTGGCGTCCCGATCTCTTAGACTCCTACCTATCCTGTACATGTGGTACAGACACTCAATATCAAACTGCAGTAAAGCTCCATGGGGTCTTTCCGTCCTGTCGCGGGTAACCTGCATCTTCACAGGTACTAAAATTTCACCGAGTCTCTCGTTGAGACAGTGCCCAAATCATTACGCCTTTCGTGCGGGTCGGAACTTACCCGACAAGGAATTTCGCTACCTTAGGACCGTTATAGTTACGGCCGCCGTTTACTGGGGCTTCAATTCATACCTTCGCTTGCGCTAAGCACTCCTCTTAACCTTCCAGCACCGGGCAGGCGTCACCCCCTATACATCATCTTACGATTTAGCAGAGAGCTGTGTTTTTGATAAACAGTTGCTTGGGCCTATTCACTGCGGCTGACTTAAAGTCAGCACCCCTTCTCCCGAAGTTACGGGGTCATTTTGCCGAGTTCCTTAACGAGAGTTCTCTCGCTCACCTGAGGCTACTCGCCTCGACTACCTGTGTCGGTTTGCGGTACGGGTAGAGTATGTTTAAACGCTAGAAGCTTTTCTTGGCAGTGTGACGTCACTAACTTCGCTACTAAACTTCGCTCCCCATCACAGCTCAATGTTATAGATATAAGCATTTGACTCATATCACACCTCACTGCTTAGACAGACTCTTCCATTCGTCTGCTTTAGTTAGCCTACTGCGTCCCTCCATCACTACATACTCTAGTACAGGAATATCAACCTGTTGTCCATCGGATACACCTTTCGGTCTCTCCTTAGGTCCCGACTAACCCAGGGCGGACGAGCCTTCCCCTGGAAACCTTAGTCTTACGGTGGACAGGATTCTCACCTGTCTTTCGCTACTCATACCGGCATTCTCACTTCTATGCGTTCCAGCACTCCTCACGGTACACCTTCATCACACATAGAACGCTCTCCTACCATACCTATAAAGGTATCCACAGCTTCGGTAAATTGTTTTAGCCCCGGTACATTTCGGCGCAGGGTCACTCGACTAGTGAGCTATTACGCACTCTTTGAATGAATAGCTGCTTCTAAGCTAACATCCTAGTTGTCTGTGCAACCCCACATCCTTTTCCACTTAACAATTATTTTGGGACCTTAGCTGGTGGTCTGGGCTGTTTCCCTTTCGACTACGGATCTTAGCACTCGCAGTCTGACTGCCGACCATAATTCATTGGCATTCGGAGTTTATCTGAGATTGGTAATCCGGGATGGACCCCTCACCCAAACAGTGCTCTACCTCCAAGAATCTTAATGTCGACGCTAGCCCTAAAGCTATTTCGGAGAGAACCAGCTATCTCCAAGTTCGTTTGGAATTTCTCCGCTACCCACAAGTCATCCAAGCACTTTTCAACGTGCCCTGGTTCGGTCCTCCAGTGCGTCTTACCGCACCTTCAACCTGCTCATGGGTAGGTCACATGGTTTCGGGTCTACGTCATGATACTAATTCGCCCTGTTCAGACTCGGTTTCCCTACGGCTCCGTCTCTTCAACTTAACCTCGCATCATAACGTAACTCGCCGGTTCATTCTACAAAAGGCACGCTCTCACCCATTAACGGGCTCGAACTTGTTGTAGGCACACGGTTTCAGGTTCTATTTCACTCCCCTCCCGGGGTGCTTTTCACCTTTCCCTCACGGTACTGGTTCACTATCGGTCACTAGGGAGTATTTAGGGTTGGGAGATGGTCCTCCCAGATTCCGACGGGATTTCGCGTGTCCCGCCGTACTCAGGATACTGCTAGGTACAAAGACTATTTTAAATACGAGGCTATTACTCTCTTTGGCTGATCTTCCCAAATCATTCTTCTATAATCTTTGAGTCCACATTGCAGTCCTACAACCCCGAAGAGTAAACTCTTCGGTTTGCCCTCCTGCCGTTTCGCTCGCCGCTACTAAGGCAATCGCTTTTGCTTTCTCTTCCTGCAGCTACTTAGATGTTTCAGTTCACTGCGTCTTCCTCCTCACATCCTTAACAGATGCGGGTAACAGGTAGTACCTGTTGGGTTCCCCCATTCGGAAATCCCTGGATCATCGCTTACTTACAGCTACCCAAGGCATATCGTCGTTTGTCACGTCCTTCTTCGGCTCCTAGTGCCAAGGCATCCACCGTGCGCCCTTATTAACTTAACCTTATTTTTTTGACCTTTCAGTCATAAACTCTTATTAATACTACAGCGTTTTTCGGTTTATTTTTCTTGTTACTATTTGATATAGATATTCAATTTTTCAATGTGCATTACTTGGTGATCTCTCACCAATGGAGCCTAGCGGGATCGAACCGCTGACCTCCTGCGTGCAAAGCAGGCGCTCTCCCAGCTGAGCTAAGGCCCCCACAAGACCTCTCAAGACTAAACAAGACCAATGCGCAGTTCCTTTTCCTTAGAAAGGAGGTGATCCAGCCGCACCTTCCGATACGGCTACCTTGTTACGACTTCACCCCAATCATCTATCCCACCTTAGGCGGCTGGCTCCTTACGGTTACCTCACCGACTTCGGGTGTTACAAACTCTCGTGGTGTGACGGGCGGTGTGTACAAGGCCCGGGAACGTATTCACCGCGGCGTGCTGATCCGCGATTACTAGCGATTCCGACTTCATGTAGGCGAGTTGCAGCCTACAATCCGAACTGAGACTGGCTTTAAGAGATTAGCTTGCCGTCACCGGCTTGCGACTCGTTGTACCAGCCATTGTAGCACGTGTGTAGCCCAGGTCATAAGGGGCATGATGATTTGACGTCATCCCCACCTTCCTCCGGTTTATTACCGGCAGTCTCGCTAGAGTGCCCAACTAAATGATGGCAACTAACAATAGGGGTTGCGCTCGTTGCGGGACTTAACCCAACATCTCACGACACGAGCTGACGACAACCATGCACCACCTGTCACCTCTGTCCCGAAGGAAGCTCTATCTCTAGAACGGTCAGAGGGATGTCAAGACCTGGTAAGGTTCTTCGCGTTGCTTCGAATTAAACCACATGCTCCACCGCTTGTGCGGGCCCCCGTCAATTCCTTTGAGTTTCAACCTTGCGGTCGTACTCCCCAGGCGGAGTGCTTAATGCGTTAGCTACGGCACTAAACCCCGGAAAGGGTCTAACACCTAGCACTCATCGTTTACAGCGTGGACTACCAGGGTATCTAATCCTGTTTGCTCCCCACGCTTTCGAGCCTCAGCGTCAGTTACAAGCCAGAGAGCCGCTTTCGCCACCGGTGTTCCTCCATATATCTACGCATTTCACCGCTACACATGGAATTCCACTCTCCCCTCTTGCACTCAAGTTAAACAGTTTCCAAAGCGTACTATGGTTAAGCCACAGCCTTTAACTTCAGACTTATCTAACCGCCTGCGCTCGCTTTACGCCCAATAAATCCGGACAACGCTCGGGACCTACGTATTACCGCGGCTGCTGGCACGTAGTTAGCCGTCCCTTTCTGGTAAGATACCGTCACAGTGTGAACTTTCCACTCTCACACTCGTTCTTCTCTTACAACAGAGCTTTACGATCCGAAAACCTTCTTCACTCACGCGGCGTTGCTCGGTCAGACTTCCGTCCATTGCCGAAGATTCCCTACTGCTGCCTCCCGTAGGAGTCTGGGCCGTGTCTCAGTCCCAGTGTGGCCGATCACCCTCTCAGGTCGGCTATGTATCGTCGCCTTGGTGAGCCGTTACCCCACCAACTAGCTAATACAACGCAGGTCCATCTGGTAGTGGTGCAATTGCACCTTTTAAGCAGCTATCATGCGATATCCACTGTTATGCGGTATTAGCTATCGTTTCCAATAGTTATCCCCCGCTACCAGGCAGGTTACCTACGCGTTACTCACCCGTTCGCAACTCATCCAGAGAAGCAAGCTCCTCCTTCAGCGTTCTACTTGCATGTATTAGGCACGCCGCCAGCGTTCGTCCTGAGCCAGGATCAAACTCTCATTAAAAGTTTGAGTTCTCACTCATTTCTGTCACTGACAGATTTATTGTTTTTTTCATTGTTCAGTACTACAACAGTTGTTGTAGTGCCCTGCACATTGGTTCGTCTTGTTCAGTTTTCAAAGGTCTTTGTCACTCACTTCTCTCAAGCGACAACTATATTAGTATATCACAGTCGCTTTCGCTTGTCAACACTTTTTTCAAACTTTTTTAAGTTTTTTTGAAACTTTTTTTCATCAAGTGTTCCAACCGCAATATACCATAGTCCGTACGGGATTCGAACCCGTGTTACCGCCGTGAAAAGGCGGTGTCTTAACCCCTTGACCAACGGACCAGAGTTGTTATTTTCAACTCTTACTATTATACAGCCTTTTTGGTTTTTGTCAACTACTTTTTTAAACTTTTTATAAATTTTTCAATTCTTTTCAAGTACAGTTTTTCAAATTATAGTAAAAAGAGCCAGAATTACACTGACTCTTCTATTGTTCATTAAACTTAGAAGCACGTTCTTCTCCCCACCAATAGGGGATTAGTTCTGTGACTTTAACTATTTTTCTTATATTATAGTCCATCATGAATTCTGCATCTTTATTTTCAGTATTAAGCTCTAAAAGGAATTCTCTACAAGCACCGCAAGGCATGGCTGAACTTCCACCATAAGGTGGTTTGTCTCGAAAAGCTAATACTTTCTTAACCTTAGTTTGTCCTGAGAATTGGTACATATTAAAGAGGGCAGCTCGTTCTGCACAGAGATGGAAAACACCACAGGTTCCCTCCATACAGAAACCTGTAAATATTTGCCCATCTTCTGCTTCTACTGCAGCTACCACATGGTTGGCATAAACAAAGTCTGATACTTCATGTGGATTGTATAGTTTCTGTGCTTCTTCGTACATCTTTTCCCAGATGTCCATTGTTGCATCCTTCTTATTTAGAGATTTCTTTTAACATGTTTTCGATATGCTGAATTGATTTTTCACGTCCAAGCAAGAAAATTGTATCTGGCAATTCTGGCCCATGCATTTCACCTGAAACTGCGATACGAATAGGCATGAAAAGATTTTTCCCTTTAATACCTGTTTCTTTTTGGACTGCTTTAATTTGTGGGAAGATATTCTCTGTCACAAATTCATCATCTGTCATCGCTTCAAGTTTTGCTTTGAAGGCTTCAAGAACTGTTGGGACTGTTTCCCCCGCCATGACTTCGCACTCTGCTTCTGTCAATTCTGGGAAATCTGAGAAGAAGAGATCTGTCAATGGAATAATTTCATCTACTGATTTCATTTGTGGTTTATAGAGCTCAACCAATTTTTCAGCCTTGTCAGTTAAACGGCCCGCTTCTTCTAAGAATGGTTTTGCCATCTCAAAGATAGTTTCTAGGTCTGCATTCTTGATATAATCATTGCTCATCCAGTCCAGTTTCTTCTGATCAAAGGCTGCTGGTGACTTGCTGAGGCGGCTTTCATCGAAAAGTTTAATGAGTTCTTCACGAGAGAAAATCTCATCTTCGCCACCTGGGTTCCAGCCAAGAAGAGCAATAAAGTTAAAGACTGCTTCTGGCAAATACCCTTTTTTACGGTAGTCTTCAATAAACTGAAGAGTATTAGTATCACGTTTAGACAATTTTTTCCCGGTTTCAGAGTTGATGATTAAGGTCATGTGACCGAACTCTGGAGCTTTCCAACCAAGGGCTTCATAAACCATAAGCTGTTTTGGTGTATTAGCAATGTGGTCATCTCCACGGATAACATGAGAGATTTGCATATCGTGGTCATCGATGACAACGGCAAAGTTGTAAGTTGGGTAACCGTCTTTCTTTTGAATAACCCAGTCACCACCGATATTGCCACCTTCAAATTCGATATCGCCTTTGACCATATCATGCCATTTATAGATACCTGACTCATTGACAGCCAAACGAACAGTGGGGATAATTCCTGCTGCTTCACGTTCTGCGATGTAAGCTGCTTTTTCTTCTTCACTCATACCAAGGTATTCATTGATGTAGCGAGGCGTTTCACCAGCTGCTTCTTGGCGTTCGCGTTCAGCTGCCAACTCTTCTTCTGTAACATAAGATTTGTAGGCTTTTCCTTCAGCTAACAGTTGGTCAATGTATTTGATACAAGTCCAAACGCTCAGACTGGCGGTAATTTTCATGTGTTTCTGGGCTTTCATCCCAATCCATGCCTAACCAACGAAGGTTTTCAAGCTGTGAACGTTCTCCATCCTCGACATGACGTTTACGGTCAGTATCTTCAATACGAATGATAAATGTTCCACCATGATGGCGTGCGTAAAGGTAGTTGAACAATGCTGTACGGGCATTCCCGATGTGTAGTAGTCCTGTTGGACTTGGTGCGTAACGTACGCGGATATCTTTTGACATAGTTTCTCCTATAAAGTCTCTAGGCGTCTGCCTTTTTGCTCTCTTTATTATATCACAAGTCTTGGCTGAGTCCAATTTCTATGAATAAAGATAGTAAAAAGAGTGGGCAAACCACTCTTTTCTTCTATTATAGACGTGCGTTAAGTTCTTTGCTCAATTCTTCAAATCCTGGTTTTCCAAGAAGGGCGAACATGTTACGTTTGTAAGCTTCAACACCTGGTTGGTCAAATGGGTTGATGGCATTCAAGTAACCAGAAAGGGCAATTGCCAATTCGAAGAAGTAAATAGTGTAACCAAGAGTGAAAGCGTCTTGCTCTGGAAGAGTCACGTACATGTTTGGTACATCACCATCTGTGTGAGCAAGAAGAACACCATCAGTCGCTTTTTTGTTTACAAAGTCAACGTCTTTTCCTTGAAGGTAACCAAGTCCATCAAGGTCTTCTTCCAAGCTAGGGATAATCACATTCTTACGAGGTTTGTCAACGCGGACGACTGTTTCAAACATGATACGAGTTCCTTCTTGGATAAATTGACCAAGTGAGTGCAAGTCAGTTGAGAAGTTGGCTGAAGTTGGGTAGATACCTTTTTGGTCTTTCCCTTCTGATTCACCAGCCAATTGTTTCCACCATTCTGAGAAGTACTGAAGTGATGGCTCATAGTTTACCAAGATTTCAGTTGCATAGCCTTTACGGTAAAGGATGTTACGAACAGCTGCATATTGGTAAGCTTCGTTTTCAGAGATTTTGTCTGAAGTGTAGTCTTTGCGAGCTGCGTTCGCACCTTCCATAAGGGCTTTAATATCAGCTCCTGATGCAGCGATTGGAAGCAAACCAACGGCTGTCAATACTGAGAAGCGTCCACCGATGTCATCTGGAACCACAAATGTTTCCCAACCGTTAGCATCTGCCTCAACCTTAACGGCACCTTTTTGGCGGTCAGTTGTTGCGTAGATACGTTTGTTGGCTTCTTCTTGACCGTATTTCTTAACCAAGAGTTCTTTGAAGACACGAAAAGCTATAGCTGGTTCAGTTGTTGTACCTGATTTAGAAATCACGTTTACTGAGAAGTCTTTGTCAGCTACATACTCTACTAAGTCAGCAAGGTAAGTAGATGAGATTGAGTTTCCTGCGTAAAGGATTTGTGGAGCTTTGCGTTCTTCTTTTGTTTGCAAGTTTGCAAAGTGGTGGTTCAAGAAGTCGATTGCTGCTTTAGCACCAAGGTAAGATCCACCGATACCGATAACAACCAAAACATCGCTGTCTGACTTGATTTGCTCAGCTGCTTTCAAGATGCGGTCAAATTCTTCGCGGTCATAGTTTTCAGGAAGGTCCAACCAGCCCAAGAAGTCGCTCCCAGCACCAGTTCCTTTACGGATCAATTCATCTGCTGCTGTTACTTGTGATTGCATGTATTCCACTTCATGTGGTGCAACAAATTTGTCTAAAACTTTTGAATAATCAAATTTAATATGTGACATGTTATTCCTCCAATATTTCTTCTTTTCTATCATAACGCTTACCTTCGTTTTTTTCAAGTTTTTTTGTCGAATTTCTCCAATTTTTATCAGAATTCAAACGTTTGCGTAAAAATCCCACATTCCAAAAATTTTGAAAAAATAAAAGAAAGAACGACTAGATGTTCCAGTCGTTACAGTTCATTCAATAAATACTCAAATAATTCTAAATTGCCATCTTCTTCATTAACCAGAAACTCTGGATGCCACTGCAAACCGATAATGCGGTGCTCATCGATAGACTCAATCGCTTCGATAGTTTGGTCTCTTGGATCAATAGCAGTTACACGGAAATTAGTGCCAAATCTTTAATACTCTGACGATGGACGGAGTTGACCTGACTTTCTTTTCCAAACAGCTTGGCCACCACGCTTCCTTCTACTGTCTCAATAGAGTGAGATGTCCCGAAAGGGAGCCCTTGCCAGTGACCTTCAATTTCTTGGTTGAGGGTTCCACCAAAGGCAACATTGACGAGTTGAACACCGCGACAGATTGCCATAATTGGTTTATTCTGACGGAGCGCTTCTTTCAAGAGTGCCAATTCAAATTCATCACGGACCAGATTGTAATCATCGCTCTCGATGGTCTTTTTCTCTCCATAAAACTGAGGATGGACATTTTGACCGCCTGTCAAAATAAGCTTGTCAATCATTTCCACATAATCGCGTACAACTGACTCATCACCAACAGGAATGACTAAAGGGAGACCACCGACTTGACGAATGCTCTCTGCGAATCTACAAGATACAGATGAATGAATGTTTTTGCCTTCTGCGTCTACGGGACATAGATTTGCAGCAACTCCTACAACCGTTCTAGGCATGATTCCTCTCCTTTCGAATGTTAATACTCTTCGAAAATTAAATTCAAACCACGTCAGCGTCGCCTTACCGTATATATGTTACTGACTTCGTCAGTTCTATCTACAACCTCAAAGCAGTGCTTTGAGCAACCTACGGCTAGCTTCCTAGTTTGCTCTTTGATTTTCATTGAGTATAACGATAGTCCTATCATATCACTCAAAATGACTTTCGTCTAATATGTTTTTTTTAAGACTGTGATAAATATTTTTTATGGACAAGAAAAAGCTGCCCCATAGGACAACTTCTTTCTTATTCAAAGACAAATTGATTGTGATAGAGTTCTGAGTACAATCCACCTAGCTTCAAGAGTTCATGATGGCTACCGCGTTCAATGACTTCTCCATCTTTAAGGACAATAATCTGATCTGCATTGAGGATGGTTTTCAAGCGGTGGGCAATGACGAAACTGGTTCTGCCTGCTACAACTGCCTCCATGGCATGCTGAATCTTGCTTTCTGTCACCGTATCTACGTTTGAAGTTGCTTCATCTAGAATGAGAACTTCTGGATCTGTCATCAGGGTTCGAGCGATGGAAATCAATTGTTTCTGCCCTGTCGAGAAGATACTCTGCTCATCATCGATAAGGGTATCGTATTTATCAGGTAAGCTTTCGATATAGTCATGAATATGGGTTGCCTTGGCTGCTGCCTCAACCATTTCTTGACTAGCATCTGGCACACCAAAACGGATATTGTCTCGAATGGTTCCGCTAAACAAGACCGAATCTTGCAAGACAATCCCCACCTTGCTTCTGAGACTATCTAAATCATAGTCACGAATATCTTTCCCATCAAAATAAATGCCACCAGCATCAACGTCATAAAAGCGATTGATGAGGTTCATAATAGTGGTTTTTCCTGAACCTGTCGGACCAACAACCGCTGTCATCTGGCCTTTAGGCGCAGAAATGCTGACATCTTTCAAAATAGGTTTATCAGGCAAGTATGAGAAATCAATATGACTGATTTCGACACCTTCTTGCAACTGAGTGAAGATTGGAGACTTTTCAGGTCGAATTTCTTCCTCTGCGTCAAACATTTCCTGAATCCGTTCAGCCCCCGTAAGGCTAACTGAAGGCTTCCCCAACTCGCTGCAACTTGGATAATAGGCTGGTAGTATTGCTGTGAAAATTGGGCAAACATAACAATCAAACCTAAGGCTGTACTAGTTTCAATAGTCTTATCATTTAATAAAACAGCTGAACCCGCAAAGATGACGATGGCTGTGTTAACCAAACTCATCCCATTCATGACAGGGAAAAGAATTCCTGAGAACATTCTTCCTTTAAAGGTTGCCTTGCGCACACGCTCATTTTGTTTAAGAAATCCTGCCATCATATCCTCTTGAATCCCTTGAACAATGACAGCTTTTTGGCCTGAGATACTCTCATCCATATAGGCGTTGAGTTTCCCTACCTCTTTTTGCTGGAGGTTAGTGTATTTGCGTGCCATTTTCACGATGAAAATCAGCATGAGGAAGGCTACTGGTGTGCTGGAAATGGTGATAAGAGCCAGCGTCACATTTCTCGAAAACATGACAAGAATCAGACCAATGTATAGAACAATATTGCTCATGACCTGAATCAAGCTCTCGTTAAAGGCTTGGAGGATATTATCCAAATCACTGGTAAAACGAGACAGGATATCGCCATCTTGTCGGCGATCAAAGAAAGAAACCGTTAAACGAGCAAGCTTACCAAAGAGGCCTTTGCGCATCTCGTTGGTCGATTCTGCAATCACGCGCGTCATGAGACACATGTATATGACACTGGAGATAAATAGAACCAAAACTAGCAGACCAAGATTGACCATGATTCCTGATAGGCTTTGCCAAACAAGTTCTGGATTGCCATCTTGATAAGCTTGAACTAAATTAGCTAGCTGCGTTACTGCTTGTCCAGAAAATACCGGAAAGAGGGCTTGGGCAAGAGTTGCCAAAACAATCATCAGAATAACAACTACAAATGATAACTTATAAACTTTAAAATAATTCCAAAAAAATTGAACTGTCTTCATTTTACTCCTCCTTTCCTCTCTGTGTTTCATAGATTTCACGGTAAACGGCATTATTGGCAACTAAGTCTGCATGAGTGCCTTGACCAATCAATCGGCCTTGATCTAGTACCAAGATCTTGTCTGCATGGACAACCGAGCTAATCTTTTGCGCGATGATAATGGTTGTCGTCCCCTTCAGATCCTTATTCAAGGCTTCTTGCACCAGGCGCTCTGACTTGGCATCCAAGGCTGAGGTCGAATCGTCAAAAATCAGAATACGCGGATTGCTGACAATACCACGCGCAATCGACATCCTTTGTTTTTGCCCACCTGAGAAATTGGTTCCCCGTTCCTCAACTGGACTTTCAAAGCTTTTCTCCATACGATGAATGAATTCACTGGCTTGGGCAATATTGGCTGCGCGCTCCATTTCAAATAGAGTGGCATCTCCTTTGCCCTGTCTCAAGTTATCTGCAATCGTTCCACTGAAGAGAATGGCACGTTGGAGAACGATAGAGACAGCTTACGCAGGGTCCCTTCACTCACTTCGCGAATATCCTTGCCTCCAATTTTGATAGCCCCTGCCTGTGGGTCAAAGAGACGTGGAATTAGTTGAGCCAAGGTTGATTTTCCTGCACCAGTGGCTCCAACTACACCAACCATCTGACCAGGTTCAATAGTAAAGCTCACATCTTTCAGCATCGGTTCCTTGTCCATTGGATAGGTAAAGGTCACATTTTCAAAGCTAAGACTTCCGACCAAGTCTTCATCTGGGACATCTTTAAAGGTCATGGCTGGCTCTGCGTCCAGAATTTCTCGAATACGACGCAGAGAAATCATGGCACGACTGACAGAATTTCCCAAAAATCCAACCATAACAATGGTAAAGATAATCTGGCTTAGGTAATTGACAAAGGAAGCAATGGAGCCAACAACTGACGGATCCGACTGAACCATCCCAGCAACCAGCCAAATAGAGAGGAAGACCGCCCCGTAACCGACCAACATCATGAAAGGTTCCACCACTGAGAAGGCATAGCCGATGTAAAGGTTTTGACCGAGAAGCTCGTCTGAAACCTCCGTAAACTTAGCAAACTGCTCTTTTTCTTGGACAAAGGACTTGACCACACGAACGCCATGCAAATTTTCCTTGGCAATGGCATTGATGCGCTCAAGAAGGGTTTGAAACTTGGCAAAACGAGGCCCCATCATTCCCATCATGACAGCAGTCAAAGCAAAAATCAAGACTACCATGAGAACAATCACCCACCACAGAGAGGGCAAAGTTTGAACCGCAAGGATAAACGAACCGATGAACAAGAGGGGGAAGTCTGAAAAGAATTTGGAAGGTCATCATGACCACGTTCTGAATCTGGTTGATATCATTTGTCATGCGAACAACTAGATTTCCCGCATTAAATTGTTCAATATTGGCATAAGAAAAGGTTTGGATTTTACGGAAGGCATCCTCTCGAAGGTCGGATGAAACTCCTTGGGCAATATAGGCTGCAAGGATAACATTAAGCCCACCAGCAACCAAACCGACCAAGGCCACACCAATCAACCAAGCCCCGATACTATAAATAGCTTCATATTTCCCAGCAAGGAGGGCGTCTAACACTTCCTGCAGATAACGCGGTTGCAGAAGTGAACTAGCAACCATCAAGCCTGTCATCAGAAGCGAAGCTAAGGCCTGCCACTTATAGGTTTTTATTTCTGAATTAGCATACTTTCTCCTTAAAAAATAGACAAAAGGGAGCGACAATGTGTCAGCTCCTTCTCATTCTGTTTGTGTGATGTTATTCTAGCAAAAAAGTGAGGGATTGTCAAAGAAGTCCCCTTGATATAGCTAGAATGACAAGTAATTCATTCTTTATAATTTTTGTTTTAACTCGACCAAGACATTCATAGCCTGCATAGGTGTCATATTGTAAACATCCAATTTAGCTAATTCTGCTAGGATAGGATGGTCTGCTGGCGCGTCAAAGAGTGAAATCTGTTCAGTGACAGCACTTGTTTGCCTCATTGGAGCAGGACTTTCTGTACCCTGACTCTCTAACTGAGTCAAAATCTTATCCGCCCTTGCTAAAAGGTCTGCTGGCAAGCCAGCAATCTTGGCAACATGGATACCATAGGATTTATCGGCTGGTCCTGGTTCAATCTTGTGAAGGAAGGTGACCTGCCCATCCTGCTCCAAGGTTGCCACGTGAACATTGATCAAGTGTTCCAGGCTAGACTCTAGACTAGTCAACTCATGGTAGTGGGTCGCAAAGAGGGTCTTGGCTCCGATATGCTCATGAATGTATTCGATGATAGACTGAGCAAGAGCCATACCATCATAAGTTGCAGTTCCACGACCTAACTCATCAAAGAGAATCAAGGAATTCTTTGTTGCATGCGAAATGGCATTGTTGGCCTCCATCATCTCCACCATGAAGGTTGATTGACCTGAAACCAAGTCATCTGCTGCTCCGATACGGGTAAAGATCGCATCAAAAATCGGTAAATAGGCGCTTTCTGCCGGTACATAGGAACCCATCTGGGCCATAATCGCCGTCATGGCTAACTGACGCATGTAGGTAGACTTCCCGCTCATGTTGGGCCCTGTAATCAGTTGAATACTGGTATCTTCTGCCATCTGAATCGTATTGGGAATATAGGTCTGAGCCCCCATGACCTTTTCAACGACAGCATGGCGCCCTTTCTGGATATCGATTTGTGAGTCGTCGCCAAACTCAGGTCGAATCAAATGCTGGGTTTCAGCCACAACCGCCAGACTCTGTAAGACATCAACCGTCGCAATTCCTTGAGCTAAGGCTTGTAAACGCTGGATATACTTGCTGACTTCCTCACGAATACGCATAAAGATTTCGTATTCTAGATTGGCTGACTTCTCACGCGCCTCCAGCATGTCGCCTTCGATACGAGCTAATTCCTCGGTTCCAAAGCGTTCTGAGTTTTTCAGCGTTGCCTTGCGGAAAAAGTGAGCAGGAACATTTCCCAGTTGAGAATTGGTCACATGGAAATAGTAGCCATCCTTTTTATTGTAGTCGATCTTGAGCGTACTGATACCAGAGTTTTCTCGCTCCTTGGCCTCAATTTCAGCAATCCAGCTAGTCCCTTCTCTGAGAACGCGACGGTACTTGTCTAAGGTCTCATCAAATCCAGTCCGGATAATTCCCCCATCTGTAATCACATGAGGAGCTTCAGGAGCAATCGCTACGCTAATCAAACTCTCCAACTCAGGGATTGCATCCAATTGTTCGATAAGATAAGCTAGAGCAGGTTGCTCCATTCCTTCTAAAATCGCACGAATCCTTGGCACACTAGACAAGGTGGTCGCCAACTGCAAGAGATCCTTGGGATTGGTTTTTCCAAAAGAAACACGACTAGCCAAGCGTTCGATATCATAGACACCCTTGAGGCTGTCTGTCAAATCACTGCGCTCAAAGAAATGGTCGAGAAAGACCTGCACCACCTCTTGACGTTGGACGATTCGTTCCTTATCAATCAAGGGGCGATGAATCCAAGAACGCAAAAGACGCATACCCATAGCTGTTTTGGTTTCATCCAAAGCCAGAAAAGACTGCCTTGCTTCTTGCCTGACCGAGCATTCTCGACCAAATCCAGACTAGCCTTGGTCGCATAATCCATCTGCAAGAAATCCTTGATTTCATAGCGGATAACAGGTTTGAGGTGGTTCAATTCCCTCATTTGAGTCCGATGAACATACTGGAGCAATTTACTAGATGCCGCTTGCTCCACAGATGCCAATCGTGAATCCAGTAAATGAAGGTCTTCAAAGCCTTCTTTTTCATAGGAAAGCACCAGATTCATCTGACGACTAAGGATTTGTTCCTCTTCCTCAGACAAGTCATAACCCAACACTACTTCGCGCGCCTTAAGATTGCGGATTTCCCCACAAACTAGCGTGAAATCCAAAAGACCTGTCACATAAAAGTCACCCGTCACTAGGTCCATATAAGCTAGGCCAAATTGATTGCCAGCACGGTCTATGGCAACCAAGAAGTTGTTCTGACTATCCGGCTTACTGCTATCGACCACTGTCCCTGGCGTAATGACCTGAACAACCTCTCGTTTCACAACCCCAACTGCTTGTTTAGGATCTTCCATCTGTTCAGCAATGGCTACCTTATAGCCCTGCTCAATCAAGACATCGATATACTGTTGGGCAGAATGATAGGGAACACCCGCCATAGGAATAGGATTATCCGCATTCTTGTTGCGACTCGTTAAGGAAATTTCCAGAATCTGCGCAGCATTGACCGCATCCTCATAAAATAATTCATAAAAATCACCCATCCGAAAGAGCAAAAAAGCATCTGGATATTGCTTTTTAATATCCACATACTGTTGCATGCCGGGTGATAGCTTTTCTGTCGCCATTTTCCGTCTCTCCTTGTCAAAAATAAGTCTTGAGAGCAACTCCCAAGACCTTACTTATCTTTCATCAAATCTAGCAAACGATCTTCCATGAGTTTGGCAACGTGCTGGTCTCGACAAATGACCAATAAGGTATTGGCACCAGCAACTGTTCCTAAAATCCATTCATCCTTGTTTGCATCTACAATATTTGCCAAAACAGAGGCTTCGCCCAATTTAGTATGAAGCACCAAGGTAAACTCTGCTCTTGCAACACCTTCTAAATGATGAGACAAAAATTCCACCAAATCAATCTTTTCTGTCTCATTTGCTAGTACATAATACACCATATCATTTTTCTTGACCTTGGTCAAGCCGATTTCGCGCAAATCACGAGACAGGGTTGTCTGCGTCACAAAAACATTGTGCGCCTCCAACCGATCTTGAATTTCTTTTTGTGTACTTAATTTCTCCTCAGTAATCATTTTTTTTATTAACTGATGACGATCTCTTTTTCTCATAAAATCCTCTTATGTGAATATTTATAACTATTTTTATAACTATATTATACCAAAAAAATAGGAGATTTCAAAAATTTTTTCTTCTTTCTTTAAAATTGTGATAAAATAGTAGAAAAGTCCAAAAAGGAGCTCTTAATGAATACAAAAGAATTGATTGCTAGCGAATTGGCTAGCGTCATTGATAGCCTGGACCAAGAGGCTATTTTAAATTTACTGGAAACCCCTAAAAACTCAGAAATGGGAGACATTGCTTTCCCTGCTTTTTCTCTTGCAAAAGTCGAACGTAAAGCACCTCAAATGATTGCGGCTGAACTGGCTGAAAAAATTAACAGCCAATCCTTTGAAAAGGTTGTTGCAACAGGACCTTACGTTAACTTTTTCCTTGATAAATCTGCCATTTCTGCTCAAGTATTGCAAGCTGTTATCACTGAAAAAGAACACTATGCTGATCAAAATATTGGTAAACAAGAAAATGTTGTTATCGATATGTCTAGTCCCAATATCGCTAAGCCATTCTCTATTGGCCACCTGCGCTCAACTGTCATCGGAGATAGCTTATCACATATTTTCCAAAAAATCGGTTATCAAACAGTCAAGGTCAACCACTTGGGAGACTGGGGTAAACAGTTTGGGATGTTGATTGTTGCCTACAAAAAATGGGGCAACGAAGAAGCTGTAAAAGCTCATCCAATCGATGAACTTCTTAAACTCTATGTTCGCATCAACGCTGAAGCTGAAAATGACCCTAGCTTGGATGAAGAAGCACGCGAATGGTTCCGTAAACTTGAAAATGGAGACGAGGAAGCTCTCTCTCTTTGGCAATGGTTCCGCGATGAAAGTTTAGTGGAATTTAACCGCCTTTACAATGAACTGAAGGTTGAATTTGACAGCTACAACGGAGAAGCTTTCTACAACGATAAGATGGATGCAGTTGTAGACATTCTTTCTAAAAAAGGCCTTCTTGTTGAATCAGAAGGTGCTCAAGTTGTGAATCTTGAGAAATATGGAATTGAACATCCAGCCCTTATCAAGAAATCAGATGGTGCAACTCTCTATATCACACGTGACTTGGCTGCAGCCCTCTACCGTAAAAATGAATACCAATTTGCTAAATCTATCTACGTAGTTGGTCAAGAGCAATCTGCCCACTTTAAACAGCTCAAAGCTGTCTTGCAAGAGATGGGTTACGACTGGAGTGGCGACATTACTCACGTTCCTTTTGGTTTGGTTACAAAAGAAGGGAAAAAACTCTCTACTCGTAAAGGGAATGTCATCTTGCTAGAGCCTACAGTTGCAGAGGCTGTTAGCCGTGCCAAAGCTCAAATTGAAGCAAAAAATCCTGAACTGGAAAACAAAGACCAGGTAGCGCATGCTGTCGGGGTAGGAGCCATTAAGTTCTATGACCTCAAGACCGACCGTACAAATGGGTATGATTTCGATCTAGAAGCTATGGTATCCTTCGAGGGGGAAACTGGACCTTATGTTCAATACGCCTACGCTCGTATCCAATCGATCTTACGTAAAGCAGACTTCAAACCAGAAACAGTGGCTAATTACAGCTTAAATGATGCTGAAAGCTGGGAAATCATTAAACTCATCCAAGACTTCCCACGTATTATCAACCGTGCAGCGGATAACTTTGAACCTTCTATCATTGCTAAATTTGCAATTAGCCTGGCTCAAGCCTTCAACAAATACTATGCACATACACGTATCCTAGACGAAAATCCTGAGCGCGACAGCCGTCTAGCCCTCAGCTACGCAACTGCAGTCGTTCTCAAAGAAGCCCTTCGCTTGCTTGGAGTAGAAGCGCCTGAGAAGATGTAAATCGCCAAAGTTACTTGATTGCAAAGCAATCTAAGTAACTAACGCCAAATCCTATCAGGTATTTGGCTAGGCGCTTCACTAGTAAAGAAACATAAATATTATCGATTTATGTTTCTTTACGTCGTAATCAGAGATGCTTGCCTAAACGCTTTACTAATTCACCAAACCAAATAATATCGATTTGGTTTGGTTCATGTCGAAATCTTCAAGTTACTTGATTAAAAAGCAGTCTAAGTAACTGACGTTCAATCCTATACGGGCTTGGTTTTAGAAGCCTATCAAAAATCTTATCAAGTTTTGCTGACTGATTCTGCTATTTTAGGCCCACTGAATCAATTTATTCACTACTATTTCTTTATCATACAGGGAGATTTCCTATGAGTCAATATGCTTATATCCTCGTTGTGATTAGTTTGGTTTTCCTTTTTCTACTAAATAAATACGAGAAGGAAAGACTGCAAAAACTCTACCAAGAACAACTTTTGAAGGATGAAACATTTAGGTCTGACATCAAAGAAAAAATTCACACGACTGAAAATATCAATGATGTCATTGCATATATCAATAAAACTTATCATCTGGGAATGTTGCTATCAAAAGACATTACAGATCAATTGAAATAAACCGAGCTATTCTTTAAGGAATATCAAAACCGAGACTACGAGTTTAATACTGAGTCTCGGTTTTTGTGTATTTTTCAAACAACAAAGCCACCACTATCCCAGCAATGCAAGTGCAAAATCCTCTAGAATATGATAGAATAATGGAAAGGACTCTATTAAGGAGGAAATCATGGAAAAACAAACCGTCGCCGTCTTGGGGCCTGGTTCTTGGGGAACTGCCCTTTCACAAGTCTTAAATGACAATGGACACAAGGTACGTATTTGGGGAAATCTTCCCGAGCAAATCAATGAAATTAATACCTATCATACTAACAAGCACTACTTTAAAGATGTCGTTCTAGATGACAAAATCAATGCCTACACTGACTTAACAGAGGCACTGAAAGATGTAGATGCGATTTTGTTTGTTGTCCCAACAAAAGTGACACGACTTGTTGCCCAACAAGTTGCACAAACCTTAGATCATAAGGCTATCATCATGCACGCTTCAAAGGGATTAGAGCCTGATAGCCATAAACGATTATCAACTATTCTCGAAGAAGAAATTCCTGAACATCTCCGCAGTGATATTGTCGTTGTTTCAGGGCCTAGTCATGCGGAAGAAACCATTGTTCGTGACCTGACTTTAATCACTGCTGCTTCTAAGAATTTACAAACAGCTCAATACGTTCAGGAACTCTTTAGTAATCACTACTTCCGACTTTATACCAATACGGATGTTATCGGGGTCGAAACTGCTGGTGCTCTTAAAAATATTATTGCTGTCGGTGCTGGAGCCTTGCATGGTCTGGGATTTGGTGACAATGCTAAGGCAGCCATCATCGCTCGAGGTTTGGCAGAAATTACTCGCTTAGGAGTAGCACTTGGGGCTAATCCATTGACCTATAGCGGCTTATCTGGTGTGGGAGATTTGATCGTAACAGGAACCTCCATCCACTCTCGTAACTGGAGAGCTGGAGATGCCCTTGGTCGTGGAGAATCCCTAGCTGATATAGAAACTAATATGGGCATGGTAATTGAAGGAATTTCAACGACTCGAGCAGCCTATGAACTAGCGCAAGAACTTGGAGTCTATATGCCGATTACACAGGCCATTTACCAAGTTATTTACAACGGAACCAATATCAAAGATGCCATTTATGACATCATGAACAATGAATTTAAAGCAGAAAATGAGTGGTCTTAACCCTCTAAAGAAAGGATTCTTATGACATCAAAAGTTAGAAAAGCAGTTATCCCTGCCGCTGGACTAGGGACTCGATTTTTACCGGCAACCAAGGCCCTTGCCAAAGAAATGTTGCCAATTGTGGACAAACCAACTATCCAATTTATCGTAGAAGAGGCTCTCAAATCAGGTATTGAAGACATTCTAGTTGTCACTGGTAAATCAAAACGTTCTATTGAAGACCACTTTGACTCAAATTTTGAGCTTGAATACAACCTTAGGGAAAAAGGTAAAACGGATTTGTTAAAATTGGTAGATGAAGCAACTGGTATGCGCCTCCATTTCATTCGCCAAACTCACCCCCGTGGTCTTGGAGACGCTGTCCTACAAGCCAAAGCTTTTGTAGGGAATGAGCCCTTCGTTGTTATGCTGGGTGATGACCTTATGGACATCACAAATGAGAATGCCGTTCCTTTGACAAAACAACTGATGAATGATTACGAAAAGACACACGCATCAACCATTGCTGTCATGCCCGTACCACACGAAGACGTTTCAGCATATGGAGTTATCGCTCCTCAAGGGGAAGGAAATAATGGACTTTACAGCGTTGAAACTTTCGTTGAAACCGGCTCCAGAGGAGGCTCCAAGTGATCTAGCTATTATCGGTCGCTATCTTCTGACACCAGAAATTTTTGATATCCTCGAAAAGCAAGCTCCCGGTGCTGGAAATGAAATTCAGCTTACTGATGCAATCGATACTCTCAATAAAACACAACGTGTTTTCGCTCGTGAATTTACAGGAGCTCGCTACGACGTTGGCGATAAGTTTGGCTTTATGAAAACATCTATTGACTACGCCCTCAAGCACCCACAAGTCAAAGATGACCTGAAAGATTACATCATCCAACTGGGGAAAGAATTGGGTGAGAAGGAATAGAATTAGTTTCCAGATAATAAATTAAGTCTCCAGCAAGTTGACTCTGGAGACTTAATTATTTTACAAATTTACATACAATTTAAAGATTTATTTGATATGTCTCTAAATCTAACAACTCAACCTCGGTCCTTAATGACAGATTACAGATTTTCAATCAAAAATCGATTTGAAGTTTTAATGATATTTGCTATTTTGGGGACATCTAAACCATCTGTATATAAAAAATATTTTTTCTTCTCCTTATTTTTAGCTAGAAATTCACTTCTTGCTTGTATGGATAAGTTGCCCACTCTTTCAATTTCTTTTCGAGAATCATCCCTATCTTTCAAGGTTTTTTCTTCGGCCATTAAGACACAATATTTTAGACCAATTTGTTTTTCTTTTAAGAAGGTTGCAATTTTCTTTAGTTGCTCTTCAAAAATGACATATTCTATCACAACGGTAATGCCTCGGTCGATGAAATTATTGATCAGACTGATAATATTATCCCAAAATAAATCCATGTAATAACCATCATCTTCCCAAGGAGCCACGAGTCCTTCTTTAATCATTAAATAAATCATGTCGCCTTCAATTACTGCACTTTTCTTAAAAGAATAGGCCAACTCCTTACTGACTGTGCTTTTCCCAACGCCTGGAGGGCCTGAAATAATGTAAACACAATTTTCCAACTTTATACCTCTTTTATTCTAATAATTCTTCAATCAATTTCTAATATTATAACATTTTCTATTTTTAAAATACATATAATAAGACTAATACAACACTATATTCTAGAAACTTAATACAAAAGAAATAAAAAAGCACACCATTCTCAATTTTCTGCAAAAAACCTTATTTACAAATGACTTCTTCGCGATAGAATGGGCGCTCACTTTCTCAAATCATCTACACACAACGACTGATTTTTGGAGCTGTGTTATTTCGAATGATTTCAAAGCACATTAAAAGCTACTCATTTTTAAAGTAGCTTTTTTCTTATTCAAGTTTACATATTAGTCGTCACATTCCCATTCCCTTGTAGAGAAGTAATACTGAGAGTCCTAGGAATAACACTAACGCTACCAGTCTCTGACTAACACTATACATCCGTCTTTCTCCTCTAACTGGAAAGATAACTGCTAGCAATGCTCCACCAACTGCACCTCCGATATGACCCGCTAGGCTGATTCCTGGAATCAGAACACTTCCAATAATGTTAACCACAAAAAGTGTCAGATAGGATTGGCCCAACTGCTGGATATAAGGATTACGCGTTGCATAGCGAAGAACAATAATTGCAGCAAATAGCCCATAGAGAGAAGTCGAGGCTCCTGCTGCTAAGGATTTTGGACTAAATACAAAAACAAAGAGATTGCCCATCATTCCTGATAAAAGATAGAGAAAGAAAAACTTCTTGGATCCGAAAATTTCCTCTACTTGCCTACCAAGATAATAGAGTGAAAGCATATTAACAATGAAATGCTCCCACCCAATATGAACAAAAATGGCAGAAAAGAGACGCCAAATCTGCTCAGGAAAGAGGCGAACAGCTGGGCCATACATAGCTCCAAATCGAAATAATGTATCCGCCCTGTCAAAATTTCCACCTGTAGTCACCAACATTAGTAGAAATACCAAGGCCGTCACTAAGAGGAAGAAACTCGTCACAGGATAACGTCTATCAAAGATTTCCTTCATCAATCAGAACCTCCTCAACAGGAATATCATGCTTTTCAGGGATAAAATCCTGAATTTGACAAGGATATATCGTACTCAAAGTATGACCAGTAAAATGTTCCAAATATCGGTCATAATAACCTCCACCGTATCCAATCCGATATCCTTCCTTCGAAAGCCAGACCAGGAACATGAATCAAATCAATCTGAGAGGCAGGCACTACTTCCAAATCTCCCTGTGGTTCCAGTAAGCCAAAGGAAGTTTTTACCAATTGTTGCGGATCATAGACCACAAAGTCCATGCGCCCCTTGGGATAGGTTTTAGGTATCAGAACCTTCTTGCCGTCCTTCAGCGCCTGGTCAATCAGTTCCTGCGTTTGAAACTCATGAGGAAAAGAGAGGTAGCTTGCGATGATCTTAGCTTCTTGGTAAAAGGGGTGTTGTAACAATCGCTCGGTTAAAGCTTGGTCTATAAACTGTTTTTGCTCTAGAGATATAGCCTTCATTTCTTGCAAGACTTGCTTACGTAATTCCGATTTCATAGACAATCCCTCTACTCTGCTGCCTTCTTTTTCAGGAAACTAGAAACTGCATCAACCCCAATAGCTAAGGCTTCTTCCTTAGGACTCATCTGAGGGTGATGAAGGGCGTAGGGACTATCGATACCTAGCCAGAACATAACGCCATCAACCTTTGAAAGGAGATAACCAAAGTCCTCACCTGTCATAGCAGGTTCGATATCAATCAGCTCGATTCCCTCTTTTTCTTCAAAGAAGTTCATCAGTTCACGCGCCAAGTCTGGATTGTTCTCAACAGGCAGGTAACCACCTTGTTTGAGTTCCACTTCGACTTCCATATCAAAGGCAGTTGCAACTCCTTCTGCAACTGTTTTGACCCGCTTTTGTACCAAGAGACTCATGTCCTGAGTCAAGGCCCGAATAGTTCCATGCAAAAAGGCTGTGTCTGTGATAACATTGTTGGTTGTTCCAGCCTGAAAAACACCAAAGGTCACCACTGCTCCCTCGATTGGGTTAACATTGCGGCTGACAACTGACTGCACCTGGGTCACAAAGTAACTAGCCGCCACCAAGGCGTCATTAGCTTCATGTGGAAAGGCTGCGTGGCCACCTTTGCCTTTGAAACGGATCTTCACCTCGCAAGTCCCTGCAAAGAGTGTATGAGTATTGGTCGCAATCTGTCCAACCTTCAAATCTGGCCGAACATGGAGGCCATAAAACTGGTCTGGCAACCAGTCTCCAAAAGCGCCATCCTCATACATGAGCATGCCACCAGCTTCATTTTCTTCAGCAGGCTGAAAAAGAAAGAGCAGATTATTCTTTGGTTGCTCCTCAAGGGCGCGCTCAAGACAGCCCAAGGCAATGGTCATGTGGAAATCATGGCCACAAGCGTGCATACGACCTTGGTGCTGGGAAGCGAAAGGAAGTCCTGTTTGTTCGACGATAGGCAGGCCATCAATATCTGTTCGCCAACCAATAGTACGTTCTGGCTGACTTCCCTGCAAATAAACCAAAATACCTGTCCGCCAAGTCCGAACTTGGACAAACTCCTTACCTTCAATCAATTTCTCAATCACATCCAACAGATAAGCCTGAGTCTTGAACTCCTCCAAGCCAATCTCTGGAATCTGGTGTAAATCTCGTCTAGTCTGAATCAAATCTAACATCTATCTGTCCTCCTATATAGCAGAAAGAGGCTGGAAGAAGGGTTCCGCCTCTTTAGTACTTTTACAATTATAAGGTACGAAGCGCATCCTCTAGCGCTGTTTTTTGTTGGGTTTGGGCATCAATCTCTTTGATAATACGAGCTGGAACACCTGCTACCACAACGTTTTCTGGGACATCTTGGGTAACAATAGCTCCTGCCGCCACAACTGAACCACTCCCGATTTGGACCCCTTCGATAACCACTGCGTTGGCTCCGATAAGAACATTGTCTCCAACACGAACTGGTTCTGCGCTAGCTGGCTCAATTACACCTGCCAAAACCGCACCTGCACCAACGTGACTGTTTTTCCCAACGATGGCACGGCCACCAAGGATAGCACCCATATCAATCATAGTTCCTACACCAATTTCAGCACCGATATTGATGACTGCTCCCATCATGATAACAGCATTGTCACCAATTTCAACCTGATCACGGATAATAGCACCTGGCTCGATACGAGCGTTGATAGTACGTTTATCTAGCAAAGGAACTGCAGAATTACGAGCATCTTGCTCAACAACATAGTCTTGATTTTCTATCAAACCTTCGAGAAGCGGAACAACGTCCTTCCAGTCTCCAAATAGGACATTTCCTAGTTTAACAACAGAGCTAGGTACAGCAGTTGCAAGTTGTCCCTCAAAGGTTACTTTCACACTAGTTTTCTTTTCAGCATTGGCGATAAATTGGATAATTTCTTGAGCGTTCATTTTTGTGGCAGTCATAGGCGCCTCCTAGTTCATTTTAATGATACCTATTCTACCAAAAAAGGCCTCAAATTTGAAGCCTTTTTGTTTGTTTTTAGGTATGATTTTTAGGGATGTGAGATAAAACGTGCTGTCGGTAAAAGCAAGCCCCTACCGATACAACCTAAAAACACTCTTCACAACTATCTCCCCGTGTTTTATTGACTATTCTAGTATAGCACACTTTTAAAATTAAGAAAAGACTTTTTATTTACTTTCTTTCGCTTCTTCTACCGATAGGAAAATCATGGGTAAAATAATCAGGGCCATAGCTAGAAGAAGGGACCAATCCACTACCAAGCCTAAAAATAAAACACTCAATAGAGCAGAAGAGAGAGGTTCACTGGCACTGATAACTGAGACCACCAAAGGAGAGACCAAGGACACTGCCTTCATAGAAATGAAAAAGCAAACGCCGTCCCAAAGAAAGCGATAATGAGACAAATCAAGATACTCCAAATATCAGGAGTAAAGGAAAGCTGATAAACCGGTGAGAGAACATTGCTAAATAAACCCGCCAAAATCATCCCCCACCCAACCGTCGGTACAAAACCGTATCTCTTAGCGAAAGGCTGAGGTAGGATAACATTAAACATAACACCCATGGCACTCAGCAAACCTGTTATAAGAGCTATCGGCGTCATTGATAACTGAGAAAGATCTCCCTTTGTCGCCATCAAGCAAACACCCAGCATGGCAACCAAAACATAGAAAATAGCGCTTTTTGACGCTCGTTTTTGATAAACCAAACGATTGTAAAAAAGGATAAAGACAGGGCTAATAAACTGTAAAATAGTTGCTGTCGCTGCATTTGAATATTCTACACAGAGATAGAAAAAATACTGGACTGAAAAAATCCCCAAAATAGCATAGGCCAAAAAGGGCAGGTAATTTTTCTTGTCTCGCCAGATATCTAGCACTTGTGATTTTAATTGCACTGCAGACCAAATGAGTACAAGACTCCCTGCCAGTGTCAAACGCATAGAAGTAATCCAGCCAGAAGACACCTGATAATGAGTAAAGAAATATTCTCCTAAAATTCCACAGATTCCCCATATTAAGCCAGATAGGAGCGAATAAATGGTTCCTTTAACAATCTTTTTCTGATACTGATTCATACCTTTATTGTAACACGAAAGGAAAAAAGAAAAAAGTGGCAATCAATACCACTTTCCTATCTTCTACTATTTGATTGTGTAGGTGATGATGAACTTGATGTACTGCTAGAGCTAGCACTTGAACTACTACTTGAACTAGTGCTTGAGCTGGAAGAAGTTGGTAGTGTGCTAACAATACTTGACCAAGCATTTTGATAATCTGACTCACTTCCTCCAATAGCAAAGTGATAGCTGGTCGTAGGAGCTCCCGCCTTGTTAGCCCAATAGCTCGTTACAGTAGAACCTGAAAGATCAACTGTTTTTCCATTAACGGATACTTTGCCTGGCTTCTGCCCTGTAGATCTGAGGACCTGAGATTGGGTCACACTAGAATCAAGATTAAAGCGTTCATTGCCCCAAACACCAGGCTCTGCCTCTTGGATAGCATTGACCAAGTAAGCCATATATTTGGCATTTCGATAATGCCCAGCCCCCTTAGCCATTGGGCGGTTGTCATCATGACCTAGCCAACCACCCAGAGTCAATCTTGGTGTCGAAAGCATGAGCCACATATTTTCATCTTCATTGGTCGTACCAGTCTTACCAATCCAGTCTGCACGAGCTAAGCTTGAATTGATAGAAGCCAAATCCGTTTGGAAACTTGAAGTGATTCGAGATGAAATCACCTCACGAAGTAAACTCTGCATAATCGTTGCTGTTGCCTTCGAGTAAACTTGAACTGGTTTGTCTTGGAATTCATAGATTACTCTACCGTCAGATGATTCAATCTTAGAAATCACATGTTTCTGATGATAAACACCGTTATTAGCAATTGTTTGATAACCGTTGGTATGCTGGGCAACTGTGACTTCAATCCCACCGCCCATAGGCAGACTTTCGATACCATACTCTGGAATCTCGTAACCCATTTTCTCCATGTAACCCTTGACATCTACACCCTTCTCACGAAGCATACGATAGGTCCAATAGGCTGGGATATTCCATGAATAGTTCAAGGCTTCACCCAGGGTCATCATGCCTGTACCTGGACTGTTTACATACATGATAGGATTTCCATTAGAGAATTTGTCGGATAATTGGACAAGATACTAGCGCTACCCATCAAGCCTTGGTCAATGGCAATACCGTAGGCCAGCAAAGGTTTGGTTGTAGAGGCAGGAGAACGCTTAGTGTCAAAGGCGTGATTGTTTTGGTTTATCTGGTAATTACGACCACCAACGAAACCTAGAACTGCTCCCGTTTTATTGTCCATCAAAACATTCCCTACTTCAGGCTGCCCAGTCGAATCATCTACCAAACGACCGTAGTTAGCAACTGCATTTTGCATGGCATTATGGATTTTTTTATTGATCGTTGTAGTGATTTTATAGCCGCCATTACTTAGTTCCTGCTCCGCTCGCTCATGATAAGCCTTTTGAACCGCTTCCTTTTTCAACTCCTGACTAGAGACATTGTCCTGTTGAACTAAATAATCATACATCCGATCTGTCGCTTCAGACATAGCTGTAAAGTAGAGATAATCCCTCGAAACAGCATTGATAGCTCCTGATGGCAAGAAATCTTGTTTGAGATTATAATCCTTGTACTGGTCGTATTCTTCCTTAGTTAAAGCACCCGTACGATACATGTTATAGAGAACTCCCTTGGCCCATTTCAAACCAAGTTCTAAGTCTTCATCACTCTTTAACTCTCCAGTATTTTCATAAGGAGAATAAGTAATCGGACTCTGGGGCAAACCTGCTAAGAAGGCTGCTTGAGGAATACTCAGCTTATTGGCATCAATACCGAAAATCCCTTCAGCAGCTTGCTGAGCACCTGCAATATTCTGCCCTTTATGATTTCGACCAAAGGGAGCGACATTGAGATAAGTCGTCAAGATTTCATCCTTGCTCATGCTGCGTTCCAAGGCAAGGGCATCGACAATTTCTGTAGCCTTACGAGCCAAGGTCGGAGCATCTCCGACCACTTGTTGCTTAATTAACTGTTGGGTCAAGGTCGAGCCCCCGCTAGATGAGCCCAAACCTGCAAAGGTTCCCAAAGTCGCCCGAATCACAGCTTTTGGCACAACCCCTTTATGTTCAAGAAAATGTTCGTCCTCAGTAGCAACGATAGCCTTTTTGAGATTATCCGATATTTCCTCAGATGAGACAGAAGTTCTCAGTAGGTCACTCTCAATAGAAGCAATGACACTCCCATCTGCATAAACAATTTCTGAGATGGAAGAAATATTTTTAACCTGCTTGACCAACTCCTCCGATTGAGGAACCCTGGCCTTGTCAAACAAAGCAACTCCATAACCAAGAGCTACACCAGCACCAAAAAGCCCACCGATAAAGCCTAGAATAAAGAGAGTATTCAAAATTCCCTTGATAGCAACTAAATGCTACCTAGGATAGCCAGAACTTTCCCACCTGTCCCATCCGACTGCTTCTCTTCTGAGACTTTCTCTGATTTTTTATGATTTATGTTTGATTTTACTAGCTGGAAAAATTCCAGCATTTTTCGTTTTAATTCATTTAATTGATTTTGCATGGATTTCCTCACTCTATCTATTATACCACAAAAGGGAAACTTTCAATAAAATAGCCACTTTCTTCCCTATTCTGCTAGGCTATTGCCCAAGTTTGTGATACAATAGTTAGAAACAATAATTTTAAAAAGGAGAAAAGACACATGCACATTTTTGATGAGCTAAAAGAGCGTGGTTTGATATTTCAAACGACTGATGAAGAAGCTTTGCGTAAAGACCTAGAAGAAGGTCAAGTTTCTTATTATACTGGCTACGATCCAACTGCTGACAGCCTTCACCTAGGCCACCTTGTCGCAATCTTGACAAGTCGTCGCTTGCAACTAGCAGGTCACAAACCTTATGCGCTCGTTGGCGGTGCTACAGGTCTCATCGGAGATCCGTCCTTCAAAGATGCTGAACGTAGTCTCCAAACAAAAGACACAGTAAATGGCTGGGTCAAGTCTATCCAAGGACAACTTTCTCGTTTTCTTGACTTTGAAAATGGCGAAAATAAAGCTGTCATGATCAACAACTACGACTGGTTTGGCAGCATCAGCTTCATTGACTTCCTCCGTGATATCGGAAAATACTTCACTGTCAACTACATGATGAGTAAGGAGTCTGTTAAAAAACGGATCGAAACAGGGATTTCTTACACTGAGTTTGCCTACCAAATCATGCAAGGTTACGACTTCTTCGTCCTTAACCAAGACCACAACGTAACACTTCAAATCGGTGGTTCTGACCAGTGGGGAAATATGACAGCTGGTACTGAATTGCTTCGTCGTAAGGCTGACAAGACTGGTCACGTGATCACTGTTCCATTGATTACAGATGCAACTGGTAAGAAATTTGGTAAATCAGAAGGAAACGCAGTCTGGCTCAATCCTGAAAAGACTTCTCCATACGAAATGTACCAATTCTGGATGAATGTTATGGACGCTGACGCTGTTCGCTTCTTGAAAATCTTTACTTTCTTGTCACTTGATGAGATTGAAGACATTCGTAAACAATTTGAAGTAGCTCCACATGAACGCTTGGCTCAAAAAGTCTTGGCTCGTGAAGTCGTTACACTCGTTCACGGTGAAGAAGCCTACAAAGAAGCCCTCAACATCACTGAGCAACTCTTTGCAGGAAACATCAAAAACCTTTCTGTTAAAGAGCTCAAACAAGGACTTCGTGGTGTACCAAACTACCAAGTTCAAGCGGATGAAAACCACAATATCGTAGAACTTCTCGTGTCATCTGGTGTGGTTAACTCAAAACGCCAAGCCCGTGAAGACGTCCAAAACGGAGCTATCTACGTCAACGGCGACCGTATCCAAGACCTTGACTATGTCTTGAGTGACGCAGATAAGTTAGAGAACGAACTGACTGTTATCCGTCGTGGCAAGAAAAATACTTTGTATTGACTTACTAAATTGTTCAACATTTACCTATAAACAAAGGAGTTAACCTCAATAAAGGTAACTCCTTTTTGCTGTGAATAGTCCCCACCTATTCCTTAATAGACAGGCTACGCAGTACAATGCGCAAGGTTGTTAGATTATGTAATATAGAGAGGTTTGAAGGACTGAGCCAATTAAACAAGCCAAAGCTAATCAAACTACTATTTACGACAACGGTATCTTGAATATTCTTCTTGATGAGTGTTTGCAAAGATGATGATAGCGAATCCAACTCTTGGAAGAAATCCAAGCGATTATCTAACAATAAGATATCACTCATCTGCTTAGAAATATCTGCACTCTCATTCATCACCACACCGATATCTGATAGGGTTAGAGCAGCTGAGTCATTCAATCCATCCCCAACCATCAAAATAGTGTGACCTGCTTTCTGCAGTTCCTCTACTAACTCAAATTTCCCATCAGGTTTCAAGTCTGTATAGACCTGATCAAAGGGCAAATCTTTGACTAATTCCTCTGTTCTAACCAAGGTGTCCCCTGTTGCCAGAATCAATTTTTTCCCTTGTGCCTTAAGTTTCTCCAAGGCTGCTTTTGCTTCTTTTCTCAAAGGAGTATGAATACAGAACATTCCAATCAATTCATTCTGGTAGGCTAAGAATAAGAGATTGTAGTGACTCTTGTGCTCTTCAATTAAAGCATTTTGTTCTGAACTGATATGAATTTGCTCATCCTGCATCAAGACATAATTCCCAATAAGAACTGGTTGGCCATCTATATGAGATTTGATCCCCTTGCTTGCGATATATTGGAGTTTCCCATGCATTTCCTCATGTTCAATCCCCTCTATCTCAGCTTGCTTGACGATGGCATTAGCAATAGGATGATAAATGTGTTCCTCAAGACAGGCGCTGATTCTGAGAATATCTTCCTCACTATAGTCTCCAAAAGGTAACACCTTTTCAACTATCGGATAGCTAGTTGTGATTGTTCCCGTTTTATCAAACAAGAAAGTATCAACTTCCAGGTATTTCTCCAGAACATCTCCATCCTTAATCACCATTTCACGATTCAACCCCTCCTTGATAGCTGTCAAATAAGCTACAGGAGTAGAGATTTTCAAAGCGCAGGAGAAATCAACCAATAGGAAAGAAATAGCCTTAGAAAAAGAACCTGTTAATAGGTAAGTCAGCCCAGCCCCCAAGAAATTATATTTGACGACCTTGTCCGCCATCTTGATGAAATAGCGTTGTTTCGTTTTCTTGTTTTCTTCAGATTTCTTCATCAACTCAATCAGCTGTAAAATTCGGCTGTTCATCTGATTATCGGTTACACGAATGCGCAACTCTCCAGTTTCTAATACTGTATTTGCACAAACCAAATCAGACTCTCTTTTTTCAACTGGAAAACTCTCTCCCGTCAAGGAACTTTCGTTGACCATACCTAAACCTGAAACTACTTGTCCATCAAACAGAATTTCATTTCCTTGAGATAGAACCAAGACATCTCCTATTTGAACATCGGAACTCTTGATACTAACAACCGTATCGCCCTGTACTATGAATACATCGCTCTCTTTGCAAGAAGGCTTTGTTCTAAATCTGTTGCAGTTTTTTTCAAGGACCACTGATCTAAATGATTCCCCAAATCAAGCATAAACATGATATTGCTAGCCGTCTTGGATTGGTTCATAAACAAGGACAATAAAATCGCCGAACAGTCCAAGACCTCCATCGTCAGTTCCTTACGCGCTAGTGTTTGATAGGCTTCTCTAACATAACCCAAAGCCTGATAACAAGTCCATATATAGCGAATAGGATACGGCACAAAACTACGAAAAAGTACACGCTTAACCGCTGCACCTGAAACAATAGAATAAGCACTCTCTTCTCTACGAATGGGAAGAGTCATCAACTCAGAAACTTTCCCTCTATCAATTCTTTTTAAAAAGGCTTCTGCATTATCTAATACAGAAAAGCCTTCTTTTATACGTAGAGTAAAGTGCTGTTGATCCATGTAAAACTGGATAGACTCAATCCCCTTTTCATCTCTCGCCAAGGAACGAAGATAGTCTTGAATATCCAAGGTGAGTGAAAAAGAAGATGATAGTCGGATATGTTGGTATCCTCTATGTAGCACTTTAAAAGACATATTATTCCCCTATAAGGCTATCTAATTGCTCTTCTTTTTTCTCTTGCTCGTACAAGTATTTGGCATCTTGCAAGACATCATCTCCATGTTGCTTCACAACAGAAACAGATGCATCTAGCTCGTCTTTTAACTTATAAGCCTTAGCCAAAGCTTTAGAATAACCTTTTTTAGCTTCCTTACTTGCCAAGATTTTCAAACCAAGGGTACCAAATGCGACACCACCCAAAAAGAGTGATGATTTTTTCGCAACTTTTGCGACGCTTAATACTTCTTTTAACATACCTATTTCCTCCTTATCATTATTATATAGCAATTTCGATATAAAAGCAATTTCATTCCATAAATTGGAGAATCAGTTTTATTTCTACTGAATCTCTCATCTACCTATTCCTAAAGTTGCTTTCATTTGCCTCTTTTGATACACTTAAACTATGAATACAAATCTCAAACCTAAACTTCAGCGCTTCGCTTCTGCGACTGCCTTTGCCTGTTCTATCTGTCAAGAAAATCTGACTCTGGCAGAGACCAGTCTCAAGTGTAGCAATCGCCATTCTTTTGACTTGGCGAAATTCGGCTATGTCAATCTAGCCCCTCAAATCAAGCAATCTGCTAACTACGACAAGGAAAATTTTCAAAACCGCCAACAAATCCTAGAAGCTGGATTTTATCAGGCTATTCTAGAGGCCGTTTCTGATTTACTTTCAAACTCAAAAAATGCCAAAACAATTTTAGATATCGGTTGTGGCGAAGGATTCTATTCTCGCAAACTCCAAGAAAGTCATCCTGACAAAACCTTCTATGCCTTTGACATCTCCAAAGATTCCGTCCAAATCGCTGCCAAGAGCGAACCCAACTGGGCAGTCAATTGGTTCGTTGGCGACTTGGCTCGTCTTCCTATAGCAGACGCCAGCATGGACATTCTGCTTGATATCTTTTCTCCTGCCAACTATGGAGAATTTCGTCGCGTTTTATCCAAAGACGGTATCTTGATAAAGGTTATTCCAACTAAAAATCACCTCAAAGAAATCCGTCAGAAGGTACAAGACCAGCTGACAAACAAGGATTATTCTAACCAAGATATCAAAAATCATTTCCAAGAACACTTTATCATCCTATCTAGCCAAACGACCTCTCTGACTAAGACTATCACAGCAGAACAACTCCAAGCCCTACTCAGCATGACGCCCCTACTCTTTCACGTTGATCAGAGCAAAATTGACTGGAGCCAACTGACAGAGATTACCATTGAGGCTGAGATTCTGGTTGGGAAAGCATTCTAAACTAGACTTCCCAAAGGTATAAAACTTACCGAAAATCTTCAATATTACAAAAACGCATAAGAACAGGTACTCAAAAACCTTAATCTTATGCGTTTTGCTATAGTTTCCATACATATTAAGTGGAAATATTTAAAATCAGTTCTTTTAATAACCATTGAATACCATATATTACATTTACCCCAAATATGATATAGGCCGTATAAATCAAGTATTTCGATTTCTCCCGCCTCAAAGAATAGATCTTGTACAAGATAAACAAATTTAAAATAATAAATAATAGAGACAAAATCTTCCTCCAAAATCAATATTTAAAGTGCCAGTCAGGCATAGTTCTAATCTTTATTTTCGATTCGAGATAACAAACTTATCAATAAATAGTAAGTGATATAAGGCCAGTACCAACCCCCAAAAGCTACCACGAAAAGAGATTTCTTGATGATTGAGAGGAAACAAATCATGGTTACCTATATAGAGGCATGTCAAAATCACAAATAGTATCCAGAATAAATCAGTCCATTTATATTTTGAAAAATATTTTTTCCACATATAAACACCTTCTTTCCTATAATCATATTATAACAATTAGTGTAAGCGAATACAAGAAATGTGAGGTGAACAACTGCAAAGAAGCATAAGGCCGAAAGAAAGTGTTATGCGTTCACTGTATCTAGGATTTCTCTATTTTTAGACAAAATTGCCCCAAATCCACAACATTTAAAAAAGCGAATTTCAATCGAAACTCGCTTTTTTACAAAATGTATTAGTATAAACTTGTATCTTAGTTCAAGTGCCAGATATCTTCGTTGTACTGAGCGATTGTACGGTCAGATGAGAAGAATCCTGCTTTAGCAATGTTGACGATGACTTTATCCAACCATGCGTCACGGTTTTCGTAGTCAGCCAACATTTGTTCTTTAACCTTGATGTAGTCTTCTAAGTCAAGAAGAGTCATGAACCAGTCTTTGTTGATCAATTCATTGTAAAGACGTTCCAAGCGCTCTTTGTTTCCAGCTGCAAGAACTGCATCGCTAACGATGAAGTCAACCAATGGTTTGATAGCTTCACGAGCGTAGAATTCGCTTGATTTGTAAGCTGCTTTTGCGTAAAGGTCGATAACAGTTTCTGAATCTTCACCAAAGATGTAGATGTTTTCGTCGCCAACCAACTCAGCGATTTCAACGTTAGCTCCGTCCATAGTACCAAGAGTCAAAGCTCCGTTCAACATGAATTTCATGTTACCAGTACCTGAAGCTTCTTTAGAAGCAAGTGAGATTTGTTCTGAGATATCACATGCTGGAATAAGGAAGCTTGCTGCAGTAACGTTGTAGTTTCAACCATAACAACTTGCAAGTGTGGAGCTACTGCTGGATCGTTAGCAATAACTTCTGACATGCAAAGGATCAAGTGGATGATATCTTGAGCGATTGTGTAGGCTGGAGCTGCTTTACCACCAAAGAAGATTGTGATTGGGCGTGCAGGGATGTTACCAGCTTTGATGTCAAGGTATTTGTGGATAACGTACAAAGCGTTCATTTGTTGGCGTTTGTACTCGTGAAGACGTTTGATTTGGATATCAAAGATAGAGTTTGGATTGATTTCCACACCTTGGTGTTCTTTCAAGTGACGAGCCAATTTACGTTTGTTGTGAGCCTTGATGCTTTCCAATTTTTCTTTGACAGCTGCTTTATCTTCATAAGACAAAAGTTTTTCAAGTTCATCTGCTTCATGGTGCCAACCTTCTCCAATGATCTCATCTAAGTAGTGAGACAATCTTGGATTAGCGTGCATAAGCCAACGACGGAAAGTGATACCGTTTGTTTTGTTGTTGAATTTTTCTGGGTAAAGGTCGTAGAAGGCTTTCAACTCAGAATTTTTCAAGATTTCAGTGTGAAGTGCTGCTACCCCGTTAACGCTGTATCCGTAGTGAATATCCATGTGGGCCATGTGAACACGTCCGCTCTCATCGATAATTTGAACAGCTGGATCTTTTACTTCTGCTTTCACGCGACGGTCCAATTCTTCGATAATTGGTACCAAGTGAGGAACCACTTCTTGCAAGAATTCAAGAGGCCATTTTTCAAGGGCTTCAGCAAGGATTGTGTGGTTTGTGTAAGCAGTCATGCTACGAACGATTGAGATTGCTTCGTCAAGTTCGATACCACGAGCAGTCAAAAGACGGATCAACTCAGGAATAACCATTGATGGGTGAGTATCGTTGATTTGGACAACTGCGTAGTCAGCAAGGTCATGCAAGTTACTTCCTTTTTCGATTGCTTCTTCGATGATCAATTGCGCACCGTTTGAAACCATAAAGTATTGTTGGAAGATACGGAGCAATTCACCTTGACGGTCACTATCATCTGGGTAAAGGAAAAGAGTCAAGTTGCGAGCGATATCTGTTTTATCAAAGTTGATACCGTCTTTAATGATAGAAGAATCAACTGAATCCAAGTCAAACAAACGCAAGCGGTTCTTAGTTTCTGTCTTGTAACCAGGTACATCGATATCGTAAAGAGTTGATGTCAATGTGAAGTGAGCAAATGGTACTTGGTAGCTACGGCTTGAGCGAACCAACCAGTTTTGCTCTGTCAACCATGCATTTGGAATTGTTTCTTGTTGGTTGTTTTTAAGAACTTGTTGGAATAGACCAAAGTGGTAGTTAAGACCAACACCGTCACCGTTCAAACCAAGAGTCGCAATTGAGTCGATAAAGCAAGCAGCCAAACGTCCCAAACCACCATTACCAAGAGATGGTTCCAATTCAACTTCTTCAACTTCAATCAAGTCTTTACCTGCAGCTGCAAGTTCTTTTTTGACATTGTCGTAAAGACCAAGGTTGATCAAGTTGTTTGACAAAAGTTTACCAATCAAGAACTCAGCTGAGATGTAGTAAACTTTTTTCTTACCAGTGTTAACTGGTTTTTTGCTACTTGCAAGCTTGCTGTAGTTAAGAAGAGCCAGGTAAAGCTCTTCATTGCTACATTCTGCAATGGTTTTATTGTAACGATTTTGTACAAATTCTTGTAGTGATAACATGTTTAAGGTGTCTCCTGATATTGTATTATTTCTTTAATTCTACCAAATTTTCATTGATTCGGCGATAGATTGTTGTCAAGTCAAGCAAGCCTTCCTCGACAGCTGGTGTCAATTGATCTTCAGTCATACGCCAAGACCAGTTTCCACCAAGAGTAGATGGGAAGTTCATACGAGCTGTCTCATCCAATTCTAGCAAATCTTGCATAGTCGCAATTGCCATGAAGCTAACTGATGAAAAGACGGTACGAAGCATAGCATGTGGCACTGTTTCGTATTCTTTACGGTTAGTGTAGCGAGCCATGTATTCACGAGTCGCATCATCGATCTCGTTACGGTACCAACCAAGAACCGTATTGTTATCGTGTGTTCCTGTGTACATAACTGAGTTAGCAGGTGCCAAGTGTGGGCTATCGATGCTTTCGTCTTCTGGGTTGAAAGCAAATTGAAGAATCTTCATTCCTGGGAAGCCAGTACGTTCACGCAATTCGATAACTTCGTCTGTCATGAAACCAAGGTCTTCTGCGATGATGTTTAGCTCACCAAGTTCTTCCTTAACGGCTGCAAAAAGTTTGTAGCCAGGACCTTTCACCCACTCACCAGGTGCTGCTGTATCAGAACCAGCAGGGATTTCCCAGTAAGATTCGAAACCACGGAAGTGGTCGATACGAACGATATCGTAGATTTTGAAGCTTTCACGCAAGCGTTCAATCCACCATTTGTAACCATCTTTGTCCATTGCTTCCCAGTCATAAATTGGGTTACCCCAAAGCTGACCAGTTGCAGAAAACTCATCTGGTGGGCATCCTGCGATACAAGTCGCCTTACCGTTGACATCTGTCTTGAAGAGATGTGGATTCGCCCACATATCGCTTGAATCTTCCGCTACGTAGATTGGCATGTCCCCAACGATTTCGATGTGGTTGTCGTTAGCGTAAGCTTTCAATTTCAACCATTGTTGGAAGAAGAAGTATTGAGTCACACGGTGGTAAACCAACTTGTCTGCCAATTGCTCACGGTAGCTTTCAAGTGCTGAAGCTTTACGAGCACGAACATCTGCATCTGGCCATTCAGTCCAAGCAAGATTGTCAAAATTCTCTTTAATAGCCATATACTCTGCAAAGAGTTCAAGCCATGATTGGTTGTCTTGAGTAAATTTCTCAAAATCTTTAACATCTCCTACTTCCAAGAAACGTTTTACCGCTTTCTAAAAGAGGACGACGTGCATAGTAGATTTTCGCATAATCAACTTCAGACGCATCGCTACCAAAGTCAACCCCTTCAAGATCACTTGCTTGCAACAAGCCTTGCTCCACCAAAATATCCAAATCGATAAAATGAGTGTTCCCTGCGAAAGCAGAGAAAGATTGGTAAGGAGAGTCTCCGTAACTAGTTGTTCCTAGTGGAAGGATTTGCCAGTAACGTTGTTTTGTGCGAACCAAGAAATCAACGAAGTCGTAAGCACTTTTACCAAATGATCCGATTCCGTATGCTCCTGGAAGAGAAGAAATGTGCATCAACACACCACTTTGACGTTTTTTCATAATAAGCACCTCATGTGTTTATAGTTAGATATTACATTTTTACGAACGCAAACGTTTGCGCTATTACTTAGTATAGCTCATTTTCTTGATAAATGCAAGCGATTTTAAATAACTTTTTTGATTATTTTTTAAAAATTTTTTCTTCTTACTCGTATATATATCCTTTCAGGAAACAAAATAGGAATACGGGTTTCACTTATCTTATTAAGTTAAGCAAAAATAAAGTGAGAATCCTCTCTGCTTTCCATTTGTAAATTAAGCAATCGTTTTCTCAACTTTTTTTAAATTTGAAACAAAACTGATTTTGGGGATTTTCTACTATTATATGCTGATTAAGCGTTTACCTTTTTCTACAATTTTTTTAAATTTTTTACAAAAAACACTTGCAACCGCTTTCTGTTTATGTTATACTAGTCCCATAAAGGAAAACGTTTGCGTTTCCTCATTATAAAATTTGTTATTCTTTAGGAGGAATACACTATGTCATCTAAATTCATGAAGAGCGCTGCTGTGCTTGGAACTGTTACACTTGCTAGCTTGCTTTTGGTAGCTTGCGGAAGCAAACCTGCTGAAAAAGCTGCTGATGCTGGTTCATCTGAAGCAAAAGAAATCACTCTTTACGTTGAAGATCAATACAAAGCTTATGCTGAAACAGTTGCTAAAGCTTATAAAGAACAATCAGGAACAACAGTTAACATCAAATCTGGTGACCAACTTGGTGGTCTTGACAAACTTTCTCTTGACAACCAATCAGGTCAAGCTGCTGACGTTATGATGGCACCATACGACCGTGTAGGTAGCCTTGGTACTGACGGACAACTTTCAGAAGTTAAATTGAGCGACGGCGCTAAAACAGATGATAAAACTAAATCTCTTGTAACAGCTGCTGACGGTAAAGTTTACGGTGCTCCTGCCGTTATCGAGTCACTTGTTATGTACTACAACAAAGACTTGGTAAAGAAGCTCCAAAAACTTTTGCTGACTTAGAAAACCTTGCTAAAGATAGCAAATACGCATTCGCTGGAGAAGATGGAAAAACTTCTGCTTTCCTAGCTGACTGGACAAACTTCTACTTTGCATACGGACTTCTTGCTGGTAACGGTGCTTACGTATTCGGACAAAACGGTAAAGACGCTAAAGACATCGGTCTTGCAAACGACGGTTCTATCGCAGGTATCAACTACGCTAAATCTTGGTATGAAAAATGGCCTAAAGGTATGCAAGATGGTACAGCTGCTGGAAACTTAATCCAAACTCAATTCCAAGAAGGTAAAACAGCTGCTATCATTGATGGACCTTGGAAAGCTCAAGCCTTCAAAGATGCTAAAGTAAACTACGGTGTTGCTACTATCCCAACTCTTCCAAACGGAAAAGATTACGCAGCATTCGGTGGTGGTAAAGCTTGGATCATCCCATCAAGCACTAAGAACCTTGAAGGCGCACAAAAATTTGTAGACTTCCTTGTTTCAACTGAACAACAAAAAGCCTTCTACGATAAGACTAACGAAATCCCAGCTAACACTGAAGCTCGTTCATACGCTGAAGGTAAAAACGATGAGTTGACAACAGCTGTTATCAAACAGTTCAAGAACGCTCAACCAATGCCAAACATCTCTCAAATGTCTGCAGTTTGGGAACCAGCTGCTAACATGCTCTTTGACTCTGTAAGCGGTAAGAAAGATGCTAAAACAGCTGCTAACGATGCTGTAACATTGATCAAAGAAACAATCAAACAAATTTGGTGAATAAAAAATTTGTTCAAGGGGGGTGGAATTCAAATCCCCCTTTGAATTTATCAATAGAAAAACATATATAGTTTAGGTTTTGATTAGAAACCAGTATCCTATGAAAGGAGTTATTATGGAAAAGCAACAACCTAGTAAAGCAGCCCTGCTGTCTATCATTCCTGGGTTAGGACAGATTTACAATAAACAAAAAGCCAAAGGCTTTATCTTCCTTGGTGTAACCCTTGTTTTTGTCCTTTATTTCCTAGCACTTGCAGCCCCTGAATTAAGCAATCTCATCACTCTTGGTGACAAGCCAGGTCGTGATAATTCCCTCTTTATGCTGATTCGTGGTGCCTTCCATTTAATCTTTGTAGTCGTTTATGTGCTCTTTTATTTCTCAAATATTAAAGATGCACATACAATCGCAAAACGTATTAACAATGGAATTCCAGTACCACTTACGCTAAAAGATATGATCAAAGGAATCTATGAAAATGGCTTCCCTTACCTCTTGATCATTCCATCTTATATTGCAATGACTTTTGCGATTATCTTCCCAGTTATCGTAACCTTGATGATCGCCTTTACCAACTATGACTTCCAACACTTGCCACCAAACAAATTGTTGGACTGGGTTGGTTTGACCAACTTTACGAACATCTGGAGTTTGAGTACCTTCCGTTCTGCCTTTGGTGCCGTTCTTTCTTGGACCATCATCTGGGCTCTGGCTGCCTCAACTTTACAGATCGTCATCGGTATCTTCACAGCTATCATTGCTAACCAACCATTTATCAAAGGAAAACGTATCTTTGGTGTTATTTCCTTCTTCCTTGGGCTGTCCCAGCCTTCATCACTATCTTGACATTCTCAAACATGTTTAACGATAGTGTAGGAGCTATCAACACTCAAGTATTGCCAATCTTGGCTAAATTCCTTCCTTTCCTTGATGGTGCTCTTATTCCTTGGAAAACAGACCCAACTTGGACTAAGATAGCCTTGATTATGATGCAAGGTTGGCTTGGATTCCCATACATCTACGTTTTGACTTTGGGTATCCTACAATCTATTCCTAACGACCTTTACGAAGCAGCTTATATTGACGGTGCCAATGCTTGGCAAATTCCGCAACATCACTTTCCCAATGATCTTGGCCGTTGCGGCACCTACTTTGATTAGCCAATACACCTTCAACTTTAACAACTTCTCTATCATGTACCTCTTCAACGCTGGAGGACCTGGTAGTGTCGGTGGTGGAGCTGGTTCAACCGATATCTTGATCTCATGGATCTACCGTTTGACAACTGGTACATCTCCTCAATACTCTATGGCGGCAGCTGTTACCTTGATTATCTCTATCATTGTCATCTCAATCTCTATGATCGCATTCAAGAAACTACACGCATTTGATATGGAGGACGTCTAAGATGAATAACTCAATCAAACTCAAACGTAGACTGACTCAAACCCTTACTTACCTCTACTTGATTGGCCTTTCAATCGTGATTATCTATCCACTTTTGATTACTATCATGTCAGCCTTCAAGACTGGTAACGTAGTAGCCTTCAAACTAGACAGCAACGTCGACTTTAGTTTTGCTAACTTCCAAGGGCTCTTCTCTGAAACCTTGTACGGTACTTGGTACCTCAATACTTTGATTATCGCCTTGATTACCATGGCTGTTCAAACAAGCATCATCGTACTTGCTGGTTATGCTTACAGCCGTTACAACTTCTTGGCTCGTAAACAAAGTTTGGTCTTCTTCTTGATTATCCAAATGGTGCCAACCATGGCCGCTTTGACAGCCTTCTTCGTTATGGCACTTATGTTGAACGCCCTTAACCACAGCTGGTTCCTCATCTTCCTCTACGTTGGTGGTGGTATCCCAATGAATGCTTGGCTGATGAAAGGTTACTTCGATACAGTACCAATGTCTCTAGACGAATCTGCAAAACTAGACGGTGCAGGACACTTCCGCCGCTTCTGGCAAATTGTTCTCCCACTTGTTCGCCCAATGATTGCTGTTCAAGCTCTCTGGGCCTTCATGGGACCTTTCGGAGACTATATCCTCTCTAGTTTCTTGCTTCGTGAGAAAGAATACTTTACCGTTGCCGTTGGTCTCCAAACCTTCGTTAACAATGTGAAAAACATGAAGATTGCCTACTTCTCAGCAGGTGCTATCCTCATCGCCCTTCCAATCTGTATTCTCTTCTTCTTCCTACAAAAGAACTTTGTTTCAGGACTTACAAGTGGTGGCGACAAGGGATAATTTATCCCCGCCACCCTTTTTCATTTTATACTCTTCGAAAATCAAATTCAAACCACGTCAGCTTCACCTTGCCGTACTCAAGTACAGCCTGCGGCTAGCTTCCTAGTTTGCTCTTTGATTTTCATTGAGTATTAGCGATTGCTACTGTAAATAATATCCTTGTAGCAAGCAATTTATCCCCTAGACTTGAAATAAAGCACATTTCTCTATATAATAATACTCATATAGAAAACACCTTTTAGAAAGATACAAATGCTTCCATATCCATTTTCATATTTTTCAAGTATTTGGGGATTTCGTAGGCCCCTGTCCAAACGTTTCGGACTCAACTGGTTTCAGCTTCTCTTTACCAGTATCTTCCTTATCAGCTTGTCTATGGTACCTATTGCCATCCAAAATAGCTCACAGGATACTTATCCGCTAGAAACCTTTATCGATAATGTCTATGAACCATTGACAGATGAGGTTGTCCAGGATCTCTCTGAACACGCTACAATTATTGATGGCAAATTAACTTATACTGGAACAGCTAGTCAAACGCCTTCTATTGTGATCGGTCCAAATCAAAGCAAGGAATTACCTAAAGACTTGCAACTGCATTTCGATACAAAAGAACTGGTCATCAGCAAGGAAGGGAAGGAACTGACCCGCATCTCTTACCAAGCCATTCAGACTGAGAGTTTCAAAAGTAAAGACAGCTTGACCCAAGCCATTTCTAAAGACTGGTACCAGCAGAATCGTGTCTATATCAGTCTCTTTCTAGTTCTCGGTGCGAGCTTCCTCTTTGGTTTGAATTTCTTTATCGTCTCTATAGGAGCGAGTCTTCTCCTCTATATCACTAAGAAATCACGCCTCTTTTCATTTAGGACCTTTAAAGAGTGCTACCATTTTATCTTGAACTGTTTAGGATTACCAACTCTGATTACACTTATTTTGGGATTATTTGGCCAAAATATGACAACCCTCATTACTGTACAAAACATTCTTTTTGTTCTATATCTGGTCACTATTTTTTATAAAACGCATTTCCGTGATCCAGATTATCATAAATAGGAGATTTTTATGCCCGTTACGATTAAAGATGTGGCCAAGGCTGCTGGTGTTTCACCTTCAACCGTAACCCGTGTTATTCAAAATAAATCAACCATTAGCGACGAAACTAAAAAACGCGTTCGCAAGGCTATGAAGGAGCTCAATTACCACCCCAACCTCAACGCTCGTAGCTTGGTAAGTAGTTATACCCAAGTTATCGGCTTGGTCCTTCCTGACGACTCAGACGCCTTCTATCAAAATCCCTTCTTCCCATCTGTCCTCCGTGGTATCGCTCAGGTCGCTTCTGAAAACCACTATGCTATTCAGATTGCAACAGGTAAAGATGAAAAAGAGCGACTTAAAGCGATTTCACAGATGGTTTACGGTAAACGTGTGGATGGTTTGATCTTCCTTTATGCCGAAGAGGAAGATCCCTTGGTCAAACTGGTCGCTGATGAGCAGTTTCCCTTCCTCATCCTAGGAAAATCCATTTCACCCTTTATCCCTCTTGTTGACAACGACAATGTCCAAGCTGGTTTTGATGCAACCGAATATTTCATCAAAAAAGGTTGCAAACGAATTGCCTTCATTGGAGGTGCTAAGAAACTCTTCGTTACACAAGACCGTCTAACTGGTTACGAATCCGCACTCAAACAACACCAACTGCCTATTGACGGAAAATTTGACCTATTTTGCAACGGAGTTCCTGGAAGAAAAAAAGGGTATCAATTTAGTAAACTCCTTTTTCAGCATGATCCACAGATTGATGCTATCATTACAACCGATAGTCTCCTAGCCGAAGGGGTCTGTGACTATATCGCTAAAGCATCAACTGGATGTCCCTGTTCTCAGCTTCGATTCGGTCAATCCCAAGCTCAACTTTGGCGGCCTATGTTGATATCAATAGCTTAGAACTTGGTCGTGTTTCTCTTGAAACTATCCTCCAGATTATCAACGATGCTAAAAAGCAATAAAGCAAATTTGTTACCGTCAGTTAATTGCCCACAAAATTATTGAAAAAAATAAAAACCAGCTCACGCTGGTTTTTTGTTACTAATTTTTCTGTTTCAACGAATCGTCCCAGAATATGAACATTCTCCGATACAGAGACAAAGGCGCTTGGATCCACCTGTTTCATAATCTGTTTAAATTCATTAAACTCTGCACGTGTAATGACAGTAATTAAAACTGCCTTTTCTCGTGATTATAGGTTCCTTCTGCATCGTGGATCATGAGTCGCTCCGCGGTGCAATTTTTTTATGGATTTTTGTCAATTACCTTCTCTGGATGATTGGTCACAATCATGGCCTGCATACGTTTTTGCTTGGTAAAGACTGCGTCTGTCACACGGCTAGAGACAAAGATGGTAATCATAGAATAGAGGGCGTATTTCCATCCAAAGGTCAAACCTGCTATCAGCATGATGGTCCCATTTACCAAGAAAGAAATACTACCAACATTCTTACCCGTTTTCTTACGAATAGTCAGACTGATAATATCCGTACCTCCACTGGAGATATTGTTTCTTAAAGCAAAACCAATTCCCAAGCCCATGACAACACCCCCAAAAAGGGCATTGATAATGGGATCCTCCGTCAAGGTCGCCACAGGGACGAACTGGATAAAGAAGGAACTCATAGATACCGTGATAAAGGTAAAAATCGTAAACTTATGGCCAATCTGATACCAAGCCAAGACCATCAAAGGAAAATTAATGGCGTAGAAGGTTAGTGAAATCGGTATATGAAAACCAAACCAGTGATTACTCAAGGCAGAGATAATCTGTGCCAGACCTGTCGCACCACTCGAATACACATGTCCTGGTTGGAAAAAGAAATTGACCGCCACTGCTGATAAAAATCCATAGACCAGAGAGGCCGAAATTTTCTCATCATATTTTTCGCGAGAGATGCTTTGTAAGACACGTAAAATTTTTATCTGATGAGCAAAGCGACGCAAATAATAGCGCCACCGCTTAATTCGTTTTGCTTGTTTCATCTTCTTCTACTTGTAAGCTGAGTTCCTCTAGTTGTTTGAGAGCTACTGTTGAAGGAGCTTGTGTCATTGGGTCACTTGCCTTGTTGTTCTTAGGGAAGGCAATGACTTCACGGATATTTTCTTCTCCAGCAAGCAACATAACAAAACGGTCAAGTCCGATAGCCAAGCCACCATGTGGTGGGAAACCATAGTCCATGGCTTCAAGAAGGAAACCAAACTGGTCATTTGCTTCTTCGGCTGAGAAACCAAGAGCCTTGAACATGCGTTCTTGAAGGTCTTTTTGGTTGATACGAAGGCTACCACCACCAAGCTCATAACCGTTCAAGACAATATCGTAAGCAATGGCACGAACCTTAGCCAAATCACCTTCTAATTCGTGAGCAGTCTCTTCCTGTGGAAGTGTGAATGGATGGTGGGCACTCATGTAGCGGCCTTCTTCTTCAGACCATTCAAACATTGGCCAGTCAACTACCCAAAGGAAGTTGAATTTATCGTTATCAATCAAGCCAAGCTCTTTGGCAATACGTCCACGAAGGGCACCGAGCGTTGCATTGGCCACTTCAAGCGTATCCGCCACAAAGAGAACCAAGTCCTTATCTTCAAGAGCAAGCGCTGTTGTCAATTCTGCTTGGATGCCAGTCAAGAACTTAGCAACTGGTCCGTTTAATTCTCCATCAACTACCTTAACCCAAGCAAGACCTTTGGCACCGTACTGTTTGGCTACTTCCGTCATCTTGTCGATGTCTTTACGTGAATAGTTGTCCGCAGCGCCTTTGACCACAATTGCTTTTACAGCAGGTGCTTCTGAAAAGACTTTGAAGTCAACACCTTTGACCACTTCTGTCAAGTCCTGAAGCAACATGTCAAAACGCGTATCAGGTTTATCAGAACCATAAAGAGCCATCGCATCATCATACTTCATATGTGGGAAAGGCAGAGTGACTTCAATGCCTTTGGTTTCCTTCATGACACGCGCAATCAAGCCTTCTGTGATATCTTGGATTTCTTGCTCAGTAAGGAAAGACGTTTCCAAGTCGACCTGGGTAAACTCAGGCTGGCGGTCTCCACGCAAGTCTTCATCACGGAAACATTTGACGATTTGGTAGTAACGATCAAAACCAGCATTCATCAACAATTGCTTAGTGATTTGTGGACTTTGAGGAAGCGCGTAAAAATGCCCTTTATTAACACGAGATGGCACCAAATAATCACGCGCCCCTTCAGGCGTTGACTTAGAAAGAAATGGTGTCTCCACGTCGATAAACTCCAACTCATCCAAGTAGTTGCGGATAGAGTGGGTCACCTTAGCACGAAGTTTAAGATTTTCCAGCATTTCTGGACGGCGAAGGTCAAGGTAACGGTAACGCAAACGTGTATCATCATTGGCCTCAATGCCATCTTTAATCTCAAATGGGGTTGTCTTAGCTGTATTCAACACTGTCAGAGCTGTCACGTTTAACTCAACTGCACCAGTTGGCAACTTATCATTGGCTTGCTCACGCGCAGCGACCTGTCCAGTCACCTCGATAACAAATTCGCTACGAAGGCTTTCAGCTGTTGCCATAACCTCTGCAGAAACTTTTTCAGGGTTGATAACCAACTGCATGATTCCTTCACGGTCACGAAGGTCGATAAAGATCAAACCACCAAGGTCACGACGACGACCAACCCATCCTTTCAAGGTCATTTCTTGTCCGATGTGTTCCTCACGAACACGACCAGCATACATACTACGTTTCATGTTTTCTCTCCTCTTTTATTCTGTTACTATTTTACCATAAAAGCGCAGGCTCTTCATGAAAATCATCAGAAAAGTTTGCCAGTCTTTAAAAATCAAGTGAAGACTCTAAAAATTGACGTCCATACAAAAATCCGATGAAGTTCACCGGACTCTTTTATTTTGAATTGTTGCCTGCTTTACGCTTTTCAGCAATTTCGGCTGCCTTTCGAGGCAAGACAATTTCCGTTGTGTAAGCTGTCCCAAAGCGCAAGACACCTGCAATAGGGGCAAAGACAACTGCTAGATAGTTGTAGAAGAAATCTCCCTTGAAAGCATAAGCTAACGCTCCAATGATGAAAAATAGAACGACTGCTTGAATCACTGCTAATAAAATTACTCGTTTCATGTGACCTCCTGACTCTATTATAGCATGAGTATCATCAAAAAGCCGATTAAATTATTCAAAGCGTGAAGAGAAATACTATAGACCAGACCTTTTCTGCTAATATAAGCCAAGCCCAAACTAAAACCAAGGCTAAAATAGACAAAAAATTGTTGCACATCACCTGGGAAATGAATCAAGGCAAACAGAACACTTGATACCAGAAGAAAAATCAGAGTTTGTTTGCTATTGTCCTGCTTAGGAAAGAGGTAGCGTGCTAACATCCCTCTAAAGATAAGTTCTTCCGTCAAAGGAGCAAAAATAACGACAGCAAAGAATGAGAAAAGTGGTTGAGACAAGGTCAAGTCTGTCGCCATTTGTTGATTTACTGAAGGATCATTTGGCAAGAAAAATTGGACAACCAGAGATAAGAACCAAACCAAGGCAGGAAGCCAAATAAATCGGTTGAAGCCACTCTTCTCAATACGAACAGGACCTTTCTGATACCATTTGTAAACGCCGTACACATAAACTCCAGCCAAGGCTACATAGAGTAGGGTAACAGCATAGGGTGAAGCACCTAAGGCAAGCGACGTAGTCGCGAGCACCTGAATGAAGCCATAGATGAATAAAAAGGATAGAATGGCTAGAAGAAACCAGCCAAGGTTTTTAAGTAGTTTCATAAAGTTCTCCTATCTTGCTTTATAGCTGTTTTTCAATACAATGAGGTTTGCTATTCCTAATACAAGTACCCAGGCAAGTAACATACCGATGTTAGAAAAAGATATTTCTCCACCTTTTTTATTTAAAAGATTTACAATAGGACCAACGAACGAGTAATCCAACACTTTTTGAGCCGTATCATTTTGAAGAGCAATTATAGGTAAAAAAGAGACAATTAACATAGGGAAGATACTATAAACTTGCGCTTTAGATTGAGTATCTGACACCGCACCGATTAGAAGGTTGAGAAAAATAATACTAATAGTTGCTAGGAGCAAATAGATAACGTAGGCAAATAAATAACCAGATACATCTACTTTAAGATAGATGGGAAGTACAATCATAGCAAGTAACATTATCAGAATAGGGAGAACAAGCATACTGAAAGTATATTCTGTTGCTGTCACACCACTTAGAATGAGTGATTTAAGATTTCGTTTTTCCTTATCTTCTGCCATCATAATCGATACCATATAACCACTTCCCATGCTCAAGACCATCGTCAAGCTAGCAGATAGTAAAAATAGGCTCAATTGTCCATTCTTATTTAAAAATTCATTATATAAAACAGCAATACCAAAAGGCATCAATAAAGTCGCTAACAAAGTTGAATTGCTGATAAGAACTTGCACTCTTAACCATAGTAGGGCATTTAATTTTCTAAACATCTAACTTTTCTCCTGTTAATCTGATAAAGATCTCTTCTAAAGTCGGCTCACAAGAGTGAACCACCATCAAATCTGTCGTGTCTAAATGTGGCAATTCTTCAAATGGAACTATCTGTTCTCGTCCGTCGTTATAAACCACACGTACTTTCTTATCCACATGGTACTTCTGGATGATATCTTGCGGACTTCCATACTCTATTAAGTTCCCCTTATTCAAAAGAGATAAGCGATTACAAAGCAGAGTTGCTTCATTCATATCATGCGTGGTCAGAAAGATCGTTGTCCCCGCCTGCTTTAATTCTTGTAGTAGGGTATGAATCATCTTAGATGTTGTAGGGTCTAAGCCACTGGTTGGCTCATCTAGAAAGAGGATCTTAGGAGCATTCAGAAGGGCACGAGCCAAGAACATTCGTTGTTTCATTCCTGTAGATAGTTTTTCTGCGATGATGTCTTTAGCATCTGCCAATCCAACCTGTTGGAGCACCTGATTTACTCTATCTGACTTGAGACCATATAACTTAGCATAGATGAGAAGATTTTTGTAAAGACTCATCTTTTCATAAAAACCGCTGCCATCACTAACAATACCGATTTGTTCCAAATCATTTGAGGTTAAATCTTGAGAATTCTTGCCTAACAAAACTGTTTTACCTTGATCTGCAGCCAACTGACCTGTCAAGACATTGATCATGGTTGTTTTACCTGAGCCAGAAGGGCCAAGAAAACCAAAGATTTCACCTTCCTTAATCTCAAAAGAAATCTGATGAAGAGCTTTTTTGCTCCCAAAACTTTTGCTTACATTTTCAACACGAATCATAGAAACTCCTTTATTTGAAATAGCGTTTTACCATAGGTAACTGCATCACATTGATATAAATATGGATTACTCCTACAAGCAAGAAGGCTAGTAACTGAATCTCTCCTGTCAAGAAAGAAATGATAATAAGAAAAACATATAAGGCTGGTAAGACATATTGGTTTAATTGGAATAAAATCCGAAAACTCTGTTCCAAATTAGCCTGGCGCTCCCCTTCATCATAAGAATTGATATAGTCCAAGACATCCTTTGGTGTAGAGAAAAATACCAAATCAAACTGACGAACAATCGCAATTGTTTTAAAAAGAGATTTTTGAGCGACTAAGGATAGCACAAAGACTAAGAAAGAGAGGGAAAATGTTTGGTGGTCTGTATGCAATATAACCACTTCATTTAATGAGAGAAAAATAGACAATGAAATTGCTACGCTTGTAATATTAAAAGCAATGGTTCCAAACTCGAGATTCCGATACATCTGCACATAATAGGTTTCATTCAGATCATCATCCATTTCCTCTTGATACAAGGAATGAAATTTTCTGCTTTTCTTTAGGAAATTGAAAGTCAAAAAAAGAATAATGACGGCTAGTAGTAAGCTGATAGCTGATAGCCATGGTATCAAGGGTTTTACATCTAAAATAATTCCGTTGGATTCGGCACGTGCCTTAAACATCCCTACAAACATGCCCAAGAAACCTCCCAAGACAATAGACATCAAAAATAACAATCCACCTTTCTTTTTCATATTCATTCTCCTTTTTCACTTGCTAGATTTTTTGATTTCTTTTCAATCCAGTCAATTACTGGGATGAGTGCAAAGTAGGCCCAAATAAATTGGTCACTCTGATAGTGACTAAACCAACCTAAGTCTATCCCAATAAGTAGACACACGCTGACGAATAGAGCTGCGACAACTACATAATAAACCACTTTATACTTGTTCATCACTCGTCCTCCTCCAAGCGAAATACCGATTCGACTGTTTCGTTGAAAATTTGAGATATTTTCAGGGCAATGATAATGGACGGGGTGTACTCATCCCGTTCTAGTAGGCTAACGGTCTGTCTGGAAACCCCTGCCAGCTTGGCTAGGTCGGTTTGATTGAGACCATCGCGAGCCCGCAGCTCTTTTAGACGATTTTTTAGTTGCATGTTACACACCTACTTTCCGTCAAATTCAACAGTTTGGATATCCTCAATGCGTTGTAGTTTGAATTTTTCTTTTCCTTTTTTATTAACACGACGTAGCTTGACCCACTCCTCATCAACATCTACAACTTCCCAGTTGTCTGTCCCAAACAATTGTCCAATGATTGTTGGTTTTTTCCCAATCAATTCTTTTAATAATCTTGACATTTCTTTATTTCCTTTCTGTTTTTGCTCAATTCTTTTGATTTTATTCTCTAGTTTCTTGACCCTTTGGGTATGATAGAGATAAAACATAATCACAAGAGGTACAAATCCTAATGCCCACATAAGCATTCCTTTCTCCTTTTCTCTTAACTTGCTTACATTGTAACACATCTTTTTCTTTTTGACAAGTATATTTGTCAAAAAGTTTATGATTTTTGTCATTTTGCAAAAGAAAAAGGTCAGGATTAGGTTCCTGACCGGTTTATCTGTTATTAAAAGCCTAATTTTTCAAAGATTTCTGAGAAGTTTTGGCTGATTGTTTCAAGTGACACTTGCACTTCTTCTCGTGTTTGATTGTTCTTGACCGTCACTTGTCCGCTTTCGACTTCACTCTCTCCTAGGGTGATGAGGGTCTTAGCCGCAAAGACATCAGCTGACTTGAACTGGGCTTTGAGTTTACGATTGAGGTAATCACGCTCTGCTTTGAAACCTTGTTGGCGAAGAGCCTGTACCAATTCCAAAGCCTTGACATTTGCTCCTTCACCCAAGACTGCGATATAGACATCTAGGGCGTTTTCGATAGGGAGGGCCACACCTTGCTTTTCAAGAATGAGAAGCAGGCGCTCTACACCAAGTCCAAAACCAAATCCAGCAGTTTCAGGGCCTCCAAAGTAAGCAACCAAACCATCGTAACGACCACCCGCACAGACTGTCAAGTCATTACCCTCAATCTCTGTGATAAACTCGAAAATGGTGTGATTGTAGTAGTCCAGACCACGCACCATATTGGTATCGATGATGTAGTCTACACCAAGATTTTCCAGCATCTGACGCACAGCATCAAAATGAGCTTGGCTTTCTTCATCAAGGAAGTCCAAGATAGACGGTGCATTCTCTACTGCCACCTTGTCTTCTTTTTCCTTAGAGTCCAAGACACGGAGAGGATTTTCCTCCAAGCGACGTTGGCTATCCTTAGATAAAGTCTCCTTGAGCGGTGCCAAATAGTCAACCAAGGCTTGACGGTAAGCCGCACGGCTCTCAGGATTTCCAAGAGTGTTGAGGTGCAATTTGACACCTTGGATGCCGATTTCTTTCAAGAAATGGGCTGCCATCGCGATTGTTTCCACATCGGTAGCTGGATTGCTAGAACCAAAACACTCAACACCAATCTGGTGGAACTGGCGCAAACGCCCTGCCTGTGGACGCTCATAGCGGAACATAGGGCCCATGTAGTAGAATTTACTTGGCTTTTGCACTTCTGGAGCAAAGAGTTTATTTTCTACATAGGAACGGACAACGGGCGCAGTTCCTTCTGGACGGAGGGTGATATGACGGTCACCCTTGTCATAAAAGTCGTACATTTCCTTGGTTACGATATCCGTCGTGTCTCCGACAGAGCGACTGATGACCTCGTAGTGCTCAAAAATAGGCGTGCGCACTTCTGCATAGTTATAGCGCTTGAAAATCTCACGGGCAAAGCCCTCAACGTACTGCCATTTGGCAGACTCAGCAGGTAAAATATCCTGCGTTCCTTTTGGTTTTTGTAATTTCATAGGGAATCCTCTTTAAACTTAATAGTCTTATTTTACCATAAATAGAAGGATTAAAACAGTGAGAAAAAATTAGGATTTATACTCAATGAAAATCAAAAAACAAACTAGGAAGTTAGCCGCAGGTTGCTCAAAACAGTGTTTTGAGGTTGTGGATAGAACTGACGAAGTCAGTAACCATATCTACGGTAAGGCGACGCTGACGTGGTTTGAAGAGATTTTCGAAGAGTATTAGATATCATTTTTGAGATTAAGAACTGTCAAAAGAATAGCCAGCAAGGAAAGACCAACAAATAGCATCCAAGTCAACTGTATATTCCATACAGCTACAAGTGAAAAACAGGCTGTTCCCACAGGTATGGATAGGGTAAACAAGAGACCTAAAAAATTACTGGTACGAGCTAGAACATCTGGAGCTAGATTTTTCATGAGCAGGGCACTAATCTTTGGTTGAACTTTACCAGACACATACAGAGTTAAAAAGAGAAATAGCAAACCAAGCACGACTTGATTGAATACGTTAGCCAGACCAATTAGACTGAGTCCTATGGTCGTCCACATCATCAATCTAGGCAAGGACTGCTTCCCAAAATAATCATTGCCCGTAAGGCTACTGATGATGACTGCTACTAAAGCACAGACTTGACTGATAAATAATGCCTCTGTGTAAGAAAAGTCCAAAAGAGAATGGCTCAAAAAGAAGATGTTATAGATGCTTCCTAAAGCGCCACCCAAGGCATTGATAAGCAAGACAGCAAAGATCATAAATCCAAAGTTTTTCTGTCCACCTTTAAGAAAAACGAGACGTAAATTTCGATAAATCGTTAGGAACTGCTCTTTGATCGGAAGCTTCTCATTTTTTAGAATTTCACCATCAGCAGATGACATTGACAGGCTCAATTTGCTTTTTCCTAAAAAGAGGATGACGGCTGATACTAGGAAGAAACAGGCATTGATTCCCGCAACGAGGGAAAAATTGTTGACCGATAGACCTAAGAGCCAGACTCCAAAAGCTTGACCACCAATAGCTGAAATATAGGTGATGAATTGGGAAAAAGAATAAGCCTCCATCAAATCATCTTCAGCTACTTTTTCCTTAATAAGAGGCATACGCAGGCCACCTGCAAAATCACTGATGACATCACTAATGACATTGATCAAACACAGGCTAGAAAAGGCAAAGAGACTAGCTTGCTGGACAACTAGGGCTGCTAGAAAAAATAAAACTGCCTGAAACAAACCGCTATAGACCATCCATTTGACCTTGGCCCTCGTGTAATCTGCCCGAATCCCTACAAAAACTGTAAAGAGAGTCGGAAGAATCATGACAATATTCGCCATAGCAACAGCAAAAGATGCTTGTGGCAAGGTCGATGCATAGACGATAAAGACCAGATTAAAAATCGAAGCACCAAAAGCATTGAAGAAGCGTGACAAAGTCAAGAGACGATAAGCTTGATTTCTAAACAATAATTTCATAGATAATCTCCCTTCTTGTTCAAATACTCAATGAAAATCAAAGAGCAAACTAGGAAGCTATCCGAAGGTTGCTCAAAACACTGTTTTGAGGTTGGGGATAAAGCTGACGTGGTTTGAAGAGATTTTCGAAGAGTATAAGTTTTATGTGAAGTATGACTATAGTATAGCACTTAGAAATTTTAGAGGAAAAATTTTTGAATATATGCAACAAATGAAATGAGCAAAAAGAAACGATAAAATTTCTCCAGTGACACGAGAAAGCTCAACAATTCTATCACTTCAAATTTCAAATTATTTCTTGGTTTGCAGATATTCAACAATCGGTCGTTTTTCTATAGTATTCGGCAGATTTATTACAGCCAAGCATCTCAAAAATACGGACAGCATCCTCCATCTTTTTCTGACCTTCCTTGACTCTACCCTGCTTGCTATCAAGAAGACCTTCCGCCCACAAATAGACAATTCGGAAATAGGTTTCATTTTCATTGTAGAAATGCTCTTCGATAACACGTTTAAAATAAGAGGCATTGGTAAATTCTTCACACTCAATGCTGGCTAAAAAGCCATTCAATAGTATAGTGTGAAAAAGGTTTCGATTACCAGGCATTTCCATTAGAAAATCAGACTTTCGTACCATCTCTCTAACATACCTAGTGAAAAGAGAAACAGATAAAAATGGTGAACTGACTGAAAATAAATTGAGTTCATAGATTCCCCAAATCTCGGTAGAAAACAAATAATCATGAAGCACTTTCCCTTCCTCTGCTGTTAACTCTACCTTTTCGTCCATGCTCTTCATATAAGACTTGATAAGAATGGCATTTAGAATATGTTTCTGTTTGTTTTGAGAATGGGCATGCTTTTGATACTCCCTGCGATACAAGTCCTCAAGCGGAGCTATATTCTTTGGATCCAAGACATCTATGATTTCTTTTCTCAACTCAGAATCTGTATCATAGTGAAAACCTCTCGCCAGAAAGAGGATTTCCTCCACACTGGCAGATATATTTTCTAGGGCAAATAGAAACTTTCCACCGAAAGCTCACTCTGACCAGTTTCAAAGCGGGACAACATAGACGGCGAAAATTGTCCCCCAGTTGCTTGTCTCAGCGAGATATTTCTTGACTCTCGTAATTGTCTAAAGACTTTTCCAATCTGCTCCATAGGCTTCCCCTTGATTCAGCGTTTTCTTTATATTATCATATTTTTTCAGAAGATTCATCAAAAACTTGCCAAATTGTCAGAATTATGAGAAAATAGAGGATATTTATCATGTGGAGGGACTGTAATGAGAGAGGATATCAAAATCAATGACCGTGCTTTGGCCTTACAAGATCAAATTATCGAAAAACTAGAGAAGGTTTTTGATACAGATGTGGAATTGGATGTTTACAATCTAGGGCTGATTTATGAAATCAATCTGGATGAAGCAGGTCTCTGTAAGATTGTCATGACCTTCACCGACACTGCCTGCGATTGTGCCGAAAGCCTGCCTATCGAAATCGTTGCAGGTCTGAAACAAATCGAGGGTATCGAAGATGTCAAGGTTGAAGTTACCTGGTCGCCTGCTTGGAAAATCACACGAATCAGTCGCTACGGCCGTATTGCCCTTGGACTACCACCTCGTTAAGCAGGTAAATTACTTTTGAATATGAAAAAAAGCAAGCCGAAGTTGGCTTGCTTTTTGATACTCAATGAAAATCAAAGAGCAAACTAGGAAACTAGCCGCAGGCTGTACTTGAGTACGGCAAGGCGACGTTGACGTGGTTTGAAGAGATTTTCGAAGAGTATGAGTTTATTTTTTACCTGACTTGTCCATATTCCAGAAGTCTGTCACGGCTCCGCGTGAAGCAGATGATACGATATGGGCATATTTACCGAGGACACCACGGCTGTAAAGTGGTGGCAAGGTTGTTTCTGCCTTACGTTTTTCAAGTTCTTCTTCGGATACGGCCATGGAAATTTCTTTGGTATCTTGGTCAACCGTAACGATATCACCTGTACGAAGGTAGGCAATTGGTCCGCCATCCTGAGCTTCAGGAGCGATATGTCCAACAACCAGACCATAAGTACCACCAGAGAAACGACCATCCGTCAAGAGGGCAACCTTGTCTCCTTGACCTTTACCGACGATCATTGATGAAAGTGACAGCATCTCAGGCATACCAGGACCGCCCTTAGGTCCAACGAAACGAACAACGACTACATCGCCATCAACGATTTCATCTGTCAGAACGGCCTGAATAGCTTCTTCTTCTGAGTCAAAGACCTTAGCTGGTCCAACGTGACGACGCACTTTAACACCTGATACCTTGGCAACCGCACCGTCTGGTGCAAGGTTCCCGTTCAAGATGATAAGCGGACCATCTGCACGTTTTGGATTTTCAAGTGGCATGATAACTTTTTGACCTGGTGTGAGGTCTGCAAAGTCAGCCAAGTTTTCAGCGACAGTCTTACCAGTACATGTGATGCGATCTCCATGAAGGAAACCATTTGCCAGCAAGTACTTCATAACCGCAGGGACACCACCGACTTCGTAGAGGTCTTGGAAGACATACTGACCAGAAGGTTTCAAGTCAGCCAAGTGAGGCACACGCTCTTGAATCGTATTGAAGTCCTCAAGTGACAAGTCAACATTGGCAGCATGGGCAATGGCAAGCAAGTGAAGAGTGGCGTTTGTAGAACCACCGAGAGCCATGGTTACAGTGATGGCGTCTTCAAAGGCTTCACGAGTCAAGATATCTGACGGTTTGAGACCTAGCTCCAACATCTTAACAACAGCACGTCCTGCTGCTTCGATATCTTCTTTCTTATCAGCTGATTCAGCTGGGTGAGAGGAAGAACCTGGCAAACTCATACCGAGAACTTCGATAGCTGTCGCCATGGTATTAGCTGTGTACATACCGCCACAGCCACCAGGGCCAGGGCAGGCATTACATTCGAGACGTTTCACGTCCTCAGCCGTCATGTCACCGTGGTTCCATTTTCCGATACCCTCAAAGACAGAAACCAAGTCGATGTCTTTGCCATCAAGATTTCCCGGTGCAATAGTTCCACCATAGGCGAAAATAGCTGGGATATCCATATTGGCAATGGCAATCATAGAACCAGGCATGTTCTTGTCACAACCACCGATAGCAACGAAGGCATCCACATTGTGACCACCCATAGCCGCCTCGATTGAGTCCGCAATGATATCACGAGATGTCAAAGAGAAACGCATACCAGGCGTTCCCATGGCAATCCCATCCGCTACGGTAATAGTCCCAAACTGCACAGGCCAAGCACCTGCCGATTTGACACCTTCTTTAGCTAATTTCCCAAAATCATGCAAGTGAATGTTACATGGCGTATTTTCCGCCCAAGTCGAAATCACTCCTACAATCGGTGTTTCAAAGTCCTTATCTGTCATACCAGTCGCACGAAGCATAGCACGGTTTGGTGATTTCACCATACTGTCATAAATGCTACTGCGGTGACGTTTATCTAATTCAGTCATTTGTTCCCTCCCATTTCAGTTTTTACTATTATAGCACATTTTAAAAGCAATGAACAGAAGAAAATTCTTGAATTTTCAGAAAATTTCGATTAATTTGGTTAATGACCTTTTAATTTTTTCATCTTTTTTTGTCAAGTAACTTTACTTTACAAAAAAAATGTGTTATTCTTATATGGTTGATGAAAATCAGTAGATTGAATCGAATATAAATACCTAAAGGAGAAATCAAAATGGCAGTACCTGCACGTCGCACTTCAAAAGCGAAGAAAAACAAACGTCGTACACACTACAAAGTAACAGCTCCATCTGTAAACTTTGACGAAACTACTGGAGATTACTCACGTTCTCACCGTGTATCACTTAAAGGATACTACAAAGGACGTAAAATCGCTAAAGCTGCATCAGCTGAATAATAGAAGGGAGATACCATGCGCGTAAATATTACACTTGAACACAAAGAATCTGGTGAACGCTTGTACCTTACTTCTAAAAACAAACGTAACACTCCAGACCGTCTTCAATTGAAGAAATACTCACCAAAACTTCGCAAACACGTTGTGTTTACAGAAGTTAAGTAAGCATTCAATACGAATCAATACAGAGGAAAAACGCTGATTCAAGCGTTTTTTCTTTTTGTTAATTTCAGTATATTGTAATAAAAATCATTCGAATGACTACATTTTTTATGAAATAATTTAGAGGTTCGAATATATAGAAGAATCCAAAATCCCCTGCAAATCTACATTGCAAGGGACTTGTGTATTATTCTTGTACTTCTTTCTGAGCGGCCTTTCCTTGATCTAGAAGAGCTTGGACGATTTTCTCATCGCGTAGTTTGACAGAATCGTTAATCATTTCTGCGGACTTGACAATGGTTGTTTCTAGTTGGGCACGTTTCTGGCGCCCCAATTCAATAGCTGCAACGATACCTTGGTTTTGAGCGACCAGACTTTCAGCCAGTTTAGTAACCGACTCAACAGCGACTGTCGGGCTTTGAGCAATTCGTTCCATCTGTGGAATCACTTCCTTGCTGGTCTCAGCTAGCATCTGAAGGGCAGCATTGTTGGCATTGACAATGGCATCTGCCACAACACCTGATTTCATTGATTGTTGCAAAATACCAAGTTGGGCAATAGAAAGCTTCATTGTTGGAATGGTATTACGGCGAAGCATGCCCAATTTTTTTGGCGCATATCAGATGACACTTTCACAAGATTGCACATCTGAGGTGTTGTTGCCCAGGCAACATAGAGACGACTGACATACTCAGTGTGCTGTTGTTCGAGAGTATTGACCACTTCAGCCATGCGGGCCAATTCTTGTGACTTGGTCTGGTATTCCACCGTACTTGTATCGAGTTGGTCAGCTTGAGCTTTCAGTTCGGCAGCGCGCTTGCCAGCTTCTGTCTGGCTGGCTTCGATAAAGGAAATCACTCCCACTAGATTTTTCAATGGATTTGGTATTGTCCTCAATCAACATCTCAGCAGAGACGATATTTCGAGCAAGCAGATCTTCTTGCTTGACCACTGCGGCAGCCATGCCATCGAGTTTTTTTGCTCCACTGTTTTTTTGAGTCAAAGTAAAAATTCTTGTAAGGTATTCTTGCTCTTGTTAAACAATCGTTGCAAAAAGTTTGGCTTCTCTTCTAACTCAGCAATTTCAGCGTTCTTGTATTTGACTACAAAACCTTGCAACTCACGGTTGGTATTCTTGAGTAGATCATCTACTTGAGGAATCTGCAGTTTCTTTTGTTCTGACAAGATACGATTGACCGTATTGTTCACACCTTCGACAGCAGATTGTCCAAAATCCAAAAGAGCATTTTGATTTGTGACAAACTGGTCTACCAATTGGGGCACGTGCGCTTTGATTCCTTCTTGCTGCTCAGGGCTCAACTTTTCAAGGAAGGTCAAGGTCTTGTCTGAGCCAGTATTGGTCTCGATGATTTGGGTTGTTTTATCCACCTTAGCTACTGTATTATTGGCAATCTGGTCAATATCAAAATTAAATTCTGTCATGGTTACTCCTTTGTTTCTAACCTATTCTTTACGATCTTTTTCTAGAATACGCAGACTGATATCAAAATCACGCATATCTGTTTCATTGAGTTCTCTCAAGACTTGGTCCAGCTCAAGGTCAAATTGTTCGATAGCTGCTTTAGCTTGCTGCAAACGTTCTTCTGCTCGATTATAGTTCTTCGGGTTGGCCTTAATCTTTAAATAACCTTCTAGAATCGTTTGGAATTTCTCCATCTTCAAACTATGAATGGCAGTCAATTCTTCCTTATCCCCCTCGGCAGAAGTGGCAATCTTGTCTAAAATGGCCTGATGGTCAATGGCAATATTAGCCAAGGTCTGGGATAATTCTGGAGCTAATTCCTCTGGCTCCGCATTTTCAATATCTACCTGACTTTCTCTATCCAAACGTTCTAGCTGAACATCGATGTTTGCCCTTACTGTACGAACCTTTTTGTCAATACGGTTGTAGACATCAGCATCGATATAGGATTTGAGACAATCCGCCTCCTGATGGATTTCCCGCAGTTCGATCAATACTTGATTGGCCAGACTCTTATAGGACTCTGAGCCTTTTTCTACCAAGACTCCCTCTAACTGCTGAATATCTTTGTCCGCCTGACGAATTCGAGCTTTTAAAAGCTCAATCCGATCATCGAGCGAACGATCCTGCAAAAGAGGATAGCGCCAACGTTTATAGAGACGATAACCGCCATAACCTAGCAGGACACAAGCCGCAAGTGGGAGAGCATATTGGACCAAAAGGCCCAATAAGAACAAGAAGCCCCAAAAATAGAGACAGCCTTTCCAAAAACCATTACCCGATTTCATAAGTATTCCTTACTTTCAATTTATAAGTCTATTTTAGCACAAAAGACAAAAATGAGGGCGGAAATTCCCTAGAAAAGAGTTGATTTCTTTGCTGTAGAATGGAGGCTAGTAGCACGTGTCCTAATTTCAGTGAAGCGGACTCAAACCACAAACACACTCTGAGGAAATATCAAAACAAAAGCTTGAAAAATCAGAGGGGGTGTGTTAGAATGAAAGCATAAAGGGAAAATAATGCTTCTAGCATATATAACTAAAAAAGCCCCACCGTACCACCGATGGGGTTTTTTGCTACCCTCTAAAAGGGTTAAATGCTACTTGCTACGTCTCTTTATCCATAGCTTGAAAAGCTCAGATAGTAAGTTAACAAGTAACGGAGCTAGAAAAAGGGAAAATAACTCTAGCATATATAACACCTCCCTTCATTAAAGTGAGGGGGCCAAAATATTATATCATACCAGATTTATATCATCAACATCGCGTCATTATTGGCATAGATAGACTCAGATACACCAATAACCTTACTAGCAAATCTCTAAACAAACCCAGAGATCAACATTTTAAGACAAAGCAAAAAGCCCCTAGATTCATAGCTAAGGGCTGATTGACTTGCAAGGATAGGCAGGACTGTCGGGGCTCCTGCATTTCTCGACCCACTATAAGTGGCGCGTTGGTGACAGATTCTCAACCTCTATCCTTCATGTCTTCATTATATCACTTTTTTCTCAACTTTCAATTCGTGTGCCTATCTTTTCTCTAGTGTCCTTCAACCATATTGCACTTCCACCTCACTCATGATTTCCAGCAAAGTTTTCCCTTTAATCTGTAAAGAAATTAACTCACCAAAAGATACCACTTTATATTCATTATCTCCAAGTACGGCTACAATGTCATAAACAGAATTAGGAAAAATACCACATACTTGACCCTTATAATCAAAAGAAGCGTCCCAACCATTGTCATACAATGCTCGTAAATCATCAAATATTGCCATAATATCTTGATTCTCCTATGTAAGATATTCCACAACTTATCCAAAGCCATACGAAAACTTATCTGGCAATTCTTTTTCCTAACTTAATACTTTTTACTTAAAAGTATCTTTTTACAAACGAAGCGAATTGTCCTAAATCATTTCCAACATAGCTATATTCCAAAGTAATTTTATCGATAGTTGCAATACCTTTACAACCTCCACTCACAATAGAATACTGCCTCTTAGACGAGCTATCTTCTATTTTGTACATAGTAATAATTTGTTTATCAATCTTTATCATTTTCTATTTAGTGTAAAATAAGACGCTTGAATTATTTTTGATACTCAAAAATATAATTGCAACAAGGTATCGAAATCGTCTTCGAAAAACATTTTTGACTATTCTGTTTTATTTGCTCAATGATTTTATCCTTTTTATCTCTGTCCAAAGGGAGTGTTTCAAACGCTTCTTCTTTTACTAAGAATTCACCATTTTCTCCCTGGAATTCTTTTGTAATTTTTCTAATATAGCTCTCGAAATCGATAGATTGAAGCTCTTCGTCGTTGATGTTCTCTTCAATCGCATCTAGCAACAAACTGATTGAAATTTTAATCATCTTTAGATACTTCCCTATGCGTAAATACCGCCACTTTATTCATCAAGACGTCCTCTGTGTAGTCAATTGTAAAAGTATCTAAACTAAATGGAATTAAATGAATCATAGGGACACTATGCACCCTATACTCTTTTTCTCCAATTCTCACAAAATGATTGATTTTCAAATCTGAAAAATCAGGATTCTCAACAGTAATAGAAACAAGACGATGCGCTATTTTATAAACATCAATTATCTTATTTTTCGTGTTTAACTTATCCATAATTATTATTTTAATACTTATGTTCTTGGTAATCAAAACCTATTTTTAGATTTAATACTATCAAATAAATCTAAAATAGATTGTGGAGTGTCTTTCTTAAATGATACAGTAGGTTTATCCTGGTCTGGATAAACTTGATCAACCCACTCATGAATTTGATTATAAAAAATCAACAGCTCTTTGCTTGGTGGTATCATCATATCTAGAACGAAATCTCCTTTACTTTAACTTCATTATAAACTTTCCTAACCCAATATTCAATCAACAAGACACTATTACGATAGCTTTTTTTAGCTTCTTTTCTACTTCGTCAGTTGTCAAGCTGCTACTACTTTATGATATAATTAGTTTAAAGAGAAGTGAAGTAGAAATGATAGTGTCGCTACGCAACTTCATAGTATGAGATGACGGGACAGGCACACCGTCCACTACTCTTAAGTACTTAGATTATTCTAGGTGCTTTTTTACATTTTCTCGGTGTTCGTTCTTGGTTCAAGTCCATTCTCCATACTATTTGGTAAGGAATTAAAAGACATTTTTATCTCTCCAAAGAAAAAGCAAAAACAGCCGTCTCATTTTATGAGAAAGCTGTAAGTTCTTTGTAAAGGGGGACAAAAAGGGGGACAAACCCAGAAATCAACGTTTTAAGACAAAGCAAAAAGCCCACTGTTGTAGGCTTTCTGTAAGATATTTCTTAAAATTAAAGCATTTTGTTGTAGAATTCAACGACAAGTGCTTCGTTGATTTCTGGGTTGATTTCGTCGCGTTCTGGCAAGCGAGTCAATGAACCTTCCAATTTTTCAGCGTCGAATGATACGAATGCTGGACGTCCAAGAGTAGCTTCTACTGCTTCAAGGATAGCTGGAACTTTCAATGATTTTTCACGAACTGAGATCACTTGACCTGGAGTTACACGGTATGATGGGATATCAACGCGTTTTCCGTCAACAAGGATGTGACCGTGGTTTACGAATTGACGAGCTTGACGACGAGTAGTCGCAAGACCAAGACGGTAAACAACGTTATCCAAACGACGTTCCAAAAGAAGCATGAAGTTGAAACCTAGGATTCCGCCTTTGATTTTTGTAGCTTGTACGAACAAGTTACGGAATTGTTTTTCACCTACACCGTAAGTGAAACGAAGTTTTTGTTTTTCAGCCAATTGCAAACCGTATTCTGACAATTTAGAACGGTTGTTTGGTCCGTGTTGTCCTGGTACGTAGTTACGACGTGCCAATTCTTTACCTGTACCTGTAAGTGAAAGGCCAAGGCGACGAGCTTGTTTCCAAGATGGTCCTGTATAACGTGACATGTGAATGTCCTCCTGATATAAATAATATTTCGGTGGAAATAGTCACTTAGAAAGCCCTGATTCGTGCAGATGCCCTTCGCCTAAACAGCCAAGGTTACTTATCATAAGACACCTGTTGACGAGCTTCATGCTTTCCTGCTGATATTTCACACAAAATTCATTTTACCATGAATGACTAGATTTGTAAAGGGGTTTTAAGCTTTATTTTCATTGCCAGAGAGATTGAGAACGAGGGTAAAGGTGCTTCCTAGACCATACTGGCTGCTGACTGTGATTTCCCCACCCAATTGATGGGCTAATTCACGCGCAATCGCAAGTCCTAAGCCATGACCACCTGTTTTCATGTTACGCGAAGTTTCTACACGATAAAGGCGTTTGAAATATTCTCCAAATCCTCTGGAGCAATACCCTGCCCCTCATCCGTTACACTGATTGAAAGCTGGTTATTTTCCAGCTTAGCCACCACTTCCAGCTTGGTTCCTGGAGCAGAGTATTTAAAAGCATTATTGATCAGATTTACCAAGATACGAGAAAGTTTGGCATAATCTCCCTCAATACGGGCAGACTCAGGGATTACCTGCAAGTGAACATCTCGCTCCTCCTGCTCAATCAAAAACTGAAATTCACTCATGCACTCAATCAAGAGCTGGTCCAGAAAAATGCTGTCCTTGCCGGTCGTTTCAACCTGATTTCTAGCCGTGTTTAGGGTCAAAAAATTCAGTTCCTCAACCAGTTTATTGAGTCGTTCCGTCTGGCGTCCAATGGTTGCCAGATAATGGTCCTGTTCTCCTTCTTTGATAACCCCATCTAAAATCCCTTCTACCGTCGCTTGGATTGAAGTGATGGGGGTCTTGATATCATGCGACAGCTGGGCAATCATCAAGCCCTTTTCTCGTTCGCTTTCTTCCAAGGAATCAAAGGTTGCTTGCAAATCATGGGACATTTCATTAAAAGCTTGGCCTAATTGCTGAAATTCTACAGGGCCTTGAACTTCCAGATTTGAAGGGGAAATCCTTGTCCGCTACCCGCTTGGCATGTTCCTTAAGTTTGCCCAATGACGTAAAGACCGGCGATAGGAGAAAGAGACTAATCCCAGCACCGACAAGGCTGGCAACGATGGTCATCCCAAGCAAAAAGTAAATCTCGCTTTTCGCAATCAGCATTTTTTGAACAGCCCAAAAAACCACGATAATCGTTAGGAGTGTTGAAATGATATACCCCACTAAAATATAACTTTTTAATTTCATTAACTACCTCGTGCTTTCTCAATTTTGTAGCCCAAACCCCAGACGGTTTTGATGGTGGGTGTTTCTGAACTAGCATGTTTAGCCAACTCCTGTCGAAGAGCATGAATATGAACATTCAAGGTATTGGTATCATCCACATAGTCTTCCTGCCAGACCTTTTCATAGAGGTCTGTCTTAGAAAAAACGCGCTCTGGATTGCTGGCTAAAAGCCATAGAAGTTCGAAGGATTTGACTGTTAAATCAAGCCCCACATCTCCGACTTGGACCTCATGACTACCGTGATTCATCCGTAAATCCCCGAGACTGACGACTTCTGTCTCACCTCCACGATGAAGGCGACGCAAGATATTGTGGACACGCAAAACCAGTTCACGAGGGCTAAAGGGCTTGGCAATAAAGTCATCTGCCCCCAAGCTCAGGCCATAAATCTTGTCCTGCTCGCTAGTCTTAGCCGTGATAAAGAGAAAAGGCTGATCTGGAGATTGATACTGAACCTCACTAATCAAGTCATAACCATCCATCCGAGGCATCATGATATCTGTAATAATCAAATCAATCGCTTTTCGCTTAAAGATTTCCAAGGCCTCTACCCCATCATGAGCTACCAAAACCTGATATCCTGCCTGAACCAGATAACGTTGATGAATATCTGTGATTTCTACCTCGTCGTCAACGAGTAAAATTGTCTTTCCCATCTGTCTCTCCTTTGAAAAAAACAGTGCTATACCACAATAGTATAACACTATTTTAATCTCTTTACGAACATTCTAATCGATATCTGGATTTTTCAAATCCTAGATAGAAAGTCTGTAGCTAGACTAGTCATTTTCCTCTTTTTTAGCTTTCAAACCGAGACCACCTAACAGTCCTGCTAAGGCGAGGCCAAAGAATCCAAGAGTAGCCATTGATGTTTGGGCTTCACCAGTATATGGAAGCATGTCTTTTTGGTCTTTCATGTGATCAGCCATCATTGGACTTGACACCTTGTTAGTAGACGCCATCTTGCCTTCATCAGACATTCTGCTTGAAGTTGCTGCGACTTGGTCTTGCTTCATACTTAGAGCTGCCATAGGTTGACTAGCATTCATGGTTTTGTCTTGCTCTTTGTTAGTCATCATCTTATCCTGGCTAGCAGCTGGCATTTTAGATTTCATCTCATCTTGATTAGCACTTGGCATTTGAGCGTTCATCTTAGACGCATCTTGATGACTATTCATCATTGGAGCCGGTATAGCTGAACCATTAGAAGATGGGACGAAGCCTGATTGCATCTGAGTAAGAGACTGATATCCATTCAAGTTTACTGTCAACTCTTTTGTCGCTACAAGATTACTCAAATCAGCCTTGCCATCTTTGGCACCGTACACTTTGATAGTTGCCTTGTAGCTGTGAGTTCCATTTTGTTTCAAGAGGTCAAGAAGCTCTTTATCTGATTTACCTTGAGTACCGGCCAAGTCCACTTCGTAGAAGTAGAGGCCTTTGCCCAATTTTTCTACTGGTGGGAGAGCTGGGTTTTTGGCTGAACCGTTGTCTGACCATGGAGCCTTGTCTGAAGCCTTCAAGATAAGGCGAGTCAACATACCGTCACCAGCGAAGAATTCATATGGAATGACTTGGTTGACACCAGCTGTGAATGGGCCAGGGAAGTTAGCCTTGTCCAAGTATGTAGCTGGAACATCAACTGTATCTTTGGTATTGTCAGCCACACCTTTTTGCACTTCAGCTGGAGTGGTCAAGCCATTCAAGTTCACTGTCAATTCTTTAGTCGCTACGAGGTTAGTCAAATCAGCCTTGCCATCTTTCGCACCGTAAACTTTGATGGTTGCCTTGTAGCTTTGTGTACCATTTTGTTTCAAGAGGTCAAGCAACTCTTTATCAGATTTACCTTGAGTACCGGCCAAGTCCACTTCGTAGAAGTAGAGACCTTTACCCAATTTTTCTACTGGTGGGAGAGCTGGGTTTTTAGCTGAACCGTTGTCTGACCATGGAGCCTTATCAGAAGCCTTCAAGATAAGGCGAGTCAACATACCGTCTCCGGCGAAGAATTCATATGGAATGACTTGGTTGACGCCGGCTGTGAATGGACCTGGGAAGTTAGCCTTGTCCAAGTATGTAGCTGGAACGTCTACTGTATCTTTGGTATTGTCAGCCACACCTTTTTGCACTTCAGCTGGAGTGGTCAAGCCATTCAAGTTTACTGTCAAATCTTTTGTCGCTACGAGATTGCTCAAATCGGCCTTGCCATCTTTTGCGCCGTACACTTTGATAGTTGCCTTGTAGCTGTGAGTTCCATTTTGTTTCAAGAGGTCAAGCAATTCTTTATCAGATTTACCTTGAGTACCTGCCAAGTCTACTTCATAGAAGTAGAGGCCTTTGCCAAATTTCTCTACTGGTGGAAGAGCGGGGTTTTTAGCCGAACCGTTGTCTGACCATGGAGCCTTGTCTGAAGACTTCAAGATAAGACGATTCAACATACCGTCACCAGCGAAGAGTTCGTATGGAATGACTTGGTTAACACCAGCTGTGAATGGACCTGGGAAGTTAGCCTTGTCCAAGTATGTAGCTGGAACATCAACTGTATCTTTGGTATTATCAGCTACACCTTTTTGTACTTCAGCTGGGGTAGTCAAACCATTCAAGTTAACATCCAAATCTTTAGTCGCTACAAGGTTAGTCAAATCGGCCTTGCCGTCTTTAGCACCGTAAACTTTGATGGTAGCTTTATAGCTTTGAGTACCGTTTTGTTTCAAAAGGTCAAGAAGTTCTTTGTCTGATTTACCTTGAGTGCCAGCCAAGTCTACTTCATAGAAGTAAAGGCCTTTGCCCAATTTCTCTACTGGTGGAAGAGCGGGGTTTTTAGCTGAACCGTTGTCTGACCATGGAGCCTTGTCTGAAGCCTTCAAGATAAGGCGAGTCAACATACCGTCACCAGCGAAGAATTCATATGGAATGACTTGATTGACACCAGCTGTGAACGGTCCAGGGAAGTTAGCTTTATCCAAGTAAGTGGCTGGAACATCTACTGTGTCTTTAGTATTGTCAGCAACACCCTTTTGCACTTCAGCTGGAGTGGTCAAGCCATTCAAGTTTACTGTCAAATCCTTAGTCGCTACAAGGTTGCTCAAATCTGCCTTGCCGTCTTTCGCACCGTACACTTTGATGGTTGCCTTGTAGCTTTGAGTACCATTTTGTTTCAACAAGTCAAGAAGTTCTTTGTCTGATTTGCCTTGAGTGCCTGCTAAGTCCACTTCATAGAAGTAGAGTCCTTTGCCCAATTTCTCTACTGGTGGAAGAGCAGGGTTTTTAGCTGAACCATTGTCTGACCATGGAGCCTTGTCAGAAGCTTTCAAGATAAGACGAGTCAACATACCGTCACCAGCGAAGAGTTCGTATGGAATGACTTGGTTAACACCAGCTGTGAATGGGCCAGGGAAGTTAGCTTTGTCTAGATAAGTAGCTGGAACGTCTACTGTGTCTTTAGTATTGTCAGCCACACCTTTTTGCACTTCAGCTGGGGTGGTTAAGCCATTCAAGTTCACTGTCAATTCTTTAGTCGCTACGAGGTTAGTCAAATCAGCCTTGCCATCTTTCGCACCGTACACTTTGATAGTTGCCTTGTAGCTGTGAGTTCCATTTTGTTTCAAAAGGTCAAGAAGCTCTTTATCTGATTTACCTTGAGTACCTGCCAAGTCCACTTCGTAGAAGTAAAGACCTTTGCCCAAGTTTTCTACTGGTGGGAGAGCAGAGTTTTTAGCTGAACCGTTATCTGACCATGGAGCCTTGTCTGAGGCTTTCAAAATCAGACGAGTTAACATACCGTCACCTGCGAAGAATTCATATGGGATGACTTGGTTGACACCAGCTGTGAATGGGCCAGGGAAGTTAGCCTTGTCCAAGTAAGTGGCTGGGACGTCTACTGTGTCTTTAGTGTTGTCAGCCACGCCTTTTTGAACTTCAGCTGGAGTAGTTGCTGGCTGAGCTTCACTTGCTTCACGGTCTTGTCTAGAAACTGTAGGTGCAAGATTTGTCGCAGGTTTAAGCGCATCTTCTGTTTCTTTCTTAGATTCTGGTTTTGCTTGCACTTCTTCTTTTGGTGCTACTACTGGTTCTTTAGCAGCTACATCTGCTTTTTCTGGAGAGCTTGTAGTATCCAAGCTTGCTTTAAGTGTTGAATCTGCCTGTTCTGAAGGAAGAGCTATATCGACTGCTTCTTTGAGAACCTCTGCTGGTAAGTCGCTCTTTTCACTCACCGAAGCAGCGTCTGGTAAGACTTGAGCAGGGGTTGGATTGACCACATCGGCACGTACAGAACTTGGTTGACCAACTAGGACAAAGAAGCCACTAGCCACAACAACTGAGGCAACACCGACACTAAGACGGCGAATAGACCAACGAGTATATCTTTGATTTGGATTGAATTTCATAGGATTCTCCTTAGAGTTTCTTTATTTGATGACTCTAGTATAATCTCCTAAAATTAAAAAGGATTAAGAAAAAGTTAAAATTTTTCTTAAATCCCTCTTATAAAATACTTATATTAACTTTTTATACGTTCAATTCCGTCAAATTGTCCAAATACTGGTTGTTAATCACCGCCAAGATATAGGCATCTGCTTTCAAGAGATCATTAGGACCAAACTGGACATCCAGCGGTGAATTTTCCTGTTCACGAAATCCTAGGACATTAAGATTGTATTTGCCACGTAGATCTAGCTGGCTCAGGCTTTGACCAGCCCAGACACTAGGGATTTTCATCTCCACGATAGATACATTTTTATCTAATCGAAAGACATCAACATTGTTATGAAAGAGAATGGTCTGCGCTAGAGACTGCCCCATTTCATACTCAGGCGAGATCACCGAGTCGGCACCGATTTTTTCTAACACCTTCTTGGCTGTCTGGCTTTTGACCTTGGCAATAACCCTTGGTACCCCTAAACTCTTACAGTGCATAACTGCAAGCACGCTCGACTCTAGATTTTCCCCTGTTGCGACTACAACCGTATCACAGGTATCAATTCCTGCAGTTCTGAGGAGTTCCTCATCTGTAATATCACCCACAACTCCACGCGCCAAAACTGGCTCAAATTGATTGATTCGCTCGGCGTGGTCGTCAATGGCAATGATATTCATATCTTGCTTGGCTAGGGCTGTCAGGACACTACTCCCGAAAATCCCCAAACCTAAATTCCAATCGTACGATCTGACATCATTCTTCCTTTCTTATCCAATACTAATATCTGCTTTCATATACTGAATCAAATCTTTCTTATCAGGCTGGTAGTCAGCTAGACTAACCAGCAAGGTCAAGGGACCGATACGGCCAATAAACATGAGCACCATGACAATGCTAAGAGCTAGCTTACCCAATTCTGGCGTCAGATTTGCCGTTACCCCAACTGTCGCAAGAGCTGAAATGGTCTCAAACATGAGGTAAATAAATCGCGGTGTTCCTTCTGCTGTAATTCCCAACAACATCAAGCCCAACAAGAAGGTCATCAAAAAGATAATGAAGACACTAAAGGATTTTTGGACTGTTCGAGCCTCAATAGTTCTCTGCGCAATATTGGCATGAGGCAAGCCCAGCAATTCACTACGCGCAAAAACCAACAAGACGAAGAAAGTCGTAATCTTGAGCCCCCCAGCCGTCCCTCCAGGCGCCCCACCCAGAAACATCTGTAGGATATAGATAAACAGGGTCACAGGCCGAGCTTGGGTGTAGTCAATAGAGGCAAAGCCAGCCGTTCTCATGCTGACGGTTTGGAAAAAACTGACCAGCACTTTCTCTGGAACACTGAGATTGCCAATAGTTCCTGGATTGTGCCACTCCGTAAAGAGTGTGGATACCGTCCCAAACAGCAAAATCCCTGCGGTCAAGAAGAGGACCAGCTTGGTGTGAAAACGCAGACGGCGTTTTTTCTTCTTGTCAAACTGGGTTGCCAAGTCAAACCAAACCATAAATCCAAGACCACCTGTGATAATCAAGCCAGCAATGACCAGATTGATCAAGGGATCCGTCTGAAAAGCCACTAAACTGCTACTGCCGAAATTATCAAAACCAGCATTACAAAAGGCTGAAATGGCTAAAAAGATAGAGGTAAAAAGGCCTCGTCCCCAGCCGAACTCAGGAATAAAACGGAAACTTAACAGAAAGGCACCCAAGCCCTCCACCAGAAAAGTCGTCAAAAAGATGGAGCGCATAAAGGCCTTCAGCGACCGAGTCTCCCCGTAACTAAAGCTTTCCTGAATAGTTTCACGACTGCGAAGACTGAGCTTTTGCTTCCCCTGAATATAAAAGACCCCGATAAAAGTCATGAGCCCCAGACCACCAATCTGTATCAAGAGCATACAAATCAACTGTCCCCAGACATTATAGGTAGTAGCCACTGGTTGCGTAAAAAGGCCAGTCACACAGACCATGGACACCGTCGTAAAAAGATGGTCAAAATAAGTGGCCCGCGAATCACTTGCCTGAACAAAAGGCAAACTCAAAAGAAGGGAGCCTATAAAAATAACTCCAGCGAAACTTAAAAAGATGCGACGAGCTGGTGAAAGTCCACCCAAGGCCCTTTCAATTTTTTTAACAAATAACTTGAATAACATACATCCATTGTACCATAAAAAGTAAGAGAGTAGCTATATCTGAAAGGCTATCTCAAGGCAGAGTTCCAAGGCCTTCTCGAAAGCTTCTGAACCCCAGTCACGACTATCGTACTGGTCCAAGTCTGCTAAGGAATCAGCTGTAAACAACAACTCTCCCCAGAGAACCCCACGCAGCTGGGCCACTGCCGCAAGCGCAGAACACTCCATCTCCACAACAGCACAGCCTTCTTCCTTACGATAAGCCACCTTTTCAGCCGTTTCTCGGTAAAAACCGTCTGTCGTCCAGGTCATGACTTCTTCATAGGGAATCCCTCTGGCTTCCAACACTCGCTCAATGGCAGCAATAGCCTCTGGCTGCATTTCCATATAACGAGAAGGTGCCACATAGTGATAACTGGCTCCTTCATCTCGCAGTGCGCGAACAGGGACTAGAAAGGCATTTTCTTCTATATCAGCCAGCACACCACAGGTTCCTGTGGAAATCATCTGCTCCACACCATAGCCAATCAACCAATCCATAAACTGAGCTGCTGGAGCTGAACCGACAGGAGACTGAGCCAGACAAATTTCCTCGCCTTTGTAGTTCACGACATAGACTGGATAGGTCTTAGTGGCAGAAACGAATTCGCCGACACAATCCGCCCCTACTTCCCTCGCATAGCGGTCAATCTCCTCATCTAAAAATGCATAGACACACTTCTTGGGCAAGTGCAAGTCCAGCCCCTCGTGATCAGGCATGATGACCGCCTGAAGATTGTCATCAAACTCTAAAATGGGAATCGCATGTTTCTGAATCATAACCCACCTCCTCTAATTTGTACTATTGTATCAAAAGCGGACCGAATGTCAAGGAGGAAGCTGAGGAACCGAGGAGAAAAACAATACAATCGCCACCAAGTCAAAACAACTTGCTTGACAAAAACTTGACTTCATGGTTTAATATACCCCATAAGGGTATATTCGGAGGTGCCTATGTTTCACTTATTTACAAAAATTGACAGTATTTCTACCAGCGAGTTAGAAGCTAAACTCAGAGAACCGATTCAGCTACTGGATGTTCGGACGCCAATGGAATTTCGTAGAGGTCATATCAAAAATGCTAAGAATGTTCCTCTAACCGAAATTGGTTCCTACACACCAACCACAAAAGAAACACTCTATGTCATTTGTCATTCTGGTATGCGAAGCAAACTAGCTGCGAAAAAGCTTAAGAAAAAAGGCTATGATGTCATCAATGTCCGAGGCGGTATGAGTGCTTGGACAGGTAAAATCATCTAGATGTATAAAGGAGGAAATCAATGAAAATTATCATTGTCGGAGGAGTTGCAGGCGGTATGTCAGCAGCAACCCGTCTCAGACGTCTCATGGAAGACGCTGAAATCACTATTTTTGAGAAAGGTCCCTTTGTTTCCTTTGCAAACTGCGGACTTCCTTACTATGTTTCAGGAGAAATTGCAAACCGTGATAGTCTATTGGTCCAAACTCCTGAAAGTCTCAAGGCACGCTTTAATCTGGATGTTCATCCTTTTCATGAGGTCATCAGCATTTCGCCAGAAGAACACACTGTGACGGTACGACACGATGGACAAGAATTTACAGAAAACTACGACAAGTTGATTCTCTCCCCAGGAGCTAAACCATTTGTTCCTGCCATTGAGGGTTTGGCAGAAACTAAGAATACCTACACGCTTCGCAACGTTCCCGATCTCGATAAAATTATGGCAGCCTTGGACAATCATCCAAAAGAAGCTGTCGTTATCGGTGCAGGCTTTATCGGACTTGAAATGGCTGAAAACCTAGCGAAACGTGGATTGCAAGTTACTATCGTGGAGAAGGCACCCCATGTCTTGCCGCCATTAGATCAGGAAATGGCAGCCTTTGTCCAAACAGAATTGGTCAAAAATGGCGTTCACGTCATCACTTCTCAGTCTGCGATTCGATTTGAAGACCAAGGAAATATCATCGTTCTAGAAAATGGTCAAAAGATTGCTTCTGACCTCACCATTCTTTCTGTCGGTGTTGAACCTGAAAACGGACTGGCCAAAGTTGCGGGGATTGAACTGGGACTTCGTGGTGGAATCCTGGTCGATGAACATTATGAAACCAGTCAAAAAGATATTTGCAGTTGGGGATGCCATCGTCGTCAAGCAAGAGATTACAGGCCAAGATGCTCTCATCTCTCTCGCTTCTCCTGCCAATCGTCAGGGACGCCAAGTGGCAGACGTCATCGCAGGACTAGAACGTACAAATAAGGGAAGTATCGGCACTGCAATCGTTCGTGCCTTTGATATGACAGCTGCTTCGACTGGTCTCAGCGAGCGTATCCTTAGCATGAATCAACTTCCTTACAAGGCCCTTCATGTCAGTGGGAAAGACCACGCTGGTTATTATCCAGGCGCTACTGATATGACCTTGAAGCTCCTCTTTGACCCAACCACTGGAAAAATCTACGGTGCCCAAGGAGTCGGGAAGAAAGGCGTTGACAAACGAATCGATATCCTGGCAACTGCTATCAAGGGAAATCTCACCGTCTTTGACTTGCCAGAATTGGAGTTCACCTATGCGCCACCATTTGGCTCTGCCAAGGATCCCGTCAATATGCTGGGCTACGCAGCCTTGAACCTTATCGAAGGTCTCAGCGACAATATTCAATGGTATCAGCTCGAAGACGAACTGGCTAAAGGTAAGAAATTCCTAGATGTACGGACAAGTGGCGAATTCCAAAGTGGCAGACTTAAAGTCGATACCATCCACATCCCCCTAAACGAACTACGGGAACGCTTGGACGAACTGGACCAGAACCAAGCCTACATCGTTAGCTGCCACAGTGGTTTGCGCAGCTATATCGCAGAGCGTATCCTCAAACAAGCAGGATTTACCGTCCAAAACCTTGACGGCGCTTATTCACTATACAAAATGGCTAAGCCAGAAGGAGTAGAATATGGAAACTAATATCAGCATGGCTGACTTTTATGAAAAATATCAAAATGAAAATTTAGAGCTTATCGATGTCCGTGAAGCACATGAATTCCAAGCAGGACATGCACCAGGTGCCAAAAATCTTCCATTAAGTACCTTGGAACAAGGATACAAAGAACTCAAACCTGACCATGAATACCATGTCATCTGTCAAGGTGGAGTACGTTCTGCCTCTGCCTGTCAATTTCTCAGCGCCCAAGGCCTCAACGTTATCAATGTAGAAGGTGGTATGAATGCTTGGCCCGGTCAAGTAGAATAAACAAGAGGAGCTGGGCAAAAACTCAATTTCAGGAGAAAGTGAAGTAATACTCAATGAAAATCAAAGTGCAAACTAGAAAGCTAGCCGCAGGTTGCTCAAAGCACTGCTTTGAGATTGCAGATAGAACTGACGTAGTCAGTCACGTATATACGGCAAGGTGAAGCTGACGTGGTTTGAAGAGATTTTCGAAGAGTATAAATCTCCCCACAATAAAACGCATACTATCAAGGTTTTTCAACACCTGATAGTATGCATTTTTTTAATTTTAAAGACTGTTTCCAGCCTCTCTTGATTCACATTCAACTATTCTAATAGCAGAGATCTTTGCAACTCCCATCTCTTTATTTCCGTTTAATCAAGTATCGGATAGCCTTTTCTAGGCGTTCCTTTTGGGCTTCAGGATCATCTAGCGGCTGATTGATACATTCAGTAAGGTTTTCGGTAATGATCATCTCAATCACGCGCTCTACACTAGATTTCACGGCTGTCAGTTGCGTCACAATATCAGCACAGTCACGATCCTCTTCAATCATCTTTTGAATCCCACGCAACTGACCCTCTGAACGTTTCAAACGAGTAATATACTTTGAGTTTGTCATTTCTTTTTCCTTGCTCGATTTTTCTTCATTATATCTCTAATCAGCTTCTTTGTCAAAATTCTCGCCCATCCAGCTCACGCAGTTCTGTTACCAAAGACTTTTCAAAAGGTAAACTAGCCATACTGATAATTTACTAGAGTTTTCTAGTTTTACCTTGCTAAACGAATACGAGTCACAATTCCGTCTGGGTCTGTGATTTCCAATTCGCTCGATGTCATCCATTTGATGGGTGCATCAACTTCTTGTGCTCGCTGGACAATCGTTAACAGTTCTTCTTTACGAGCGACTTCAATGACATAATAGGCTAAGCCTGGCAAGCCTTGCTTACGCGGAGCTAGGCCTTTTCCTCCCCATTCATTGACTGCTAAATGATGATGGTAGTCTCCAGCTGCAATCCAACTAGCACTAGGTACACTGAATTTATCCTCTAGTTCTAACACCTTTTGATAAAACTGGCTGGACTTTCGACTGTCCTTGACGGAAAGATGGATATGCCCCATTCTCGTACCTTCTGCTAGGATAAAGAGCTCTACTCTTTCCCCCAACTCATAGATATCCTGTGCAGCAAGAGCCTCCGTCACTCCGATAATTCGTCCATCGTCTCGAATATCCCATGTGGAAACTGGCTTATCTCGATAGAGCTCGATGCCATTTCCCTCCAAATCCTCCAAATAAGGGCCTCACTGTAACCGTGGTCTGCACCGCCGACAAGAGGAATCTGTAAATCTGTCAGGTGTTTCAAGATATCCGCCAAAGCCTTTCGTGTCGGCAAGAGAATAGCCAGATGGTAAAGACCATAATGTTCCCTCACTTCTCCGCTCTCTCGTGCTTGAATCAGATGTACCAAGGCTTTTCCATCAATGCCTAAAACGGTCTCTGTCTCCGTTTGAGATAGGATTTCTAAGCCAATAATTTGCTGATAAAAGGATGTTTGACTTGCCAAATCCTTTACATTTAAAACTGCCTCTGCCAAATAAACGTGGCTCTTATATTCATAGGTCATAAATGGTCCTCTTTTTATTGTAATTGTTATTATTACAACAATTATATAATATCCATCAAGAAAGTCAAGCCAGATGACTCAAAAATAAGGCCATTTCAGGATAAGATAAAGTAAATCTTTCCATAATAAAACGCACATTATCAAACTTTTCAGCACCTGACAATATGCGTTATTTTAATTTTAAAGACTTTTTGACCAACTTTTTTACTTAACAACAAGTTCATAACGTGTCTTACTTGTGAAGGTTTGACCGGCTTTGAGAATAACTTGGTCTTTGAGATCACTGTGAATAGCATCTGGTAAAGCTTGCGCTTCAAGGGCAATCCCATTGTGCTGTACCATTGGCCGACCTCCTATAATGACACTCTCATCCACAAAGTTTGCTGTGTAGACCACAAAGCAAGGAGCCTCTGTCTTGAAAAGCAGGAAGCGACCTGAGTTTTGGTCATAAAGGAATCCAGCATTATCATGACCTGCAGGAAGAGCAAATGGATGATCCAAACCAGATACCAGCTGGATTTGCTCATCTTCCTCTGCAAAGATATCCTTCAACAAGGCACCATTGTAGATGTGTTTCACCACATCACGATTGGCATCTGGTGTTTTGACCGGAACCCCGTCGGGAGCGATTGGATAAATGCCCTCTGTGTTTAGTTGGAAGACATGACGGTCAATCGTCTGCGTGAAATCACCAGACAAGTTGAAATAGCTGTGGTTGGTTGGATTGACCAGCGTATCCTGATCTGTCGTCACCTTGTAGCTAATTTCATAGGCACCAGTTTCTTCCAAGTGATAACTGATCCAAATCTTGAGATTTCCAGGAAATCCTCCTGTCCCATCTGTACGCTCTGTATAGAGGGTCAAGCCATGGTCGCTCACTTCAATTAGTTCAAACAAGCTAGAATCCCAACCAGTTGAACCACTGTGGTTACAGTTGCTAGCATTGTTGACTTCAAGGTCATAGGTCTTGCCATTAAGCTCAAAGGTCGCACCTGCAATACGGCCTGCCACAGGACCTACGCTAGCTCCATGCTTGGCACTATTGCCTACATAACTATCAAAGTCATCAAATCCCAAGATAACATTGGCAAAATTTCCAGCCTTATCAGGCGTTACATAGCGCAAGATGGTCGCACCATAAGTCATAACTTCAAGCTGGTAGCCACCGTCAGTCTCAAAACGATAAGCCAAGACATCCTTGCCCTCAACATTTCCAAATACACGCTCTGTGTATGCTTTCATTCTCTTCTCCTTTTACTATTTCTCTCAAGCAAACAAACCATAGAAAGCGCCTTGACAATCTATGGTTTATCTGATGATTTACAAATCCTCTTTCAAGAATTCATAAACACTGTCTTATACTCAATGAAAATCAAAGAGCAAACTAGGAAGCTAGCCGCAGGCTGTACTTGAGTACGGCAAGGCGAAGCTGACGTGGTTTGAATTTGATTTTCGAAGAGTATTACTTTTGATATTCGTGGATGATAACACCTTGTACCACACGGTTTACTGTACCTGTAGGAGACGGTGTATCTGGTTTATTTTCTACCTTGAGTGAAGTCAATAAGGCAAAGAGTTGAGCATAAACGATGTAAGGGAAGACACGGTAAATGTCATTCAAGACACCGCCACAACCAAGAGCCACTTCTTTGACATTTTCAAGACCAAAGGCTTGATCACTCAAAAGAACAACACGACGAGCAATCTGATCACCCGCAACTTCACGAACCAAGTCCAAGTCGTACTTGCGAGTGTAGTCTGTTGTTGTACCAAAGACCAAAACAACTGTATCTTCGTTGATAAGAGATTTTGGACCGTGACGGAAGCCGACTGGACTTTCATACATGGTCGCAACTTGACCAGCAGTTAGTTCCAAAATCTTGAGCTGAGCTTCATGAGCAAGTCCAAAGAAAGGACCAGCGCCTAGATAGATGACACGGTTAAAGTCTAGGTCAACAAGTTCTTTGACATCTTCTGCATTGTCTAGAATTTTACGGGCAAGACTAGACACCACTTCAAAACGTTCAGCTTTCACAGCAAATTCTGTAGGATCAAAGACCAAGAGAGCTGTCAGCATCATAGACGTAAAGCTAGAAGTCATGGCAAAGCCAGCATCATTAGAAGCAGCTGGTTGCAAAAGCAAAAGATTGCGGTCATCACCATGGGCTTGAAGAGCCAACTCACCATCTGCCGCACAAGTAATCGTCACTTGATAAAGCTCATCCACCAAGGATTTGGCTAAATCAACAGTCGCCACACTTTCAGGCGAGTTACCACTACGAGCAAAAGATACTAGGACAGTTGCCACATCTTTTTTCAAATAAGTTTCTGGATTGGCAACAATATCTGTGGTCGCAATAGCATTGAAATTCCATTTGCGTTCGTCGTAGACTTCCTTAAAGTAAGGTACCAAGGTATCTCCCACATAAGCAGAAGTTCCAGCACCTGTCAAGATAACCTTGATATAGTCATGTTTATCAGCAATTCCTTGTAGGAAGGCTGCAATTTCTTCACGCTTTGCTTGATAAGATTCAAAAGCTTCTTTCCATACATCAGGCTGTTGGTAGATTTCACGTGTAGTGATTTCTGCACCCAACTCGAGTAAGTCTTCTTTTGTATAATGTAGCATTGAGTTCCTCTTTTTCTATTAAAGATGGGAATGGGAGTAAGCCCCATTCCCATGTATATTCTATATAAAATGTTCTAACGATTTTCACGTTGTCACATCTTATTCATCTTCGTCATCATCGAAGCCCGCTAACAGGTCATTGACTTTCACAATGCTTTCTGCAGCACGGTTCTTATAGTCCGCATCTGCGCCTGTAAGGCTCGCATTGATAAATTCAATTACCATTGGAAGATTCATCCCTGCGTAAAGTTCGATGTCACGACCTTCCATAATCAAACGGCTTACCACGTTACATGGTGTTCCACCGAGAAGATCCGCAAAGACTAGGAAATCATCTAATCCTTCAATAGCAGCATCAAATTTTGCAGTAAATTCTTCTGGGCCATCTTCTGGAAGAAGAGCCACTGCATGAATATTGTCTTGTGGACCCATGATCATTTCTGTGCTACCTTTAAGCTCTTCGCAGAAACGACCATGACTCACCAAAATTAATGATTTAGCCATAAATTATGCGCCCATTCCAAGTACAAATTTACCAAAGGCAGATAGAGCCAAGGCAAGTGCGATAATAATACCGATAGCTTTAGTAGAGTTCATACCTTTCTTACCAAGCAACCAGAAGATAAAGGCAGTAAAGATTGCTGGAAGCAAGCGTGGGAAGATTGAGTTCAAGATGTCTTGGAAGTCAATCATTTTCTCACCGATTGCCCATTTGTAAGAAATTTCAAAGTTGATCATTGTTGCTACAAGAGCACCCATCATGAAGACACCAAGTACAGATGCAGCGTCAATCAAAGCTGTCAAAGTACTTTGCATGTTGTTGATAAGGTTAACCCCTTCTTTGTAGGCAAATTCCAACTGTTTCCAACGGAAGATGTCATACGCTACTGCAACTGCGATCCAAAGGAAGATACCCCATGGTTGGCCAGCGATAGCCATAGTTGCTGCGATTGACCCCATGATAGCAGGTACAAGGGAACCAAAGATTGTATCTCCAAGAGGAGCGAATGGTCCCATCAAACCTGTCTTGATACCGTTAACGGCATCTTTGAACCTACACCATCTTTTTCTTCCATGGCAAGGTCAAAACCAGCGATAATGGTATGGAAGAATGGCGAAGTATTGAAGAATTGAGTATGAACTTTCATCATTTCTTTCAATTCAGGAGTTCCATCCCCATACATTTTACGCAATTGAGGTAAGATCATGTAAAGGTAACCAGAAGCTTGCATACGTTCGTAGTTCCAACCTAATTGGAAAGTAAACAAGCTACGTTTGTTGATTTGATTAAAATCTTCTTTTGTAAGTTTGTAATTAGAATTCGTCATCTTCGATTTCCCCACTTTCTGATGGTGTAGAAGGTGCTGCTACAGCTACTTTTTGGCTATTTTTGAAGTGAAGCACTGCAAGGAAGATACCTACGATAGAGATACCGATCATAGACAAACCTTTGAAGTTGTTCACGAAACCAATTTTTTCAGCAACATCTTTCGGTAGAGTACCTACGATACCAGCAACAGCGCCACCAAGACCTGTTACATATGAGTAAAGAACAGTCAACATAGCTGTCAAACCAAATCCCATTGCAAGATAGTGAAGGTTACGTTTAACTGGAAGGTAACGAAGCAAGATTGCAAATCCAAGACCTGGAAGCATACGACCTGCAAGTGTTAAACCATCTGCAACCCATTTGTAGGCTTCAACTAAGTCTACTACTGATTGTACAAAGGCACCACCAAAGGCAAGTGCGAAGAAGACTGGAAGGGCACGAGATAAAGCCCAAGGAATCGCACCAAGTAGGTAGTTGCGTTCAATACCTTTATAGTCAAAGCGTTCGATTGCAGCATCCACACGGTGAGCGAAGAAAGTAGTTGTCATACGTCCAAGAACGTCGAAGTAAGTCAAGAGAGCTGCTACTGGCACAGCGATTGTTGTAATCGCAAGTGCTGTATCAATTCCTTGTGAAACAGAGAAGGCTGTCGCAAGAACCGCACCAGAAGTTGCGTCAATACGAGAAGCACCACCGAAGGTACCAACCCCAAGAACGAACAATTGCAAGTTACCACCGATAAGCAGACCAGTAGTCACATCTCCCATGATTAAACCAGTAATGAAACCAGCAAATACAGGGGAACCTGCAGATGAAACGATCGTCAACTCATCACAGATTTGATAAGCTGAGTACAAAGTGAGAAGTAAAATTTGCCACCATTGTATCATAACAATGACCTCCTAAAAATTTTTTCCTATTTTAATAAGCTCAAAAAGTCTGAAATTGGATCATTTGGAACCATTTGAGCAGTAAGTTTAACACCTTTTTCTGCCAATTTGTGGAAATCTTCCACATCCTTATCCACTACGTTGATAGAACGTGTGATAGCGCGAGTTTCTGGTGTTTGAGACATATTCCCAACATTAAGGGTTTCAAGTGGTACACCTGCTTCGACCAAACCAAGGAAGCGGTCTGGTTTACGAGCCACGATAAAGAGACGTTGGCTATCGTATTTACCAGCAAGAATATTGGCTGCCGCTTTCTCAATTGGCAAAATACTCAATTTTACACCTGGTGGTGTCGCAAGTTTCAAACCACTCTTTTCAACGTCGTTGTTGACAACTTCGTCATCTACAACCATAATACGTGAAACATTTAGTTTCCCAGCCCAAAGATTGGCTACTTGTCCGTGGATCAAACGTCCATCGATACGGCATCCTACAATTGTCATAAGTTTTCCCCCTTTATGTGTTTTAGTGTAGGTTTACGAATTAAATGAATCTCTTCTTTATATTGGCCCTCTGTTTCAAAGATGATGATGCGATTGGCACCTTCCTTGAGATAGCTATGAGGGATATAAAGCGAGAGGGTTGGGCCGACGTTCCAAAAACGTCCTAGATTCTGCCCATTGACAAAGGCAACTCCTTTCCCAAACTCAGACAAGTCTAGGTAGGTATCTTTTGGCTCTTGAACTGTAAAGTCATAAGCGTAAAAGGCTGGTTGTCCTTCTGTCCATCCCTTTGAAAAATCAATGTTCTCAGGATTATCTAGTGGGAGTGGATAGTGTTTCCAGTTTAGTAAGAAGTGCAAGTCCTTACAAACTCCTGTCCGAATTCCCTTACGTTGCGTATCCGCTAAGAACTTGTGACCATAGTTGACACGCCCCATATTTTCTATCAAGATATCCAATCTAGACAGCGCTTTCTTTTCACCTTGACAAAAAATATCTTCCCCAATCTCTGTCTGATATTGGGTTTTAACCCACTGACCATCGACATAAAGCTGAGCTCTATCTCGACCATCAATGATACGAAGTCTTTCTTCTTCTGCATCCCAGTTTGTTTCTGTTCGATAGAGTAAGTAGCCATAGCTTTGTCCCAACTCCTCCATCTTTTGAGGATAAAGACTTTCTATCGGGCTTGACAAGCTATCTAAGGTTTCAAACAAGGAAACTTTTTCTACTAATGAAATAGCATTCAACTCCATACTCTCTTTGTAGAGTGGTTCCAACTGCGGATACTCTGGGAAATGTGTTGCCATCATCTTCTTAACTGCCAGATATTTGGCAGTTGGATTTCCTTCTTCATCAAGAAGAGCGTCGTAGTCATACGATGTAACTTGTGGCAAGTCCAAAGTTCCTCGAGCTGAGCAACCATTCATGAAACCAAAGTTTGTACCACCGTGGAACATGTAAAGATTGATGGAGCCTTGCTCCAAAACCTCTCGAACTGCATCTGCCAATTCTTTTGGATCCCGTGTGATAATCGGTTCTTTCCAACGATTGAACCAGCCATCCCAGAACTCCATACACATGAGTGGCCATTTCTTACCATATTCATCAAAGAATTCCTGCATCTGTGAAAAGTTATAAGGTGCCTTAGAACCAAAGTTCCCTGTTACAAAGAGGTCATCTTCGATTAAGGTTCCAGCTTTCAGAGTAGCTCTCCAAGGGCCATCTGATGTAAAGAGGGGACAGGTTACGCCACGATCTTCCATCAACTGCCGAATTGCTCTCAGATAAGCCTTATCTTCTCCGTAAGAACCATACTCATTTTCAACCTGCATCATGAGGATATTGCCACCCTTGTCCAACAAATGTGGAACCAACCGTTTCAAAAGCTGATCATAGTAGTGAGCTACAGCTTCAATATAGACTGGGTCTGATGAACGGATTCTCATATCTTTGGTTAAGAGCCAAGCCGGTAAGCCACCAAATTCCCACTCAGCACAGATAAATGGTGACGGACGTACAATAGCGTAGAGACCCAAATCTTGCGCTGTCTGGAGAAATCTCTCCAAATCCAGAGCTCCTTCAAAGTTAAACTCACCCTCACTAGGTTCGTGTAGATTCCAAGCAACGTAAGTCTCTACCGTGTTAAAACCAAGAGCCTTCAAGTTGTAGAGCGAATGATACCAATCTTCTGGAGGAATCCTAAAATAATGAATGGCGCCAGATAAAATCTTAAATGATTTTCCATCGAGATAAATCATCCCGTATCTCAAATCGTGTCATGTTACTACCTTCTGACAATTAAAGTTCACGCTTTCATTTGTTGATATATTGAATATAACTCAATATACCACATTTGTCAATAGGTTTTCACAATTTTTTTCATTTTTTACCAACTTTTACACAAAAAACTTATAAAGATATAGATTTTACAGACATAGAGCTTCAAGTAGTTAGCATGTATAAAAATGTATAAAATCTCCTTTTTTATATGTAATTTAACCTTATAGCCTATTATTCTAATTTTTTTATTCAAAAGACTACTATTATTTCCGTTTTTATGGTAAAATCTTTAACGGAGAAGGAAAATCGAGGTGAAATTATGGCAATTCCTAAATATCAATATATAAAAGACGAATTAAAGAACAAAATCATCTCTGGTCAATTCGCCAGTGGAGATAAATTTTACACTGAAGCTGAATTGATTGCAATGTATGATGTGAGTTCTATCACAGTTGTCCGCGCCTTAAACGACCTTGCCAAAGATGGTTATATTGTCCGCCAACAAGGAAAGGGTACATTCGTTTCACGCGCACGCAAACACAAACTCGTAGAGTTTTCAGATGTAGAAGTTTTTGAAACTAAAGATGATAAGGTGACCGTCCTTTCTATTGAGCGTGGAAACAAACTAAGCTACTTAGAAAAACTTGGACTACGCGGTAATCAATTCTACTACAAGATTGAACGCGTACGCGAAACAAATGGTGTCGCATATATCTACCACACATCTTATATTCCAGAACAATACATCAACGCAAATTATCCAAATCTTGAATATTATAGCTCTATCTATAACCGTTTCAAATTGGATTATCACATTCACATGAATGATGAACATTTTGAAGAAATCAATGAAATAGCATTTCCAACTCCAGAACATGCGGCTTCGGTACTCGGAGTTGATGAGCAATTCCCAACCGTTTTACAAACCAAGACTACTAGGTTAGAGTCTACTGGACAAGTTCTCGCATACAGCGAAACTTATAAACGAGCGGATTATTACAAAATCAAATTCATTTCATGTGACCGTGATCACTAAGAAGAAGGCCTAAGCCTAAGTGCTTGGGCTTTTTTCTAGGCTTATTATATGACATTAAAAGTATATTTTCTATCTGTTAATGAAGATAGATTAAATTTGTTTAAATTTTACTAAAATATTGTAATTTTTTATCAAAAGTACCTTAAGACAAAATAAAAATCGAATTTCTTCTACTCCAGTAAATAGAGTAATAGAACTTCGATTTTTTCTAATTATCCTAATCCAAGACGTTTAAAGATATCGTCCACTCGTTTAGTGTAATAAAGAGGGTTGAAGATTTCATCGATTTCTTCTTGTGTGAGACGTGATGTTACTTCTGGATCTGCTTCGAGAAGCGGTTTAAAGTCCACTTGGTTGTCCCAAGAGCAGGCTGTTTTTGGTTGTACCAGATCATAGGCTTGCTCACGGGTCATGCCTTTTTCAATCAAGGTCAACATAGCACGTTGGCTGAATATCAAACCAAATGTAGAGTTCATGTTGCGGATCATATTTTCTGGGAAGACTGTCAAGTTCTTGACGATATTTCCAAAACGGTTGAGCATGTAGTCAATCAAAATGGTCGTATCTGGTGTGATGATACGCTCAGCTGATGAGTGAGAGATGTCACGTTCGTGCCAGAGAGCGACGTTTTCATAAGCTGTAATCATATGACCACGGATAACACGCGCAAGACCCGTCATGTTCTCAGAACCGATTGGGTTGCGTTTATGAGGCATTGCTGAAGATCCTTTTTGACCTTTGGCAAAGAACTCTTCTACTTCGCGTTGCTCAGATTTTTGCAGACCACGGATCTCAGTTGCCATGCGCTCGATGGAAGTCGCGATGCTGGCAAGAACTGCAAAATACTCAGCGTGGAGGTCACGAGGAAGGACTTGTGTAGAGATTTCTTGAGCACGGATACCCAATTTGTCGCAGACGTATTGCTCAACGAATGGCGGGATATTGGCAAAGTTACCAACCGCACCAGAAATCTTACCAGCTTCCACTCCAGCAGCTGCATGCTCGAAACGCTCAATATTACGCTTCATTTCGCTGTACCAAGTTGCCAATTTAAGACCAAAGGTTGTCGGCTCAGCGTGCACACCGTGGGTACGCCCCATCATGATGGTGAACTTGTGCTCCTTAGCCTTGTCAGCGATGATGTTGGTGAAGTTTTCAAGGTCACGGCGGATGATGTCGTTGGCCTGCTTGTACAGGTAACCGTAGGCAGTATCGACTACGTCAGTAGAAGTCAAACCATAGTGGACCCACTTGCGCTCTTCGCCAAGCGTCTCAGAAACCGCACGTGTGAAGGCCACCACATCGTGGCGAGTCTCCTGCTCAATCTCCAAAATACGGTCGATGTCAAAGTCCGCCTTCTCGCGAATCAAAGCCACATCTTCCTTAGGGATTTCTCCCAATTCAGCCCATGCCTCGTCAGCCAAGATTTCCACCTCAAGCCAAGCACGGTATTTATTTTCTTCACTCCAAATGTTCGCCATCTCAGGGCGAGAATAACGTTCGATCATGTTTAATTTTCCTTTCTTTTGATGTTTCACATCAGTTGGCAACTAGCAATCACTTTATTCAAATTCTTCTTTCCCAATCCACACAGATGGATAATGATCCAGTGTATTCAAATCCGTATCTAACGGTAGATCATAGATAGCTAAATAGTTTTCAGGGTATCGTGCAACTAACTCTTCATACTTAGCTTTCACTTTTTCGTGATCGCTACTAGCATACAAGACTTCGACGGCTACTCCGGTCTTATCTTTTTCAACAAATGCGTTGACAATGAGTTGAATCATATAATTGATAAAGTCCGTAGCTTCGTATTCTGTTGAATGAATACGAAGCTCCCTGTTCCTTTCTATATTTTTAGTTTATTTTGAGAGTTTAAATAACTGTTGAAAATTTTAATTTATTTTCTTAAGACCAAGTACCTTTGCCAAAAGTGAATCAATATCCCAAGAGATACTTAAATCCACAATAATTTCACCATCAATGACTCTAGACTTTTGAATAATATCATCATTAAAATCTAACCACAAGCTACGATTTGATTCTATTTTGTTTCTTGCAAAATCTTTAAAATTTTCAAATTAATGTTCATTTGTAAATATAAATCTTACAGTTTCGTCACCAAGATAATCATATGACACATCCCACCTGTTTGCAAGCTCTTGGCAAATCAATTTAATATTCTCGGATTTCTTTTTATCAAATAGAGTATCTTTTTTAAGTAGCGGACTACTGCACAGATCATCTAAACAAGATATCGTCCCATCCCAGTAAATATCAACATTATCAATTAACTCAGTTTGTTCAATATCTTGCTCTAATATAAATATAGTCAACCATAGAATTGGTGCATCTTCAATATTTTCAAGAATCCTTTTATTAATATAACATTCATCCTCAATAAATTCTAAAATTTCTTCTGCATGATATGATAAACTGTTTACAAAATATTTCCCAATATTCCCAGATAATCTTTCACCACAAGCATTATATTTTTCTAACACAGCGACTAATCTATCATATAATTGTAAATCACTAGCATTTTGTAAATCCAGAGACTTTAATGATGGACCATCTTCATAATCCATTTCATGATTATATTTTTTTGACAAAGTTTCAAAATATAAGTTCGAACTGTTAAATCTCTCAAATATGGTGTCACAGAATACCCAATTTCTCGACGATAATTCAGATTATATTTTTCCCTTATTTTTCAATTAATTTTTCTATCATTTGTTACAAAATATATATCTTGACTAGCTTTATCTAACAACTCATTAATAAATGAATCAGTAAATTCTTCAGGTAAATTTTCTGGAACTGTGAAAGAATCTTTTATTTTCTCTAGTTCAGATTTTAAATTTTGATAAATATTTTTAATTTCAATTAATGTACTATTTATGGAAATGCGATTTTTAGAATCACTATTTAAACATTTTTCAACAAGGTCATCTAGTTCAAAAAGAAATGGATAGTAATCACTAATTAATGGGTAACCCTTTCCATGAGGGTTACTTTTTGTAAAACACTCATTAATAATCAATCCAAAAGCGAAAACATCCACTGCACTAGTGATAGTAGTTGCATTACCTTTATTTTTTTGCTCAGGTGCTAAATAATTCCTATTGTTTAGTAAATCGTCTGGCTGTGTTAAGTTAGAATCTTTGAAATGTGCAATACCAAAATCTGTTAAAATTAAATGTCCATCATCAGCAATCAGTACGTTTTCTGGCTTTAGATCCCTGTGTATAATTCCTTGACTATGAATATATTTTAAAGCTTCTCCAAGTTCTATAATAATGTCAATTATCTGTTCATAATCTGACAATTGGGGTATGATTTTTTTAAAATCATTTTCATAGAATGGCATGATACTGTACTGAACTTCTTTACCATCAATCAATAATTCTCCATAAATAGGTTTTATAACATTGGGATGATCTAATTTTTTAACACTATCGATTTCCTGTTTATATCTTTCAACCCTATCTTTTCTTAAATCTTTAATAACTTTGATAGCATAAAGATTTTGTTCTTTTTCCGCTTTATATACAGTACCTTCGCCACCTTCTTTTGGATTTTCATCACTAAGAGTATAGCCAAGTTTTAAAAATTCTTTTTGTAATTTTTTTAATTTCACCATTTATTCAAACTCCTCTTTCCTAATAAACACAGATGGGTAGTGCGCTAAAGTATTGAGATCAGCATCCAATGGTAAATCATAAATTGCTAAATAGTTTTCAGGGTATTGTGTAGCTAGTTCTTCATATTTAGCTTGTACCTTATCCTGGTCAGCACTAGCAAACAAGACTTCGACAATTGCTCCAGTTTTATCCTTTTCCACAAAAGCATTAACGATGAGTTGTATCATAGACTTGTCCTAAAAATCTATCCCTTTCCCAAACTCCTCCACCTTATCCGGCACATCACTAAACAAAGTCACATGTCCTACCCTACGGTTGTGCTTGTCTTCTATAATCATTTATTTACCGCCCACTCCGCCGCTTTCTCTGCGTGGATCACTGTTGTGTCGTAGAGTGGCAGGTCAGTGTCGGATTGCTTGACGAGAAGACCAATCTCGGTACAACCCAAGATAACAGCCTCAGCGCCTGCTTTTTTCAATTCATCTATAATAGCAAGATAAGCCTGTTTTGAGCTTTCTTTGATGTTCCCTAGGCAAAGTTCGTCATAAATGATTCGATTGACCTCTGTAATACCAGCTTGATCTGGAATCAGCACTTTTAACCCAGACTCTATTAATTTCTCCTTGTAAAAATCTTGAGTCATGGTGTATTTGGTTCCTAGGAGGCCGACTTTTTGAATACCGTCAGCCAACAAGGCCTGCGCAGTTGCCTGCGCAATATGCAAGATTGGAATCGTAATCTTTTCTTGTATCTGCGGTGCAACCTTGTGCATGGTGTTGGTGCAAATAACGATGAAATCTGCACCAGCTTGCTCCAAGCGCTGAGCAATATCTGCCAAAAGTTGACCGCTTTTCTCCCAGTCTCCGACTGCCTGGTAATGCTCAATCTCTGCAAAATCAACACTATAAAGCAGAATCTTAGCCGAATGCAAGCCACCCAGCTCTTTTTTGATGGTTTCATTGATGATTTGGTAGTAAGATGTGGTACTTTCCCAACTCATACCACCAATCAGACCGACAGTTTTCATAGACTAATCAAACTCCTCTTTCCCAATCCACACTGATGGATAGTGATCTAGTGTATTCAAATCTGTATCCAGAGGGACATCATAGATAGCTAAATAGTTTTCAGGGTATTGAGCAACTAACTCTTCATACTTAGCTTTCACCTTTTCGTGATCTCTACTGGCATACAAGACTTCGACCACTGCTCCCGTCTTATCCTTTTCAACAAATGCATTTACGATGATTTGAATCATATATTTCTCCTAAAAATCAATCCCCTCACCAAACTCATCCACACTATCTGGAACATCACTAAACAAAGTCACGTGTCCCATCTTGCGGTTGTGCTTTGCTTCTATTTTACCATACATGTGAAGGTGGGCGCTTGGATTTTCTGTGACATATTCTTCAGCAGCCTCGACATGCTGGCCGAGAACATTAAGCATGATAGCAGGTGCATGTAGTTTGATGGCAGGCAATGGTGCTCCCAGAACACCGAGAATATGAGTATCAAACTGGGAGAAGTCACAGGCTTCAATCGAGTAGTGCCCAGAGTTATGTGGTCGTGGGGCGATTTCATTGACGATGATGTCATCAGCTGTCGCAAACATTTCCACGCAAAGGGTTCCAGACAAGTTCAGCTGTTCAGCGATTCGCACTGCCATATCTTTGGCTTTGGCAGCTAAACTTTCAGAAATGCGAGCTGGTACAATGGTTTTAGAAAGAATGTTATTACGGTGGATATTTTCCTGAACTGGGAAAACAGTCACATCCTTCCCATTCCCCGACACAATGACAGAAATTTCAAGGTCAAAATTGACGAATTCCTCTAAAACGCAGGCTGCTGAGTCAGCTAACGCATAGGCTTCTTCCAAATCTGCTTCTGAGCGAATGACCTTTTGCCCATGTCCATCGTAGCCGCCCGTCGCAGTCTTGAGGACATAGGCTTTCGACAGGTCAATATCTGTCAAGTCTTGGCTAGAAGTCACAACCTTGTAAGGTGCCACCGTTACTTGAGCCTTGTTTGACAAAAAGTCCTTTTCAAAGATGCGATTTTGCGAAATACGGAGCAGGTCGGTCCCTTGAGGGAGTTGACCATCCTTGATGACAGCATCTAAACCATCTGCATCAACATTTTCGAATTCATAAGTGAGAACATCACAGTGCTCTGCCAATTGACGAAGTGCGTCAACATCATTATAAGGCGCCACAATGATTTCCGCTACGCGAGAGGCTGGGCAATCCGCCGCAGGATCCAGCGCGATAACCTTGTGGCCCATGTAGATAGCAGAAATAGCCATCATTTGACCCAGCTGGCCGCCACCGATAATTCCGATTGTTTTAGATGAGCTCATTTGTAGACTCCTCTGCGATTTTTCCTTGTTCTTCTGCGAAATCTGCCAATGCTGTCGCGATAGACTGATCTTCTACTGATAGGAGACGGAGAGCGAAGAGGGCAGCGTTGGTCGCACCTGCTTCACCGATAGCCATTGTCGCTACAGGCACACCGCCAGGCATCTGTACGATAGAGTAGAGCGAGTCCACGCCACTAAGAGCACGTGATTTAACTGGTACACCAATGACTGGAAGAGTTGTTTTGGCAGCTACCATTCCTGGCAAATGGGCTGCGCCTCCAGCACCTGCAATAATGACCTTGATCCCACGGCTACGTGCTTCTTCAGCATGCTTGAACATGAGGTCTGGTGTACGGTGGGCAGAAACAACTTTCTTTTCGTAAAGAACGCCGAAACGGTCTAGGACTTCGGCTGTTTTTTGCATGGTTCCCCAGTCAGATTTGGACCCCATGATGATGGAAATTACGGGTTTCATTTCTTCTCCTTTTTCCTCTTTTTCAACAATCACCTTAGGTTGTGAGGGACGGCAGCAGCCACCAAAGGTGTCTCATGCCTAAATTGGAAGCCCAAGGTCTTCCAATTTCCCTGAACGATTGGATTATCATCCAATCGTTATTTCACAACGGCGGTGATTGTTCTATATTAGCTCGCTAACGCTCGCAAGGTTATGCGCCCATTAACGTATTTTGTGAATTTTTTCTTCTTTTGATAATGGTCTTAGATGGTGGGGACGGAAGCAAACCTTCGGTTTCATTCCTAAAATTTGAGCCTAAGGTCTCAAATTTTCCCTAGACCAGAACAGAAATTGTTCTGGTCTTTTCACCACGGCGACCATTATCGTACTTGGCGACTTCGTCGCTTTTTTCTTTATCGAATAGCCTTGCTTCCGATATCTGTTCGGTAAAAGAGGCCTTCTGTGTTTTGTTGGGAGAGTTCTTGGTAGATGGTGTTTTGGGCCTCTTTTACGGTGTCTGCTGTGGTAACGAGCATATAGACACGTCCACCGTTTGATAGCAGTGCTCTGCTATTTTCCGCAAACTTAGCTCCTGCATAGTAGGTGATTGTGTCGCCATCGGTTTTGGCTGGAAGCTTGACGCCCTTCTCATAAGCCAGTGGGTAACCGTTTGATGCGACAACAACACCCAGAGTCACACCCTTGTCCGTCCAAGTGATGGCTGGTTCTTTACCTTCCAAAATATCAGTAATATTTTGCGCAAAGTCAGATGTCAAACGAGGCAAGATAATCTGTGTTTCAGGATCTCCAAAGCGAGCATTGAACTCGATGACTTTAGGACCTTCTGCTGTCAGGATAAGCCCTGCGTAGAGGATGCCAAGATACGGACGGCCTTCTTTGATCATCCCTTCAAGGACTGGCTTGACAATAGTCTCAACCGCTGTGTCAACTACACTCTGTGGCAAGTGAGGAACTGGCGCATAGGCGCCCATCCCACCAGTGTTAGGCCCCTTATCGCCATCATAGGCACGTTTGTGGTCCTGAGCTGTTGGCATGATGTAGAACTTGTCCCCATTGACAAAGGCAAAGAGGGAGAACTCCTCCCCATCAAGGAATTCCTCAATAACTACACGCGCACCTGAGTCACCAAATTTATTGTCCAAGAGCATCTCATGAGCTGCTTCGACCGCTTGCTCAACTGTCTCAGCAACGACGACACCCTTTCCAAGCGCCAAGCCATCCGCCTTGACTACGATAGGCACACCCTGCTTTTCGATATAGGCCTTGGCTTCCTCGAAATCTGAGAATGTGCCATAGGCTGCTGTCGGAACTCCATATTTGACCATGATTTCCTTGGCAAAATCCTTGGACCACTCCAACTCCGCTGCCAATCTTGTCGGACCAAAAGCCTTGAGCCCAGCTTTATTAAAATCATCCACAATCCCAGCCGCAAGGGCGTCATCTGGCCCGATAAAGGACCAAGCGATATCGTTGGCTTTTGCAAACTCAATCAATTTAGAATGTTCGGAAATAGAGATATCTACCAATTCCAACCCATCCAGAGTCATACCGTCATTCCCAGGAGCTACAAAGACTTTTTCAACGTCTTTTGATTCAAGTAACTTTTTAGCAATCGCATGCTCACGACCACCCGAACCGACAACAAGCAGTTTCATTTCTCAACCTCTTTTGCGAATTATTTACTAACATTATAACATAAACGTTCGTTTTAATCTCGTTTCGTTCTGCCTTTTAATCAAAAAAAGGAAAGAAACTGTTTTCTTCCCTTTAACGTTCTTAATGTCTAAAATGTCTCACTCCTGTAAAGATCATGGTCAAGCCATATTTATCCGCAGCTTCGATAGACTCTTGGTCACGTACGGAGCCACCAGGCTGGATGATGGCCTTGATACCTGCTTTTGCGATTTCTTCCACATTATCCGCAAATGGGAAGAAGGCATCGGAAGCAAGCACAGCGCTGTCAAGGCGGTCTTTGGCTTGGTCAATGGCAATACGTACGGAAGCCACACGGTTAGTTTGACCTGGACCAACACCCAGTGTCATGTGGTCGTTGGTCACGATAATTCCGTTTGATTTGACATACTTGATAGCCTTCCAAGCGAACTCAAGAGCTGTCGCTTCTGTCTCTGTTGGTTGGCGTTTGGTCACCACTTGCCAGTCAGCTGGACTTTCTTTAACAACGTCTTGGTTTTGCACGAGAAGTCCACCGACAACACCTGTATATTCTGCTTCCACTTCGCTAGCCTCTTGAGCATCAAATGGCAAGACAAGGATACGCAAGTTTTTCTTTTTATTGGTCAAAATAGCTAGCGCCTCATCCGTATAGCTTGGTGCTATGATGATTTCAAGGAATACACCATGCATCTTCTCAGCTGTCGCAGCATCCACCTCACGGTTAAGAACAACGATACCACCAAAGATAGACACTGGGTCAGACTCATAAGCGTAGTCCCAAGCAGTCTCGATGTCATCAGCCTGACCGATTCCACATGGGTTCATGTGTTTGAGAGCCACAACGGTTGGACGGTCTTTAAAATCACGAATGATACGGATAGCAGCATCAGCATCGCGGATATTGTTGAATGACAATTCCTTACCGTTAAGCTGTTTGGCTGAAGCAATGGAGTAATCAGTCGGCAAGGCTTTTTGGTAGAAATCTGCATCCTGTTGAGGATTTCCCCATAGCGCATTGATTGCTTGAGATCATAAGTCAAAGTGAGCTTTTCAGGTTTTGTTTCACCCACTTGAGCTGTGAAGTATTCTGCGATTAAGGCATCATAAGCCGCTGTGTGACGGAAAACCTTGGCTGCCAAACGTTGTCGAGTTTCATAGCTTGTTTCTCCGTTTGCTGACAATTCGTCAAGCACAACAGCGTAGTCAGTAGGGTCTACCACAACCGTCACGCTGGCATGGTTTTTAGCTGCTGAACGAAGCATAGATGGCCCGCCGATATCGATATTCTCCACCGCATCAGCATAAGTCACATCTGGTTTGAGGATGGTCTCCTTAAATGAGTAAAGGTTGACCACAACAAGGTCAATGAGCTCGATTTGATTGTCTTTAGCTGCTTCCAAGTGACTATCCAAGTCACGACGAGCCAAAAGTCCACCGTGGATATTTGGGTGTAGGGTCTTGACACGACCGTCCATCATCTCTGGAAAACCAGTCACATCATCAATCGCAATGGTGTCCACCCCAGCATTGTCAAGGGCAACCTTGGTCCCACCTGTTGAGATGATATCCCATCCAAGTTTTTTAAGTTCTTGGGCAAATTCAACAATGCCCACTTTGTCTGAGACGCTGATTAAGGCGCGTTTAGTCATTATATTCTCCTTTAATCATTAGTTAAACACCAATTAAATGCAGTAACAGTAAAACAAGATAAGCAAAACCAAGGCTAAGCATACCTAAGATATTGACCCATTTTCTAGTCTGTGATTTGAACACTCTTATAAAAATTTGATAAATCAGTAAGCCTACACAAACACCTAGCGTATTTAAAGCCAAATCCGTTATATCTGTTATACCTATTGCTAAAATATACTGTAAGCACTCAAACAATAAACTAATCAAGAAACCTGTCCCGATTATTTTTAAACTAGATAAATTAGTTTTTATCAGAGGGAAACAAACACCTAATGGAATAAAGGAAATCAGATTAAATAACATTTCAGTAAAAACAATTTTTCCATCTACTATTAGTGGTTCTGAAAATGGAATCCAATTGATGTACCTTGGAGCTAAGAAAAATGCTATAAATTCAGGATTAGTTTCAAACTTAAATAAGATTCCCCAAGTTAATAAAATCAGATAGACATAAAATACATATCGAGTTGTTTTTTTAGATTCTAACATTACAAATACCTCTGTTTGAAGCCGTCTTCAACAATCACTGACTCCAATTTTAAATCAAAGATACCATATGAATCATCAAAAAGTCAATCTGTAAATAGAGCCTTCACTACTTCCGGATACAACTTGTACTCCGCCTCATGAATGCGAGCTTCAAAACTGTCAATCGTATCATCAGCCAGCCTTGGCACGCGCACTTGTTTGATAATCTTTCCTGTATCCACACCTGAATCCACCCAATGAATGGTCACGCCGCTCTCAGCAACTCCAGCATCCCAAGCATCCTCAATCCCATGAGCTCCTGGAAACTCTGGCAGGTAGGCTGGATGAATGTTGATAATCCGACCTTCATAAGCCGACAATAAGGTTGGCCCAACGATTTTCATGTAACCTGCTAGACAAACCAAGGCAATCTGGTGTTCTTCCAAGAGTTCGACAAGGGCCGCTTCGTAGTCTGCCTTGCTCTCAAACTCCTTGAGTTCAAAAGCATAGGACAGAACGCCGAGCTTGTCTGCACGTTCGAGCACATAGGCATCACGATGGTCTGAAAAGACAAACTCCACTGGAAATTCTTCGGCAATCACCTGAAAATTTGAGCCATTACCAGAGGCAAAAACCGCTATTTTTTTCATTTGATGATGACACTTTCGTTTTCTTTCTTGACGATACGACCAATTTCATAGACTGGTTCATCCAGCAATTCCTTGACACGACCTACATTTTCAGGACTAACTGCCAACATGAGTCCCACACCCATATTGAAGATTTCAAACATTTCCTCATGCTTGATTTGACCGTATTTTTCAAGGGCTTTGAAGATTGGCAAAACTGGTACCTTGCTTTCTTCAATCTCAGCTGCTAGGTCAACTGCAAACATACGAGGGACATTCTCAATGAAGCCACCACCTGTGATGTGGGCAATACCGTTGACCAAGCCTTCCTTGATGAGTGGCAAAACAGCCTTGACATAGATACGAGTCGGCTCAAGAAGGACTTCCTTGAGTTTCTTGCCTTCCAATTCTGGCAAGACCTCCTCACCTGTGTAATCCGCAAAGACACGACGGACGAGAGAGTAACCATTTGAGTGAATCCCACTTGAAGCAAGTCCGAGAAGGACATCTCCTTCTGCCACCTTTGAACCGTCAATGATTTGAGATTTCAGCCACACCGACCGCAAAACCAGCCAAGTCATAGTCATCTTCGCCGTACATGCCAGGCATTTCAGCCGTTTCCCCACCAATGAGGGCAGCGCCTGCCTGCACACAACCTTCTGCCACACCAGCGACAACTTGTTCTAGCTTAGCTGGTTCATTCTTCCCTGTCGCCACATAGTCGAGGAAATATAGAGGTTCTGCACCCGCAGCAATGATGTCGTTGACACACATAGCCACACAGTCCTGACCGATAGTATCGTGCTTGTCGTACTTGATAGCCAGCATGAGCTTGGTTCCAACACCGTCAGTACCCGAAATCAAGACTGGCTCTTTGACACCTGTTTTTGAAAGGTCAAACATACCACCAAAGCCACCCAGAGCTCCCATGACACCTGCACGCTCCGTACGAGCCACATGCTTTTTGATCCGTTCAACAACTTCATAACCCGCTTCAACATCCACACCCGACTGGGCGTACGCATTCTTATTTGTCATTTTTATATTCCTTTTCTTTAACGGAAGATCTGCCATCTATTTGTAAAAACTGGTCTTTTCTTCCAAACTTCTACGATAGTCTTCTTCATAGTCGTAGAGAGGCGTTGGGTAATCACCATCAAAATAAGCGACACAGAGACCGCCATTTGGCGCATCTGTTTCAATCCCAATCGAATCAATCAAACCTTCAACAGAAAGGTAAGTCAGGCTGTCAGCTCCAATGATTTGGCGCGTTTCTTCAACCGTATGATTGGCCGCAATCAGTTCCTGACGAGTCTGGATATCAATCCCATAGAAACATGGATAAGCTAGCGCTGGACTACCAATGGCAACGTGAACTTCAGTCGCACCCGCTTCTTTCAAGAGCTGAACGATACGACGAGAAGTTGTTCCTCGTACAATAGAGTCATCAATCATAACAACACGCTTGCCTTTGACAACACCAGAAACTGCAGACAATTTCATCCGTACCCCTTGCTCCCGCAATTCTTGAGTCGGTTGGATAAAGGTACGTTGGGTGTATTGGTTCTTGATGAGGCCCATTTCATTTGGTAGCCCGGACTCTTCCGCAAATCCCATAGCCGCGCTGAGGGAAGAATTGGGCACACCGACCACGATATCCGCCTCATACTTGAATTCACGCGCCAATTGGGCACCCATACGTTTGCGAGCCGTATGGACATTGACACCGTGGATATTAGAATCAGGGCGAGCAAAATAGATATACTCCATAGAACAGATTGCTAACTGAGTATCATCTGTATAGCTATCATACTGGATTCCCTTGTCATCAATGATCACAATCTCACCTGGCTTCAAATCACGAATCCACTCTGCACCAATGACTTCAAAAGCACAAGTTTCAGAGGAAACAACCACCGCTCCATTAGCCATTTTCCCGATAGAAAGGGGACGGAAACCATTTGGGTCAAGAGCCGCAATCAACTTGTCCTCAAACAGCAAGATATAAGCAAAGCCACCTTTGACAAGGCTGAGTGCCTCCTTGATTTTGCCCATCAGACTAGGATTGTGACTACGACGAATGAGGTGAGCCAAGATTTCTGAATCAGAAGTCGCGCTGAAAATCGCTCCTCTTTGTTCCAGTTCTTTCTTGAGAGAGGCTGCATTGGTCAGATTTCCATTATGAGCCAAACCAAACTGCATATCGTGAAAACGGAAAAGGAAGGGCTGGATATTATCAACAGAAGCTTCGCCAGCAGTCGCATAACGAACATGCCCAATCGCACTTGTTCCAGTCAGTTTATCCAAATTAGCTGGATTTCTGAAGACTTCTGATAGAAGACCCATATCACGATGCCGCTTTATTTTCCCTTGGTCATTGGAGAGGATTCCTGCCCCCTCCTGACCACGGTGCTGAAGACTGTGGAGACCAAAATAGGTCAATTTAGCAGCATCTGGATGTCCCCAGATACCGAAAACACCGCATTCTTCATTAAGAGATTTTACTTCGTATGTCATTTTTTATACCTAATTTTCATTTGCAATCGTCAAGAGATAAATCTACATGACTTTTACATTACTGATACTATCTATTAGAAAATCTGTAAGTCTTATTTTCCAGTAAAGTATTTAACCGCCGATGCGAAGAGGTGCTGGTCTTTATTGCCTGGGATATTTTGGAAAAGACCGTCTTCATAACGTTCTGAGTGTCCCATCTTACCGATGATTTGACCGTTCTTGCTGGTAATTCCTTCAATGGCATGGATAGAACCATTTGGATTGTACTTAGAGTCCATACTTGGTTTTCCATCAAAGTCAACGTATTGGCTAAAGATTTGACCATTGTCACGGAGCTCCGCAAATTCCTCAGCCGTCACGACAAACTTCCCTTCACCGTGCGAAACAGGAATAGCGTGGATATCGCCCACTTGCACTCCAGCAAGCCATGGTGAGTTAGTATTGGCAATGCGAGTTTCTACCATCTTGGCCACGTGTTGGTTGGCATCATTATAGAAGAGGGTTGGGCTAGTACTGCTAGCATCTTCAAAGTTTCCGTATGGAAGAAGACCTGATTTACGAGAGCCTGGAATCCATTACAGATACCAATAATCAAGCCACCACGGGCGATAAAGCTATCAATAGCCACACGGACTTTTTCATTGAGCAGAATATTGACAATGAACTTGGCTGAACCATCTGGCTCGTCCGCAGCTGAGAAACCACCTGCAAAGAAGAGGATGTTAGCTTTGCCGATGTTGTCAACCATAGTTTCAACTGACTTGACAATAGCCTCTTCATTCAAGGTCACAAATGGCACCAAGTTGACCTCTGCGCCTTCTTTTTCGAAGGCCTTAGCTGAGTCATATTCTGAGTTGGTTCCTGGGAAGACTGGGATGTAAACCACAGGTTTTTCAACCTTTTCTTTGGCTTTAATCACAACATCTGATGCCACAGCTGGTACTTCTGCTAGTTCTTTGGCTTGTGCAAATTCTGTTGGGTAAACTTCTTCCAATTTGCCTTGGAAGGCACTGTCAAGTTTCTGTCCATCTAGCTTCACACCATTGACAAGGAGTGTAAAGTCTGCACTTGTTTGTCCAATCTTCTCTACTCCAGCAATTTCTTCAGGAGAGGTAAAGACAAATCCGCCTAATTGAGCTGTTAAAGCTGTTTCAAGTTCAGGCAAGATTACCTCTGCACCGATATGATTTCCAAAGTAGCAAGTGCCAAACTTTCAACCACACCACCATATTTGACAGCTGATGCAGATGTCACTTTGTGACCAGCTTGGATGTCTTCAAACTGAGCAAAATTTTTCTTAATCAAGTCAAAATCAATCTCTGCAGCAAGAGTTTGACCTGGGATGTAGTAGATGTTTTCCCCGGCAGTTTTGAACTCAGGAGAAAGCACCTTACGGCTATCTGCTGTTGTCACACCAAAGGCTACCAAGGTTGGTGGCACTGTCAATTCTTCAAAGGTACCAGACATGGAGTCCTTACCACCGACAGATGGCAAACCAAGCTGAATTTGTGCTTCGATAGAGCCTAGGAGAGCTGCTACTGGCTGACCAAAACGCTCAGCTTGTTTGTCCATGCGCTCGAAGTACTCTTGGTAAGAGAAGCGAGCCTTAGACCAGTTGGCACCAGCAACAACCAAACGAGCAGTTGCTTCGATCACCGCATAGGCAGCACCGTGGTATGGAGACCATTCTGCAATATAAGGGTTGAAACCGTGAGCAATGACTGACGCAGTATGAGTCACACCGTGTTGAACTGGTAATTTCTGCACAGATGCCTCAGTTGGTGTGAGCTGATAGCGACCACCAAGTGGGTGATTGACCGTTGAACGACCAACAGAGCAGTCAAAGATGGTTTGTAAGCCTTTTTGACTAGCATGGTTGAGGTCAGATAGAACCGTAAGGGTATCTGCTTCAAGTGTGTCAGCAGATGTTTGACGTTCTTCTGGAAGCTTGACATCCTTGTCAACCACCTTAGCATCTACAACCACACGTACACCGTTTGTATCAAGGAAACGACGTTCCAAATCAACGATGGTTTCACCATTCCAATGCATGACAAGATTTGGTTTTTCAGTTACTATAGCAACGACAACAGCATCAATATTTTCTTTGTTACATTCCGAAACGAAGGCATCTACGTCTTCAGGACGCACCACAACCGCCATCCGTTCTTGTGATTCAGAGATGGCAATTTCGGTACCATTCAAGCCCTGGTATTTAAGAGGCACCTTGTTGAGGTCAATTTCAAGACCGTCTGCCAATTCACCGATGGCTACACAGACACCACCAGCACCAAAGTCGTTGGATTTCTTGATGAGACGAGTGACATCACCATTACGGAAGAGGCGCTGAATCTTACGTTCTTCGATGGCATTCCCTTTTTGAACCTCAGCTCCAGCAGTTTCCACAGACTCAACCGTTTGAACTTTAGAAGAGCCCGTCGCACCACCGACACCATCACGTCCAGTCTTACCTCCAAGGAGAATAATCACATCTCCCGCTTCCGGTTTTCACGGACCACATTGCCCTTAGGAGCAGCACCAACAACGGCACCTAGCTCCATACGTTTAGCTACAAAGCCTGGGTGGAAATACTCACGAACGTAGGTCGTCGCAAGCCCAATTTGGTTTCCGTAAGAAGAATAACCATGAGCAGCTGTCTTAGAAATGACCTGTTGTGGCAATTTACCAGCACGCGTTTCCGAAATCGGCGCTGTAATGTCACCCGCACCTGAGATACGCATTGCCTGATAAACGTATGAACGTCCTGACAATGGGTCACGAATGGCTCCACCAATACAGGTAGCAGCCCCACCAAATGGCTCAATTTCCGTTGGGTGATTATGAGTTTCATTTTTAAACATGAGGAGCCAAGGTTCCTTGACACCATCAACGTCCACTTCAATTTCGACTGAGCAAGCATTGATTTCGTCTGACACTTCCATATCATCCAAACGTCCATTGGCACGCTCATAACGACCGAAAATAGTCGCCATATCCATCAAGGTTTGTGGTTTTTCAGAACGCCCCAACTCCTCGCGCATGGCAATATACTTGTCGTAGGTTACCTGTAATTGTTTTTGGAATTTAGAAGCTGAAAAATCAATCTGTTTCAACTCTGTCTCAAAAGTCGTGTGACGGCAGTGGTCAGACCAGTAAGTGTCCAAAACCTTGAGTTCCGTCTCAGTTGGCACGCGCCCGATTGACTTAAAGTAGTCCTGGATAAAGAGTAAATCATCCACTTCCATAGCCATGCCCTGCTCGGCCTTGTAGCGAGCAAAATCTTCTGCTGTATAGCTTTCAAAGAAAGTCAATTTCGGAATGGTCTTGTCTGACTCTGAAAATTCCTGCTTGGCAATACCTGTCGTGATGTCCTTGAAACGAGAGTCCACTGGGTTCAAGAGGTAGTTTTTGACAGCTTCCAATTCATTCGCAGCAATGTCCTTGTTAACCAAATACAATTGAGCAGTATTAACCGCTACATCACTTGAGCTACCAAGCAAAAGCAAGGCTTCCTGTGAAGAAGCCGCACGCTGGTCAAACTGTCCTGGTAGGCTTTCAATGGCAAAGAAAGCATAGTTAGCAAAATCCGCCTGCACAGCAGCTTCGTCCAAGACATGGTCTGTCACCTGCTCAGAGAAGATGTGCTTCTCTGCAGGTGCAAACAGGTCCTCTGCCAAGTCAAATACATCATAAACTTGCACGATGCGAATACTTTTCAAGCTTGAAAGTCCCAAGTTGTGCTGGAGTTCTCTAACCAAACTCTCTGACTTGACCTGAAAATCAGCCTTTTTCTCAACAAAAATACGTTTATCCATCAATCCTTATTCCTTTATTTCAGCTCTTGCAATGTTCCAACGACCTTGAGGTTGTTATTTCAACCCCTGCAACTTTTCCCAGACGATCTCGTAAACATCTGTTAGTTCTCCCAATCCCCTACGGAAAACATCCTTATCCATGTGGTTGCCATCCGCATCCCACAAGCGACAGTTATCTGGTGAAAATTCATCTGCTAAGATAATCTTGCCATCCTTGTCAAAACCGAACTCTAGCTTAAAGTCAATCAACTTAAGACCAATCTCAGCAAACCAGGCCTTCAAAAGTTCATTGATTCGGCGAGTTTCTTCCTTCAAGTAGGCAATCTGCTGGTCATCCGCAATCTGTAGGAACTTCACATGCTCGTCATTGATAAATGGATCATCCAAATCATCATTTTTATAGTAAAATTCAACAATCGGAGTCTCCAAGGCGATTCCCTCATCCACACCAAAACGTTTTGAAAAGGAACCAGCCGTGTAGTTGCGAAGCACAACCTCGAGAGGAATAATCTTAACCTTTTTATTGAGTTGTTCCGTGTCTGAAAGCTTCTCCACAAAGTGAGTCGCCACACCAGCCGCATTTAATTTCTCAAAAATAAAAGATGAAATCTGATTATTCAACACTCCCTTGCCCGCAATCTGCTCCTTCTTGACACCATTGAAAGCAGTCGCCTGGTCCTTGTAAGTTGAAATAATAAGATTTTCATCCTCAGTTGTATAGATATCTTTAGCTTTTCCCGAATAGATCAATTGTTTTGACATTTTAAAGTTCGCCTTTCGTATTACTTGAGCACATTCTACCACAAAAAAACTAAAATTACAAGAATCTAACCGAATAAATAGAAGTTTTACTTCGAAAATCGTAAAGAAAAAAACTGCAAGAAAAAGATTTCTCACAGTTTAAAAATTATTTAACTCTAAAAACACGAACATTACTCTTTGTTCAAAAATTGATTCAAATAATAACGCAGGTAACTTTTCTTGCCCGTAATCATCTGCAGACGACCTTCCACCCCATATCGAAGTTTTTCAGTCTGCTCCGAAGTTAGATTAGTCTCCGCCTCAATTTTAAAGAAATTCCCTTTTTCAGTCTTGGTAGCTGTCGCATCAATACTTGTAATAGTAGAATCTAGGAAAAGTTGATTCTTGGCATCATAAGTCGTCGTATAGCGAACAGAATCACCGACCTTAATCCTTGCTACATCTTTTGAACTGAGATAAGCTGTGAGTTTGGCTTTCCCTTCTTTTTCCAAAGATGGATAGAGTTGAGCTAGTAGGGTACCTTCTGCTACCATGGTAGAATCACTGGTCTCAGGATTAAGATGAAGCACCCCATCCTCACTCGCCGTAATTTTCCCCTTGTCTAAAAGATTTCCCTGTACCTTCTTACCTGACTCTGCCTCCAAGATTTTCTGGTCTAGAAGGGTCAATTCTTGACCAACCTTAGCCAAATGTTGGGATTTGAGTGATTCCAATTGACTGCTTAAACCAGACGCATAGGCTTGCTGGGCACCTGAACCTGCATACTGGACACGGTAAGTAGCAAGACTAGATTCTAACTGAGAAAGCTGTGCTTCAACCTGCGCAACTGCTTGTGCCTTAGATTGCGGATTTTCCTCGCCCTGAGACTTGTAGGACTGGTAGAGAGAGGAGGCTAGATTCTGACTGGCCAAGGAAGCACCTGTTTCAATAGCTGACTTAGCTGTCTGGTAATCGCGAATTTTAGCCTCTGTTTGGCTGATGAGATTGCCGATTTCGGCTTGAGTTTGGCTAGCTGCTGCATTCTGGGACGCGATGGTCTCATTTTGTTGCGATGTACTGGCCCTAAGACTGCCCGCTTGGCTGATGTAGTCGCGAAAGGTGGCTTGGTAGCCAAACTTATCCTCCTCTGGAAAGTGGTTCTCCCCTTCTTGCAGACTCTTTGCAAATACTCCAATTGCTTTTTTTGATCCTTGAGCATGTCCAACTGACTGCCATAAGCCTCTGCTTGGACACCCTCTGCCCCTTCCTGGTATTGAACAAGAAGCTCCCCCTTCTTGACCAGCTTATTTTCTTCCAAATGATTGACAAGAATACGATTGTTGCTAGTTGACTGGATATTTGCAAGAATACGACTAGGCTCGACAGTAGCTCTAGTAGACAAACTCATCTCCTTCTCTGCAAATGTTGCAAATCCAAGCAAAAACACGAGCAGAAGGAACATGGGGACAATCACCCGACTGGAAAAATTATGGTAACGACGATTATAAAACTCCGCACTTTCTAAAAATTCTGGTTTCATCCTCTCCTCTTTCTAGCTATTGACCAAATGGGCGTAAAAACCACCCTGTGCAAGCAAATCAGCATGATTTCCTTCTTCAACAATCTTGCCCTGGTCCAAGACAACAACCTTCTCTGTCCGCTCAGCAATGGTCAAGCGGTGGGCGATGAAAATCAAGGTCTTGTCTAAAGCCATGAGATTATCTACGATCCGCTTCTCTGTCAAAATATCCAAACTGCTGGTCGCCTCATCCAAAATCAAGACTGGCACATCTGTCAAGAGAGCACGCGCCAGAGCGATTCTCTGACGTTGACCACCTGAGATTCCTGCCCCATCCGAAGTCAATTCTGTCTGGTAATTCAGTGGCATGCGCTCAATATCCTCCCGAATCTCTGCCAATTCGACCGCCCGTAAGATATCCTCCTGGGTCGTCCCTCCTTGGCTCCCAAAAGAAGATTCTCCAAAATCGTTCCGTTAAAGACATAGGGCTGTTGAGGTAGATAGTTGATATACTGGCGCAAGGCTTTTTTATCAATCTGATTAAGATTGACACCACCCAGACTAATCTCTCCCTGACTTGGATCATAAAAATTAACCATCATCTTGGCCAAGGTCGTCTTGCCTGACCCCGAAATCCCCACAAAAGCCACCTTAGAACCTTGGGGAATGGTCAAATTGATGTCCGACAAAACGTCTCGACCATAGCCATACTTGTAGGAAACCTGCTTGAAGGTCATATCTCCCTTCATCAAGCTCAAGTCCTCAACTGTTTTCTTCTCCTCAAACTCAGAAGCTACCAGATAAACCTCATTTAGACGGTTATTGGCAACCTGCGCTGTCTGAAGTTTGGTTTGCAGGTTGATGATATTTTCCAAAGGATTGGTAAAGTAAACAAGCAAGGTATTATAGGTAATCAACTGCCCCAAACTCATCTTGCCATCCATGACCAGAACAGCCCCCATCCAGAGAATGCCGACATTGAGCAAGAGATGGGCAATTTTTTTCAGAGCCTTTTGCTGACTCTCTGCTCGACTATAGGTAAAGGATTTTTTCAGATAATCCACAAATTCCTTGTCAATCTTTTGGTAACGCTGACTTTCGCTGGTCAAAGACTTGATAGTCTCAATACCATTGATGTCCTCGATGATAGAAGAAGACAGAACCGCATTGGCTTCCATGGTGTCCCGATTCATCTTTTCAAACGGCTTCATAAAAGCAAAGATAATCACTGTGTAGATAGGAAGTGCCAATAATGTCATGAAAAAGAGATTGGTATTTTGTGAAAATAAAACAAGGGAAATAATGACAACCGTTGACACATCTAGGAAAATCGAAAGAATGGTCGAAGCCAGCGCATCGATGATACTGTTAGCATCTGTAAAACGAGAGACGATTTCCCCTGTTCTGCGTGTTGCAAAGAAGGACATAGGCAGGTGAAAAACGTGCTTGATATAGGACAAAATCACATCAATCGATAAGCGTTGCCCCAAAACAAGTAAGAGATACTCCTGAGCGTAAGACAAGATTTGCTGTAGAATATATACAATCACCAGCCCAATAGAAATAATCCCCAACGTCGAACGCATCTGATCTGGTACATAGGTATCAATGATCGACTGCAGATAATAAGAACCCACAATGTTAATCAAGGTTACCAAGAGTGTTGCCAAAACGATATTAGCAATCAAACCACGTTGCTTCACTAATATAGGGATAAAAGAGAGCAGACCATTCTTTTGATCCTTATGAGGCTTGTAGTCTGGACTAGGTGCCATAAAAAGGGCCACTCCTGTCCATTCTTCCGCAAAACGCTCACGTGGCAGTTTGGTCAATTTCACCCCAGGATCTGGATCGGCAATATGAATGCTATCCTTGTCCTTCCCAGTCACCACATAGTAGTGGAGCAATTTTCCTTCCTTAAACACATGGGCAACAAAAGGAAAGGTCAAATCTGGCAAGTCAAAAAGCGTCATATCTGCCTTGATAGCTCGCGTCTCAAAGCCAATCTCCTCTGCCACCTTGACCAAGCCTAAAGCCGTCGTCCCATCCATGGTCGTCTTAGCCAATTCTCGCAAGTGAGCCAAAGAATAATAACTACCATAGTAGCCAAAAACCATGGCTAATGAAGCTACACCGCAGTCCATCTGATCCACCTGCGGACGATAGTGACTTTTCCCAAATTTCATATTCATCTCCTTTTTCCTAATACTCAATGAAAATCAAAGAGCAAACTAGGAAACTAGCCGCAGGCTGCTCAAAACACTGTTTTGAGGTTGTAGATAGGACTGACGAAGTCAGTCACATATATACGGCAAGGCAACGTTAACGTGGTTTGAATTTGATTTTCGAAGAGTATAAACTCATCTGATAACAACTATCTTACCCCAATCCCCAAACAAAAACTGGACTTCCTCCCCAAATGCGCCTATCTACCTCCCAAATGCACTTTTTGGATAAAAAATAGGTAGAACAAATATCCTACCTAAAATATATATTTATTTCTTTTTCTTCCTAATTCTTTTGTCAATCATGTACAAAACGATAATCGAAAACAGCGGTGGTACAATATAACTCTTTTCACTCATTGTCAGCTGAAATCCCAGAGTTGCTAGTATCTTAAAGATGAAAATATTCATTAAAAATAGAAAAACAAATACTAAAAAATATTTTAAAATCTTATTCATTTTTTTCTTCCACTTTCCCAATTTCTATACCTATTTTATCATATTTTATCAAAAAAATAGGCAGAACAAATGTCCTGCCTACTAAAAATATGGTATGAAAGGAAATTGATGTTTTACTGTCACCCTAGGCAAGCTTGGAACAAATAAATCATTGATAGTAACCTTTACGACATCCTATTTATTACTTCAATTACTAATATCCCTGCTATTTCTAAGCCATCTATGGTATGATCTATTCATGTTCAGAATAGATAACACCGTTCTAAATTACGATTCATAGTTACTCCTTTTTTGATTCGTTACTATAAGACACCTATTCCCTATAGAGCGTCTACTGCTTCAAATTTATCTATTCTTTTTTTCTTTACTTCTATATAAAAGAATGAATACTATCACAAATAATGCAATCGTTGGTATATTGAAACTATCAAGCCAAGTAGGTAAAGATACTTTATTCATATCAGCTACTAATCTGATGATGATATAAGACATTGAACTAAGTAATACCATAATTTCAGGCCAAACTTTCAATACTGATTTAATAAATTTCATATTAAACTCCAATGTGATGCATTTTGAGATTCTAGCCTAGCTATTTTCAGCGCAGACGAACAAGTCATTCTTAACTGCTCACCCTACTTGCTTTTTATTGACCTTATATCCTAGATAAAAGAGCCCAAATAAAATAGGGGAAATTTCTGGATAAAATAGGGTATTGATTGGATTTTTCAAAATCACATACGTTGCGATGTAGATAATGAGTGATACGGTAAAATATCCCTCAGCAAAACCTAATAAGAATTGTTTCATGGCAGACTCCTATTTACCTGACAAGAATGGCAGAAAACTCTAGCATTCATACACACAAAATCCTTTTGATTCATGTTCTTCATTTATAGTTTTGATTATTTTTTGACAAATCTTTGCGAAAAATACCAAAATATCCTGAGAAAAGCAAACCAACTAAAGTCCATTGCCAATTAAAGGATACTAACGAACCTGTACGAATCACATGAAGCGCGAGATTAAGAGTTATTCCCAACAAAGGACACATAGTGGCTAGTTTAGGTAACAATGTATTGAGATTAAGGTTGCTGTAGTTCATTATCTAACGCCCACGACGAGCCAAATCTGAACCAAATGTGTAACCAGCATTAAAAATTTGTACAGCAGCATTCAGTACTCCTGCAATTCCAACTGCTTCCGCAAGACCAAAACCACCTTTTGTTCCCACTAATTCATCGTTAGATAATTGATAAAATTGTTCTAAGTTCATGTTCGTCATTACTCCTTTGTATTATATTTTATTGCTATATAAATGATTAAAATGAGTATTGGATAAGTAAATACTTCTGAAATATCCATAAAATTTACACTATACTGTCCTGATAATATTTTATAGTCAATTAAAATTTGAACGATAGTAAAAATAATACGTAGCGATAACAATACCCCTAATAATATCACTTCTTTTTTTAAAAACATAGAAATGCCTCTCTGGCAACAATCAGATTATGGTCTATTCGCATAATACTCTAAAGCTGCTCCACCAGCAGGAAGTAATAATCCTTCGATAACAATCAATAAACCTACTTCAACTTATTCACTTTGCTCTACGATTTCAAATTGATTCAAATTTTGCATGTTATACCCCTCTTTAAATAATACTAGCTAAGCCAATAGTGAGTCCCACTAATAAACCTACCATCCCTGAAGCTGATATAATAATAGCCGCAAATTCGTTTGAAAAATTCATTGATTTCTCCACAGTGTTTTATCTTATCTGAAGTAACCCCATGCAGCTAGCCCTACAGCGGATAAACCACCGACAACATACCCTGCAACCTTGATTCCTACTGGAACTGCTACTACCGCTGCAGGAAGTACTCCTCCATCAACTGTTGCTAGTTCTTTTTCTGTCATTGCTGTAAACTGATGATCATTTACTAAAATATTCATTTTAAGTTCTCCTTGTTCTTATTTACTTTTAATTTAAATATTTCTTTTTTATTAATATAGTATGTCAATGCTACTAACAAAATACAGCTCTCCAACGATACCTTTTCTAAATTAAGTAGAGAATAAATTAATAATATGCTGTAAGCTGTTAAAGCAAATCCTACATATATTTTTTTTAACATTCTATTCATAAAACTTACCCAAAGTTTTATTTCAGATTTTTTCCAACTTGATAAAGACCTGCTCCTAGTATAATAGCCCCTCCTGTTACAGAAAAACCTTTAAACGCAGCTACTCCAAACGCAACTACTAGTGGTGCAATCCCCCCATCTACATTCATCAACTCTTCTTCTGTAAGAGCTACAAAGTTCTGTTCCATTTTGTCAAAATTTGTCATCTTTTTTCTCCTTTATTTCTATTTTTTAGTTTACGATTTCTGGCTCTTAAACCATTTTAAAAACCAGAATAGATAAATTACTGAATTCCTTTTCGTCTCACTTATCTATTTGAGAAGTGATTTAAAATGAACAGGTAAATTTCATTTATTTTAAATACCATTTGATAAACCATGGCAATAAGATTGGTAAATACATCGCGTAGTCTCCTTTCTTTTTCTCTTACTTATCTATTCGAAAAATAATTCGAAAATGTACAACTAAATTAAATTTTATTTAAAAAATAACTCAGTGAACCATGGATAGAACATTGATATAAACATGAACTAGGCTCCTTTCTTTTTCCCTTTTACTTATCTATTCGAATTTTTTATTAAAACAAATAATTGTAAATTGTTTCGCCAAACTTCTGACCTGCCCAATAAATAGGACCTAAAATTAATGTCCCTAAAGCATAAATCCCAACTACTCCAACTATGAAAATTAATACTTTTACAGGAATTGACTGCAAACTGTAAAAATTCTCTACCCTAGTAATCCAACTTTCTATTATGCGTTCCATTAGCGCTCTTCCTTCCCTGTTAACGTCCACGACGCTTAGCATGTGCTCCTGAAGCACCATCTACAGCACCCAATAAAAATGTTCCTGCAATTGCGACTCCTCCAACTACTACTAGACCAAACAACAAGCCTCCTTCTACATCGGCCAATTCCTCATGACTCATTACATGAAAACTATCTTCCATATTTTTAATTTGTTCCATCTTATTATCCTTTTTTGATTATTAACGATTGAAGAAGGTAGTTATTTGTGTTTCATTTTTCATATATGCTATTCATTGTTATAGATAATCTTTACTCTCTAAATATTATCTTAGAATCCAAATAATGCACGACGTAACCATAGACCTGTAATTAGACCACGTTGATAACTTTCCTTGCTACCACCCACCAGCAAGGCTAAGTCGCTTTCCTTTAATACTTCAATAGTATACTTATCATTCATTTCATTCATCTCTTATCCTCCTAAAAACCAAAACCTCTACGAAATCCAATGTACCAATCTGCAAGGGTCTTCGCCCAATTTTCTCCACCTTGAATATCGGTCAATTCTTCCGACGTTAGCTCAACAAATCCGTAATAATGTTCTTTCATTATTTTATTCCTTTCTTTTTCCTCTTACTTATCTATTCGAAAAAGAATTCGAAAATGTACAATTAATTAAATTTTATTTGAAAAATAGTTTAATGAACCACGGATAAAAACCAGTCACATACATAAACACTCCTCCTTTTTCTTTCTTATCTATCTATTCGTAATTCCCACTAAAAGTTCTAAATTTTTTATTTTTCCTGACAATAAAAAAGCAACACGACTTGCATGTTGCTTCTTGCTACTCTTTATTTTTGACGACTTCTACCACATCTCCTACACTTTGGAGTTGGTCAATTTCCTCATCACTGATTTCGATATTAAATTCATCTTCCAGTGTCAAGATAAACTCCATCAAGTCAACTGAGTCAGCATCTAAATCGTCTTTCAGACTCAAGGATTCTGTCACGACAAAGTCCTCTCCCTGTCGCTCTTGGATAATGGTCACAATACGGTCAAAAATTTCTTTTTCTGTCATCTATTTTATTCTCCTGAAAATTCACGCGCAGTCTGGGAAACCACGTCTGTTTCTAGCATGGTACGAATCTGGCGGATTGTACTATAAACAGCCTTGGCATCGCTTGAGCCATGAGTCTTGACAACAGGTGCCTTGACACCAAACAAGACTGCTCCACCAACATCTGAGTAGTTGAGCTGTTTTTTCAAACCTCTGAGGCTATCCTTGAGAAGGAGGGCACCTAGTTTCGCTCGAAGACCACCACCTGTAATAGCGGTCTTAAGCAAACCCATGATTCCCATAGCTGTCCCTTCAATGGATTTGAGCACAGCGTTTCCCGTGAAACCATCTGCCACAACAACATCTGCAACGCCATTCATCAAATCACGCGCTTCCACATTTCCGATAAAATTCAAACTTTCATCAGCTGCTAGTAATTCGTAAGTTTCCTTACGAAGCGAGTCACCCTTTGCTACTCTCTGTTCCGTTGTTGAGCAAGCCAACACGTGGTTGCGCAATTCCACGGACATTTTTAGAATAGAAGGAACCTAGAACCGCGTATTGATGGAGGTGCTGGGCTGTATTTTCCGCATTAGCACCGAGGTCTAGCATGTCAAAACCTCTCCCATCTACAGTCGGCAATGTTGACATAAGTCCAGGACGGTCGATATTCTTGATACGACCCACGATGAAGAATCCAGCAGCCAACAAAGCACCTGTATTCCCAGCTGAGAGAACAGCGTCTGCTTCTCCCTCTTTGACAGCCTTGGCCGCCAAGACCATACTGGCATTTTTCTTCTTCCGAATAGCTCTTGTAGGTTCATCGTCTGAATCAATCTTCTCATCCGTATGGATAATGCTGACGCGCTCTGTCGCTGTCAGATATTGCTTGATTTTAGCTTCATCTCCGTAGAGTTGAACCTCGATATCTGAAAAGTCAGCTAGGGCTTGATTGACACCCTCAACGATGGCCTGAGGTGCGTAATCGCCTCCCATGGCATCTACTGCGATTTTTTTCATTTCTTTTCCTCTTTTAGTAATTGTCCCCAGTCTGATAGGGAATCAATAAATTTCTTTGATTTTAGGTGAATCCCAACGTACTCTTCGTAGAGTTGATCCATAAATTGGCGTAGTTCTTGCTTGAGTTCAAACTTGAGCGAAATGGTCTCCAAAGTCTCAAAATCAATGGCTTGAAACTGATTGAGCAGATAAGGGATGTTGGGATTGAGATGGCAACGTCTCTCATCCTCATGATAATGCTCTGGACAGAGGCAGGCGCCATATTTGAAAGAAAAATCAAAAGCCTGACCGACCCGATGGCAGAAGACACACTCATTAAAATTGAGGCTGATCCCAAATCGAGTCAAGATTTGGATTTCAAAAATATTGGTCAAAACCTGATAATCCAAACCCTCTTCCATCAACTCCAAAGTCTTTTGCAAAAAAGCAAACAAGGGAGCATCCTGCTGATTGTCCTGCAAACTAGCATCTGCAAGAGCCGCTACATAGGTCGCATAGGCCATGACAAAGAGGTCACTATTAATCTTGGGAAAGGTCATCACCTCATGATAGTCCTCAATGTAGCTAAGCCCATCATCATTGATTCGTAAGAGAAATCTTGCCAACACCAAGGGCTGAATAACAGGCGCCAGCTTAGACTGGCCAGCGTGTTTGACAAAAAACATGCGTTTACCAGCCTGCTCTGTAAAAATCTTGACTAGCTTATCATCCTCACGAAAATTGCGATTGTAGAGTACCAAGCCTTGACTCGTGATAGACTGAATCATGCTTCTCTCATGTACTCCTCAAGTCGTTTCATGGCTTCTTTGATAGTCTCCATGCTGGCTGCATAAGACAGACGCACATAACCTTCTCCGTAACGCCCAAAGGCAGCTCCAGGGATAAAGGCAACGGCCTTCTTCTGAGCAAAATCCTTGAGAAAGGCAAAGGAGTCTTGATTGTAACCAGCTGGAATCTTAGCAAAGATATAGAAGGCACCGTCTGGTTTGATAATCTCAAAACCAAGAGCAGTCATTTTCTCGATAATATAGTCCCGACGCTGGATGTATTCCTTCTTCATAGGCTCCGCATCGTTTTTACCAGCTGTCAAGGCTTCCACCGCAGCATGTTGGGCCATGGTATTTGCGGCAGTCACCAAGTACTGGTGACTCTTGATTAACTGGGCTGTAAAGGCCGCAGGAGCGAAAATCAGACCCAAACGCCAACCGGTCATGGCATGCGATTTAGACAAACCATTGATAATGATAGCCTGATCTCTCAACATGGTTCCCAGAGACACATGGGCTTCGCCTGTGTAGGTCAATTCTGAGTAAACCTCATCACAGACAACAAAAATTTCGTACTTGCGTAAAACAGCTGCCAAGGCCTCCAACTGCTCCCGACTGTAGGTAATTCCTGTCGGATTTGCTGGATAGTTGAGAATAACCGCCTTGAGCTTATCTCCCTGCTCTAAAATGGCCTTCTCCAACATTTCAGAAGTCAAGACAAAATTATTTTCAGTCGTATCAATCTCGACAATCTCTGCCCCAACTAGATTGACAATCGGCTCATAGCCTGGATAAGCAGGAGCTGGCAAGAGCACCTTGTCTCCCTCTTCCAAAATAGCCGTCAAAGTAGCAGATAAAGCCTCTGTCGCCCCAATTGTAACCAAGATTTCATTTTCAGGATCATAGTCCAGTTGGTACTTTTCCTTAACAAAGTCACTAGCTGCCTGACGTAAGATCAGCAGACCACTCATCCCTGTATAGTAGGATTGGTTCTGATCAATCGCTCGCTTGGCCGCTTCCTTGACATGGTCTGGCGTTGTAAAATCAGGTTCCCCTAAGGTCAAACGCAAGACCCCAGGAATCTCCGAAATAGCCTGGTCAAACTGACGAATCAACGAAACTTGAATCTTATCTAACTGTTTATTAAAGCGCTTAGTTAAGTCCATAGATACCTCCTACTGTAAAAACGTATCTCTATTATACTACAAAAGCCCCCCGACCGCAAAAATACATGATAGAATAACGCTAGCATAACAAATTGAAGTATGCTAAAATGAATCTATTGCAACTCCACCAACGGACTTAGTTTGGATTAGATAAGCGCGACAAAAAAATACCAGAGGTGGAGCTCTAGTATCTTTGTTTTTGACAAGACTTCGTTACAGTTCTTGTAAGATTATTATCACATGATTAGCGCTACTTGTCAAATAATTGTTAGCTCCACTTTCTATTTTACTTTTCCTCTTTACAGGTCTATAATAGTAACAGATTCTATTTGGAGGTTTTTATGTCATTTCTATCAAAAAATGGAGCAGGCATCTTGGCCTGCCTTCTCATTTCCATCCTATCTTGGTACTTAGGTGGGTCCTTTCCTGTGATTGGTGCACCCGTTTTTGCGATTTTTATGGGTATGCTCCTACATCCCTTTCTCTCGTCATATAAACAACTGGATGCTGGATTGACCTTTAGTTCTAAAAAATTGCTCCAGTATGCCGTTATCTTGCTTGGTTTTGGTCTCAACATCTCTCAAGTCTTCGCAGTTGGGCAATCTTCACTCCCTGTCATCCTGTCCACCATCTCAATAGCTCTGATTATTGCCTACTTCTTCCAGCGCTTCTTTGCACTGGATACAAAACTGGCTACCTTGGTTGGAGTAGGTTCTTCTATCTGTGGTGGCTCTGCCATTGCAGCGACAGCGCCCGTTATTGATGCTAAGGAAAAGGAAGTAGCCCAAGCCATTTCCGTTATCTTTTTCTTCAATGTCTTGGCTGCGCTCATCTTTCCAACCCTCGGCACCTGGCTTCATCTATCCAATGAAGGCTTCGCCCTCTTTGCAGGGACTGCGGTCAACGACACTTCCTCTGTAACGGCTGCCGCCAGCGCTTGGGACAGTCTTTACCAAAGCAATACCCTCGAGTCTGCAACCATTGTTAAACTCACACGTACTTTGGCCATTATCCCTATCACGCTCTTTCTATCCTACTGGCAAAGTCGCCAACAAGAAAACAAGCAAAGCCTACAACTGAAAAAAGTCTTCCCACTTTTTATCCTTTACTTTATCCTTGCCTCTCTCCTCACTACACTACTCACCTCTCTAGGTGTGTCCAGTAGTTTCTTTACCCCTCTCAAAGAACTCTCTAAATTCCTTATTGTCATGGCCATGAGTGCTATCGGCCTCAAAACAAATCTTGTCACTATGATCAAATCCAGCGGAAATCCATTGTTCTCGGAGCCATTTGCTGGATTGCCATCATCCTCACTAGTCTTGGTGTGCAGACCCTTATCGGCATTTTCTAATACTCTTCGAAAATCTCTTCAAATCACGTCAACGTTGCCTTGCTGTAGGTATGGTTACTGACTTCGTCAGTTCTATCTGTAACCTCAAAACAGTGTTTTGAGCAACCTGCGGCTAGTTTCCTCTTTGCTCTTTGACTTTCATTGAGTATAACACAAAAGGTAGCCCATCAGCTACCTTTTTCTTATGCTTTCTTAATCAAGCGTGTATGTTCTTTCTTGATGCAACGATTCATCACGATGTCATCGCATCCACCAGCACGCAAGATCTCTTCCGCTTCTAGATTTTCAAGTCCTAGCTGCGCCCAAAAAATCTTAGCATCAGCCTTGAGAAAATCACGCGCCACATCTGGCAAAAACTCACTGCGACGGTAAACATTGACAATATCTACAGGAAAAGGAATCTCTGCTAGGCTAGCATAAGCCTTTTCACCCAAGATTTCTCCACCTGCAACCTTAGGATTGACTGGGATGATTTTATAACCCCGAGCCTGCATTTCCTTGGTCACTCGATTGCTAGTTGTTTCCTCACGGTCTGACAAACCTACCACAGCAAGGGTTTTACTCACTGTTAGATACTGACGAATCACGCCATCACTTGGATTGATAAATTCTTGACTCATAAAAATCCTCCTTTTCATCAGTATAACACATTTTGAAAAGGCTTGCAAAATTCTACTACAAAAAAGGAAGACTAGCTCCCTTTTTATTTAGCCTCGTACCAGGTTGCCCCTTCATTCTCATCTGCGATGAGGGGAACACTGAGTTGAATGGCTTCTTCCATAGTTTGTTTGACCAATTTTTTCATCTCTGCCAATTCAGATTTAGGCACTTCAAGGACGATTTCATCGTGCACTTGTAACAGCATCTTAGTTTGATAACCACCTGCAACCAAGGCCTTATCTAGCTGGATCATAGCAATCTTGAGAATATCTGCTGCCGAACCCTGGATAGGAGAGTTGATAGCTGTCCGCTCGGCAAAACCACGAATATTAAAGTTTCGCGAATTGATATCTGGCAACTCACGGCGACGCTTGAAGAGGGTCTCTACATAGCCTTTATCACGCGCCTCACGCACCACTTCATCCATGTAGTTTTTAATACCTGGGAAGCGTTCAAAGTAGGTATCAATATAGGCTTTGGCTTCCTTACGACTAATACCCAGATTATTAGACAAACCAAAATCTGAAATCCCGTAAACCACTCCAAAGTTAACTGCCTTGGCATTGCGACGGTCGTTTGCAGTCACATCCTCAGGACGCTCAATGCCAAAGACCCGCATGGCTGTCGAAGTATGGATATCTGCCCCCTCTTGGAAAGCCTTAATCAAGTGCTCATCCTTAGAAATATGCGCCAAAACGCGTAATTCAATCTGTGAATAGTCCGAGCTGAGAAGAACACTATCCTCCCACTCTGGCACAAAAGCCTTACGAATGAGACGCCCCTGTTCCAAACGCACAGGAATATTTTGCAAGTTTGGATCCACACTAGACAGACGCCCGGTCTGGGTCAAATCCTGAACATAGCGAGTATGAATCTTGCCATCAGCCAAAATCCAGTCCTGCAAGCCAATCACATAAGTAGACTGAATCTTAGCAATCTGACGGTAGTCGAGAATTTTCTTAACAATCGGAGCAATAGGAGCCAAACGTTCCAACACATCCACCGCTGTCGAGTATCCTGTCTTGGTTTTTTTAGTGTATTCTAGAGGAAGTCCCAATTTCAAAAAGAAGTACGCCCAACTGCTTAGGCGAGTTAATATTAAACTCCTCACCAGCCAGTTCATAAATCTCTTGAGTGAGTTTTTCAATGACAAGCTCATTTTCAGCCTGCATCTCAAGCAAGGTCTCTTTCTTGACCCTAATTCCAGCAATTTCCATCTTGGCAAGGACAAAGGCTAGAGGTTGCTCTATATCATAAAGAAGCTCTAACTGCCCATTTTCACTGAGTTTTTCAAGCAAAACAGGCTCTGTTTCGACCAAAACTGCAAGCTTACGAGCTAAATGCTCCAAAAATTTCTCGCGTTCAGGAAGGGCTTTTTTGACCCCCTTACCATAGAAAGTCTCATCATCAACCAAATAAGTCTGACCATAAAGACTAGCAATAGTCGCAATTTCATTGTCCTCCACAGTCGAAAGGAGGTATTTAGCCAAACGGCTATCAAAAGCAGGTGCCTGCAAATCCAGACCAAAACGATGCAAGAGAACTTTAGCCTTCTTAAAGTCATAAACTTTCAGAGGTGTTTTTTCTAAAAAGTCCTTGAAAATAGGCTCTTGCAAAAGTTCAAGTTTGTCTGTAGCGTAAAGTTTATCCCCACAAGACCAGGCAAAACCAACCAAATCATCTGTATGGTAATTCTCACCAAAAAGTTCAAAGTGGAAGATAGACTCTTCACTCAGCATATCTTGACTGATTTGGTCAACAATAGTAAAATCCAAACTCTCAGCAACATCAGCTGACGATGCATTTAAAGCCTGTTTGAGTTGTTTGAAGCCCATCTCATCATAGAATTTCCCGAGATTTTCCACATCTGGACCGCTATAGACCAAATCATCCAAACCAATCTCAATCGGTGCCTTGGTATCAATGGTCGCCAGTGTTTTTGACAAAAAGGCCTGTTCCTTATCATTGATGAGATTTTCCTTCATCTTAGAAGCCTTCATCCCATCAATATTTTCATAAATTCCCTCAAGCGAACCATGCTCCAGCAAGAGGTTGATACCCGTCTTTTCACCGATTTTAGTCACCCCAGGAATATTATCCGACTTATCACCCATGAGCGCCTTGAGATCAATAAACTGCATCGGTGTAATGCCCATCTTTTCCATAAGATATTCTGGCGTAAAGGCCTCAAACTCAGCCACACCTTTCTTGGAAATTTCAACCACCGTATGCTCATCCGTCAGCTGAATCAAATCCTTGTCTCCACTGACAATGGTAATATCAAAACTATCCTGCTCTGCTAGCTTATCCAGCGTTCCAATAATGTCATCCGCCTCATACTGAGCCAACTCATAGTGACGAATCCCCATATGATCCAGTAACTCACGAATAAAGGGAAATTGCTCACGAAACTCATCAGGAGTCTTGGCCCGACCACCCTTATAGTCCGCATACATCTCTGTACGGAAGGTCGTCTTTCCCGCATCAAAAGCCACCAAAATATGACTGGGCTCAACCCGTTCCAACAAATGACTCAACATCAATTGAAAGCCATAAATCGCATTGGTATGCAAACCAGCTGCATTCTTAAAACGGTCCAACTGTTGATAGAGAGCAAAAAACGCTCGAAAAGCAACAGAAGACCCATCAATCAATAATAATTTTTTCTTATCCATACACCCATTATAAAGGAAAGCACCCAAAAATACCATTGGGAAGAGCCAGACCGAGTATTTTTCATACTTTTTCCGAATAAATAGATAGAAGCATCAAATCTAGTAAACCTATATTTAAAAATGTGCTATAATGAAAGGAGAGAAAGTATGACATTACGTCATCCGGGCATCAGCCCAACCAATGACTTGGTTGCTAAGAAAATCTTTAGCAATCCAGAAATCACTTGTCAATTTATCCGCGATATGCTGGACTTACCAGCCAAAAATGTGACGATTTTGGAGGGAAGCAATATTCATGTCTTGCCTTCCATGCCTTATTCAGCCCAAGATTTCTATACCAGTATAGATGTTTTAGCGGAGTTGGACAATGGTACCCAAGTTATCATTGAAATTCAGGTGCATCATCAGAATTTTTTCATTAATCGTTTGTGGGCTTACCTATGCAGTCAGGTTAATCAAAACCTTGAAAAAATTCGCCAACGTGAAGGTGATACACACCAGAGTTACAAACACATCGCACCAGTATACGCTATCGCAATTGTCGATAGCAATTACTTCTCGGATGACTTGGCTTTTCACAGTTTTAGCATGCGCGAGGATACGACAGGTGAGGTTTTAACCATCACCAATAATGGACAAGAAAACCATCTGGTCAAGATGGCATTCTTGGAACTAAAAAAATACAGAGAAACCAGCAAAGACAAGGTTCGCAAACCGTGGTTGGAGTTTTTTGGGAATAAACCCTTTACCCAAGAACCCGAGCGAGCCATCAGTCAAGCAGACCAACTGCTGGACTACAAGAGCTGGTCTGAGGAGGACAGGAAAATGTTTAGTCAACTACGGATGCGTGAAGAACAAGCCTTGTTAGCACAGGACTATGCCTTGGAACAAGCCGAAGAAAAAGGGTTGGAGCGTGGTCTTGAACGAGGACGAGCAGAGGGACTTGAACGTGGGAAAGTTGAAGGAAGAGTCTTTGCTTTCTTAGACATGGTCCGCCAAGGTCTTCTGACTTCCGAGGTTGCCTGCCAGCAGTTGAGTATGACTGTAGCTGAGTTCGAAGCGTTGTTGTAAGACCAGCACTAACAGTCAAGAAAACCATCTAATCAAGATGGCATTCTTGGAACTAAAAAAATACAGAGAAACCAGCAAAGACAAGGTTCGCAAACCGTGGTTGGAGTTTTTTGGGAATAAACCCTTTACCCAGCAACCCGAGCGAGCCATCAGTCAAGCAGACCAACTGCTGGACTACAAGAGCTGGTCTGAGGAGGACAAGAAGATGTTTAGTCAACTACGGATGCGTGAAGAACAAGCATTATTGGCTCATGACTATGCCTTGGAACAAGCAGAGGAAAAGGGCTTAGAACGAGGACGAGCTGAGGGGATTGAACAGGGACTGGAGCGTGGGAAAATCTTTACCTTTCTAGATTTAGTACGCAAACATGTTTTAACTTCTGAATTTGCGAGTGAGCAATTGGGCATGACTGTCGCTGAGTTTGAGGCACTACTATAAGACCCTAGAATAATGAATAACATAAAAGTGAACAGGACTGAAATATTATCCTGTTCACTTCTTTCATTTACCCGAGACGATTCAAATTCATCCCAAACTCAAAAGAGAAGGAAAAAAATCCTTCTCTTTCATATCTCTTAACTAATTGGATTTTACATTTGACAAATGGAAGAGCTCCTAGAGATACTAATTATTTAACTGCAGTATTATCTTAGTAAGTATCTGCTATAAAACACTAAGCTAAAAATCTCCTGGTGACATAAACTAATTCAAACTACACCCACTCACCATTAGCATTTACTATCTTACCATCAATTTTTTGCCATACAGTGATATAGACAAAACTCAACCCACTACCATTGTTTAAAGTCAAAAAAACAGGAGATTTCTCTCCTGTTATGATTCAATTATTGTAAATTAAACCCACTCACCATTTTCGTTTACTGTGTAACCATCTGGTGTAGTAGTGCTAACTGCAAGAGCACCTGATGAGTATGAGTAGTACCATTTAGTTCCTACTTGGTACCAACCAGTTGCCATTGCACCTGATGATTTCAAGTAGTACCAAGTACCGTTATCTTTAACCCAACCAGTTACCATCCAACCAGCTTGGTCGAAGTAGTACCAAGTTCCGTTGATTTTTTCCCAACCGTTAGTTGTGTAAGAACCATCAGCGTGTTTGTACCACCAGCGAGAACCTGATTGAACCCATGCTGCTTGAGCAGCTGGTTTTTCAGCAGAAGCTACTAATTGAGGAGTTGCCAAAAGGGTTGCTTTACCATTTCCTACTTTAACTGTTAATTTATATGTTCCACGTTTAGATTTAACTTCAACAGTACTTTTAGCTGATTTTTCATATTTAATCTCAACTGCTTTGCCATCCAATTTTAGTTCTTTACCGTCTTCATCATAAACTTTAACATATCTGTCTGCAACAACTCTTTGTTTATCAGATTGTTTAACTGCAAGGTAAGCATTAATATCAGCAATAGTCAAATCACCTTTTTCAGTAGTATTAACTTTACCAGCTGCTACTTCTCCAAGTTCAGCTGCTTTCTCTACTTCTTTAAAGAGTTTAGAAATTTCTGCATCAGGTACTGTTCTCTCATCAGCTGCAGGTTTAGCAGTTTCTGCAGGTTTAGCAGTTTCTGCAGGTTTAGCAGTTGGCAATGTTTGAACATTAGCTTCACTGCGAGTTGCTGTATCGTCTGCTGATACAACTTAAGTGGCACCAAATGCTGCAAGAGCAGCTACGCTTGTCAATAAAACTTTTTTCATCGTTTTATCTCCTTTATTTTTCATTATATATTTTTCGTAAGACTATCTTACTACCATACAGTATATAAATATTTGCAGGATTTGTCAAAGGTTTTCTTCGAGTTTTTAAAGTTTTTACCTATTTTTAGAAAAAAAGGTAAAAAAAACATCTTTGTGAGAAAAATACCCGTCAAATACTGTATTTTTGAGTGAAAATCTCACAAACTAATCATCCTTGAGTAAAATCATTCATATCTAATCTACATAGACAGTTGGATAGAACTCACTTCCTTGGTATTATCTTATAAACCCTCATAAAAGTCAAGTAAAAACGGCAAGTATTTTGATAACACTTGCCATTTCATAAACTTTCTACTATATAAAGATTGAACTCATAATAAAGCCTCAAATTCAGCGACAGTCATGCCCAGCTGCTCACTCGCAACCTCAGAAGGCAAAAGACCTTGGCGAACCATATCTAGAAAAGCAAAAACTCTTCCTTCAACTTTCCCACGCTCTAACCCCTGTTCAATACCTTCGGCCCTAGCAGTTTCCAAAGCATAATCCTGAGCCAATAACGCTTGTTCTTCACGCATCCGTAGTTGACTAAACATCTTCCTGTCCTCCTCGGACCAGCTCTTATAGTCCAGCAGTTGGTCTGCTTGGCTGATGGCTCGCTCAGGTTGTTGGGTAAAAGGTTTGTTACCGAAAAATTCCAACCATGGTTTGCGAATGCTATCTTTGCTGGTCTCTCTGTATTTTTTTAATTCCAAGAACGCCATCTTGACTAGATGGTTTTCTTGTCCATTATTGGTGATGGTTAAGACCTCACCTGTCGTGTCCTCTCGCATGCTAAAACTGTGAAAAGCCAAATCATCTGAGAAGTAATTGCTGTCCACGATAGCAATAGCATAAACAGGTGCGCTGTGCTTGTAACTCTGATGAGTATTGCCTTCTTGTTGGCGAATTTTTTCTAGGTTTTGATTGACCTGACTGCACAAGTAAGCCCACAGGCGATTGATGAAAAAATTCTGATGATGCACCTGAATCTCGATAATTACCTGAGTGCCATTGTCCAACTCCGCCAAGACGTCTATACTGGTATAGAAATCCTGAGCCGAGTACGGCAGGGAAGGTAAGACGTGAATGTTGCTCCCCTCCAAAATGGTTACATTTTTGGCTGGTAAGTCCAGCATATCGCGAATAAATTGACAAGTGATTTCTGGATTGCTGAAAATTTTCTTAGCAACCAAATCATTGGTTGGGCTGATGCCCGGATGACGCACAGTCATACTTTCTCTTCTTTCATTATAGCACATTTTTAAATCTAGGTTTACTAGATTCACTGCTACTATCTATTTATTCGGAAAAGAGATGAAAAAACCTGAGAATTATCTCAGGCTTGGTCATTAAATCTTTTTCTCAATACCAAAAAGTGGAGAAAGTGGGCGTTTTTCATGGATACGGACGATAGCATCTCCCAAGAGATGAGCAATCGAAATCTGCTCAATCTTATCAATCAAACGCTCTTCCGGCAGATAGATGGTATCCAAAACAACCAATTTCTTAATAGCTGATTTTTGGATATTGTCCATAGCAGGACCAGAAAGAACTGGGTGCGTACAGCTTGCATAGACTTCAACAGCACCAGCTTCCGCAAGTGCATCTGCTGCGTGACAAATCGTTCCAGCGGTATCAATCATATCATCAATCAATATACAAGTCTTGCCTTCGACCTTACCGATGATGTTCATGACTTCACTGGTATTCATCTTATCAACGCTACGACGTTTATCAATAATAGCGATAGATGTCTTCAAAAATTCTGCCAACTTACGAGCACGAGTCACCCCTCCATGGTCTGGACTGACAACCACATAGTCAGAACCAACCATGCCACGACGCTCAAAATAATCCGCAATCAGAGGAGCTCCCATCAAATGATCCACAGGAATATCAAAGAATCCTTGAATCTGCGCAGCATGCAAGTCGATTGTCAATAAACGATCCACTCCAGCTACTTCAAGCATATTTGCGACAAGTTTTGAAGTGATTGGCTCACGCGCTCTCGCCTTTCTATCCTGACGTGCATACCCATAGTAAGGCATGACAACATTGACAGATTCTGCACTCGCACGCTTCAAAGCATCTACCATAATCAAAATTTCAAGCAGATTGTCATTTACAGGTGAGCTAGTTGATTGTAGGATAAAGACGTGTTTCCCACGGATTGATTCTTCGATGTTGACCTGAATCTCTCCATCTGAAAATTGGCGAACACTTGATTTCCCCAACTCTATCCCAATCTCCTGCGCCACACGTTCTGCCAATTCTTTGTTAGAAGAAAGGGCAAACAGCTTTAAATCAGAAAAAGACATGATTTCCTCCGGTATATATGTATCGCTTGTGCTTTTCACAAGATTTTTCTATCTACCATTGTAGCGCTTTTTGCACTATTTTTCAATCAAAAATAAAAGAAGGGCACCATATTTGTGCCCTTGTATCATTCTTTTGAAAAATATTCTAGTTCATCAACTCATTGTGCTTCTCAACAAAACGATAAACCTGATAAAAACCATAGAGAGTAATAGCCGTAACCACTGGAATCGCTAAGGGCAACTCTGTCTCTAATTCAACAAAAGGAGAGTTAAACAAGAAATGAGTTCCCAAGGCTAAACCTAGGAAAATAAGCCCCTCTTTCTTGCCAGCCATCTGCCCTTTATAGGCTCTGTAAAGCAAGTAAACACCTACTACAGCCAGACCTGAAAAAGTCCAGTGAGAGGCAATTCCTGAGATAATACGCTCTAAAATTCTCGAAATAGTAAAGTCAAAGCCCTCTGGCAAATCCGTACGAATGTAGCCAATATCCTCAATCATTTGAAATCCCAAACCAGAAGCAATCCCTAGTAAAAACAAGGATTTTAATTTTCGCACAGGAATCAAAGCCAAAACAAAAACAAGTGGCAACAATTTCAAGGGTTCTTCTACCAAAGGAGCCACAATAGCACTTTCAAAGGCATTTAAAAATGCACTATCTGGGAAAAGAACACCCAGCAAATCATGGATATAGGTATTCGCAAAGCTAGACAACCAACCCGAAAGGAACATCCCACCCAATAAAGACAAAATCAAGGCTTTCTTTGGCAAGTCCCATTTTTTCCCAATACAGAAAAGGAAATAAAGAGCTGGAATCATGTAAAAGAGAGCTAGAAAGATAGAAACTCCCATTAGTCCATATTCCGCAGCTGACATCGAACCATCCGTATAGTAGATGGTTTCATACTGTAAACCAATACATAGCAATAAGATAAAAATAAATAAAATGCTGTTTCTCTTCATACACTTTCTTTCTAAATGAAGTATTTATAATTCTACGACTGTCATCCTTCCTGTATCCACATCGTAAACCGCACCTGAAATAACAACATCATCTGGGATTAGAGGAGTTTCCTGTAGCAATCTCATATCCTCACGAACACTTTCATCAATGTCTTGAAAGGTAAAAAATCCCTGTCAGAAACATCCACTCCTAGTTCTTTTTTCAAATACTCCTGAAAAGGACCATTTTCAAATGTCTGTGCACCACAGTCTGTATGATGGAGCACCACAATTTCCCTTGTCCCCATTTGTTGCTGGGAAATCACAAGCGAGCGAATCATATCATCTGTCACTCGCCCTCCAGCATTCCGCAAAATATGAGCATCTCCCAGAGCCAACCCAAGAGCTGGCGCAACGTGTAAACGCGAGTCCATACAAGTTACGATTGCAACCTTGGTCTTTGGTTTGATTGATAAATGAAGATCTCCATGCAGTTCTACATAGGCTTGATTGGCTTTTAAAAAATTTTCAAAATAGGACATGACAACTCACTTTCTAGTCTATCAGATAATTTGAACACCAAATTATTTATATCCTATCTTACCATCTTTTCTTTGTCTTGTCAGTTGTCAACCTTCATATAAAAAAAACTGGGACAGAGACATCCAGCTTCTAGCTTGGGCTTCTGTCCTAGTTTTATTTTTATGAACCTTTTTGGATATACTTATTGAGCGATCCTGCAAAGCTCTGAAGATTGAGACTTTGTACGTAGACCTCACCAGTTCCTCGGAAGGTATTCACCACTCCTTCGCCTGTACCAATAGACTGCCAGAAGCTATTTTCTAAGTGGATATTATAGTCCAAAGATTGACTCCAAGCCACCACATGGGCATTGTCAATGGTTATTTCTTGGTTTTGTAGCTCAATTTTCTTGATAGAGCCAAAAGCATTGGCCAAGAGAGTTCCCTGGCCTTGGGTAGTCATCACAAAGAGACCGCCTTGCCCTCCGAACAGAGCTTTACCAATAGACTGACTCTCCATAGTATAGGAAGCTGTACCATCAAGAGCTAGAAAAGCCCCATCATTCAGTCGATATTGTTTTTCACCTAGTTCAAGAGCAATTACTTGCCCAGGAGTATCTGGTGCTAGAGCAAGGTTCCCGTTATCAGACTCTGCTACAGCTTGAGTAATGAAGGTGCTTTCACCAGAAACCATTGAACGTCCTACAGCTTTAACAAAACGTCCCAAACCTGAACCGCTAGCATTGAGCTGGGTATTGAGACTTACGTTAGGCGTGTGGTAAACCATACTACCTCGCTGGATATAGACGGTTTCTCCTTGATTGAGTGACAACTCTACCAAAGGAAATTGCATATGACTGTCCATAGAAAATTTCATAAGAAATTCCTCCTTGTTTTAATAAATGTTAGCAATAAAATAATTAGTCATCTAAAGCTGACCATAACTATTAGGAGAATACTTTTTTCAAGACTTCCTGAATAGTCGTCACCCCGATCACCTGAATACTCTTAGGTGGTTCGATTCCCGTTAAAGAATTTTTTGGTACATAGATTTTTGTAAATCCAAGCTTAGCAGCTTCATTGATGCGTTGCTCGATACGATTCACGCGCCGAATTTCTCCCGTCAAGCCCAGTTCTCCTACAAAACATTCCTGAGGGTTGGTTGGCTTGTCTTTATAGCTAGAAGCAATAGCAACTGCAACGGCCAAGTCTATCGCAGGTTCATCCAATTTAACACCGCCAGCAGATTTGAGGTAAGCATCCTGATTTTGCAAGAGAAGACCTGCTCGTTTTTCCAAAACAGCCATAATCAAGCTAGCACGGTTAAAATCAAGTCCTGTCGTCGTACGCTTGGCATTCCCAAACATGGTCGGTGTTACCAAGGCCTGAACCTCCGCCAAGATAGGACGCGTCCCTTCCATGGTCACAACGATTGATGAACCAGTTGCTCCATCCAAACGCTCTTCTAGGAAAACTTGACTCGGATTGAGTACCTCAACCAAACCGCCCGACTGCATCTCAAAAATCCCAATTTCATTGGTAGAACCAAAACGGTTTTTGACCGCTCTTAAAATACGAAAGGTATGGTGGCGCTCCCCTTCAAAGTAAAGTACCGTATCTACCATGTGCTCTAGCATACGAGGACCAGCCAAGGTTCCTTCCTTGGTCACATGACCTACGATAAAGATGGCAATGTTATTGGTTTTGGCCAGCTGCATAAGTTCAGCTGTCACCTCACGCACTTGAGAAACAGACCCCTGCACCCCTGAAATCTCAGGAGACATAATAGTCTGAATGGAGTCAATAATGAGGAAGTCTGGTTGGATGCGCTCCACCTCAGCTCGAACACTCTGCATATTGGTCTCTGCATAAAGATAAAACTCACTGTCGATATCTCCCAAGCGCTCTGCTCGTAGCTTGATTTGCTGGGCAGACTCTTCCCCACTGACGTAGAGAACAGTCCCCACTTGAGACAACTGGGTTGAGACTTGTAAGAGAAGGGTTGATTTCCCAATCCCAGGATCCCCACCGATGAGGACGAGACTTCCTGGTACCACTCCGCCTCCAAGCACACGGTTGAATTCCTCCATCTCCGTCTTGGTTCGATTGACGTTTATAGAAGTCACCTCAGCCAGTTTCATGGGCTTGGTTTTCTCACCTGTCAAGGACACACGCGCATTCTTGACCTCGGCAACCTCAACCTCTTCTACAAAAGAAGACCAAGACCCACAGTTGGGGCAACGTCCCAGATATTTAGGGGAATTATACCCACAATTTGACATACAAATGTCGCTTTTTTCTTTGCGATGATAAACCTCTTTCTATATCTCTAACTCACACTCAATCACTTGGCAAAAATCAATCTTCTCATTTGGAACAAACTGGCGCATGAGCATTCGATGAACAACAACTACCACAGTCTGATGTTCTCGATACTTAGCCATGCATTCTAGAAAACGAGACTTCATTTCCGTAGCTGTCTCATATTGAATAGGACTATTAGGAAGTAACTCCCCATGATTTTCTAGAAATAGTCTTCTAGCCTTTTCAAAATTATCTGTGCCACTTTCATAGACCTGCCATTCGTGTAACAAAGGTTCCACCCTTAAAGAAAGATCCGTAGCACAAACCATATAAGAAGCCGTTTCTAAAGCTCTTGTGACTGCAGAAGATATGATTATTTCAGCTGAATGGAATAAAGGATTGGTGCTCAGTTCCTGAGCCTGCTGCCGTCCCTTCTCAGATAAGGGTGCCAAATCTATCCCAAATCCCGTATAAGAACGCTCCTCTAACTCACGGTAATCTGGCTCTCCATGACGTACAAAGATAATTTTCATTCTAGTGCCCTGTCGATCCAAATCCACCAGTTCGAACGCCATCAGCCGCATCTCCATCTGCAATTAAGAAAGGAGCAAAGACAGCCTGGACAACACGTTCTCCAACTTCAAGAACAACCTCTTGGTCTGTGATATTCTTCATCTGAGCAAATATGCCCTTCATTCCCAGGATTTCCATAATAATCCCCGTCAATGACCCCAACTGAATTAATCAAGACCAAGCCCTTCTTACGAGGGTTTGAAGAACGATCATAGAGGTATAGAACCTCAGTTGGCTGCATATAAGCCTTAACCCCTGTCGGAACCAAGACAATCTCTCCTGGCGCAATAACCGTACGCACAGCAACTTTTAAGTCGTAACCAGCCGCATGCGCCGTCTCACGCTTGGGCAATAAATTTTTATCTGTAAAAGTCGAAACCAATTCAAAACCACGAATTTTCATATTCTTCTCTTTTCTATTATCATTTATTCTAGATTATTCTATCTTATTTATTCGGAAAAAACACGAAAAAAAGAGCACACAATTCAAATCGCTTAGGGCTGCTGGATTCCTCCCCTGACCCGCTTCACGCAGAACTGTTGCTCCACTATTTATTATATCACATTCCTCTTCATTTTAAAAGAAAAATTATTTTTTCCGTCTATTTCTAAAAAACTCCTGCATAATAGCTGCGCATTCATCTTCCAAAATTCCCGTTTCAACCTCCACACGATGATTGAGACGCTCATCTGTCAAGATATCGTACAAACTCCCAGCAGCGCCAAATTTCTGGTTTTTAGCCCCATAGACCACGTTTGGAATACGGGCGAGTCCAATCGCCCCACTACACATGACACAAGGCTCAATGGTCACAAAAAGCGTGCAATCCAGCAAGCGCCAACTCTCCTCACTCAGGTTCGCATACTCTATAGCCATAATCTCCGCATGCATAACCGCTCGTTGCAACTCCTCACGCGCATTATGCCCACGGCCAATGATTTCTCCGTCCTTGACAATCACACAACCAATTGGAATTTCATCGTGTTCAAGAGCAATCTCAGCCTCTTTCAAGGCCTCTCTCATAAAGACTTCTTTCTTCAACTGTATAATTCATCAATTTCCCTTTTCCTACTTGTCTATTTTATTATTATATCATGATTCCCAAGACAAAAAAAGCCACCGAATGCGGTGACTCTATAGGGAGATTATTATGAAAAAGAAAAGTTTAGGATATTTGTTACAACAAGTTAGGAGGTCTTCTTGTAACTGTCTATAGTATACCCGACCTATCTTAAACAAATCTTAAAAATCTCTTACGACCAAACACTTTCTAAAATATTTGTTTGTTCACGACCAGGACCTACTGAGAAAGTAGAAATACGAACACCAACCAATTCACTCACACGACGAACATAGTTACGCGCATTCTCAGGAAGATCTTCCAAATTACGAACTCCAGTAATATCTTCTGACCAACCTGGTAACTCTTCATAGATAGGCTTGCAACGCTTCAATTGCTCAAGACTAGCTGGATAGTAGTCAATACGTTGACCATCAAGATCATAGGCCACACAGATTTTCACTGTATCTAAACCACTCAAAACATCGATAGAGTTCAATGAAAGGTTAGTGATACCAGAAACACGACGACTATGACGCATCACAACTGAGTCAAACCAACCCACACGACGTGGACGACCAGTTGTTGTACCATATTCATGACCGACTTCACGGATACGTTCTCCCACTTCATCAAACAACTCAGTTGGGAAAGGACCGTCTCCTACACGACTCGTATAGGCTTTACATACACCTACAACCTTATCAATCTTACTTGGACCAACACCAGAACCAATGGTCACACCACCAGCCACAGGGTTTGATGACGTAACAAATGGATAAGTACCTTGATCGATATCTAGCATAACACCTTGTGCACCTTCAAAAAGCACACGCTTTCCATTATCAAGCGCATCATTCAAGATAACAGATGTGTCTGTCACATACTTCTTGATTTGTTGACCATATTCGTAATACTCTTCAAAAATATCATCGAAAGCAATCGCTTTACTGTCATACAATTTTTCAAAAAGACGATTCTTTTCAGCAAGGTTACGTTCTAAACGCTCACGGAAAATATCTTTATCCAAAAGATCGGCGATACGAATCCCAACACGAGCAGCCTTGTCCATATAAGCTGGACCAATTCCCTTAATTGTAGTACCAATCTTATTGTCGCCCTTAGCTTCTTCTTGCAAGCGATCCAACTCGATATGGTATGGCAAAATGACATGCGCGCGATCAGAAATACGCAAATTATCAGTTGTTACACCTTCCTCATGAAGATAACTCAACTCTTTCACAAGAGATTTAGGATTTACAACCATACCATTTCCAATAACAGAGATTTTTTCAGGGAAGAAAATCCCAGATGGAATCAAGTGCAACTTAAATTTTTTACCATCAATCACAATCGTGTGCCCTGCATTATCACCACCTTGGTAACGTGCAATCACTTCTGCATTCGCTGAAAGGAAATCTGTAATCTTCCCTTTACCTTCATCACCCCACTGGGTACCTACAACAACAACTGAAGTCATAATCTTGTCTGAGCCATCAGGCTCTTCCTTTCTCACATACATGGCAGGACTCTCACCTGCAATTATATCTTACAATTTATTATAAGAAAAAATCGCCTTTTTATCAAGAAGAAACAATAGAAAGATTTGCTATTTCCAACTATTAAAAAATGATTTAGAAAAATAAGCAGCTATTTATTATTATCTTTCCATAAAAAAAGTAAATTTGTTCGGAAATTTACTCAAAACATCTCAACAAGAAATAAATCCCCGATTCAATATCAATTTTTCAAGATACAAACGATAAGCAACACGATAATGATAAACGATAAAATCCCTACGACACCCAATACCATATCTCACTAAATAATAAATTAAAAATTTAAAATGGAAATGTTCCCAATCAAAATTATCACCAAATACAGTACCATACTCTTCTTCAATATTTCTATAAAAATCCGCCATCTGCTCATAAATTTTTTGTAGCATAAATATATACTCCTTTTCTTTTTATGACCTTATTCTAACAAAAAATTTAAAACATTAAGTGTCAATTCCTGAATTGTTAAAATACCAGCCTCAACAAGATAAAAAATAGAAAAAGTTGACAGAATAGAAACAAATTTACTACCTGAATTTCAAAGGATTAAAGTCCTAAAAAGACCGCCTGAAAACCTTCGGGCAAACCCTATCATAACTATAATATTTTTATATAGGTATTATGGATTTGATTTTGTAGTATAAAAAAAATTCAAACCAGAATCTTTCTTAGAAAACGCCGTTTTAAGTGCTATCATTGCTCAAAATGGAGGTCTCTGAAACTTTTCTAGCCAAGAAAAATGTCTCGCCTCTAATAACACGAGATAGATTATTAATTACATAATCATGACCACCCATCAAACAGGTGGTTTGTACCAGAGCTATAAGCCCAAATTACCAGCCAGCGCCTAAAGACGCTGGCTTTCACTTTGTTCAAGCCTTATTGCTCTTGACTCATCACTTGCCTCTTAAAGAGGCTTTGATATTACTTACCACTATCCCTAAAGGGATCCTCATATTCTCTTACACTTAATTTATCTAGTGCTATATCATGCTTTACTCGTTCTCAAATTGTCATACTCGTGAAGAAATCATCCGCTAGATAATTTCTTTAATCTTGAATATATTTCTTAATTGTGGCTTCATTAAGCCCTACTATACTTATATAATAAGCTTCCGCCCAGAAATGCCGATTCCCAAACTTGTACTTGAGATTAGCGTATTTGTCAAACATCATTAGTGCACTTTTTCCTTTTAATACTAGACTAAAATCAAAAAAACATCTTATAATAGTAGTTATGAAACTTACAAATAAAGAAATACAAAAAATTGAAAAACTCCTAAGAGATTCATCGTACGCCAAATATCACAAACGTCTACAGATTATTTATTTTCGCTCAAAAGAAAAGAGTTATAAGGAAATCATGGATCTGCTAGATTGCAATAAAACAACTGTTTGGAGGAATTTGAAAAAATATAAGGAGTTTGGTTTAGAAGCGCTTCTTTAAGAGACCCGTGGTGGACGTCATCGAGAAGATACGACTTACGAAGAAGAACAAGCATTTCTAAAACGTCATATAGAAGCTGCTCAGACAGGAGATTCCTTCTTCCTTATTGCTGGAGGATGCAATACTGAGTGGACGAATGAATTTCTACGGCAAGTCTCACAAGTTTATCCAGATGACTATATTTTTAAACTACTTCAATTTTGTGTGCGATAAACTATGAGCCTTTTGTACCATATTTTTCTCCTTTCGCTTTACAATTGGCTTGAACACCTTTATTGTATCGCGTTTGGAGTTTTTTGGTATAACCTTAAGTCACATAACAAAAAAAGAGGTCTAAACCTCTTAAATAAATTACTCCGCCAGTAGGACTCGAACCTACGACATCATGATTAACAGTCATGCGCTACTACCAACTGAGCTATGGCGGATTAAAGCTAAGCGACTTCCATATCTCACAGGGGGCAACCCCCAACTACTTCCGGCGTTCTAGGGCTTAACTTCTGTGTTCGGCATGGGTACAGGTGTATCTCCTAGGCTATCGTCACTTAACTCTGAGTAATACCTACTCAAAATTGAATATCTATTCAAATCAAGAAAACCGTTCGCTTTCATATTCTCAGTTACTTTGGATAAGTCCTCGAGCTATTAGTATTAGTCCGCTACATGTGTCGCCACACTTCCACTTCTAACTATCTACCTGATCATCTTTCAGGGCTCTTACTGATATAAAATCATGGGAAATCTCATCTTGAGGTGGGTTTCACACTTAGATGCTTTCAGCGTTTATCCCTTCCCTACATAGCTACCCAGCGATGCCTTTGGCAAGACAACTGGTACACCAGCGGTAAGTCCACTCTGGTCCTCTCGTACTAGGAGCAGATCCTCTCAAATTTCCTACGCCCGCGACGGATAGGGACCGAACTGTCTCACGACGTTCTGAACCCAGCTCGCGTGCCGCTTTAATGGGCGAACAGCCCAACCCTTGGGACCGACTACAGCCCCAGGATGCGACGAGCCGACATCGAGGTGCCAAACCTCCCCGTCGATGTGAACTCTTGGGGGAGATAAGCCTGTTATCCCCAGGGTAGCTTTTATCCGTTGAGCGATGGCCCTTCCATACGGAACCACCGGATCACTAAGCCCGACTTTCGTCCCTGCTCGAGTTGTAGCTCTCGCAGTCAAGCTCCCTTATACCTTTACACTCTGCGAATGATTTCCAACCATTCTGAGGGAACCTTTGGGCGCCTCCGTTACCTTTTAGGAGGCGACCGCCCCAGTCAAACTGCCCGTCAGACACTGTCTCCGATAGGGATCACCTATCTGGGTTAGAGTGGCCATAACACAAGGGTAGTATCCCAACAGCGTCTCCTTCGAAACTGGCGTCCCGATCTCATAGACTCCTACCTATCCTGTACATGTGGTACAGACACTCAATATCAAACTGCAGTAAAGCTCCATGGGGTCTTTCCGTCCTGTCGCGGGTAACCTGCATCTTCACAGGTACTAAAATTTCACCGAGTCTCTCGTTGAGACAGTGCCCAAATCATTACGCCTTTCGTGCGGGTCGGAACTTACCCGACAAGGAATTTCGCTACCTTAGGACCGTTATAGTTACGGCCGCCGTTTACTGGGGCTTCAATTCATACCTTCGCTTGCGCTAAGCACTCCTCTTAACCTTCCAGCACCGGGCAGGCGTCACCCCCTATACATCATCTTACGATTTAGCAGAGAGCTGTGTTTTTGATAAACAGTTGCTTGGGCCTATTCACTGCGGCTGACTTAAAGTCAGCACCCCTTCTCCCGAGTTACGGGGTCATTTTGCCGAGTTCCTTAACGAGAGTTCTCTCGCTCACCTGAGGCTACTCGCCCTCGACTACCTGTGTCGGTTTGCGGTACGGGTAGAGTATGTTTAAACGCTAGAAGCTTTTCTTGGCAGTGTGACGTCACTAACTTCGCTACTAAACTTCGCTCCCCATCACAGCTCAATGTTATAGATATAAGCATTTGACTCATATCACACCTCACTGCTTAGACAGACTCTTCCATTCGTCTGCTTTTAGTTAGCCTACTGCGTCCCTCCATCACTACATACTCTAGTACAGGAATATCAACCTGTTGTCCATCGGATACACCTTTCGGTCTCTCCTTAGGTCCCGACTAACCCAGGGCGGACGAGCCTTCCCCTGGAAACCTTAGTCTTACGGTGGACAGGATTCTCACCTGTCTTTCGCTACTCATACCGGCATTCTCACTTCTATGCGTTCCAGCACTCCTCACGGTACACCTTCATCACACATAGAACGCTCTCCTACCATACCTATAAAGGTATCCACAGCTTCGGTAAATTGTTTTTAGCCCCTGCACATTTTTTCGGCGCAGGGTCACTCGACTAGTGAGCTATTACGCACTCTTTGAATGAATAGCTGCTTCTAAGCTAACATCCTAGTTGTCTGTGCAACCCCACATCCTTTTTCCACTTAACAATTATTTTTGGGACCTTAGCTGGTGGTCTGGGCTGTTTCCCTTTCGACTACGGATCTTAGCACTCGCAGTCTGACTGCCGACCATAATTCATTGGCATTCGGAGTTTATCTGAGATTGGTAATCCGGGATGGACCCCTCACCCAAACAGTGCTCTACCTCCAAGAATCTTAATGTCGACGCTAGCCCTAAAGCTATTTCGGAGAGAACCAGCTATCTCCAAGTTCGTTTGGAATTTCTCCGCTACCCACAAGTCATCCAAGCACTTTTCAACGTGCCCTGGTTCGGTCCTCCAGTGCGTCTTACCGCACCTTCAACCTGCTCATGGGTAGGTCACATGGTTTCGGGTCTACGTCATGATACTAATTCGCCCTGTTCAGACTCGGTTTCCCTACGGCTCCGTCTCTTCAACTTAACCTCGCATCATAACGTAACTCGCCGGTTCATTCTACAAAGGCACGCTCTCACCCATTAACGGGACTCGAACTTGTTGTAGGCACACGGTTTCAGGTTCTATTTCACTCCCTCCCGAGTGCTTTTTCACCTTTCCCTCACGGTACTGGTTCACTATCGGTCACTAGGGAGTATTTAGGGTTGGGAGATGGTCCTCCCAGATTCCGACGGGATTTCGCGTGTCCCGCCGTACTCAGGATACTGCTAGGTACAAAGACTATTTTAAATACGAGGCTATTACTCTCTTTGGCTGATCTTCCCAAATCATTCTTCTATAATCTTTGAGTCCACATTGCAGTCCTACAACCTCGAAGAGTAAACTCTTCGGTTTGCCCTCCTGCCGTTTCTCGCTCGCCGCTACTAAGGCAATCGCTTTTGCTTTCTCTTCCTGCAGCTACTTAGATGTTTCAGTTCACTGCGTCTTCCTCCTCACATCCTTAACAGATGCGGGTAACAGGTAGTACCTGTTGGGTTCCCCCATTCGGAAAATCCCTGGATCATCGCTTACTTACAGCTACCCAAGGCATATCGTCGTTTGTCACGTCCTTCTTCGGCTCCTAGTGCCAAGGCATCCACCGTGCGCCCTTATTAACTTAACCTTATTTTTTTGACCTTTCAGTCATAAACTCTTATTAATACTACAGCGTTTTTCGGTTTATTTTTCTTGTTACTATTTGATATAGATATTCAATTTTTCAATGTGCATTACTTGGTGATCTCTCACCAATGGAGCCTAGCGGGATCGAACCGCTGACCTCCTGCGTGCAAAGCAGGCGCTCTCCCAGCTGAGCTAAGGCCCCACAAGACCTCTCAAGACTAAACAAGACCAATGCGCAGTTCCTTTTCCTTAGAAAGGAGGTGATCCAGCCGCACCTTCCGATACGGCTACCTTGTTACGACTTCACCCCAATCATCTATCCCACCTTAGGCGGCTGGCTCCTTTACGGTTACCTCACCGACTTCGGGTGTTACAAACTCTCGTGGTGTGACGGGCGGTGTGTACAAAGGTCCCGGGAACGTATTCACCGCGGCGTGCTGATCCGCGATTACTAGCGATTCCGACTTCATGTAGGCGAGTTGCAGCCTACAATCCGAACTGAGACTGGCTTTTAAGAGATTAGCTTGCCGTCACCGGCTTGCGACTCGTTGTACCAGCCATTGTAGCACGTGTGTAGCCCAGGTCATAAGGGGCATGATGATTTGACGTCATCCCCACCTTCCTCCGGTTTATTACCGGCAGTCTCGCTAGAGTGCCCAACTGAATGATGGCAACTAACAATAGGGGTTGCGCTCGTTGCGGGACTTAACCCAACATCTCACGACACGAGCTGACGACAACCATGCACCACCTGTCACCTCTGTCCCGAAGGAAAGCTCTATCTCTAGAACGGTCAGAGGGATGTCAAGACCTGGTAAGGTTCTTCGCGTTGCTTCGAATTAAACCACATGCTCCACCGCTTGTGCGGGCCCCCGTCAATTCCTTTGAGTTTCAACCTTGCGGTCGTACTCCCCAGGCGGAGTGCTTAATGCGTTAGCTGCGGCACTAAACCCCGGAAAGGGTCTAACACCTAGCACTCATCGTTTACGGCGTGGACTACCAGGGTATCTAATCCTGTTTGCTCCCCACGCTTTCGAGCCTCAGCGTCAGTTACAAGCCAGAGAGCCGCTTTCGCCACCGGTGTTCCTCCATATATCTACGCATTTCACCGCTACACATGGAATTCCACTCTCCCCCTCTTGCACTCAAGTTAAACAGTTTCCAAAGCGTACTATGGTTAAGCCACAGCCTTTAACTTCAGACTTATCTAACCGCCTGCGCTCGCTTTACGCCCAATAAATCCGGACAACGCTCGGGACCTACGTATTACCGCGGCTGCTGGCACGTAGTTAGCCGTCCCTTTCTGGTAAGATACCGTCACAGTGTGAACTTTCCACTCTCACACTCGTTCTTCTCTTACAACAGAGCTTTACGATCCGAAAACCTTCTTCACTCACGCGGCGTTGCTCGGTCAGACTTCCGTCCATTGCCGAAGATTCCCTACTGCTGCCTCCCGTAGGAGTCTGGGCCGTGTCTCAGTCCCAGTGTGGCCGATCACCCTCTCAGGTCGGCTATGTATCGTCGCCTTGGTGGGCCGTTACCCCACCAACTAGCTAATACAACGCAGGTCCATCTGGTAGTGGTGCAATTGCACCTTTCAAACAGCTGTCATGCAACAACTGCTATTATGCGGTATTAGCTATCGTTTCCAATAGTTATCCCCCACTACCAGGCAGGTTACCTACGCGTTACTCACCCGTTCGCAACTCATCCAGAGAAGCAAGCTCCTCCTTCAGCGTTCTACTTGCATGTATTAGGCACGCCGCCAGCGTTCGTCCTGAGCCAGGATCAAACTCTCATTAAAAGTTTGAGTTCTCACTCATTTCTGTCACTGACAGATTTATTGTTTTTTTCATTGTTCAGTACTACAACAGTTGTTGTAGTGCCCTGCACATTGGTTCGTCTTGTTCAGTTTTCAAAGGTCTTTGTCACTCACTTCTCTCAAGCGACAACTATATTAGTATATCACAGTCACTTTCGCTTGTCAACACTTTTTTCAAACTTTTTTAAGTTTTTTTGAAACTTTTTTTCATCAAGTGTTCCAACCGCAATATACTAGTCCGTACGGGATTCGAACCCGTGTTACCGCCGTGAAAAGGCGGTGTCTTAACCCCTTGACCAACGGACCAGAGTTGTTATTTTCAACTCTTACTATTATACAGACTTTTTAAACTTTGTCAACTACTTTTTCCAATTTTTTTCGACTTTTTTAAATTTGGTAACTTCTCAAAGTAACTTCCACTTGGCTAGCCGAAGTGGAAATTAGTCTAAAACGGATTTTTATGGTGGAATTAAGTATGAGACGTTTGAGTTAGAAATGAGGCCTACTATGTCAAAACATAAACACCTTACCCTTTCAGACCGTAATGATATCCAGCTAGGTATAGAGCGCGGGGAAACCTTCAAAGCTATTGGACAATCCATTCTAAAAGACCCGACTACTGTTTCTAAAGAAGCCAAACGAAACAGACAAGTTAGAGAATCTACATGTGATAACCTTCCTTGCCCTTTACTCGACAAAGCTACCTTTGTCTGTAACGGCTGCCCTAAAAGAAGACAAAACTGTGGCTATCAGAAAATCTTTTACCTCGCTAAACAAGCTCAAAAGCAGTACGAACAAACTCTTGTCGAAACTCGTGAAGGAACTCCTCTCAATTCCAAGACCTTCTGGGAAATGGATAAAATCATTTCTGATGGAGTTAAAAAGGGACAACACATCTATCATATCCTCAAAACTCACAACCTTGATGTTAGCTCCTCAACCGTCTATCGACACATCCGAAAAGGATACCTATCTATCGCTCCTATTGACCTAGCCAGAGCCGTTAAATTCAAAGAAAGACGGAAAAGTAAGCTACCTTCCATCCCTAAAGAAGCTAAAAAAGGACGTTCCTATGAGGATTTCCAAAACTATTTAGCCCTTAATCAGCTGAACTCTTGGCTGGAAATGGATACAGTTATGGGTAGAATGAGAGGTAAAGTCCTACTCACCTTCAATCTCTCTTTCTGTAACTTTATCTTCGCTAGACTTCTAGATAATAAAACTGCCCTTGAGGTTACCAAACACCTCTATGACATCAAGAACACTCTTCACCAAGCGGACAAAGGTTTCTTCCAACTCTTTCCTGTCATTTTGACAGATAATGGTGGAGAGTTTGCCAGGGTTGATGACATCGAAATGGATGTCCGAGGAGAGAGTAAACTCTTCTTTTGTAACCCTAATCGCTCTGACCAAAAAGGGAGAATTGAGAAAAATCACACGCTGATTCGCGACATTCTACCTAAAGGAACTTCCTTTGACAACTTAACTCAGGAGGACATCAATCTAGTTTGTTCGCATGTCAACAGCGTCAAACGGGCTGCTTGAATGGAAAGTCAGCCTATGAACTCTTTGCCTTTACTTACGGAGAAGAGATTCCTAAACTTCTCGGCATTTCTAAAATACCTACAGAAGATGTCTGCCAGTCTTCTAAATTACTCCAACATAAGTTCTAAAAACTAACCTTTAACCGCATTCAAACGTCTCACACTAACTTCCAGTTCTACTAGCAGTGGAACTTAGTTTGCGAATTTAGCTTTTTTTGCATGACTTCCTAATGTGTACGGATGTCAAACTCTTGAAACACAATACGTAAATCCCTCAATACTCTTTGACGTCCTCGAAAACGTTCATTTCTTAAAACACGTTCTAGCTCTTCTTGTTTTTCTTTACTTTGTTCCTTTCTATACCTCCGTAATGTTTCATGAAAGAGATAATAATCATCTAGCCACAGACCTCCCTCACTTATACGATGACTAAGCTCACCTACTTCTTCATAGGGTTCTTTATCATATCTACGCTTCTGACTTTCTTGCTTACGGATATAGTCTAAAATCCGATTTCGGAATTTAGTTTTGAAATATTTACGTAAGCGTGGAATATCTTCTATCAGTCCTTCTTCTTTACTAATCAACTCATGTAAGCAAATCATTCCCTCTTGGTCCCAATCCGATAACTCCCATAAATGCAAGTAATATTCATTTCTACACTTGTACACAATTCCTTGGACTTCTTCATACAATTCTTTAAGCATAACGTTCCCCTTTCTAGATACAGTCTAACAGATTCGAAACATCGTTTGTGACATTTTCTCCATTCTGTTCTCTTCACCGTCTCAAATGCACAAAAAAGAGAGGACATGCCTCTCTCGGGGTTATTTTTCGTCATTCATTTTTGACTTCACTTCATCATAAGATAATGCATGTGATTCCTCTTCTACTGTTTCAGGCATCTTTCCTGTTTCGTAAAGAGATTTAATTTGTGTACTATCCAATGTTTCGTATTTCAATAATGCTTCTGCAATCAACTTGTGAGTTTCACGATTTGACTGAATAATTTCAGCAGCTTTATTTCGTGCTTCATTCAGTAATGAACGAACTTCTTCGTCAATTTCATAAGCTGTTTGTTCTGAAATTGATTTTTGAGGGCTTTGTGCACCAAACATGGCATGATTTCCTTCATATTGAACTGGACCAAGTTTTTCACTCATACCGTACTCTGTAACCATTGCACGCGCCATTTGAGTCGCCTGTTCAAAGTCGTTTGAAGCTCCTGTAGTTTGGACATTAAAGATAATTTCTTCAGCTACACGTCCACCCATTAAGCCAGCCAATTGCTCTTTCATATCTTCTTTAGATAGAAGCATTTGATCTTCCTTAGGAAGTGCAATCATATAACCGCCTGCACGTCCACGTGGTACGATAGTAACTTTATGTACAACACGGGCATTCGACAAAACTAGACCAACAATGGTATGTCCTGCCTCATGATAGGCAACTAATTCACGTTCTTTTTGTGAAACAGTCTTATCTTTCTTAGAAGGTCCAGCAATAACTCTATCTTCTGCTTCATCAATATCTGAGGCATCAATTATCGATTTATTGCGACGAGCAGCAACTAAAGCCGCTTCATTCAAGACATTCTCTAAATCAGCACCAACAAAACCTGGAGTTTGTTGAGCCACTAATTTCAAATCAACATCTTCTGCTAAAGGCTTGTTCTTAGCATGAACTTTCAAGATTGCTTCGCGACCTTTAACATCAGGACGGCCAACCAATACTTTTCTATCAAAACGTCCTGGACGCAAAAGGGCAGGATCAAGTACATCTGAACGGTTTGTCGCAGCGATAACGATAATCCCTTCATTTCCCTCAAAACCATCCATCTCAATCAAGAGTTGGTTCAAGGTTTGTTCACGTTCGTCATTACCTCCGCCTAGACCAACTCCACGTTGACGTCCGACAGCATCAATTTCATCGATAAAGATAATAGCTGGTGCTGCTTTTTTGGCATCTTCAAAAAGAGAACGAACACGACTAGCTCCAACTCCGACAAACATTTCTACAAAGTCAGAACCTGAGATACTAAAGAATGGAACACCTGCTTCTCCGGCTACTGCCTTAGCAAGCAAAGTTTTACCTGTTCCTGGAGGTCCCTCCAAAAGAACACCTGCTGGAATACGGGCTCCAAGTTTTGTAAATCGTTTTGGATCTTTTAAGAATTCAACAACTTCAACTAGTTCTTGTTTTTCTTCCTCAGCTCCAGCAACATCTGAAAACCTTACTTTAATATCTTCTTTATTTGCGGCTTTAGCCTTACTACGTCCAAAACTCATTGGGTTACGGCCATTATTTCCTCCCATATTTCCCATCATAGAGAATAGGAAGAAGAAAAGAATACCGAATGGCACAATGGATACAAGAATATTAATCCACATACCACTTGAACTTTCATGCTTGACAGTTACTTCCGCCTTATGGTCAGAAGCAAGTTTTTGCAATTCTGATACTGTAGTATCTGAAGGAAGAATAATACTTGAAAATTTCTCTACTGTTGTAGCAGAAGGAGAAAAGAACTGAATGCCTGTTTCTTCTTTACTTGTTTTAGGATTTTTATAAACACCTGAAACTTCGATAACACTGCCATTTGGTTGGTAAGTCAATTCTTTTACATTGTCATCGGTAATTTCTTTTACCAATTCTGTATAATTAATTTGCTTACTTTTCCCTGCAACACTACCTGTACTAAAATACTGGTAACTTGTAACTAGGAAAAAAATAAGTAATAACCATAGAAAAGGATTTTTAATTAAACCATTATTTTGTTTTTTCATTAAAAATTGTTCTTTCTAATTTGAATATACTTCTTCTTTCAATACTCCAACATAAGGAAGGTTACGATAGTTTTCTTTGTAGTCTAAACCATAACCTACTACAAACTCATTTGGGATAGTAAAGCAGGTATAGTCTGCCTCAATTTCTACAACACGTCCTTCTGGTTTATCCAACAAGGTTGCAATGTTAACAGAAGCTGCTTCTCTTTCAATAAACATATCTCGCAAATTCTTCAAAGTTTGACCTGTATCAATGATGTCCTCTACAAATAGAACATGTCTTCCTTTAATGTCTTGAGTTACATCTTGCTTGATATTGATGACACCACTACTTGCTGTTCCTCCATGGTAGCTAGAAACCATCATGAAGTCCATTTCAATATGTGTATCAATATGTTTGACCAATTCAGCCATAAAAGGGATAGATCCTTTTAAAATCCCAATTAAAATCGGATTTTTTCCTGCATAGTCTTTAGTTAGTTGGGCACCTAATTTTTTAGCAGCTTCTGTAATTTCATCGTGTGAAACGAGAATTTTTTTAATATCGTTTTCTAACATTTTTTTACCTATCTATTTTTTTCTATATAAAGTACAGTGTTCATTATATCATTTTTCGTGTTTTTACTCAAATCACTGGTCGCAATTCCCAAAATTGAGACAATTTCACCAAATTGCTCAATAATCAGGGCAGAGTTTCGCTTTTCCATAGGGATTTTCAAATCAACAAATAAACGTCTGAGTTTTTTTCTGTGCCCATTTTGAATCAAAACATCTCCTGTTTTTCGATGACGAATGTGTATGGATGTTTCGCGTGAAACAGGTATTTGTTGAATTGATTCACCTTCTAAAGGAATTCCAAAGGAAAATATGTATCCTTGATAAAATACCTTATTTTGATAGTGTAACACAAGTTCATCTTCCTTTTCATCAGCCTGCGGACTGATTTTACAAATCCGAAACTGTTGATACTCTTTTATCAATTCATAGCCATTTTTAAGCGGATGACGATACTGACTTTTAGTTTTTAAAATTTGCCGAACTTCTTCAAACTGCGCTTTTGTAAGATTCAAATCTGGAAAACGATTCAGATAAGTTTGAAGTAAAACTCTTTGTGTAGACTCAGAGTAAGACAATAGCTGCTCTAAATTTTCTACATCAATATTCTTTGATAATTCAGCTATGGCTAAGTCATAATCTAAAATTTCATTTCCGATACTTAAGATTGCATCCCTAAATCGAGGATTTTCTTTTTCTAATTCTGGTAAATAAGAGTTTCGAATACGATTGCGAAAATAATGATTTTCCTTATTTGATGTATCTTCAAAGTGAAAAATTGGTGGAAAGTCTTTTTTCTGAAAATGCAAGAAGGGGCGAATGATTTCTATCTCTCCGACTACTTGCTTCTCCTTAATTCCTGATAGATAGCGCAAACGAGTGCCTCGAATCAAACGCATCAAAATCGTTTCCACCTGGTCATCAGCATGGTGGGCAGTGACTAAGGCTGTCGCACCTGTCTTTTTCATGACCTCTTGAAAAAAATCATAACGAAAATCTCGAGCACGCGCTTCTGAAAATTCACCTAAAAAATTACTGATATAAATAGGAAGTTCTGCTTTTGCAGCCAACTTCCTTAATTCCTTTTCTTCCCAATCTGATTCTACTCTCTGCTTATGATTCACATGAGCTAGAATCAGTTCAATTTCTAACTCTTTTTGATACGTAGACAATACCTTAAATAGAAACATAGAATCTAATCCACCAGAAAGAGCTAGCACCACCTTAGTATGCTTTTTAAAATATCCTCTCTTGAGAAAATGATTTAAAAAATCTTGTTCCCTCATTTTAGAACCTCATAAACATCCTTGGCTATCTTAGAAATCGTATCATAATCAGAATTTTTAGTGAAAATAGAAAGAATAAATGGAGAATCTGCATAGACAACACCCGTATCATGCTCAAATTCGTCCGCATCTCCAATTTTATGAGCTACCTTCACAGAAACACCTTTGGCAATTCGCTCATTATCAAAATCTGTTTTAGTCAAAGATTCCAATACAAATCCATTTTGATTATAAATGGCTTCCATAACCTTCCCAGCCATCTTGGAAGAAATCAATTTTTCTTTTGAATCCCAATCATCTCCCATAATAGCAGACATCTTGGATTTGAATGTAGCATCAGATTGGTTTGAAATGTAATATCCTAATATATTATGAGCTACATTATCCGATTCTTTAGCTACTTTGTTATTAAGTCCTTGAGAGAATACTCTTTATTATCCTCTTTTTTAGGGAGGCTACCACTTCCTTCTGGTTTATAGGAACCTGGAAAATCATTGACTACAGATACGTATTTTACAGTCGTATCTAACCGATAAAGACCCTCATTTATTTTTTCTTGCGCATAATAGAGATAAGGTAGTTTTAAAACACTAGCTGCATACATCTTTTCATCTTGATTGATACCAGCTTCTTTTCCAGTAGTCAGTTGCTTAACATAAATAGAGAATGAATCCTTCTGATATTTTTCTGATAACATTTCTTGAACTTTACTCATCCGATTATCTTCTTCAGAAGTTGATTCTTTAGCTATCCATCCAGCCTGATCAATATGTAGAAATTCTCTTCCTTCTACAAACATGGTCTTGTCAATTGATACTTGCGAATAAGCTGATAAGGATAATTTCTCTTCTTTTAAATCATAAGGACTATTGTACAGTTTAAAATCAGATTCTAACCATACTTTTTTTATTGTTGGAGTTACCTCTGACTGATCATATAAAAATCGTTTGTCTGCAGCGATAAATTGATGATTTGATAGCTTAAACACCGGAATTCCTTGTTTATTTAAACGCCACTCGGTTATTTGGAAACTTGTTTTGGGAGTCAATTTTCCAGATTCTACCACTAAATCTTCATTCGCATAGACAGGAACTTCTCCATAAACCATGGGAGAACTTAGCTTTTCTCTAAAATAAATACCAAAGTCAGATTGTGAAAGGTAATAAATTTCTTTTGAAGTATAGACTACTTCTTTTTCTGTGCTAACAGCTTTTGAAATAGTCAAAAAACTCGGTAGCAACAAAATAATTAAGAATTTACGCATTCTTCCTTTCCTTTTCTTCTTGTAAACGCAATAATTGATTTTTATCAGCCAACTCTTCCAGCTTTTCATCCGATAGACTCAAAAATTGCTCAATTACGTCTAATAAATTTTCCATTTTATCACCTTGGGAGCAAGTCAGGAATCGTATAAACAGATTCCCGATTCTTAGAATAATAATATTTTGCACGCATGTATTTAGCAGCGTAATCTTCATCTTTCAACTTTGTGGCAAAAGCTGTCTCTTTCTCCTTTTCCTCACTCAAGGTTTGATACTGAGTTTGCAATTCTGATAACTGTTGACGTCTTTGGAGTAATTGATGATAGCTTTGAGCAAGATTATAAGTTGGTAAAATGAACAATAAAATCATCAAAATGAGAACCCAACCCATGAAACGATTCCGTTTTTGTCGTTCCTTCATCAGATAGCGACGACGTTGGTATTCATTTTGAATAAAAGAATTATTCAATTGTACGATATTTTTAGACATTTTCTTCTACCCGTGTTTCACTGATAATTTCATACATGCCTGCTGCATCTTCTTTTTTTGTACTATCTTTCATCTCTAGTACTTTTACAAGTAGCAACTTGTTTCCAAAACGAATTTCAACTTGGTCATTAACTTTCAAATCCGTTGAACTTTTGGCCAAGATTCCATTTACCTTGATTCTGCCTTTATCTGCTACTTCTTTTGCGATTGTACGACGCTTGATAATTCGTGATACTTTTAAATATTTGTCTAATCTCATTTTTATTACCTCAAATTATTATTGTATCATTTTTATCTACTTTATAGAAGAAAAATGTTAAAGGAAATTGCCTTCTTTCGACACTTTTATCTCTAATAAACTTTCTCCAAAAATGAGCAGACCTTCTAAAATTTCATAGTCCTTCTTGTCTCGGACATCAAATACAACTTCCATTAATCCTTTATTCTCAGCTATGGCTGCTTTTAAGTTCGTTGCGGATAAAGCTTTAAAATAATCTTGAGCCAAGAACAGTCGCTGAGTAATTTTTTCAAATTGAACTGTAATCTTATTCTCTTTTCTTTCCACACGTTGAACAAATACCTTATCAAGATAAGACTTAACCAAACCAATCTCTAAAAGATAGGCTACCACGTCTGGGTACTCTCCAAATCGGTCCATCAACTCTTCTTGTAATTCTTCGTAGTTGACACGGTTGTCAATTTGACGAATTTTTTTATAAATTTCAATCTTATGTCGTTGGTCTGAAATATAAGTATCAGGAAGATAAGCATCAATTTGTAAAATCAATTCGGCATTCCCTTTGGTTCTTGTGTTCCCATTACCATGTCGTTTAGCAATAGCTTCCTCTAGTAACTGCGAATACAATTCAAAACCAACAGAATCAATGAAACCAGACTGAGACTTGCCTAAAAGATTTCCTGCTCCACGAATCGAAAGATCTCGCATTGCAATCTTAAATCCCGAGCCCAATTCTGTAAATCCTTTGATAGCTTCTAATCTCTTTTCAGAAACTTCACTGATTGATTTTTCTGGACGATACATGAGATAAGCATAAGAAATACGATTACTACGACCGACTCTTCCTCTTAACTGATACAAGGTTGACAAGCCCATATGGTCCGCATTTTCAATAAATAAAGTATTGGCATTTGGAATGTCCACGCCTGTCTCGATAATGGTAGTCGTCACCAAGATATCGTATTGTCCCTCAATAAAGTCTAATAGAGTATTTTCCAACTGGATTTCACTCATTTGCCCATGAACATAACCAATCGAAGCTTCTGGAATCAACTCCTGTAATTCTGAAACCTTCTGATCAATTGTGTCAACTTTATTGTAAAGATAGTAAACTTGACCTCCACGCTCCATTTCACGCAAACAGCATCACGAATGACACTATCATTTTTTTCCAAAACATAGGTCTGAACAGGATAGCGATTAGTCGGCGGAGTTTCAATAACAGACAAATCTCTGATTCCCAACATAGACATATGGAGAGTACGAGGGATTGGCGTAGCTGTCAAAGTTAGAACATCCACTTGTTTCTTCAATTCTTTCAAAGTTTCCTTATGCTTGACACCAAATCGCTGTTCCTCATCAATAATCATCAATCCCAAATCAGCAAACACAACATCTTTTGACAAAACACGATGTGTTCCAATCAAAATATCAACTTGACCGTTTTTCAATTTTTCAAGTGTTTCAGCCTGCTCTTTTTTACTTCTAAAACGACTCAACACATCAATATTAACTGTAAAATTGTGGAATCGTTCCTTAAAATTCGTATAGTGCTGTTGCGCTAAAACCGTCGTCGGAACTAGAACAACAACCTGTTTGTGATCATTGACTGCCTTAAAGGCTGCACGCATAGCAACTTCAGTCTTTCCAAAACCAACATCCCCAACTAAAAGTCGATCCATTGGCTGAGAAGCCTGCATATCTCTCTTGATTTCCTCAACACTACGAAGTTGATCATCCGTTTCAACATAAGGGAAGGCATCATCAAAAGCATGTTGATCTTCATCATCAGATGAGAAAGCAAAACCTTTCAACTGGCTGCGTTCAGAATAAAGTTTAATTAAATCGTCAGCTATATCCTCTACCTGGTTCTTAACTTTTTGCTTTGCTTTTTTGAAATGACCATCATTTAATTTATTGAGTTTAGGTGCTTTACCGTCACTTGAAACGTATTTGGAAAGTAGATGAATCTGTTCCACTGGAATAGAGATTTGATCTCCGTTTTGGTATTGAACACTAACATAATCACGATGAATCCCTTTGATTTCAATGGTTTCAATCCCTAGATATTGACCAATTCCATGAATGTGGTGAACAACGTAGTCCCCTTTTTCAAGTTCATTATAATCTTTTAAGCGCTCTGCATTTGAAACATGTTGTCTTCGAAAACGACGTTTTAATTTCTTTTGAAAAATCTCATGTTCAGTAATCACCAGAATTTTTTCATCTACAAAATGAAAACCATGTCTGAGATTGCCCTCGATTAAATTTACAGATTCTTGACAGATTCTTGACTTATCTCTAGAATCCAATTTAATCTGGTATTCCTCTAAAACATCCTCCAATGTTTTACTTCCCATTGAATTGCTAGACTGCAGGATAATAGTATAATCCATTTTTTTGTATCGCTCAATTTCTTCTTTTAGAAAAGAAAATTGATTGAAAAACTCCTGCATGGGATATTGATTAAATTGATAAATTTGGTCAAACTTGAGATTTCCTAAACCCTTTTGCAGATTAGAAAAAAAGGTCACTGGACTTTGTTTTTTATAGATTTTCTCAGTATCTGCAAAATACTGCATCTCAGAAAATGCTTTACCGCTCTGTAACTCTTCTGTAAAGTATTGCGCTAACTCTCTTTCAAATACTTCATACTGATTCATCAATTTCTGATAATCATCAAAGAATATTGGTATGTCTTTTTCAATATAATCAAATACAGTACATGATTTCTCATAACACAAAGATAAAAATTTCCTAGAATCTGCATGACTTTGTTTTTGATGAAAACTTGAAAGAATTTCTTCTAGATAAGATTTCAGAATCGGCGATAGAGTCTTCAAAATTTGTTTTTCTAAAGTCAACTGACCTCGTTGATAATCTTCTTCTCTTATGAGAATATCACTAGCTGGAAAGATGATGAGTTCTGACTGATTTTCTTTCGATAATTGTGTTTCGACTTCAAAAGTACGAATTCCATCTACTTCATCACCAAAAAACTCAATTCGGCAAGGTTTTAACTGGGATATTTCAAAAATATCTAAAATATCTCCTCGAAGACTAAATTCTCCTTGAGTTTGTACTTGTGTAACCTTTCGATAACCAATTTCCTTTAACTGATGGATAAGCGCATGTTGGTCATATTCTTCACCAACTGCAATTTTTATAATACTTTCTTTAAATACAGTTGAAGAGGGTAAAATCAGTCGACTTGCTGCAATATTACAAACTAAGATCCCTTTCTTAGACGGATCACTCAAAAACGCAAGGCTTCAACCCGTGAGATAATTTTTTCTTGTGAAGACATTAAAAACTCGACCATAGGTGAATCATCTACCAAAAATGGATAGACAAATTCCTCACCCAAGATAGAAATAAGATCACTAATAATCCCTTCTGCTTCTCCATAAGTTGATGTCAATAAAATAATCTTATCTTCTTTCTTCAAACTACTAGCGATGGCTAAAGCTTTTGTAGAAGTTGACAAACCTAACATTAATTGTCTTTTTTTCTCTATCAGATTTTGATGCCATTTTTTGATATGATCATTTTCTGAGAACAACTCTAATAAGGTCACCATTTATCCGTTATACCTCTGCATCGTTTTCTCAAAGTTTTTCTCTTGTAAATAGTAGTTTACAGAATCGTCAATCTTGTCAATAGACTGTAAAATACCAATATAATCATCCTTGTCAAACTTACTCAAAACATGGTTAACAACTGACATTCCATTTTTAGGTCTTCCGATTCCAATCTTAACACGATTAAAGGTCTGAGTCCCTATATGTTGAATAATAGACTTGATACCATTATGACCACCTGCGGATCCCTTTGCTCTTAAACGAATCTTTCCAACTTCCATGTCAAGATCATCGTAAATGATGAGTAAATCTTCAATATCCAAACCATAATAAGTCAATAAAGCATGAACCGCTTTTCCACTTTCATTCATAAATGTCGTTGGTTTGACAAGATAAATTTTTTCTCCATTTAGGAAAAAGGATGCTAGGTCAGCTTGAAATATCTTATCATGTGTAAAAGTGACATTCTGTTTCTTTGCTAGTTGGTCAATCAACATAAATCCAACATTGTGTTTGGTCTCAAAATATTTATCTCCTGGATTTCCCAAGCCTACAAGTAATTTAGTCATTTATTTTTCCTTTCAAAAGCCAAAAGGGTTGGAATTTTTTTCCAACCTAATTGACACTATTCATTAATTTTTTAGACATTAAAGCGGAATTCCATGATATCGCCATCTTGAACGATATATTCTTTTCCTTCTTCACGCAAGCGTCCAGCTTCTTTTACAGCCTTTTCAGATCCGTATTTCACTAGATCCTCATATGACATAGTTACTGCACGAATAAATCCTTTTTCAAAGTCTGAGTGGATAATCCCAGCTGCTTGGGGAGCCTTCATACCACGTTTGAAAGTCCAAGCACGAACTTCTTTTTCACCAGCTGTGAAGTAAGTTCCCAGTCCAAGTAAGTGGTAAGCTGCACGAGTCAACTTGTCAACGCCTGATTCTGTCAAACCAAGTGCTTCAAGAAACTCTTGCTTGTCTTCTTCGTCTAACTCAGAAATTTCTTCCTCAGCACGCGCTGAAATTACTACTACCTCTGCATTTTCTGTCGCTGCAAATTCACGAATTTGTTTGACATAGTCGATAGAATCTGGATCTGAAACTACATCCTCATCGACATTGGCAACATAAAGAACTGGTTTAGTTGTCAACAGGAAGAGACCTTTGACAACTTTTTGTTCTTCATCTGTAAACTCGATGGTGCGAGCTGATTTTCCATCTTCAAGGACTGGTTTAATCTTTTGAAGAATATTGAATTCTGCTACTGATTCTTTATCTTTTTGCGTACGTGCCATCTTTTCTACACGCACATATCGTTTGTTAACTGATTCTAAGTCAGCAAGAATCAATTCTAGGTTAATTGTGTCAATATCTGCAAGTGGATCCACAAAGGCATCTTCACGCCCTTGCTCACGCATGACATTTTCATCATCAAAAGCACGAACTACGTGAACAATCGCATCTACTTCACGGATGTTGGCCAAGAATTTATTCCCTAGCCCTTCTCCTTTTGAAGCTCCTTTTACAATTCCTGCGATATCTGTAAATTCAAATGTTGTTGGAACTGTCTTTTTAGGAGTAATCATTTCCGTCAATTTTTGGAGGCGTTCATCAGGAACCTCAACCATTCCAACGTTTGGATCAATCGTCGCAAATGGGTAGTTTGCTGCCTCTGCTCCTGCTTTTGTAATTGCATTAAATAGTGTCGATTTACCAACATTTGGCAAACCAACGATACCTGCTGTTAAAGCCATATTTTCTCATTCTCCGTTTTCATTTCAATCCCTAATATTATAACACAAAAAGGGAAAACTTGCTAACCCTCTAACTAAGGGGTCTCAGTCAATAATTTTATTCATTTTTCGATCAAAATCATAGCGCCTCATCATGATAACATGGTCACAATTGCTACATTTAATTTTGATATCTGCCCCTACACGTGTAATTTCCCAACGATTGGCTTTTTTACCAGTTGACTTGATTGTACAAGCATGTGGCTTTTTCATCTCAACAAAATTTCCAACTTGATACATACTACTCTCCTTTTCTTTTTTGATTATATCATAAAAGAGGTGAGCTAGGCTCAACCTCTTTAACTTAATTTGTACGAACTGGGGTGATAAGTTGCATGAAGTCCTCTTCAGTATCTGCTGGCACAAGAGTAAATGGACGAACAGCTGAGATAAAGCTAATGGTCACCTTTTCGCTATTTAAAGCTTTAAGAGAATCAATCAAATAAGTTGGATTGAAACTAATAGTCAAATCTTCACCAGTCACCTGATCAGTATCAATTTCTTCGTTTACTTTACCAACTTCTGGAGAGTGAACATGGGCGCTAACAATCCCATCTTTAATTTCAAGTTTAACAGTACCATTTTGAGTCGCACTTGATAAAAGACGAGCACGTTCCATTGACTGGCGTAAGTTTACAACATCAAAAGTAATAGTAGTGTTAAAGTCTGTTGGAATCAAGCGATCTGTATCTGGATAGTTTCCTTCTAGGAGACGAGTATAGAAGCTAATATTTTCGCTTCTAAAGAGAATTTGGTTGTTGGAAAAGAAAATCTCTACAGTTTCGATATCATCTGTAAATACCGCTGAAAATTCGCGTAGGGAACGGCTAGGAATGACAACATCAAAATCATCACTATTTTTCTCAAGCGTTAATTTTTTCTGACTTAGGCGATGAGAGTCTGTTGCCACTGTTTTTAGCTCCTTGTGTTGACTCAATACAAAATGAACACCTGTCAAAATTGGACGACTTTCTTGTGTACTTGCTGCAAAAGCTGTTTCATTGATAATTTTCTTGAGTAATTTTGTTTCAAGAACCAAAGGAGTACTTGTTGAAATTTCTTGGATTCGTGGATATTGTTCGCTATCTTTTCCTTTGAGGGTAATTTCTGATTTGCCGCTGGTTAAAACAATTTGATTTTGTTCAATTTCTTTAAAATCAAGAGTCACATCAGGTAGACTAGATACCACATTGATAAAGAAGGAAGCTTCAAGAAGGATCGAACCTAAAGAAGTAATTAACAAACCAGCATCTTCATTTTTTTGAGAAATAAAATTTTCAATTGAAATTTGACCATTTGAACCAATTAAAGTAACACCTTCATTGCTCACGTCAATTTTTACGGTTGATAAAATAGGAATGGCATTTTTAGAACTAATAGCTCTCTTAGTAGTGTTTAATGCTTGTAGAAATAAATTTTTTTATTAATTGAAAAAAATGAATCATGGATTCTCCTTTATTTATTTTAGTATTAGAAGGATAATAGTAATAATAGAGTCTGTGAAATCTGTGGAAAACAGACTAAAAGTAAGGCATACCAAGTTTTTTGCCTTGTTTAAAAAATGTGGATAAAAAAGATAAAAAAACGAAAGTTATCCACAAGTTATTTTATTTTCTTTTTGATTGATTCAATTTCTAAACGTAAATTATCGTCTTCATCAATCAAAGATTTAATTTTTGCATGGGCGTGAATGACTGTTGTATGATCTTTTCCACCAAATTCCTTCCCAATTTTTGGAAGACTATTATCTGTTAGTTCTCTAGATAAATACATGGCTACTTGACGAGCTAAAACAATATTTTGAAGGCGTCTGCTTCCCTTCATTTCTTTGACACTAACTCCATAGAAGTTACCAACTTCATTTTGGATTTTGTCAATTGGGATGACGAGCATTTGGCTAACATCTTGTTTGCGAGCTCTAATAGCTTCTGCAGCAATATCAATAGTGATATCCTTGATTTTTTTTTACTCTGGCAATTAAAGTGATGTCGTTGATGGCTCCCTCAAGATCTCGAACGTTTGAATCAAATTGCCCAGCTAGGTATTCTAGAGTATCACTTTGGAAATTGTAGCCTAAATGTTCCGTTTTACTTTGTAAAATGGCAATACGTGTTTCAAAGTCAGGGGGTGTGATAGTTTGTGTTAATCCCCAACTAAAGCGCGTGACAAGCCTCTCCTCGAGCCCTTCTAGATGTTTTGGACTTCGATCACTCGTTAGGACAATCTGTTTTTGCTTGTCGTGCAGTGCATTAAAGGTATTGAAAAATTCTTCTTGTGTTGCAACTTTTTTACCACTTAGAGATTGTATATCATCAATCAATAAAAGATCAAGGCTACGATAGGTCTTTTTAAATTTTTCCATCTCCCCAAGTCTTAGGTGATCAAGAAAGTCATTAATAAAGCTTTCAGCAGGGATATATTTAACACGCGCATCAGGAATGTTTTTTAGAATTTCATTTCCAATAGCGTTTAATAAGTGAGTCTTGCCAAGCCCAGGTCCTCCATAGATAAAAAGAGGATTATAGGTCAGAGCCAAATCTTCAGAGACAGCCAAGGCGGCTGATACTGCCCAAACATTTCCATCCCCTTGAATAAAGTTATCAAAGGTATACCTTTCCTTTAATCCTGTATCCGAATAAGGAATAGATGCTAACTTTGGACTATAGTCATAAAGAGTTGAATTTGTAGCTTCTTCAAATTGTGAGATAGTCGTATCTTGAGGTTTGGTGAAAATATAGCGGGGAGTTATTTCAGCGTCATAAACTTCAAAACCAGCTACTACAATAATATCTTTTAGCTGTTTTTCCCAGACCATTTCCATTTCAGAGCGAGGTAGAAATATAGTGGCAATATTTTCTTCTACCTTGACTAGTTCAGCTTGGATAGCATAGAAATCATACATGGATCGAGTGAGTCTTTCTTGTGCAAATTCTAATATACGATTCCAAAATTGTTTTTCTTTCAATCCGTTCTCCTCCTTTACTATTTGTTTAAAAGTTTAATGCTAGACTTATTTTACCATAGATAGAAAGAATTTTCCACAAGCTGTGAAAAATAATCCACAATGTTATCAAACTTTATCCACAGGTTGGGGATAAAGCTAAAAACTTTTGATTTATTAAGATTTTTACTTTAAAAAATAGTGGATAACCTTGTGAGATAAAAAAATAAAAGAACAGCCTTATTTCAGGCTGTTGATAATTCTACTGTATTCTTCTTGATTTGAAAAAGAAATAATGATTTTTCCACTATCTTTTTTAGACAGTTTGATTTCAATATCTAATCCGATTAGTTTTTTTAACTGTTCCTCTTCATTTTGTATGAAATAATCATTTTTTTGCTGCTTCTTTTGTTTTTTCTCTGTCAGAAGAGCTTCTAACTTCCTTACAGAAATATCTTCCTCGATGATTCGTTGAAAGAAATAGTCTTGTTGTTCCTTATTCAACCCAACTAGAGAACGCGCATGAGCTTGTGACAGTTTGCCATTTTCTACTTCTGAGAGGATAGCATCTGGCAAGGAAAGCAAACGAATGGAGTTGCTGATATATGGACGAGACTTACCCATTTTATCTGCAATTTCAGCATGGGTAAATCCTTTCTCTACGAGAGATTCATAGGCGCGTGCTTCTTCTATAGGATTTAAATTTTTCTCTGCAAATTTTTCAATAATGGACTGGACCATCATCTCTTGGTCTGAAAGCTGTTTAATAACAGCTGGGATAGACCTTAGACCAGCTAAAAAGTGAAGTCCCGATAGCGTCTCTCTCCTGCAAGGATTTCATAACCAATAACAGGAGATTGACGAACAATAATCGGTTGAATGACTCCATTTTCTTTGATAGACTGTGCTAGTTCATGTAGTTTTTCTCCATCAAATTCTTTTCGAGGTTGATAGGGATTTTTTTGTATATCCGTGATAGAAATCATTTCAAATTTTTCCATGATTCTACACTAACACATCTTTTCTCTTATGTAAAGCTTTCTTTACATAGATGTCAATTAAGATTCTAAATCACCTGAACTCTTGTCAAGTTTAATAGATGTAGTTTCTTCTTTACCGTTACGATAGTAAGTTATCTTAATGGTGTCTCCGATAGAATGATTGTAAAGAGCACTTTGTAAATCTGTTGATGAAGCAATCTCCTTGTCATCTACTTTTGTAATAACATCGTATTTTTCAAGGTGACCATTGGCAGGCATATTACTTTGCACAGAAAGAACGACTACACCAGATGTTACATTGCTTGGAATATTCAATCTTCTAATATCACTTGTATTAATATTTGAGAGATTGACCATTTGGATGCCCAAAGCTGGACGCGTCACTTTTCCGTTCTTTTCTAATTGTTCAATAATATTGATAGCATCATTTGCAGGGATTGCAAAACCAAGGCCTTCTACAGATGTTCCTCCATTTGTTGCAATTTTACTTGAGGTAATTCCGATAACCTGTCCTTGAATATTAATTAATGGGCCACCAGAGTTACCTGGGTTAATAGCAGTATCAGTTTGGATAGCTTTTGTAGAAATAGCTTGTCCATCTTCAGATTTTAAAGATACATTTCGATTGAGACTTGATACGATACCTTGAGTGACAGTATTTGCATATTCAGAACCTAACGGGCTACCAATGGCAATAGCAGTTTCTCCTACGGTTAACTTGCTAGAATCACCAAACTCAGCTACTGTTGTCACTTTTTCTGAAGAGATTTTGACGACAGCAATATCAGAGAAAGTGTCAGCTCCGACAATTTCTCCAGGTACTTTAGTCCCATCTGACAATCGAATATCTACTTTGCTGGCGCCATTTATAACGTGATTGTTGGTTACGATGTAAGCTTCTTTATCATTCTTTTTATAAATAACCCCAGATCCTTCACTAGAGATTTGCTGAGAATCATTGTCAGTATCATCATTACCAAATACGCTATTTTGTCTATTTGCTGAATAAGTAATAACAGAAACGACAGCATCTTTTACTTTGTTAACAGCCTGAGTTGTTGAATTTTCGTTCTTATAGGCAGTCTGTGTAATAGTACTATTGTTGTTAGAGTTGCTTACACTACTTTTTTGAGTTAATTGAGCTATTGAAAAACTACCCAAGGCTCCACTAAAAAAGCTAATGACGATAACGACTAATAATTGAAACCCTTTTTTGTAAAATGTTTTTAAATGTTTCATATTTGCCTCCATATTTTTAAATTACTGAAAGTATAAACTGACTAGCTTAATTATAACTTAAAAAAACAAAAAGTTTTTTTCACAGATTGTGGATAACTTTCTAAAATCTGTGGTTTTCTCGGCTAAAATTAACCTTTTATTTTGTGAATAAGATGTGAAAAAATAGAGAATATGTTAGAATAGAGTCATGAAAATTAAAGTTGTAACAGTTGGGAAACTGAAAGAAAAGTATTTAAAAGATGGTATTGCAGAGTATTCAAAACGAATTTCTCGATTTGCTAAGCTTGAAATGATTGAGCTGGCAGATGAAAAAACACCAGATAGGGCCAGTGAGTCAGAAAATCAAAAGATTTTAGAAATAGAAGGTCAGAGAATTTTATCAAAAGTTGGTGATCGTGATTTTGTTATTGTGTTAGCCATTGAGGGGAAAACACTTTCTTCAGAAGAATTTAGTAAGCAGTTAGAAGAAGCTTCAATAAAAGGATTTTCTACTCTTACCTTTATTATTGGAGGGAGTTTAGGATTGTCATCAGCTGTAAAAAAGAGAGCCAACCTTTCTGTTAGTTTTGGCCGCTTAACCTTGCCCCATCAGTTAATGAGACTAGTCCTTGCTGAACAAATCTATCGCGCTTTTACGATTCAGCAAGGCTCGCCCTATCATAAATAGAAAATTGACTTTTAATTGAATTTTTGGTAGAATGATTGTATTAGGTCTCATAGCTCAGCTGGATAGAGCATTCGCCTTCTAAGCGAACGGTCGCAGGTTCGAATCCTGCTGGGATCAATATAGTAACAAAGCTGGGAATTTTCCCGGCTTTTTTCTTAAAAAAGTACACTTGGGGAGAAAAAAATGACAGTTGAGAGAATTTTATCTAAAATGAAATTCCATTTTGTATAATGGTTTTTGTAAGTTAGCTTACAAGAAAAAAACATTTTAGGAGATTTTATTATGAAAAACACAGTTAAATTGGAACAGTTTGTAGCCTTGAAGGAAAAAGACTTGCAAAAGATTAAAGGTGGGGAGATGAGGAAAATGAATGAAAAGTCCTTTAATTTCTTTAATATCTTTAGAAGAAGATAAAGGAGTAGCAGAATGGATTTTTTCTTATTAGTAGATTTGATATTATATTGTTTAATTATTAGTCATAGTTACCGTTTAATTTGTAAAGGTCAAATAAATAGAAAAAGAATTCTTCGTTTTTTTGGTGCTTATACATTACTAACAGACATAGTATTTGATTTTCCCTTCTATCTTCTAAATTTAGATGGGTTAGGGATTGAAACATTTTTATTTCCTTTATTCTTATATGCCTATTTTCGATGGATGAAACAGTATGAGAGGGATAGAGGACTATTTCTAAGTTTACTACTATCTCTTTTTATATGAGAGCACTCATAACTTTTTGTCCGTAACTTTCTCCTCTATAACAGGAGACAATTTTGTTTTACAATATTATTATCTATTCTTTTCCGTTGTAACGGTGTTGACTTATGTTGTTATCTTAAAAATCATTCATTATTTCCATTTGGATCTAAACTATTTTGACAAAGACTACCTCTATCCTTTCTTGAAAAAAGTATTTTTTGCCTTACTACTGCTCCATATTGTATCTTTCGTTTCAAATATGGTAAGTACGATTAAACATTTGAATAGTTTTGGAAGTATTTTATCATCTATTGTTTTTATCTCGTTACTTTTGACCTTCTTTGCAATGAATTCTCATAAAGTTCAAATGGAGAAAGAGATTGCTTTGAAGCAGAAGAAATTTGAACAGAAACATTTACAAAACTACACAGATGAAATTGTCGGACTGTATAATGAAATCCGTGGTTTCGACATGACTATGCTGGAATGCTTGTCAGCATGCAGATGGCAATTGACAGTGGTGATTTACAGGAAATTGACAGAGTTTACAATGAAGTTTTGGTCAAAGCTAATTACAAACTGCGTTCAGATAAATACACTTACTTTGATTTGAACAACATAGAAGATTCAGCTTTACGAAGTTTGGTTGCTCAGTCCATTGTCTATGCTCGAAATAATGGTGTAGAGTTTACACTGGAAGTAAAAGATACGATTACCACGCTCCAAATTGAACTATTGGATTTAGTTCGTATCATGAGCGTCTTATTGAACAATGCTGTTGAAGGATCAGCTGATAGCTATAAAAAACAAATGGAAGTAGCAGTTATTAAGATGGAAACTGAAACAGTTATTGTGATTCAGAATTCATGTAAAATGACGATGACTCCTTCAGGAGATCTATTTGCATTAGGATTCTCTACTAAGGGAAGAAATCGTGGAGTAGGATTAAATAATGTGAAAGAACTACTAGATAAGTACAACAATATTATTTTAGAAACAGAGATGGAAGGCAGTACATTTAGACAAATTATTAGATTTAAGAGGGAATTTGAATGAAAGTTTTAATTTTAGAGGATGTTATTGAACATCAAGTGAGACTAGAGAGAATATTGGATGAAATTTCGAAAGAATCGAATATTCCAATATCATACAAGACAACAGGAAAAGTTCGTGAATTTGAAGAATACATTAAAAATGATGAAGTAAATCAGCTTTATTTCCTAGATATCGATATTCATGGAATTGAGAAAAAGGGATTTGAGGTTGCTCAGCTCATTCGTCATTACAATCCTTACGCTATTATCGTCTTTATCACCAGTCGATCAGAGTTTGCGACTCTGACATATAAATACCAGGTGTCAGCCCTAGATTTTGTTGATAAGGATATCAATGATGATATGTTTAAGAAGCGAATTGAGCAAAATATTTTCTACACTAAAAGTATGTTACTTGAAAATGAAGATGTTGTAGATTATTTTGATTACAATTACAAGGGGAATGATTTAAAAATTCCTTACCATGATATTTTGTATATTGAAACGACAGGAGTCTCTCATAAATTACGCATTATTGGTAAGAATTTTGCCAAAGAGTTCTATGGAACAATGACAGATATTCAGGAAAAGGACAAACATACCCAACGATTTTATTCTCCTCATAAGTCATTTTTGGTAAATATAGGCAATATTAGAGAAATTGATCGAAAAAACCTGGAAATTGTTTTCTATGAAGACCATCGCTGTCCTATTTCAAGGTTAAAAATTAGAAAATTAAAAGATATTCTAGAGAAAAAATCTAAAAAGTGATTGACAATTAGTAAGAAATTGATATAATGGTTATATCTGCTACAGATAGAAGGTCCGTTGGTCAAGGGGTTAAGACACCGCCTTTTCACGGCGGTAACACGGGTTCGAATCCCGTACGGACTATTTTATCCGCCATAGCTCAGTTGGTAGTAGCGCATGACTGTTAATCATGATGTCGTAGGTTCGAGTCCTACTGGCGGAGTATAGATAAAAGGGAACACAACTGTGTTCCTCTTTTTGTATCAATTTGTATCACCAAGCATCTTCATAAGGAAGTCTGTTATTTCTTGAGGACTTTCTTTTTTTCCATGTGCAATCCAAGTTTGGCAGACACCAAAAAGTGCATGAGTTAGATAGATGCTACTATATTCTAATTCAGTGGTATTGAAATTCAGTTGCATAAATTGCTTTTGTAAATCTGTACTGAGCATGATATGAAGTTTATTTCGTAAGAAATTTTGGATTTCTTTAGTCCCATTTTCAGAAAGAAGGGCAGCCAGAAGTGGTTCTGACTCTAGATATTCAAATACTTCTAAAATAGCATCTCTTTTGTGATGAGCATGTTTTTGAAAAATATATTCAAATGTATGAAATAGTTTACTTTGATAGTGCTCAATCATATCATACTTATCCTTATAGTGAGTATAGAAGCTGGAACGACTAATTCCGGCTTTTTCTGCTAACTTGACAGTAGAAATTTGATCAAATGGTTGTTCCATTAGTAATTGTACCATAGCATTTTCAATAGTTCTCTTTGTTTTTAAGCGTTTGTTACTTTCTTGCATATTTCCTCCTTGTAAACAAATTAGACTATATGTCTAAAAATGGATTTTTTATATTGTAATTTAGATTTTTTATTGTATAATCTATTATATCAAAATTTTAGACAATATGTTTAAAAAAGGAGAAACTATGTTTAAAGAATGGAAAGCAATTTTTAAAAAACCAACCTTTATTATTGTCATGATAGGGATTTCTCTTATTCCCGCTCTGTACAATATCATATTTTTGTCATCAATGTGGGATCCATATGGGCAATTGTCTGACTTACCTGTGGCAGTTGTCAATCATGATAAAGAGGCTTACTATAATGGTAATAGCATGTCTATAGGAAAAGACATGATGTCCAATTTAAAAGAAAATAAAACCTTGGATTTTCATTTTGTAGATGAAGAAGAAGGTAAGAAGGGTTTAGAAAATGGCGATTACTATATGGTAGTGACTTTACCAAGTGATTTATCTGAAAAAGCAGCTTCTATTTTAACGAATCACCCTGAGAAAATGGAAATCGATTATCAGACTTCAAGTGGTCATAGCTTTATTGCCAGCAAGATGAGTGATTCTGCAATGACACAATTAAAGCAGAGTGTTTCTACCAATGTAACCGAGACCTATACTAAAGCTTTATTCAACAAAATGGTCGATTTAAAGAATGGTATGAGTCAAGCAGCTTCTGGTAGTGAAAAATTAACTGATGGAGCGAATCAGTTAGTGGCAGGAAGTCAAACATTAACTACTAACCTACACTCTTTAGCAGATTCAAGTTTAACATTTTCAAATGGAACGGAGCAGTTTACTAAAGGATTATCCTCTTATGTCTCTGGTGTTGAACAACTTCATCTTGGCTTAGGGAATTTTAATAGTGGTTTAGTTACATATACTGGTGCAGTGAGTCAATTAGATAGCGGCTTAGGTCAATTATCTTCTAAAAGTCCTGAATTAGTAAGAGGAATCAATCAGTTATATACTGGTGTAGAATCCTATACTGGCGGTGTTTCTCAGCTTAATGATGCTCTTAATCAATTTTCATCTGGTGTTAGTGCTTATACAAACGGAGTGGGAAGTCTTGCAACAGGTGCTAATCAGTTATCTAATCAATCAGCTACACTTCGAATGGGGGTGGAGCAATTAAGTGAAGGGATTCAACAACTTTCTAGCAAGTTAGATACTTCGTCTGGGAAAAAAGATCAAATTAATCAATTATCTTCTGGTTTGAATCAGTTAAATCAAGCTATTCAAAATATTGATGTTGGAGATACAAAACAATTAGATTCTGTTTTATCAAGTATAGTATCTCTTTCTAATCAAATATTAGCAAGTACTCAGTCTGATAAAGCGACTACATTAGCTAATATTAAATCGACAGCAGCTTATCAATCATTGACAAGTGAGCAACAAGCTGAGATAAGCGCTTCTGTATCTCAAAATTCGACTGATAGTATTCAATCGGCTCAGTCAATTATAGCTTTAGTACAAGGTTTACAGGGAAGTTTGGAAAACTTACAAAATCAATCTTCAAGTCTTTCGGCATTACAAATCAAGCTAATCAAGTATTACCGCTTGCTTCTACTTCTTTGACAGGATTGTCAAGTGGATTAACAGAAATACAGGGAGCAGTGACGAGTAAATTAGTTCCTGCTAGTCAGTCGATTACATCGGGGGTAAATGCCTATACTGCAGGTGTTGATAAAGTTTCTCAAGGCGCAAGTCAACTAAGTGAAAAAAATGCCACCTTGACAGGTAGTTTGGGTCAACTAGTTTCAGGCTCAAACACCTTGACACAAAAATCTTCTAGCTTGACAGGAGGAGTTGGTCAATTAGTTGAAAAAACTCCAGAATTAGTGTCTGGTATTGAAAAATTATCAACTGGCTCTAATGAATTGAATCAAAAGAGTCAAGAATTAATGGCAGGAGTTGATAAATTACAATCAGGATCTGGTCAATTAGCAGACAAATCCAGTCAGTTACTTTCAGGTGCTTCTCAATTAGAGAATGGAGCTAATAAATTGGCAGATGGATCTGGGAAACTTGCAGAAGGTGGAACAAAGTTAACTTCTGGATTGGAAGGTTTACAGACAGGAGTTGCTTCTTTGGGACAAGGATTAAGTAATGCTAGTGATCAACTTAAATCAGTATCAACGGAATCTAAAAATGCAGAGGTTTTGTCAAATCCACTCAATCTTTCCAAAACAGACAATGACCAAGTTCCTGTAAATGGAATTGCAATGGTTCCTTATATGATATCAGTTGCTCTCTTTGTTGCAGCAATATCAACGAATATGATCTTTGCGAAGTTGCCTTCAGGACGTCATCCGGAGAGCCGTTGGGCTTGGTTGAAATCTCGAGCTGAAATAAATGGTATTATAGCTGTTTTAGCAGGGATTTTGGTATATGGAGGAGTTCATCTTATTGGTCTAACTGCTAATCATGAAATGAGAACATTTATTCTCATTATCCTAACAAGTTTAGTATTCATGTCCATGGTGACCTCTTTAACAACATGGAATAGCCGTATAGGAGCTTTCTTTTCTCTTATTTTGCTTTTATTACAGTTAGCATCAAGTGCAGGTACTTACCCACTTGCTTTGACAAATGATTTCTTTAGAGCCATTAATCCTTGGTTACCAATGAGTTATTCAGTTTCGGGATTACGACAAACAATCTCTATGACAGGAAATATTCATCATCAAGTCATTTTCCTTGTTGTGATATTAGTACTATTTATTTGTTTAGGTATGCTAGCCTATCAACCTAAGAAAATGGAAGAAGATTAAAAAAATCGACCACTTAATTGGTCGATTTTTTAAGCCTTAGATAACTTTCGTCTGTGATTATAGATTCCAAATAGTAAAAGAGAAGTAAAGGAACAGATTGCTCCAGTAATAAAACCATTGGGAATAAAGGAAAGTGTAATAGTTCCTTTTCCCTTAGGAACGTCAACTTTCATAAAGCCAGTTTGAGCTTGTTTCATTCCTATTTTCTTACCATCTTGGTAGGCAGACCAACCTTTGTCATAAGGAATGGTGAAGAAAATGGACGTATCTTGTTTGACATCATATGTAGTAAAAACCTTGTTTTTAGAAGTTGATACTGTTACAGGTTGCTCTTTGATTTTTTGAATAGCCTCAGTTAAAGTTTGGGTATCTAAACGGTAGAAGGTAGGAGATTCAAATGATACTTGTGAATTTCCAGGGAAACTAACATGAATATTGAAAGTTTTTTTCTCTTTTGTATAGCCTAGATTAAAGAAGGAGAAAACATTATCAGTTGTAAAAATTTTCTTCTCTCCGTTGACAAGAATGTCAATCTTCTTTTGTTTATCATTAGAAAAGTGAAGGTTTGTGAAAGAAAGATAAACTTGACTGTTTTCTGGTACTTCAATTTGATACTGGATTGCTGCATCCTCATTTGAAGAACTTGTGATACTAATCAAATCATTAGTATTTTCAGTTTTTTCATAAGGTATTGGAGAAAAATAATCAAAATTGACGTTAGCAAGTTGATTTAAAAACGAGGCTTGATTATCTAAAGTATGTTCATTGAACTTGACATCATTGTAAACAGATTGACTAGCAAAGGCAATCGGAAGAGAGAATTGATTTTCATATAGGGCAAGATTATCTTTTTGATATACAACTTGGAAACCATACTTATCAATAGGACTGTCTGAGATATTGTACTGGATACCAAATAAACTATCAGCCAAAATACTATTATTTGCATAGCGGAGATTGAGATTAGTCCCAGAGGATTTAAACCCAAGTTTATCCAAAGTAGAGCTTGCTGAACGATTTCGAACAGATGAAAATTGAGAGATTCCATTGTAGTTGAATTTCATACTGTCATTTCCTGTCTGAGTTTCTAGTTTTTCAGTACGAGTAAATTGATTTCTAATATATGTTGAGAAAGATTCCATAGATGGGATATCTCGATTATATGCACTTCGAGAAGCAAAGCCCCATTCTTTAGCAATTCCGTCCATTTGAGATGAAGCATTTAAACTTATTTCAATCATTATAAATAAAGAGATTAGAATGGCAAATAGATTTACAGAGATAAACTTTTTGATAACTGCAAGAAGTAAAAGCGAATAGACAACCAAAAATTCAAGAGTAAGCAGAATATTCAAATCTGTTAAAAAAGAATAATGTGATTTTAGATAGATGGTAGCTAAAAATCCTGTTACTATAAGAAAAAGTGAAACTAAAAAATTCCAAACTTTAAGTTCTTGCAGACGATTTAAGACTTCCGCTGCTGTGTAAATTAACAAGGTAGAGAAAATCCAAGCATAGCGATGTAAAAACATGTTTGGAGTGTGCATGCCTTGCCAAAATAAATCAAGAGCTTCAATATAAAAGCTTGCAATTAGAAATGTAAAGAAGATTGCATAGATAAGTTTCACGTGAAACTTAATAGATTTCAGCGTAAAAAATAAAATGGTCAAAATAAAGGGAAGTAGTCCAACAAAAATCATTGGGATGGCCCCATACTTTGTTGTGTCAAAGGAACCAATGAATTGTTTAGCAAAGAGATCAAGATACCAGCTACTTTCAGTTTGAAACTTTGTAATTTCAGTTAATTTTTCCCCATGTGTCTGTAAATCAAATAGAGTAGGAAGAGTCAAAATCAAACTAGCCATACCAGCTAAAACGGAGGTGATTATGAAATCAAGGAAAGATGATTTTCGAGTTTTAAAGTCCCAAGAAATTTGACAGAGATACCAGAAAATAAGAAACAATACTGTCATATAGCCAAAATAATAATTTTGAATAAACAAAATTGACAGACTTGTAAAGTACAATAGAACTTTCTTTTCAGTTATCAGTAGATGTAAACCAGTTATAATTAAAGGAATCAAGATAAAAACATCTAGCCAGGTTTTTATCTCTAATTGACTGACAGTGAAACTCATCAGAGCATAGGAAGTAGATAAAGCTAGTTTTAAAGGTTTAGGAATCGATTGAAATAAGTTATTTAAACTAAAATAAGTTGACAGTCCAATCAATCCAAATTTTAAGAGAGTTGTCAGATAGACAGCATCTGGCATATTCGACAGATTAAAAAAGTAAACTAGAGGTGAAAGGAAACTTCCCAAGTAATAACTAGATAGGGCATAGAAATTCAATCCGAGGCCACTTGTAAAGGTGTAAAACAAACTACCATTTCCATGTAGGATATTTCGTAAAGCTACATCAAAAATAACGTATTGATGAAAGCCATCTCCTAATAGTGGAGATGTATCGCTATTCCAGTAGATACCTTGAGATAAATATACTCCTGTCATAATGACTACGGGAATGATGAAAGAAACAAAATAGGTCCAATATGTTTTAAAAAATAATTTCATGTTACCTCATAAAATGTTAGAAAACTCAGCTGGTTAACCCAACTGAGTTTTGAAGTTTTATTTAGTCTTTCCAAAGTTCTTTAACTTTTGCTTGTACTTCTGCATTTTCTAGGAATTCATCATAGGTTTCATCGATACGGTCGATGACGCCATTTTTAGACAAGACAATGATATGGTTAGCTAGAGTTTGAATAAACTCGTGGTCATGACTGGCAAAGATGATTGATTCTTTAAAGTTTTTCAATCCATCATTCAAGCTTGAGATAGATTCCAAGTCCAAGTGATTGGTTGGATCATCAAGTACAAGGACATTTGATTTTAAGAGCATGAGTTTTGAAAGCATGACACGAACTTTTTCTCCCCCTGACAAGACATTTACAGGTTTGTTAACCTCATCTCCAGAGAAGAGCATACGACCGAGGAAGCCACGTAGGAAAGTATTGTCATCTTCTTCTTTACTTGCGAATTGACGCAACCAGTCAAGGATTGACTCTCCTCCTGCAAAATCTGCCGAGTTATCTTTTGGCAAGTAAGAACGGCTAGTAGTTACTCCCCACTTGACAGTTCCTTCATAGTCAATGTCCCCCATAATTGCACGAATCAAGGCAGTTGTTTGGATATCGTTTTGTCCGATAAGAGCTGTCTTATCACCTGGACGCAAGATAAAGCTAATGTTGTCAAGAATAGTTTCACCGTCAATCTTGACAGATAGATTTTCTACTGTCAAGAGATCATTACCAATTTCACGTTCAGCTTTAAAGTTGATAAATGGGTATTTACGGCTAGATGGAATGATTTCTTCTAAGACAATCTTATCAAGCATCTTTTTACGGGAAGTTGCTTGTTTAGATTTAGATGCGTTAGCAGAGAAGCGAGCAACGAATTCTTGGAGTTGCTTAATTTTTTCTTCCGCCTTAGCATTACGGTCTGCTAGCAATTTAGCAGCAAGCTCAGAAGATTCCTTCCAGAAGTCGTAGTTTCCGACATAGAGTTTAATTTTTCCAAAGTCAAGGTCGGCCATGTGAGTACATACTTTGTTCAAGAAGTGACGGTCGTGGGATACAACAATAACGGTGTTATCAAAATCAATCAAGAAGTCTTCTAACCATGTAATTGATTGGATGTCTAAACCGTTGGTCGGCTCGTCTAAGAGAAGAACATCAGGTTTACCAAAAAGTGCTTTGGCGAGGAGAACCTTTACTTTTTCACCGTTGGCCAATTCGCTCATATTTTGGTAGTGCAATTCTTCTGGAATATTTAGGTTTTGAAGTAGTTGAGAGGCTTCACTCTCTGCTTCCCAACCTCCAAGTTCGGCAAACTCTCCTTCAAGTTCGGCAGCACGGACGCCATCCTCATCTGAGAAATCTTCCTTCATGTAGATAGCATCTTTCTCTTTCATGATGCTATAAAGTTTCATTTCCCATGATAACAACATCAATGGCACGTTCATCTTCATAGTCAAAGTGATTTTGACGAAGAACAGAGAGACGTTCATCTGGACCAAGAGAGATGTGACCAGTAGTAGGTTCGATATCTCCAGCTAAAATTTTTAAAAAGGTTGATTTTCCGGCACCATTAGCACCGATTAATCCATAAGTATTTCCTTCTGTAAATTTGATATTGACATCATCAAAAAGTTTACGATCACTAAAACGTAGTGAAACATCAGATACTGTAAGCAATGTTTTTCTCCTATATGTGTAATATATTTATTCTACTAGAAAATACGAAAATATTCAAATTTTTATCTGTCAATTTTATGTAAATTATATTTACAATCCCTTTACACAAAAACATAAATAGCAAGACTGATTTATTTTAATAAATTGCAGTTATTTCATTAAAAAAATGCTATAATTGAAGGGACCATATCGAAGGAGAATAAAATGACTAAACCCATTATTTTAACAGGAGACCGTCCAACAGGAAAATTGCACATTGGACATTACGTTGGAAGTCTCAAAAATCGAGTATTATTACAGGAAGAGGATAAGTATGATATGTTTGTGTTCTTGGCTGACCAACAAGCCTTGACAGATCATGCCAAAGATCCTCAAACCATTGTAGAGTCTATCGGAAATGTGGCTTTGGATTACCTTGCAGTTGGATTGGATCCAAGTAAGTCAACTATTTTTATTCAAAGCCAGATTCCAGAGTTGGCTGAGTTGTCTATGTATTATATGAATTTGGTGTCATTAGCACGTTTGGAGCGCAATCCAACTGTCAAGACAGAGATTGCTCAGAAAGGATTTGGAGAAAGTATTCCGACAGGATTTTTGGTTTATCCAATTGCACAAGCAGCTGACATCACAGCCTTTAAGGCCAATTATGTTCCTGTTGGGACAGACCAGAAACCAATGATTGAGCAGACTCGTGAAATTGTTCGTTCTTTTAACAATGCATATAACTGTGATGTCTTGGTAGAGCCGGAAGGTATTTATCCAGAAAATGAGAGAGCAGGGCGTTTGCCTGGTTTAGATGGAAATGCTAAAATGTCTAAATCCCTTAATAACGGTATTTATTTAGCTGATGATGCGGATACTTTGCGTAAAAAAGTAATGAGTATGTATACAGATTCAGATCATATTCGAGTGGAAGATCCAGGTAAGATTGAAGGAAATATGGTTTTTCATTATCTAGATGTTTTTGGTAGTCCAGAAGATGCTCAAGAAATTGCTGACATGAAAGAACATTATCAACGAGGTGGTCTTGGTGATGTGAAGACAAAGCGTTATCTACTTGAAATATTAGAGCGTGAACTTGGTCCTATTCGTGAGCGCCGTATCGAATTTGCTAAGGATATGGGAGAAGTTTATAATATGCTTCAAAAAGGTAGTGAAAGCGCGTGAAGTTGCAGGTCAAACCCTATCTGAGGTTAAAGGAGCAATGGGACTTCATTACTTTAACTAAGTTTATTTTACAAGAAACTATCATTTCTATCTCAAAGAAAAGATAGTTTTTTATTTACCCCTGTAACATTTGACAAATTTTTATAGAATGGTATGATAGATACAATATAAAAAGAGTCAAGCTCAAAAAGAAAGAAAAGAGGAAACTTCGAATGTCTAATTGGGACACTAAATTTTTGAAAAAAGGTTTTACCTTTGATGATGTATTGCTTATTCCAGCTGAAAGTCATGTGTTGCCTAATGATGCAGATTTAACAACTAAATTGGCAGATAATTTGACTTTAAATATCCCAATTATTACCGCTGCTATGGACACAGTAACAGAGAGTCAAATGGCTATTGCTATTGCTCGTGCAGGTGGTCTCGGAGTTATCCATAAAAACATGTCAATTGCTCAACAAGCAGACGAGGTTCGTAAGGTAAAGCGTTCTGAAAATGGAGTTATTATTGATCCGTTCTTCTTGACGCCTGAACATACAATTGCTGAAGCAGATGAGCTTATGGGTCGTTACCGCATCAGTGGTGTTCCAGTTGTTGAAACACTTGAAAATCGTAAATTGGTTGGTATTTTGACAAACCGAGATCTTCGTTTTATTTCAGATTATAACCAACCAATATCAAACCATATGACTAGTGAAAATCTTGTTACTGCTCCTGTGGGTACAGACCTTGCAACAGCTGAGAGTATTCTTCAAGAACACCGTATTGAAAAACTTCCGTTGGTAGATGACGAAGGCCGTCTTTCTGGTTTGATTACTATCAAAGATATTGAAAAAGTTATTGAGTTTCCAAATGCTGCTAAAGATGAGTTTGGTCGTCTTCTAGTTGCAGGTGCAGTAGGTGTTACTTCAGATACATTTGAACGTGCAGAGGCGCTTTTTGAGGCAGGAGCGGATGCGATTGTTATTGATACTGCACATGGCCATTCTGCAGGTGTACTGCGTAAAATTGCTGAGATTCGTGCTCATTTCCCAGATCGTACTTTAATTGCTGGAAATATTGCTACTGCTGAAGGTGCACGTGCCCTTTATGAAGCAGGTGTAGACGTTGTCAAGGTTGGTATTGGCCCAGGTTCTATCTGTACTACTCGTGTGATTGCTGGTGTTGGTGTTCCGCAAGTAACAGCTATCTACGATGCTGCAGCTGTTGCGCGTGAATATGGTAAAACGATCATTGCTGACGGTGGAATCAAGTATTCTGGAGATATTGTAAAAGCACTTGCGGCTGGTGGAAATGCTGTTATGCTTGGATCAATGTTTGCTGGAACTGATGAAGCTCCAGGTGAAACTGAAATCTTCCAAGGACGTAAGTTCAAGACTTACCGTGGTATGGGATCAATCGCTGCTATGAAAAAAGGTTCAAGTGATCGTTACTTCCAAGGTTCTGTCAATGAAGCAAACAAACTCGTTCCAGAAGGAATTGAAGGTCGTGTTGCTTATAAAGGAGCAGCAGCCGATATTGTCTTCCAAATGATTGGTGGTATTCGCTCTGGTATGGGTTACTGTGGTGCAGCTAACCTTAAAGAACTACACGATAATGCTCAATTTATTGAAATGTCTGGTGCTGGTTTGAAAGAGAGCCATCCTCATGATGTACAAATTACGAATGAGGCACCAAATTATTCTATGTAAAAAAAACAATGAAAAGAACTCCCGTGAAAACAGGAGTTCTTTTACGATGTTGTCAATTTCAGTTTACAGAAACTTTACCATTCCGAATAGTGAAGATACTTAGATTTTCTGGCAGATTTTGAAGATGATCTAAGCTTGTTGTTGTGATAAAGGTTTGAATTGAATGAGAAATCGTTTCTAATAATTTTAGTTGTCTAGTGTTGTCAAGTTCGCTCATAACATCGTCAAGCAATAATATCGGAGATTCTGTAGTAATACTTTCCATTAACTCGATTTCTGCTAATTTTATAGAAAGGACGAGACTACGATGTTGGCCTTGACTTCCGAAACTAGCATCCATTCCATTTATATAAAAAGAAATGTCATCCCGATGAGGACCAACACCAGTGTTCTTTTTAAATAAATCTCTGGACCTACTTTTTTCTAAAGCAATTTTGAAAGATTCGGATAAGTCTTCTTTATCAGTTATATTTACAGAAGATTGATAGGATATTGACAACTCTTCAATATGATTAGAGAGTTCAAAATGTTTCTTACGCCCAAATGATTCTAGTTTTTTTATGAAATCTAAGCGGTGATTCATTACACGACATCCATAATCAACTAGCTGATCATCTAAGACTGAAAGGAATGTTTCATCTATTTTTTGAGCTGATTTTAGGTAAGTGTTTCTTTGCTTTAGGATATGGTTATAATTGGTTAAGTCAGATAAATAGATTGGCTTGATTTGTCCAAGTTCCATATCAATGAATTTTCGTCGAACTGAAGGTGCTCCTTTAATTAGTTGTAAATCTTCAGGAGCAAATAAGACAACATTCATGTTTCCTACATAATCTGAAAGTCGTGCCTGTTTTAAATGATTAACTTTTGTCACACGTCCTTTTTGTGTGAGTTCGATTTCGAGAGGAATGGATCCCGATTTTTTCTGAACAAGACCTGAAAGATGAAGTTGTTCCTCATCAAAATGAATGAGATTTTTATCTGTTCGAGTTCGATGGCTACGTGTTAAGGCTAAAAAATAGATAGCCTCTAACATATTTGTTTTTCCTTGTGCATTGCGTCCTAAAAAGACATTTAATTTAGGATTAAAGTCTATTTTCGTCTCTTTATAGTTACGAAAAGTTTTGAGAGATAGGTGTTGTAACCACATGATTATCTACCAGGGAATCGCGGAGCTTGTCTGCTTTTGGGTGATGAAGCAGGCTTCGATTTGTCTTTTTTTACTCCCTTATTCATCTCCTTGACAAGTTTAGCGATTCGTTCTTTTTCAACTTTATCAGCTTGGTATTCATTCTGTTCTTCAGAAGTAGGTTGTGTCAACAAGATGTCAATGTTCATGTCAGGGATGTCAACCTTATCGCCAATACGAAGTTTTTTACCACGACGACTCTCTAATTCCCCATTAAAGTAAACAGAATGTTCAGAGAGAAATGATTTGATAGCTCCTCCGCTATGTGTAATTCCAAGTTCTTTGAGTAGTGCTTGGAGGGTAATAAATTCTTCAAATAATTTGTATTCCATAATTCACCTCAATCTTTGGTATTATACCATATTTTCCTAAAAATAGTGAGAGAAATAGGGAGAAATGTAAGCGATTTTTATTTCAAAAGTGTTACAGAGAACAAGAAAATTTCAGGTTTTCGTGATATAATAGAAGTCTGTATATAAGGAGGTAAATCATGGAGTTAGTGCATGGAATTTCAATACATTTTATCCAATCAAAAAAGTTTAAAACGAACAAAATCGCCGTGCGTTTTACCGCTCCATTATCCCTCGATACGATTGCAGGTCGCATGTTGAGTGCGAGTATGATAGAGACTGCTAATCAGATGTACCCCACTTCTCAATATTTTAGAAGACATTTGGCCAGTCTATACGGTACAGATATGTCAACCAATTGTTTCAGAAGAGGGCAAACTCATATTGTAGAGTTGACATTTACCTATGTTCGTGATGAGTTTTTAAGTAGGAAAAATGTGCTAACTTCTCAGGTTTTGGAACTTGTAAAAGAAACTCTTTTTTCACCCGTAGTAGTTGATAATGGGTTTGATTCGGCCTTGTTTGAAATTGAGAAAAAACAATTGCTAGCAAGTTTAGCAGCTGATATGGATGATTCTTTTTATTTCGCCCATAAAGAATTGGATAAATTGTTTTTTTATGATGAACGTCTCAAATTGGAATACAGTGATTTACGAAATCGTATTTTAGCTGAAACTCCACAAAGTTCTTATTCTTGTTTCCAAGAATTTTTGGCCAATGATCGAATAGATTTCTTTTTCCTAGGTGACTTTAATGAGGTTGAAATCCAAAATATATTAGAATCATTTAGATTTAAAGGTCGAGAAGGAGATGTGAAGATTCAGTATTGTCAACCTTATTCCAATATCCTTCAGGAAGGTATGGTTCGGAAAAATGTGGGACAATCCATTTTGGAATTAGGTTATCATTGCCCTTCTGAATATGGTGATGAGCAACATTTACCCATGATTGTAATGAATGGTTTACTTGGTGGATTTGCTCACTCTAAACTATTTACAAATGTCCGTGAAAATGCTGGATTAGCTTATACTATTTCAAGTCAGCTTGATTTGTTTAGTGGATTCTTGAGGATGTATGCTGGCATTGATCGAGAAATCGGAATCAGGCTCGAAAAATGATGAATAATCAACTGATTGATTTAAAAAAAGGATATTTTACAGAGCTTGAGTTAGAGCAGACCAAGGAAATGATTCGTCGGTCTTTGTTACTTTCTCAAGATAATCAATCTTCATTGATTGAACGTGCTTATCAAAATGCCTTACTTGGAAAATCTTCAGCAGACTTTAAAAGTTGGATTGCAAAACTCGAGCAAGTTGACAAAGATGATATTTGTAGAGCAGCTAATAATGTGAAACTACAAGCGATTTACTTTATGGAAGGAATAGAATGACAAAGGTTGTTTTTGAAGAAAAATACTATCCAGCTGTAAAAGAAATGATTTATCGAACTCGTTTGTCAAATGGCTTGACAGTTGCTCTTTTGCCTAAAAAGGAATTTAAAGAGGTTTACGGGAGTGTAACTGTACAGTTTGGTTCGGTAGATATGCTTGTCACAGAAGTTGACGGAGATGTAAAAGAATATCCTGCAGGAATTGCTCATTTTCTTGAACATAAATTATTTGAGAGAGAAGATGCTAGTGATTTGATGTCGGCTTTTACGAATCTAGGTGCAGATAGCAATGCTTTTACAAGCTTTACAAAAACAAACTATCTTTTTTCAGCAACGGATCATCTCTTAGAGAATTTAGATTTACTTGATGAATTGGTAACATCAGTACATTTCACCGAAGATTCCATTTTAAGAGAGCAGGATATTATCCAACAAGAACGAGAAATGTATCAAGATGATCCAGATTCGTGTTTATTCTTTTCAACTTTAGCGAATTTGTATCCTGGTACACCTTTGGCAACTGATATAGTTGGAAGTGAGGAATCAATTTCCCAAATCAATCTAACTAATTTGCAAGAAAATTTTACAAGATTTTACAAACCTGTAAATATGTCTCTGTTTTTAGTTGGCAATTTTGATGTGGATCAAGTACAGGACTATTTTGAAAGAAAAGAACTGGAAGATTTAGATGTTCAGGAAGTAGCAAGAGAAAAGTTTGTTTTACAAGATGTAAAGCAAACAGACAGTATGAGAATGGAAGTATCTTCTCCCAAACTAGCGATTGGAGTTAGAGGTAAGCGAGAAGTTGCTGAGGCGGATTGCTATCGATATCATATTTTATTAAAATTATTGTTTGCAATGATGTTTGGTTGGACTTCGGATCGTTTTCAAAAGTTATATGAATCAGGTAAAATAGATGCTTCCTTATCTCTTGAAATTGAAGTAACAAGTCGTTTTCATTTTGTTATGTTGACAATGGATACGAAAGAGCCAGTTGCTTTATCTCATCAATTTAGGAAGGCCATTCGTAATTTTACAAAGGATTTGAATATTACAGAGGATCATTTAGATATTATCAAAAGAGAGATGTTTGGAGAATTTTTCAGTAGTATGAACTCTCTTGAATTTATTGCAACGCAATATGATGCTTTTGAACATGGTGAGACAATTTTTGATTTGCCGAAAATTTTACAGGAAATTACTTTAGAGGATGTCCTTGATGCTGGACACCATTTAATAGATGATGGTGACATAGTTGATTTTACAATATTTCCATCGTAGCAACCTATCATAATTGATACTAGAAAGAAGGAATGACAAGTATGAGGAAAAAAACAATTGGTGAGGTTTTACGTTTAGCTAGAACCAACCAAGGGTTAACTTTAGAAGAATTACACAAAAAAACAGAAATTCAGTTGGATATGTTGAAGGCAATGGAAGCTGATGATTTTGATCAACTTCCTAGTCCATTTTATACTCGTTCTTTTTTGCGAAAATATGCGTGGGCAGTTGAGCTAGATGATAGAATTGTCTTAGATGCTTATGATTCTGGGAGCATGATTACGTATGAGGAAGTAGATCTTGATGAAGACGAGTTGACAGGTAGGAGACGTTCAAGTAAGAAACATAAGACATCATTTTTACCTTTATTTTATTTTATACTCTTTGCACTATCGATTATCATTTTTGTGACTTATTACGTTTGGAATTATCTCCAGGCTCAATCAAATCTTCCTTCTGCATCTAGTTATAGTGTAGTCCAAGCAACAAGCTCGACTAATTCTGTAACTCCATCTTCAACTAGTAGTAATTCATCAAGTAATTATTCGAATACTGAACCAGCTATAATGGTATCAGGTGAAGGAAATCGAGTAGAAGTTGCTTATAAAACGAGCAAGGAAACTGTAAAATTACAATTATCAGTCTCAGATGCTAGAAGTTGGGTTAGTGTTTCAGAAAGTGAGCTTGAGGGTGGTGTGACCTTATCACCGGATAATAAAAGTGCGGAAACAACAGTTTCAACAAAAAATCCTGTGACCATTACTTTAGGTGTTGTCAAAGGTGTTACCTTAACAGTAGATAATCAGACTATTGATTTATCGAAATTAACAGCTCAAACTGGACAAATCAATGTAACCTTTACTAGAAATTAAGGAAAAACGAATGAAAAAAGAACAAATTCCAAATCTCCTAACAATAGGTCGAATTCTCTTCATACCTATTTTTATCTTTATTTTAACGGTAGGAAATTCGATAGAGAGTCATATTGTGGCAGCTATTATCTTTGCTATTGCCAGTATTACAGATTATTTAGATGGATATTTAGCTCGTAAATGGAATGTGGTCAGTAATTTTGGTAAATTTGCAGACCCTATGGCGGATAAGCTACTAGTTATGTCGGCTTTTATTATGCTAATTGAGTTAGGTATGGCTCCAGCTTGGATTGTTGCAGTGATTATCTGTCGTGAGTTGGCTGTGACAGGTTTAAGGCTTTTACTGGTTGAAACTGGTGGAAGAGTTTTAGCAGCAGCAATGCCTGGAAAAATTAAAACTTTCAGTCAGATGTTTGCAATTATTTTCCTGCTATTACACTGGACTTTGCTTGGTCAAGTTCTACTTTATGTAGCCTTGTTTTTCACTATCTACTCTGGCTATGATTATTTCAAGGGTAGTGCTTATGTATTTAAAGGGACATTTGGTTCGAAATGAAATCAATAATTGATGTAAAAAATCTTTCTTTTCGCTATAAGGAAAGTCAGGAATACTATGATGTGAAGGATATTACGTTTCACGTGAAACGTGGAGAATGGCTTTCGATTGTAGGACATAATGGCAGTGGTAAATCAACGACTGTCCGGTTAATTGATGGTTTATTGGAAGCGGAATCTGGAGAGATTGTAATAGATGGCCAACGTTTGACTGAGGAAAATATTTGGAATATACGTCGTCAAATCGGTATGGTTTTTCAAAATCCAGACAATCAATTTGTTGGAGCGACTGTTGAAGATGATGTTGCTTTTGGTTTGGAAAATCAGGGACTTTCTCGTCAAGAAATGCAAAAGAGAGTGGAAGAAGCTCTGGATTTGGTTGGCATGTTAGACTTTAAAAAGAGAGAGCCAGCGCGTCTATCAGGTGGTCAAAAGCAACGTGTTGCTATTGCAGGTGTTGTAGCCCTAAGACCAGCGATTCTAATTCTAGATGAGGCAACGAGTATGTTGGATCCTGAGGGGCGTAGAGAACTGATTGAGACAGTAAAAGGAATTCGTAAAGACTATGATATGACGGTCATTTCCATTACACATGATTTGGAAGAAGTCGCCATGAGTGATCGTGTATTGGTCATGAAAAAAGGGGAAATTGAATCAACGAGTAGCCCAAGAGAACTTTTCTCTCGAAATGATTTAGATCAAATTGGATTAGACGATCCTTTTTCCAATCAATTAAAACATTCTTTGAGCCAGAATGGCTGTGATTTACCTGAAAATTATTTGACAGAAAGTGAGCTAGAGGATAAGCTATGGGAATTGCTCTAGAAAATGTGAGTTTTACGTATCAAGAAGGGACTCCATTAGCCTCAACAGCTTTGTCGGATGTTTCTTTGACGATTGAAGATGGTTCTTATACGGCTTTAATTGGGCACACAGGTAGTGGTAAATCAACTATTTTACAACTCTTAAATGGTTTATTGGTACCAAGTCAAGGGAGTGTGCGAGTTTTTGATACTTTAATCACCTCGACTTCTAAAAATAAAGATATTCGTCAAATTAGAAAACAAGTTGGCTTGGTATTTCAGTTTGCTGAAAATCAGATTTTTGAAGAAACGGTTTTGAAAGACGTTGCTTTTGGACCGCAAAATTTTGGAGTTTCTGAAGAAGATGCGGAGCAGATTGCTCGTGAGAAACTGGCTCTGGTTGGAATTGATGAATCACTTTTAAATCGTAGCCCATTTGAGCTGTCAGGGGGACAAATGAGACGTGTGGCCATTGCAGGCATACTTGCCATGGAGCCAGCTGTATTAGTCTTAGATGAACCCACAGCAGGCCTGGATCCTCTGGGTAGAAAAGAGTTGATGAATTTGTTCAAAAAACTCCACCAATCAGGGATGACCATCGTCTTGGTAACACATTTGATGGATGATGTTGCCGAATATGCGAACCAGGTATATGTGATGGAAAAGGGACGTTTAGTTAAGTATGGTAAACCGAGTGACGTCTTTCAAGATGTTGTCTTTATGGAAGAAGTGCAGTTGGGTGTACCTAAAATTACAGCCTTTTGTAAACGATTGGCTGATAGAGGCGTGTCATTTAAACGATTACCGATTAAGATAGAGGAGTTCAAGGAGTCGCTAAATGGATAGTATGATTTTGGGGCGTTATATCCCAGGGAATTCGATTGTTCACCGATTGGATCCACGTAGCAAATTGCTTGCTATGATGTTACTGATTTTAATCGTTTTTTGGGCTAATAATCCCTTGACGAATCTAATTCTTTTTATAGCGACAGGGATATTTATTGCCTTGTCAGGAGTATCTCTTTCATTTTTTATTCAGGGCTTGAAATCTATGTTTTTCTTGATTGCCTTCACAACTATTTTTCAATTATTTTTCATTTCTAATGGAAATGTTTTATTTGAGTTTTCGTTTGTGAGAATCACAGATTATGCTTTGCAACAAGCTGGAATTATTTTTTGTCGCTTTGTATTGATTATTTTCTTTTCAACTTTGTTAACCTTAACGACCATGCCCTTAAGTTTGGCATCAGCTGTCGAAGCTTTATTAGCACCTTTAAAGCGTGTGAAAGTTCCAGTTCATGAAATTGGCTTGATGCTGTCCATGAGTCTACGTTTTGTTCCGACCTTGATGGATGATACGACGCGGATTATGAATGCACAGAAAGCGCGTGGAGTGGATTTTGGTGAAGGAAGCATTGTTCAAAAGGTGAAGGCTATGATTCCCATTTTGATTCCTCTTTTTGCGACAAGTTTAAAACGTGCAGATTCCTTGGCTATCGCTATGGAAGCGCGTGGTTATCAGGGGGGAAAAGGTAGAAGTCAATACCGACAACTGAAATGGACTCTAAAGGATACGCTGACCATTCTTGTTATTATCGTACTTGGTTGTTGCTTATTTTTCTTAAAATCTTAGTAGCTTTCAGGAATTGATAAAAAATTACTGTAACAGTTTTTGATATAAAGGTAGGGATATGAACCGTTTTAAAAAATCAAAATATGTCATTATTGTTTTTGTCGCTGTTCTGCTTGTATCAGCTCTCTTAGCGACGACTTATTCAAGTACAATTGTGACAAAATTAGGAGATGTAATCTCATTGGTTGATAGGGTTGTGCAAAAACCTTTTCAGTGGTTTGATTCTGCCAAATCAGATTTGGCTCATTTGACACGAACATATAATGAAAATGAAAGTTTGAAGAAACAGCTTTATCAATTAGAAGTCAAATCAAATGAGGCGGAAAGTTTAAAGACGGAAAATGAACAACTGCGCAAATTGCTTGATATGAAGTCCAAGTTGCAAGCTACAAAGACTTTGGCAGCAGATGTTATTATGCGTTCTCCAGTATCTTGGAAGCAGGAGTTGACCTTAGATACAGGCAAATCAAAAGGGGCTTCTGAGAACATGTTAGCCATTGCAAATGGTGGCTTGATTGGGAGTGTTTCAAAAGTAGAGGACAACTCTACTATGGTCAACCTTCTGACAAATACGGAAAATGCTGATAAGATTTCTGTAAAGATTCAACATGGTTCTACTACAATTTATGGAATTATTGTTGGTTATGACAAAGAAAATGAAGTTCTTAAAATTAGCCAATTAAATAGTAATAGCGATATTAGTGCGGGAGATAAGGTGACAACTGGTGGATTAGGAAACTTTAATGTTGCTGATATTCCTGTTGGTGAAGTGGTTGCCACAACGCATAGTACAGACTATTTGACACGAGAAGTAACTGTGAAATTGAGTGCAGATACTCATAATGTGAGTGTGATAGAATTAGTGGGGAATTCATAATGAGACAGTTGAAGCGAGTTGGAGTATTTTTATTGCTTCCTTTCTTTGTTCTAATTGACGCCCATATTAGCCAGCTTCTGGGCTCATTTTTCCCCCATGTACATTTGGCTAGTCATTTTCTTTTTCTATTTCTCTTATTTGAGACGATAGAAGTATCAGAGTATTTCTACCTAGTCTATTGTTTTGTGATAGGCTTGGTTTACGATGTTTACTTTTTCCATCTAATAGGGATTGCAACTCTCTTATTTATCTTATTAGGAGCCTTTCTTCATAAATTGAATAGTGTTATTTTGTTGAATCGCTGGACAAGAATCTTAGCTATGATTGTTATGAGTTTTCTATTTGATATGGGAGCTTATCTTTTTGCATTAGTGGTAGGTTTAACTGTAGATAGTCTGCCGATTTTTATCGTTTATAGCCTAGTACCATCAATGATTTTAAATCTTATATGGATGATTGTTTTTCAGTTTATTTTTGAAAAATTTTATCTATGAGAAAGAAACAAAAATGTAACAAAGGCGTAATATTCATTAGGCCTTTTTTTGGTATACTAGTATTGTCTTTAAAAGAAGGAGTATCTACGTAATATGAAGAAAAAAATCTTAGCGTCACTTTTATTAAGTACAGTAATGGTTTCTCAAGTAGCTGTTTTAACAACTGCGCATGCAGAAACTACTGATGACAAAATTGCTGCTCAAGATAATAAAATTAGTAACTTAACAGCACAACAACAAGAAGCCCAAAAACAAGTTGACCAAATTCAGGAGCAAGTATCAGCTATTCAAGCTGAGCAATCAAACTTGCAATCTGAAAATGATAGACTACAAGCTGAATCTAAAAAGCTTGAGGGTGAAATTACAGAACTTTCTAAGAATATTGTATCTCGTAATGAGTCATTGCAAAAACAAGCTCGTAGTGCTCAAACAAATGGAGCTGCAACCAGTTACATCAATACGATTGTAAACTCAAAATCAATTACAGAAGCTATTTCACGTGTTGCTGCAATGAGCGAAATTGTATCTGCAAACAATAAGATGTTGGAACAACAAAAAGCAGATAAAAAAGCTATTTCTGAAAAACAAGTAGCAAATAATGATGCAATTAATACAGTTATTGCAAATCAACAAAAATTAGCTGATGATGCTCAAACATTAACTACAAAACAAGCAGAATTGAAAGCTGCAGAATTGAATCTTGCTGCTGAAAAGGCTACAGCAGAGGATGAAAAAGCAAGTTTACTTGAGAAAAAAGCTGCAGCGGAAGCAGAAGCTAAAGCAGCTGCAGAAGCAGAAGCTGCTTATAAAGCTAAACAAGCAAGTCAAGAACAAACAGTTGTTTCTTCTGGAAATACAACTTTTACAGCAGAAGTTCAAGCAGTTTCTGAATCATCTTCAAGCTACACTCCTGCACCGGTAAAACATCGTCCAACATACAGTACAAACGCTTCAAGTTATCCAATTGGTGAGTGTACATGGGGAGCTAAAACATTAGCACCTTGGGCTGGAGATTACTGGGGTAATGGAGCACAGTGGGCTACAAGTGCAGCTGCTGCAGGATTCCGCACAGGATCTACACCTCAAGTTGGTGCCATTGCATGTTGGAATGATGGTGGATATGGACACGTAGCAGTAGTTACAGCTGTTTCATCATCAACAAGTATCCAAGTATCTGAATCAAACTACGGTGGAAACCGTACAATCGGAAACAAACGTGGATGGTTCAATCCTACTACAACTTCAGAAGGTTTTGTAACATATATCTATCCAAACTAATGAATGAAATGAAGAGGCTCTATTCGAGTCTCTTTTATGATGATTTATATAGTGAACTTACTTTAAAAATCTATTAAAATAGCTTGAAAATATTGAAAAAGTATGGTAAAATGAAAATTGTCGTGTGAACGATAATACTCATTCTTGATGAATTGTGAAACAGTTGCCCTTGGGTCGTTTTGCGAGTTGAAGTCAAGAAGAGGAAAAAAACAAAAAGGAGAAATACTCATGGCAGTAATTTCAATGAAACAACTTCTTGAGGCTGGTGTACACTTTGGTCACCAAACTCGTCGCTGGAACCCTAAGATGGCTAAATACATCTTTACAGAACGTAACGGAATCCACGTTATCGACTTGCAACAAACTGTAAAATACGCTGATCAAGCATACGACTTCATGCGTGATGCAGCAGCTAACGATGCAGTTGTATTGTTTGTTGGTACTAAGAAACAAGCGGCTGATGCAGTTGCTGAAGAAGCAGTACGTTCAGGTCAATACTTCATCAACCACCGTTGGTTGGGTGGAACTCTTACAAACTGGGGAACAATCCAAAAACGTATCGCTCGTTTGAAAGAAATCAAACGTATGGAAGAAGATGGAACTTTCGAAGTTCTTCCTAAGAAAGAAGTTGCACTTCTTAACAAACAACGTGCACGTCTTGAAAAATTCTTGGGTGGTATCGAAGATATGCCTCGTATCCCAGATGTTATGTACGTAGTTGACCCACATAAAGAGCAAATCGCTGTTAAAGAAGCTAAAAAATTGGGAATCCCAGTTGTAGCGATGGTTGACACAAATACTGATCCAGATGATATCGATGTAATCATCCCAGCTAACGATGATGCTATCCGCGCTGTTAAATTGATCACAGCTAAATTGGCTGACGCTATCATCGAAGGACGTCAAGGTGAAGATGCAGCAGCGGTTGAAGCAGAATTTGCAGCTTCAGAAACTCAAGCAGATTCAATTGAAGAAATCGTTGAAGTTGTAGAAGGCGACAACGCTTAATTTACACAAATAGTAATTACCTAGGAGGGCGGGGCTTAGCCCGGCTCTCCTATTTTTAAAAAATATAGGAGAATCAAAATGGCAGAAATTACAGCTAAACTTGTAAAAGAGTTGCGTGAAAAATCTGGTGCCGGTGTTATGGACGCTAAAAAAGCGCTTGTAGAAACAGACGGTGACATCGAAAAAGCGATTGAATTGCTTCGTGAAAAAGGTATGGCTAAGGCAGCTAAGAAGGCTGACCGTGTTGCTGCAGAAGGTTTGACTGGTGTTTACGTTAACGGTAATGTTGCAGCAGTTATTGAAGTAAACGCTGAAACTGACTTCGTTGCGAAAAATGCTCAATTCGTTGAATTGGTAAATACTACAGCTAAAGTTATTGCTGAAGGAAAACCTGCTAATAATGAAGAAGCACTTGCTTTGACAATGCCTTCAGGTGAAACTCTTGAAGCTGCATACGTATCTGCAACAGCAACTATCGGAGAAAAAATCTCATTCCGTCGCTTTGCTTTGATTGAAAAAACAGATGCACAACACTTTGGAGCATACCAACATAACGGTGGACGTATCGGTGTTATTTCAGTTGTTGAAGGTGGAGACGAAGCTCTTGCTAAACAATTGTCAATGCACATCGCAGCGATGAAACCAACAGTTCTTTCTTACAAAGAATTGGATGAGCAATTCGTTAAAGATGAGTTGGCACAATTGAACCACGTTATCGACCAAGACAATGAAAGCCGTGCAATGGTTAACAAACCAGCTCTTCCACACTTGAAGTATGGATCAAAAGCCCAATTGACTGATGATGTTATTGCCCAAGCTGAAGCTGACATCAAAGCTGAATTGGCTGCAGAAGGTAAACCAGAAAAAATCTGGGACAAAATCATCCCAGGTAAAATGGATCGCTTCATGCTTGACAACACTAAAGTTGACCAAGCTTACACACTTCTTGCACAAGTTTACATCATGGATGACAGCAAGACAGTTGAAGCATACCTTGAATCAGTTAACGCTTCAGTAGTTGAGTTCGCTCGCTTTGAAGTTGGTGAAGGTATCGAAAAAGCTGCAAACGACTTCGAAGCTGAAGTTGCAGCTACAATGGCAGCAGCCTTGAATAACTAATTATAGAAAGGAAGTAAATTTGCTTCCTTTTTTCTATGCAGTCGATCCCTATAGGGAGAGCTTCCTATTTTCAAGGTAAAAATAAAAAGCCCTATAATAAGGGCTAAATGTATTTAGGAGGCTAAACTTCAAATTCATAGAGTGCTGTAGAGAGATAACGTTCACCGTTATCTGGTGCAAGAGCAAGGACTTTCTTACCTGTACCTAATTTCTTAGCAACTTCAATTGCTCCATAGATAGCTGCAGCTGAAGAAATCCCTACAAGGAAACCTTCTTTTCCACCAATTTCACGGCCGAGTGCTAGAGCATCGTCTGATGTTACACGAACGATACCATCATAAGCTTTTGTATCTAGTGTATCAGGAATAAATCCAGCTGAGATACCTTGAATTTTGTGTGGTCCAGGTTTTTCACCAGATAGAATAGCAGATTCATCTGCCTCTACTGCAAAAACTTGAATGTTAGAATTTGCTGATTTGAGTGCATGAGAAACACCTGAAATAGTTCCTCCAGTACCAACACCAGCAACAAAGGCATCTAAACCATCAGCTCCGAAAGCAGCTAGTATTTCAGCTCCTGTTGTTCTTTCGTGTACTTCTGGATTAGCTGGATTGTCAAATTGAAGAGGAAGGAAACCATCACGTTCAGCAGCGATTTCTTGGGCTTTTGCGATAGCACCTTTCATTCCTTCGCTACCAGGAGTGAGGACGAGTTCAGCACCATAGGCTTGGATAATCTTACGTCGTTCCACACTCATAGTTTCAGGCATAACGATGACAACTTTATACCCTTTAGCAGCACCTACCCATGAAAGTCCAATACCAGTGTTTCCACTTGTTGCTTCAACAATAGTAGCACCCGGTTTTAGAATACCGTCTTGTTCAGCTTTCAATCATGCTAAGAGCAATACGGTCTTTTACAGATGAACCAGGGTTAAATGCTTCAAGTTTTACATAGACATCTGCAGCACCTTCTGGCACAATGTTGTTGAGTTTAACAATCGGTGTTTGTCCGATTAGTTCAGTAATGTTGTTATAAATAGACATATGGATACCTCTTTGTATAAGATATTTCTAGTATAACGCTATCTATACCATTTGTAAAATATAGAAATCCTATCGAAGCGATAGGATTTTTTTATATCATAGGTCTAAGCCATTAATTTTTAAGCGATTGTGACAAGCTAATTTTAGTAAATAGGTGTAAAGAAGAAAGTTATCAGTTTTCTTTTTGAATTGCTTCATTTTCTAGTAAGTTTTGACAAGCACCTTTTTATGTTGCTAATTAAAGTAGCGGTGAAAATATCAGTGAAACACTGTATTATCTATTATTTACACTAAGTTTACAGGAACTTCAACTTCTCGTAAACCTTGATCAGTTAAGGTAACTTTTCCATGAAAAAACTCTACCAATGCGGCTTTAATATTTTCTTTTTCTTCTTTATCGACATAAATCATCGTATCGACTTGTTCTGTAAAGTTTGTCTCAAGCTCCATGAGACCATGTTCTTTAAGGAAGTTACTGTACTCTTGGTACTGAGTGTAAGACATTTGAATAGCAATGCCAGCCTGTTCCTTTATTTCAATGATGCCAATTTCTTTGACAGCTAAGGCGACACTACCTGCGTAAGCACGAATCAATCCTCCAGCTCCTAACTTAATACCACCAAAGTAGCGCGTCACTACCACACAGACATTGGTAAGATTGTGATTTTCTAGCACCCCAAGCATGGGAATGCCAGCAGTACCACTAGGTTCACCATCATCACTTGTACGTTTGATTTCACTACGTTCCCCAATAATGAAGGCAGAGCAGTTATGCGTAGCTTTGTAGTGTTCTTTTTTGATGGCAGTAATGAAGTCACGAGCCTCTTCTTCGCTATAAACACGCTTGGCATGACAGATAAAGCGGGATTTTTTTATTTCTTCTTGGACTTGACCGTCCTCTTTAATTGTTCTAAATTCCATGATTTAATTGTACTAAAAAATCATCTAAAGCGCTAGGTTTTTACGAATAAAGAAGTATGAAAGTAAATCCAAATTATCTCGGTCGTTTGTTTACGGAGAATGAATTAACTGAAGAAGACCGTCAGTTGGCGGAGAAACTTCCAGCAATGAGAAAGGAGAAAGGGAAACTTTTCTGTCAACGTTGTGATAGTGCTATTTTAGATGAATGGTATTTGCCCATCGGTGCTTACTATTGTAGGGAGTGTTTACTGATGAAGCGTGTCAGGAGTGATCAAGATTTATACTATTTTCCGCAGGAGGATTTTCTGAAGCAAGATGTTCTTAAATGGCGTGGTCAATTAACCCCTTTTCAAGAGAAGGTATCACAGGGACTAATTCGAGCGGTAGACAAGCAGGAGCCAACCTTAGTTCATGCGGTTACAGGAGCTGGAAAGACAGAAATGATTTATCAAGTAGTGGCTAAAGTGATTGATGAAGGTGGTGCAGTATGTTTGGCCAGTCCTCGCATAGATGTTTGTTTGGAGCTATACAGGCGCCTGCAAGATGATTTTGATTGCGAGATAGCCCTCCTACATGGAGAATCAGATCCGTATTTTCGAACACCATTAGTTGTTGCGACGACACATCAGTTATTGAAGTTTTATCAAGCTTTTGATTTGCTGATAGTGGATGAAGTAGATGCTTTTCCTTATGTTGACAATCCCACGCTTTACCATGCTGTCAAGAATAGTGTAAAGGAGAATGGACTGAGAATCTTTTTAACAGCGACTTCGACTGATGAGTTAGATAGGAAGGTTCGCATAGGAGAACTAAAACGATTGAGCTTGCCAAGACGATTTCATGGAAATCCGTTGATTATTCCTAAACCTGTCTGGTTATTGGATTTTAATCACTGTTTAGAGAAAAATCGGTTATCACCAAAGTTAAAGTCCTATATTGAGAAGCAGAGAAAGACAGCTTATCCGTTACTCATTTTTGCTTCAGAAATTAATAAAGGGGAGCAGTTAAAAGAAATCTTACAGGAGCAATTTCCAAATGAAAAAATTGGATTTGTATCTTCTATCACAGAAGATCGATTAGAGCAAGTACAAGCTTTTCGAGATGGAGAACTGACAATACTTATCAGTACGACAATCTTGGAGCGTGGAGTTACCTTCCCTTGTGTGGATGTTTTCGTAGTAGAGGCCAATCATCGTCTGTTTACCAAGTCTAGTTTGATTCAGATTAGTGGACGAGTTGGACGAAGCATGGATAGACCAACAGGAGATTTGCTTTTTTTCCATGATGGGTTAAATGCTTCAATCAAGAAGGCAATTAAGGAAATTCAGCAGATGAATAAGGAGGCGGGGCTATGAAGTGTTTGTTATGTGGGCAGACTATGAAGACTGTTTTAACTTTAGTAGTCTCTTGATTTTGAGGAGTGATGACTCCTGTCTTTGTTCAGACTGTGATTCTACTTTTGAGAGGATTGGAGAAAAGAACTGTCCAAACTGTATGAAAACAGGGTTGTCAACGAAGTGTCAAGATTGTCAATTTTGGTGTAAAGAAGGAGTTGAGGTCAGTCATAGAGCGATTTTTACTTACAATCAAGCTATGAAGGATTTTTTCAGTCGGTATAAGTTTGACGGAGACTTCCTTTTAAGAAACGTTTTCGCTTCAGTTTTAAGTGCGGAGTTGAGAAAGTACAAAGAGTATCAATTTGTTGTCATTCCTCTAAGTCGTGATAGATATTCTGACAGAGGATTTAATCAGGTTGAGGGTTTGGTAGAGGCAGCAGGTTTTTCGTATCTGGACGTACTAGAGAAAAGAGAAGAGAGAGCTAGTTCTTCTAAAAATCGTTCAGAACGTTTGGGGACAGAACTTCCTTTCTTTATTAAAAGGGGAGTCACTATTCCTAAAAAAATCCTACTTATAGATGACATTTACACTACTGGAACAACTATAAATCGTGTGAAGAAACTGTTGGAAGAGGCTGGTGCTGAGGATGTCAAAACATTTTCCCTTGTAAGATGAGGAAAAAATTTGCAAAACTAAAATGAAAGCGTTATAATGAAATCAGAAAAACAAAAATGTTTAGAAAGAAGGTACTCATATGATTAAATATAGTATCCGTGGTGAAAACCTAGAAGTAACAGAAGCAATTCGTGATTATGTAGTTTCTAAACTCGAAAAGATCGAAAAGTATTTTCAAGCTGAACAAGAGTTGGATGCTCGAGTTAACTTGAAGGTGTATCGTGAAAAAACGGCTAAAGTGGAGGTGACGATTCCGCTCGGCTCAATTACTCTTCGTGCAGAAGATGTGTCTCAAGATATGTATGGTTCAATTGACCTTGTAACCGATAAAATTGAACGTCAGATTCGTAAAAATAAAACAAAAATCGAGCGTAAAAATAAAAACAAGGTAGCAACTAGTCAATTATTTACAGATGCTTTGGTGGAAGATTCAAATGTTGTCCAGTCTAGAGTTGTTCGTTCAAAACAAATTGATTTAAAACCAATGGATTTGGAAGAAGCTATTCTACAGATGGATTTGTTGGGACATGATTTCTTTATCTATGTGGATGTTGAAGATCAGACAACCAATGTGATTTATCGTCGTGAAGATGGAGATATCGGTCTTCTCGAAGTAAAAGAATCATAAGCTATTATCGTTTAAATATGTAGAGTCTGGGACAATAGTCTCTCATCTCCAAAAAAAGCAACGGATTTGCCGTTGCTTTTTTGCATGGTTGCCTATTCACAAGGGATTTTCTCTGGTCGAAAAATTGAAAAAATGATGATTGAAAATCTCGCTATGCAATATCTAACAGGGCAGTTGGTTGTCAGCTACCGCGCCATCAATCGTTTTCGTGTAGCTGAAGAGATGGAAGAACTCATTCGCAATCTTTTCATCGACCTCAATCTTCGTTTAAAAATGGAAGAGTTAGTGACCTTAGATTGTCTGTTTATTGACGGGACTAAGATTGAAGCCAATGCCAACAAGTATAGTTTTGTGTGAAAGAAAGCAACGGACAAGTTTTCCGTCAAACATCAAGAACAGATACAGGTCTATTTTCAAGAAGAAATCACTCCTCTTATCCATCAGGCTATTAAGCTGGATGAAGAAGAACCAATTTCTTCGGATCAGTTGCTTGAATTCGCTCAAGTCTTTGAAGAAGAATTGGAAAAACTGAACCAGGACATTGAGGAGACACCCGTTAAAGGGAAAGATGAACGTAAAACCCAACGTCGTAAACTTAAGAAAGTCTTGCGTAAAGTCAAGGATGATTTTTCAGTACGTGCTGAAAAATATAAGAACTATCAGGAGACATTTCAAGGGCGTAACAGCTTTTCCAAAACCGATCCAGATGCCACTTTTATGAGAATGAAAGAAGATTATATGAAAAATGGTCAACTCAAGGCTGCTTATAATCTTCAAATCGCTACTGAAAACCAATTTGTTCTTCACTATGATATCTTTTCAAATCCGACAGACACCAAGACTCTTCTGCCATTCTTTGAAACCTATACACATGACGTACAGACAGTTGTCGCAGATGCTGGATATGGAAGTGAAGAGAACCTCCTTCGTTTAGATGAAAAGCAGGTAAACCATCTGATTAAATATGCCATGTTTGACAAGGAACAGAAGAGAGGGTATAAACAGTCAGCTAGAAACTTAGGTAATTGGCACTATGATAACAAGGAGGATAGCTACACACATCCTGATGGCTGGTGCTATCGTTTTCACCATATCAAACATCAGAAGACACAGACAGACTTTCAACAGGAAATCAAGGTTTACTACGCTGATGAACCTGAATCAGCCCCTCAAAAGGGACTGTATATGAACGAACGCTATCAACACTTGAAAGCTAAAGAATGTCAGGCGCTTTTATCTCCTGAAAGTAGACAGATTTTCGCTCAACACAAGATTGATGTGGAACCTGTCTTTGGGCAGATAAAGGCTTGTTTGGGTTACAAGAGATGTAATCTGAGAGGGAAGCATCAAGTGAGAATTGACATGGGATTGGTACTTATGGCCAATAACCTCCTAAAATACAATAAGAGAACGACTCAAAATTAAAAAGCTAGAGTTCCGCAATTGGGAAGCTCTAGCTTTTTTGTAGTCGAGAACTATTTTGTCTCAGGTTCCATGATTTTACAAAGATATAAGTTATAGTATTAACTAAACTTATAGAGATGTTTACTTTAATTAAGTAGACAAAGATAGCGTTTTCAAGTTAAAATAGTCTTGTCAACAAATATTGAGCGTAAAAATGTAAGCGCTCTAAATAATAATTTATAATTTAAAGGAGTCCACAGATGGCAACTAAAGAAGAAATTTTGCGTGAATTATATCCAGAGGACCTTTTCCACTATGCAGATGGTTTAACATTGGGAGAAGCAGAAGTTTTACAAGAAACTCGTCGTTTGATTGAAAAACACCTTCGTCCAGTAATTAACGAATACTGGGAAGCACCTGACTTCCCATTCGAGCAATTCTATGCAGTTGCAAAAGGCGCACAAATCATGAACAATCCTAAATTGTTCGAAGGAAGAGAAGGAAAACACAAACCATCAGAACTTTACATCGCGTTCTTGTACCTTGAATTAGGTCGTTTCGATGCTTCAATAGCAACTTTCTTCACAGTACACGGTGGACTTTGCTACAACACAATCTTACTTGGTGGCGATGAGCGTCAACAAAAAGAATTCCTTCCTAAATTGGCTGCATTTGACTGGCAAGGATGTTTCGCTTTGACTGAGCCATTGTCTGGTTCTGACATCGCTGGAGGTCTTGCTACAACAGCTGAACGTGTTGGTGATAAATGGATTTTGAACGGAGAAAAACGTTGGATCGGTGGATCAGATACAGCTGACGTTGTTCCAGTATTCGCTCGCGATGTTGAAGATGGACGAGTGAAATGTTTCATCGTTCGTAAAGGTGCTCCAGGATACCACGCTGAGCCAATCCCTCACAAAGTTTCTCTTCGTTGCGTGCGTAATGGTCACATTACTATGAAGAACGTTGAGGTTCCGGATTCAGACCGTTTGGTAAACATCAACGGATTTGGCGATGTAGCTCGTATCTTGACATTTACTCGTGCTGATGTTGCTCACATTGCAACTGCTATCACTTGCGGATCATTTGTTGCAGCTCTTAAATATGCTAAAGATCGTCAACAATTCAAACGTCCAATTGCTTCATTCCAGATCGTTCAAGAAAAATTGGCTAGAATGCAAGCTAACGCAGTAGCAGCACTTTCTTACTCAGCTCGTATTGCAGAAATGCAAGAAGCTGGTAACGAATTGATGCTTAACTCTGCACTTGCTAAAATGCACAACTCATTGGTAATGCGTGAAACAGTTGCCCTTGCACGTGAAACATGTGGTGGTAACGGAATCACTCTTGAAACTGACGTATCTCGCTTCTTTGCAGACGCTGAAGCAATCTACACTTATGAAGGTTCTCACGAAGTAAACTCATTGATTGTTGGTCGTGAACTCACTGGTGTCGGTGCATTCGTATAATAATGAATTTGGAACGGTTGCTTAGCATTTGCTGAAAGACTGTTCCGATTCTTTCTTTATAAACTTTATATATTAGAATGAAGAGGAGAAAATAATGAGTATTTCTAAAGTAATGATCATTGGTTCTGGTCAAATGGGAAGCGGGATCGCGCAAGTATTCGCTCAATCTGGTTTACAGTATACCTTAATGACATTAAAGAAGAATTTGTACAAAGAGGAATTGATAACATCTCTAAGCAATTGGCTCGTTCAGTAGAAAAAGGACGTATGTCAGAAGAAGAAAAAGGAAAAATCTTGGGTAACTTGATTCCTTCAACTTCTTACGAAGATGCTAAACACGTTCAATTAGTCATTGAAGCAGCTACAGAGAACAGAGATATCAAACTCAGCATCTTTAAACAATTGGATGAGATTACTGCTCCTGAAACAATTTTGGCTTCTAACACATCATCTCTATCTATTACTGATATTGCTGCAGCTACAGTTCATCAAGAACGTGTAATTGGAATGCACTTCTTCAACCCAGCACCAGTTATGAAGTTAGTTGAAGTTATTCGTGCACTTCAAACTTCAGATGAAGTTGTAAAAGCAGTTCGTGAATTGACTGAAAAAATTGGAAAAACTGCAGTTGACGTTAAAGACTCTTATGGATTCGTTGTTAACCGTGTCTTGATTCCAATGATTAATGAAGCTATCTTTATCCTTGGTGAAGGTGTTGCTTCTGCAGAAGAAATTGATGAAGCTATGAAATTGGGGGCAAACCATCCAATTGGCCCATTAGCACTTGCTGACTTAATCGGATTAGACGTATGTTTGGCAATCATGGGAGTATTGAATAACGGCTTCGGTGATCCTAAATACCGTCCAGCACCTCTATTGAAAAAAATGGTTGAAGCTGGTAAACTAGGTCGTAAGACTAAAGAAGGATTCTTTAAATACTAAGATTATAAGGAGCAAATAATGAAAGAAGCAGTTATTGTTGCAGCGGTTCGTACACCTCTAGGTGCCTTCGGTGGAAGCTTGAAAGATGTTTCTGCTGTTGATTTGGGAAGTTTAGTTATCAAGAGCGCTATCGAAAGAGCTAACTTGAAACCGGAACAAGTTGATGAAGTTATCATGGGTAATGTTCTTGGTGCAGGGCTAGGACAAAACGTTGCACGTCAAATGAGTGTTAACGCGGGTATCCCAGTTGCTTCCCCAGCATTCACTATTAACAAAGTTTGTGGATCTGGTTTGAAAGCAGTTCAGTTGGCAGCTCAAGCAGTATTGTGCGGAGATGCAGATATTGTTGTAGCTGGTGGTGCAGAAAATATGAGTCAAGCTCCTTACGTTGTTCAAAACCAACGTTGGGGATCTCGTATGGGAGACTCTAAAGTAGTAGATACTATGCTTCGCGATGGTTTGACAGATGGTTTCGAAGGTTTCCACATGGGTATTACAGCTGAAAACGTTTCTGAACAATACGGAATCACTCGTGAAGACCAAGATAACTTTGCTGTACAATCTCAAAAACGTGCAGTTGCAGCTATTGAAGCTGGTCGCTTTAAAGAAGAAATCGTTCCAGTTGAAATTCCACAACGTCGTGGAGAGCCTATTGTATTTGATACAGATGAGTTTCCAAGAAAAGACGCTTCATTTGAAGGACTTTCTAAACTTCGTCCAGTATTCAAGAAAGATGGTACTGTAACAGCTGGTAATGCTTCAGGTATCAATGATGGTGCTGCAGCAGTTGTAGTTATGAGTGCTGACAAAGCTAAAGAATTGGGAATTCCAGTATTGGCAACCATCAAATCTTACGCAAGTGCTGGTCTTGATCCAAAAGTTATGGGTTGCGGTCCAATCTATGCATCTCGTAAAGCACTTGAAAAAGGTGGATTTACGGTTGCAGATCTTGACTTGGTAGAATCAAACGAAGCATTTGCGGCTCAAGCATGTGCAGTTGGTAAAGAACTAGGTCTTGATCCAGAAAAAGTAAACGTTAATGGTGGTGCTATCGCTCTTGGACACCCAATCGGTGCTTCAGGATGCCGTATCTTGGTTACTCTTCTTCACGAAATGGAAAAACGTGATGTAAAACGTGGTCTTGCTACACTTTGTATCGGTGGAGGAATGGGTACTGCAGTTATCGTAGAACGTTAATTCGTACTTTATTTGATTGACTAAAATTTATTACATCTTACCTGAAATCTCCTCGGAGAATTTTAGGTAAGATTTTTTTAATAATTAGAAGACTAAAGTATCGAAATAAAGCTCATATCTATAAGATGAACTTATAGTTCTAAGTATGAATATTAAGTGGACGCTTGTTAATAAATAAGGTATCATTATGATGTAAGCACTTACATTTTGTATTGATATTTGTTGACGCAGTATTCTATACTCAAAATAACTTAAAGTAGGAGAAGAATAATGAGTAATACAGTTTTATTAGATGTTAAAGATGGTATCGGTTATATCACCATTAACCGTCCGGCAGCTTTGAACGCATTGAGTTCAGAGGTTTTGACAGATTTAAATCTTGTTTTAGATGAAGTAGAAAAACATGAAGAAATCCGTGTTGTTATTGTTAGTGGTCAAGGTGATAAAGCGTTTGTTGCAGGGGCTGATATTAAGGAAATGGATCAAATGTCTCCAATGCAAGCCTTCGAATATATGACGTATGCCAATGATACATTTACCCGTCTGTCTGATCTTACTCAACCGACTATTGCAGTTCTTAATGGATATGCTTTGGGAGGTGGTTTGGAACTTGCACTCTCAACGGATATTAGAATTGGCTTTGAAAAGACAATGGTAGGATTCCCTGAAGTTGGATTGGGTATCATTCCTGGTTTCGCAGGAACACAAAAGAATGTCTCGTTTGATTGGTACTAGCAAGACAAAAGAATTGATCTACACTGCTAGAATCGTAAAAAGGAAATGAAGCCTATGACCTAGGAATTTTTGAACAAACTTGTTCCAGCTGAAGAATTATTGTCATCTGCCGAAGAACTAGCTAAAAGCATCATGAAAAAAATGCTCCATTGGCTGTTGAAAAAGCTAAGCATGTCATTCAAGTTGGTTCAGAACTTCCTCTTAAGAATGCAATTCGTTTAGAGACAGAGGCTGAAGCTCTTCTTTTCTCTACTGAAGACAAAGTTGAAGGAATGCGTGCTTTTGTTGAAAAACGTAAAGCAGTGTTCAACCGTAAATAAAAATTGAGGTGTTAGTATGAAAGCTGTTTTATCATTACAAGAAGCTATTTCTAAAGTAAAACCAGGTAACGTCGTAGGGATTTCAGGATTCCTTGGTGTTGGTGAACCTTTGGAGTTAATCGAAGAGTTGGTTAGACAAAATCAACAAGATTTGACTTTGGTTTCAGTTGTTACCTCACATCCAGGTAAAGAAGTGGGTGTTGGACGCCTTTGTGAAAACCACCAAGTTAAAAAATATGTTGCTGCCCACGTTGGTACATCTCCTGCTGCTCAAAAAGCATACTTTAGTGGAGAAATGGAAGTGGAATTCACCCCAATGGGTACAGTTGTTGAGCGTCTTCATGCTGCAGGAGCAGGTCTTGGAGGAGTTTTGACACCTACAGGAGTTGGTACTATTTTAGAAAATGATCATGAAAAAGTTGTTCGCAATGGTCGTGAGTACCTCATTTATGATCCTCTAAAACTTGACGTAGCGTTGATTAAAGCTACAAAAGCAGATAAGTACGGAAACTTGTACATTGATGGTACAACTAAGAACATTTCATTGCAACTAGCTCTTGCAGCAGATACAGTTATCGTTGAAACAAATGAAATTGTTGAAGTTGGTGAAATTAAACCGGATGACATTTATATTCCGGGTATCCTTGTTGACTATGTAGTCCAAGGCTTAACTCCAGAAGAACACCACAAGATGATGGGTGATCTCTGGACAGAGACTAATAAATTAGCGGGGGTAAAATAATATGAAACCAAAAGAAATTATTGCAAGACGTGTTGCTCTTGAATTTAAAGATGGTGATGTTGTAAACCTTGGATTTGGTATTCCAAATGCTTCTGCAGACTTCATCCCAGAAGGTGTTAACGTGATCCTTCAAGCTGAAAATGGTGCCCTTCGCTTTGGTGAAACACCAACTAAAGATACATACAATCCTAACCTAGCAAACTCAGGTGGTGCACCAATCACTCTCCTTCCAGGAGCTGCTTTGTTTGATTTGCAAACATCATTTGCGATTATTCGTGGTGGTCACGTTGATGCGACTGTTCTTGGAGCTCTTGAAGTAAGTCAAGACGGAAGTATTGCTAACTGGATTATTCCAGGGAAATTTGCACCAGGTATGGGTGGAGCAATGGATCTTTTGGTAGGTGCTAAACGTGTAATTGCAGCAATCCAACATACTACAGGTGATGAATCTAAACTCTTGAAAGAGTGTTCATTACCTCTATCAGCTAAAGGAGTATTGGATCTTGTCATCACAGAATTAGCTGTTTTTGGATTCCAAGATGGTAAATTCTTGTTGAAAGAATTGGCTCCGGGAGTCACTTTGGAAGAGGTGCTGGAAAAAACTGCTGGTGATGTTGTGGTCTCAGAGGATTTGAAGACCATGCCGATTTAAGCAAATTAAATGCTATTTTTTCATTTGTATGTTACAATAGACAAGAGATAGTATTGTAAGCGTTTTATATAGCAATGAAACGTTATTTCGATAAGTAAGTCCGTAGACAACTATTGACCACTAGAATAGTTGTCTAATTGACTTATTAAAATAGTGAAGGGAAGCTAGGTGATTGGTAAGTGGATATTATCCAAATGAATTATTTCATCAATATCATAGAATGCGGATGTAATCTTTCCATTGCTGCAAAGAAGATTCACATTAGTCAATCAGCCTTGAGTCAATTCGTGACAAATTTTGAAGCAGCTGAAGGGGTTCAATTATTCAATCGTAAGAATGGAAGATTAGAAAGTTTAACAGAGGCAGGACGTAAAATTTATCGTTATGCGACCGAGATTGTGAATCGGCATGAAGAAATGCTTTCTATGATTCATATAGAAGCCCAAAAACAAAAAGGGACGATTAATCTTGGAATTCCATCCTTGATTTTAAGAGTTTATTTCGCTAGTACTTTACCTCATTTTCTGAAAAATAATCCTCATATCCATATCCAGGTTACAGAAGGCGGAGGGAAGGAAATTCGTCAAAAGATGGTTGATGGAGATTTGAATTTCTCTATTTTGATTGAGCCTACAAGCTTAGATACTAAAAAATACGAACAACATATCATTCAATTGGATGAATACGTTGCTTATATGGATAAAGATCATCCACTGGCTCAGAAAAGTATACTGGAATGGTCTGATATTACTAGCTATGAATTGGCAACCTTCACTAAAACATTTACGACTTATGATTTAGTGACAGAAAAACTTCGTTCGCAGCAAATAGACGCTAAATTTGCTTATCTTTCCTCCACTTGGGATTTCTTAGTTGAATCAACTCACCAGACGGATTTGATAGCCATTTTGCCAAGACCTGTTGAATATTTTGTGGATAAGAGTCGTTTTAAAGCGGTTAGATTCAAGGATCCGATTCCATTTAATATTTGGTTTTGTAGACCCTATAAAAACTCCTATAATGAAGTAGAGTCTTATGTGTATGAAGAATTGTTGAAACATTATTACCAACCTTTTTCTGACAACTAAGCTGAGGTGAATTCGATGACCTATAATGACGTGTTAGCGCGAGAACTGAGCACAGACGTGAGAGTGTTGATTCGAGACTATTTCAAGTCTCGAGAAGATGAACAACAATTCCCTAGGGAATTGCTTTATCAGTTTATCGAACGTTTTGATATCTTTCCTTGCTTTTAGATAGTCAAGATTCTGTTTTGGGAACCGAGTTTTTGACCTTTATTCGCTTGATTTCAAAAGATTTTCCTGCATTTTCTGCTGTTCTACTGACTCAGGCATGTTATGGTATCTATCCTATTTTACGCTATGGGAGTCAGGAACAGAAAGCAAGTTATGTAGAACCATTAGTAAGGGGAGAAATCTTAGCTGGCTTGGGATTTTCCGAAGGAAAATTGATGGACAGTTTGGAGGTTATTGCAACAACTGCAAGGAAAACAGAAACAGGCTGGTCTTTAACTGGGAAAAAGTCAATTGTATCAAATTGCCGCTATACAGATATTTTGTTAATCTTAGCCAAGGTTCAGGAAGCTGACGGAGAAGATGGATATGGAGTTTTCATCGTTGATACCATTCGGCCAGGGGTTACTTTTGGAGATGATATTGCAAAACCTGGTTTACAGGGTTTACCTGTGAATTCAGTGACTTTTGACCAGGTCAAATTGCCAGAAGATAGTTTGCTAGGATTGACGTTAAATGGGGAAACTCAGTTAAATGATATTATCAAAAAATTACAGCTAGGATTAAGTGCAATCTCTATCGGTATCTCTGAGGGTGCTTTTGAAAAAGGCCTGGCTTTTGTAAAGGTCAAAAGAGGATTTGGGAAACGATTAATAGATGCGACAGTCTATCAACATCAATTTGCGGATTTGTATACTAAATTATGTGCGGCTGAAGCTTATTTTTCCTCCTGCAAGGACAGGGTGAAGGAAGATTCTCTCTTTGTATCGCAGATAAAACTTTATACGACAAAAGTAGCAATTGAGATTTCTGAGGAAATTATTAGATTAATAGGGCCTCTTCAAACCTTGGATGACATCCCCATAGACCGTTATCTAAAGGATGCCAAAACGATTGAAATTTATGGAAAATCTGGGGATTCGATTCGTAAAAGAATAGCAGCCCAATGGATAAAGGAGTAAAGTATGGCAGAACTTACCTTACAGGAATATCAATTTCATGATATGAAACTGACATGGCTACGTGGAGCCGATAAATTGACGGATGCAGGGACTCTTTTTGGTCCGGTTCCGAAAGTGGTATGGTCTCGTTACTACCCAACAAATGAAGATAATATGATGGCGGAATTGACGGATCCTATTTTGATTCAGTATAAGGGTAAAAATTATTTGATAGATGCAAGTTTTGATACAGCAAAATTATCCGAAAAACAAAGGCGCAACTTAGGAATCTTGTCTGAAAGTCGTATAGAAGAAAGTTTAGCTCTTTTAGGGCTATCGCCCGCATCCATTGATATTGTGCTGATGACACATATGCACCATGACCACTCTGGCGGTTTGACATATGTGAATGAGCAAGGAGAGCTGGTTTCCAAGTATCCTAATGCCAAGATTATAGTGAATGATGTTGAATGGTATGAAATGAGAAATCCTAATAATCGAACGCGGGGGAACTTATCTGAGAGAAAATTGGGAACCAATTCAGGAACAAGTGACTCTCTATTCAGAATATATTAATGTTATTCCTGAGATTCAAATGATTCGTACTAGTGGTCACAGTAATGGTCATAGTATTGTTTTATTGAAGCAGGGTGAAGATACGATGATTCATATGGGAGATTTGATGCTAACTCATGTTCATAGAAATCCACTGTGGGTTCCTGCGGTTGACGATTATCCTATGAAATCAATTTTAGCAAAGGATAAATGGCTTCGTCAGGCTTTTGAGAATCATTACAAATTTTTCTTTTATCATGATCAATTTTTTGCAGTAGCAGAGTTTGATAAGGAAGGGAAGGAATTTGTAGATTATGTTCTACGTTCTCGCCCTCCACTCATTCCTTTTACAGACAAGCAGGATCGTAAGCCAGACTTTTTATGATAGTAGAATATGAGGAGACAAATATAACATTTTATTGTTGACAGGGATATTGATGCATCATGCATCCATTTGCCAACAAGAATCAACAGAAAATAAAAGGAGAACTCATATGTCAATTACAAAACTTTTACAGATTCAATATCCAATTTTCCAAGGGGCTATGGCTCAAATCTCGCACTATCAATTAGCAGCAGCTGTTTCTGAGGCTGGAGGACTGGGAATTATCGCTTCAGGTGGTATGACTGGAGAGCAATTGCGAGAAGAAATTCGTGAATTGAGAAAGTTGACAGATAAACCTTTTGGTGTCAACATCATGCTGATGATGAAAAACATCAAGGATATTGTGACTGTTATCATCGAAGAAAAGGTTCCAGTGGTCACTACAGGTGCAGGAACGCCTAAGCATATCATGCCTTACTTGAAAGAAGCAGGAATCAAGGTTATTCCAGTTATTGCTAGTGTCAAGCATGCTCAAAAAATGCAAGAATTGGGAGTTGATGCTGTAATTGCTGAAGGTTCAGAAGCTGGTGGGCATATCGGAGAGACCAATACAATGGCTCTTATCCCACAAATTGTGGATGCGGTAACGATTCCAGTCATTGCTGCTGGAGGTGTGGCAGATGGACGAGGTCTAGCTGCTGCGATTGCCTTAGGTGCACAAGGAGTTCAAATGGGAACAGTTTTTCTTGCTTCAGAAGAATGTCCAATTTCTCCAGCCTATAAAGAAGCTGTCTTGTCAGCAAGTGATACAGCGACTGCAGTTACAGGCCGCATCACGGGAGCTCCAGTTCGTTGTATCCGTAATGAAATGACGGATCACTACATTGAATTAGAGCAGAAAGGTACAAATCGAGAGGAACTAGAAGAAATCACGATTGGTTCTCTATCTAAGGCTGTCTATGATGGTGATACTGTTCATGGTTCAATGATGAGTGGACAAATTGCAGGTTTGGTGAAAGATATCAAACCATGTAAGACTATTTAGAATCAATTGTGAACCAGGCGCAAGAGCGCCTACAAGAAATTCGACTAGAATTAGGCGAATAATTGGTTCTTTATCAACTATAGTGGGTTGAAGAAAAGCTAAGCTCGAGAAAGGACAAATTTCGTCCTTTCTTTTTTGATGTTCAGAGCGATAGAAATCCGTTTTTTGAAGTTTTCAAAGTTCCGAAAACCAAAGGCATTGCGCTTGATAAGTTTGATGAGATTATTCGTCGCTGCTAATTTGGAGTTAGAATAGGGTAATTGAAGAGCATTGACGATTTTCTCTTTGTCCTTTAGGAAGGTTTTAAAGACAGTCTGAAAAAGAGGATGAACCTGCTTTAGATTGTCTTCAATGAGTCCGAAAAATTTCTCCGGTTCCTTATTCTGAAAGTGAAAAAGCAAGAGTTGATAGACATTGTAGTGGTGTTTTAAGTCTTCTGAATAACTCAAAAGCTTGTCTAGAATCTCTTTATTGGTTAAGTGCATGCGAAAAGTAGGGCGATAAAATCTCTTATCACTCAGTTTACGACTATCCTGTTGAATGAGTTTCCAGTAACGCTTGATATCCTTGTATTCATGAGATTTTCGCTCAAATTGTTTCATGATTTGGACACGCACACAACTCACAGTCGGCTTAAGTGTTGGAGTAAAACAGTCCAGTGGACTGTTTTAGCCTAAGTTTAGATGAAAAGGAGGTGAACATTTTGATTACATATGACATGTTTGATAAGGAACAGAAGAGCTGGTATAAACATTCGGATAGAAACTTATCGAATTGGTGCTCCCAGTGATTGCTCGTATTTGTCCGACCCAAAAGGAATTTGGGGAAGGCAATTTAACAGTTGCTAATCTTGATTTGATTGAGTCAAATGAAGCCTTTTCTACCCAATCTTGTGCAGTCGGTAAAACACTTGATTTGAACACAAATATTGTTACTGTCAATGGTGGTGAGATAGCTCTTGATCACCCAATTGGTGCTTCAGGGTACCGAATCCTAGTGACTCTAATATATTAAATGATGAAGCGTGATATTAAAACTTGCTTATCTCCTCTCTGTATCGGTGGAGGGATGGGGACAGCTCTCGTCGTAGAGCATTAAAACAGATAGATAAAGATATAGAATTGGGTTAAGTTGAAATTAGGGGGATGATTTAAGTATCCTCATATTTGCTCATAAATCTATAATTAACAGGCTGTTTACCTCTTTTAAAAGTCGCTTTTTGGTGGTTATTATGGTATAATGGGTGCCAAGAGGTTTGGAATGAAAAAATTTTATGTAAGTCCTATTTTCCCCTTAATATTAGGAATAGTGGCGTTCGGAGTGCTATCTGTGCAACTTGTTTTTGTAACGAATACACTGGTAACGCTATTTCTTTTGCTACTTATTTTGGGTTCATATAGTTTACTATTCATCCATCAGAGAGACTATTACTCAAAGAGTGAAGTAGAACAAATCCAGTATGTAAACCACCAAGCTGAAGATAGTTTGACAACCTTGTTAGAACAGATGCCTGTCGGAGTTATTAAACTAGATTTATCTAGTGGTGAGGTAGAATGGTTTAATCCGTATGCAGAGCTAATTTTAACAACTGAAGAGGGAGAGATTGATGTAGCCTTAATTCAAACAATTATCAAGGCATCTGTTGGAAATCCAGGTTCTTATGCTACCTTGGGTGAGACCCGTTATTCGGTTCATATGGACAAGGGATCTGGAGTTCTTTACTTCTTTGATGTGTCTGGAGAATACGAAGCGACTGTTGAGTTAGTAACGAGTCGACCTGTGATTGGGATTGTTTCTGTTGATAACTACGATGATTTAGAAGATAAAACATCAGAGTCTGATATCAGTCATATTAACAGTTTGTAGCTAATTTTGTTTCAGAATTTGCTGGGAAACATGCCATGTTCTCCCGTCGAGTGAGTATGGACCGTTTTTATCTATTTACTGACTATACTGTACTTGAGGAATTGATGAATGATAAATTTTCTGTTATCGATACTTTCAGAGAAGAGTCGAAACAGAGACAGTTGCCTTTGACCTTAAGTATGGGATTTTCTTATGGTGATGGAAATCATGATGAGATAGGGAAAGTTGCTTTGCTCAACTTGAACTTGGCTGAGGTGCGTGGTGGCGACCAGGTGGTTGTCAAGGAAAACAACGAAACGAAAAATCCAGTTTATTTTGGTGGTGGGTCTGCTGCTTCAATCAAACGTACACGGACTCGTACGCGAGCTATGATGACGGCTATTTCAGATAAGATTCGGAGTGTGGATCAAGTTTTTGTAGTTGGTCACAAAAATCTAGATATGGATGCTTTGGGTTCTGCTGTAGGTATGCAGTTATTTGCTAGTAATGTGACTGAAAATAGTTATGCTCTTTATGACGAAGAACAAATGTCTCCGGATATTGAACGAGCTGTTACATTCTTAGAAAAAGAAGGAGTTACGAAGTTGTTGTCTGTTAAGGATGCAATGGGGATGGTGACCAATCGTTCTTTGTTGATTCTTGTAGATCATTCAAAGACAGCTTTAACTCTATCAAAAAATTTTTATGATTTATTTACCCAAACCATTGTTATTGACCACCACAGACGGGATCAGGATTTTCCAGACAATGCAGTTATCACTTATATCGAAAGTGGTGCAAGTAGTGCCAGTGAGTTGGTAACGGAATTGATCCAGTTCCAGAATTCTAAGAAAAATCGTTTGAGTCGTATGCAAGCAAGCGTCTTGATGGCTGGTATGATGTTGGATACTAAAAATTTCACCTCGCGAGTGACTAGTCGGACATTTGATGTTGCTAGCTATCTCAGAACGCGCGGAAGTGATAGCATTGCTATCCAGGAAATGGCTGCGACAGATTTTGAAGAATATCGTGAGGTCAATGAACTTATTTTACAGGGGCGTAAATTAGGTTCAGATGTACTCATAGCAGAGGCTAAGGACTCTAAATGCTATGATACAGTTGTTATTAGTAAGGCAGCAGATGCCATGTTAGCCATGTCAGGTATTGAAGCGAGTTTTGTTCTTGCGAAGAATATACAAGGATTTATTTCTATCTCAGCTCGTAGTCGTAGTAAACTAAATGTACAACGGATTATGGAAGAGCTGGGAGGTGGAGGTCACTTTAATTTGGCAGCAGCTCAAATTAAAGATTTAACCTTGTCAGAAGTAGGTGAAAAACTGACAGAAATTGTATTAAATGAAATAAAGGAAAAGGAGAAAGAAGAATGAAAGTAATCTTTTTAGCAGATGTTAAAGGAAAAGGAAAAAAAGGCGAAATTAAGGAAGTACCAACAGGGTATGCACAAAACTTTCTTATCAAAAAGAATCTAGCCAAAGAAGCAACTGCTCAAGCGGTAGGTGAGCTTCGTGGTAAACAAAAATCTGAAGAAAAAGCTCATGCTGAGATGATTGCAGAAGCAAAAGCAATTAAAGCCCAACTAGAAGCAGAGGAAACTATTGTAGAATTTGTTGAAAAAGTTGGTCCAGATGGTCGTACCTTTGGCTCTATTACCAATAAGAAAATTGCAGAAGAATTGCAAAAGCAATTTGGAATTAAGATTGATAAACGTCATATTCAAGTACAAGCTCCGATTCGAGCAGTTGGTTTGATTGATGTACCAGTGAAAATTTATCAAGATATCACAAGTGTAATCAATCTTCGTGTGAAGGAAGGATAAGTTTACACCTTCTTGACAAGATTGTAAAAGGAAGGGAAGTCTGATGGCAGAAGTAGAAGAGTTACGAGTACAACCTCAAGATATCTTAGCTGAACAATCCGTTTTGGGGGCTATCTTTATTGATGAGAGTAAGCTTGTTTTTGTGCGAGAATATATTGAGTCTCGAGACTTTTTTAAGTATGCCCATCGTTTGATTTTCCAAGCTATGGTCGATTTATCCGATCGTGGCGATGCTATAGATGCAACAACGGTTCGTACCATTCTTGATAATCAAGGTGATTTGCAGAATATTGGTGGCCTGTCTTACCTGGTTGAGATTGTCAATTCGGTGCCAACTTCTGCTAATGCGGAGTACTATGCTAAGATTGTTGCAGAGAAGGCCATGCTACGTCGATTAATCGCCAAGTTGACAGAGTCTGTCAATCAAGCTTACGAGGCTTCGCAACCAGCTGATGAAATCATTGCTCAGGCAGAAAAAGGCCTGATTGATGTCAGCGAAAATGCAAATCGAAGTGGCTTTAAGAATATTCGAGATGTATTGAATGTCAACTTTGGAAATCTGGAGGCTCGCTCTCAACAAACGACTGATATTACAGGGATTGCCACTGGTTACCGTGATTTGGATCACATGACGACTGGACTTCATGAGGAGGAGTTGATTATCTTAGCGGCTCGTCCGGCGGTTGGTAAGACAGCTTTTGCTTTGAATATTGCTCAGAATATTGGGACTAAGTTGGACAAGACGGTAGCTATTTTCTCACTGGAAATGGGTGCGGAAAGTCTAGTGGATCGTATGTTGGCGGCAGAAGGTTTGGTGGAATCTCATTCTATCCGTACGGGTCAATTGACTGATGAGGAGTGGCAAAAATATACCATTGCTCAGGGTAATCTAGCCAACGCGAGTATCTATATCGATGATACGCCAGGGATTCGAATTACAGAGATTCGTTCTCGTTCTCGTAAATTGGCTCAAGAAACGGGCAATCTTGGTTTGATTTTGATAGATTATTTGCAATTGATTACAGGTACAGGCCGAGAAAATCGTCAACAAGAAGTTTCAGAAATTTCACGTCAGTTGAAAATCCTAGCAAAAGAACTGAAGGTTCCAGTAATCGCTCTAAGTCAGCTTTCTCGTGGTGTAGAACAACGTCAGGATAAGAGACCAGTCTTGTCTGATATTCGTGAATCTGGGTCTATCGAGCAGGACGCTGATATCGTAGCCTTTCTTTATCGTGACGATTACTATGAGCGTGGTGGTGAAGAGGAGGAAGGTATACCGAATAATAAGGTAGAGGTTATTATCGAGAAAAACCGTAGTGGAGCCCGTGGAACGGTGGAATTAATTTTCCAAAAAGAATACAATAAATTTTCAAGTATTTCAAAAAGGGAGGAAATAAGATGACAGATGCATTTACAGATGTAGCCAAGATGAAAAAAATCAAAGAAGAAATCAAGGCACATGAGGGACAAGTCGTAGAAATGACTTTGGAAAATGGGCGTAAGCGTCAAAAAAATAGATTGGGTAAGCTAATTGAGGTTTATCCATCCCTATTTATCGTGGAATTTGGGAATGTTGAAGGAGATAAACAAGCTAATGTTTACGTTGAATCCTTTACTTACTCAGATATCCTTACAGAAAAGAATTTGATTCATTATCTTGACTAAAGTGAGAAATTTTCTCACTTTTTCTTTTTTCTCCGAATAATTTAAGTGAAGGCAATCTTCGATTTATATTATTTTCAAGGAGGAAGAATGAAAAGTTCATCATTTAAAGTAACAGAGACAAGGTTTTCTTTTAGAAAATCAGTTAAAAAGGTTGTTCCTTTTTTAGTAGTAGGATTGATGTTAGCAGCGGGTAATAGTGTATCTGCCTATTCGGGGGGAAATGGATCGATTGCGCGTGGGGATGATTATCCTGCCTATTATAAAAATGGGATTCAGGAGATTGACAAGTGGCGCATGTATTCTCGTCAGTGTACTTCTTTTGCAGCCTTTCGTTTGAGTAATGTCAATGGTTTTGAGATTCCGGCAGCTTATGGAAATGCGAATGAATGGGGCTATCGTGCTCGTCGTGAAGGATATCGTGTAGACAATACACCGGCTATTGGCTCCATTGCTTGGTCTACTGCAGGAATTTATGGTCATGTTGCCTGGGTGTCAAATGTAATAGGAGATGAGATTGAGATTGAGGAATACAATTATGGAATAAGGGAATCTTACAATAAGCGTGTTGTGAAGGCCAATACCATGACTGGATTTATTCATTTTAAAGATTTAGCTGGAGGAAATGTTGGGAATAGTCAATCCTCAACTTTAACAGGGGGAACACATTATTTTAAGGCTAAAGCTACTATCAAAAATCAGCCTTTATCTAGCGCAACTGTGATTGATTACTATTATCCTGGGGAGAATGTTCATTATGATCAAATTCTCGAAAAAGATGGATACAAGTGGTTGAGTTATACTGCTTATAATGGAAGTCGTCGCTATATCCAGTTAGAGGAGATTTCTTCATCGCAGAATAAACCAGAAGATAGTTCCAACGATGTTCTGACTGTCGGTTGGAAGAAATAAATGGTAGTTGGTATCATTTCAAATCAAATGGGTCTAAATCAACAGGTTGGTTGAAGGATGGTTCTAGCTGGTATTATTTGAAATCATCTGGTGAAATGCAGACAGGTTGGTTAAAAGAAAATGGAGTGTGGTATTATCTAGATAGTTCAGGGGCAATGAAAACAGGATGGTATCAAGTCTCTGGTAAGTGGTATTATTCTTACTCTTCAGGTGCCTTAGCTGTCAATACGACGGTGGATGGCTACAGAGTAAATAGTGATGGTGTGAGAGTATAGAAAAAGTAGGAAATTTTTCCTACTTTTTCTGTAAGCAGTTTCCTTGACATTTTTTTTATTTTGCGCTATCATATGTCCATATAATATATGGGAGTCTGTGTACAGTCTGAGAGGAAGTGTTAAACTTCGACCGCACCTGATCTGGGTAATGCCAGCGTAGGGAACGATACTTAGTCTATTCTTGACCTTTTCCATATATGGTAAAGGTTTTTCTTTTTGTCAAAGGAAAACGAGAAGAGGAGGTTTTTATGAAAGCAAGCATCGCCTTGCAAGTTTTACCCCTAGCACAGGGGATTGATCGGATTTACGTAATCGATCAGGTCATTGCCTATCTGCAAACTCAAGAAGTGACTATGGTGGTGACACCATTTGAAACGGTCTTGGAAGGGGAGTTTGAGGAGCTTATGCGCATTCTCAAAGAAGCGCTAGAGGTAGCAGGGCAGGAGGCAGATAATGTCTTTGCTAATGTCAAAATAAATGTAGGAGAGATTTTAAGTATTGATGAGAAACTTGAAAAGTATACTGAGACGACACATTAGTCTATTGGGCTTTCTAGGAGTCTTGTCAATCTGGCAGTTAGCAGGTTTTCTTAAACTTCTCCCTAAGTTTATCCTGCCGACACCTCTTGAAATTCTCCAGTCTTTTGTTCGTGATAGAGAATTTCTCTGGCACCATAGCTGGGCGACCTTGAGAGTAGCTTTGCTAGGTCTAATTTTGGGAGTCTTGATTGCCTGTCTCATGGCTGTACTTATGGATAGTTTGACTTGGCTCAATGATCTGATTTACCCTATGATGGTGGTCGTTCAGACCATTCCGACCATTGCCATAGCTCCTATTCTAGTCTTGTGGCTAGGTTATGGGATTTTGCCCAAGATTGTCTTGATTATCTTAACGACAACCTTCCCCATCATCGTCAGCATTTTGGACGGTTTTAGGCATTGTGACAAGGATATGCTGACCTTGTTTAGTCTGATGCGGGCCAAACCTTGGCAAATCCTGTGGCATTTTAAAATTCCAGTCAGTTTGCCTTACTTTTATGCAGGTCTGAGGGTCAGTGTTTCCTACGCCTTTATCACAACAGTGGTATCTGAGTGGTTGGGAGGCTTTGAGGGTCTTGGTGTTTACATGATTCAGTCCAAGAAACTGTTTCAGTATGATACCATGTTTGCTATTATTATTCTGGTATCGATTATCAGCCTTTTGGGTATGAAGTTGGTCGATATCAGCGAGAAATATGTTATTAAATGGAAACGTTCGTAGAATAAGAATGTTTCTGAAAAAGAAAAGAGGAAATTGAAATGAAGAAAACATGGAAAGTGTTTTTAACTGTTTTAACAGCTCTTGTAGCTGTTGTGCTTGTGGCCTGTGGCCAAGGAACTGCTTCTAAAGACAACAAAGAGGCAGAACTCAAGAAAATTGATTTTATCCTAGACTGGACACCAAATACCAACCACACAGGGCTTTATGTTGCCAAGGAAAAAGGTTATTTCAAAGAAGCTGGAGTGGATGTTGACTTGAAATTGCCACCAGAAGAAAGCTCATCAGACTTAGTGATCAATGGTAAGGCACCGTTTGCTATCTATTTCCAAGACTACATGGCTAAGAAATTGGAAAAAGGGGCAGGAATCACTGCCGTTGCAGCAATCGTTGAGCACAATACATCAGGGATTATCTCTCGTAAATCTGACAATGTCAACAGTCCAAAAGACTTGGTTGGTAAGAAATACGGAACTTGGAATGACCCAACCGAACTTGCCATGTTGAAAACCTTGGTTGAATCTCAAGGTGGAGACTTTGAGAAGGTTGAAAAAGTACCAAACAATGATTCAAACTCGATCACACCGATTGCTAATGGCGTTTTTGACTCTGCTTGGATTTACTACGGTTGGGATGGAATTCTTGCCAAATCTCAAGGTGTTGATGCTAACTTCATGTATTTGAAAGACTATGTTAAAGAGTTTGATTACTACTCACCAGTGATCATCGCAAACAACGACTATCTGAAAGACAACAAAGAAGAAGCTCGTAAAGTTATCCAAGCTATCAAAAAAGGTTACCAATACGCTATGGAGCACCCAGAAGAAGCGGCTGATATCTTGATCAAGAATGCCCCTGAACTTAAGGATAAACGTGATTTCGTTATCGAATCTCAAAAATACTTGTCAAAAGAATATGCAAGCGACAAGGAAAAATGGGGACAATTTGATGCTGATCGCTGGAATGCTTTCTACAAATGGGATAAAGAAAATGGTATCTTAAAAGAAGACTTGACTGATAAAGGATTTACTAACGAATTTGTAAAATAATGACAGAAATTAGACTAGAACACGTCAGTTATGCTTATGGTCAGGAGAGGATTTTAGAGGACATCAATCTGAAAGTGACTTCAGGTGAAGTGGTTTCTATCCTAGGCCCAAGTGGTGTTGGAAAAACCACCCTCTTTAATCTAATTGCTGGGATTTTAGAAGTCCAGTCAGGGCGAATTGTTCTGGACGGTGAGGAGAATCCCAAGGGGCGCGTGAGTTATATGTTGCAAAAGGACTTGCTATTGGAGCACAAGACGGTGCTTGGTAATATCATTCTGCCCCTCTTGATTCAAAAGGTGGATAAGGCAGAAGCTATTGCTCGCGCAGATGAAATTCTTGCGACCTTCCAGTTGACAGCTGTAAGAGATAAATACCCTCATGAACTCAGTGGTGGGATGCGCCAGCGTGTAGCCTTGCTCCGAACCTACCTTTTCGGGCACAAGCTCTTTCTCTTAGATGAAGCCTTTAGCGCCTTGGATGAGATGACCAAGATGGAACTACACGCTTGGTACCTTGAGATTCACAAGCAGTTGCAATTGACGACCCTGATTATCACGCATAGTATCGAGGAGGCTCTCAATCTCAGCGACCGCATCTATATCTTGAAAAATCGCCCTGGGCAAATTGTTTCAGAAATTAAACTAGATTGGTCTGGAGATGAGGACAAGGAAGTCCAAAAGATTGCCTACAAACGTCAAATCTTAGCAGAATTAGGCTTAGAATAAGTAGAAAAATAGGGAGTTGGTGAAGATTATCCTTTACCAGCGCCCTTTTTCTTTTAAAAATGAGAAAATTTCGGTATAATAGTCAAAGATAGTCAAGGTTTAAAGAGAGAGGTGGGTTTGTAATGAGATTTAAAAATACATCAGATCATATTGAGGCCTACATCAAGGCAATTTTAGATCAATCTGGTATTGTGGAGTTGCAACGGAGTCAGTTGGCGGATACCTTCCAGGTTGTTCCTAGTCAGATTAACTATGTGATCAAGACACGCTTTACGGAAAGTAGAGGCTACTTGGTTGAAAGTAAGCGTGGTGGCGGAGGTTATATTCGTATAGGACGGATTGAGTTTTCTAGTCATCATGAAATGCTCAGGGATCTGCTTTACTCAATTGGTGAGCGGGTCAGTCAAGAAATTTATGAGGATATTCTACAACTTTTGGTTGAGCAGGAATTGATGACCAAGCAGGAGATGAATTTACTGGTGGCAGTAGCTTTGGATCGCGTCCTAGGAGAAGAAGCTCCAGTCCTTCGAGCTAACATGCTACGCCAGATCATACAAGAGGTAGATAGAAAAGGGAAGTAAGATGAACTATTCAAAAGCATTGAATGAATGTATCGAAAGTGCCTACATGGTGGCTGGCCATTTTGGAGCTCGTTATCTAGAGTCTTGGCACTTGTTGATTGCCATGTCTAATCACAGTTATAGTGTGGCAGGGGCGACTTAAATGATTATCCATATGAGATGGACCGTTTAGAAGAGGTGGCTTTAGAACTGACTGAAACGGACTACAGCCAGGATGAAACCTTTACGGAATTGCCATTTTCTCATCGTTTGCAGGTTCTTTTTGATGAAGCAGAGTATGTAGCGTCAGTGGTCCATGCTAAGGTGCTAGGGACGGAGCACGTCCTCTATGCGATTTTGCATGATGGCAATGCCTTGGCGACTCGTATCTTGGAGAGGGCTGGTTTTTCTTATGAAGACAAGAAAGATCAGGTCAAGATTGCAGCCCTACGTCGAAATTTGGAAGAACGAGCAGGCTGGACTCGTGAAGATCTCAAGGCTCTACGCCAACGCCATCGTACAGTAGCTGATAAGCAAAATTCTATGGCTAATATGATGGGAATGCCCCAGACTCCGAGTGGTGGTCTCGAGGACTATACGCATGATTTGACAGAGCAAGCGCGTTCTGGCAAGTTAGAACCAGTCATCGGTCGGGATAAGGAAATCTCACGTATGATTCAAATCTTGAGCCGGAAGACCAAGAATAATCCTGTCTTGGTTGGGGATGCTGGTGTCGGGAAAACAGCTCTGGCGCTTGGTCTTGCCCAGCGTATTGCGAGCGGTGATGTGCCTGCAGAAATGGCTAAGATGCGCGTGTTAGAGCTTGATTTGATGAATGTCGTTGCAGGAACACGCTTCCGTGGTGACTTTGAAGAACGCATGAACAATATCATCAAGGATATTGAAGAAGATGGCCAAGTCATCCTCTTTATCGATGAACTTCATACCATTATGGGTTCTGGGAGCGGGATTGACTCAACTCTAGATGCGGCTAATATCTTGAAGCCAGCCTTGGCGCGTGGAACTTTGAGAACGGTTGGTGCCACCACTCAGGAAGAATATCAAAAACATATCGAAAGATGCTGCCCTTTCTCGTCGTTTCGCTAAAGTAACGATTGAAGAGCCAAGTGTTGCAGACAGCATGACCATTTTGCAAGGTTTGAAGGCGACTTATGAGAAACATCACCGTGTGCAAATCACAGATGAAGCGGTTGAAACAGCGGTCAAGATGGCTCATCGTTACTTGACCAGTCGCCATTTGCCAGATTCTGCTATCGATCTCTTGGATGAGGCAGCAGCAACAGTGCAAAATAAATCAAAGCATGTAAAAGCAGACGATTCTGACTTGAGTCCAGCTGACAAGGCCTTGATGGATGGCAAGTGGAAACAGGCAGCTCAGCTAATCGCAAAAGAAGAGGAAGTGACTGTCTATAAAGAATTGGTGACAGAGTCTGATATTTTGACCACCTTGAGTCGCTTGTCAGGTATTCCAGTTCAAAAACTGACTCAGACTGATGCCAAGAAATACCTGAATCTGGAAGCTGAATTGCATAAACGTGTTATCGGGCAAGATCAAGCTGTTTCAAGCATTAGCCGTGCCATTCGCCGCAATCAGTCAGGGATTCGCAGTCATAAGCGTCCGATTGGTTCCTTTATGTTCTTAGGGCCTACAGGTGTCGGTAAGACCGAATTGGCTAAGGCTCTGGCAGAAGTTCTTTTTGACGACGAATCAGCTCTTATCCGCTTTGATATGAGTGAGTATATGGAGAAATTTGCAGCCAGCCGTCTCAATGGAGCTCCTCCGGGCTATGTGGGTTATGAAGAAGGTGGGGAGTTGACCGAGAAGGTTCGCAACAAACCCTATTCCGTTCTCCTCTTTGACGAAGTAGAGAAGGCCCACCCAGACATCTTTAATGTTCTTTTGCAGGTCTTGGATGACGGTGTCTTGACAGATAGTAAGGGACGCAAGGTTGACTTTTCAAATACCATTATCATCATGACATCAAACCTTGGTGCGACAGCCCTTCGTGATGACAAGACAGTTGGTTTTGGGGCTAAGGACATTCGTTTTGATCAGGAAAATATGGAAAAACGCATGTTTGAAGAGCTGAAAAAAGCTTATAGACCTGAGTTTATTAATCGTATTGATGAAAAGGTGGTCTTCCATAGCCTGTCTAGCGACCATATGCAGGAAGTGGTGAAGATTATGGTCAAACCTTTAGTGGCAAGTTTGGCTGAAAAAGGTATTGACTTGAAATTACAAGCTTCCGCACTGAAATTATTGGCAAATCAAGGATATGACCCAGAGATGGGAGCTCGTCCACTTCGTAGAACTCTACAAACAGAAGTGGAAGACAAGTTGGCAGAGATTCTTCTCAAGGGAGAATTAGTGTCGGGCAGAACCCTTAAGATTGGTGTCAAAGCAGGCCAGTTAAAATTTGATATTGTATGAAAAACGAGGTCGGGACAAAGTTCCCGACCTCTTTGTTTACCTTTATTAGTCTGCTTTGCTGTTGCGACTACTTTTATGGGTGGCTATCTTTCTTAGAATTGCTCAACAGGTGAGTAAAAAAGTCTTTGTATCTATACTTGAGATAGTTCTCATGTAAAAATAACAAAGCTATATAGAAAATCATAAAGACTGTAGTCAGATAGAAGACATCAAATGCAGTTCGCGAATAGTAAGTGGCTGATTGATAAGAGCCAATAGCTCCCAAAATCAACCAAGGCAGATACTTGTAATGCTTATTTAGCATAAGAGTGCACCTCCTATATTCTATTTCAATGTTATTATATTCCTTTGTACTTAAAGATGCAAGCGATTACACAAGAGTGATTTAAAAATATTACTCAAAATAGGAATTTTTTTCTGTTTTTGCTATTAGACTACGAATAGAAAAGTAGGAGGAGTAAATGTATCTACAGTATTTAAGATTTTTAAAATAGTTTAGATAAATTGTTGACATATTTAAATCCTAATGTTACAATTATATTACAAAAAGATTTCTTTATATTTCTAAAATATTACAAAGGAGTAGGAAAATGAAAAAGAAAACCTATATCAAATTGATGACAGCAACTGTATTAGCTTCTACCCTACTATTAGGAGCTTGTGGAAATAAAAAGGAAACAACTCAAGCAAGCAGTTCTGCTAAGACAAGCCAATCATCAAGCTCTAAAGCAGCTTCTGCTAGCAAAGAAAGCAAGACTCAGAAGTCCTCAAGTTCAGCTTCATCTGAAAAGGCCAAGGCGTCTACTGATCAATCTTCAGCAACTGCAACGCCATCACAAGCGGCACCAGAACAAAGACAAGGTCAAGAAGTGGCTAATCAACAGGTAGCTAGTCAACAAACTCCTGCTCAGGCTCCTTCAACTCAACAAGCTCCTCAAGCCCAGTCTAACCAATCAAGCTATGATCCTACAACTGACCGCAAACTTCAAGACAAACAAGCAGAGCAAAATAAACGCTACAAGGGTGTTTTAACCATGGTAGATGGTGATTTCTCAGCTGCAGCGGGCAATTGGAAGGGAGCCAATGGCGAAACCATCACAGTTTCATCAGGTGGCCAATTTACAGTAGAATCTGCTGATGGAAAGAAAGAAAATTATTCTATCAAAGGATATTCTTACACTCTTGACGATGGTAAGTATAATGCCAAAATTGGTGGAGGAAAAGTCATCCAAATTACAACGGGAGCGGATGGTAAGGTTTCCAGTGTTGCTTTGAGTCAATAATAGCTCTCAGTATTTGAATTTTTACAATCAAAGAAAATCCGTCAGCTCAATAAGAGTTGACGGATTTTCTTTTATACTTATACTTGGGTTAAAAATTCTTCTGTGGTAAGAACTTGAGCAAACTCATCTTGTAGAGAAAGGAGATTAATCTCATGGATAGTCTCAGGAGAGATGGCCTGACCATTTTTGTTAGATAGGGTAAAACTGGCAGTGGCATCTGCTAGTAAAGTGACTTCAAAACCAAGATTTGCTGCCATTCGTGTCGTAGTAGATACACAATGAGGCAGGGTCAAACCAACAACGACTAAATGACAAATCTGATTTGTTCGTAAATATGTTTCAAGATTTGTTCCAATAAAGGCGCTATTAACCGTTTTTTGAAAGACAGGTTCTGCAGTAACTGGCTCAAATCCACTTTTAAACACCTGATTTTGTTTGTTATGAAATTGCGACTGGGGATTGTCAGATATGTGTTGAACATGTAAGACTGGAAGAGAGTGTTTACGAAAGTATGCTAGTAACCTCAATGCTTGATGTTCAGCTTGAGGGTTATTTCGTTCTCCCCAGATAGGGCTATCAAATGCTTTTTGCATATCGATAATCAGTAGAGCAGTATGAACCATTTTAAGCCTTATCCAACTGCAAGAGTGCCTCAATCTCTGCTAGGGTGCTAGCTTGTGAAATGGCTCCACGGAGTTTGGCAGCGCCAGATGTTCCACGGAGGTAGTGAGGAGCGAGGCCACGGAATTCACGAACTGCGACGTTTTCCCCTTTGAGGTTAATCAAGCGTTTCAAGTGTTCGTAGGCGATTTTCATCTTGTCCTCAAAGGTCAAATCAGATAGGATTTCTCCTGTTTCAAAGTAATGGTTGATTTGGTTGAAGAGGTAAGGATTTCCCATAGCAGCGCGGCCAATCATGACTGCATCAGCACCTACTTCTTCGATGCGTTGCTTGGCTTCTTGAACTGTACGGATGTCACCATTAGCGATAAATGGAATCTTGGTCAGAGCTTGAGCGACCTTGTGAAGGGTCTCAAGGTCTGCGTGACCTGTATACATTTGTTCACGGGTACGGCCATGCATGGCGAGGGCAGAAACACCTGCAGCTTCAGCAGCGAGGGCATTTTCTACTGCCAGAGATGGGTCAGCCCAGCCGGTACGCATTTTGACAGTAAGTGGGATATCAAGGACAGATTGGACCTTGTTGATGATAGAGTAAATCTTGTCTGGATCCTTGAGCCACATAGCACCAGCTTCGTTCTTCACGATTTTATTAACTGGGCAGCCCATGTTGATATCCACGATATCGGTTTTTGGTGTTTTCTTGATGAATTCTGCTGCGCGTGCGAGGCTGTCTTCATCGCTACCAAAAAAAGTTGGATAGAGACAGGGTTTTTCGCCTTCATCGATATGAAGCATGTGCAGGGTTTTTTTCGTTGTTGTATTGGATTCCCTTGTCAGAGACCATTTCCATAACAACGAGTCCAGCTCCGAGCTCTTTTGCGATGGTACGAAAGGCTGAGTTGGTCACGCCAGCCATGGGTGCTAAAACGGTACGATTGGGAACCTCAACATTACCAATCATAAAAGGTGTATTAAGATTTGTCACGAATGAGTTCCTCCAGGTCGTTTTCATCAAAATTATAGGTAGTTTGGCAGAATTGACAAGTGATTTCTGCCCCGTGGTCTTCCTCTTTCATTTCTTGTAAGTCTGAGCTTGGAAGGCTAGCAAGAGCGTTCATAAAGCGTTCATGGCTACAGTCACATTGGAAACGGATTTCTTCTTCAGAAAGACGCTTGTAGGCCTCGTCACCGTAGATAGCCTTGAGGAGGGCTTCGATATGGGCTTCACTTTCGAGAAGGGTTGAGATAGCTGGCATTGCTTGGATGCGTTTTTCAAAGCGAGCAATCTCTTCTTCCTTGGCTCCTGGTAAGACTTGGACTAGGAAACCACCTGCAACCTTGACCTTGTCCTCTTCGTCCAAAAGGACATTGAGGCCGACTGCAGAAGGGGTTTGTTGGCTTTCAGTCAGGTAAAAGGCAAGGTCTTCACCAATCTCTCCAGATATGAGTGGGGTCAAGGAAGTATAAGGATTTCCAATGCCGTAGTCTGTGATAACGAGAAATTGACCATTGCCGACAAAAGGTCCGACTAGAACTTCACCAGTTGCAGTCTTTTTGATGTCAACACCAGGATTTTGAACGTAGCCTTTGACGTTCCCCTTGGTATCAGCAACGGTGATAATGGCACCTAGAGAGCTAGATCCCAGTACCTTAACGGTTAGTTTGGTATTTCCTTTTTCATTGGCTGCGAGAATCTGGCTGGCGATAAGAGTTCGACCAAGCGCTACAGTTGAGCTAGCTTGGGTTTGGTGTTTTTCTTGAGCAGTGCGGACGGTTTCTGTACTGTCAAGGACAAAAGCACGAAAGGCTCCGCTTTCTGATATAGTTTTAATAATTTTATCCATAGCTACTATTTTAGCATAAAAATGCCCAAAGGGGGAGCCGTGTGTTTGTTGATTTTTAGGATAATGAACCAGGAAATCTGCATGAAAATAAAAAGAGAAACAGATTATTTCAGCATTTGTAAGATTTATGCTATGCTTAAGGTAGAAAATGAAAGGGGTAACAAATGTATTTAGGAGATTTGATGGAGAAAGCCGAGTGTGGTCAATTTTCAATCCTTTCCTTTCTATTACAAGAGTCTCAGACGACCGTCAAGGCTGTAATGGAGGAGACAGGATTTTCAAAAGCAACCCTAACCAAATATGTCACCCTGCTCAATGATAAGGCTTCGGACAGTGGTTTAGAGCTGACTATTCACTTAGAAGATGAAAATCTGCGTCTGTCGATCGGTGCAGCTACCAAGGGGAGAGACATTCGGAGCCTGTTTTTGGAGAATGCTGTTAAGTGCCAGATTGTGGTCTATCTTCTCTACCACCAACAGTTTTTAGCCCATCAGCTGGCTCAAGAATTGATGATTAGCGAGGCTACGCTTGGTCGTCACTTAGCTAGCTTAAATCAGATTTTGTCAGAATTTGACTTATCCATCCAAAATGGACGTTGGCGAGGCCCAGAACATCAGATTCGCTATTTCTATTTCTGTCTTTTCCGCAAGGTCTGGTCCAGTCAGGAATGGGAAGACCATATGCAGAGACCAGAGAGAAAGCAGGAAATTGCTACACTAGAAGAAATCTGCGGTGCAAGTTTGTCTTCGGGGCAGAAGTTAGATTTGATTCTCTGGGCTCACATCAGTCAACAACGTCTTCGGGTCAATGCCTGTCAGTTTCAAGTGATAGAAGAGAAAATGCGAGGGTATTTTGACAATATTTTCTACCTTCGTTTGCTCAGAAAGGCTCCGTCCTTTTTTGCTGGGCAACATCTTCCTCTAGGAACTGAGGATGGAGAGATGATGATTTTCTTTTCTTTCCTCTTGTCTCATCGTATTCTTCCCCTTCATACCATGGAGTATATCCTTGGTTTTGGAGGGCAGTTGGCAGATTTGCTGACGCAATTGATTCAAGAAATGAAGAAGGAGGATTTGCTGGGCGGTTATACAGAGGACCATGTCACCTATGAACTCAGTCAGCTTTGTGCTCAAGTCTATCTCTATAAGGGCTATATTTTACAGGATCGCTACAAGTACCAGTTAGAGAATCGTCATCCATATTTCCTGATGGAACATGATTTTAGGGAAACAGCAGAGGAGATTTTTCATGCCTTGCCCGCTTTTCAGCAGGGGACGGATTTGGATAAGAAAATTCTCTGGGAATGGCTCCAGTTGATCGAATATATGGCTGAAAATGGTGGCCAGCATATGCGGATTGGTCTGGATTTGACATCTGGTTTTCTTGTATTTTCAAGGATGGCAGCCATTTTGAAACGGTATTTGGAATACAATAGTTTTATTACCATTGAAGCCTATGACCGAACTCGACATTATGATTTGCTGGTTACCAATAACCCGATTTATAAGAAGGAACAAACACCAGTCTATTATTTAAAAAACGACTTGGATTTGGAAGATTTGGCAGGGATTCGTCAGTTATTATTCACTTAAAAGACTTGGTGGTTCCAGGTCTTTTTTGTGAAATTTACACAATCTACTCACATTTTTTTAAAAATTAAAAAAAGTTGATAAACAAGAAAGCGCTTTATTTTGTATACTAGTTAGTGTAAAGAGGAGACATCCTCAAGATCATTATGAGGAGGACATCACATGTCACAAGAAATACATCATGGCTATTGACCAGGGAACAACAAGTTCTCGTGCCATTATCTTTAATAAAAAAGGAGAAAAAGTTAGCTCTAGTCAAAAAGAGTTCACTCAAATTTTCCCTCACGCAGGTTGGGTAGAACACAATGCCAATGAAATTTGGAACTCTGTTCAGTCAGTTATTGCGGGTGCTTTCATCGAAAGTGGTGTCAAGCCAAGTCAAATAGAAGCAATCGGGATTACTAACCAACGTGAAACAACTGTCGTCTGGGATAAGAAAACAGGACTTCCAATCTACAACGCAATCGTTTGGCAGTCACGCCAGACAGCACCTTTGGCTGAGCAACTAAAAAGCAAAGGCTATGTGGAAAAATTCCATGAAAAGACTGGTTTGATTATTGACGCTTACTTCTCAGCAACTAAGGTTCGTTGGATTTTGGACCATGTTGAAGGAGCTCAAGAGCGAGCAGAAAAGGGAGAATTGCTCTTTGGTACTATCGATACTTGGTTGGTTTGGAAATTGACAGACGGTGCGGCTCACGTGACGGACTACTCAAACGCAGCTCGCACCATGCTTTATAACATTAAAGAACTCAAATGGGATGATGAGATTCTGGAAATTCTCAACATTCCTAAGGCTATGCTTCCGGAAGTTCGTTCTAACTCTGAAATCTATGGTAAGACAGCTCCATTCCATTTCTACGGTGGACAAGTTCCAATCTCAGGTATGGCTGGTGACCAACAGGCAGCCCTCTTTGGACAGTTGGCCTTTGAGCCTGGTATGGTTAAAAACACTTACGGAACAGGATCTTTCATCATCATGAATACTGGTGAAGAAATGCAGTTGTCTGAAAAATAACCTCTTGACAACGATTGGTTACGGAATCAATGGCAAGGTTTACTATGCCTTAGAAGGTTCTATCTTCATCGCAGGAAGTGCGATTCAATGGCTTCGTGATGGACTTCGTATGGTAGAGAACTCACCAGAATCTGAAAAATATGCTCGTGATTCTCACAATGATGATGAAGTTTATGTAGTTCCAGCCTTTACAGGCCTAGGAGCGCCGTACTGGAACCAAAATGCTCGCGGTTCTGTCTTTGGTTTGACTCGTGGAACAAGCAAAGAAGATTTTATCAAGGCAACCTTACAATCCATCGCTTATCAAGTACGTGATATCATTGACACAATGCAGGTGGATGCTCAAACAGCTATTCAAGTATTGAAAGTGGATGGAGGTGCAGCCATGAATAACTTCCTCATGCAGTTCCAGGCTGACATTTTGGGAATCGATATCGCACGCGCCAAAAACTTGGAAACAACAGCTCTAGGAGCAGCCTTTCTAGCAGGTTTGTCAGTGGGCTATTGGAAAGACTTGGATGAGTTGAAACTCTTGAATGAGACAGGAGAACTCTTTGAACCATCTATGAACGAATCTCGCAAGGAACAACTCTACAAGGGCTGGAAGAAGGCTGTAAAAGCAACGCAAGTCTTTGCGGAAGTAGACGACTAATAAAGCGATTTATTTAGAAAGTGTGTAAGTATGGAATTTTCAAAGAAAACACGTGAATTATCAATTAAAAAAATGCAGGAACGTACCCTGGACCTCTTGATTATCGGTGGAGGAATCACAGGGGCTGGTGTAGCCTGCAGGCGGCAGCTAGCGGTCTTGAGACTGGTTTGATTGAAATGCAAGACTTTGCAGAAGGAACATCCAGTCGTTCAACAAAATTGGTTCACGGAGGTCTGCGTTACCTCAAACAATTCGACGTAGAAGTGGTATCAGATACAGTTTCAGAACGTGCAGTGGTACAACAAATTGCACCTCACATTCCAAAACCAGATCCAATGCTCTTGCCAGTTTACGATGAAGATGGAGCAACCTTTAGCCTCTTCCGTCTCAAAGTAGCTATGGACTTGTACGACCTTTTGGCAGGTGTTAGCAACACACCAGCTGCTAACAAGGTTTTGAGCAAAGAAGAAGTCTTGGAACGCCAGCCAAACTTGAAGAAAGAAGGCTTGGTAGGAGGTGGGGTTTACCTTGACTTCCGTAATAACGATGCGCGTCTCGTGATTGAAAACATCAAACGTGCCAACCAAGACGGTGCCCTCATTGCCAACCACGTTAAGGCAGAAGGCTTCCTCTTTGACGAAAGTGGCAAGATTACAGGTGTTGTAGCTCGTGATCTCTTGACAGACCAAGTCTTTGAAATCAAGGCCCGTCTGGTTATCAATACGACAGGTCCTTGGAGTGATAAGGTACGCAATTTGTCTAATAAGGGAACACAATTCTCACAAATGCGTCCAACTAAGGGAGTTCACTTGGTAGTGGATTCAAGCAAGATCAAGGTGTCACAGCCAGTTTACTTTGACACAGGTTTGGGTGATGGTCGTATGGTCTTTGTTCTCCCACGTGAAAACAAGACTTACTTCGGTACAACTGATACAGACTACACAGGTGATTTGGAACATCCAAAAGTGACTCAGGAAGATGTAGATTACCTACTTGGCATTGTCAACAACCGTTTCCCAGAAGCCAATATCACCATTGATGATATCGAAAGCAGCTGGGCAGGTCTTCGTCCATTGATCGCAGGCAATAGCGCTTCTGACTACAATGGCGGAAATAACGGAACTATCAGTGATGAAAGCTTTAACAACTTGATTGCGACTGTTGAATCTTATCTCTCTAAAGAAAAAACGCGTGAAGATGTTGAGTCTGCTGTCAGCAAGCTTGAAAGTAGTACCTCTGAGAAACATTTGGACCCATCTGCAGTTTCTCGTGGTTCGAGCTTGGACCGTGATGACAATGGCCTTTTGACCCTTGCTGGTGGTAAAATCACAGACTACCGTAAGATGGCTGAAGGAGCTATGGAGCGCGTGGTTGACATCCTCAAAGCAGAATTTGACCGCAGCTTTTAAACTGATCAACTCTAAGACTTACCCTGTTTCAGGTGGAGAATTGAACCCAGCAAATGTAGACTCAGAAATCGAAGCCTTTTGCGCAACTTGGAGTGTCACGTGGTTTGGATAGCAAGGAAGCTCATTACCTAGCAAATCTTTACGGTTCAAATGCGCCGAAAGTCTTTGCTCTTGCTCACAGCTTGGAACAAGCGCCAGGTCTCAGTTTGGCAGACACTTTGTCACTTCACTATGCAATGCGCAATGAGTTGGCACTTAGCCCAGTTGACTTCCTCCTTCGTCGTACCAACCACATGCTCTTTATGCGTGATAGTTTGGATAGTATCGTTGAGCCAGTTTTGGATGAAATGGGACGATTCTATGACTGGACTGAAGAAGAAAAAGCCGCTTACCGTGCGGATGTCGAAGCGGCTCTCGCTAACAACGATTTAGCAGAATTAAAAAATTAAGAAAAAATAAAAGAGGTGGAGGGCAGCATTCCTTGCCTCCCGCCCCTTCTTTTTAATGGAGACAGAAAGATGATGAATGAATTATTTGGAGAATTTCTAGGGACTTTAATCCTGATTCTTCTAGGAAATGGTGTTGTTGCTGGTGTGGTTCTTCCTAAAACCAAGAGCAACAGCTCAGGTTGGATTGTGATTACTATGGGTTGGGGGATTGCAGTTGCGGTTGCAGTATTTGTATCTGGCAAGCTCAGTCCAGCTCATTTAAACCCAGCTGTGACAATTGGTGTGGCCTTGAAAGGTGGTTTGCCTTGGGCATCAGTATTCCCTTATATCCTAGCTCAGTTCGCAGGGGCTATGCTCGGTCAGATTTTGGTTTGGTTGCAATTCAAACCTCACTATGAGGCAGAAGAAAATGCAGGAAATATCCTGGCAACCTTCAGTACTGGTCCAGCCATCAAGGATACTGTATCAAACTTGATTAGTGAAATCCTTGGAACCTTTGTTTTGGTGTTGACAATCTTTGCTTTGGGTCTTTACGATTTTCAAGCAGGTATCGGAACCTTTGCAGTGGGGACTTTGATTGTCGGTATCGGTCTATCACTAGGTGGGACAACAGGCTATGCCTTGAACCCTGCGCGTGACCTTGGACCTCGTATCATGCACAGCATCTTGCCAATTTCAAACAAGGGAGACGGAGACTGGTCTTATGCCTGGATTCCTGTTGTGGGACCTGTTATCGGTGCAGCCTTGGCCGTGCTTGTATTCTCCCTTTTCTAATCTAGAAAACAATTATGTTGATAGAGCTTGAGATGAAAATCTCAGGCTTTTTTTAAAAAAATATACATAGAAAAACTGCATAATACTTAAAAATAAGCTGAAATCTAGTGAAAATCTACGGCAAACAATTGAAAAAAACTAGTCTATAAAGTGGTACAATGGTAGAAAAAAATACTATAGTGAGAATCTATCTTATTTAGCAAAAAAATTACAGAAATGAATGGTTTTTTTCTTGATGAAACAGAGAAAAGAATTGTACCTCTTTCTTGGTCGGACAGCCTTGTATTTTTCTTATCTTTCTAGGGCTGTTTTTACTTCTTTAGCTATCTTGGTCAGGGTCAAGGAAGCTTTTATCTATAATGAATTTTTAACTTGAAGGAGAATTCCTATTGTGTCAAATAAACCAATAGTAGATATGATTGAAACCATTGAGCATTTTTGCTCATACACAGCCTAGCTATCCTGTTTACAATGTTTTTGGGGCAGGAACACACTTATGGAGATTTGAAGGCTGATTCGGATAGTTTGGCTGCAGCCATCGATCAACTGGATTTACCAGAGAAGTCTCCTGTGGTTGTTTTTGGTGGCCAAGAATATGAAATGTTGGCAACTTTTGTAGCGCTGACTAAGTCAGGTCATGCCTACATTCCAATTGATAGTCATTCGGCTTTGGAGCGAGTTTCAGCTATTTTAGAAGTAGCGGAGCCAAGTTTGATTATTGCCATCTCAGACTTTCCATTGGAGCAGATTTCTACACCGATGTTGAATCTAGCTCAGGTTCATGAAGCTTTTGCTCAAGGGACTAGCTATGAGATCACGCATCCAGTCAAGGGAGATGATAACTACTACATTATCTTTACTTCTGGTACGACTGGTAAGCCAAAGGGAGTGCAGATTTCACATGATAATCTCCTCAGCTTTACCAACTGGATGATTACGGACAAGGAATTTGCGACGCCAAGTCGTCCGCAAATGTTGGCTCAGCCACCTTATTCTTTTGACTTGTCTGTCATGTATTGGGCTCCGACCTTGGCACTGGGAGGAACTCTTTTTGCTTTACCATCTGTCATCACTCAGGACTTTAAGCAGCTCTTTGCGACCATCTTTTCATTGCCGATCGCTATCTGGACTTCAACGCCTTCTTTTGCGGATATGGCCATGTTGTCTGAAGATTTTAATAGCGAAAAAATGCCTGAAATTACGCATTTCTACTTTGATGGCGAAGAATTGACGGTTAAAACGGCTCAAAAGCTACGTGAACGTTTCCCACATGCCCGTATTATCAATGCCTACGGCCCAACAGAAGCGACAGTAGCCCTGTCAGCTGTTGCTGTGACAGACGAGATGTTGACGACTCTCAAACGCCTACCAATCGGCTATACCAAGGCTGATTCTCCAACCTTTATCGTTGACGAGGAAGGCAATAAATTGCCAAATGGCGAACAGGGAGAAATCATTGTTTCTGGACCAGCTGTTTCAAAAGGTTATCTGAACAATCCTGAAAAAACGGCAGAAGCCTTCTTTGAGTTTGAAGGTCTACCAGCCTACCATACAGGAGATGTGGGAACTATGACAGATGAAGGCTTACTTCTCTACGGCGGACGTATGGACTTCCAGATTAAGTTCAACGGTTACCGCATTGAGTTAGAAGATGTCTCTCAAAACCTCAATAAGTCTCGCTTTATCGAGTCTGCTGTTGCAGTACCGCGCTATAATAAAGACCACAAGGTGCAAAATCTTCTAGCCTATGTCATCTTAAAAGATGGTGTTCGTGAGCAGTTTGAGCGTGATATCGATATTACCAAGGCCATTAAGGAAGACTTGACAGATATTATGATGTCTTATATGATGCCGTCCAAATTCCTTTATCGAGACAGTTTGCCACTAACGCCTAATGGTAAAATTGATATCAAGGGCTTGATTAACGAGGTAAACAGTAGATGATGGAGCTTTATAAACAGCTACCTCGTTTGGAACCTTATGGTGATCTTCAGTACTTTTTATACGTAATTGTTGCGACTTTACCCATCTTTATCGGTCTCTTTTTCAAGAAACGCTTTGCCTGGTATGAAGTACTGGTTAGCCTCTTCTTTATCGTCACCATGCTGGTAGGTGGGAAGACTAATCAGTTGGTTGCTTTGGGTACTTACCTTTGCTGGGAAGTATTGCTCGTACTCTTCTACAAGCATTACCGAAAAAGTAAGGATGGCAAGTGGGTCTTCTACTTAGTTAGTTTTCTGTCCTTACTTCCGATTATCTTTGTCAAGGTGCAACCAGCTATCAATGGAACGCAGTCTTTGCTTGGGTTCTTGGGAATTTCTTACCTGACCTTTCGTTCGGTTGGAATTATCATCGAGCTGAGAGATGGAGTGATTAAGGATTTTACCCTCTGGGAATTCCTCCGTTTTCTTCTCTTCATGCCAACTTTTTCAAGTGGTCCAATCGATCGCTTTAAGCGTTTTAATGAAAATTATCAGACCATTCCTGAGCGAGCTGCGTTGATGGATATGCTGGATGAATCTGTTCGCTATATCATGTGGGGATTTTTGTATAAGTTTATCCTAGCTCATGTTTTAGGAGAGACCTTGTTGCCTCCTCTGAAGAATCTAGCCTTGCAGTCAGGTGGTTTCTTTAACTACTATGCCTTGGCAGTCATGTATACCTTTGGTCTGGAGCTCTTCTTTGACTTTGCAGGGTACTCTATGTTTGCCTTGGCCATTTCAAATTTGATGGGAATCCGTAGCCCTATCAACTTTAACAAGCCCTTTTTATCAAGGGATTTAAAAGAGTTTTGGAATCGCTGGCACATGAGTCTGTCTTTCTGGTTCCGTGACTTTGTCTTTATGCGAATGGTCATGGTGTTGACCAGAAAGAAGGTCTTTAAGAATCGCAATGTAACCTCAAGTGTGGCCTATATTGTAAATATGCTGATTATGGGATTTTGGCATGGAGTGACCTGGTACTATATCGCCTATGGCCTCTTTCATGGATTAGGCTTGGTTATTAATGATGTTTGGATTCGTAAGAAAAAAACGCTCAATAAGGAACGGAAAAAAGCAGGGAAAGCTGCTCTACCTGAGAATCGCTGGATTCAGTTGCTTGGCATGGTTATCACCTTCCATGTCGTCATGCTGTCATTCTTAATCTTTTCTGGATTTTTGAATGATTTATGGTTTAAAAAATAAAAGGAAATAAAATATGGATATCAAATCAGAAGTTATTGAAATTATTGATGAGTTGTTTATGGAAGATGTTTCTGACATGATGGATGAAGATCTTTTTGATGCAGGTGTCTTGGATAGTATGGGAACGGTTGAGTTGATTGTGGAGATTGAAAACCGTTTTGATATTCGTGTCCCTGTTACAGAGTTTGGTCGCGACGACTGGAATACAGCCAATAAAATCATAGCTGGTATTGTGGAGCTACAAAATGCTTAAACGCTTATGGATGATCTTCGGACCGGTCTTGATAGCTGGTTTGTTGGTTATTTTGGTTATATGCTGTTATCCTGCAAGTATTAGACATGACATTGTATCTGAAAAGCATTCGGCAGCTTCTGTTACTGCAGAAAGTTTTAGAGAACGAAATCAAATCAAAAGCTTTGTCTGATACTTCTATCCGATTTATACCTTTCTTTGGCTCAAGTGAGTGGCTTCGTTTTGATGGTGCTCATCCTGCAGTATTGGCTGAGAAATACAATCGCTCCTATCGTCCTTATCTTTTAGGACAGAGTGGAGCTGCATCGCTAAACCAGTATTTTGGAATGCAACAGATGTTGCCAGAAATAGAGAATAAGCAAGCCGTATTTGTTATATCTCCCCAATGGTTTACAGAAAATGATTATGAATCTGCAGTATTTCAATCGTATTTTAATAGTGACCAATTAACTTCCTTTTTAGAAAATCAATCAGGAGATATTAGTAGTCAGCATGCATCTAAGAGATTATTAAAACAGTTTCCAAATGTATCAATGAAAGATATAATACAAAAAATTGCTAATAATGAGTCTCTTTCAGAGTTTGATCATATTCGTATAAAGATTAGCGCTCTAATCAATCAGAAACAAGCAAATTTTTTTGGACAGTTCTCAATCAGACAGTGGTTGAAATATAAAGAACATGTTGATAAATATTTGAATACTATTCCAGAACAGTTTTCTTATCAAGCGATAGAAGATGTTATTAAAGCAGATGCTGAAAAAAATACTTCCAATAATGAATTTGGTATAGATAATCACTTCTATGATACACAAATCAGAGATTATTTGAAAAAGTTAAAAGGATCACAGACTAGTTATAATTACCTTAAATCTTCTGAGTACAATGACTTGCAGTTAGTTTTAAATCAGTTTGCCAAGTCAAAGGTCAATGTAATGTTTGTGATTCCTCCCGTAAATAAAAAATGGATGGATTTCACAGGATTAGATGAGGATATGTACCAACAAACGGTGCAAAAGATTCGCTTCCAGTTAGAAAGTCAAGGTTTCACTAATATAGCAGATTTTTCTAAGGATGGTGGGGAGCCTTTCTTTATGAAGGATACCATCCATCTTGGTTGGATGGGGTGGTTGGCTTTTGACAAGGCTGTTGATCCTTTCCTATCCAATCCTACACCAGCTCCGACTTACCATCTGAATGAGCGCTTTTTCAGCAAAGATTGGGCGACTTATGATGGAGATGTCAAAGAATTTCAATAGATCATAATATAGAAGAGTTCAAGAATGAAGCCTATTTTCACGTTTTTTCTTGACTCTTTTTTTGGTTGTGATATAATTAACCAGTAAATAATTCTTCAAAGAATAGTATTTTCTCTTAAAAAAGAGAAGTCCAAAAGGAAAGGAGTCAGATATGAGACAGCTAGCGAAGGATATCGATGGTTTTTGAATGAGGTGATTTTGCAGGCAGAAAATCAGCATGAAATCCTAATAGGTCATTGCACTAGCGAGGTGGCTCTGACCAATACCCAGGAGCATATCCTCATGCTCTTGTCAGAGGAATCTTTAACAAATTCAGAGTTGGCCCGTCGTCTCAATGTCAGTCAGGCGGCAGTTACCAAGGCTATCAAGTCTTTAGTCAAAGAGGGCATGTTAGAGACATCCAGAGATCCAAAAGATGCGCGTGTGATTTTTTATCAGTTGACTGATTTGGCTCGTCCAATTGCTGAGGAGCATCATCATCACCATGAGCATACACTTTTAACCTATGAACAAGTGGCAACTCAGTTTACTCCAAATGAACAAAAAGTGATTCAGCGGTTTTTGACTGCTTTAGTAGGAGAAATCAAATAATGAGATATATTACGGTAGAGGAGTTATCCTTCTATTATGATAAGGAGCCCGTTCTTGAACATATCAATTATAGTGTTGATAGTGGGGAATTTGTGACCTTGACTGGGGAAAATGGGGCGGCTAAGACGACACTCATCAAGGCCAGTCTTGGAATCCTCCAGCCACGCATTGGAAAGGTAACTATTTCAAAGACAAATACACAGGGTAAGAAATTGAGAATAGCTTATCTTCCCCAGCAGATTGCCAGTTTTAATGCTGGTTTTCCAAGTACGGTCTATGAATTTGTCAAGTCGGGTCGCTATCCGCGAAAAGGCTGGTTCCGTCGTTTGAATGCTCATGATGAGGAGCATATCAAGGCTAGTCTGGACTCAGTTGGCATGTGGGAACATCGAGACAAACGCTTGGGGTCTCTATCTGGGGGACAAAAGCAGCGAGCGGTAATCGCGCGTATGTTTGCTTCTGACCCAGATGTGTTTGTCCTAGATGAACCGACAACGGGGATGGATGCAGGAAGTAAAAACGAATTTTATGAACTCATGCACCACAGCGCCCATCATCATGGCAAAGCTGTTTTGATGATTACCCATGATCCTGAAGAAGTTAAGGACTATGCGGACCGTAATATTCATCTAGTCCGTAACCAAGACTCGCCATGGCGTTGTTTCAACGTTCATGAGAATGATCAGGAGGTGGGCCATGCTTAGTTTGTTATCTTATGACTTTATGCAACGAGCTTTTCTGGCCGTTATTGCCATGAGTCTTTTTTCGCCAGTTCTTGGAACCTTCCTTATCTTGCGCCGTCAGAGTTTGATGAGTGATACTCTTAGCCACGTCTCACTTTCGGGTGTAGCCTTTGGTCTGGTTCTGGGGATTTCTCCGACTATTTCCACTATTGCTATTGTCTTGATTGCGGCAGTCTTTCTGGAGTATCTCCGTACGGTTTACAAGAGCTTTATGGAAATCGGGACAGCAATCCTCATGTCAACGGGTCTGGCTGTTTCTCTGATTGTCATGAGCAAGGGTAAAAGCTCTAGTTCTATGAGTTTGGACCAGTATCTTTTTGGTTCGATTGTGACTATTAGTGAGGAACAGGTCATTTCCCTCTTTGTTATTGCGGCGGTTGTTTTGATTTTGACCTTCCTCTTCCTTCGTCCCATGTATATCCTGACCTTTGATGAGGATACGGCCTTTGTGGACGGTTTGCCCGTTCGTACTATGTCTATTCTTTTTAACATGGTGACAGGAGTGGCCATTGCCCTTATGATTCCTGCAGCAGGAGCTCTTCTGGTGTCGACCATTATGGTCTTGCCAGCTAGTATTGCTCTGCGTCTGGGGAAAAACTTTAAATCGGTCATGTTGCTTGCCAGTGCTATTGGATTTTTGGGAATGGTGGCAGGACTTTACATTTCCTACTATGCAGAAACACCTGCAAGTGCAAGTATTACCATTATTTTTGTAACTGTCTTTTTACTGATCAGTTTAGTAAGACGTTTTATCAAATAGGAGACGAACGTGAAAAAAATTAGCTTATTGCTAGTCAGTCTATGTGCCTTGTTTTTAGTGGCTTGTTCCAATCAAAAGCAGGTGGATGGTAAACTAAATATCGTGACAACCTTTTACCCTGTCTATGAATTTACCAAGCAAGTCGCAGGAGATACGGCTAATGTAGAACTCCTAATCGGTGCTGGTACTGAACCCCATGAATACGAACCCTCTGCCAAGGCAGTTGCCAAAATCCAAGACGCAGATACCTTCGTTTATGAAATGAAAACATGGAAACATGGGTCCCTAAATTGCTAGATACTTTGGATAAGAAAAGGGTGAAAACTATCAAGGCGACAGGTGATATGTTGCTCTTGCCAGGTGGCGAAGAAGAAGAGGGAGAACATGACCATGGAGAAGAAGGCCATTACCATGAGTTCGATCCTCATGTTTGGTTATCACCGGTTCGTGCCATTAAACTAGTAGAGCACATCCGCGACAGCTTATCAGCAGATTATCCTGATAAAAAAGAGACCTTTGAGAAGAATGCTGCTGCCTATATCGAAAAATTGCAAGCCTTGGATAAGGTTTATGCAGAAGGCTTGACTCAAGCCAAACAAAAGAGCTTTGTGACTCAACACGCAGCCTTTAACTACCTTGCCTTGGACTATGGACTCAAACAAGTCGCAATCTCAGCCCTTTCTCCAGATGCAGAGCCATCAGCAGCTCGCTTGGCAGAATTGACAGAGTACGTCAAGAAAAATAAAATCGCCTATATCTACTTTGAGGAAAATGCCTCACAGGCCCTTGCTAATACACTTTCAAAAGAGGCAGGTGTCAAAACAGATGTCCTTAATCCTTTAGAAAGTCTGACAGAAGAGGATACCAAGGCTGGTGAAAATTACATCTCCGTGATGGAGAAAAACCTCAAGGCTTTGAAACAAACAACGGACCAAGAGGGCCCAGTAATCGAACCTGAAAAGGCAGAGGATACCAAGACAGTTCAAAATGGTTACTTTGAGGATACAGCTGTCAAGGACCGCACCTTGAGTGACTATGCAGGTAGCTGGCAATCAGTTTATCCTTTCCTTGAAGATGGAACTTTGGATCAGGTCTTTGACTACAAGGCTAAGTTGACAGGTAAGATGACTCAGGCTGAGTACAAGGCTTACTATACAAAAGGCTACCAGACAGATGTGACTAAGATTAACATTACTGATAACACTATGGAATTTGTTCAAGGTGGACAAAGCAAGAAATACACTTACAAGTATGTGGGTAAGAAAATTTTGACTTACAAGAAAGGTAATCGTGGCGTGCGCTTCCTTTTTGAAGCCACAGATGCGGATGCTGGACAGTTCAAGTATGTTCAGTTTAGCGACCACAATATCGCCCCAGTTAAGGCAGAACATTTCCATATCTTCTTTGGAGGCACAAGCCAAGAAGCCCTCTTTGAAGAAATGGATAACTGGCCAACCTACTATCCAGATAACCTATCTGGCCAAGAAATCGCCCAAGAAATGTTGGCGCATTGATGAGAAACCGACTAGTTCATAGGAGCTAGTCGGTTTTTAGATATTAGATGGCTAACTTCATTATAGACCTTTCCAGAACTGTAAAAAATAAATAAAGCTCTTGAAATATCTGGACCTGTATGTTAGAATAAACTCGATAGGCAAGGTTCATTAGAACACCAAAGCCCCTAACTATGCCAGTAGTTAAGGGCTTTTTTGACGTATCTTAGAGATTTAACGGGTGTTGATAGGCTAGTCACTCGGTCTGCTTCTTACCATCTAGCCATTTGCAAACGAAATACAAGATAATTCCTGCGAAGACGTCTGCTATAATAGTAAGAACGAGCTCTATGATAAGGCTCTCACGAACCGTAAGGAACGTAATCGGTAACCGATGACAAAAATAGTATACCACATCAAGTTTAGATTATTAACATTGCTTAATTTTTGAAATATAGGGGATAGGCAAAAAATCTTTAAAATCAAAAAACGTATAGTATCATATGTATAAAAGCTTGATGTTATATCAATTATAAAAGTGGATAGGAAAGTTTTCTGATTATCAAAATTCCCTCCTATCCACTTTTTGAAGATTGTAAGTTAGCCTAATTTTATGTAGAATCAGTTTATTTGTTTTATTTATCAAAACCTTGCAAGGCTTTTTGGCGTTCTTCTACTTGACCTTTAGCATCTAGTTTATTACCAGCGTATACAGCTGATTCCCATGATCCGTACATTGGATTTGGGAAGATGATGAATTTTTCACCGAATTCTTTTTGCAATTCTTCAAGTTGTTTATCACGGTCAGATTCAGAAGTCTTAGAAAAATCTGCAAAGTCTACGAGATTATCACCAAACAATAAGATAAGATTTGTTTTTTCTTGAACTTTTTGGCGACGACCTTCTTTGGATTTTACACCACTTTCTAAGAACATGAGATGATCGCGTCCTTGAACAGGAATTCCTTCACTTTCAAGATTTTTAATAGTAGCATCTACTTGATTAGCTGAGCGGTCAGAAATATAGTAGATTTGGACACCGTTTTGATCAGCAAACTGAAGAAAATCCTTGGCACCTGGGACGGCTTTTGCTGCAGCTTTTTGAACCCAAACATCCCAATTTTCAGGTGTGAATGCTGTACCATCTTTGACATTTTGTACTTGATAAGGGCTATTATCTAGGACAGTTTCATCCAAGTCTAAAACGATAGAGTAAGGTTTGTCTGATTCTATTTTGAGCAATTCCTTTAGGTGATTTGTTGCAACGTTATAACCCTGTATGTATAAAGCTTTAGTTTCAGCTGATTTTTGATACCAAAGGGTTGACATAGTGTTTTCTCTTGACCGTAGTTGGTCATATGTCAATGTAATCTGATTATCAGATGAGTTATTATTGTTTGTCTGTGTTTCTGTAGACTTTGTTGCACAACTAGCCAATAAGACGACAGAAGCAAGTGCAGAAAGGATTGTAACAGTAGTTTTTGCTGTTTTCATGAAATATCTCCTATTTATTAATTTCAATCACTAGTATAGCACGAGGGAAAAGTTAAGGCAAGTTATTCCCTGACTATTGATGTAGATTCTATAGAAGTTAATGTAATAAAAAAGCGATTACTAACTTGAAATGTAGTTTCACCTCTAATTATTGACATTTCAGGAAAAATCGCAGTAAAAACTGCACAACCTTCTTTAAATGTGCTATAATACAGGAAAAAATAATAATGGAGGTCACGATAATGGCAACATTTTTGATGATTTTTGTGGTGGTTTGTGTGCTCCTATTGGTGATAGTCACACTGAGTACAGTTTATGTGGTTCGTCAGCAGTCGGTGGCGATTATTGAACGCTTTGGGAAATACCAAAAGGTTGCCAATAGCGGTATTCACATTCGCTTGCCTTTTGGGATTGACTCGATTGCAGCGCGGATTCAGTTGCGCTTGTTGCAAAGCGATATTGTGGTTGAGACTAAGACCAAGGACAATGTGTTCGTTATGATGAATGTGGCGACTCAGTACCGTGTCAATGAGCAGAGCGTGACAGATGCCTACTATAAACTCATGCGTCCTGAATCTCAGATTAAATCTTATATCGAAGACGCCCTTCGCTCTTCTGTTCCCAAATTAACCTTGGACGAATTGTTTGAGAAAAAGATGAGATTGCCCTTGAAGTTCAACACCAAGTAGCAGAAGAAATGACTACTTACGGTTATATTATCGTGAAAACCTTGATTACAAAGGTTGAGCCAGATGCAGAAGTCAAGCAATCCATGAATGAAATCAATGCGGCGCAACGTAAGCGGGTCGCAGCGCAAGAATTAGCGGAAGCCGATAAGATTAAAATCGTCACTGCAGCTGAAGCCGAAGCAGAAAAGGATCGCCTTCATGGTGTGGGGATTGCCCAACAACGTAAGGCCATTGTGGATGGATTGGCAGAGTCTATCACAGAACTCAAGGAAGCCAATGTTGGCATGACAGAAGAACAAATCATGTCCATCCTCTTGACCAACCAGTATTTGGATACCTTGAACACTTTTGCTGCAAAAGGCAATCAAACTATCTTTTTACCAAATACGCCAAATGGTGTTGATGATATCCGTACACAAATCTTGTCAGCCCTCCGTGCTGAGAAGAAATAATACAAAAAGAGCCTGGCAACAGGCTCTTTTTGTATTACCTTTGTAGCTTTGAGGACTAAATTCTTCTCCACAAATTATAGAATCTTTTCTGAGGATTTAGGGAGTGATGGAGGAAGTATTGAAAGCGCTTTTGTTTTGTGCTATAGTCAAGTAAATCGAGTTGTTTAAAGAGGAATGCCTGTATGAGAAGAGAAGAAGTTTTGCGAAATCACTGGTTTTTTAGTCAAGAGGTGGGGAAAGAAGAGGCCTTGGCGCTGGATTTTCATAGGGAAAATTGGCAGGCTATTCAAGTGCCACATGACTGGAGTATTTACAATGATTTTGACCAGTATTCGCCAGCGCAAAATGAGGGTGGTCAGTTAAACGGGGGTCAAGCCTGGTACCGTACACAGTTTTATTTGGAAGAAGATGCCAGCCTTGTATCGGTGCGTTTGTTGTTTGACGGGATTTACATGAATGCCCAAGTCTATATCAACGGGCAAGTGCTGGGCTATTATCCCAATGGTTATACACCCTTTTCTTATGATATCACGCCTTATCTAAGAAACGATGGGATGGCCAATCAGCTTGCAGTTTTTGTGGAAAATCAGCAACCTAGCAGTCGTTGGTACTCTGGTAGCGGTATTTACCGAGAAGTAAAATTATTGATTACAGATTCGGTGCATCTGGATTTATATGGAATTAAGATAGAAAGTCCCAAGCTTAAGGAACAAAGAGCTAGGTGGGTGGAAACACAGCTTGAAAGCAAGGTTTCAAATGATGAGTCTCAGTCTGTGTTGGTATATTTAGAACAGAGTATTTGGTATGAGGAACATCAGCTGTCAGACTGGCAGGCGACAGACTCTCTAGTGATTAAGTCTGGGGACAAACATCATTTCAAACAAGCGATATCCATTTTTCAACCTTTGCTTTGGGATATTGATCATCCTCACCTTTACCAATTGAAGACTCGCCTTTACAAAAATGGCATTTTGGTTGATGAAGAAGAGGAGACCTTTGGTTACCGTTATATGAATTGGCAAGCGGATAAGGGTTTCTTTCTAAATGGTCGCTGGTTGAAGATTCATGGGGTTTGTCTCCACCATGACTATGGAGCGCTGGGAGCTGTGGAAAATAGGTCAGCTGCTGAGAGACGATTGCGCCAGATGAAGGAAATGGGCGTCAATGCTATTCGAATCACGCATAATCCAGCCAGTAGTATCTTGCTGGATCTGGCTGCCAAAATGGGCCTACTCATCCAAGAAGAAGCCTTTGATACCTGGTATGGAGGCAAGAAAGAATATGACTATGGTCGCTTTTTTGAGGAAGAAGCGACTCATCCAGAAGCGAAGGTAGGCGATTTTTGGTCAGATTATGATTTGCGCACCATGATTGAGCGTGGCAAGAACAATCCAGCGATTTTTATGTGGTCCTTGGGAAATGAAGTTAGTGAAGCAAATGGAGATGCTCATTCATTGAAGACTATCAAGCGCTTGCTAGAAAGAGTCAAGGAGGTTGATGATAGCCGTTTTGTGACCATGGGAACGGACCAGTTCCGCTTCGGAGATGGTTCTGGAGGTCATGAAAAGATAGCCAATTTGCTGGATGTGGTGGGCTTGAATTACTCAGAAGACAATATTGATGGGATTCGCAAAAGACATCCCAATTGGCGACTTTACGGATCTGAAACCTCATCGGCTACAAGGACGCGTGATAGCTATTTTCGTCCATATAAGGAATGGGTTGGGGATAATCGCCGCGTGAGGAATTTTGAACAGTCAGACTATGGCAATGATCGAGTTCCTTGGGGGAAGACAGCGACGGCTTCTTGGATAGCAGATAGAAATCGGCTAGACTACGCAGGTCAGTTTATCTGGACAGGAGTGGATTATATAGGTGAGCCGACTCCTTGGCACAATCAAAATGACACGCCTGTCAAGAGTTCCTATTTTGGGATTGTGGACACAGCAGGGATTCCTAAAAATGACTATTATCTCTATCAAAGTCAGTGGTTGGACGTAAATCAGCACCCCATGGTTCATATCTTACCCCACTGGAATTGGGAAATCCACAAGAGTTATCAACAAGTTGTGGATAAGTATGGGGATATCCCTGTTCGAGTGTATTCAAATACTGGTTCAGTAGAGCTATTTCTCAATGGAAAATCTCAAGGCAGGAAGAACTTTCAGGAGAAATGGACTTCAGATGGTAGAAAATACCAAGAGGGAGAAGATTCTGACCAGCTCTATCTCGAATGGCGTTTGGCTTATCAACCAGGAGAATTATGTGCTGTGGCCTATGACCGTCAAGGTCAGCTTGTGGCAGAAGATAGGGTGGTGACTGCAGGTAAGGCAACCAAAATCGGGTTACATGCCGAGAAAACACAACTGGAGCCAGATGGGCAAGACCTCCTCTATCTCTATTTTGATGTATTGGACAAGGATGGAAATTGGGTGCCGAGTGCTTCCAATCAGATTCATTTTAAAATTGAGGGCCCTGCTCGCATTGTAGGTGTGGATAATGGCAGGCAGGCTAGTCGTGAACGTTACAAGGCTCAGAAAAATGGTCGTTTTAAGAGGAAAGCCTTTCATGGCAGAGGTGTCCTCTTAGTTCAGAGCTTGGAGCAGGTAGGTCAAGTGAGAGTAAAGGCTAGTGCTAGAGGGCTAGAGCCAGCAAGTTTTAATCTCTTAGTGGGAGAGGCTTTGGCTAACCAACCAGTGAAAAATAAGCGCTTGTTTGAGATTCGAGTGGACAAGCAGGCAGGATTACAAGAAGGGGATTCCCCAGCTATTGGACTTTATCCACAAACTGTGGATAACCCTGTGAACAAGGTGGGGAATAGTGAAGTGATTTGGGAGACGAGTGGTAGTGCCCACGCCATTATCAAGCAGGGAGTGCTTCATTGTTTGTCTGCAGGGGACTTGGCTATTCACGCCATTTATCAAGGGAAGACCTATCAAATACATTTGCAGGTTGCAGAAAATACCTCACTAGGGCAGGCAGTTTCTGTACGACCATTTCGCTTGTATACAGATAAGGGTACTTATCCACAGTTGCCATCTTCAGTTTTGGTGGATTATGAGTTCGGTGGTGCAAAAGGAGTCAAGGTTGTTTGGGAGGCAATCTCCGAAGAAGATATAGCAAGATTTCATGAGTTTACAGTATCTGGTCAGCTAGAGGGTCTTAATTTAAAGGCTTCTGCTCAGGTTTGTGTCCAAGGGATTTGCGCTCTTGAGCCTGAAAGGGTTTGGACACTTGTCAAGGAAGCTCCACACTTACCAGATCGAGTTAAGCTAGTCTTATCAGATGGCAGACGAGATACGGCCAAGGTGACTTGGGATGAACTAAATCCTCAAGTCTATGCTCAGGTAGGAGAATGTGTGTTCACAGGGAAAGTAGCGGGCTGTGAGTTGCCAGCAACAGTCACCATTCATGTGACAGATGCTAGTGTAGATGGAGAAGTTATTTCCAATCAATGGACAGGGTCCAATCTGCCTCTGGTCTTTGCTTCTCACTCAGAATCGAATCACCCAGCCTCATATCTCAATGACAAGGTCATTGCTCGGAAGAAATCGATAGCCAATACTTGGATTGCTAAGTCAGAGAAAGCCAGCGTGGGCATTCTTTTTGGAGATGCAGGGATTTTAAAACCTCGATTTGTGGATAATGTGACCTTGTATTATGTTGAGAATCAAGAATACGTAGCGGCGGAGCCTAGCTTTATTGATTATTACATAGGGAATGAGCCTGCCTTGCCTCGGACTCCAAATCATTTGGATAAGGATTCCCTGCTCAAGCAAGAGGAGAATTGGCGCCCTGTATCAGCTATCCGAAAAGTTTCAAGCGACAAGGATGAAGAGCTTCGTTTTGAATTCGATAAGGTGGAAACTTATGCTCTTCGTCTTCGATTTGAAAACTTGGTAAACCCACTGGCGTTAACAGAATTGCAAGTACATGCCAAAAAAGTAAAGAAAAATGTAGATAGGAAGTAGTATGGTAAGAGAAGTAAAACCGCATGGGCCCTTGCCTAGTCAGGCCCAGCTAGCTTATTTAGAGGATGAACTAGCAGCCTTTATCCATTTTGGCCCCAATACTTTTTATGACCAGGAATGGGGGACAGGTCAGGAGGATCCTGAACGCTTTAACCCGACAAGGTTAGATGCGCGTGAGTGGGTTCGCGTGCTCAAGGAAACGGGCTTTCAGAAGTTGATTTTGGTGGTCAAGCACCACGATGGCTTTGTCCTTTATCCGACAGCTCACACAGATTATTCGGTTAAGGCCAGTCCTTGGAGGAGTGGAGAGGGGGACTTGCTTTTTGAAGTATCCCAAGCTGCTACAGAATTTGATATGGATATGGGGGTCTACCTATCACCCTGGGATGCCCACAGTCCTCTCTATCATGTGGACCGAGAAGCGGACTATAATGCCTATTATCTGGCACAGCTGGAGGAAATCTTATCAAATCCTGCCTATGGAAATGGAGGGAAATTTGCTGAGGTCTGGATGGATGGTGCCAGAGGAGAGGGCGCACAAAAGGTCAATTATGAATTTGAGAAATGGTTTGAAACCATTCGTGAACTGCAGGACGATTGCTTGATCTTTTCAACAGAAGGCACCAGTATCCGCTGGATTGGCAATGAACGAGGGTATGCAGGTGATCCATTGTGGCAAAAGGTAAATCCTGACAAACTAGGAACAGAAGCAGAGCTGGACTATCTTCAGCACGGAGATCCCTCGGGCACGATTTTTTCAATCGGAGAGGCAGATGTTTCCATCCGTCCAGGCTGGTTCTACCATGAGGATCAGGATCCTAAGTCTCTCGAGGAGCTGGTCGAAATCTACTTTCACTCGGTAGGGCGAGGAACTCCCCTCCTGCTCAACATTCCGCCGAATCAAGCTGGGCTATTTGATGCAAAGGATATTGAACGCCTTTATGAATTTGCGGCTTATCGCAATGAGCTCTATAAAGAAGATTTGGCTCTGGGAGCTGCGGTATCTGGTCCTACTCTCTCCGCAGACTTTGCCTGTCACCATCTGACAGACGGCTTTGAGACCAGCTCTTGGGCAAGCGATGCAGACTTGCCAATTCATTTAGAACTCGACTTAGGGTCACCTAAACTTTTGATGTCATTGAGTTAAGAGAAGATTTGAAGCTAGGGCAACGAATCGCTGCTTTTTATGTGCAAGTAGAGGTGGATGGTGTCTGGCAGGAATTTGGCATGGGCTTTACAGTTGGTCATAAGCGCCTCCTGAGAGGGCCGCTAATAGAGGCACAGAAGGTGCGCGTGATCATTACAGAGGTACAATCTATGCCTGTATTGACTAAGATTGCCCTCTATAAAACTCCTAGCTTATCAAAACAAGAAGTTGTTCAGGGACTAGCATTTGCAGAAAAAAGTCTATCTGTGACAAAGGGAGAGACTCTTCATTTTAGGATTGAACGTAGCGAAAGTAGTACTCCTTTGGAGGCTAAGATTTCGATTCAACCGGGGACAGGTGTCCATGGTGTCGCCTATCAGGACGAGATCCAAGTCCTTCAATTCCAAGCAGGGGAAAGCAAAAAAGATTTGTGCCTACCAACCCTGTATTTTGCTGCTGATAAGACCTTGGATTTCTATCTGAATCTGACTGTTGATGGACAGCTGATTGATCAAGCTCATATTTTAGTTGAAACGAGATAAAATATCTTCACAATTCATTTCCTTTCCGAATAAATAGATAGAACCATCGAATCTAGTAAAATTAGATTTAAAACTGTGATATAATAAGAGGAGGAAATGGATGACTTTAAGACATCCGGGCATTAGCCCGACCAATGATTTGGTAGCTAAGAAAATTTTCAGCAATCCAGAAATCACTTGTCAATTTATCCGCGATATGCTGGACTTACCAGCCAAAAATGTAACCATTTTGGAGGGAAGTAACATTCATGTCTTACCTTCCCTGCCGTACTCGGCGCAGGATTTCTATACCAGTATAGATGTCTTAGCTGAACTAGATAATGGAACCCAAGTAATCATTGAGATTCAAGTTCATCATCAGAATTTTTTCATCAATCGCCTATGGGCTTATTTGTGCAGCCAGGTCAATCAAAATCTTGAAAAAGTTCGCCAACAAGAAGGTGATACCCATCAGAGTTATAAACACATCGCACCAGTATATGCTATTGCTATCGTAGATAGTAATTACTTCTCAGATGATTTGGCTTTTCATAGCTTTAGTATGCGCGAGGACACGACAGGTGAAGTCTTAACCATCACAACTAATGGACAAGAAAACCATCTAGTCAAGATGGCATTCTTGGAACTAAAAAAATACAGAGAAACCAGCAAAGATGAGGTTCGCAAGCCGTGGTTGGAGTTTTTCGGGAACAAACCTTTTACCCAGCAACCTGAGCGAGCCATCAGCCAAGCAGATCAACTGCTGGACTACAAGAGCTGGTCTGAGGAGGACAGGAAGATGTTTAGTCAACTACGTATGCGAGAAGAACAAGCATTATTGGCTCATGACTATGCTTTGGAACAAGCTGAAGAAAAAGGGTTAGAACGTGGTCGTGCAGAAGGTATTAAACAAGGTTTAGAGCGTGGGAAAGCTGAAGGACAAATCTTTACCTTTATTGATTTAGTACGCCAACATGTTTTAACTTCCGAATTTGCAAGTGAGCAATTGGGCATGACCGTTGCTGAGTTTGAGGCACTGTTGTAAGACCAGCACTAACGGACAAGAAAACCATCTAGTCAAGATGGCATTCTTGGAACTAAAAAAATACAGAGAAACCAGCAAAGATGAGGTTCGCAAGCCGTGGTTGGAGTTTTTCGGGAACAAACCTTTTACCCAGCAACCTGAGCGAGCCATCAGCCAAGCAGATCAACTGCTGGACTACAAGAGCTGGTCTGAGGAGGACAGGAAGATGTTTAGTCAACTACGTATGCGAGAAGAACAAGCATTATTGGCTCATGACTATGCTTTGGAACAAGCTGAAGAAAAAGGGTTAGAACGTGGTCGTGCAGAAGGTATTAAACAAGGTTTAGAGCGTGGGAAAGCTGAAGGACAAATCTTTACCTTTATTGATTTAGTACGCCAACATGTTTTAACTTCCGAATTTGCAAGTGAGCAATTGGGCATGACCGTTGCTGAGTTTGAGGCACTGTTGTAAGACCAGCACTAACGGACAAGAAAACCATCTAGTCAAAATGGCATTCTTGGAACTAAAAAAATACAGAGAAACCAGCAAAGACAAGGTTCGCAAGCCATGGTTGGAGTTTTTCGGTAATAAACCCTTTACCCAAGAACCCGAGCGAGCCATCAGTCAGGCAGACCAACTGCTAGACTATAAGAGCTGGTCCGAGGAGGACAGGAAGATGTTTAGTCAACTACGTATGCGCGAAGAACAAGCCTTGTTAGCACAGGACTACGCCTTGGAAACAGCTAGGGCCGAAGGTATTGAACAAGGTATTGAAAAAGGATTAGAGCGTGGAAAAGTTGAAGGACAAATCTTTACCTTTCTAGATTTAGTACGCCAACATGTTTTAACTTCCGAATTTGCAAGTCAACAATTGGGCATGACCGTTGCTGAGTTTGAGGCGTTGTTGTAAGACCAGCACTAATGATTAAGAAAACCATCTAGTCAAGATGGCGTTCTTGGAATTAAAAAAATACAGAGAAACCAGCAAAGACGAGGTTCGCAAACCGTGGTTGGAGTTTTTCGGTAATAAACCCTTTACCCAAGAACCTGAGCGAGCCATCAGTCAGGCAGACCAACTGCTAGACTATAAGAGCTGGTCCGAGGAGGAAAGGAAAATGTTTAGTCAACTACGTATGCGCGAAGAACAAGCCTTGTTAGCACAGGACTACGCCTTGGAAACAGCTAGGGCCGAAGGTATTGAACAAGGTATTGAAAAAGGATTAGAGCGTGGAAAAGTTGAAGGACAAATCTTTACCTTTCTAGATTTAGTACGCCAACATGTTTTAACTTCCGAATTTGCAAGTCAACAATTGGGCATGACCGTTGCTGAGTTTGAGGCGTTGTTGTAAGACCAGCACTAATGATTAAGAAAACCATCTAGTCAAGATGGCGTTCTTGGAATTAAAAAAATACAGAGAAACCAGCAAAGACGAGGTTCGCAAACCGTGGTTGGAGTTTTTCGGTAATAAACCCTTTACCCAAGAACCTGAGCGAGCCATCAGTCAGGCAGATCAACTGCTGGACTACAAAAGCTGGTCCGAGGAGGACAGAAAAATGTTTAGTCAACTACGTATGCGCGAAGAACAAGCGTTATTGGCTCAGGATTATGCCTTGGAGACTGCTAGGGCGGAAGGTCTTGAACAAGGTTTAGAGCGTGGTCTTGAACAGGGACTGGAGCGTGGGAAAGCTGAAGGAAGTTTCGCTATGTTAGCAAATCTAGTCCGTCAACAGCTACTGACATCTGAAGTTGCTAGCCAGCAATTGGGCATGACTGTCGCTGAGTTTGAGGCTTTACTATAAATGAGAATGGGAACATGTTATCGAACTAGATAGCATGTTTTATTTTGGGCTAATAGTCAATGCTTGTTTTTAAACTTACTCTGATTCTAATTATATATATGTAATATCTTCTGCAATTACGTATAAATCGAACAAAAATACAATAGTATAATATAGAGATTAAATATATATTCAAACGTAAAAAAATGCAAATTTAAATTGTCTGAAAATTCCTTGTTTTCCCAAAACGCTTTTTGCAAAAATTTGAAGTCAAAAAGTTTGCATATATATTGAAAATAGGGTAGAATACGAGTGTAGGTTTCTGCATGCATAAGAGAATATTGCTTATTCGTTTTAAGTGATAAATTTTGTTATGTAGAAGCTAAATCAACTAATTTCCAAAAGGAGAAAAAAATGGAACACAAAAACTCTATGAGTCGTGTTGAACGTTTGCACCGTGAAAAGGTCACGCGTTATTCGATTCGTAAATATAGCTTTGGAGCGGCTAGTGTAGCGGTCGCTGCTCTTTTCATGTTCTTAGGTAATGGAGCTGTATCAGCTAATGAGCTAAGCAAACAAGATACACCATCTGTAGAAGCTCCAGCGAAAGCCACTGAAGACAAACCAACTTCGGAAGAGGCTATTGCTAAACCAGTAGAAGCAACAACTCCAACTTTGGACAAGTCAGAGTTGACAAATTTAATTTCAGAAATTGAGACAAAACTTTCTAACGGTTCTTACGATAACAAACAGAAGAAAGTGTTGCAGTATTAAAAGCTGACTTAGAAGCTGCAAAAGCTACATTAGCGAATGCAACTACTCAAGCTGAACTAAAAAAAGCTTACAGCAAACTTGTCACTACAGTGAGCACTAAATTAAAAGCTAAGCCTGTAGAGAAAAAAGAAACTCCAGAAGTAGACACTACTAATGGACAACCAACTGTAGGTAAAAAAGCAGAAAACACTGAGAAAAAATCAGAGTCTAACTCAATCGAAAACACAGGTTCAAAAGACGAACGTAATGGACAAGCATTAGATAAAAATAATGCTTTCCGTGCGGAAACAACTGCAACTCATGGTAACTTTAATTATTCTATGGAGTATTCTAATGGAAAAGAAATTTACCTTTATAATGAAGAAGAGGCAGATGTCAATATTACAGTTAGCTCAACAGCTGGAAATATTACTAAAGCAACAGTTAAAGCTGGAAGTGGTCAGTTCGTACTAAAATCGAAAAGTGATCAAGCGATAGCTTATGCGAAAGGTCAAGGCGGAGTTAAACCTGAGGAAGAAGAAGTTGAAATAGACGGTTATGGATGGAGTTATCATCAAACACTAACTGAAACTCAAGGTCCAGTAACAATTAAAATCACTGGTAAACCAAACGATACCTTTAAAGCTATTAAAACTTACACAAAAACTGAGGATCAACGAGCAGTATTAGGAGCAAGATATCTACAACTTGAAGATTCTACTGGCGCTAAACTGGGTGGAGGTAATAACTTAAATGCTCCTGGTGCGTTCAACTTAGTTGTTAAATCTCAAACATATAAATATGACATTCAACCAGTAGCAGAGGAGAATAAAGTTGGTGTTGCTGATATTAACAACTTGACTCCAACTGATATTACTAAAATCAAAGAGAAAATTAAGATTCAATATTCTGATAAGGCAACGACACAAGATGCACGACTAGCGTCTCACAAAGGGGAAGTTTTAGCAGATAAATCTTCAGTAGTGAAAGACATCACTGTTGCAAATGGAACAGTTACTGTTACCTATAATGACGATTCAGTAGATACTATTCCAGTTTCAAGTGTAGCGCGTGTAAATGCAGCACCAACAGTAGAAATTCCATATTCAGATAAAGCTAATAAAGAAGTCTATGTGTATGGTGGAGAAGAAAACTCATTCAATATCAAATTCAAAGATGATAGTGGGAAAATTGTAAGTGCTACTGTAAGACAAGGTGGTAACAAAGAGTTTACTCCTGTTGAGGGTGAAACAGACAAAATCAATGTTCAATACGGATATAAAGCAAATGTGATTACTTCTGAAACACCAGCAACAGATGCAAATCCAGCGGTAATCACTTACTCAGGTACACCAGCACCAGAAGGGACATTTACACAAGCAAATCTAGATGCAGCGACTAGAGGAGAAAACCCTCCAGGAGTAGCTTTAGGATGGCGTTATGCTACTGCAACTGATGCTGATGGCGCACTTATCGAGAATAGAGCTGTAGGTTCTACAAATGCAACAGACCCAGGTTCATTCCGTGTCATGCTGAAGCCACAAACTCAAAAATATGATGTTACAACACCTGAAAACGAAGCTGCTAAAGTACCAGTAGCTGATGCTAATAACGTAACAGATGCAGAGTTTAAGAAAATAGTTGGTGAAAACAATGCCAATATCAAACTTCACTATTCTAAAAAGAATGCAGATGCTAACTTAGTTGCGAAACAAGGTCAAAATGTTGACGATAAAGAAGCTAAGATTAAATCTGTTGAAAAAGTAGCTAACACTATGGTGGTAACGTATAAAGATGGATCTACAGATACATTACCATTAACTGACTTTGCACGTACAAATCCAGCTCCAACAGTTGAACTTCCATACTCAAATGAAGCTAATAAACAAATCTATGTTTATACAGGTGAAAACACTGATTTGACATTTAAAGCAACAGACAATACTGCTGTTAAAGATATGTATGTACGTGGTCCAGGTGGTATTGGAGAGGATAATACAGCCAAATACGGTTTTACAACAGGGAAAGTAGAGAATTCAGCTGTCACTCATGGTGATGGTACTGTATCAGGTAATACAGCTACTCTCAAGATGACAGGTGTTACAACACTTACAGCTCCAAACAGATGGACAAGTTTTGTTGTTGCCAATGACAATGATAATGCACCATCAAATACAGATTTTAATGCATTAGATCAAAATCCAAATGCAACTCAGACACCAGGATATGTTCAATTCATCGTTAAAAATCAAACATCTAAATATGACATTGCAGCTCCAACTGAAAAAGTTGCTGTAGCAGACCCAGCTAACGTAACAGAAGCAGAATTAGATAAAATCAAAGAGAAACTACAAATTGAGTACTCTAATAACAATGATGATGCTAACTTAGCTGACAAAAAAGGTAAGACTGTAGATGTTGCAGATGCTAAGACTAAGATTAAATCAGTAGAAAAAGATAACGCTGGAAATCTTGTAGTAACATATACAGATGGATCTACAGATAAAAAACCATTGTCAGACTTTGTAACTCTTGATAAACAACCAGCTATTGAAGCAGTAGAAAAAGCAGCAGAAGCCCAAATTGCTGCCATCAATAACACTCCAAATGCTACTGATGACGAGAAACAAGCAGCAATTGACAAAGTAAATGCTGATAAAGAAAAAGCATTAACAGCAATTAATGATGCTAATGTAACAACAAAAGATGCATTAGACAAAGCGAAAGAATCTGGTACAACTGCAATTGCAGCAGATAACCCAGTAGTAGCGAAAAAAGACGCAGCAAAAGCAGATGTTGAAGCAGCTCGTAAAGCAAAAGAAGACGCTATTAAAGCAAATCCAAATCTAACACAAGCAGAAAAAGACGCAGCAATTGCGAAAAATAATACGGCAGCAGCAGAAGCAACTAAAGCTATCGACTCTGCAACAACAAACGATGCAGTAGATGCAGCTAAAACTGCTGGTACTGGTGAAATTGCGAAAGTAAATCCAGTAGCTAAAGAAGCAGCTAAGAAAGCAGTTGCGGATGAATTAGCTGAGAAAGAAAAAGCAATCGATGCACGTACTGACTTAACAGATGCAGAGAAAGCAAAAGCTAAGGAAGATGCAAAAGCGAAAGCCAAAGCAGCAACAGACGCTATTAATGCACAGCCAGATAACGCAGCAACACCAGAAGCAGCAGCAACAGCGCAAACAGCAGTAGATGGTGCAAAAGATAAAGGTGTAGCAGATGTTAAATCTGTAAACCCAGTAGCTAAAGAAGCAGCTAAGAAAGCAGTTGCGGATGAATTAGCTGAGAAAGAAAAAGCAATCGATGCACGTACTGACTTAACTGACGCAGAAAAAGCGGCAGCTAAGGACGATGCAAAAGCGAAAGCCAAAGCAGCAACAGATGCAATCGATGCTCAACCAAGCAACGCAGCAACACCAGAAGCAGCAGCAGAAGCTCAAACAGCAGTAAATGATGCAAAAGATAAAGGTGTAGCAGATGTTAAATCTGTAAATCCAGTAGCTAAAGAAGCAGCTAAGAAAGCAGTTGCGGATGAATTAGCTGAGAAAGAAAAAGCAATCGATGCACGTACTGACTTAACTGACGCAGAAAAAGCGGTAGCTAAGGATGATGCAAAAGCTAAAGCCAAAGCAGCAACAGATGCAATCGATGCTCAACCAAGCAACGCAGCAACACCAGAAGCAGCAGCAGAAGCTCAAACAGCAGTAAATGGTGCTAAAGATAAAGGTGTAGCAGACGTTAAATCTGTAAACCCAGTAGCTAAAGAAGCAGCTAAGAAAGCAGTTGCGGATGAATTAGCTGAGAAAGAAAAAGCAATCGATGCACGTACTGACTTAACTGACGAAGAAAAAGCGGCAGCTAAGGACGATGCAAAAGCGAAAGCCAAAGCAGCAACAGATGCAATCGATGCTCAACCAAGCAACGCAGCAACACCAGAAAAAGCAGCAGAAGCGCAAACAGCAGTAAATGGTGCTAAAGATAAAGGTGTAGCAGATGTTAAATCTGTAGATCCAGCAGCGGCTAAGAAACCAGCAGCTAAGAAAGCAGTTGAAGATGCTCTTAAAGCTAAAGTAGATGCAATTGACGCTCGTACAGACTTGACAGATGACGAGAAGAAAGCAGCTAAAGATAAAGCAGCAGCAGAAGCTAAGAAAGCAACAGATGCAATCGATGCAGCAACAACAGACGCAGCGGTAGATACAGCTAAAGAAGCAGGAACTGGAGAAATAGCGAAAGTAAACCCAGTAGCTAAAGAAGCAGCTAAGAAAGCAGTTGCGGATGAATTAGCTGAGAAAGAAAAAGCAATCGATGCGCGTACTGACTTAACTGACGCAGAAAAAGCAGCAGCTAAGGACGATGCAAAAGCGAAAGCCAAAGCAGTAACAGACGCTATTAATGCACAACCAGATAACGCAGCAACACCAGAAGCAGCAGCAGAAGCTCAAACAGCAGTAAATGATGCAAAAGATAAAGGTGTAGCAGACGTTAAAGCTGTAAACCCAGTAGCTAAAGAAGCAGCTAAGAAAGCAATCGCAGATGAATTAGCTGAGAAAGAAAAAGCCATCGACGGACGTACTGACTTAACTGATGAAGAAAAAGCAGCAGCTAAGAAAGATGCGCAAGATAAAGCTAAGGAAGCAACAGATGCAATCGATGCTCAACCAAGTAACGCAGCAACACCAGAAGCCGCAGAAAAAGCACAAACAGCAGTAAATGGTGCAAAAGATAAAGGTGTAGCAGATGTTAAAGCTGTAGATCCAGCAGCGGCTAAGAAACCAGAAGCTAAGAAAGCCATCGACGACGCTCTTAAAGCTAAGGAAGATGCAATTGACGCTCGTACAGACTTGACAGATGACGAGAAGAAAGCAGCTAAAGATCTAGCTAAAGCAGAAGCAGATAAGGCTAAAGCAGCAATTGATGCAGCAACAACAGATGCAGCAGTAGATACAGCTAAAGACGCTGGTACTGGAGCAGTTGAAGCAATCAATCCAGAAGCCAAAGCTAAACCAGAAGCTAAGAAAGCAATTGATGACGCTCTTAAAGCTAAGGAAAACGCAATTGACGCTCGTACAGACTTGACAGATGACGAGAAGAAAGCAGCTAAAGAAGCAGCTAAAGAAGCAGCAGATAAAGCTAAAGCAGCAATTGATGCAGCACCAAGCAATGCAGAAGTAGAGAAAGCTAAAGAAGCAGGAACTGGTGAAATTGCAAAAGTTAACCCAGTAGCTAAAGAAGCAGCTAAGAAAGCAGTAGCGGATGAATTAGCTAAGAAAGAAGCAGAAATCGCTGGCCGTAACGATCTCACAGATGAAGAGAAAGCTAAAGCCAAAGAAGAAGCTCAAGCAAAAGCTAAGGAAGCAACAGATGCAATCGATGCTCAACCAAGCAACGCAGAAACACCAGAAAAAGCAGCAGAAGCGCAAACAGCAGTAGATGGTGCTAAAGATAAAGGTGTAGCAGATGTTACAGCTGTAAATCCAGAAGCCAAAGCTAAACCAGAAGCTAAGAAAGCAATTGATGACGCTCTTAAAGCTAAGGAAGACGCAATTGACGCTCGTACAGACTTGACAGATGACGAGAAGAAAGCAGCGAAAGATGCAGCTAAAGATGCAGCAGATAAAGCTAAAGCAGCAATTGATGCAGCACCAAGCAATGCAGAAGTAGATAAAGCTAAGGAAGCTGGTACTGGAGCAGTTGAAGCAATCAATCCAGAAGCCAAAGCTAAACCAGAAGCTAAGCAAGCAATCGATGACGCTCTTAAAGCTAAGGAAGCAGCAATTGACGCTCGTACAGACTTGACAGATGACGAGAAGAAAGCAGCTAAAGATGCAGCTAAAGATGCAGCAGATAAAGCTAAAGAAGCAATTGATGCAGCAACAGACGATGCAGCATTGAATAAAGCTAAAGAAGCAGGAACTGGTGAAATCGCCAAAGTTAACCCAGTAGCTAAAGAAGCAGCTAAGAAAGCAGTAGCGGATGAATTAGCTAAGAAAGAAGCAGAAATCGCTGGCCGTAACGACCTCACAGATGAAGAGAAAGCCAAAGCCAAAGAAGAAGCTCAAGCGAAAGCTAAGGAAGCAACAGATGCAATCGATGCTCAACCAAACAACGCAGAAACACCAGAGAAAGCAGCAGAAGCTCAAACAGCAGTAGATGGTGCTAAAGATAAAGGTGTAGCAGATGTTACAGCAGTAAATCCAGCAGCAACTAAGAAACCAGAAGCTAAGCAAGCAATCGATGACGCTCTTAAAGCTAAGGAAGCAGCAATTGACGCTCGTACAGACTTGACAGATGACGAGAAGAAAGCAGCTAAAGATGCAGCTAAAGATGCAGCAGATAAAGCTAAAGAAGCAATTGATGCAGCACCAAGTGATGCGGAAGTAGATAAAGCTAAAGAAGCTGGTACTGGAGCAGTTGAAGCAATCAATCCAGAAGCCAAAGCTAAACCAGAAGCTAAGCAAGCAATCGATGACGCTCTTAAAGCTAAGGAAGCAGCAATTGACGCTCGTACAGACTTGACAGATGACGAGAAGAAAGCAGCTAAAGATGCAGCTAAAGATGCAGCAGATAAAGCTAAAGAAGCAATTGATGCAGCACCAAGTGATGCGGAAGTAGATAAAGCTAAGGAAGCTGGTACTGGAGCAGTTGAAGCAATCAATCCAGAAGCCAAAGCTAAACCAGAAGCTAAGCAAGCAATCGATGACGCTCTTAAAGCTAAGGAAGCAGCAATTGACGCTCGTACAGACTTGACAGATGACGAGAAGAAAGCAGCTAAAGATGCAGCTAAAGATGCAGCAGATAAGGCTAAAGAAGCAATTGATGCAGCACCAAGCAATGCAGAAGTAGATAAAGCTAAGGAAGCTGGTACTGGAGCAGTTGAAGCAATCAATCCAGAAGCCAAAGCTAAACCAGAAGCTAAGCAAGCAATCGATGACGCTCTTAAAGCTAAGGAAGCAGCAATTGACGCTCGTACAGACTTGACAGATGACGAGAAGAAAGCAGCTAAAGATGCAGCTAAAGATGCAGCAGATAAAGCTAAAGAAGCAATTGATGCAGCAACAGACGATGCAGCATTGAATAAAGCTAAAGAAGCAGGAACTGGTGAAATCGCCAAAGTTAACCCAGTAGCTAAAGAAGCAGCTAAGAAAGCAGTAGCGGATGAATTAGCTAAGAAAGAAGCAGAAATCGCTGGCCGTAACGACCTCACAGATGAAGAGAAAGCCAAAGCCAAAGAAGAAGCTCAAGCGAAAGCTAAGGAAGCAACAGATGCAATCGATGCTCAACCAAGCAACGCAGAAACACCAGAGAAAGCAGCAGAAGCTCAAACAGCAGTAGATGGTGCTAAAGATAAAGGTGTAGCAGATGTTACAGCAGTAAATCCAGCAGCAACTAAGAAACCAGAAGCTAAGCAAGCAATCGATGACGCTCTTAAAGCTAAGGAAGCAGCAATTGACGCTCGTACAGACTTGACAGATGACGAGAAGAAAGCAGCTAAAGAAGCAGCTAAAGATGCAGCAGATAAGGCTAAAGAAGCAATTGATGCAGCACCAAGCAATGCAGAAGTAGATAAAGCTAAGGAAGCTGGTACTGGAGCAGTTGAAGCAATCAATCCAGAAGCCAAAGCTAAACCAGAAGCTAAGCAAGCAATCGATGACGCTCTTAAAGCTAAGGAAGCAGCAATTGACGCTCGTACAGACTTGACAGATGACGAGAAGAAAGCAGCTAAAGATGCAGCTAAAGATGCAGCAGATAAGGCTAAAGAAGCAATTGATGCAGCAACAGACGATGCAGCATTGAATAAAGCTAAAGAAGCTGGTACTGGTGAAATCGCCAAAGTTAACCCAGTAGCTAAAGAAGCAGCTAAGAAAGCAGTTGCGGATGAATTGAAAGCTAAAGAAGCAGAAATTGCTGGCCGTAACGACCTCACAGATGAAGAGAAAGCTAAAGCCAAAGAAGAAGCTCAAGCGAAAGCTAAGGAAGCAACAGATGCAATCGATGCTCAACCAAGCAACGCAGAAACACCAGAGAAAGCAGCAGAAGCTCAAACAGCAGTAGATGGTGCTAAAGATAAAGGTGTAGCAGATGTTAAAGCTGTAGATCCAGAAGCCAAAGCTAAACCAGCAGCTAAGAAAGCCATCGAAGATAAATTAGCAAAACAATTGGAAGACATTGCTAACACTCCAGATGCTACAGATGATGAGAAGAAAGTTGCAGCAGATGCAGCTAAAGCTCTAGCAGAAGGAGCTAAGAAAGAAATCGATAAAGCTGGAACAGATGCAGAAGTTAAGCAACTTCAAGAAGAAGCTGAAGGTGAAATCGAAATCTGTACCTGTTGTAGAAGATAAGCCAAATGCACGTAAAGCAATTGAAGATGAAGCAAAAGCTAAGAAAGAAGCAATTGATGCACGTACAGACTTAACTCCTAAAGCTAAAGAAGATCTTAAAGCTCAAGTAGATGCAATCGCAGATCAAGCTAAGAAATCTGTAGATGCAGCTAAAACATCAGAAGCTGTTGATGGAATTGAAGAGTCAGATAAAGCGGCTATTAAAGCTGTAGGTGAAGTGAATATTCCGGCTGATAAAGTTCTTGTAAATAATCCAAGTGCTTTAACAGATGATGAAAAAGCTAAGGTCTTAGAAGCTGTTAAGAAAGTAAATCCAGATGCTAAAGAAATTACTCAAGACGCAGATGGAAATGTTACTGTTACAACTCCAGATGGGCACAAAGAAATCATCACTCCTGAGCAAGTAGTGAAAACTGCAGCTACAGCAAATGATCCAAAAGCAGGCAACGATATCGTTAAACCAGCGGATAAAGTAGTTGTAAATGATCCAGCTAAGTTGACAGATGCTGAGAAGGAGAAAATTAAAGCAGCAGTTGAAGCTGTAAATCCAAACTCAATTGTAGTAGTTGATGACAAAGGAAATGCTAAAGTTTCAACTCCAGATGGTCAAACACAAGTTATTCCTGTAGAAGAATTAGTACGTACTGTTGAAGATACTAAGAAACCAAATGCAGGTAACGACATCGTTAAACCAGCAGATAAGACTGTAGTAGCAAATCCAGAAAAACTTACAGATACTGAGAAGAAAGCAATCGAAGATAAAGTTAAAGCTGTAAACCCAGATGCAACAGTAGTTGTAGATGACAAAGGAAATACGACAGTCACAACCCCAGAAGGTAAGACAGCCGTAATTCCAGCAGCAGACTTGACGAAAGATCCAGAAACTGCAACTAAACCAAATGCAGGCAACGACATCGTTAAACCAGCAGATAAGACAGCAGTTAAAGATCCAGCTAACTTAACTCCAGAAGAGAAGAAAGCGATCGAAGATAAAGTTAAAGCTGTAAATCCAGGTGCAACAGTAGTTGTAGATGATAAAGGAAATGCGACAGTTACAACCCCAGAAGGTAAGACAGCCGTAATTCCAGCAACAGACTTGACGAAAGATCCAGAAGCTGCAACTAAACCAAATGCAGGCAACGACATCGTTAAACCAGCAGATAAGACAGCAGTTAAAGATCCAGCTAACTTAACTCCAGAAGAGAAGAAAGCGATCGAAGATAAAGTTAAAGCTGTAAACCCAGGTGCAACAGTAGTTGTAGATGATAAAGGAAATACGACAGTCACAACCCCAGAAGGTAAGACAGCCGTAATTCCAGCAGCAGACTTGACGAAAGATCCAGAAACTGCAACTAAACCAAATGCAGGTAACGACATCGTTAAACCAGCAGATAAGACAGCAGTTAAAGATCCAGCTAACTTAACTCCAGAAGAGAAGAAAGCGATCGAAGATAAAGTTAAAGCTGTAAACCCAGGTGCAACAGTAGTTGTAGATGATAAAGGAAATGCGACAGTCACAACCCCAGAAGGTAAGACAGCCGTAATTCCAGCAGCAGACTTGACGAAAGATCCAGAAACTGCAACTAAACCAAATGCAGGTAACGACATCGTTAAACCAGCAGATAAGACAGCAGTTAAAGATCCAGCTAACTTAACTCCAGAAGAGAAGAAAGCAATCGCAGATAAAGTTAAAGCTGTAAATCCAGATGCAACAGTAGTTGTAGATGATAAAGGAAATGCGACAGTCACAACCCCAGCAGGTAAGACAGCAGTAATTCCAGCAGCAGACTTGACAAAAGATCCAGAAGCTGCAACTAAACCAAATGCAGGCAACGACATCGTTAAACCAGCAGATAAGACAGCAGTTAAAGATCCAGCTAACTTAACTCCAGAAGAGAAGAAAGCAATCGCAGATAAAGTTAAAGCTGTAAATCCAGATGCAACGGTAGTTGTAGATGATAAAGGAAATGCGACAGTTACACCAAAAGATGGGGAACCAGCTGTAATTCCAGCAGCGGACTTGACAAAAGATCCAGAAGCTGCAACTAAACCAAATGCAGGAAACGACATCGTTAAACCAGCGGCTAAGACAGCAGTTAAAGATCCAGCTAACTTAACTCCAGAAGAGAAGAAAGCAATCGCAGACAAAGTTAAAGCTGTAAATCCAGATGCAACAGTAGTTGTAGATGATAAAGGAAATGCGACAGTCACAACCCCAGCAGGTAAGACAGCAGTAATTCCAGCAGCAGACTTGACAAAAGATCCAGCAGCTGCAACTAAACCAAATGCAGGAAACGACATCGTTAAACCAGCAGATAAGACAGCAGTTAAAGATCCAGCTAACTTAACTCCAGAAGAGAAGAAAGCGATCGAAGACAAAGTTAAAGCTGTAAATCCAGATGCAACAGTAGTTGTAGATGATAAAGGAAATGCGACAGTCACAACCCCAGCAGGTAAGACAGCAGTAATTCCAGCAGCAGACTTGACGAAAGATCCAGCAGCTGCAACTAAACCAAATGCAGGAAACGACATCGTTAAACCAGCAGATAAGACTGTAGTAGCAAATCCAGAAAAACTTACAGACGCTGAGAAGAAAGCGATCGAAGATAAAGTTAAATCTGTAAATCCAGATGCAACAGTAGTTGTAGATGATAAAGGAAATGCGACAGTTACACCAAAAGATGGAGAACCAGTAGTAATTCCATCAACAGACTTGACGAAAGATCCAGAAGCTGCAACTAAACCAAATGCAGGCAACGACATCGTTAAACCAGCGGATAAAGTAGTTGTAGATCCAGCCAAAGGTGTAGATGAAGCAGCTAAGACAGCTATCGCAGACAAAGTTAAAGCTGTGAACCCAGGTGCAACAGTAGTTGTAGATGATAAAGGAAATGCGACAGTTACAACCCCAGAAGGTAAGACAGCAGTAATTCCAGCAACAGACTTAACTAAATCACCAGAAGACGCAGGTAAAGCAAATGCAGGAAATGCAGTAAACACACCAGCAGCTAAGGTAGAAGTTAAAGATCCAGCCAAATTAACAGATGAAGAAAAAGCAAAAGTTAAGGAAGCAATTGAGGCAGTCAACCCAGGATCTAAAGTTGTAGTAGACGATAAAGGAAATGCAACAGTCACAACCCCAGCAGGTGATGTAGTAGTAATTCCATCAGCAGATGTAACTAAGTCAGCAGAAGATGCAGGTAAAGCAAATGCAGGAAATGCAGTAAACACACCAGCAGCTAAGGTAGAAGTTAAAGATCCAGCCAAATTAACAGATGAAGAAAAAGCAAAAGTTAAGGAAGCAATTGAGGCAGTCAACCCAGGATCTAAAGTTGTAGTAGACGATAAAGGAAACGCAACAGTCACAACCCCAGCAGGTAAGACAGCAACAATTCCAGCAGGAGATTTAACTAAGTCAGCAGCAGATGCAGGTAAGGCAAATGCAGGAAATGCAGTAAACACGCCAGCAGCTAAGGTAGAAGTTAAAGATCCAGCTAACTTAACAGACGCTGAGAAGAAAGCAATCGAAGACAAAGTTAAAGCTGTAAATCCAGGATCTAAAGTTGTAGTAGACGATAAAGGAAACGTAACAGTTACAACTCCAGAAGGTAAGACAGCAACAATTCCAGCAGCAGATGTAACTAAGTCAGCAGCAGACGCAGGTAAAGCAAATGCAGGAAATGGTGCAAACACACCAGCAACTAAGACAGTAGTAAAAGATCCAGCTAACTTAACAGATGAAGAAAAAGCAAAAGTTAAGAAAGCAGTAGAGGATGTAAACCCAGGATCAACTGTAGTAGTAAATGATAAAGGTGATGTAATCGTTACTAAAGGTGATGGAACAGTATTAGTAATCCCAGAACTTGACTTAGTAATTCCAGAAGATAAATTAACTGATCCAACTCAACAAAATGGTGTGAACACACCAGCAACTAGAGTGTTAGTTGGAGATAAAGCTAAATTAACAGCTGATGAAATTGAAAAAGTTAAAGAATCAATTAAAGCAGTCAACCCAGGTGCAACTGTAGTAGTAGACGATAAAGGAAACGCAACAGTTACAACACCAGAAGGTAAGACAGCAACAATTCCAGCAGCTCAATTAGTTAAAGATGCTAAAGATGTTGCAGCTAAGAACAATGGTGAAAACATCAATGTTGACTTCGAAAAAGAAACAGTAGCAGACTTCAATAACTTAACGGATGCAGAAAAAGAAGCTGCAAAAGCTAAGATTAAAGGAGCAAATGCTGATGTAGTAGAAGTTGTCTTCGACAAAGCAGGAAATGCAACTGTAATTACTAAAGATGGTAAAGTTTACACAATCGCAGCTAAAGATATCTTTAAACAACGTCCTTCTACAGACAGTGGAAGTTCAGCTAATGCTAGCCAAGCAACATCAGCACAAGCAAATGCGCGTAAAGGAGCTAAAGAATTACCAAATACAGGTACAGCAGATTCTACTGTAGCTATGGTAGCAGCTGCCGCAAGTGCATTACTTGGTCTTGGTCTTGCAGGTCGTCGTCGTAAAAGAAGACGAAGAAGCTTTAATTGGTGGATTGTTTGATACTTATCGAATAATAAATCCGATTTTTCAAAGCTTAAACAAGTACCTCTCACAAGAAAATCTCCCTAGCAGGAAAGCCTGCTAGGAGATTTTTTTGCATTTCAGGAAGTGAACGGCTGACTTGGTAACCAGCCAAGGGTGAAGGTTAGTTGATCAGCTTTTAAGAGGTCTTGATGTTGAATGCTAGTTATAGAGGTATTATCTAGTCGACATTTTTTTACAAAGTTAAAATGGCTGTGGTTTTGTTTAGTATGGATATCCAACCATTTATCTTCTTTAGCCAGATAAACTCGGAGGTGGTCAAAGAGAGGGATTCCGAGGTCATAGCTTGGTTTTCCTGGACAGGTCGGATAAAATCCGAGAGATGACCAGATGTACCAGGCCGAGAGACTACCGTTATCCTCATCGCCAGGATAGGCTTCCCAACTTGGGTGAAAAGCTTTCTGACGGAGCGTCTTGATGAGAAGGGCAGTGTAGTCAGGGTAATCGCTGTAGCGGAAGAGATAAGGAATGTGGAAACTCGGCTGATTGGAAATGGCTATTTGTCCAAAAGGAGCAGTAGCCATCTCGCTCATTTCATGAATCTCGTAGCCATAGCCTGTTGTTTCAAAGAGGGGAGCCTCCTGACAGGTTTTCAAAAGATAGTTGCTAAAGGCTTCTTTTCCACCCATAAGCTGAATCAAGCCTGGGATGTCATGGAGGACTCCCAAAGTTGCTTGACTGGCTGAGCATTCGGCATAATCACGCCCCCAACTATAAGGAGAGAAGTCAGGTCGGAAGTTACCTTGGTTATCACGCGCACGCATATAGCCTGTTTCAGTATCAAATAGATGTCGGTAATTTTGTGATGTGGCCTTGTAGGTTTCAGCGATTTCTATTTTCCCTAGTTTCTCGGCACAGCTGGCGATACAAAAGTCACTATAGGCATAGTCTAGGGTGTGGCTGACGCTTTCGTGGCAGTCGGTAGAGAGATAGCCTAGTTCTTGGTATTGAGCTAGTCCGTGACGACCATTGATGCCGAGAGGGTCGGACTTGGTGGCTGTTTCAAGCATGGCTTGGAGGAGTTCTTCTTCTAGGTTGGGGGCCATGTCCTTGCAGGCGCTATCTGCGATAATACCGTCTAAAGTGTACCTGGCATCATGCCCCGTTTATCTGGAGCCAGCCATTTTGGAAGAAAACCAGTATCGCGGTAGCTATTGAGGAAACCTTCTAAAAAGCGGTGATAGTGCTCCGGTATGATAAGGGCAAAGAGGGGGAAGGTGGTGCGGAAGGTATCCCAGAAACCATTGTTGCTAAAGAGGACACCAGGCTTGACAGTTCCAGTAGCCAGATCCTTGTGGATGGCGTGCCCTGATTCATCAACCTCATAAAAAGTTTGTGGGAAGAGGAAGAGTCTGTAGAGACAGTGGTCAAAGAAGGTTCGGTCAGCCTCTCCTGTCTCTATAACATCAAAACGATGGAGAAGATTTTCCCAATCCGCTTGGGCACTTACTTTACAGCTTTTAAAATCTTCTTTAGGTAGATTGATTAGTGCTTGAGAAGGGGAGATGAAAGAAGTGGCTAACTGAATCTCGGTTTGACTACTTGCTAAGTCAATTCGCCAGTCTTCACCTTCTTGGCTGACAGCAAGAATATCCGTATTCATTTTCAGGGCAGTGAAGAGTATCAGTGGATTTTTGTTGGTCTCAGTTTTTCCCTCTTGTCGCAGGGCAAGAGTTCGCTTATCTACCTGCTCCACTGTCAGTTTATCTGCTGCGTGAAGGTAGAGGGAGAGGGCTTTGCCTTGCTTTTGCTCCAAACGAATAGAAGCACCGTAGCAAGTCGGTGTGAGCTGGGTTTCAATCTGATAGCGCAGGGAGAAAATTTTCAGATAATGGGGTTGGAAAGAGGCCTTATCCATATTATAGGAAGACTGACGATGGAAGAGGCTGTCTCCACCTAGCTGGCCTGTAACAGGTGTCAGGAGGAGCCAAGAGTAGTCCCCAATCCAAGGACTGGGCTGGTGAGTTAATCGAATCCCCTGAAATATGGGCAGATGTGGATCGAAAAACCAAGATCCATCCTGGTCGCTGGTTTGGGGTACAAAGTAATTCATCCCAAAAGGAATGCCTGTGTATGGCAGGGTATTTCCCCGAGAAAATGCATACTTGCTGGCAGTTCCAAATCGGGTATCGATGGTTTCAAGTAGTGGTTTCATAGTCTTTCCTTTGGCTGTTTTTCTACATTATATCAGAAAAATGGGGCCTTTAGATATGGGGTTCAAAAGAAAGCAATTTTGTAGAAAAATGACTATCATTTGTGTATGTATTTTCTGTCTCAAAAGCTATATACTGAAAATGAAACTTGTTTGAAAGAGGAAACTGCAGGATGATTTATTCGAAAGAAATTGTTAGAGAGTGGCTAGACGAAGTAGCGGAGAAGGCTAAGGATCATCCAGAATGGGTGGATGTTTTCGAGCGTTGCTACACAGACACCTTGGATAATACGGTTGAAATTCTAGAAGATGGTTCAACTTTTGTCTTGACTGGGGATATTCCTGCTATGTGGCTTCGGGAATTCGACAGCCCAACTCAGACCCTACCTGCATGTGGCTAAAAGAGATGCCCTCCTGAGTCAGACTATTGCAGGTTTGGTCAAACGTCAGATGACCTTGGTGCTCAAGGATCCTTATGCCAATTCCTTTAACATTAAGGAAAACTGGAAGGGGCACCACGAGACAGACCATACTGAGTTGAATGGATGGATTTGGGAACGCAAGTATGAGGTGGATTTGCTTTGCTATCCTTTGCAGTTGGCTTATCTCCTTTGGAAAGAGACTGGCGAGACTAGTCAGTTTGATGAGACTTTTGTCGTAGCGACTAAGGAAATCCTTCATCTGTGGACGGTAGAACAAGATCACAACAACTCTCCTTATCGTTTTGTTCGCGATACGGACCGTAAGGAAGATACTCTGATAAATGATGGCTTTGGACCTGACTTTGCAGTGACAGGTATGACTTGGTCAGCCTTTCGTCCCAGTGATGACTGTTGCCAGTATAGCTATGTGATTCCGTCAAATATGTTTGCCGTAGTTGTCTTGGGGTATGTGCAAGAAATCTTCGCAGAACTAGCCCTAGCTGATAGCCAGAGTGTTATTGCTGATGCTAAGCGTCTCCAGACTGAGATTCAAGAAGGAATCGAAAACTATGCTTACACCACCAACAGTAAGGGCGAAAAGATTTATGCCTTTGAAGTGGATGGTCTAGGAAATGCTAGCATTATGGATGATCCAAATGTACCAAGTTTGTTGGCTGCGCCTTATCTGGGCTACTGCGATGTCAACGATGAATTGTATCAAGCCACTCGTCGTACCATTCTGAGCCCTGAAAATCCATACTTCTACCAAGGAGAATACGCTAGCGGTCTCGGAAGTTCTCATACCTTCTATCGCTATATCTGGCCAATTGCCCTTTCTATCCAAGGCTTGACAGCTACAGATAAAGCTGAGAAAAAATTCTTGCTAGATCAGCTGGTTGCTTGCGATGGTGGAACAGGTGTTATGCACAAAAGCTTCCACGTAGATGATCCGACCCTCTACTCTCGTGAATGGTTCTCTTGGGCTAATATGATGTTCTGTGAGTTGGTATTGGATTATCTGGATATCCAATAATGCTCTTCGAAAATCTCTTCAAACCACGTCAGCTTCACCTTGCCGTAGGTATGGTTACTGACTTCGTCAGTTCTATCTACAATCTAAAAGCAGTGCTTTGAGTAGTCTGTGGCTAGCTTCCTAGTTTGCACTTTGATTTTCATTTAGTATTAGCGCAACCGATTCTTGTCAGAATCACACCTTTACATTTAAAACGTTAAAATTTAAATTTAGAATGAGGTTTTACTTCATGGAAAATGTTGTTGTACATATTATCTCACATAGTCACTGGGACCGTGAGTGGTACTTGCCTTTTGAACGCCACCGTATGCAGTTGGTGGAATTGTTTGACAATCTCTTTGATCTCTTTGAAAATGACCTTGAGTTCAAGAGCTTCCACTTGGATGGTCAAACCATTGTCCTTGATGACTACTTGGAGATTCGCCCTGAAAATCGCGACAAAGTCCAACGGTACATTGACGAAGGAAAATTGAAGATTGGTCCCTTTTACATCTTGCAGGATGACTACTTGATCTCTAGTGAAGCCAACGTCCGCAATACCTTGATTGGTCAAGCAGAATGTGCAAAATGGGGCAAGTCAACCCAGATTGGTTACTTCCCAGATACCTTTGGAAATATGGGACAAGCGCCTCAAATCCTACAAAAATCAGGTATTCACGTGGCAGCCTTTGGCCGTGGTGTCAAGCCGATTGGATTTGATAACCAAGTCCTTGAAGATGAGCAATTTACTTCTCAATTTTCAGAAATGTACTGGCAGGGTGCGGATGGTAGTCGTGTCCTCGGTATCCTCTTTGCCAATTGGTACAGTAACGGGAATGAAATTCCAGTTGATAAAGATGGGGCCTTGACCTTCTGGAAACAAAAATTGTCAGATGTGCGTGACTACGCTTCGACCAACCAATGGTTGATGATGAACGGATGTGATCACCAACCTGTACAGAAAAATCTGAGCGAAGCCATTCGTGTGGCAAATGAACTCTTTCCAGATGTGACCTTTGTGCACAGTTCCTTTGATGAATATGTTCAAGCTGTGGAAGGTGCGCTTCCTGAACACTTATCAACAGTTACAGGTGAGTTGACCAGTCAGGAAACAGACGGTTGGTACACACTTGCCAACACTTCTTCATCACGTATTTATCTCAAACAAGCCTTCCAGGAAAATAGTAATCTGCTAGAACAAGTGGTAGAACCCTTGACCATTATCACTGGTGGACACAACCACAAGGATCAGTTGACCTATGCTTGGAAAACTCTTTTGCAGAATGCGCCACATGATAGCATCTGTGGCTGTAGCGTGGACGAAGTTCACCGTGAGATGGAGACACGTTTTGCCAAGGTCAACCAAGTCGGAAACTTTGTGAAGAGCAATCTTCTTAACGAATGGAAGGGCAAAATAGCTACAGCTAAGGCTCAAAGTGATTATCTCTTTACTGTTATTAACACAGGATTGCATGATAAGGTTGATACTGTCAGCACAGTGATTGATGTGGCGACTTGTGATTTCAAGGAATTGCATCCAACAGAGGGTTATAAGAAGATGGCTGCTTTGACCTTGCCAAGTTACCGAGTGGAGGACTTGGATGGTCGTCCTGTAGAGGCTAAAATCGAAGATTTGGGAGCTAATTTTGAGTACGATTTACCAAAAGATAAGTTCCGCCAGGCTCGTATCGCTCGCCAAGTGCGCGTGACTATCCCTGTTCATCTAGCACCTCTCTCTTGGACAACTTTCCAATTGCTGGAAGGAGAACAAGAACACCGTGAAGGCATTTACCAAAACGGAGTGATCGATACGCCATTTGTAACAGTGAGTGTGGATGACAATATCACAGTTTATGACAAGACAACTCACGAAGCCTACGAAGACTTTATCCGTTTTGAAGACCGTGGGGACATCGGAAATGAGTATATCTATTTCCAACCAAAAGGAACAGAGCCTATCTATGCAGAACTTAAGGGCTATGAGGTCTTGGAAAACACAGCTCGCTATGCCAAAATCTTGCTCAAACATGAATTGACTGTGCCTGTCAGTGCGGATGAAAAACTAGAAGAAGAGCAAAAAGGCATCATCGAGTTTATGAAGCGTGAGGCTGGACGTTCAGAAGAATTGACAAGCATTCCTCTTGAAACTGAGATGACTATCTTCGTTGATAATCCACAAATTCGCTTTAAAACTCGCTTTATCAACACTGCCCAAGACCACCGTATCCGTCTCTTGGTCAAGACTCATAACACGCGTCCAAGTAATGATTCAGAGAGCATCTATGAGGTGGTGACACGACCAAACAAACCAGCTGCTTCATGGGAAAATCCTGAAAATCCTCAACACCAACAAGCCTTTGTTAGTCTGTATGACGATGAAAAAGGTGTGACTGTATCCAACAAGGGATTGAATGAATACGAAATCCTTGGAGACGACACTATTGCAGTGACCATTCTGCGTGCATCAGGTGAGTTAGGCGACTGGGGTTACTTCCCAACACCAGAAGCTCAGTGTTTGCGTGAGTTTGAAGTCGAGTTTGCACTTGAATGCCACCAAGCCCAAGAACGCTTCTCAGCCTTCCGTCGTGCCAAAGCCTTTCAAACACCGTTCACTAGTCTTCAGCTTGCTAAACAAGAAGGAAGTGTTGCTGCGACTGGTAGCCTCTTGAGTCATGCGGCACTCAGCTTACCACAAGTTTGCCCAACAGCCTTTAAAGTGGCGGAAAATGAAGAAGGCTATGTTCTCCGTTACTACAATATGAGTCAAGAAAATGTGCGCATATCAGAACACCAACAAACCATTCTTGACTTACTTGAGCAACCATATCCAGTTCATTCAGGACTATTGGCTCCACAAGAAATTCGTACAGAATTGATTAAAAAAGAAGAAATTTAATTTCAAAAAGTAAACATAAACAGAAAGGAGGGGCGAAAAGGTAAGAACTAACTGCTGATTCGCCCCTTTTTATGGTAAAAACAATGATCATTGCAACGATTGATATCGGAGGGACTGGAATTAAGTTTGCTAGTCTGACTCCTGATGGGAAAATACTAGATAAGACAAGTATCCCAACACCAGAAAACTTGGAGGAATTACTAGCTTGGCTAGACCAGCGCTTGTCAGAACAGGATTACAGTGGGATTGCTATGAGTGTTCCAGGCGCGGTCAATCAAGAGACAGGTGTGATTGATGGCTTCAGTGCGGTGCCCTACATTCACGGATTTTCTTGGTATGAGGCGCTTAGCTCTTATCAGATTCCTGTCCATCTGGAAATGATGCCAATTGTGTTGGACTCAGTGAATTACTGGCTCATCCAGAACTTGAAAATGCAGCCTGTGTCGTGATTGGGACAGGGATTGGCGGAGCTATGATTATCAATGGCAGACTTCACCGAGGTCGCCACGGTCTAGGTGGGGAATTTGGCTACATGACAACCCTTGCTCCTGCTGAAAAACTCAACAACTGGTCGCAACTAGCGTCAACTGGAAATATGGTGCGCTACGTGATTGAAAAATCTGGTCAGACTGACTGGGACGGTCGCAAGATTTATCAAGAGGCTGCAGCTGGGAATGCTCTTTGCCAAGAAGCTATTGAGCGCATGAACCGCAATCTGGCACAAGGCTTGCTCAATATCCAGTATCTGATTGATCCAGATATCATCAGTCTGGGAGGCTCTATCAGTCAAAATCCAGATTTTATTCAAGGTGTCAAGGAGGCTGTAGATGACTTTGTCGATACCTACGAAGAATACACGGTTGCACCAGTTATCCAAGCCTGCACCTATCATGCAGATGCCAATCTCTACGGTGCCCTTGTCAACTGGTTACAGGAGGAAAACCAATGGTAAGATTTACAGGAATTAATTCCAAACAAACTCAGGCAATCGACTTGCTGACAAAGCACATTTCGCTACCAGATGTAGAGGTAGCTGTCGCTCAGTCTGACCAAGCGTCTATCTCTATCAAGGGTGAGGGTGATCATTATCAATTGACCTACCGCAAATCTCACCAACTCTACCGTGCCTTGTCCTTGTTGGCAACGGCTCTAGCAGAATCTGACAAGGTCGAGATTGAAGAACAGGCAGCATATGAAGATTTAGCCTATATGGCTGACTGTTCGCGAAATGCGGTGCTGAATGTGGCATCTGCCAAGCAGATGATTGAGGTCTTGGCTCTCATGGGCTACTCAACCTTTGAGCTCTACATGGAAGACACCTACCAGATTGAAGGGCAGCCTTACTTTGGCTATTTCCGTGGAGCCTACTCAGCTGAGGAATTGCAGGAAATCGAAGACTATGCCCAACAGTTTGACATGACCTTTGTGCCTTGCATTCAGACCTTGGCCCACTTGTCAGCCTTTGTCAAATGGGGTGTCAAAGAAGTGCAGGAGCTCCGTGATGTGGAGGACATTCTCCTTATTGGCGAAGAAAAGGTTTATAACCTGATTGATGGCATGTTTGCTACTCTATCTAAACTGAAGACTCGCAAGGTCAATATCGGCATGGACGAAGCCCACTTGGTTGGTTTGGGACGCTATCTCATCTTAAACGGTGTTGTGGATCGTAGTCTCCTCATGTGCCAACACTTGGAGCGCGTGCTGGATATTGCAGACAAATATGGATTCCACTACCAGATGTGGAGCGATATGTTCTTCAAACTCATGTCGGCAGATGGCCAGTACGACCGTGATGTTGAAATTCCAGAGGAAACTCGTGTCTACCTAGACCGTCTCAAAGACCGTGTAACCTTAGTTTACTGGGATTACTACCAGGATAGCTAGGAAATATAACCGCAACTTCCGCAACCATCACAAGATTAGCCATGACCTTGCCTTTGCAGGAGGTGCTTGGAAGTGGATTGGTTTCACACCCAATAACCATTTCAGCCGTCTAGTGGCTATCGAGGCCAATAAAGCCTGCCGTGCCAATGACATCAAAGAAGTCATCGTGACGGGTTGGGGAGACAATGGTGGTGAAACTGCCCAGTTTTCTATCCTACCAAGTTTGCAAATCTGGGCAGAACTCAGCTACCGCAATGACCTAAACCGTTTATCTGCTCACTTCCAGACCAATACAGGTCTATTAGTTGAGGATTTTATGCAGATTGACCTTGCCAACCTCTTACCAGATCTACCAGGCAATCTTAGTGGCATCAATCCCAACCGCTATGTCTTTTATCAGGATGTTCTCTGTCCCATTCTTGACCGACACATGACTCCTGAACAGGACAAACCACACTTCGCTCAGGCAGCTGAGGTTCTTGCTAACATTAAAGAAAAAGCGGGAAACTATGCTTATCTCTTTGAAACTCAGGCCCAGTTGAATGCTATTTTAAGTAGCAAAGTCGATGTGGGACGACGCATTCGCCAAGCCTATCAAGCGGATGACAAAGACAGCTTGAAACAAATTGCCAGAGAAGAATTGCCAAAACTCAGAAGTGAGGTTGAAAACTTCCACAAGCTCTTTAGCCATCAATGGTTGAAGGAAAACAAGGTCTTTGGCTTGGATACGGTCGATATCCGCATGGGCGGACTCTTGCAACGCATTAAGCGTGCAGAAAGCCGTATCGAGTCTTATCTGGCTGGTCATCTTGATCGCATAGATGAACTGGAAGTGGAAATATTGCCATTTAACGACTTCTACGCAGACAAAGACTTCGCAGCCACAACAGCTAATCAGTGGCATACCATTGCGACAGCTTCAACCATCTACACGACATAAAAAACAAGAATATCTTGCCTTGAGCAGAGTGTTTCTCGTGAAACATCCCTTTCTTCAAAAGTACTCCACATAAAATAATTTGTGGAGTTTTTTCTATAATTAGTAGTTTAACCTAACCTTCAAATAGGAGTATACTAATAATGTAATCGTTATCAAAATTCTAAAAAGGAATTTTTAGATGGGTATCAAAATAAAAAAGGGAGGAAATTATGAATAAGTTTTCAAAAACCTTGAGAGATAACTGGATCTTTCTCTTGATGGTTTTGCCAGGGGCACTCTGGTTGATTCTATTCTTCTACATTCCAGTATTTGGGAACGTGGTTGCCTTTAAAGATTACCACATGACTAGTAATGGTTTCATAGATAGTATCATGAATAGTAAATGGGTCGGACTCGATAATTTCAGATTCTTGTTTAGTTCAAAAGACGCCTTTATTATTACACGAAATACTGTCCTCTACAATCTCGGCTTTATCTTTATTGGTTTGATTGTATCTGTAGGGATTGCCATCATCCTCAGTGAACTCCGTTCTAAGAGAATGGTTAAGATCTTCCAAACTTCTATGTTGTTCCCTTACTTCTTGTCTTGGGTTATCATCAGTTTCTTTACAGATGCCTTCCTAAATATTGATAAAGGGGTGTTCAACCATTTCCTAGAATCTATTGGAATGAAGGAAATTAATTTCTACGCTGACTTGGGTATCTGGCCATATCTCCTACTTTTCCTAGGTATTTGGAAAGGTTTTGGATATAGCAGTGTCATGTACTATGCGACAATCATGGGAATTGATCCAACCTACTACGAAGCAGCAACAGTGGACGGGGCTAGCAAATGGCAACGAATTCGCAATGTAACTATTCCGCAGTTGACACCATTGGTAACCGTATTGACCATCCTGGCAGTCGGAAATATCTTCCGGGCAGACTTTGGTCTCTTCTATCAAATTCCCCACAATACTGGTCAGCTTTATAACGTAACCAACGTCTTGGACGTATATGTTTATAACGGTTTGACTCAGACAGCGGATATCGGGATGGCTTCAGCGGCAGGTCTCTACCAATCAGTAGTCGGTTTGCTTTGGTTATCCTATCAAACTTACTTGCAAGACGAGTTGATCCAAACTCAGCCTTGTTCTAGAAAGGAGGAGAATATGGCAGAAAAGAAAATTAAAAAAGAAAAAATTGATAATGTCGGCATTCACTCCTTCAGTAAGAAAGCAGATATCTTCTTTAGTACCATTTCTGGTTTGGTTGCCCTCTCTTGTATCCTACCCTTCGTATTCGTTATCGTTATTTCGGTGACAGATGAAAAGAGTATCCTTCAAAATGGATATAGCTTTTTCCCGTCCCAATTTGGATTAGACGGATTTGAGTTCTTGGCACAGTTTAAGGATAAAATTCTCCAAGCCCTCTTCATCTCAGTCTTTGTAACCGTAGTTGGGACATTGACAAATGTCTTTATCACAACAACTTATGCTTACGCCATTTCACGGATAACCTTTAAGTACCGCAGATTCTTTACAATCTTCGTTCTACTTAGTATGTTGTTTAACGCTGGTTTGGTACCAGGTTATATTATGGTAACTCGTGTACTTCAGCTTGGTGACACTGTTTGGGCCTTGATTGTTCCAATGCTTCTCTCACCATTCAATATTGTCTTGATGCGTTCCTTCTTCAAGAAGACCATTCCTGAAGCTATTCTCGAATCCGCTCGTATCGATGGTGCCAGTGAGGCTCGGATTTTCTTCCAAATCTGTTTACCATTATCGCTACCAGGTATCGCAACCATCACGCTCTTAACAGCTCTTGGTTTCTGGAATGACTGGTTCAATGCCCTTCTTTACATTAAGAGTGACAACTTGTATCCATTACAATATTTGCTCATGCAAATCCAACAAAATATGGACTACATCGCCAAAGCAGTCGGCCTATCTGGTCAACTGGGAGTTGCTCTACCGAAAGAAACAGGACGTATGGCCATGGTTGTGGTCGCAACCCTTCCAATCGCAATTTTGTATCCTTTCTTCCAACGCTACTTTGTAAAAGGTTTGACTATCGGTGGTGTGAAAGAATAGTACTTATTGAGAAAAAAATATTTCTCAGTTCCCAACTTCCCTTGTGTGAAGTTAATACTCTTCGAAAATCAAATTCAAACCGCGTCAACGTCGCCTTGCCGTACTCAAGTACAGCCTGCGGCTAGTTTCCTAGTTTGCTCTTTGATTTTCATTGAGTATAAGATCATTACATTGTTTATAAGTTTAAAAATAAAAAAAGGAGTTTTTATCATGAAAAACTGGAAAAAATATGCTTTTGCATCTGCTAGCGTAGTCGCTTTGGCTGCTGGTCTCGCTGCTTGTGGAAACCTTTCAGGTAACAAGAAAGCTGCTGACTCAGCTTCAGGTGATAAGACTGTTATCAAAATGTACCAAATCGGTGACAAACCAGATAACTTGGATGAATTGCTAGAAAATGCCAACAAAATCATCGGTGAAAAAGTTGGTGCTAAATTGGATATCCAATATCTTGGATGGGGTGACTATGATAAGAAAATGTCAGTTATCACATCATCTGGTGAAAACTACGATATCGCCTTTGCATCTAACTATGTTGTAAATGCTCAAAAAGGTGCTTATGCTGACTTGACTGATTTGTATAAGAAAGAAGGGGCTGAACTTTACAAAGCACTTGACCCAGCTTACATCAAAGGTAACAGCATTAACGGTAAAATTTACGCAGTTCCAGTTGCAGCCAACGTTGCATCATCTCAAAACTTCGCCTTCAACGGAACTCTTCTTGCTAAATACGGTATCGATATTTCAGGTGTCACTTCATACGAAACACTTGAACCAGTCTTGAAACAAATCAAAGAAAAAGCTCCAGATGTAGTGCCATTTGCGGTTACGAAGAACTTCATCCCATCTGATAACTTTGACTACCCAGTTCCAAATGGACTTCCATTCGTTATCGACCTTGAAGGAGACACTACTAAGATTGTAAACCGTTACGAAGTGCCTCGTTTCAAAGAACACTTGAAGACTCTCCACAAATTCTATGAAGCTGGCTACATTCCAAAAGACGTAGCAACAAGCGATACTTCATTTGACCTTCAACAAGATACTTGGTTCGTTCGTGAAGAAACAGTAGGACCAGCTGACTACGGTAACAGCCTGCTTTCACGTGTTGCTAACAAAGATATTCAAATCAAACCAATTACTAACTTCATCAAGAAAAACCAAACAACACAAGTTGCTAACTTTGTTATCTCAAACAACTCTAAGAACAAAGAAAAATCAATGGAAGTGTTGAACCTCTTGAACACTAACCCAGAACTCTTGAACGGTCTTGTTTACGGTCCAGAAGGCAAGAACTGGGAAAAAATTGCAGGTAAAGAAAATCGTGTACGCGTCCTTGATGGCTACAAAGGAAACACTCACATGGGTGGATGGAACACTGGTAACAACTGGATCCTTTACATCAACGAAAACGTTACAGATCAACAAATCGAAGATTCTAAGAAACAATTGGCTGAAGCTAAAGAATCTCCAGCGCTTGGATTCATCTTTAACACTGACAATGTGAAATCTGAAATCTCAGCTATCTCTAACACAATGCAACAATTCGATACAGCTATCAACACTGGTACTGTAGACCCAGATAAAGCTATTCCAGAATTGATGGAAAAATTGAAATCTGAAGGTGCCTACGAAAAAGTATTGAACGAAATGCAAAAACAATACGATGAATTCTTGAAAAATAAAAAATCATAAGATAAATTGATTTCGTGTATTCATTCCTAAAAATGTTGACACCGCCTCCTCAGATATTACTAAAGGAGGTGGTGTTTTTGTACTAATGAACAAAGCTATAAGGATAAAATATGAATATAGATTAATTGAATTAATACCTCTATTAGTTTAATTAAGTAGATTTTTAGAATAAAGTAGCTTATAATAAGAGTGCAATGAAAGCGCTTAACATTGTGAAAATTCATCTTGTTCTGATTTAAGAGATCTATAGATATAAATTTTTAAGCAGTCGTATATAGATGTATATCATTTACACAGTTCTATATACTTAAAAATTGATACAATGATCAATTTAAACGAGGTAGGTGAAAAAATGATAAAAGTTGTTCTTTATTCTTTTTAGGAACAAGAAATTTTACATGAGGTTATTCAAATGAAAAAAACACCCAATCGATGGTTAATTTTGGCAGCAGCCATTTTAACGAATCTATCTCTAGGTGCTGGTTACGCCTGGTCAGTCTTTCAAAAGGCGCTGCTAGAAACCAATGCTAGTCAAGGATGGGTTCAAGCCCAAACTTCTTTGGCCTTTAGTATTTCTTTTGCAATGGTACCTGTTGGTATGATTATTTTCGGTCCTAAGGTTGATTCAGCAGGACCTAAGAAATTTGTATTCCTAGGTGGTATTCTCTTCGGTGCTGGTATGTTTGCTACTGGATTTGCTACTTCTCTTCCAGTTCTTTACCTCACTTACGGGGTTGTCCTAGGACTTGGTATTGGTTCAGCTTATGGAGCATCTACTTCAGTTGCTACTAAGTGGTTCCCAGATAAAAAAGGTTTAGCTGGTGGTTTGACAGCAGCAGGTTTCGGGTTAGGCCCACTCATTATCGGTCCAGTTGCCAAAGCTTTGATTGCTTCTATGGGTGTTTACTCAACATTCAAAGTATTGGGTATCATTCTTCTAATTGTTATTTGCACTTCTTCATTGGTAATGGAGAAAGCTCCTACAGCAGCTCCTGCAGCTGGAGCATCTCAACCAGAAGGTAAAACTTACAAAGAAATGCTTCGTGATGGAAATTACTGGCTTCTATGGTTGATTTACGTTCTTGGTGCTACTGGTGGAATGATGATTATCGGTACTGCAGCATCAATTTCTGACCAGTATAAGCTTGTAGGAGAAGCTACACTCTTCGTTATGCTGGTATCTATCGCTAATACATTTGGTCGTATCTTCTGGGGTACGGTATCTGATAAGATTGGTCGCTATCCTACCGTTATTGCCATGTTTGGAGCGGTTGCTACTGGTTTGTTGCTCACAGCCTTATTCAAAGGTCCTGGAAGTATCTTGGCCATCCTTGGAATTATGATGGTTGCCTTGTCATTTGGAGGCTTCCTAGGTTCATTCCCAGGAATTACTGCTGAAAACTGGGGAGTTACATACGTAGGGACAAACTATGGATGGATGTTTACTGCTTATGGCGTAGCTGCTATTGCTGGTCCTCAGTTAGGAGCACGTCTTGCACAGGCAAACCAAGGAGATTATACAATGGCCTTCTTTATCGTTATCGGTATGGCTATTCTTGGTATTCTACTCCAACTGTTCTACATGGCTAAAGCTAAAAAAGTTTAAAAATGAATCCTTGGAAAATCCAAGGATTTTTTAAAATATGATTGATACTAAGTGTAGTATACAAGAAATTTTTTTCTAAATTGAAATATAGCAATTTCCAGTCAAATAAATTGCATTCGTTTTCTTAAGCAGGTATACTAGTATGGATAAATAAAAAATTTAGAAAATTTAAGAATAGAAAAGAGAACAAATCTTATGGCAAAAGATATTCGTGTCTTACTTTACTACCTTTATACTCCAATTGAAAATGCAGAGCAATTTGCTGCAGACCACTTGGCTTTCTGTAAATCAATCGGCCTTAAAGGCCGTATCCTAGTCGCTGACGAGGGAATTAACGGAACAGTTTCAGGTGACTACGAAACAACTCAAAAATATATGGACTACGTTCATAGCCTCCCAGGAATGGAAGACCTCTGGTTCAAGATTGACGAAGAAATGAACAAGCCTTCAAGAAGATGTTTGTTCGCTACAAGAAAGAAATTGTCCACCTTGGTTTGGAAGACAACGACTTTGATAACGACATCAACCCACTTGAAACAACAGGTGCCTACTTGTCTCCAAAAGAGTTCAAAGAAGCTCTTCTTGACGAAGATACCGTTGTCCTTGACACACGTAACGATTATGAGTATGACCTAGGACATTTCCGTGGGGCTATCCGCCCAGATATCCGCAACTTCCGTGAGTTGCCACAATGGGTTCGTGATAATAAGGAAAAATTCATGGACAAGCGTGTCGTGGTTTACTGTACAGGTGGCGTTCGTTGTGAGAAATTCTCAGGCTGGATGGTTCGTGAAGGCTACAAAGATGTTGGTCAATTGCACGGAGGAATCGCAACTTACGGTAAAGACCCAGAAGTCCAAGGTGAGCTTTGGGATGGGAAAATGTACGTCTTTGACGAGCGTATTGCCGTAGATGTTAACCATGTCAACCCAACCATCGTAGGGAAAGACTGGTTTGATGGAACACCATGTGAACGTTATGTCAACTGTGGAAATCCATTCTGTAACCGTCGTATCTTGACATCAGAAGAAAATGAAGACAAGTACCTTCGTGGATGCTCACACGAGTGCCGTGTTCACCCACGTAACCGCTATGTTTCAGAAAATGAATTGACACAAGCTGAAGTTGTCGAGCGTCTAGCCACTATCGGTGAAAGCTTGGATCAAGCAGCTACTGTATAAGATTAAACAGTCCTTAGGGGCTGTTTTTCTATGCTTTTTACTCAAAAATCTAAAGTTTGTTTCTGTATCTTTCAGGAAAATAGGGTATACTATATGTAAACGATTTCAAAGGAGTCTAGTTATGGTGAAAACATTTTTTATTCCAAATAAACAGAGCATTTTAGGAGAACAGGAAATTTTGACTGCCAAGTCTATCTTGGCCTTGGTGGATGGTTTGGAGTCGCATAGCTATGATGCTATCTATCTCCGTCAGCTTCTTAATCGTCTTGAGTATATCGAGTGTGCGATAGTGGGGCAATCACAATTTCTTTTTAAGGTCAGTTATGCTGATAGTCAAAAGGCTTACCGTATCGATCTTCCTGACCTACTCACGAAGACAGACTGGCAGATTATCAAATCATTTTTAGATACTCTGCTTACTTATACAGGAACTGAGATTGAAGGACTAGATGGTTTTGATTTTGAAGCTTATTTCCAAGCAAGTATTCAAGCCCATCTGGCTGATAGTGCAGCCCGTTTTACGATTTGTCAAGGAATTTTTAATCCTGTTTTCTTTAGTCATGAGGACTTGAAAAGCTTTTTAGAGGCAGATGGTTTGGCACAGTTTGAAGCGTGTGTGCGTGCGGTTCAGGAGACAGATGCCTACTTTGCAAAAGTTTCCTTCTATCAGGATGGAGAAGGTCAAGTACATGGTGTTTACCATCTGGCTCAAGGAGTCAAGACTGTTTTGCCGAGAGAACCATTTGTTCCTGCAGCCTATATTGAGCAATTGGTGGATAAGGAAGTGCAGTGGGAGATTGACTTGGTGCAAATCACAGGAGACGGCTCTAAACCAGAAGACTATGAAGCCATTGCTCGCTTGGACTATGCAAAATTCTTAGAGTCACTACCATCAGCATCCTACCACCAACTAGATGCCAATCAACTAGAAGTACAACCCATCCTAGGACAAGATTTTAAAACATTAGCACAAGAAGAGTAAAGCAGAAGCAGGTCAATCGACTTGCTTTTTGATATATAAAAAATCCTGCCGTGAAAGACAGGATTGAAGTTTAAAGAAAGGCTAAGATACGGAGGTAATCTCCAATCAGTGCCACTTCAGCTACAAAGAAGAGGAGGATAATGACTCCGTTCACAAGGACAGATAAGAATAATTGATAGAAGGAGTCGGTTTCACTTGCTTGACTTGGTCTTGTAATGATATGGAGGCTAGCAAGTAGAATGATTCCAATGCTAATCACACATAAAAGGGCTGAAAATCGTAGGCTATCAAAGAAGGCAAAGAAACTAGCAAGGGCAGTGAGGAAGATTGGAATTGCTAAGAGTTGACTATATTGTTGGAGAACCTTTTCTAGCGTCCAGTCCTTTTCCTGGTGGATAAATCGTCTCACAACGAAACTACCCAAGATGAATGAAAAGAAGAAGAGTGTTGTTGCTACTAGGATAGAGATAATCGAAAAGAGATTTAATGAAGCAAATTGTTCAGGGAAGTGATTATGCATAGTTGCTATATGTCCATAGTAAGCATGTTTGATGTGGTAGATACTAAAGAAAAAGGAAGATGCAGAAAACAGAATGAGCAAGAGAAAGGCTGTGTAACTGTGTGTGCTACTTGTTTCAAGCTTGCTCGTAGGAGATTTGATTGCTTCCACTAGCCAAGACCAAAAATCAAGCGCTTGCTCTTTCCATCTATCCCTAGATTTTGGAGCTTGGTCGGGGATATAGGGACTTTCTAAGGATTGACTGATAAGAAGGGGCTCTTTCGTGGTTGGTTTTTGCTGAGGAAGTGCTTCTTGACTCTCTTCAGCTATAGTGACTTTTTCTGTTTCTTTAGAAAGGTCTTGCTCTTCCTCAGTAGAATCTAATGCTTTCTTTTCTTCTATTTCTGTTCTCGCTTCACTGTCTTCAGGAGCTTCGATTTTCTCTTCTTGCTGGTTTTCAAGTTCGACTTTAGCTTGAGAGACATCCTCCTCTACTTGAGTATTTTTTTCAATTGGCGTATCGAGATCGGCTATCCTTTCTTCAGCCTTGTCTGCAACCTCTTGGGCTTGCTCTTCAGGTTTGTTCTTGCTTGTTGTTTTTACAAAATCATTACTTTCAAACCATTCTTGTTTCATGGTAGGACCTCCTTTTTAGTTAGATAAATATGCTTCCATAGTAGCAGATGTAAGCGCTTTTGTCAACGATTTCTAGAAGAAGACTCGTGTTCCTCTGATTTGAGTAGATAGATATCCTGTTCTGCTCTTGCCATGAGTTGATCTTTTGCATCTGCTTTTTCTGTTTTATAAGGATTGCTTAATCGTTCATCTTTGTTTTCTTCGTTTTTAAACGAACGCCTTCCTTCTCTTAAAAAATGAAGAATAGAGCCATGTTTTGTTGAAAGATCTAAGTTGATTCTTTGTTTTTCTTCTTCGGAAAGTAGCAGTTGTAGGTCTGTTTTCGCCATCAATTCCACCTTACCGTGTACTTGGATTTTTTCAGCGTGGAAGTGATTTTCTGTTGACTCTAGCTGACTATCTGTCAGTTCTGTGCTAAAGATATTGATGATATTTGGTGTTGTGAGTTTACTGTTTTTGATACGACTTCCTTCAATTCGGAGGAGATAGCCATTATTGGTATTGAGGGTCGCATTTTCAAGGCTAGCATTGATGATGGTAGTTTGTCCACGATTGGCTGAAATGTTGATTCCTTTTAGACTTCTCCCTTTTGGCAATTGGAGGATAACTTCTTCAAAACGATTCGAGTATCTGCTTGCGATATGGAGAATCCCGCCAATTCCAGAAGAGAGGAATGGGGTTTCAGACAGTTTCTTATCAGTGAGGCTTAGAGTTTTGTCGCTTTGATTTGTGACAAGATCATGGTTAGCAGAAATAGATGGATGATAAGAAATGTGGATTTGATCATCGAAAGAGTCTGTGATGGTCAGCGCGTGTTGGTGGAGAGTGATCTCTAGGTTTTCGACTTCCTTGCCAAAGGTCAGTTCTTCCGTACGGCTATCATAGACAGGCTCTTTGGACATGGAAAGTAGGCTCTTGATTCCGTCAGATTGGATGCCTACAAAGAGCAGGATAAATCCGATAACGGTAGTTACCACACCAAAAATGAGAAATCCTTTTGTCAATTTACGCATGCTGGTCACCTCTCTTTCCTTTTTTAAGAACAAATTGCACCAGGCGAACAATGAGTAGACCGAAGAAGCGGGCTACATAGGAAATACCTAGTAAGACTAGTGAAGAAGCACCGATAGCCAGTAAACCAGCACCGAAAATCAAGATAAAGGCTGATTTGGCTTGGGCTAGGACAGTGAAACTTTCAACTAAAAATAGGAATCCGCCAATGATACCTAGTATGGAAACCGCAAAGAAAGCCAAGATGACAGTCAAAGCGGCTACAAGGATTCCGAACAGGGCAACGAGGATGGCGATTCCCAGAGGAATACCGATGGGTGCTGCAAGGAGGGCTAACAAGGCGATATGTAAAATTTGTCGGTTATTTTTTTGAGCGGGCGCTTCATTGATTTTTTTATCGAGAAGATTGGAGAGAACTTCGTGGGCCGCTTCTTTGGGAGTTCCCAAGCTAGCGATGAGTTCTTCTTCTCCTTCGACTCCAGCATCGTCAAAGAGTTCCCTGAAATAGTCCATGGCTTCTATGCGATCAGCTTCAGGTAGTTTCTTGAGATAGAGTTCTAGCTGAGTCAGGTATTCAGTTCTTGTCATGGCGGATACTCCCTTCTATGATGCCATTAATGGTGTCTGTATAGAGTGCCCATTCATCTTTTAGGGTCACGAGCTGCTCTATACCACCATTTGTTAAGGAGTAGTATTTGCGCATGCGACCTTGGAACTCTCTAGAATAGGTGGTCAGAAAGTTATTGCCCTCCAATTTTTTGAGAATGGGATAGAGCGTAGATTCTTTGATATTAGCGATTAGCTTAATGGTTTGGCTAATCTCATAACCATAAGAATCATCCTGCTCCAGTACAGCCAAGATGAGAAATTCAATCAAGGCAGAGGATGTTGGAAAGTACATGGGGAACCTCCTTTTCTAATGTGTAAGATTTTTATATATAATTTTTCTACACATATATTGTACATCTAAAAGAAAGCCCTGTCAAGAGAAATGTGTAAAATTTTTATATATAAAAAACTTCTAGGAGAAACTAGAAGTTTAGAGAATTTTATCAGCTCTGTCCACTGTAAAGAGGGCCACAGTCATCAGGATATCGACGAGCAAGAGGGCAGCTACAGCTGGTACCCATGAGTGGAAAAGGTCAAAACTGTAACCAAAGAGGGTTGGCCCAAAGGCTGCTAGGATATAGCCTCCTGTTTGAGATAGGCCGGACAATTGGGCTGTCTTTTCAGGAGCGCTTGTCTTGAGTGAAAAGTTGACCATGAGATAAGGGAAGAGAGCGCTTGTGGCGGTTCCGATGAGGAGATGGCTGACAAGCCAGTAAAAGAAATTACCGACTGGGAAAAAGAGCATGGAAATGCCGACCACGCCAGCTAGTGAAACCAGAGTGAGCATGAGCTGACGGTTGCGAGTTGACAAGCTGGTTGTCAGGCTGGGGATGGTCATTGAAAAAGGAATACTAATCAGAGAGAAGATAGAGGTAAGCAAGCCAGCTTCGTGACTGGATAGGCCTGCATGGATGGCCATGGTAGGTAACCAAGTCATAGCAGTGTAAAAGAGCAAGGATTGAAAACCTGCAAAGACAATCACTGCCCAGACCTGTTTATTACGCATAACTTTTGCTTTACTTTTTTGTTTGGTTTGTGGAGCCAGTCTGTGATTATAGCGGTGATTTGGGAGCCAGACCAAAAAAGTTGCTAGACAGAGCAGGGTGAGGAGGATGATAAGCCCTTTCCAAGAACTGGCTTGTGTAATAGGTACAGCCAGATAGGAAGCCAGAGCCGTTGCAATCCCCATAGAAGTTACATATAAGGTGGTCAGAAAACCAATCCTCTTTGGTTGATTGGCTTGGATGAGACTAGGAAGCAGAACATTGATAACTGCGATACTTGCCCCAACCATCAAGGTTCCTAGATAGAGCAGGGGTAGATTGATTAGTCGAATCAGAGAACCGATAGTCAAGAAGAAGAGGCTGTAGGTAAAGAGATGTTCTAAGCCGATTTTCTGAGCCAGTCGGGTAGAAAAGAGCGAGAAGAGGGTAAACATGAGGAGAGGAAGGCTGGTCAAGACACCAAGTGAACTAACTTCTACCCCCAGACCTTGCGAAATATCTCCCAAAATAATGGGTAAAACAGTAAAAGGAGTCCGCAAGGAAACACCAATTAGGATAATACCTGGAACAAAAAAGAGTGATTGCTTTTTCATATAATACCTCTTCTAGCTGATTTTAATAACAGCTTATTTTAAGGTTTTTTCCCTATAATGTCAAGTAAGGTTTCTGGCTTTCAAGATAAAAATGGGAAAGTCTTGAAAATTATGATAAAATAGTGGAAGGAAAAATTCAGGAGAGTAGTAGTGACTCAAAATGTTGAAAGTCTTCTCGTATCCATTGTAATCAGTGCATACAATGAAGAAAAATATCTGCCTGGTCTAATTGAAGACTTAAAAAATCAAACCTATCCTAAAGAAAATATTGAAATTCTATTTATAAATGCTATGTCTACAGATGGGACAACAACCATCATTCAGGAATTTATAAAAGAAGACACAGAGTTTAACTCAATCAGATTGTATAACAATCCTAAGAAAAATCAAGCTAGTGGTTTTAACCTGGGCGTTAAACATTCTGTAGGGGACCTTATTTTAAAAATTGATGCTCATTCAAAAGTTACTGAGAGTTTTGTAATGAATAATGTGGCTGTTATTCAACAAGGTGAATCTGTTTGTGGGGGACCTAGACCGACGATTGTTGAAGGAAAGGGAAAATGGGCAGAGACCCTGCATCTTGTTGAGGAAAATATGTTTGGTAGTAGCATTGCCAATTACCGAAATAGTTCTGAGGATAGATATGTTTCTTCCATTTTTCATGGGATGTATAAACGAGAGGTTTTCCAGAAGGTTGGTTTAGTAAATGAGCAACTTGGCCGAACTGAAGATAATGATATTCATTATAGAATTCGAGAACATGGTTATAAAATCCGCTATAGCCCAAGTATTCTATCTTATCAGTATATTCGACCAACATTCAAGAAAATGCTGCATCAAAAGTATTCAAATGGTTTGTGGATTGGCTTGACAACTCATGTTCAGCCTAAGTGTTTATCACTATTTCACTATGTCCCTTGTTTATTTGTTTTGAGTCTTGTGTTTAGCCTAGCATTGTTACCATTCACATTCTTATTTATAACTTTACTATTAGGTGCTTATTTTCTACTTTTATTACTGCTCACTTTTCTGACTTTATTAAAACATAAAAATGGATTTCTAATTGTGATGCCCTTTCTTTTATTTTCCATTCACTTTGCTTATGGTCTTGGGACGATTGTAGGTTTAATTGGAGGGATTAAATGGAAGAAGGATTATAAGGGAACAGTTATTTATTTGGAAAAATAAGCCAAATAAATTAAAATGTGCTACAATAACAATATGGTAAAACTCTTTTAAGGAGGAGTAAACTTCTATGAATAAAAAACTCACAGATTATGTGATTGATCTGGTGGAAATTTTAAATAAACAACAAAAACAGGTTTTCTGGGGAATATTTGATATTTTGAGTATGGTGGTTTCCATCATTGTATCTTATATCTTATTCTACGGATTGATTAATCCAGCACCTGTTGACTACATTATCTATACGAGTTTGGCCTTCTTGTTCTATCAATTGATGATTGCATTTTGGGGGTTGAATGCTAGTATTAGTCGTTACAGCAAAATTACGGATTTCATGAAAATCTTTTTTGGTGTGACTGCTAGCAGTATCTTGTCATATAGTATCTGCTATGCCTTCTTGCCCCTCTTCTCCATCCGTTTTATCGTGCTCTTTATCTTGTTGAGTACCTTCTTGATTTTATTACCACGGATTACTTGGCAGTTAATCTACTCAAAACGCAAAAAGGGAAGTGGTGATGGAGAACACCGTCGGACCTTCTTGATTGGTGCCGGTGATGGCGGTGCCCTCTTTATGGATAGTTACCAACATCCAACCAGTGAATTAGAACTGGTCGGTATTTTGGATAAGGATGCTAAGAAAAAGGGCCAAAAACTTGGTGGAATCCCTGTTTTGGGTTCATATGATGATCTGCCTGAATTAGCCAAACGCCACCAAATCGAGCGTGTTATCGTTGCGATTCCGTCGCTTGACCCGTCAGAATATGAACGTATCTTGCAGATGTGTAATAAGCTGGGTGTTAAATGTTACAAGATGCCTAAGGTTGAAACGGTTGTTCAGGGACTTCATCAAGCAGGTACTGGCTTCCAAAAAATTGATATTACGGACCTTTTGGGCCGTCAGGAAATTCGTCTTGACGAATCGCGTCTGGGCGCAGAACTGACAGGTAAGACAATCTTGGTTACAGGTGCTGGAGGTTCAATCGGTTCTGAAATCTGTCGCCAAGTTAGCCGTTTCAATCCTGAACGCATCGTTTTGCTCGGTCATGGGGAAAACTCAATCTACCTTGTTTATCATGAATTGATTCGTAAGTTCCAAGGGATTGATTATGTACCTGTGATTGCGGACATTCAAGACTATGACCGTCTCTTGCAAGTCTTTGAGCAGTACAAGCCAGCTATTGTTTATCATGCGGCTGCCCACAAGCACGTTCCTATGATGGAGCGCAATCCAAAAGAAGCCTTCAAAAACAATATCCGTGGAACCTACAATGTTGCTAAGGCTGTTGATGAAGCTAAAGTACCTAAGATGGTTATGATTTCGACAGATAAGGCGGTTAATCCACCAAATGTTATGGGAGCAACCAAGCGCGTGGCTGAGTTGATTGTCACTGGCTTAACCAACGTAGCCAATCAACCTACTGTGCAGTTCGTTTTGGGAATGTTCTTGGTAGCCGTGGTAGTGTGATTCCAGTCTTTGAACGTCAGATTGCTGAAGGTGGGCCTGTAACGGTGACAGACTTCCGCATGACCCGTTACTTTATGACCATTCCAGAAGCTAGCCGTTTGGTTATCCATGCTGGTGCCTATGCCAAAGATGGGGAAGTCTTTATCCTTGATATGGGCAAACCAGTCAAGATTTATGATTTAGCCAAGAAAATGGTCCTTCTAAGTGGACACACCGAAAGTGAAATTCCAATCGTTGAAGTTGGAATCCGCCCAGGTGAAAAACTCTACGAAGAACTCCTGGTATCAACCGAACTTGTTGATAACCAAGTTATGGATAAGATTTTCGTTGGTAAGGTTAATGTCATGCCTCTAGAAGCCATCGATCAAAAGATTGAAGAGTTCCGAACTCTCAGAGGAGATGAGTTGAAACAAGCCATTATCGCCTTTGCCAATCAAACCACCCACGTTGAATAAAAAAGAAAAACGCATATTATCAGGTCTTGAACCTTGGTAATATGCGTTTTGTTATGTAGAGATTCGCCTCATTTTCATTGAGTATGAAAATGAGTTGTTGCCCAGTCTATGTTATTGAAAATACTCCAAAATTTCTAAGGGTTTGTGGGCGATATAATCAGGTTGATAGTTCAGTAGATCTGCTTGCTCCCCAAATCCCCAAGTGACGGCCAATTTCTGAATGCCTGTTTCTTGAGCTCCCAGCATATCAAACTTGGTATCTCCGATGATGATGGTTTGTTCTGGTGCTAGTTGATGTGTCTGTAAGGCTTGGCGAATGACATCTGCCTTATGAGGTGCTTCAGGGCTGGAACCATAAATGCCATCAAAGAAATGATAGATTCCCAAGTTTTTAGCCATGTCTTGAGCGGTTGGAGTATTTTTTGTCGTGGTGATGTAGAGTGGATAACTGCTCGATAGCTCCTCAAGCAAGTCTACAATCTGAGGAAAGAGTTGAGCTTCATGGATGCCTTTTGCCTTGTAGTAAGAACGGTATATCTGGACAGCCTCAGCGATTTGTTCTTTGGGCAGGCAGGTCGCAAAACTACTTTCGAGGGGCGGTCCCATAAAACCACGAATCGTTTTGGCATCAGGGCTAGGCACTCCCAGCTCCTTAAAGGTATGGGAAAAGGCATTGTGAATCCCGATAGAACTGTCAACAAGGGTTCCATCCAGATCGAAAAAGATAGCTGTGATAGAGGTCATGGTTTCTCCTATTTGATAAGCTTATTCTCCGAAAATTTCTTTTTGGAGGCGACGACCAGTAGGGGTGGCAGCGAGTCCACCTTCAGCTGTTTCACGAAAGGCAGTTGGCATACTTGCTCCAACTTGGTACATAGCATCGATAACCTCATCCACAGGGATTTTAGATTCGATACCTGCCAAGGCCATGTCTGCTGCGATGAAGGCAAAGCTAGCTCCCATGGCATTACGTTTGACACAGGGAACTTCGACCAAGCCGGCAACAGGGTCACAGATGAGCCCCAGCATATTTTTAATGACAAAGGCAATAGCTTGACTGGCCTGATAAGGTGTCCCGCCAGCAGCTAGAGTCAAGGCGGCAGCACTCATAGCAGAGGCAGAACCGACTTCGGCCTGGCAACCGCCCTCAGCACCTGAGATAGAGGCATTGTTTGCGATGACTAGTCCAAAGGCACCCGCAGCAAAGAGGAAATCCAGCTGTTGCTCGTGGCTGAGGTCTAATTTTTCAATAGCAGCAGTGAGAACGGAAGGGAGACAGCCAGCACTTCCTGCGGTCGGAGTGGCACAAACCAAACCCATTTTAGCATTGTGTTCATTGACTGCGATGGCATTTCGGGCAGCCGAGAGAATCGTATAATCTGACAGAGTTTCCGTTTTTGATGTAGTGATCCAATTTGGCAGCATCTCCACCTGTCAGGCCACTACGAGATTTATTTTCATTGAGGCCAAGTTGGACAGAGGCTTTCATGACTTCCAGATTGCGTTCCATGAGAAGGAAGACTTCTTCACGTTCGCGACCGGTCAGTTCAAACTCTGTTGTAATCATAAGTTCTGCGACATTTCCTTGAAAGTCCAGATCTGCTTGCTCGACTAATTCTTTAATAGAATAAAACATGCTTCCTCCTATTTAAAGAAATTGACATTGTGGAGATGAGGGATTTTTCGAATTTCTTCGATGGCCTCATCACAGTTGCGACTGTCAACTTCGATAATCATAATGGCTTTTTCACCAGCTTTTTCACGAGTAACGTTCATCTGGGCGATATTGATACCATAGCGGGAAAGTGCCTCTGTTACGAGGGCAATCATACCTGGAATATCTTGATGAACGATGATGATAGTCGGTGTATTCATATTGAGAGAGACGGCAAAGCCATTGAGTTCGGTTACTTGAATATTTCCTCCACCGATAGAAATACCCGTCACGCTGATGGTCTTGTGGGCGTTTTTGACGGTAATTTTAGTGGTGTTTGGGTGAGGGGCATTACTGTCTTTCTGAATGGTCCAGACAATCTTGATGCCACGCTTGTGGGCAATTTCCAGACTGTTTGGGATTTCAGGATCATCTGTATCCATGCCCAAAATACCTGCAACAAGGGCTAGGTCTGTTCCGTGACCACGATAGGTCTTGGCAAATGAGTTAAATAGTTGGAATTCGACTTCTGTCGGAGTATCATCAAAAATGGAAGAGACAATCTTCCCAATACGAACAGCACCAGCGGTATGACTACTAGATGGGCCAATCATAACTGGTCCGATGATATCAAAGACAGATTGAAAACGAAGTGATTTCATCAGTTTCCCCTTATAAAAATTCTTATCTCTATTATATCAAAGAATAAAGGTCTTGACTTTAATTGTGGATGAAAACCTTTCTAATACCTCAAATAGCATAAAAATAGTATCTTTTATGACAAAAAATACCTTATTTAGGGAAATAAAAAATAATTTTGTAATATTTCTACATAAAAGTGTCAAGAAACGGTAATATTTAAAGGGTATCATAGAATTATAGAAAGAAGGAGAATTTTCAAATATGAAATCAACAACTAAAAAGATTAAAACAACTCTTGCAGGAGTAGCTGCCTTGTTTGCAGTATTTGCTCCATCATTTGTGTCTGCTCAAGAATCATCAACTTACACTGTTAAAGAAGGTGATACACTTTCAGAAATTGCTGAAACTCACAACACAACAGTTGAGAAATTGGCAGAAAACAACCACATTGACAACATCCATATGATTTATGTTGGTCAAGAGTTGGTTATCGACGGTCCAGCAGCGCCAGTAGCACCAGCCTCAACGACTTATGAAGCTCCAGCAGCTCAAGATGAGGCTGTTTCAGCTACAGTGACAGAAACTACAGAAGTAGCAGAAGAAACTCCAGTAGTAAGCGAAACAGTATCAGAAGAAACAGTTGCTTCAACTGTAAGCGGATCTGAAGCAGAAGCCAAAGAATGGATCGCTCAAAAAGAATCAGGCGGTAGCTACACAGCTACAAACGGACGTTACATCGGACGTTACCAATTGACAGATTCATACTTGAACGGTGACTACTCAGCTGAAAACCAAGAACGTGTAGCAGATGCCTACGTTGCAGGACGTTACGGTTCATGGACAGCCGCTAAAAACTTCTGGCTTAACAACGGCTGGTATTAAGAAATAGGGAAAGAGCTTTGAATAGCTCTTTTTTCTTACATTTTGAGAAGTCTGTTCACTCTTTGTAGACAATATGACATAATCTTCTCAAAAAAATAGTATAATGTTTTTATAGAATATAAATAGTGGTGGTTAGCATGCATGCATTATTAGCAACAAGATTAAAAAATAAGCGAAAAGAGCTGGGCTGGTCGCAAAAAGAGTTGGCAGAAGGAATTTGCCAACAAACTCAGATAAGTCGAATGGAACAAGGCAAATATATGCCAGGAGCAGATTTGTTATATAAATTATCTGAAAAAATGGGCTTAAATATGGACTATTTCTTTTCAGGAGAAATTTCGAAAGAGTTTCTAGGTTTATCTGCTTTCAAGAGATTGTCTGAAACATTGTTGGAAAATCAAGATTATGCCTCTTTAAAATATGCCTTTGAGGGAGAAAGAAAGCAACAGACTTCTTTATCTTTTGATGAAAAGATTTATCTGGACTGGATAGATGCCATTCTAACCTATCAATGTGAACATCAATTAAAACTAGCTATTTCAAAAATAGAGGACATCCTCAGTAGGATTAGTATTGATAAAGTGGATTATTTGTATATTTTGAATACCCTACTGATTTTCTTAGGCTATGATGAGGATAAGGAGAAATTTGAACAACTATATGAACAGGTTTCTGTAGCTCTTTCAAAAATCGATACCAGTGTGCGTGAACAAATTGAGTTGTATATCAAAATAAAATACAATTATTGTTATCACCTTTGGAAACAGGAGGAGATGGACAAGTCCAGAGCGCTATTATTAGAGATGATTGAATTTTGTAACAAGTATCATAGTAGCTTTAGGCTAGCAGATTTATATTGCTTGTTGGGAAATGTAACAGAAAATCTTGATATCTCTGTTGCTAAGGACTATTATATGAAAGCTAAGGTGCTCTATCTAATTGAAAATAATGAAGTTATGGCACTAAAGGTAGAACAATATCTGATGGATAAGCAGTCAGAGAATGTATGAGGATAGCAGAAGCTATCTTTTTTATGTGCAAGATATAACTATAATTCTTCTTTTCAAAAATATCTAGTATGTTGCTTTAATTACTTGACAGGTTATATATGTTGATCTATAATATAGGTGAAACGAGTTGTGTAAACGCTACCAAAAACGGTATTCTTAACTTTGTATTTGTTCGAGAATTATGATGTAACTAGCAAAGGGGTGGAAAAATGTTTAAAAATAAGGAGCTTTTTCGAGTAGTTATGGTATTTGTGATAGGAATTATCCTCATTTTAATGACACCAGTACTATTTAAAATTGTTATGGAACTATTTTCACAATAAATAGGCCTCTGCTTTAGGCGGAGTAGTGAATCAGGAGGTTAAATGATGAATTACAATTTAAAATATATCTTATTAGGAATATTTAGCATAGTCTTTATAGGTTTCCTAGTCTGGATGCATTATTTTAATCAGAAGAAGGAAGAGGAGCATTCAGATATGTCTTTTGAAGCGAGGTTAGATAGTGAGATCAATACCTTGTATAAATAACTAGGCTTAGGTGAGGAACATCACTATTTCTTAGCGTATCGCTACCTACATCCTTGGTTTAATTTGGCGATTTTACCACCAACAGTTGAAATTTTCTTAACTAAAATAGCGCTGGTGATGGTAACTCCAGATGAACTACTGATAAGAAATCTTGGGAATGGGATGACTTTCACAAGTGAGCATCATCGTGATTTGCGACAAGGACTTATCCGCATTCCAAAATCAGAGATGAAAGAATTTGAGATTCGCAACTGGAAAAGAGATTTTGTATTTGGTGATTTTTTGACGATTAAAACAAGCCAACATAGCTATTATTTACAGGTTAGAGATGATGGGCTTCAAAAAGGAAACCTCTCTACCAAACATTTCTCAGACTTGAAACGACAAGATTTTTTAGGATTATTGACAGATAAAAGGACATTTTGATAGACAATTGCCCTAGTTGTTTATTGTAAACTTTACAAATAAGCTGTAAATACTAGAATCTATTCAGAAAGGAAATTCCTATGAAAAATAAAATTTTAATCATTGTTTATATTTTAGCCTCGCTGTTCATCAGTTTTGTAATCTTTTCACTTTTACATATTGATTTTAAATGGTGGACAACTCTGGCTATAAGTGCAGGATTTATTTACACCTACTTAAAATTTAGTAAAAAATAAAAAGTACCTGCATCTATCTCGCTTTCGTCTCTTCACGGGAGGTATCTCTATGAAAAAAATCAGTCATCTTTGTATGTTTCTGCTGTTGCTGTGTACCACTTTTTTTGTTTTTAATGTAAACTACACACGTGAAGTGGTTCGGATTCGGGAAATGGGAAAGACTGTAGATTCTTTGGATTTGTATTTGAAAGATATTAACGAACCTGCAGCGTCTGTTCTTCGATTTTTTGAGGATGTATCAAAGGAGTACAAAGTCTCCATCATCAAAACAGACAGTGGTGATGAGGTAATCAAGTCTGGTGTTTTTGATAAAGATACCTTCCCCTACCAAGAGTTTGGGATTTCTTCTCTTGATTTTACCACAGATGGTGAAGGAGTCTACAGTAATAAAGAAATTTCTAATAAACTTGGTACGATTCCGACCTTTCTAAAAGCCAAGCCTATTCAGCTTATGACTTTTCAAACCTATATCAAGGATACATCTCGTAGTTTAAATGGTCGCTATACGATAACTTCTACACAAGAGATGGATAAGGATAGGATTGTACAGAAATGGAGCGATTTTTTCAAGATAGACCAGGCTACCTTGCTAGAGCCTACCTATAAAAGTGCAGTGGAAGTCATAAATCGAGATTTGCTTTTATCTGCCATTGTTTTTGTCTTGGTTATTTTACTTCTTGTGTTAGTAACAGTTTATCAGCCGATGATGGAGATGAAACGAGTGGGGGTTCAAAAGTTACTTGGTTTTCAAAGCGGAGCGATTTTAGCTGGTTTTGTAAAGACTAATTTTTATCTTCTCTTGGGTGGAAGTCTTGTCATTGACTTGGGACTATTTTTAGTGCTGGACTACAGGCCAAAACTTCTGTTCCCAAGTTTACTCTTATCCCAATTTCTGCTTTTACAGTTGTATTTGTTCATCAGTTGGCTGACCTACCTGATGATTCAGAAAATGACAGTTAGTTCCATGTTGAAAGGTTTTTCATCTGTCAAACTTGGTCTCATCTTCAATTATGTGATGAAAATAGGGACAACTATTTTACTGACGGCCTTACTGATTGGGGTAGGCAGAAGTCTAGAACAAAAAAACAAAGAACTTGCTTATCAGAAACAGTGGGTAAGCCAAGGGAATTACTTGACCTTAGAAACCTTCCAACTCAATGATAACCTGTGGCAAGAAGAGCTAGCCGGGTCAGGGAAATCTACAGGTTATTTCTACCAATTTTATCAAGATTTGCTAGCAAAAATACAAGTAAATTATGTGCGAAGTGCGAGTCTTCCTATCAAACCAGTCATCAAAGCTGAACAAGTACAGCAGTACCAACTGCCTGATAAGGTAGATGTTTACTATGCTAATAGCAATTTTCTAAAGAGCAAGGGATTCAAGTTACCATATACCAGCACTAAAAAAGTTATTTTAATGCCAGCCAGTGATAAAGGACAAGAAGGCAAGAATCAGTTCTTGGGAAAATCCATAGCCTATCTTTCTCTGAGGTATGAAGATCAGCAAAAGCAAACAATAGAAGATATGGATGTAGAAATTGCCTACTATGAAGAAGATTGGTCATTCTTCCCTTATAATAATGAGCGAAAGGAAAACCTCCACAATCCAATCATTAGTCTGGTAAATGATCAAGACATGATGTGGGAAGAAAAGACTCGCTTGTCAACGACAGGTTTAAACAACCCGATGAAAGTTGAAAATACAGAACAAAATCAAAAAGTGATTACGGAGTTAGTTGAGAAATTATCAGATGGGAATTATTTAAAATTTTCATCGCTTCAAGCCATTCAACAAGAGAAAGTAGATTCTTATCGAGATGCAGTTCGAAATCTTAATATACTCTTTGCTTTGTTTGGTCTCCTTAGCATGATGATTTCCTACTTCTTATTAGTAACAACCTTCTTATTGAAGCGAACAGATATCATTACCAAGAAGTTTATGGGGTGGAAACTGGTCGATCGCTACCGCCCTCTCTTAGTTCTGCTCTTGCTGGGCTATAGTCTGCCTCTTCTAATATTGATTTTCTTTGCCCATGCGTTCTTGCCACTCCTGCTGTTTGCAGGCTTTACATGTCTGGACATACTGTTTGTGCTAGTTTTGGCTTCTAGGATGGAGAAAAGAAGCCTAGCAGAGTTATTGAAAGGGGGCATCTTATGATTGAGTTAGAAAATATTACCAAAACCATTGGAGGAAAAGTGATTTTGGATCACTTGTCTCTCAGGATTGATCAGGGAGATTTGGTTGCCATCGTTGGAAAAAGTGGTAGTGGTAAGTCGACCTTGTTAAATTTATTAGGTTTGATAGATGGTGATTATAGCGGACGGTATGAGATTTTTGGTCAGACAAATCTAGCGGTTAATTCTGCCAAGTCGCAAACAATAATCCGTGAACATATCTCTTATCTGTTTCAAAATTTTGCCCTGATTGATGATGAAACGGTCGAGTACAATCTCATGCTGGCGCTGAAATATGTGAAATTGTCCAAGAAAGACAAGCTCAAAAAGGTGGAAGAGATTTTAGAGAGAGTAGGTTTGTCAGCTACTTTGCATCAAAAGGTCTCCGAGTTGTCTGGTGGCGAACAACAACGAATTGCAGTTGCTAGAGCCATCTTAAAACCCAGCCAGCTGATTTTAGCCGATGAACCTACAGGTTCGCTGGACTCTGAAAATAGAGATTTGGTCTTGAAGTTTCTCTTAGAGATGAATCGCGAGGGGAAAACAGTCATTATTGTGACCCACGATGCTTATGTAGCCCAACAATGTCATCGAATCATTGAATTGTGAAAAATACAGAAATCTTATCAAAAATCTTTAGATTTAAGGATACCTTTAAAATTTAATTTTAAAACACTCATTTATCAACATTTTTTGATTGATAAAAATAGGAAATTGGTTGTTTTTGGGAGATTCCCTAGAATTACCTCCTAACCACAGGTACTAAAAAGATACTTCCTATGGAAATCGTATGACTCTTAAGCTTCGAATACTTAAGTTCTCATTGTTTTGAGCTATTCTAGCTTTAGAATCCTTCAGAACGTAAAATTTTAAGCAGTCAAAGACTTAGAATATCCCTAAAACATTTATTTTATAGCAATTCTAAACGTAGAATTGCGTGGATATGTATGGATTTAATCTGTTCGATAGTTAGGACAGCTTTATTCTGAGAAATCTGAGTTATCAATGCTTTAGAATAGTATTTCGTCAATGGATTTTATTGAAGGATTGATTGTTCTATGATAGTCTAAAATAAAACGGATTTAATGGAGCAAATGGAGAATCATTACATGAAACATTTTTTTGCAGGAATTGGTGAAATTCATTTTTTGTCATTTTTATTATATCTAAGCATGTCTATTAGTCCAATTATTGGACTAGTGATTGGATATACTACAATAAATCTAATAAATTCTATTATTATTATAGCTCTTGGTATGATATTGGCATTAATTTTGGTATCATCAAGAGTGTATAGAAAATATTTTTATAGAGACGATGATGACTAAAGTTTTTACCAATAATTGGCTACATAATATCTATAGGGAATTTACCCACTACAAATATTATAAAGCTCTAAAAAAGAGCCTGGAATGGCTCTTTTTGTGTACTATTATTTTTATTTGATGAAGAATAATTTTTAAACATTAGTGGTAGCAGATTTATTAAAGTTCTGACAAGTTTATGGATTTTCTACACCTGAATTAGTAGGTTGATGACTATTTGTATTGCTATCTTCAGAATTATTACTATTGGTATTAGCCTCTGCTTGATCTCCTGTATTGACAACATTATTTCCACCATTACCAGATGAATATTGCTCAGCTGCAGGTGCTTGGGAATTATTTATTGTTCCATATGATTCAGTGTAGGTTGGAGTGTAGTTGCTATCTTCTGAATTGTAGTTTTCTCCTCCCTGAACGCTACTAGTCGTTTCAGTCTGGTTAGACTTTTGTTCCTCTTTTTTGGTCAAAACTTCAACTTGTTTTTGAAATTTAGAGATTAGTTCTTGAATTGGTTTAATCTTTTCCTCAAGAGCAGTTTGATCGTTTGCATAATTGATATTTTTAATGATTTCTAGTATTTTTTGTAAGGAAGTGATGGTCGTTTCAAGTGTTTGTTTATCTTGAAAATGGCTATCAGAATCTTTTATATCTAGTTTTAAAGCTTTTTCACTATAATGATTTGTGACTTTATCGGCAGTAGAAGTAAGAAAGTCTGCTAGTGTCTTTTTGCCTTCATCAGTAGTTGGTTTCAATTCTTGGATTTTTTTCCAATCTTCTATAATGGTTTCAGAATCGATATTGAAGTTTTTAATAGCGTTTTTTACTTGTTCGACATCTTGTTGATTTTTTTGTTGTTTGATGAGAGCAACGTTCCCTCTCTCTGCTTGGATTTTTTCTTGATGGAGGACTAAGCCTGTCAAAAGTCCAATACCTGCAATAAGTGTAATAATAAAAATAGTATTTTTTGATTTTAGAATATCTTTGTAGTTGTTCACATTAGTCTTACGCACATGGATGATGGTGTATATATGGAATCATGTGCGCATTCCTCCTTATTATAGTATATCATTTTTAGCTGATTTTAAAAGTAAGTTTATAAAGAGAATAGGGGGTTAGATATAAATTGCCTTTTTTGTATCCTTATCTTCATGTATTTACATAAGAGCTTGGTAGATTATCAGCCTCTTTCTTGTCTTCTCCAACCAAGCGTGTTATAATGAATACTGCTCAAGCGACCTTCAATCGTTAAAGCACACACGACCTTCAATCGTGAACTAGTCATTTCGTTTATCTTTTATTACATCGTTAACTCGTCTTGCCTAACTCAAGTTATGCCTGCGACTCGTTGCCTAGTCCTAAAAGCAAACGAAAAGACTATACTCGAAGAAATTCTATTGAAAGTCATAGTAAATAGAATTTTGAGGGGTATAAATAAACGAATAGATGGGAGACTAACCATGAGTGATAACTCTAAAACACGTGTTGTTGTGGGGATGAGTGGTGGTGTTGATTCGTCGGTGACGGCTCTTCTTCTCAAGGAGCAGGGCTACGATGTGATCGGTATCTTCATGAAGAACTGGGACGACACAGATGAAAACGGCGTCTGTACGGCGACCGAAGATTACAAGGATGTGGCTGCGGTGGCAGACCAGATTGGCATTCCCTACTACTCTGTTAATTTTGAAAAAGAGTACTGGGACCGCGTTTTTGAGTATTTCCTAGCGGAATACCGTGCAGGGCGCACGCCAAATCCAGATGTTATGTGCAACAAGGAAATCAAATTTAAGGCCTTTTTGGACTATGCCATGACATTGGGGGCAGACTATGTGGCGACTGGGCATTATGCTCGAGTAGCGCGTGATGAGGATGGCATCGTTCACATGCTTCGTGGCGTGGACAATGGCAAGGACCAAACCTATTTCCTCAGCCAACTTTCGCAAGAACAACTTCAAAAAACCATGTTTCCACTGGGACATTTGGAAAAACCTGAAGTTCGAAAACTAGCAGAAGAAGCAGGCCTTGCGACTGCTAAGAAGAAAGACTCGACAGGGATTTGCTTTATCGGAGAAAAGAACTTTAAAAACTTTCTCAGCAACTACTTACCAGCTCAGCCTGGTCGCATGATGACTGTGGATGGCCGCGATATGGGGGAGCACGCAGGTCTGATGTATTATACGATCGGTCAGCGTGGCGGACTCGGTATCGGAGGGCAACATGGCGGTGACAATGCCCCTTGGTTCGTTGTCGGAAAAGAACTGAGCCAAAATATCCTCTATGTCGGCCAAGGTTTCTATCATGATTCGCTCATGTCAACTAGCCTAGAGGCCAGTCAAGTCCACTTTACTCGTGAGATGCCAGAGGAGTTTACGCTAGAATGTACGGCTAAATTCCGCTACCGTCAGCCTGATTCTAAGGTGACCGTCCATGTCAAAGGAGACAAGGCAGAAGTCATCTTTGCGGAACCACAACGTGCCATCACACCAGGTCAGGCAGTTGTCTTTTACGATGGCGAAGAGTGTTTAGGTGGCGGTTTGATTGACAATGCTTACCGCGATGGACAAGTTTGTCAGTACATTTAGATTGACAAATTTTCTCAATTTGCTACAATAATAAAAGCAATAGAAATGATGGTCAAAGCTCATAGATGTTGCAGGCTTTTTTGTCCTGCACTTCTTTGGAGTTTTGACTGTTTTTGTGTCGTTTAAGGGAAAGGACAAAAATGACTCAACAAGACTTTCGGACAAAAGTAGGAAATGCAGTTTTTGGCGTTCGGGCGACAGCTTTGATTCTTCAAAATCGCAAGCTCCTAGTTACCAAAGATAAGGGTAAGTACTACACTATCGGCGGTGCGATTCAAGTCAATGAAAGCACGGAAGACGCGGTAGTCCGTGAAGTGAGGGAAGAACTGGGTGTCAAAGCTCAAGCTGGGCAGCTAGCTTTTGTGGTTGAAAATCGTTTTGAACAAGACGGTGTTTATTATCACAATATCGAGTTTCATTATCTGGTGGATTTGCTTGAAGATGCCCCATTGACCATGCAGGAAGATGAGAAAAGGCAGCCCTGTGAATGGATTGACTTGGATAAGCTTGAGGATTTCCAGCTAGTTCCATCCTTTTTAAAAACAGCCCTACCAGATTGGGACGGTCAACTGCGACACATCCATCTTGAGGAATAGGAGAGAAATATGACTTATAACTTTACTGAAGAATACGATATTATTGTAATTGGTGCGGGACACGCTGGGGTCGAGGCTTCTTTAGCCGCTAGCCGTATGGGCTGTAAGGTCTTGCTTGCGACCATCAATATTGAAATGCTGGCTTTCATGCCTTGTAACCCCTCTATCGGTGGTTCTGCAAAGGGAATTGTCGTGCGTGAAGTCGATGCCCTAGGTGGTGAGATGGCTAAAACCATTGACAAGACGTACATCCAGATGAAGATGCTCAACACAGGGAAGGGCCCTGCCGTTCGTGCCCTTCGTGCGCAGGCTGACAAGGAACTTTACTCTAAGGAGATGCGCAAGACAGTTGAAAATCAAGAGAATCTGACCCTTCGTCAGACCATGATTGATGAGATTTTGGTTGAAGACGGTAAGGTTGTCGGTGTCCGTACAGCAACCCATCAGGAATATGCTGCCAAGGCCGTTATCGTAACCACAGGGACAGCCCTCCGTGGAGAAATTATCATTGGAGACCTCAAGTACTCATCAGGGCCAAACCACAGTCTAGCTTCGATTAACCTAGCTGATAATCTCAAGGAACTGGGACTCGAAATCGGTCGTTTCAAGACAGGAACCCCTCCACGTGTCAAGGCTTCTTCTATCAACTATGATGTGACAGAAATCCAACCAGGGGACGAGGCGCCTAATCACTTCTCATACACTTCACGTGATGAGGACTATGTCAAGGATCAGGTGCCATGCTGGTTGACCTACACCAATGGTACCAGTCATGAAATTATCCAAAATAACCTCCACCGTGCGCCTATGTTTACAGGTGTGGTTAAGGGAGTAGGGCCTCGCTACTGTCCGTCGATTGAGGACAAGATTGTTCGCTTTGCGGACAAAGAACGCCACCAACTTTTCCTTGAGCCAGAAGGTCGCAATACCGAGGAAGTTTATGTCCAGGGCCTTTCAACTAGCCTTCCTGAGGATGTGCAACGCGATCTTGTTCATTCTATCAAAGGTTTGGAAAATGCAGAGATGATGCGTACTGGTTATGCCATTGAGTATGACATGGTCTTGCCTCATCAGTTGCGTGCGACTTTGGAAACCAAGAAAATCTCAGGACTTTTCACTGCTGGTCAGACAAATGGAACGTCAGGTTACGAAGAAGCTGCTGGTCAAGGGATTATCGCGGGTATCAACGCGGCTCTGAAAATCCAAGGCAAGCCTGAATTGATTTTTGAAGCGTAGTGACGGCTATATCGGGGTGATGATTGACGACTTGGTGACCAAGGGAACTATTGAACCCTACCGTCTCTTGACCAGTCGTGCTGAGTACCGTCTCATCCTCCGTCATGACAATGCCGATATGCGTTTGACCGAGATGGGACGTGAGATTGGCCTTGTGGATGATGAACGCTGGGCTCGCTTTGAAATCAAGAAAAATCAATTTGACAATGAGATGAAGCGTCTAGACAGCATCAAACTCAAGCCAGTCAAGGAAACTAATGCCAAGGTTGAGGAGATGGGCTTCAAGCCGTTGACAGATGCAGTGACAGCCAAGGAATTCCTTCGCCGTCCAGAAGTTTCTTACCAAGATGTGGTGGCCTTCATCGGACCAGCTGCAGAGGACTTGGATGATAAGATTATCGAATTGATTGAAACAGAAATCAAGTACGAAGGCTATATTTCCAAAGCCATGGACCAGGTTGCCAAGATGAAACGCATGGAAGAAAAACGTATTCCAGCCAATATCGACTGGGATGACATTGATTCTATCGCAACTGAAGCCCGTCAGAAGTTCAAACTCATCAATCCAGAAACCATCGGCCAAGCTAGCCGTATCTCGGGAGTAAACCCAGCAGATATTTCTATTTTGATGGTGTATCTTGAAGGTAAAAATCGTAGTATTTCTAAAACTCTTCAAAAATCAAAATGATATGTCGTCGGCTTCTTACGAATGAGTTCAAAGCTTGGCTTTGATTCATCTCCAGCCTCCCATAGTTCCCCGAACTATGGAAGCTAACTCAAGTTATGCTTTCGCCTAGCCTTCTAGTCTGATTTCGATTTTTATTGAGTTTCAATCTCAAAAGAAAGCATAGAGAAAAACAGCTCCGAAAACGGGGCTGTTTTATGATTTATTCTTCATCTGGCGTGAGAATCATCGGGATGATAATCGGTTCACGTTCTGTATTTTCATAAAGGAAGGGGCGAATAGCGTTGACAATGGCACCATTGACAGATTGCACGCTAGCGTCCTTGTTTTTTAGTGCGATACGAATAGCATTGAAGAGGATGCGCTGGCTTTGACGAATCAAATCTCCAGACTCTCTCATATAGACAAAGCCTCGGCTGAGGATATCTGGACCAGACAGAATCATCTGCGATTTGAAGTCAACAGTTGCGACTGCCAGAACGACACCGTCTTCAGATAGATCACGACGATCTTTGAGGACAGCAGCACCGATTTCACCGATACGATTTCCATCGACATAGATATCTTGAGCGTTGAAATGACCTGCGATACGAGCTGAGTCAGCGGTAAGGGCAAGCACATCACCATTGCTCATGATAAAGATATTGTCCTTTTCAACACCAGTATCCACCGCTAGCCCAGCGTGGAGTTTTTGCATGCGGTATTCACCGTGGACAGGCATGAAGTATTTTGGCTTAATCAAGCGGAGCATGAGTTTTTGCTCTTGCTGGCCACCGTGTCCAGATGTATGGATATTGTTAACCTTACCGTGGATAACTTCGACACCAGCTTCAGAAATGATGTTGATCAGCTTGTTGACGCTAGTAGTGTTTCCAGGGATTGGACTAGAAGAGAAGATAACAGTATCACCTGGTTGGAGTTGTACCTGACGGTGGGTTCCGTTGGCGATACGAGAGAGGGCTGCCATTGGCTCGCCCTGACTACCTGTACAGAGGATGAGAACTTCTCCTGCAGGGTAATCTTTGATTTCATTTGGCTCGATAAAGGTTCCCTTAGGAGCTTTGATGTAGCCAAGCTCGATTCCGTTGACAATGGCCTTTTCCATAGAACGACCAAAGACCGCAATCTTACGTCCAGTCTTAACAGCAGCTTCTGTTGCTTGCTGGAGACGGAAGATATTTGAGGCAAGGATGCAAAGATGATACGTCCTTCAATGCCTTGGATAATCTTCATGATGGACTGACCAACGACTTTTTCAGAGTTGGTAAAAGTTGGCACTTCTGCATTTGTCGAGTCAGATAGGAGACAGAGGACGCCTTCTTCGCCAAGCGCAGCCATACGGTGCAAGTCCGCAGGTTCTCCAACTGGAGTAAAGTCGAACTTGAAGTCACCCGTACAAACGATTTTCCCTTGTGGAGTATGAATGACAATCCCCAAAGGCTCTGGAATAGAGTGAGTCGTTCTAAAGAAAGTTGCCTTGAGATTTTTAAAGGTCAACTCAGTATTATGGTTGATTTCGTAAAGTTTGGCGTTGCGCAAGAGGCCGTGTTCTTCGAGTTTTCCACGGATTAAAGCCAAGGCAAGTGGTCCAGCGTAGATAGGGACATTTGCTTGCTTGAGAAGGAATGGAATCCCACCGATGTGGTCCTCGTGTCCGTGTGTAATCAAAACAGCCTTGACGCGGTCGATATTGTCCACGATGTAAGAGTAGTCAGGAATGACATAGTCGATACCAAGCAAGTCATCTTCTGGGAATTTAATCCCAGCATCGACGATGATAATCTCATCTTGGTATTCAATTCCGTAAGTGTTTTTCCCGATTTCTCCCAGACCACCGATGGCAAAAACGCCAACTTCTTCAGGTTTAAGAGTATAGGCCATATTAGAACTCCGTGATTTCGAAGGCGCCAGTTTCTTTTTCGTAATCTAGCAATTTGTCAGACAAGAGTTCGATATACTCGATATTGTACTCTGGGCGATTTTCTTCGACAAGTTGGCGAGCGGCGATACGGCCCTCGAGTTCTGAGCTGGCATCGATGTCTAGGTAAAGTGCGCGTGTTGTTTCACGACGTGGGCTACGTTCTTTTGTTTCTTGATAAAAAACTTTGTAAATCATATAGTTCCTTTCTATTTTACAGGTCAGCTTATTCCAAACTTTTAGCAGAGATTTGCTTGATTTCATTCCATTTTGTGTCTAGATTGACCTTGATTCGTTACAATTATTTCAATTATACCACAAAATGAAAAATTAGTAAAAGACGGGAACGAGAAAGTCATAGAGTTACTCGTTGGGAAGCGTTTGCAAAAACAAAGAAAATATGTTATCTTGATAATGGAAGTGGAATTTATCGTTTGTCATAATTCCCTATAGTTTTTAAGTCAAGGAGGTTGCCCTATGTATAACTTATTTTCTTTTGCTATCGGAGTCCGCTTGGTGGCTTTTATCGTTTTTGTTGCTTGTGTTTATGGAGGGAATCTTTTATTTGCCAAAATGGAACGACGACAAACCAAGCTCTTGTGGAAGATTAGTTTTGTGACTCTTTACTCGCTTTTTCTCCTACTCGTGACCTATGTCGTTTGGTTTGTATTTTACTTTGGATTAAATGCTTAGATGTCCTGCTTATGCTGGGGCATTTTTGTTTGGGGGCAAAGAAAATTCCCATGTGCCAGCTTTTGTAGTATAATAGTAAGCAGACAAAAAGATAGGAATGTGTTATGAAAGTATTAGCTTTTGATACGTCCAGCAAGGCTCTTTCTCTCGCTATTTTAGAGGACAAGCAGGTTCTTGCCGAGACGACGATTAATATTAAGAAAAATCACAGTATTACCCTCATGCCTGCCATCGATTTTTTGATGGCAAGTTTGGATTGGACGCCCAAGGATTTGGACCGAATCGTGGTGGCGGAAGGACCAGGTAGCTACACGGGCTTGCGAATTGCGGTAGCAACTGCCAAGATTTTGGCTCATACCCTGAACATCGAGTTGGTTGGTATGTCTAGCCTCTTGGCTCTGGTGCCATATCAACAAGAAGGCTTGTTTGTCCCCTTGATGGATGCGCGTCGTAACAATGTTTATGCAGGATTTTATGAAAATGCCAAACCTGTCATGCCAGAAGCACACTTGCCTTTTGAGCGAGTGATTGAGTTAATCAAGGGCGCTAGTCAGGTAACCTTTGTCGGAGAAGTTGGCCCCTTTGTGGAGCAGATTCAAGAACACTTGCCAAGGACTAATTATAAAGAAACATTGCCTAATGCAGCCAATCTTGCTCTTTTGGCTTGGGACAAGGAAGCAGACTCCTTGCATGATTTTGTGCCGAATTACCTCAAACGTGTTGAGGCTGAGGAAAACTGGCTCAAGAATCACACCGAGTCTGGTGAGTCTTACATTAAACGCCTATGATAGAAATCAAACGAATCCAAAAGCAGCCTGCCTTGGCTCAAGCCATCTACGCTGTTATGATAGCTGTTTACCCAGTCAGTCCTTGGACGCTGGAACAAATCCAAGCAGACCTGTCCCAAGCTCAGACTTGGTATGCTTGGCTTATGATGGGGTAGAAGTGATTGGCTTTCTAGCCGTGCAGGAGAATCTTTTTGAAGCAGAAGTCCTGCAAATTGCTGTTAAAGGAGCCTATCAGGGTCAGGGGATTGCCTCGGCCTTGTTTGCTCAATTGCCGACAGACAAGGAGATTTTCCTAGAAGTCAGAAAGTCAAACCAACGAGCGCAAGCATTTTACAAGAAAGAAAAGATGGCAGTCATTGCTGAGCGAAAGGCCTACTACCATGACCCAGTCGAGGACGCCATTATCATGAAGAGAGAAATAGATGAAGGATAGATATATTTTAGCATTTGAAACATCCTGTGATGAGACTAGTGTTGCCGTCTTGAAAAACGACGATGAGCTCTTGTCCAATGTCATTGCTAGTCAAATTGAGAGCCACAAACGTTTTGGGGGCGTAGTGCCTGAAGTAGCCAGTCGTCACCATGTCGAGGTCATTACAGCCTGTATCGAGGAGGCACTAGCAGAAGCAGGGATTACCGAAGAGGACGTGACAGCTGTGGCGGTTACCTATGGACCGGGCTTGGTCGGAGCCTTACTAGTAGGTTTATCAGCTGCTAAGGCTTTTGCTTGGGCTCATGGACTTCCGCTGATCCCTGTTAACCACATGGCTGGTCACCTCATGGCCGCTCAGAGTGTGGAGCCTTTGGAGTTTCCCTTGCTAGCCCTCTTGGTCAGCGGTGGACACACAGAGTTGGTTTATGTTTCTGAGGCTGGAGATTACAAGATTGTTGGGGAAACGCGAGATGACGCGGTTGGTGAGGCTTATGATAAGGTCGGCCGTGTCATGGGCTTGACCTATCCTGCCGGTCGTGAGATTGACGAGCTAGCTCATCAGGGACAGGATATTTATGATTTTCCCCGTGCCATGATTAAGGAAGATAATCTAGAATTTTCATTCTCAGGTTTGAAATCTGCCTTTATCAATCTTCATCACAATGCTGAACAAAAGGGAGAAAATCTGTCCACAGAGGATTTGTGTGCTTCCTTCCAAGCAGCAGTTATGGATATTCTCATGTCTAAAACCAAGAAAGCCTTGGAGAAATATCCTGTTAAAACCCTAGTTGTGGCAGGTGGTGTGGCAGCCAATAAAGGTCTCAGAGGACGCCTAGCAGCCGAAATCACAGATGTCAAGGTCATCATCCCACCTCTGCGTCTCTGTGGAGATAATGCAGGTATGATTGCCTATGCCAGCGTCAGCGAGTGGAACAAAGAAAACTTTGCAAACTTGGACCTCAATGCCAAACCAAGTCTTGCTTTGATACGATGGAATAAAATGGAGTCTGTCTGATTACAATCAGCAGACTTTTTTCTCTTTCCTGAATGTGTTATAATAGTCCATGCTGTGGCTGGAGCCTTTTCAGCCCATTTATTAAGATAATATGAGGAGAAAGATGAAAGAAAAAGGATTTTGGGAGGGGGCGCAGGCAGCTATGCCAACGGCCCTTGGTTATGTCAGTATCGGGCTGGCCTGTGGAATTATCGGTGCGCCCTATGTGACGCCTGTTGAGATGGGCTTGATGAGCCTCTTTGTTTATGCTGGGAGTGCCCAGTTTGCCATGCTGGCACTGATTGCGGTTCAAGCTCCTGTGGCAGCTATTGCTATGACGGTCTTTTTGATTAATTTGCGTCTCTTTTTGTTGAGTTTGCATGCGTCAACCTATTTCCGTCATACTAGTCTCTGGCACAATATCGGTATGTCTAGTATCTTGACGGATGAGACTTATGGTGTTTTGATGGGCGAATTGGCCCATGCAGACAAGGTCAATCCTATGTGGATGCACGGAAACAATCTTAACAGCTATGTGGCTTGGTTTGTGGGAACAGTAGTCGGAACGGCTCTGGGTGGCCTGCTGCCAAATCCAGAAATCTTTGGTTTAGATTTTGCCCTAGTTGGGATGTTCATCGGCATTTTTGCTTCGCAATTCCAGATTATGCAAAGACGGATTCCTGTCCGCAATCTGCTCATTATCCTAGCAATTGTTGCGGTGTCCTTCTTTTTGCTCTTGACAGTGGTGTCTCAGTCACTAGCTGTTCTGTTTGCGACGCTACTTGGTTGTACAATGGGGGTGGTTTTAGATGGTCAGTAAGTATCTTTTATTAGCAGTTATTTTCTCTGGCTTGGTGACCTGGATTCCTCGTATGATTCCCTTCATTTTGGTCAAGTATAAGGGTTTGCCTGCAATCGTTGAGCGTTTTTTGAAGTTCTTGCCCGTTTCTATTATCTTTGCCTTGATTCTTTCAAGCGTAGTAACAGGCAAGGTTGGTAGTCTTCCTCAAATCAAATGGCTGGACTTCTTAGCAGTATTTCCGACGGCTTGGATAGCCTTTCGCTACCGTAATCTAGTCGGAACGGTTCTCTTCGGAGTAGTCTTGATTGCAGTATTGCGTTTGGTCTTTTAAATTAGCCATAAAAAAAACTTATCACAGAGATAGATATCATATAATGGCATAAATGCTCTTTTTCTGTTAAGATTATAAGGTATTCTATTTTGGAGGAAATGACATGAAAAAAATCGTTAAATACTCATCCCTTGCTGCCCTAGGGCTTGTTGCTGCAGGTGTGCTAGCAGCTTGCTCAGGTGGTGCGAAAAAAGAAGGAGAAGCAGTTAGCAAGAAAGAAATTATCGTTGCAACAAATGCTTCACCAAAACCATTCAACTATGAGGAAAATGGTGAATTGACTGGTTACGAAATTGAAGTGGTTCGCGCTATCTTTAAAGATTCTGACAAGTATGATGTCAAGTTTGAGAAGACTGAGTGGTCAGGTGTCTTTGCGGGTCTTGACGCTGACCGTTACCAAATGGCTGTTAACAACATCAGCTACACCAAAGAACGTGCTGAAAAATACCTTTACGCAGCTCCAACTGCTAAAAACCCTAACGTTCTTGTAGTGAAGAAGGACGACTCTAGCATCAAATCGCTTGATGATATCGGTGGAAAAACAACAGAAGTTGTTCAAGGGACAACATCTGCTAAACAGTTAGAAGACTACAACAAACAACACTCAGATAATCCAACTGTCCTTAACTACACTAGAGCAGACTTCCAACAAATCATGGGACGCTTGAGCGATGGTCAGTTTGACTACAAGATTTTTGATAAAATCGGTGTTGAAACAGTCATCAAGAACCAAGGATTGGACAACTTGAAAGTTATCGAACTTCCAAGCGACCAACAACCTTACGTTTACCCACTTCTTGCCAAAGGTCAAGATGAGTTGAAAACATTTGTAGACAAACGCATCAAAGAACTCTACAAAGACGGAACTCTTGAAAAATTGTCTAAACAATTCTTTGGAGACACTTATCTACCAGCAGAAGCTGATGTTAAATAATTTCTTGAAATCATCCATTCTGAGTAAGATGGGTGATTTCTCAGTTTTTAGGGATATAGTTTTAAACTATATATCTGACTATCTAATAACAATTTGTGAAATCAAACAAATTGTGAGATACTAGTACGGTATTATTTTTAAGGAGAAAGAATCATGAAAATCAAAAAATGGCTTGGTGTAGCAGCTCTTGCTACAGTCGCAGGTTTGGCTCTTGCAGCTTGCGGAAACTCAGAAAAGAAAGCAGACAATGCAACAACCGTTAAAATCGCAACTGTTAACCGTAGCGGTTCTGAAGAAAAACGTTGGGACAAAATCCAAGAATTAGTTAAAAAAGACGGAATCACTTTGGAATTTACAGAGTTTACAGACTACTCACAACCAAACAAGGCAACTGCCGATGGTGAAGTAGACTTGAACGCTTTCCAACACTACAACTTCTTGAACAACTGGAACAAAGAAAACGGGAAAGACCTTGTAGCGATTGCAGATACTTACATCTCTCCAATCCGTCTTTACTCAGGTTTGAATGGAAGCGACAACAAGTACACCAAAGTAGAAGACATCCCAGCAAACGGAGAAATCGCTGTACCAAACGATGCTACAAACGAAAGCCGTGCACTTTACTTGCTTCAATCAGCTGGCTTGATTAAGTTGGATGTTTCTGGAACTGCCCTTGCAACAGTTGCTAACATCAAAGAGAATCCAAAGAACTTGAAAATCACTGAATTGGACGCTAGCCAAACTGCTCGTTCATTGTCATCAGTTGACGCTGCCGTTGTAAACAATACCTTCGTTACAGAAGCAAAATTGGACTACAAGAAAGCACTCTTCAAAGAACAAGCTGATGAAACTCAAAACAATGGTACAACATCATTGTTGCGAAAAAAGATTGGGAATCATCACCTAAGGCTGATGCTATCAAGAAAGTTGTTGCAGCTTACCATACAGATGAAGTGAAAAAAGTTATCGAAGAAACATCAGACGGTTTGGATCAACCAGTTTGGTAATAAGAAACAGGGAGGTGGGAGAGAAAATTCCACCTCTTGCTTTTGTATAGAGCATGGATTGTCAGGAAGAGTAGTTCATAGAAAGGTAGAGAGAATATGGTTTTTCCTAGTGAACAAGAACAGATTGAAAAATTTGAAAAGGATCATGTAGCCCAGCATTATTTTGAGGTTTTGCGTACCTTGATTTCTAAGAAATCGGTCTTTGCCCAGCAGGTTGGACTTAAGGAAGTCGCAAACTATCTGGGTGAGATTTTCAAGCGCGTTGGGGCTGAAGTGGAGATTGATGATACTTATACGGCGCCCTTTGTCATGGCACATTTCAAGAGTTCGCGTCCAGATGCCAAGACCTTGATTTTCTATAACCACTATGACACTGTGCCAGCGGATGGGGATCAGGTGTGGACAGAGGATCCTTTTACGCTTTCGGTGCGCGATGGCTTCATGTATGGGCGTGGGGTTGACGATGATAAAGGTCATATCACGGCTCGTTTAAGTGCTTTGAGAAAATACATGCAGCACCACGATGACCTGCCCGTCAATATCAGTTTTATCATGGAGGGAGCGGAGGAATCGGCCTCGACAGACCTAGATAAGTATCTAGAAAAACATGCAGATAAACTCCGTGGAGCGGATTTGTTGGTCTGGGAACAAGGAACCAAAAATGCCTTGGAACAGCTAGAAATTTCTGGTGGAAATAAGGGGATTGTGACCTTTGATGCCAAGGTAAAAAGCGCTGATGTGGATATCCATTCTAGTTATGGTGGGGTTGTAGAATCAGCTCCTTGGTACCTACTTCAAGCTCTACAGTCTCTTCGTGCAGCAGATGGCCGTATCTTGGTTGAAGGCTTGTACGAAGAGGTACAAAAGCCAAATGAACGTGAATTGGCTTTGGTGGATACCTACGCTCAACGAAATCCAGGGGAAATCAGCCAGATTTATGGTTTGGAACTGCCTCTCTTACAAGAGGAGCGTGCAGCCTTTCTAAAACGTTTCTTTTTTGAACCAGCCCTTAATATCGAAGGGATTCAGTCAGGTTATCAAGGGCAAGGAGTTAAAACAATTTTGCCAGCAGAAGCCAGTGCCAAGCTAGAGGTTCGTTTGGTTCCTGGCCTAGAACCGCATGATGTTCTGGAAAAAATTCGGAAACAGCTAGACAAAAATGGCTTTGATAAGGTAGAATTATACTATACCTTGGGAGAGATGAGCTATCGAAGCGATATGAGCGCGCCAGCCATTCTCAATGTGATCGAGTTGGCCAAGAAATTCTATCCACAGGGCGTCTCAGTCTTGCCGACGACAGCGGGGACAGGGCCTATGCATACGGTCTTTGATGCCCTAGAGGTGCCAATGGTGGCCTTCGGTCTAGGAAATGCCAATAGTCGAGACCACGGTGGAGATGAGAACGTGCGAATCGCCGATTACTACACCCATATTGAATTAGTAGAGGAGCTGATTAGAAGCTATGAGTAGAGATATTATCAAGTTAGATCAGATCGATGTGACTTTTCACCAAAGAAGAGAACCATCACAGCGGTCAAGGATGTGACCATTCACATCCAAGAAGGGGATATCTACGGAATCGTTGGATATTCTGGAGCGGGGAAATCAACCCTTGTACGGGTGATTAACCTCTTGCAAAAACCATCTGCAGGGAAAATTACCATTGACGACGATGTGATTTTTGACGGCAAGGTGACCTTGACGGCCGAGCAGTTGCGTCGTAAACGTCAGGATATCGGAATGATTTTCCAACATTTCAACCTGATGAGTCAAAAGACGGCAGAGGAGAATGTAGCCTTTGCCCTCAAACATTCTGGACTCAGCAAGGAAGAAAAGAAAGCTAAAGTAGCTAAGTTGTTGGACTTGGTTGGCTTGGCGGATCGTGCTGAAAATTACCCTTCACAACTATCTGGTGGACAAAAACAGCGTGTGGCCATTGCGCGTGCCTTGGCCAATGATCCAAAAATCTTGATTTCAGATGAGTCAACTTCTGCCCTTGATCCGAAGACAACCAAGCAGATTTTGGCCTTGCTGCAAGATTTGAACCAGAAATTAGGCTTGACCGTTGTCTTGATTACGCATGAAATGCAGATTGTCAAAGATATTGCCAACCGTGTAGCAGTTATGCAAGATGGGCATTTGATTGAAGAGGGAAGTGTCCTTGAAATCTTCTCAAATCCTAAACAACCTTTGACCCAAGACTTTATCTCAACAGCCACAGGGATTGATGAAGCTATGGTCAAGATTGAGAAGCAAGAAATCGTGCAACATCTGTCTGAAACAGTCTCTTGGTACAGCTCAAGTACGCAGGTGCTTCAACAGATGAACCACTTTTGAATGAATTATACAAGCATTACCAAGTAACGGCTAATATCCTCTATGGGAATATCGAAATCCTCGATGGCACTCCTGTTGGAGAATTGGTGGTGGTCTTGTCAGGTGAAAAAGCAGCGCTAGCAAGTGCCCAAGAAGCCATTCGTCAAGCAGGTGTGCAGCTAAAAGTATTGAAGGGAGGACAGTAAGATGGAATCATTGGTTCAAACCTATTTACCAAATGTCTATAAAATGGGCTGGGCTGGTCAAGCAGGCTGGGGAACAGCCATCTACTTAACCCTCTATATGACAGTTCTTTCTTTCATTATCGGAGGTTTCTTGGGGCTAGTGGCAGGTCTTTTCCTTGTCTTGACAGCGCCAGGTGGTGTCTTGGAAAATAAGGTCGTCTTCTGGATTTTGGATAAGATTACCTCTATTTTCCGTGCGGTACCATTTATCATTCTCTTGGCAGTCTTGTCACCCTTCTCTCATCTAATCGTAGGAACAAGCATTGGTCCAAATGCGGCTACCGTACCCCTATCTTTTGCAGTCTTTGCCTTCTTTGCCCGTCAGGTGCAGGTTGTCTTGGCTGAGCTAGATGGTGGTGTTATTGAGGCGGCTCAAGCGAGCGGAGCTACATTCTGGGATATCGTGGGTGTTTACCTATCCGAAGGCCTTCCAGACTTGATCCGCGTGACAACTGTGACCTTGATTTCACTTGTTGGAGAAACAGCTATGGCCGGTGCGGTTGGAGCTGGTGGTATCGGTAACGTGGCCATCGCTTATGGATTTAACCGTTACAATCACGATGTGACCATCTTGGCAACCATCATTATCATTTTGATTATCTTTACAATCCAATTCTTGGGAGATTTCCTGACTAAGAAATTAAGTCATAAATAAAAAAAGAGCCGTGCGGCTCTTTTTTAGTAATCAGATTTTTTGTGCCAATTTTTTACTCAAGGCTTGTCCAATCAAGGCACCCACTAGGGCTCCGATGACAATACTTGCGATAAATAAAAGGACAGTTCCAGGATTTGGTGCGACCATGATACGGTCGATATATTCTTGCGATTTTCCTCTTGCCAGAAGGGTTGCCATATAGGCTTTGGGAGTAATCCACATCAGTAAGATTGGGCCAGTTGAGCTAAAGGCGAAAATAACGAAGGAAAGGAGGTTTTTTGTTTGGTTCTTATATTTGCCTAAATGAGCTACTCCATCTGCTAGGAGACCACAGATAATTCCAGGAAGGAAGGCACCAGCACCGTGTTTAGATCCCAAGAAAAAGAGAGCCATGACAAGGCCGATAGTGGTAATGGCTCCAAATCGCGGAACTTTTGCGACTAGGATCATATAGACGCTGCCACCTACAAGGGCAGTAAAGGCAGGCGCATAAAACATATTTCCAGTTTGGTCAAGGAGATTGCCCAAAAGGACACTAATCCCCATGCAGAGGAAGTAAAGAACTGCAAAAAGCAGTGTAGTTAAGATAGATTTTTTCATGAATTGTCTCCTGATAAATTTTTCATAATTCTCATTGTACCACGGTTTGATGGGATTGTAAATGAATAGTCTATGTGTTTGAAAACGCTTGAAATATGCTATAATAGTTTCATAGTTATTTTTAGGGGGATATCATGGGGAGATTTTTAGACTTTGTCTTTAATCGTTTCTTTTTAGGGATGATTGCGACAACCTTTTTTTGGCTATTAACTTTAGCAGGAGGGATTATTCTTGGTCTAGCGCCGGCTAGTGCCACCTTGATGAGCTTGTATGCAGAACATGGTTATAGCTTTCGGGAATACAGTTTGAAGGAGGCTTGGTCTCTTTATAAGCAAAATTTTGTCTCCAGCAACCTGATTTTCTATAGCTTTTTAGGAGTGAATCTAGTTTTGCTCTATGGCCTGTATCTCTTGGTGCAATTGCCTCATCAGACTATTATTCATTTGATTGCGACCTTTTTGAATGTCCTAGTAGTTGCCCTGATCTTTTTGGCTTATACAGTATCTTTGAAATTACAAGTTTATTTTGATTTGTCCTATCGAAATAGTCTCAAACTATCCTTGATTGGCATCTTTATGAGTCTAGCAGCTGTGGCCAAGGTTATCCTTGGGACAGCGCTACTTGTGGCAATTGGTTACTATATGCCTGCTCTTCTCTTTTTCGTAGGAATTGGGATGTGGCATTTCTTTATCAGTGATATGTTGGAACCGGTCTATGAAAGTATCCATGAAAAATTGGCGACAAAATAGAATGAAGCAGTTTTGGCTACATACGCTTCTGCGAACCTATAGTTCAGTTATGATCATTATTATTGCAAGTTTTGCAATCTTACTCTCGTACGCTTACTGGGATTCACGGGAAAAGGAAGCTCAAAGAGTAGCCCAGCGTGTAACCACTCGAACAGTCGAAGAGGTGGAATATTATTATCGCGAGTCAGCTCAGCTAGCTCAAGATTTAGTAGCCAATCAAGACCGGATACAAGGGGTTTATAAGTACTTTAGCCTGTCAACTTCTATTTCTCTGTATGAAAATATCGATGACCTGTATGTTCAGAATGACTATATAACGGGTGTTGCAATCGTCTTGCAGGACTTTAAAGAAGTTTATATTTCGAGCAGAAATGAGAGAGGTGGTCATTCGGTACTTGCGGAAGACTTTAAACCAGAGGCCAATAGTTTTGGAGTGCCTATTTTAGACCCAGCGACGGATCAATCGATAGGGGTTGTTTATATCTCCTTGGATCCAGAAATCTTATACCATGCTGTGGACAATACCCGAGGTCATATCCCGATGGCTGTGACTGTGACATCGCCTTTTGATACGGAGATTTTTCATATTGGTGAGAGGGTCAATAGGGAGCATGAAAACTGGTTTGTTGGTGTGACCTCTCATGGCTATCAGGTTCAGGTGGCAGTTCCCAAAAACTTTGTTTTACAAGGAACAGTGACTAGCTCGGCTTTGATTGTGGGCTTGAGCCTTCTTTTTATTGTTATTCTTTATCTGACTTTGAGGGAGACCTTTGCTAATTACCAAAAGCAGGTAGTGGATTTGGTCGATTCCATCCAAGCTATTGCTCAAGGGGAGGAAGGTCTTCGCATTGATACGCTTGAAAAGGATCAGGAATTGCTCCTAATCGCGGAGACGACCAATGATATGTTGGATCGATTGGAAAAGAGCATTCATGATATTTACCAGTTAGAGCTTAGTCAAAAAGATGCTAATATGCGAACCCTGCAGGCGCAAATCAATCCTCATTTTATGTATAATACGCTGGAATTTTTACGTATGTACGCAGTCATGCAAAGTCAAGATGAGTTGGCAGATATCATTTATGAGTTCAGTAGTCTATTACGTAACAATATTTCTGACGAAAGAGAAACTCTTCTCAAACAGGAATTAGAATTTTGCCGTAAATACAGTTATCTCTGCATGGTTCGCTATCCCAAGTCCATTGCCTATGGTTTCAAGATAGACCCAGAACTAGAGAATATGAAGATTCCCAAATTTACCTTACAACCGCTGGTAGAAAATTATTTCGCTCATGGTGTTGACCACAGACGGACAGATAATGTGATTAGCATCAAGGCGCTTAAACAGGATGGTTTTGTAGAAATTTTGGTGGTCGATAATGGCCGTGGAATATCGGTTGAAAAACTGGCAAGTATTCGAGAAAAATTAAGGCAAAGACATTTTGAACACCAAGCCAGCTACAGTGATCAAAAGCAGTCTATCGGGATTGTCAATGTCCATGAGCGTTTTGTGCTCTATTTTGGGGATCGCTATGCTATTACTATAGATTCTGCAGAGCAAGCAGGTGTTCAGTATCGTATTACAATTCAAGATGAGTAGAAAGGGAGAAAATGTATAAAGTATTATTAGTAGATGATGAGTACATGGTGACAGAAGGTCTGAAACGTTTGATTCCCTTTGATAAGTGGGGTATGGAGGTCGTCGCAACAGCCAGTCATGCCGATGAAGCCCTAGAATATGTTCAGGAAAATCCTATCGATGTGGTCATTTCCGATGTCAATATGCCCGACAAAACAGGGCTTGACATGATTCGGGAAATGAAAGAGATTTTACCAGATGCTGCCTATATCCTGCTCTCAGGTTATCAGGAGTTTGATTATGTAAAAAGAGCAATGAACCTTAGTGTGGTGGACTATCTGGTCAAGCCTGTTGATAAGGTAGAGTTGGGAAATCTGCTGGAGAAGATTGCAGGTCAGCTTAGCGAGAGAGGAAAGAAAAGTCAGACCCTCAGTCAAGATTTAGACGAGGCTGGATTTGTTAGTTATCTAGGAGGTGGGGAGAATTGGTGGATAGGTTTATCCAAGGAAAAACAAGGCTCTTTCACCATTCCCTACTATGTGTTAGGACAAGATTGGCAGATTTATTTCTGATCAACCCCTAGATGGTTTAGTCGTTACTCCCTTTGAAGCTCCTTATCAAGAACATTTTGAACGCTGGAAGCTGAATGCTGAGAAAGCCCTCTTTTACGGTTCTGTAAATTTAAAACAGTCTGAGAGTCTCTTTGCCTATTACGAACCGATTTATAGGGTTATCATTCAGGGGGATCTCAACCAAATCGTAGAAGAGTTGAACCTTTTGGAGAAGGTAGTTCTTGAAAATACACCCTGTGTTCCGATTACCAAACAGCTTTTTATCCAGTTTATCATGGATGTCTTTCACTTGTTTGAACATCTAAAAGCTGATGATTTAACGGATATTGTCAAAACGATTCATGCTATTCAATCCTTCGATGAATTGGTTCCTTATATCAAGGAAACTCTGACCCGCTTTTTTGGGCAATATCGCATGAATGAAAATGTGGTCAGTGTACTGGAAGTTATTGGGCGTGATTATCAGAAAGAACTTTCGCTCAAGGATATCAGTAAGAATCTTTTTATCAATCCTGTCTATCTAGGTCAGTTGATTAAGTGAGAAACCAATTCGACCTTCGCAGAGTTACTAAACAAACAACGCATTAAGGCTGCCCAGCAACTCTTACTTTCAACCAGTGACAGTATTGAAGATATTTGCTATGCTGTTGGTTATAGTAACGTGGGATATTTCTATAAAGTGTTCCGAAAATTGTGCGGAAAATCGCCAAAAGCCTACCGAAAACAGGTAGAAACTATACTATAAGATTTGTATTCCCTTACAAAAGGTGCTATAATATCAATAATAATATCAGGAGGTTCTATCATGAAAAAGAAACCGATTTATCTATGGGTCTTGCTAATCTTGTCTGCTCTTATTTCAGCTATGTCTCTGTTTGGAATGTTGAGTCCCTTGCCTAGTAAAGAAGCCCTTCGTGCCGCTCAGAAACAAGTTGCAGGGGTCAGTGCTCAGCAATTAGAAGACAACATCAATTACACCTATAGAGTAGCAGAATCAACTCATTCTATTTTTAATATGGCCTTGATTGTGCTATCTGCTATTTTAGTTGTAGTAGCGATTGTATTCCTTATTCGTAAGAATTTGCAATATGCAAACTATACTTATGTCGGCTATGTTTTGCTAGCCATTATTGGTTCGATTTATGGCTATGTGACTTTACAAGACGCTGTGCAGTTAGTTCACGATGAGACCATGCGTTTAGGAATAAGTGTTATTTCACAAGCCGTTAGCATTTTCTATATCGTCATCAATGTTCTTTTCCTAGCCCTTGTTTTCTATAAGATGTGGCGTCAACAAAAAGCCTTGGCAGAAGAAGAGGAAACAGAAGAACTTGCCTAAGTATTGACAAAAAATAACTATCAAGTTACAATCTTGGTAGTTATTTTTCGATTATAGATAAAATCATGGAGGTACATATGAAGACAATTTCTTTAGTCTATATCAGTCTGAGCGGCAATACTGAGAGTTTTGTAACACGCTTGAAAGATTATCTCTTGTCCCAGTACGAGGGAATTGAGGTTCAAAAGATTCATATTAAGGATTTGGTCAAGGAAGGTCATGATTTCTATGAAATGGACCATCCTTATGTTGCTTTTTTGCCGACCTATCTAGAAGGTGGGAATGGTGTTGATAACGGTGATGTCGAGATTTTGACAACACCAGTGGGGGATTTTATCGCCTATGGTGGCAATGCTAGTAAGTGTTTTGGAGTGGTTGGTTCAGGAAATCGTAACTTTAATAACCAATACTGCCTGACAGCCAAGCAATACAGTCAACGCTTTGGTTTCCCTGTATTGGCTGACTTTGAAATGCGAGGTATGCTGGGAGATATCAAACGTGTTGCAGCGATTGTCGCAGATTTGTATGAGTTGGAAAGTTAAGCTTCGGCTTGGCTTTTTATTTATCCTAGGTAGTTCCTATTTTCTATGCTCCAAGAGTTGATTGATGTGGTCTACTTTTTTTGATGCTCTTTTATAGGAAATAGTCCAAATGATGAGGTAGACAATCGCAAACTCGATAATGAGTTGGAGATAGAAAATCCAGTGGAAAGGGAACCAACCTGCTAGGGTTGCTAATGGGATAAATCCTACTAGCATAAGGAAGAAATGGGTCAGAGTTGCACGGAGCAAGCTCCAGTCACGACTGAATAATCGCTTGCCAAAGTTGAAGAGAATACCAATGGCTGCCCAGATCAGTGTGCAGTAGAGCAAGACCAGGGCACCGTGAATCTGATGTTGGGTCATCACTTGGCCGACGAGAGATTCAGGGCTAAGTGGAGCGTAGGTATTTGGTGCATAAATGAGTGAAAAGATGATAGAGAGGATGAGGCCGATGATGACACCAGTAGCTGCGTCGTGGAAGATTTGTTTTTTCATAGTTCTAATTTCTCCTTGATGGTTTTTAGATAACGGCGTGAAGAGTAGGTGAAGCTTTCGTTTTTTAGAAAGATTTCTACCAGACCGTTGGGGGTAAGCTTGAGATGAGAGATAGAGTCGATATTGACGATTTCAGATTGGGAAATTTGGATAAAAGTTGTTGGCAGAATTTCAAGGACCTGATAGAGTCGCAAATCAATGCTGTAGGTCTGACTCGCGGTTTCTGCTAGAACCTTCCGATTCTCGATATAGAAGCGTTGAATCTTGCCAATCTCAACGAGATAGACCTGATTATCGATTTTCCCTTTGATTTTTTCTGTTAGATCCAGCTTTTCTGCGAACTCGATGACTTTCTGGACTTTATCTGTCGGCTGAGGTGCTTGAACAATCAGCTTTTCCTCTTCGTAAGTTTCACTAATCTGTAGTTCTACTTTCATAAATTTCTCTCCTTGTTTTTTATACAAAATTGTGATCACTTCTTGTACACCTTTATTAAACACTATTTTACGACACCTGGCAAGGGACTTTGTCTATGTGGAGGGATTTGGCTCCTATGTGGTGCTTACTTTTCTGTCCTATCTGAAATATGGTATAATAGCACTAATCAATTTCTAGGAAAATAGATACGGAAAGGGGCTGAAAGATGTCTCATATTATTGAATTGCCAGAGGTGCTGGCAAACCAGATTGCGGCAGGAGAGGTTATCGAGCGTCCAGCTAGCGTTGTTAAGGAGTTGATAGAAAATGCCATTGACGCGGGTTCTAGTCAGATTATCGTTGAGATTGAGGAAGCAGGTCTCAAGAAGATTCAAATCACGGATAATGGTCATGGAATTGCCCACGATGAGGTGGAATTGGCCCTGCGTCGTCATGCGACCAGTAAGATAAAAATCAGGCAGATCTTTTTCGAATTCGGACGCTTGGTTTTCGTGGTGAAGCTCTTCCTTCTATCGCATCCGTCAGCGTTTTAACTCTTTTGACAGCAGTTGAGGGCGCAAGTCACGGGACCAAGCTAGTCGCGCGTGGGGGAGAAGTTGAAGAAGTCATCCCAGCGACTAGTCCTGTGGGAACCAAGGTTTGTGTGGAGGATCTCTTTTTCAATACGCCTGCCCGCCTCAAGTATATGAAGAGCCAGCAAGCAGAGTTGTCTCATATCATTGATATTGTCAACCGTCTGGGCTTGGCCCATCCTGAGATTTCTTTTAGCTTGATTAGTGATGGCAAGGAAATGACACGGACAGCAGGGACTGGTCAACTGCGCCAAGCAATCGCAGGGATTTACGGTTTGGCGAGTGCAAAGAAGATGATTGAAATTGAGAATTCTGACCTTGATTTCGAAATTTCTGGCTTTGTGTCCTTGCCTGAATTGACTCGAGCCAACCGTAACTATATCAGTCTCTTCATCAATGGCCGTTATATCAAGAACTTTCTGCTCAACCGTGCAATTCTAGACGGCTATGGAAGTAAGCTCATGGTGGGACGTTTTCCACTGGCTGTCATTCACATCCATATCGACCCTTATCTAGCGGATGTCAATGTGCATCCGACTAAGCAAGAGGTGCGGATTTCCAAGGAAAAAGAACTGATGACCTTGGTTTCAGAAGCTATTGCAAATAGTCTCAAGGAACAAACCTTGATTCCAGATGCCTTGGAAATCTTGCCAAATCGACTGTGCGCAATCGTGAGAAGGTGGAGCAGACCATTCTTCCACTCAAAGAAAATACGCTCTACTATGAGAATACTGAGCCGACAAGACCTAGTCAAGCTGAGGTAGCTGATTATCAGGTAGAATTGACTGATGAAGGACAGGATTTGACTTTATTTGCCAAGGAAACCTTGGATCAGCTAACCAAGCCAGCAAAACTGCATTTTGCAGAGAGAAAGCCTGCTAACTACGACCAGCTAGATCATCCAGAGTTAGACCTTGCGAGTCTTGATAAGGCTTATGACAAGCTGGAGCGAGAAGAATCTTCAAGCTTTCCAGAGTTGGAATTTTTCGGGCAAATGCATGGAACCTATCTCTTTGCCCAAGGGCGAGATGGGCTTTACATCATAGACCAGCACGCAGCTCAGGAACGGGTTAAGTACGAGGAGTACCGTGAAAGCATTGGCAATGTTGACCAGAGCCAGCAGCAACTACTAGTGCCCTATATCTTTGAATTTCCAGCGGATGATGCCCTTCGTCTCAAGGAAAGAATGGCACTTTTAGAGGAAGTGGGCGTCTTTCTAGCAGAGTACGGAGAAAATCAATTTATCCTGCGTGAACATCCTATTTGGATGGCAGAGGAGGAGATTGAATCAGGCATCTATGAGATGTGCGACATGCTCCTTTTGACCAAGGAAGTTTCTATCAAGAAATACCGAGCAGAGCTGGCTATTATGATGTCCTGCAAACGGTCTATCAAGGCCAACCATCGTATTGACGATCATTCGGCCAGACAGCTCCTTTATCAACTTTCTCAATGTGACAATCCCTATAACTGTCCCCACGGACGTCCTGTTTTGGTGCATTTTACCAAGTCGGATATGGAAAAGATGTTCCGACGTATTCAGGAAAATCACACCAGTCTCCGTGAGTTGGGGAAATATTAAGAACACAAAAAGCCTTTGTTCCTTTTCGAACAAGGCTTTTTAGTTTTTCTAAAGTGGGAACTTGACATGAGGTTTACACTCGCTTGACAAGATCAGTCCTAAAAAAAGTGTTGTGAAAACTAAATTAGGTGATTCAATATTTTGTAGAGTCGTCTTTGTCTGAAGGATTTTCAAGACCAAATACTTTATCAAGATAACGTTGTTTGGTTTTGAGAGCCTTATTGATAGCAATCGCTGAAGCAATCAAGAGAACGAAGGTCAGCCAAATCCAGGCGGTGAATTCAGCTGGGAAACTAGAACCGGCTAAAGAGATAGATAGCCAGAGCCAAGACGAAAATATAAAGCACTTGCCAGAGACCAAAGGATTTAATCTCTTTATAGTATTTGTTCTTGTTCTCCTCCAAGATCACTTTTGAGGAACCTTTTTCATAGTTTTCATCCAGTAGTAGATAGTCAGTTGTTACTTGAAAAATCTTGCTTAATTCAATGATTTTTTCTATTTCAGGAAGGACTTGTCCAGACTCCCATTTGGAGATGCTTTGCCGAGAAACATTGATTTGTTCTGCTAGTTTTTCTTGTGACCAACCTTTTTTCTTTCTGAGTTCAAACAGTTTTTCTGCGAGTTTCATCATTCTATCCTCCTTTTTCTACTTCTATCCTAACAATTTTTACTTATAATGAGAATACAATCTCCTGTACTATTTGTCAACCAGAGGTTGCACCTTTTGTTGCAGTCTGTTTTGGGGAAATATGGTATACTAGATAGGCAAAATAATGGAGAAAAACTATGTACGAATATCTAAAAGGAATCATTACCAAAATCACTGCCAAATACATTGTCCTTGAAGTCAACGGTATTGGTTATATCCTGCATGTAGCCAATCCCTATGCTTATTCAGGTCAGGTGAATCAAGAAGCTCAAATTTATGTGCATCAAGTCGTGCGTGAGGATGCTCATCTGCTTTACGGATTTCGCTCAGAAGATGAGAAAAAGCTCTTTCTCAGTCTGATTTCGGTCTCTGGGATTGGGCCTGTATCAGCTCTTGCTATTATTGCTGCCGATGACAATGCTGGCTTGGTTCAAGCCATCGAAACCAAGAACATCACCTACTTGACCAAGTTCCCTAAAATTGGTAAGAAAACAGCCCAGCAGATGGTGTTGGACTTGGAAGGCAAGGTAGTAGTTGCAGGAGATGATCTTCCTGCCAAGGTCGCAGTGCAAGCTAGTGCTGAAAACCAAGAACTGGAAGAAGCTATGGAGGCCATGTTGGCACTGGGCTACAAGGCAACCGAACTCAAGAAAATCAAGAAATTCTTTGAAGGAACGACAGATACAGCTGAGAACTATATCAAGTCGGCCCTTAAGATGTTGGTCAAATAGGAGCAGAGCATGACAAAACGTTGTTCGTGGGTCAAGATGACCAATCCGCTCTACATTGCCTATCATGATGAGGAGTGGGGCCAACCCCTCCATGATGACCAAGCATTGTTTGAGTTGTTGTGTATGGAAACCTATCAAGCGGGACTGTCTTGGGAAACGGTACTCAACAAACGCCAAGCTTTCCGAGAAGCCTTTCATAGCTATCAAATTCAAGCAGTCGCAGAGATGACCGACACCGAATTGGAAGCCTTGCTGGATAATCCAGCCATCATCCGAAACAGAGCCAAGATTTTTGCTACACGCGTTAACGCCCAAGCCTTTCTACGACTACAGGCAGAATATGGCTCTTTTGATGCCTATCTTTGGTCTTTTGTTGAGGGGAAAACGATCGTTAATGATGTTCCTGATTATCGTCAAGCCCCAGCTAAAACATCCTTGTCTGAGAAATTATCTAAAGATCTCAAAAAACGAGGTTTCAAGTTCACAGGACCAGTCGCCGTCTTATCTTTTCTACAGGCTGCAGGGCTAGTTGATGATCATGAGAATGATTGTGAATGGAAAAGCGGGAACTAGTGAGTATAGGTAATTAGAATATCTGAGAATATAGAAAAAGCTGAGAAACTTTTCCCAGCTTTATTTGTTATAGTCAAAGCGAATGACTTGCTCCTGTGCATCTACATGGGCGTGGACTCCAAAGGGGACAATTGCTCTCGGAGTTGCGTGGCCGACATTTAGATTATAGATAATAGGGATATTGCTGTCAATAATATCCAATAGTGCCTCTTTATAGTCGTCATAGAAAGTTTCATCCATAGGTTTTCCGACCAAGAGTCCACTGATGACCTCGAATATACCAATGTTCTTTAAAGTCCGCAACATCTTTTTGAAGTCTTCTGGTTCAGGCTTTTCTTCGCTTGTCTCTAGCAAGAGGATTTTTCCTTCCCAGTCTGACAAGTCAGGGAAAAGTTTGTATTTTTGACAGAGATCCGTGCTATCTGCGTATCGAGAGTTGTCAAAGATATCGTAGAGGGATTCGAGGCAACCACCGAGGATTTTTCCCTCGAACTGGGCATTTCCCCGCAACAGCTCGAAACCAGTATTTGCATGACTGATGCGAGGTGTTCCCAGAGCCTTGGGACTAAAATCAGTTCGTTCCTCATACCAAACATTGCTAGGGCGGATTTCTGAGATTCTTCCCGTCTCAATCAATTCTTTAAAGTAGTGAAGGCTATAGGCTAGCATTTCTTTGTCTAATTCACAAATATCTGCTAAGAAAGATTGACCATAAAAAGTCTTGATTCCTAGTTTATGCAACATGAGATGGTTCATGGTTGTATCCGAGAAGCCCAGAAATATTTTTTGTTTGATAACCTTTTGTAGTTGGTCATTTTCAAAAAGATAAGGTAGCAAGCGATAGGTATCGTCTCCACCGATGGCACATAGGATCATATCGATGCTATCATCAGAAAAGGCATGAATCAAATCCTCTGCACGAGCTTCAGGATGGTCCTTGATAAAGTCTAATCCTTTTTGTGAATGGGGCAAAAAGATAGGATTGATTCCCAGGTCCTTGAGACGTTGGACACCCAAGTCCACTTCGTGTTTGATAAATTCCTCTCCGATAATGCCACTAGATAAACTAACAATACCAATAGTAGAAATCATATCTCATCCTCCTAGAAATAGATTGAGCCTATTTTATCACAAAAGATAAGAGAAAGCTATGTGGGATGTCAGAAGAATACTTTTAATACTCTTCGAAAATCTATTCAAACCACGTCAGCTTTATCTGCAACCTCAAAGCTGTGCTTTGATCAATCTGCAGCTAGCTTCCTAGTTTGCTCTTTGATTTTCATTGAGTATAAAATATCTGAGAATATAGAAAAAAGCTGAGAAATTTTTCCCAGCTTTTTATATATACTGTTAGATTTGTTAAAGTGAAGTCAAAAAAGTGATTCCGCCTAAAATAACACCAGCTGAATTTGGAATGATTAGTATCCAATCTTTCTTAGGTTCTTTTGTCCATCCATAAATAACCCAGATTAAGCAAGATATAGCAGCTGATAAAGGTTGAAATGGTTGAGCTTTATTTCCCTGTAAATTAGCGATAATTTGAGGTATATAGGCAATAAATACTATAATTCCAATAAAGGCACCAATGGAACCTACGATTCGATTAATTTTTTGTTTTGTCATATTTCCCTCCAATTATAGAGTATCAAAATGATTGTAAATAAGCAAGGAATATGTTTACTTATGGTTATTGTATGTATGAAATAGAATAAAATGTCTGTTTTTCTTATTCTAAAGAGGATAAATATTAAAAATAGATAGAGTTGATTTTTACTTGATTTTTAAAGATTAAATGAATGGTAAAGGGTAAAAAAATCTCGGTTCTTGTGATGTTGAACCAAGATACGTTTCTATTCTTCTTAATAGCGTGTTGGTCCTGCACTTGCGCTGCGGATATTCAAGCGTTTCTTGAGATAGAAGCGTAGGGCTAGGAGGGCTGCTCCGATAATAGCTAGTGGTAATGGAGCAAGTACTGGGTTAAGGTTAGCTGGTAGGAAGCTTGTTGCAAAGAAGACAAGCAACCAAAGGAACATAGAAGCTAGGATAACCAGTACAGATTTCCAGAAAGGTGGACGTTGACTGCGGTCCATATCTGGTCCATAGTATTGGTAAACGAAGTAGTACATCAAGTAGAAGGCAAATCCACCAACCAGTCCAACTAATAGGAGGGTAATCAAACCGTAACCGATAGCTTGATCTGCTGAGAAGAAGGTTGTGAGGGCGCTGACGAGAGCAAAGAGGCTAGTGATGAAAAGGGCTGAATCCATAATCATGAGTTTTGGATCATCATTTTCTTTTGGATGCTCTTTTTCGTACTGCTCTTTGACAGTGAAGCTATGAGCCCAGTGAGTTGGTGCGCCATAGAGGGAACGAGCAGTCGTACCTTTGGCTTGCTCCTCAAGGATTTGGGGAATAACTTCCTCAAAAATAGTTTTGATTTCAGCGTCTGTTTTCCCATCTTTGATGAATTGTTGGGTAGCGATGTGGACAAACTCTTGGTTTTTCTTAGTTAATTTTTGTAGATCAATATGAGACATAGGAACTCCTCTTAGAACCATTTTTTATGGATGAGATAGAGAGTGAGCGAGACACTCATAGCAAAGGCGATAAAGACGATTAACCAAAAAGCATTTGGCTCGCCGTTTAGGGGGATTTCATTATCCTTAAAGTTCATCCCGTAAGCAGAAAAGACCATGGTTGGGATGGACATGACGATGGTCACAAGGGCCAAGGTTTTCATGATGTTGTTCTGGTTATTGGAAATGATAGAGGCGAAGGTCTCTGTCATAGAGTGCAAGACGTTTCCATAAATATCTGCCATCTCGATGGCCTGTTGGGTTTCAATCAGGGTATCTTCAAGCAGGTCTTCGTCCTCAAGGTATTTCTTGATATTGCTGGTTGAGCTGGTCAATTTCTTAATCACACGCTCATTTGTTTTGAGGGAAGCCTTGAAATAGACGATGGTTTTTTCCAATTCCATGAGCTCAATCAATTCTTCATTACGAGTTGATTGATGCAGTTGACTTTCGATTTGTTCACTCTTACGGTCAATCGAACGAAGGGCTGTTAGGTATAGTTCTGCATTGCGATAGAGAATCTGAAAGATAAAACGCGAACGCATGAAAGTGTAGAAATTACGCAAGCGACGGTTGATAAAGACATCAAGGACTGGTAATGGTTCCAAACACGTAGTGATAATGGTTTCCTCGGTGATGATAATACCAAGCGGGATGGTTACGTAGTAGGTGCGGTTATTTCTTTCCTCTGTGACTGGCACGTCAACGATAATCAGGGTGTACTCGTCTTCAATGGTAATACGAGACATTTCTTCCGCATCGAGCGGTGCTCGAAGGTCGGCGATATCAATATCGAAGGCGTTGGCGATTTCGAGTGATTCATTTTGAGTTGGATTAACGAGATTGATCCAAGTACCCGGTTCAAGCGTATCGATCTCTTTAAATTCAGTTGTTGTAGAGAGAAAAACTTGTTTCATATCCCTTATCCTTTCTCATTTTTCAGATTTTTTCACACCGTACTATTATACTACAAAATCAGCCTTTTGGGTAATAGAATCTCACTTTTTTTGGTATAATGGTAAGCAATAATGGACTAGAAAGAACAAAGATGCAAGATAAAATTGTCATTCATGGGGCGCGTGCCCATAATTTAAAAAATATTGATGTGGAGATTCCACGAGATAAGCTGGTTGTCGTGACGGGCTTGTCAGGTTCAGGGAAATCCAGTCTGGCCTTTGATACCCTCTATGCCGAGGGACAACGGCGCTATGTAGAGAGTTTGTCAGCCTATGCTCGTCAATTCTTGGGAAATATGGAGAAGCCTGATGTAGATGCCATTGATGGTCTGAGCCCAGCTATTTCCATCGACCAGAAAACGACTAGCAAAAATCCTCGCTCGACGGTGGGAACAACGACTGAAATCAATGACTATCTGCGTCTCCTCTACGCACGTGTGGGGACGCCTTACTGTATCAACGGGCATGGAGCTATCAAGGCTTCTTCGGTGGAGCAAATCGTTGATAAGGTTTTGGAGTTACCTGAACGTCAGCGTTTGCAGATTTTGGCCCCTGTCATCCGCAAGAAAAAAGGCCAACATAAGAGTGTTATTGAGAAGGTTCAGAAAGACGGTTATGTTCGTGTCCGTGTGGATGGGGAAGTCTATGATGTGACCGAAGTGCCAGAGTTGTCTAAGAGCAAGCAACACAATATTGATGTCGTAGTTGACCGTATTGTCATCAAGGAGGGCATTCGTAGCCGTCTCTTTGATTCCATTGAGGCTGCCCTTCGTATCGCAGAAGGCTATGTCGTTATCGACACCATGGACGACTCTGAGTTGCTCTTCTCTGAGCATTACGCCTGCCCAGTTTGTGGTTTTACTGTCCCAGAGTTAGAGCCACGCCTCTTCTCCTTCAATGCTCCTTTTGGCTCTTGTAGTGAGTGTGACGGCTTGGGCATCAAGCTGGAGGTGGATATCGACCTAGTAGTGCCAGATGCCAGCAAAACGCTACGTGAGGGGGCGCTAGCACCTTGGAATCCTATCTCATCCAACTACTATCCAAACATGCTAGAGCAGGCCATGACAGCCTTTGGAGTGGATATGGATAAGCCTTTTGAGGACTTGTCAGAAGAAGATAAGAACTTGATTCTCTACGGCTCAGATGGTAAGGAATTCCATTTCCACTATGAAAATGAATTTGGTGGCGTGCGCGATATTGACATTCCTTTTGAGGGAGTTGTCAATAATATCAAGCGTCGTTACCATGAAACCAATAGTGACTACACCCGCACCCAGATGCGCCTCTACATGAATGAGCTGACCTGCGGAACCTGTCACGGCTATCGTCTCAATGACCAGGCCTTGTCTGTCCGTGTGGGTGGCGAGCAAGGTCCACATATCGGAGAAATTTCAGACCTGTCTATCGCAGATCACTTGGACTTGGTAAGCCAGTTAACCTTGTCTGAAATGAAGCCATCATTGCTCGTCCCATTCTCAAGGAAATCAAGGACCGTTTGACCTTCCTTAATAACGTGGGCCTCAACTATCTGACTCTGTCACGTTCGGCAGGAACCCTTTCAGGTGGGGAAAGTCAGCGTATTCGTTTGGCAACCCAGATTGGTTCCAACCTATCAGGCGTTCTCTATATTCTAGACGAGCCGTCAATTGGTCTTCACCAGAGGGACAATGACCGTCTGATTGCTAGTCTGAAAAAGATGCGTGACTTAGGCAATACTCTTATCGTGGTGGAACATGATGAAGATACCATGCGTGAGGCGGATTATCTGATTGACGTTGGTCCGGGTGCCGGTGTTTTTGGTGGGGAGATTGTTGCGGCAGGTACGCCTAAACAGGTAGCTCGTAACAGTAAGTCTATCACAGGCCAGTACTTGTCAGGCAAACGTGCCATTCCAGTACCAGACGAGCGCCGTGCCGGAAATGGTCGTTTTATCGAAGTGACAGGAGCGTGTGAGAATAACTTGCAAAATGTTACTGCTCGCTTCCCGCTAGGGAAATTCATCGCGGTGACAGGGGTGTCGGGCTCAGGGAAATCAACCCTAATCAATAGCATTCTCAAAAAAGCTATTGCCCAGAAGCTCAACCGTAATTCAGACAAACCTGGTAAATTTAAGACTATTACAGGGATTGAGTATGTAGACCGCTTGATTGATATTGACCAAAGTCCTATCGGACGAACGCCGAGGTCCAACCCAGCTACCTATACAGGAGTTTTTGATGATATACGTGACCTTTTTGCTCAAACAAATGAAGCCAAGATTCGAGGCTACAAAAAGGGGCGTTTCAGTTTCAATGTCAAGGGTGGTCGCTGTGAAGCCTGCTCAGGTGACGGGATTATTAAGATTGAGATGCACTTCTTGCCAGATGTTTATGTGGCTTGTGAAGTCTGCCACGGAACCCGCTACAACAGTGAAACCCTAGAAGTTCACTATAAGGAAAAGAATATCTCGCAGGTCTTGGACATGACTGTCAACGATGCGGTAGAGTTCTTCCAACACATTCCAAAGATTCAACGTAAACTTCAGACCATCAAGGATGTAGGGCTAGGCTATGTGACGCTAGGTCAACCAGCTACCACCCTTTCTGGGGGAGAGGCCCAGCGTATGAAGTTGGCTAGCGAACTCCATAAACGCTCGACAGGAAAATCTTTCTACATTCTGGATGAGCCGACGACAGGGCTTCATACAGAGGACATTGCTCGCCTGCTCAAGGTTTTAGCACGCTTTGTTGACGACGGCAATACAGTCCTTGTTATAGAGCACAATCTGGATGTTATCAAGATGGCAGACCATATTATTGACTTGGGACCTGAGGGCGGTGTCGGTGGTGGAACCATCATCGCAACAGGAACTCCAGAAGAAGTAGCGGTCAATGAAGCCAGCTACACAGGATACTATTTGAAAGGAAAGTTACATCATGAATAAACGTGTACAAGCATTTCTAGCTAAAATGCAAGAAAAAGAACTAGATGGAATTATCATCAACAATCTTAAAAACGTCTATTATTTGACTGGTTTTTGGGGTTCGAACGGAACAGTTTTTCTCAGCCGTGACCGCCAGGTCTTGGTGACGGATTCTCGCTATATCATTGCAGCCAAGCAAGAAACCAGTGGGTTTGAGATTGTGGCTGACCGCGATGAATTGGCTGTCATTGCAGGAATTGTTAAGGACATGGGCTTGTCTCGAATCGGTTTTGAGGATGAGATTTCGGTTTCTTATTACCACCGTATGCAGGCTGCTTTTGAAGGAGTGGACTTGCTTCCACAGACTCAATTTGTGGAAGGCCTTCGAATGATTAAAGATGAGGCGGAGATTGCAGCGATTCGCAAGGCTTGTTCTATCTCAGACCAAGCTTTCCGCGATGCGCTTGACTTTATCAAACCAGGAAAGACAGAGATTGAGATTGCCAACTTCCTTGACTTCCGTATGCGTGAGTTGGGAGCATCTGGTTTGTCTTTTGACACTATCCTAGCTAGCGGTATCAACTCTTCTAAACCACATGCCCATCCTATGCACAAACCAGTGGAGCTGGGAGAAGCTATTACCATGGACTTCGGATGTCTTTATGACCACTATGTCAGCGATATGACACGGACTATCTACTTGGGGCATGTCAGTGACGAGCAGGCAGAGATATACAATACAGTTCTCAAAGCCAACCAAGCCTTGATTGACCAGGCTAAGGCAGGATTAGGTTTCCGTGACTTTGACAAAATTCCTCGCGATATTATCATTGAGGCAGGTTATGGCGACTACTTTACTCACGGTATTGGCCACGGTATTGGGCTGGATATCCATGAAGAGCCTTACTTTAGCCAAACTTCTACTGAAACCATCAAGGCAGGTATGGCTTTGACTGATGAGCCAGGTATCTATATCGAAGGTAAATATGGCGTTCGTATCGAGGATGATATCTTGATTACAGAGTCAGGTTGTGAATTATTGACCCTAGCTCCAAAAGAGTTGATAGTCATTTAGTTATTTGTCAAGAAAAAAGTACGAAAATGACGAAAAAAGTCAAAAAAATTTAAAAATAGGTCGCAAGTCGGATGTTTTTTATGGTATAATAGACTAAACTGATAGTAACATGTAGCGAAAGGGGTAGGTACATGATTAAAATTTATACAGTCTCAAGTTGTACTAGCTGTAAAAAAGCAAAAACCTGGCTCAATGCCCACCAGTTAAGTTATAAAGAACAAAACCTTGGTAAAGAAGGAATTACGAGAGAAGAATTATTGGATATTCTGACAAAAACAGATAACGGAATAGCCAGTATCGTTTCGTCTAAAAATCGCTATGCCAAAGCCCTCGGAGTGGATATTGAAGATTTGAGTGTCAACGAAGTCCTCAATCTGATTATGGAAACACCGAGAATTTTAAAGAGCCCAATCCTTGTAGATGAAAAACGCCTGCAAGTTGGCTATAAGGAAGACGATATTCGTGCCTTCCTACCACGCTCTGTCCGTAATGTAGAAAATGCAGAAGCACGTTTGCGTGCAGCTCTATAAACATCAAGGCTGGGAGCAACTCCCAGTCTTATTCTATTTTAATATCAAAAAGAAAGAAGAAAGAAATGAAAAAAATAGTTCTTGTTAGTCTAGCTTTCCTTTTTGTCCTAGTTGGTTGCGGACAGAAAAAAGAAACTGGTACAGCTACAAAAACAGAAAAGGATACGCTTCAGTCAGCATTGCCAGTTATTGAAAATGCCGAGAAGAATACAGTTGTAACCAAGACTTTGGTCTTGCCTAAGTCAGATGATGGTAGCCAGCAAACCCAAACAATTACTTATAAAGACAAGACTTTTTTGAGCCTAACGATTCAACAAAAGCGTCCAGTCTCAGATGAGTTTAAGACCTATATTGATCAACATGGAGTGGAAGAAACTCAAAAAGCTCTCCTTGAGGCGGAGAATAAGGATGAGTCTATCATTGAAGCTCGTAAATTGGCAGGCTTTAAGCTTGAAACCAAATTATTAAGTGCAACAGAACTTCAAACAACGACTAGTTATGATTTTCAAGTTTTGGATGTCAAGAAGGCTTCTCAGACTGAATATCTGAAGAATATTGGTTTAGAAAATCTCTTGAAGAATGAACCAAGCAAATATATTTCAGACAGGTTGGCAAATGGCGCGACAGAACAATAGAAAATCCAAATAAATAGACTGCCTGAATTGTAGAAGGTAAGGAATTATGCTATAATGGTACTATTCTAAGGAAAGAGGGTGTTAGAATGGGATTTACTGAAGAGACAGTACGTTTTAAATTGGACGATTCCAATAAAAAAGAAATTAGCGAAACTTTGACTGATGTCTATGCTTCGTTGAACGATAAGGGCTACAACCCAATTAACCAAATCGTAGGTTACGTATTGAGTGGAGACCCTGCCTACGTTCCTCGTTATAATAATGCACGAAATCAAATCCGTAAGTATGAGCGTGATGAAATCGTTGAGGAATTGGTCCGCTACTACCTTAAAGGACAAGGAGTCGATCTATAACCTATGAGAATTATGGGATTGGACGTCGGTTCAAAAACGGTAGGGGTGGCCATTAGCGATCCGCTCGGTTTTACAGCTCAAGGGCTTGAAATCATCCAAATCAATGAGGAGCAAGGCCAATTTGGTTTTGACCGCGTTAAGGAGTTGGTTGATACTTACAAGGTGGAACGATTTGTAGTGGGCTTGCCTAAAAACATGAACAATACAAGCGGACCGCGCGTGGAAGCTAGTCAAGCATACGGAGCAAAGCTAGAAGAGCTTTTTGGTTTACCAGTAGACTATCAAGATGAACGCTTGACAACAGTTGCTGCAGAGCGCATGTTGATTGAACAAGCAGATATCAGTCGCAATAAGCGCAAGAAAGTCATTGATAAGTTAGCAGCTCAGCTGATTTTACAAAATTATTTAGATAGAAAATTTTAATATAAGGAGAGGCTATGTCACACGATCATAACCACGAACACGAAGAACGTGAACTAATCACACTAGTAGATGAGCAAGGAAATGAAACCTTGTTTGAAATCCTTTTGACCATTGATGGAAAAGAAGAATTTGGTAAAAACTATGTTCTTCTAGTACCAGTTAACGCAGAAGAAGACGAAGACGGACAAGTTGAAATCCAAGCTTACTCATTCATCGAAAACGAAGATGGAACAGAAGGTGAATTGCAACCAATCCCAGAAGATTCAGAAGACGAATGGAACATGATTGAAGAAGTCTTCAATAGTTTTATGGAGGAGTGATACAGTCTGGGAGACTGTATCAGCCCAACTCCTAGAAATTAGAAGAGTTGGAACGTCCGGGGGACGTTTTTAGCCCTGCTTTTAGAAAAAGAAAGAGCAGGCAGTCTGGGAGACTGTATCAGCCCAACTCCTAGAAATTGGGAAGAGTTGGTACATCCAGTGGACGTGTTTAGCCCTGCGCTAGAAATTAGAAACGCAGGAACATCCAGTGGATGTTTTTAGCCCATCTCTTTGAAATAAAAAAGAGCTGGTAAGTCTGGGGGACGTTTTTAGCCTGACGATAAAAATAAAAACCGTCAGTAAGTCTGGGTGGCGTTTTTACCCCACACTAACATTCATAGTAGCTAGTTATTAGCTAACCAGGTAAGAGGTCGGGACGAAAATCCTGGCCTTGTTTTTATTAGTCATCATGTTTTGTCATGGTAGTTGGTTGGGCATTTGTCAAGGAGATGTGTATGTTTGAAGTAGAAGAATGGCTCCATAGTCGGATTGGTTTGAATTTTCGGTCAGGCTTGAGCCGAATGCAACAAGCGGTGGATTTGTTAGGAAATCCTGAGAAGTCTTACCCTATTATCCACGTAACCGGGACTAATGGAAAAGGTTCTACCATTGCTTTTATGAGGGAGTTATTTATGGGGCATGGAAAGAAAGTTGCGACCTTTACCTCCCCTCATATCGTCTCTATCAATGATCGAATCTACATTAATGGGCAACCAATAGCTGATGCAGACTTTATCCGTTTAGCTGAGCAGGTCAAGGAGATGGAAAAGACGCTTCTGCAAACCCATGATCAGTTGTCCTTTTTTGAATTGCTGACCTTGATTGCTTTTCTCTATTTTAGGGAGCAAGAGGTGGATTTGGTTCTACTAGAAGTGGGAATTGGTGGCTTACTTGACACGACCAATGTGGTAACTGGAGAGATTGCTGTCATCACTTCCATCGGACTTGACCATCAGGAGACTCTGGGCGATAGTCTAGAAGCAATCGCAGAGCAGAAAGCTGGTATTTTCAAGTCTGGTAAAAAGGCAGTGATTGCTAAGCTGGCTCCAGAAGCTAGGCTTGTTTGTCAGAAAAAGCTGAATCTTTAGCTGTTGACCTTTATCATGCAGGTCAAGATTTTTCAATGCTGAATGGCAGTTTTTCAAGTTCTTTGGGGAATTTTCCACAGCTGAAAATAGGATTGGAAGGAGCCTATCAGCAGGAAAATGCAGCCTTGGCATTGCAAGCATTTCTTCTCTTTATGAGGGAAGGAAAGGAAGCTGTTGATGAACAGGTTGTAAGACAGGCTTTGGAGAAGACCCATTGGGCTGGGCGTTTGGAGCGTATTCGCCCACAGATTTACTTGGATGGTGCTCATAACCTCCCTGCCTTGACTCGCTTGGTTGAGTTTATCAAAGAAAAAGAGCAGGAAGGATATCGTCCTCAAATCCTCTTTGGAGCCTTGAAACGTAAGGATTATCAAGGGATGTTGGGTTATCTGACTGAAAATTTACCTCAGGTGGAACTCAAGGTGACCGGCTTTGACTATCAAGGGGCTCTGGAGGAGATAGATGTAACAGGTTACGATGTGATTCCTTCTTACCGAGAATTTATTAGAAATTTTGAAGCAAGGGCAGACGCGCAGGACTTGTTGTTCATTACAGGGTCTCTCTATTTTATATCAGAAGTACGGAGGCACCTACAGGAGCATGAGCAGATAAATTGACCTCCTTTTTTTGAACTTGTTATACTAGGGGAACTACCAGTTAGAGGGAAAACCTTCTGTAAATTGGTAGCAGAAAGGAAATTCATCATGAAATTAAAAAGATTCACACTTTCTCTTGCTTCTCTAGCAAGTCTTAGTCTCTTAGTAGCTTGTTCACAGAGAGTTCAACAAGTTCAACAACCAGTAGCTCAATCGCAAACTCAACAAACCCAGCAATCACAAGCAGTTGCGTCATCGTCTACAGAAAATAGCAATCAGTCAGCAACAAGTTCTTCACAAAATACAGTTACAGCCCAACCAACCAATATTGATGGAACTTATACCGGTCAGGACGAAGGAGACCGTATCACTTTAGTGGTAACTGGAACAACTGGTACATGGACACAGGTAGAAACTGACGGAGATCAAGAAATCAAGCAGGTTAGCTTCGATGCCGCCAATCAACGCATGATTATTGGGGATGATGCTAAGATTTATACAATTAATGGAAATCAGATGATTATTGACGATATGGATAGAGAAGCGTCTGATCGCATTGTTTTATCAAATAGACTAGAAGGAGACTGGATTTGTCGGTCTCTTTTACTTTTACTTAGAAAATGATGATAAATACTTGCCTTCTATCGAATACCTGCGCTATACTAGTATCAATTACCTGTTTTATCATTCAAAATATCAAGGAGGGGATATGAAATATAGGAAATTTCAATTATTGATGTCCAAGTATGGCTTTAGTCTTTTGATTATGCTACTTGAACTTTCTCTTGTTTTTGGTCTCTTTCTTTATTTAGGGCGCATGGCCCCTATTCTATGGATTATTGTCTTGATCTTTATGAGTATGGCAACTATTGTCGCAATTGTCAATCGCTCCATGGCGCCTGAAAGCAAAGTAATGTGGTTAGTGGTGACTTTTGTTCCTGTTATTGGTCCTTTGCTCTATCTAATGTTTGGTGAAAGGCGATTGTCTAAAAAAGAAATCAAGCAGTTGAACAGACTTGGTTCCATGCATTTTCGGGAGGATAACAGTAAAGCACTCCGCCAGAAATTGAAGGAAGATGATAAAGCGGCTTATGGAGTTATCAAATCTTTGTTGAGTATGGATCGCAATGCCGATGTATATGATCGAACCGACTCACAATTCTTTTCTTCAGGTGAAAGAATGTGGCAACATATGTTGGAAGACCTCAAGAAAGCTGAGAAATTTATCTTTCTCGAGTATTATATTGTCGAAGAAGGTCTGATGTGGAATAGCATACTAGATATACTAGAGCAAAAGGCAGCTCAGGGTGTAGAGGTCAAGATGCTCTATGATGATATCGGCTGTATGGCGACTTTACCTGGCGACTATACTGTTCAGCTTCGTAGTCGAGGAATTGAAGCCCATAAGTTTAACAAGGTGATTCCTCGTTTGACGGTGGCTTACAACAATCGGGACCATCGTAAAATTCTTGTCATAGATGGTCAGGTAGCCTATACAGGAGGGATTAACTTAGCCGATGAGTACATCAATCATGTAGAACGCTTTGGCTACTGGAAGGACAGTGGGATTTGCTTAGATGGTCCTGGTGTCAAGGCTCTAACTCGTCTCTTTTTGATGACCTGGTATATCAATCGTGGGGAAATCAGCGATTTTGACCAGTATCACTTGGAAAATCAACCTCGTTCTAGCCAAGGTCTCTGCATTCCTTACGGTAGTGGACCCAAGCCCATCTTCCGTACTCAGGTAGGGAAAAAAGTCTATCAAAGCTTGATCAATCAAGCCACTGATTCAGTCTATATTACAACTCCTTATTTGATTATTGACTATGACTTAACAGAGAGTATTAAAAACGCGGCCATGAGGGGTGTTGATATCCGCATTGTAACACCTTTCATTCCAGATAAAAAATTAATCCAACTCATTACAAGAGGGGCTTATTCGGATTTGTTATCGGCAGGAGTAAGAATTTTTGAGTATAGTCCAGGTTTCATTCACAGTAAACAAATCTTAGTGGACAAGGACTTTGCTGCAGTTGGAACCATTAACTTAGATTACAGAAGTTTGCTTCACCACTATGAAAATGCAGTTTTGCTATATAAAACGGCATCAATCACAGAGATTCAAAAAGATTTTGAGGAGATTTTTTCAGTATCGCAAGAAATTTTCCCTCATACAATAAAAAATAGCTGGTATCAAAAATTGATTAAGGAAATTGCTCAGTTATTTGCCCCTATCTTATAAGAAATCTAGGACTCAGGACACAAGCCAGTCCTATTTTTCTTGCCTTTTACGAATAAGAAGATGTAGGAGGAAAGATGCTAACTCAGAAAGAATTGGATTATATCATGATATTTAAACAGACACACTTACACCGATTTCGGGAAATTGAAACCTTTGTGAAACTATGCAAAAAATCGCTCAAGCAGCCATCGCAAGCTGACAATTTTAGGTCTTTTTGATATACTAAGACAGACAAATTGAATAGGAGAAACGACATGGCTGTATATGGCAGAATAGAAGAAGTATCCGAAACGATACAGAGTAATGAAATTGAAAATAGACTGGATAAGAACCTTGAATCGAACCTGGAAAAAGAAGAGCGCCTAGCTTTCCCGTTTTTCAGACTCATCATCGGAAGTACGATTGCGACGGTTTTTTCTGTGGTGCTTCCTTTACTTTTAGATATGGTAAGTCCTTCTCAGGCTCAGGATTTGTATATAGGGTGGGCTTTGCATCAGGGAGGACAGCTATACAGTAGTTATTATGCTGGTCAAGGTCTTCTTTATTACTTGCTACTTTACATTACCAAAGGAGGCATTCTTTTTGCCTTGGTAGAATGGCTAGCCCTCTTAGGAGGAGGCTATTTCCTCTTTTCTGCAACTGACTATCTGACAGGACAAAGGGATCAAGCTAAACAACTCCTAACCATATTTATATTTTGGTATCTGGTCTAGGTTTTGGAGGAGGCTATGCTACGATTGTAGCTCTTCCATTCTTATTTGCAGGCTTTTCTTTAGTAGCGCGTTATCTATCAAATCCTAACCATGACAAGGGATTTCTACGTCTGGGGCTTTTCTTAGCTCTATCATTTTTCATAGAGCCCCTTACAAGCCTTCTATTTACTGTAGTAGTAATGATAGGTTTATTGGTCTTTAATGTTGGACATGGACGCTTTATACATGGAATTTATCAATTTTTTGCGGCAGCACTTGGTTTCTCTCTCCTATTTTATCCTTTAGGCTACTATGTCATCATTTCAGGAGGTTTTGGAGAGGCTTTAAGTAGATTTTTGTATCCATTTACTTCTATGATTACTTTTACTAATCCCCAGTTAGTAGAGAATGCTTTATTTTATGGTCTATTAACCTTTGGTTTAGGAGCTCTCTTCCTTGTTTTTCTCGGTTTGTTCCAGTCTAAAGCATCTAGATTATATGTCATCTCAGTGCCAGCTAGCTTTGTTTTCTTATTTGGACTGGTCTTGCTGATTTTTTCTCAAGAACCTCTTCACGGTTCACATTTAATTCTGATTCTTCCATTTTTGCTCCTTCTTTTGATGACTAGTATTCGTGGGGAACACTCGGGAAGGATAGCACGTCGTCGGAGAAGAGAGGAAGTTCCAACTTTATGGAAAAATTTATGAGGGGAAATCTCTACTTACCGATTCTAGTAGTGGTTTATCTAATTGCAGTTCCTTTTGTAGCTCGTTTTGTCTTGCATCCAGCTTCTTATAGTGAACACCATCAAGTAGTAGATAGAATCAAACAAGAGACGAGTGAGGGAGACCGAATCTATATCTGGGATTCCCATGTTCAAATCTATAAAGAAAGCCAGCGTTTGGCTGGATCCATGTTCCCATCCCCTCTTCTCTACACAAATACAGAAGAAAATAAAACTAGTTTGATTAATGATTTAAAAGAAAATCAACCCAAGATGATTCTTGTGAATGACAAGGTGCCAGTCTGGTCTGAAGTAGAAACAATCTTGAAAGAAAATTACCAACAAATAAAGACGGATTACTCAGAGTTTAAAGTCTATAAAATTAAATAACAAAATCAATATCTTGTGTATTTTTAAAAATTTTAGGATTTTTAACACAAGATATTGATTTTTCTTTTTAGAGTGGTATAATACTTTTTAGAAAGAACATTTTAGAAAAGAGCATGCATATGATTGCACTAGAAGAAAAAATTACAATTTTGCCAACTCTCTTCGTCGAGAAACGAGATGGGAGACGTGTTGTGTTTGATGTGGACAAGATTGACAAGGCTCTCCACAAGGCGGCAGACAAGGTTATGGATGTGACACCCTTAGTCGAAAGCGCCTAAATGCTCTGACCGAGCGTATTGTCACAGAAATTCATAGTCGCTTTCCAAAAGGGGTTAAGATTTATGAAATCCAAAATATCGTAGAACATGAACTCCTTGAAGCCAAAGAATATGCGCTAGCTGAGGAGTATATCACTTATCGGACACAGAGGGATTTTGAGCGCTCAAAAGCGACAGATATTAACTTTAGTATCCATAAACTTCTCAACAAAGACCAGGCAGTTGTCAATGAAAATGCGAACAAAGACAGTGATGTTTTTAACACCCAGCGCGATTTGACCGCAGGGATTGTTGGAAAATCAATCGGACTGCAAATGCTTCCTAAGCACGTAGCCAATGCCCACCAAAAGGGGGATATCCACTATCATGACTTGGACTACAGTCCCTATACCCCTATGACCAACTGCTGTTTGATTGATTTTAAAGGTATGTTGGAAAATGGTTTTAAGATTGGAAATGCAGAGGTAGAAAGTCCTAAGTCTATCCAGACTGCGACAGCTCAGATTTCCCAAATTATCGCCAACGTTGCTTCTAGCCAGTATGGGGGCTGTTCAGCTGACCGTATTGATGAAGTCTTGGCTCCTTACGCAGAGAAGAATTACCAAACACCTCAAAGATGCAGAAGAGTGGGTCTTGCCTGACAAACGGGAAGATTATGCCTGGAAGAAAACGCAAAAAGACATCTACGATGCCATGCAATCTCTCGAGTATGAAATCAATACTCTCTTCACTTCAAATGGACAAACACCTTTTACTTCGCTAGGTTTTGGTCTAGGAACCAATCGTTTTGAGCGTGAAATTCAAAAAGCAATTTTAAACATTCGCATCAAGGGGCTTGGTTCGGAGCATCGTACGGCTATCTTTCCTAAACTTATTTTTACTCTGAAAAGAGACCTTAATTTAGAGGAAGGAACTCCCAACTACGACATCAAGCAGTTGGCTCTCGAGTGTGCCACTAAGCGGATGTATCCCGATGTTTTGTCTTACGATAAGATTATCGAACTGACAGGCTCCTTCAAGGTGCCTATGGGTTGTCGCTCCTTCCTTCAAGGATGGAAGGATGAAAATGGTGTTGAGGTCAATTCAGGCCGTATGAATCTGGGTGTTGTGACGGTTAACCTACCTCGTATTGCTCTCGAGTCTGAAGGAGATATGAACAAGTTCTGGGAAATCTTCAACGAGCGTATGAATATCGCAGAAGATGCTTTGGTTTATCGTGTCGAACGGACCAAGGAAGCTACACCAGCAAATGCTCCTATCCTCTATCAGTACGGTGCTTTTGGTCATCGTCTAGGTAAAGAAGAAAATGTTGACCAGCTCTTTAAGAATCGTCGTGCGACAGTTTCGCTGGGCTATATCGGTTTGTATGAAGTAGCGACTGTTTTCTTTGGAAACAGCTGGGAAAGTAATCCAGATGCTAAGGCATTCACGCTAGATATCATTCGCGATATGAAACGTCGTGTAGAAGAGTGGTCTGACCAATATGGCTACCATTTCTCTATCTACTCAACACCGTCTGAAAGTTTGACAGACCGTTTCTGCCGACTAGATACAGAGAAATTTGGCTCTATTCCTGATATTACAGATAAGGAATACTACACCAACTCTTTCCACTATGATGTTCGTAAAAATCCAACACCGTTTGAAAAATTAGACTTTGAGAAAGTCTATCCGGAAGCAGGTGCGTCAGGTGGTTTCATCCATTATTGTGAGTATCCAGTCCTTCAGCAAAATCCAAAGGCCTTGGAAGCTGTCTGGGATTATGCTTATGACCGTGTAGGCTATCTTGGGACCAATACACCAATTGACCGTTGCTACAAGTGTGACTTTGAAGGGGATTTTGAACCAACTGAGAGAGGATTTGCTTGTCCAAACTGTGGCAATAGCGACCCTAAAACAGTAGATGTGGTGAAACGGACTTGTGGCTATCTTGGTAATCCTCAAGCGAGACCGATGGTCAACGGCCGTCACAAGGAAATCGCTGCGCGTGTCAAACATATGAATGGCTCAACGATTAAAATAGCTGGCCACCAAGTAACAAATTAGAAAGAAATAAAATGGGAAAATATCAATTAGATGATAAGAAGAGTATTATGTTGGATAAAAAGTAATTATCGGTTTGTAGTAGAGACGCTTGTAATTGGTTTTATGGGGATTTCCATCAGTGCTCAATCGAATCAATTAAGCAAGGTGGCTAATACTATAGCAGGGCAGGCAAATAGTCTTTCAAAAGAGGCGAATAATGTAGCTAGAAAAGAATATGGAATTGAGATTACAGATATAGAGACGACTCCCCCTAAGTTGCATGCTCCAGCTACAATAATGGGGTTTGAAGGGCTTACGATTGTAGATAAGACGTTAAACTATAATATAAATATTCGTGAATTAAATGGTGTTCAACAATTAAAACTGCTATCTAAGAATGGAAATGTCATTCAAAGCGGTAGTTCGAAACGTCCGTATCTCCTTTTTAAAAGAGAGGAGCTCCAAAACGGTGAAGTTAATTTATATTTTTCAGATGAAATTCGAGAGGAGGATGGAAGTAAGATTATTCATTCGGCACCTTTAGCCACATCGATTGAAGCAAAGGAGCAAATTGGTTATTATCGTTACTTTTACATATTAGCGGAATATAATGAATCATTTCAATTGTATTTAGTGGCAATGAAAAACTCACATCAAGGAAAAGAATTATTTGAAAAATACAAAGTATATAATAAGTTTGATATTCATGAGTTAAAATATTCGGATGATAAAGTATTTAAAGAGCTTGACCGTAAAATGGCAGATGAGTATGAAACTATTTATAATCAATACAATGAATTGAAGCATTAGAAAAGGAAAACATGGGAAAATATCAATTAGACGATAAGGGGCGCGCACAAGTGACCCGTTATCACGAGAAACACTCTAAAGGTGGAGCTGGTAAAAAAGAACGCTTGCTTAGCCTCAGAGAACAATTTTTAAACAAGAATAAGAAAAAATAAAAGTGAGAGTCAGCTCTCGCTTTTCTCATAGTGGGAGGTAAGGATGGAATTACGCAGACCAAGATTAGCAGATAAAGAAACAGTTTTAGAGATGATGGCAGAGTTTGAAAAATATCAGTCGCCTCACGACGGTGGTTTCTGGGATACAGAAAATTTTTCTTATGAGGAATGGTTGGAAAGTAATCAGAATCAGGAAATGAGGATTAATTTGACTGAAGGATGGGTTCCCGCAATTCAGTTAGTAGCTTTTTCTGTGAAAGGTAAAGCAATTGGATTTCTTAATCTCCGGTTGCGCCTCAGTAACTTTCTACTAGAAGAAGGTGGTCACATTGGCTACTCCATTCGTCCATCAGAAAGAGGCAAAGGTTATGCTAAAGAAACTCTCCGTCAGGGCTTGCAAGTTGCTAAAGAAAAGAACATCAAGAGAACTCTTGTGACCTGTAGCGTGAATAATTCTGCTAGCAGAGCAGTCATTCTAGCAAATGGAGGAATTCTTGAAGATGTTCGTAATGGTGTGGAGCGTTATTGGATAGAGGTAGCGAATGAATAGTCCAAAACCACAAGAATGGAAAAGCGAGGAGCTCAGTCAAGGGCGTATCATCGACTACAAGGCTTTTAACTTTGTAGATGGAGAAGGTGTGCGTAATTCTCTCTATGTATCAGGTTGCATGTTTCATTGCGAGGGATGTTATAATGTTGCCACTTGGTCTTTTAATGCAGGCATTCCCTATACAGCAGAATTAGAAGAACAAATCATGGCAGATCTTGCTCAGTCCTATGTTCAAGGCTTGACTTTGTTGGGAGGGGAGCCCTTTCTCAATACGGGCATTCTCTTGCCACTCGTTAAGCGGATTCGGAAGGAATTGCCAGACAAGGATATCTGGTCATGGACCGGCTATACATGGGAAGAAATGATGTTGGAAACTCCAGACAAACTGGAACTCTTGTCGCTGATTGACATTCTTGTAGATGGACGGTATGATCGAACTAAGCGCAATCTCATGCTCCAGTTTCGAGGTTCGTCAAATCAACGCATCATCGATGTGCAAAAATCCCTCCAAAGTGGGCAAGTAGTGATTTGGGATAAGATCAATGACGGAAAAGAAGGCTATGAACAGGTGAAGAGAGACTAACTTTCTTCTATAAAAGATAGTTAAATAAATGACCTATAAAAAAGAAAACAGTTTCATAGCAAAAAAAACGAAAAAACAGCAACGAATCCCTTGCAATCGCAGGGGCTTTGTGTTATTCTATTATGGTGCTGTAAATTACAGCTTTAGCTTTGATGCAAGAGGTTGCGACACGCTCGGTTGCATTGCCACGCAACGCCGCGTCGGTTTTCTTGTGGAGCTAGCCTATTATCTTAAATAGACGAAAAGGAGAAAAAGATGGCAAACAAAAAAATCCGTATCCGTTTGAAAGCTTACGAACACCGTACGCTTGACACAGCGGCTGCAAAAATCGTAGAATCAGCTACTCGTACAGGTGCACAAGTTGCGGGTCCAATCCCACTTCCAACTGAGCGTAGCCTCTACACAATCATTCGTGCGACTCACAAATATAAAGACTCTCGCGAACAATTTGAAATGCGTACACACAAACGTTTGATCGATATCGTTAACCCAACTCAAAAAACAGTTGATGCTTTGATGAAATTGGATCTTCCAAGTGGTGTAAACGTAGAAATCAAACTTTAATCTAAAGCTTGATACCTTGAGCATAAAAAACGCTCGTTAAAAACTTTTTGAATAAAAAATATAGAAAAGGAACTATTTTCTCATGACAAAAGGAATCTTAGGGAAAAAAGTGGGAATGACTCAAATCTTCACTGAAGCTGGCGAATTGATCCCTGTAACAGTTATTGAAGCAACTCCAAATGTTGTTCTTCAAGTTAAAACTGTTGAAACAGACGGATACAACGCTATCCAAGTTGGTTTCGATGACAAACGCGAAGTATTGAGCAACAAACCTGCTAAAGGACATGTAGCGAAAGCTAACACGGCTCCTAAGCGCTTCATTCGTGAATTCAAAAACGTTGAAGGCTTGGAAGTTGGTGCTGAAATCACAGTTGAAACATTCGCAGCTGGAGACGTTGTTGACGTAACTGGTACTTCTAAAGGTAAAGGTTTCCAAGGTGTTATCAAACGCCACGGACAATCACGTGGACCAATGGCTCACGGTTCTCGTTACCACCGTCGTCCAGGTTCTATGGGACCTGTTGCACCTAACCGCGTATTCAAAGGTAAAAACCTTGCAGGACGTATGGGTGGCGACCGTGTAACAATTCAAAACCTTGAAGTTGTACAAGTTGTTCCAGAAAAGAACGTTATCCTTATCAAAGGTAACGTACCAGGTGCTAAGAAATCTCTTATCACTATCAAGTCAGCAGTTAAAGCTGGTAAATAATAAGGAAAGGGGAATACAGTCAAAATGGCAAATGTAACATTATTCGACCAAACTGGTAAACAAGCGGGCGAAGTTGTTCTTAACGATGCAATCTTTGGTATCGAACCAAACCAATCTGTTGTGTTTGATGTGATCATCAGCCAACGTGCTAGCCTTCGTCAAGGAACTCACGCAGTTAAAAATCGTTCAGCTGTTTCAGGTGGCGGACGCAAACCATGGCGTCAAAAAGGAACTGGACGTGCTCGTCAAGGTTCTATCCGCTCTCCACAATGGCGTGGTGGTGGAATCGTCTTCGGACCAACTCCACGTAGCTATGCGTACAAACTTCCTCAAAAAGTTCGTCGCCTTGCGCTTAAATCTGTTTACTCAGAAAAAGTTGCTGAAAACAAATTTGTAGCCGTTGATTCTCTTGAATTTACAGCTCCAAAAACTGCTGAATTTGCAAAAGTTCTTGCAGCTTTGAGCATCGATTCTAAAGTCCTTGTTATTCTTGAAGAAGGAAACGAATTCGCAGCTCTTTCAGCTCGTAACCTTCCAAACGTGAAAGTTGCGACTGCTACAACTGCAAGTGTTCTTGACATCGCAAATAGTGACAAACTTCTTGTTACTCAAGCAGCTATCTCTAAAATCGAGGAGGTTCTTGCATAATGAATTTGTATGATGTTATCAAAAAACCTGTTATCACTGAAAGCTCAATGGCTCAACTTGAAGCAGGGAAATATGTATTTGAAGTTGACACTCGTGCACACAAACTTTTGATCAAGCAAGCTGTTGAAGCTGCTTTCGAAGGTGTTAAAGTTGCAAATGTTAACACAATCAACGTAAAACCAAAAGCTAAACGTGTTGGACGTTACACTGGTTTTACTAACAAAAACTAAAAAAAGCTATCATCACACTTACAGCTGATTCTAAAAGCAATCGAGTTGTTTGCTGCTGAAGCTGAATAATCTAAGGAGGAAATATCGTGGGAATTCGTGTTTATAAACCAACAACAAACGGTCGCCGTAATATGACTTCTTTTGGATTTTCGCTGAAATCACAACAAAGCACTCCTGAAAAAAATCATTTGCTTGTTTGCATTGAAAAGCAAAGGCTGGTCGTAACAACAACGGTCGTATCACAGTTCGTCACCAAGGTGGTGGACACAAACGTCTTTACCGTTTGATCGACTTTCAAACGTAACAAAGACAACGTTGAAGCAGTTGTTAAAACAATCGAGTACGATCCAAACCGTTCTGCAAACATCGCTCTTGTACACTACACTGACGGTGTGAAAGCATACATCATCGCTCCAAAAGGTCTTGAAGTAGGTCAACGTATCGTTTCAGGTCCAGAAGCAGATATCAAAGTCGGAAACGCTCTTCCACTTGCTAACATCCCAGTTGGTACTTTGATCCACAACATCGAGTTGAAACCAGGTCGTGGTGGTGAATTGGTACGTGCTGCTGGAGCATCTGCTCAAGTATTGGGTCAAGAAGGTAAATACGTTCTTGTTCGTCTTCAATCAGGTGAAGTTCGTATGATTCTTGGAACTTGCCGTGCTACAGTTGGTGTTGTCGGAAACGAACAACACGGACTTGTAAACCTTGGTAAAGCAGGACGTAGCCGCTGGAAAGGTATCCGTCCAACAGTTCGTGGTTCTGTAATGAACCCTAACGATCACCCACACGGTGGTGGTGAAGGTAAAGCACCAGTTGGTCGTAAAGCGCCATCTACTCCATGGGGCAAACCTGCTCTTGGTCTTAAAACTCGTAACAAGAAAGCGAAATCTGACAAACTTATCGTTCGTCGTCGCAACGAGAAAATAATCATTAAACTAGTCGCTTACAACTAGTAAATCCGCCAGCTCGGTAGCGCTCCCTAGGGAGCGCAAGCCGCTGTGGTACAACATTTAAAGGAGAAAATATAAAAATGGGACGTAGTCTTAAAAAAGGACCTTTCGTCGATGAGCATTTGATGAAAAAAGTTGAAGCTCAAGCTAACGACGAAAAGAAAAAAGTTATTAAAACTTGGTCACGTCGTTCAACGATCTTCCCAAGTTTCATTGGTTACACTATCGCAGTTTATGACGGACGTAAACACGTACCTGTTTACATCCAAGAAGACATGGTAGGTCACAAAGCTTGGTGAATTTGCACCAACTCGTACTTACAAAGGTCACGCTGCAGACGACAAGAAAGACACGTAGAAAATAAGGAGAACATAAATGGCAGAAATTACTTCAGCTAAAGCAATGGCTCGTACAGTGCGTGTTTCACCTCGTAAATCACGTCTTGTTCTTGATAACATCCGTGGTAAAAGCGTAGCCGATGCAATCGCTATTTTGACATTCACTCCAAACAAAGCTGCTGAAATCATCCTTGAAAGTGTTTGAACTCAGCAGTAGCTAAACGCTGAAAAACAACTTTGGTTTGGATAAAAGCTAACTTGGTAGTATCTGAAGCATTCGCAAACGAAGGACCAACTATGAAACGTTTCCGTCCACGTGCGAAAGGTTCAGCTTCACCAATCAACAAACGTACAGCTCACATCACAGTAGCTGTTGCAGAAAAAAATAAGGAGGTAAAATCGTGGGTCAAAAAAAGTACATCCAATTGGTATGCGTGTCGGCATCATCCGTGATTGGGATGCCAAATGGTATGCTGAAAAAGAATACGCGGATTACCTTCATGAAGATCTTGCAATCCGTAAATTCGTTCAAAAAGAACTTGGCTGACGCAGCAGTTTCAACTATCGAAATCGAACGCGCAGTAAACAAAGTTAACGTTTCACTTCACACTGCTAAACCAGGTATGGTTATCGGTAAAGGTGGTGCTAACGTTGATGCACTCCGTGCAAAACTTAACAAATTGACTGGAAAACAAGTACACATCAACATCATCGAAATCAAACAACCTGATTTGGATGCTCACCTTGTTGGTGAAGGAATTGCTCGTCAATTGGAGCAACGTGTTGCTTTCCGTCGTGCACAAAAACAAGCAATCCAACGTGCAATGCGTGCTGGAGCTAAAGGAATCAAAACTCAAGTATCAGGTCGTTTGAACGGTGCAGATATCGCCCGTGCTGAAGGATACTCTGAAGGAACTGTTCCACTTCACACACTTCGTGCAGATATCGATTACGCTTGGGAAGAAGCAGACACTACATACGGTAAACTTGGTGTTAAAGTATGGATCTACCGTGGTGAAGTTCTTCCAGCTCGTAAAAACACTAAAGGAGGTAAATAACCAATGTTAGTACCTAAACGTGTAAAAACACCGTCGTGAATTCCGTGGTAAAAATGCGCGGTGAAGCAAAAAGGTGGAAAAAGAAGTAGCATTCGGTGAATACGGTCTTCAAGCTACAACTAGCCACTGGATCACAAACCGTCAAATCGAAGCTGCTCGTATCGCCATGACTCGTTACATGAAACGTGGTGGTAAAGTTTGGATTAAAATCTTTCCCACACAAATCATACACCGCTAAAAGCTATCGGGTGTACGTATGGGATCTGGTAAAGGGGCACCTGAAGGTTGGGTAGCACCAGTTAAACGTGGTAAAGTGATGTTCGAAATCGCTGGTGTATCTGAAGAGATCGCTCGCGAAGCACTTCGTCTTGCTAGCCACAAATTGCCAGTTAAAACTAAATTTCGTGAAAACGTGAAGCAGAATAAGGAGAGGTCATGAAACTTACATGAAGTAAAAAGAATTTGTTAAAGAACTTCGTGGTCTTTCTCAAGAAGAACTCGCGAAGCGTGAAAAAACGAATTGAAAAAAGAATTGTTTGAACTTCGTTTCCAAGCTGCTGCTGGTCAATTGGAACAAACTGGACGTTTGAAAGAAGTGAAAAACAAATCGCTCGTATCAAAACAGTTCAATCAGAAGCGAAATAATAGACTAGGGAAGGAGAAATTTCAATGGAACGCAATAATCGTAAAGTTCTTGTTGGACGCGTTGTATCTGACAAAATGGACAAAGACAATCACAGTTGTAGTTGAAACTAAAACGTAACCACCCAGTCTATGGTAAACGTATCAACTATTCTAAAAAAAATACAAAGCTCATGATGAAAACAATGTTGCTAAAGAAGGCGATATCGTTCGTATCATGGAAACTCGTCCGCTTTCAGCTACAAAAACGCTTTCCGTCTTGTAGAAGTCGTTGAAGAAGCGGTCATCATCTAATCAAACCTGAAAGGAGAAAACTGTAAATGATTCAAACAGAAACTCGTTTGAAAGTCGCTGACAACAGTGGCGCACGCGAAATCTTGACAATCAAAAGTTCTTGGTGGTTCAGAAACGTAAATTTGCAAAGCATCGGTGATGTAATCGTTGCATCTGTAAAACAAGCTACTCCTGGTGGTGCGGTTAAGAAAAGGTGACGTTGTTAAAAGCTGTTATCGTTCGTACTAAATCAGGTGCTCGTCGTAAAGATGGTTCATACATCAAAGTTCGACGAAAATGCAGCAGTGATCATCCGTGACGACAAAACTCCTCGCGGAACTCGTATCTTTGGCCCAGTTGCACGTGAATTGCGTGACGGTGGTTTTCATGAAGATCGTATCACTTGCTCCAGAAGTACTTTAATCAATAGAAAAACAAACACAGTCCCCTAGCTCAGCTAGGGTGCCCCTATCGGGCGTAAGAATAAAAAGGAGAATAAAATGTTTGTAAAAAAAGGCGACAAAGTTCGCGTTATCGCTGGTAAAGACAAAAGGCGTAGAAGCTGTTGTTCTTACTGCTCTTCCAAAAAGTAAACAAAGTTGTTGTAGAAGGTGTAAACATCGTTAAGAAACACCAACGTCCAAATAACGAAAACCCTCAAGGTGCGATCGTTGAGAAAAGAAGCAGCTATCCATGCTATCTAAACGTTCAAGTTTTTGGACAAAAAAACGGTGTTGCTGGACGTGTTGGTTACAAATTTGTAGACGGCAAAAAAAGTTCGCTACAACAAAAAAATCAGGCGAAGTGCTTGACTAATCACGAAGGAAAGGAGAAGTATAATGGCTAAATCGTTTAAAAGAAAAAAATACCTTAATGAAGTAGTACCATCATTTGACTGAACAGTTCAACTATTCATCAGTTATGGCTGTGCCAAAAGTTGATAAAGATCGTTTTGAACATGGGTGTTGGTGATGCTGTATCAAATGCTAAAAAAACCTTGAAAAAGCAGCTGAAGAGCTTGCTTTGATCTCAGGTCAAAAACCACTTTGATCACTAAAGGCTAAAAAAATCAATCGCCGGCTTCCGTCTTCGTGAAGGTGTTGCGATCGGTGCAAAAAGTTACCCTTCGTGGTGAACGTATGTACGAATTCTTGGATAAATTGGTTTACAGTTTCACTTCCACGTGTACGTGACTTCCACGGTGTTCCAACAAAATCATTTGATGGACGCGGAAACTACACACTTGGTGTGAAAGAACAATTGATCTTCCCAGAAATCAACTTTCGATGATGTTGATAAAACTCGTGGTTTGGATATCGTAATCGTAACTACAGCGAACACAGACGAAGAATCACGTGCATTGCTTACTGGCCTCGGTATGCCGTTTGCAAAATAATATAGGAGGTAAAACTAATGGCTAAAAAATCTATGATTGCTAAGAACAAACGCCCAGCGAAGTTCTCTACTCAAGCATACACTCGCTGTGAACGTTGTGGACGTCCACACTCAGTTTACCGCAAGTTTAAACTTTGCCGTGTTTGCTTCCGTGAATTGGCATACAAAGGTCAAATCCCAGGTGTCACAAAAGCATCTTGGTAATAGCATGATACAAAGAGCGTAACAACCCCAGCAAAAATAGGAGATTTGGTGCAGGAGCTCTGCTCCAAGACAAATCTATCTTTTTTGCCCAGGTTGTAGCTCGTGTTCAAATGAGAAATGCTCATTTGTATGTATCAAAACTTTCTGAGCCTAGCTCAATCATTAACTAGCAAGTGCGACTTGCAAACTACTAGTAAGAGGAGAAATTATAATGGTTATGACTGACCCAATCGCAGACTTCCTAACTCGTATTCGTAACGCTAACCAAGCAAAACACGAAGTACTTGAAGTACCTGCATCAAACATCAAAAAAGGGATTGCTGAAATCCTTAAACGCGAAGGTTTTGTAAAAAACGTTGAATTCATCGAAGATGACAAACAAGGCATCATCCGTGTATTCTTGAAATACGGACAAAACGGTGAAAAAGTTATCACAAACTTGAAACGTGTATCAAAACCAGGTTTGCGTGTTTACAAAAAACGTGAAGATCTTCCAAAAGTTCTTAACGGACTTGGAATTGCTATCCTTTCAACTTCTGAAGGTTTGCTTACTGATAAAGAAGCACGCCAAAAGAATGTTGGTGGAGAAGTTATCGCTTACGTTTGGTAATATTTAGCTCCCAATTTCGTTGTGACTCTTCGTTATTGTCTCTTGCCTAACCCAAAGTTATGTCTGCGAGACAATGCCTCGATTCACTTTAGAAATTGAGACCTAAACATTAACTTTTAAATCGAAAAAAAGATTTAAACCCCGTGAAAAACTGGCCCGTAAAGGCCTGACAATTTAACAGGAGAATAAAAAAACATGTCACGTATTGGTAATAAAGTTATCGTGTTGCCTGCTGGTGTTGAAATCACTAACAATGACAACGTTGTAACTGTAAAAAGGACCTAAAGGAGAACTTACTCGTACGTTCTCAAAAGATATTGAAATCCGTGTGGAAGGTACTGAAGTAACACTTCACCGTCCAAACGATTCAAAAAGAAATGAAAACAATCCACGGAACAACTCGTGCCCTTTTTGAACAACATGGTTACTGGTGTATCAGAAGGATTCAAGAAAGAACTTGAAATGCGCGGGGTTGGATACCGTGCACAACTTCAAGGATCAAAACTTGTTTTGGCTGTTGGTAAAATCACATCCCAGACGAAGTTGAAGCTCCAGAAGGAATTACTTTTGAACTTCCAAACCCAACAACAATCGTTGTTAGCGGAATTTCAAAAAGAAGTAGTTGGTCAAACAGCTGCTTATGTACGTAGCCTTCGTTCACCTAGAACCATACAAAGGTAAAGGGATCCGTTATGTTGGTGAATACGTTCGCCGTAAAGAAGGTAAAACAGGTAAATAATGTTGTGTGGTTGATTTTTTTCAACCACCAACTTCATCTTACCAACTCAGTGCATAGCACATGATTTTTAAAATTAAAGAGGTGAAAAACTGTGATTTCGAAAACCAGATAAAAAAACAAAATCCCGTCAAAAAAACGCCACCGTCGCGTTCGCGGAAAACTCTCTGGAACTGCTGATCGCCCACGTTTGAACGTATTCCGTTCTAATACAGGCATCTACGCTCAAGTAATTGATGACGTAGCGGGTGTAACGCTCGCAAGCGCTTCAACTCTTGACAAAGAAGTTTCAAAAGGAACTAAAACTGAACAAGCCGTTGTTGTCGGCAAACTCGTTGCTGAACGTGCAGTTGCTAAAGGTATTTCTGAAGTGGTGTTCGACCGCGGTGGATATCTATATCACGGACGTGTTAAAGCTTTGGCTGATGCAGCTCGTGAAAACGGATTGAAATTCTAATAGGAGGACACTAGAAAATGGCATTTAAAGATAATGCAGTTGAACTTGAAGAACGCGTAGTTGCCATCAACCGTGTAACAAAAGTTGTTAAAGGTGGACGTCGTCTTCGTTTTGCAGCTCTTGTAGTTGTTGGTGACCGTAATGGCCGTGTTGGATTTGGTACTGGTAAAGCTCAAGAAGTTCCAGAAGCAATCCGTAAGGCTGTTGAAGATGCTAAGAAAAACTTGATCGAAGTTCCTATGGTTGGAACAACAATTCCACACGAAGTAACATCAGTATTTGGTGGAGCTCGTGTATTGTTGAAACCAGCTATCGAAGGGGTCTGGGAGTTGCCGCTGGTGGAGCAGTTCGTGCCGTTGTCGAATTGGCAGGTATTGCAGATGTTACATCTAAATCACTTGGATCAAACACTCCAATCAACATCGTTCGTGCAACTGTTAACGGTTTGGCACAATTGAAACGCGCTGATGAAGTTGCTGCCCTTCGTGGTATTTCAGTTTCTGACTTTGGCTTAAGAAAGGAGATTCAAATGGCTCAAATTAAAATTACTTTGACTAAGTCTCCAATCGGACGCATCCCGTCACAACGTAAAACTGTTGTAGCACTTGGACTTGGCAAATTGAACAGCTCTGTTATTAAAGAAGATAACCCAGCGGTACGTGGTATGATCACTGCTGTATCTCACTTGGTAACAGTTGAAGAAGTAAAATAATCTATTTAAAATAGAAACAAAGTTTTCAGGGGTATGAGAGGTTCTCATCCCCTAAAACTAAATATAAGTATAGGCGAGTTTGTAGTTAGGACACCTTTTCCTGATTACATGCGTTAGCAATTTACAAAAGAGGAGAAAATAAATAATGAAACTTCATGAATTACAACCTGCTACAGGTTCACGTAAAGTCCGCAACCGTGTTGGTCGTGGTACTTCATCTGGTAATGGTAAAACTTCTGGCCGTGGTCAAAAAGGTCAAAAAGCTCGTAGCGGTGGCGGTGTACGTCTTGGTTTTGAAGGTGGACAAACTCCATTGTTCCGTCGTCTTCCAAAACGTGGATTTACAAACATCAACGCTAAAGAATATGCTATTGTGAACCTTGATCAATTGAACGCCTTTGAAGATGGTGCTGAAGTAACTCCAGTAGTACTTGTAGAATCAGGAATTGTAAAAGCTGAAAAATCAGGTATCAAAATTCTTGGTAACGGAGAATTGACTAAGAAGTTGACTGTTAAAGCAGCTAAATTTTCTAAATCAGCTGAAGAAGCTATCACTGCTAAGGGTGGTTCAGTTGAAGTCATCTAAGTGAGGTGACCTATGTTTTTTAAATTATTAAAAGATGCTTTTAAGGTAAAACAGGTACGATCCAAGATTTTGTTTACAATCTTTATCATTCTTGTTTTCCGCATTGGAACTACGATTACAGTGCCTGGCGTAAATGCGAAAATTCTGAACAACCTTCAAGATGTGTCCTTCTTGAACATGCTCAGTTTGGTTTCTGGGAATGCCATGAGGAACTTCTCAGTTTTCGCATTAGGGGTTAGCCCATACATCACAGCTTCGATCGTCGTGCAACTTTTGCAAATGGATCTGTTACCTAAGTTTGTTGAATGGGGCAAACAAGGGGAAGTTGGTCGAAGAAAGCTCAACCAAGCAACACGCTATATTTCTTTGGTTCTAGCCTTTGTTCAATCCATCGGGATTACAGCAACCTTCCACACCTTGTCTCAGGCGAAATTAGTCGCAACTCCAAATACTAAGACTTATCTATTAATCGGTGCGATTCTGACGACCGGTTCCATGATTGTGACTTGGCTTGGAGAACAAATCACAGATAAAGGATACGGAAATGGTGTTTCAATGATTATCTTTGCGGGGATTGTGTCATCAATTCCTGAGATGATTAAAGAAATCTATGAAAATGCATTTGTGAACGTTCGTTCTGGTCAAATGACCAATTCCCTCATTTTTGTTGGGGTATTAATCCTTGCGGTCTTGGTTATTGTTTACTTTACAACCTTTGTAGAGCAAGCACAATACAAGATTCCAATCCAATATACAAAGATTGCACAAGGAGCTCCATCAAGTTCTTACCTTCCTTTGAAAGTAAACCCAGCAGGAGTTATTCCTGTCATCTTCGCTAGTTCGATTACAGCAGCGCCTGCTGCAATTTTCCAAGTGATTAGCGCTATGGGGTACAATGCAGGATGGGTGAGAACAGCTCAAGCCATGTTGGCTACAAACACACCAACTGGTGTTGCAATGTATGCCTTATTGATCATTCTCTTCACCTTCTTCTACACGTTTGTTCAGATCAATCCTGAAAAAACGGCGGAAAACCTTCAAAAGAGTGGTGCCTATATCCCAGGCGTTCGTCCTGGTAAGGGGACAGAAGAGTTTATGTCTCGTTTGCTACGTCGTTTAGCAAGTGTCGGATCAGTATTCCTTGGCTTTATTACCATCATTCCAATCCTAGCTCGAGATTTATTTGGTTTGACAGATGCAGTTGCTCTTGGAGGAACTAGTTTGTTAATCATTATTTCAACAGGTATTGAGGGAATGAAACAATTAGAAGGCTACTTATTAAAACGTAAGTATGTCGGATTTATGGACACAACAACAGAATAGAATAAGGTTGACTTTGTCAGCCTTCTATTTTGTTTTTAAATGGAAATAGGAATTCGCTCCTGCTTCCATTTAAAAACAAAATAAGGAGGATTCATCATGAATCTTTTAATTATGGGATTGCCTGGAGCAGGTAAGGGGACCCAAGCGGCGAAAATCGTTGAAGAGTTTCACGTAGCGCATATCTCTACCGGCGATATGTTCCGCGCAGCAATGGCTAACCAAACTGAAATGGGTGTATTGGCAAAATCATTCATCGACAAAGGTGAATTGGTGCCAGATGATGTGACAAACGGGATTGTAAAAGAACGTCTTTGGCTCAAGATGATATTAAAGGAAAACAGGATTTCCTTTTTGGATGGTTTTCCTCGCACGATCGAACAAGCTTATGCCTTGGATCAAATCTTGGTTGATCTTGGTTTGGAACTTGAGGGAGTAATCAATATCGAAGTGGATCCATCTTGCCTTCTTGAACGCTTGAGTGGTCGTATTATTCACCGCGAAACAGGTGAAACTTACCATAAAGTATTCAACCCACCAGCTGACTACAAGGAAGAAGATTATTATCAACGTGAAGATGACAAACCAGAAACAGTGAAACGCCGCTTGGATGTGAATATTGCTCAAGGTGAGCCGATTCTTGCTCATTATCGTGCAAAAGGATTGGTACATGATATTGAAGGAAATCAAGACATCAACGACGTCTTCAAAGATATCCAAAAAGTCTTAGAGAATTTGAAATAAAAACGTTTTAGTCACTTGCAATATTTGATAACAAGTGTTACAATTAGTTAGTCTGACTTATAATTGTTACCTCTGTGCTCAGAGGAATGAATCGAAATTTATGGAGGTACTTTTGCGTGGCAAAAGACGATGTGATTGAAGTAGAAGGCAAAGTAGTCGATACAATGCCGAATGCTATGTTTACGGTTGAACTTGAAAATGGACATCAGATTTTAGCAACAGTTTCTGGTAAAATTCGTAAAAACTATATTCGTATTTTAGCGGGAGATCGTGTTACAGTGGAGATGAGTCCGTATGATTTGACACGTGGACGTATCACATACCGCTTTAAATAGTCGAAAAACTTGGAGGGATAAAAATGAAAGTAAGACCATCGGTCAAACCAATTTGCGAATACTGTAAAGTAATTCGTCGTAATGGTCGTGTTATGGTAATTTGCCCAGCAAATCCAAAACACAAACAACGTCAAGGATAAAATAGAAAGGAGAAAACATGGCTCGTATTGCTGGAGTTGACATTCCAAATGACAAACGTGTAGTAATTTCATTGACTTATGTGTACGGTATCGGACTTCCAACATCTAAGAAAATCCTTGCTGCTGCAGGCGTTTCTGAAGATATTCGTGTTCGCGATCTTACACCAGATCAAGAAGATGCTATCCGTCGTGAAGTTGACGCAATCAAAGTTGAAGGCGACCTTCGTCGTGAAGTAAACTTGAACATTAAACGCTTGATGGAAATCGGTTCATACCGTGGTATCCGTCACCGTCGTGGACTTCCAGTTCGTGGACAAAACACTAAAAACAATGCTCGCACTCGTAAAGGTAAAGCTGTTGCGATTGCAGGTAAGAAAAAAATAAAAATTAAAATAAGGAGGTAAAAAAATCTTGGCTAAACCAACACGTAAACGTCGTGTGAAAAAGAATATCGAATCTGGTATTGCCCATATTCACGCTACATTTAACAACACAATTGTTATGATTACTGATGTGCATGGTAACGCAATCGCTTGGTCATCTGCAGGTGCACTTGGATTTAAAGGTTCTCGTAAATCTACACCATTTGCTGCTCAAATGGCATCAGAAGCTGCTGCAAAAGCTGCTCAAGAACACGGACTTAAATCTGTTGAAGTAACTGTTAAAGGTCCTGGTTCAGGTCGTGAGTCTGCTATTCGTGCACTTGCTGCTGCTGGTCTTGAAGTAACTGCAATCCGCGATGTAACTCCTGTACCACACAATGGTGCTCGTCCTCCAAAACGTCGCCGTGTATAATCATCAACAATTACACAGCTTTTCGTTTAAGAGGGAGTATAGCAAATGATTGAGTTTGAAAAACCAAATATAACAAAAATTGATGAAAACAAAGATTATGGCGTGTTTGTCGTAGAACCACTTGAACGTGGCTATGGTACAACACTTGGAAACTCACTTCGTCGTGTACTTCTGGCTTCACTTCCAGGTGCAGCTGTCACTTCAATTAACATTGAAGGTGTACTCCACGAATTTGATACCGTTCCAGGAGTCCGTGAAGACGTTATGCAAATTATTCTTAACGTTAAAGGAATCGCCGTTAAATCTTACGTCCAAGACGAAAAGATTATTGAACTTGATGTAGAAGGACCTGCAGAAGTAACTGCTGGAGATATTCTTACGGATAGTGACATCGAAATTGTAAACCCTGATCATTATCTATTTACAATCGGAGAAGGAGCATCTTTGAAAGCAACGCTTACTGTAAACAGTGGACGTGGCTATGTTCCAGCTGATCAAAATAAAAAAGATGATGCACCAGTGGGAACACTTGCTGTAGATTCAATCTATACGCCAGTGACTAAAGTCAATTACCAAGTTGAACCAGCACGCGTTGGTAGCAACGATGGCTTTGACAAGCTAACCCTTGAAATTTTGACAAATGGGACAATTATTCCAGAAGATGCCTTAGGTTTGTCTGCTCGTATTTTGACAGAACACCTAAATCTATTCACAAACTTAACTGAAATTGCTATTGCAACAGATGTTATGAAGGAAGTAGATACAACTTCTGATGATCGCATTTTAGAACGTACGATCGAAGAATTAGATCTTTCAGTTCGTTCATATAACTGTTTGAAACGTGCTGGCATTAATACTGTTTACGATTTGACTGAAAAATCAGAAGCAGAAATGATGAAAGTTCGTAACTTGGGACGTAAGAGTCTTGAAGAAGTTAAAATCAAACTTGCCGACTTAGGCCTTGGGTTAAAAAACGATAAATAGAGGAGGAATACATGGCTTACCGTAAACTAGGACGCACTAGCTCACAACGTAAAGCGATGCTTCGCGATTTGACAACAGATCTTATCATCAATGAAGCAATTGTAACAACTGAAGCACGTGCGAAAGAAATCCGTAAATCAGTTGAAAAAATGATTACTTTGGGTAAACGTGGTGATTTGCATGCACGTCGTCAAGCTGCTGCATTCGTACGTAACGAAGTTGCATCACAAAACTTTGATGAAGAAACAGGTAAATACTCAGAAACAACTGCACTTCAAAAATTGTTCTCTGAATTAGCACCTCGTTATGCTGAGCGCAATGGTGGATATACTCGTATCCTTAAAACTGAACCACGTCGTGGTGATGCTGCGCCAATGGCTATCATCGAATTGGTATAATATCATCAATTTTGTTGAGTGTTATGATGATGGAATACACTGTTATTCTTAGTCTAGCTCTGGTCTACCGCTGGGGGTTTTCCCCAGCGGGAACACTCATCATATTGAATGAATGGTAGACGCTTGTTTACGAAATTGCTTTAATTTAAAACAATTTCGTAAGCAGGCGTTTTGTCTTGTTTTCGTGAGTAGTCGAGAATAGCAAAAAATGATATAATGGAACCCATATCACCAATTGAAGAAAAAGGATTCAATGACAAAACAACAAGCAATTAAATTACTAAAAGAGAAGTACCTTAGTAATATGAAAGAGGATTCGGAACTCTTTGTCGGAGTTGAATTAGAGTTTCCGATTGTAGAAACAAATGGAAACAAACAAATATAGAGGTGACGAAAAATCTTTTTCGAACCTTAGCAAACTTATCAGATTTTGAAGTCGAAAAAAGGGATGACGATCAAAATCCAATTCAATTGGTTCACTGCTCTTCTAAAGATCGTATTCTATTCGAGTTGAGTTACAATACAATTGAATTTGCATTTGAGAGAGCTCGTTCTATAAATGAGGTGGCCAAACGTTTTGAGGACTATTTGAAGATCATTCAACCGATTTTACAAGAAAATAATCACGAAATTCAAGGGCACGGAATCCATCCTTTGTGGAAAGAAAATGATAATAGCCCAGTGAAAATCGAACGATACAAGATGTTAATGGCTTTCCTTGCAATGAATGGTACAGGGATGAAGACACACTCCTATCCTTCGTACGGAGCATTTATATGCGGAAACCAACTTCAATTGGATGTAAGGCGCGATAATTATATTCGCATCATTAATGCATTTAATAAAATTGAAGCAGCAAAAGCATATTTGTTTTCTAACTCAGAATTTTCAGCAGAGTCTTGGGATACAAAAATTGCTAGAGATATTTTCTGGGAAGAATCCTTACATGGTTATTATAAGGAGAATGTAGGGATTTATCCAAAGGACTACCAAAGTGAAGAAGAGTATTTTAATAATCTTGCTTGCACAGCTATTTTTACTGCAACTAGAGAAGATAAATCCTATTATTTTAAACCTATTCGTGTAAAAGACTATCTAGATCAAAAAGAGATCACAGCCTATACAGCTGATGGGAATGAAAAAAACATCATACCTGTAAAAGAAGACCTAAAACAGCATCGAAGTTACCAATTTCAGGATCTAACTGCCCGTGGAACAGTAGAATTTAGAAGTGTTTGTACACAACCATTAGAAACCACTTTTTCCCCGATAGCTTTTGAGTTGGGCTTATTTGTACAATTAGAAAAACTGGAAAACTATTTAGAAGATTGCTCATTTTTTAAAAATGAAGAACAGGACTATAGAAAACTTAGAAAGAAATATTCAAAGAAAATTCTAAGTAAAGAAGAAAAAGAAGCGATACAATCCTTTTCAAAAGATCTACTAGACATAGCTAAAGCAGGATTAATGAAAAGAGGTTACAGGGAAGAAAAATTTCTCATCATTAACAAAGAACTAGACTAATAGAAAAGTCTGTATTACAGGCTTTTCTTTATTACTTTCAAAAAAACTTTCAAAAAAATAAAATTTTTTGAGGAAAAAAGTGTTGACAGTAAGGGTAGGTCATGATATACTAATATAGTTGTCGCGCGAGAGCGACAAAGACCTTTGAAAACTGAACAAGACGAACCAATGTGCAGGGCACTATAACTAAGGTTATAGTAACTGAACAATAAAAAAACAATAAATCTGTCAGTGACAGAATGAGTTTAAGACAAACAATTATTTTAATGAGAGTTTGATCCTGGCTCAGGATGAACGCTGGCGGCGTGCCTAATACATGCAAGTAGAACGCTGAAGCTTGGTGCTTGCACCGAGCGGATGAGTTGCGAACGGGTGAGTAACGCGTAGGTAACTGCCTCTTAGCGGGGGATAACTATTGGAAACGATAGCTAATACCGCATAAAAGTCGACATTGCATGATGTTGATTTGAAAGGTGCAATTGCATCACTAAGAGATGGACCTGCGTTGTATTAGCTAGTTGGTGAGGTAACGGCTCACCAAGGCGACGATACATAGCCGACCTGAGAGGGTGATCGGCCACACTGGGACTGAGACACGGCCCAGACTCCTACGGGAGGCAGCAGTAGGGAATCTTCGGCAATGGGGGCAACCCTGACCGAGCAACGCCGCGTGAGTGAAGAAGGTTTTCGGATCGTAAAGCTCTGTTGTAAGAGAAGAACGAGTGTGAGAGTGGAAAGTTCACACTGTGACGGTAACTTACCAGAAAGGGACGGCTAACTACGTGCCAGCAGCCGCGGTAATACGTAGGTCCCGAGCGTTATCCGGATTTATTGGGCGTAAAGCGAGCGCAGGCGGTTAGATAAGTCTGAAGTTAAAGGCTGTGGCTTAACCATAGTACGCTTTGGAAACTGTTTAACTTGAGTGCAGAAGGGGGAGAGTGGAATTCCATGTGTAGCGGTGAAATGCGTAGATATATGGAGGAACACCGGTGGCGAAAGCGGCTCTCTGGTCTGTAACTGACGCTGAGGCTCGAAAGCGTGGGGAGCAAACAGGATTAGATACCCTGGTAGTCCACGCCGTAAACGATGAGTGCTAGGTGTTGGGTCCTTTCCGGGACTCAGTGCCGCAGCTAACGCATTAAGCACTCCGCCTGGGGAGTACGACCGCAAGGTTGAAACTCAAAGGAATTGACGGGGGCCCGCACAAGCGGTGGAGCATGTGGTTTAATTCGAAGCAACGCGAAGAACCTTACCAGGTCTTGACATCCCTCTGACCGCTCTAGAGATAGAGTTTTCCTTCGGGACAGAGGTGACAGGTGGTGCATGGTTGTCGTCAGCTCGTGTCGTGAGATGTTGGGTTAAGTCCCGCAACGAGCGCAACCCCTATTGTTAGTTGCCATCATTGAGTTGGGCACTCTAGCGAGACTGCCGGTAATAAACCGGAGGAAGGTGGGGATGACGTCAAATCATCATGCCCCTTATGACCTGGGCTACACACGTGCTACAATGGCTGGTACAACGAGTCGCGAGTCGGTGACGGCAAGCTAATCTCTTAAAGCCAGTCTCAGTTCGGATTGTAGGCTGCAACTCGCCTACATGAAGTCGGAATCGCTAGTAATCGCGGATCAGCACGCCGCGGTGAATACGTTCCCGGGCCTTGTACACACCGCCCGTCACACCACGAGAGTTTGTAACACCCGAAGTCGGTGAGGTAACCATTTGGAGCCAGCCGCCTAAGGTGGGATAGATGATTGGGGTGAAGTCGTAACAAGGTAGCCGTATCGGAAGGTGCGGCTGGATCACCTCCTTTCTAAGGAAAAGGAAACCTGTACGTTGGTCTTGTTTAGTTTTGAGAGGTCTTGTGGGGCCTTAGCTCAGCTGGGAGAGCGCCTGCTTTGCACGCAGGAGGTCAGCGGTTCGATCCCGCTAGGCTCCATTAACACTATAAGGGTGTTAAGATTGAACATTGAAAAATTGAATATCTATATCAAATAGTAACAAGAAAATAAACCGAAACGCTGTAAATATTTAAAGAGTTTAGGTCGCAAGACCAAAAATAAGGTTAAGTTAATAAGGGCGCACGGTGGATGCCTTGGCACTAGAAGCCGAAGAAGGACGTGACAAACGACGAAATGCTTTGGGGAGCTGTAAGTAAGCGACGATCCAGAGATGTCCGAATGGGGGAACCCACTAGCTAATGGCTAGTACTCCTATCTGTTAAGGATAGGTAGAGGAAGACGCAGTGAACTGAAACATCTAAGTAGCTGCAGGAAGAGAAAGCAAAAGCGATTGCCTGAGTAGCGGCGAGCGAAACGGCAGGAGGGCAAACCGAAGAGTTTACTCTTCGGGGTTGTAGGACTGCAATGTGGACTTAAAGATTATAGAAGAATGACATGGGAAGGTCAGCCAAAGAGAGTAAGAGCCTCGTATTCGAAATAGTCTTTATACCTAGCAGTATCCTGAGTACGGCGGGACACGAGAAATCCCGTCGGAATCTGGGAGGACCATCTCCCAACCCTAAATACTCTCTAGTGACCGATAGTGAACCAGTACCGTGAGGGAAAGGTGAAAAGCACCCCGGGAGGGGAGTGAAATAGAACCTGAAACCGTGTGCCTACAACAAGTTCGAGCCCGTTAATGGGTGAGAGCGTGCCTTTTGTAGAATGAACCGGCGAGTTACGATATGATGCGAGGTTAAGTTGAAGAGACGGAGCCGTAGGGAAACCGAGTCTGAATAGGGCGGATTAGTATTATGTCGTAGACCCGAAACCATGTGACCTACCCATGAGCAGGTTGAAGGTGAGGTAAAACTCACTGGAGGACCGAACCAGGGCACGTTGAAAAGTGCTTGGATGACTTGTGGGTAGCGGAGAAATTCCAAACGAACTTGGAGATAGCTGGTTCTCTCCGAAATAGCTTTAGGGCTAGCGTCGACATTAAGATTCTTGGAGGTAGAGCACTGTTTGGGTGAGGGGTCCATCCCGGATTACCAATCTCAGATAAACTCCGAATGCCAATGAATTATGGTCGGCAGTCAGACTGCGAGTGCTAAGATCCGTAGTCGAAAGGGAAACAGCCCAGACCACCAGCTAAGGTCCCAAAATAATTGTTAAGTGGAAAAGGATGTGGGGTTGCACAGACAACTAGGATGTTAGCTTAGAAGCAGCTATTCATTCAAAGAGTGCGTAATAGCTCACTAGTCGAGTGACCCTGCGCCGAAAATGTACCGGGGCTAAAACAATTTACCGAAGCTGTGGATACCTTTATAGGTATGGTAGGAGAGCGTTCTATGTGTGGAGAAGGTGTACCGTGAGGAGCGCTGGAACGCATAGAAGTGAGAATGCCGGTATGAGTAGCGAAAGACAGGTGAGAATCCTGTCCACCGTAAGACTAAGGTTTCCAGGGGAAGGCTCGTCCGCCCCTGGGTTAGTCGGGACCTAAGGAGAGACCGAAAGGTGTATCCGATGGACAACAGGTTGATATTCCTGTACTAGAGTATGTAGTGAAGGAGGGACGCAGTAGGCTAACTAAAGCGTGCGACTGGAAGTGCACGTCTAAGCAGTGAGGTGTGAATTGAGTTAAATGCTTAATTCTATAACATTGAGCTGTGATGGGGAGCGAAGTTTAGTAGCGAAGTTAGTGACGTCACACTGCCAAGAAAAGCTTCTAGCGTTAATCATACTCTACCCGTACCGCAAACCGACACAGGTAGTCGAGGCGAGTAGCCTCAGGTGAGCGAGAGAACTCTCGTTAAGGAACTCGGCAAAAATGACCCCGTAACTTCGGGAGAAGGGGTGCTGGCTTTACGTCAGCCGCAGTGAATAGGCCCAAGCAACTGTTTATCAAAAACACAGCTCTCTGCTAAATCGTAAGATGATGTATAGGGGGTGACGCCTGCCCGGTGCTGGAAGGTTAAGAGGAGTGCTTAGCGTAAGCGAAGGTATGAATTGAAGCCCCAGTAAACGGCGGCCGTAACTATAACGGTCCTAAGGTAGCGAAATTCCTTGTCGGGTAAGTTCCGACCCGCACGAAAAGGCGTAATGATTTGGGCACTGTCTCAACGAGAGACTCGGTGAAATTTTTAGTACCTGTGAAGATGCAGGTTACCCGCGACAGGACGGAAAGACCCCATGGAGCTTTACTGCAGTTTGATATTGAGTGTCTGTGCCACATGTACAGGATAGGTAGGAGCCATTGAGATCGGGACGCCAGTTTCGATGGAGGCGTTGTTGGGATACTACCCTTGTGTTATGGGCCACTCTAACCCGGTAGGTTTCATCATCTACGGAGACAGTGTCTGACGGGCAGTTTGACTGGGGCGGTCGCCTCCTAAAAAGGTAACGGAGGCGCCCAAAGGTTCCCCTCAGAATGGTTGGAAATCATTCGCAGAGTGTAAAGGTATAAGGGAGCTTGACTGCGAGAGCTACAACTCGAGCAGGGACGAAAGTCGGGCTTAGTGATCCGGTGGTTCCGTATGGAAGGGCCATCGCTCAACGGATAAAAGCTACCCTGGGGATAACAGGCTTATCTCCCCCAAGAGTTCACATCGACGGGGAGGTTTGGCACCTCGATGTCGGCTCGTCGCATCCTGGGGCTGTAGTCGGTCCCAAGGGTTGGGCTGTTCGCCCATTAAAGCGGCACGCGAGCTGGGTTCAGAACGTCGTGAGACAGTTCGGTCCCTATCCGTCGCGGGCGTAGGAAATTTGAGAGGATCTGCTCCTAGTACGAGAGGACCAGAGTGGACTTACCGCTGGTGTACCAGTTGTCTCGCCAGAGGCATCGCTGGGTAGCTATGTAGGGAAGGGATAAACGCTGAAAGCATCTAAGTGTGAAACCCACCTCAAGATGAGATTTCCCATGATTTTATATCAGTAAGAGCCCTGAGAGAAGATCAGGTAGATAGGTTAGGAGTGGAAGTTGTGTGAGCAATGGAGCGGACTAATACTAATAGCTCGAGGACTTATCCAAAGAGTCAGAAGATATTGACAACGAAAGGTTAACTTGTTAGAATATAGATGTTCAATTTTGAATGTTTAATCATTCAGAGTTAAGTGACGATAGCCTAGGAGATACACCTGTACCCATGCCGAACACAGCAGTTAAGCCCTAGAACGCCGGAAGTAGTTGGGGGTTGCCCCCTGTGAGATAAGGTAGTCGCTTAGCAAGAGATTGAGCCTAGTAGATACTAGGCTCATTTGGGAGTTTAGCTCAGCTGGGAGAGCATCTGCCTTACAAGCAGAGGGTCAGCGGTTCGATCCCGTTAACTCCCATTTAAGCGGGTGTAGTTTAGTGGTAAAACTACAGCCTTCCAAGCTGTTGTCGCGAGTTCGATTCTCGTCACCCGCTTTGAACTTTTGTTCATTTTTACCAAGTTTTTTAACTTGGGCGCGTAGCTCAGGTGGTTAGAGCGCACGCCTGATAAGCGTGAGGTCGGTGGTTCGAGTCCACTCGTGCCCATTAATAGTATGGTCCGTTGGTCAAGGGGTTAAGACACCGCCTTTTCACGGCGGTAACACGGGTTCGAATCCCGTACGGACTATATATTTGGAGGATTACCCAAGTCCGGCTGAAGGGAACGGTCTTGAAAACCGTCAGGCGTGTAAAAGCGTGCGTGGGTTCGAATCCCACATCCTCCTTTTAATATTAACGCGGGATGGAGCAGCTCGGTAGCTCGTCGGGCTCATAACCCGAAGGTCGTAGGTTCAAATCCTGCTCCCGCAATTTGGCTCGGTAGCTCAGTTGGTAGAGCAATGGATTGAAGCTCCATGTGTCGGCGGTTCGATTCCGTCTCGCGCCATCAATTCAATAATCAGGAAGGGTAGCGAAGAGGCTAAACGCGGCGGACTGTAAATCCGCTCCTTCGGGTTCGGGGGTTCGAATCCCTTCCCTTCCATCCTTTACGGGCATAGTTTAAAGGTAGAACTAAGGTCTCCAAAACCTTCAGTGTGGGTTCAATTCCTACTGCCCGTGTTAATAATTATGGCGGGTGTGGTGAAGTGGTTAACACACCAGATTGTGGCTCTGGCATGCGTGGGTTCGATCCCCATCACTCGCCTATTTATTAATATTATTATTGGGGTATAGCCAAGCGGTAAGGCAAGGGACTTTGACTCCCTCATGCGTTGGTTCGAATCCAGCTACCCCAGTTAAATTTATGCCGGCGTGGCGGAATTGGCAGACGCGCTGGACTCAAAATCCAGTGTCCGCAAGGACGTGCCGGTTCGACCCCGGCCGCCGGTATAGATTATAAAGGAGTTTTACTCCTTTTTTTGTTTTATTTTTTTCTTTTTTATGATATAATTAACCGGTAAAGTTTTCTTTTGGTGAATTAGAAGGAGTTAATTTTGTCTGAAGTTGCAAATAAAATCGATCGATTTTTAAATTCTATTTTATTGTTATCAGAAAATCAGCATGAGATTTTAGTTGGTTCTTGTACAAGTGGTGTTTCATTAACCAACACTCAGGAACATATTTTGATGCTGGTTGCTGATGAAGCTCTAACCAATTCTGTTTTAGCTAAGAAATTGAATGTCAGTCAGGCTGCTATCACGAAGGCCGTGAAGCCCTTATTAAGTCAGGGAATGCTGGAGACTTATCGAGATGAAAATGATGCTCGGGTTCTCTATTATCGCTTAACTGAAATTGGTAAGCCGATTGCATTAGAGCATCAGCACCACCATCAGCATACCCTTCACACTTATGAGGATGTCTTGTCGAAGTTTACTAAGAATGAGCAAGGGGTCATTTCGCGGTTTTTAGATTTATTGGAAGAGGAGTTATAGTTTGAGGTATATTACGGTTTCAAATTTATCGTTCTATTATGATCGAGAACCGGTTCTGGAAGGGATCAATTACTACTTAGATAGTGGAGAGTTTGTTACGCTGACTGGTGAGAATGGGAGCTGCTAAGTCAACCTTGATTAAGGCTAGTCTTGGCATTTTACAGCCCAAGGTCGGGACTGTTGAGATTTCAAAGACGAAATGTTAAGGGAAAGAAAGTTAAGGATTGCTTATTTGCCACAACAGATTGCTAGTTTTAATGCAGGATTTCCTAGTACGGTCTATGAATTTGTGAAGTCAGGTCGGTATCCTCGTAAAGGCTGGTTTCGAAAGTTAAATGAGCACGATGAAAAACATATTCTGAAGAGTTTAGAATCTGTTGGAATGCTGGAGTTCAAGGATCGGGCGATTGGTTCTTTGTCTGGTGGTCAGAAACAGCGGGCCGTCATTGCTCGGATGTTTGCTTCAGATCCGGATATTTTTGTTTTAGATGAACCGACAACAGGGATGGATGCGACGACAAAGAGTGATTTTTATGAGTTGATGCATCATAGTGCGCATCACCATCAAAAATCTGTTTTGATGATTACTCATGACCCTGAAGAGGTTAACCAGTTTGCGGATCGGAATATTCATTTGGTTCGCGACCAGAGCTCTCCTTGGAGATGTTTTAACGTCCATGATACAGAAGGGGAGGGTGACCATGCTTGATTTATTCCAGTATGATTTTATGCAACGGGCCTTGTTGGCTATGGTTGCCATGAGTCTTTTTTCTCCTGTATTAGGGATTTTCTTGATTTTAAGACGGCAGAGTCTTATGAGTGATACGTTAAGTCACGTCTCTCTTGCTGGGTGTCGCTTTTGGGCTTTTTCCTTGGGATCTCTCCAACGCTCTCGACTATGATCATTGTCATTATAGCTGCGGTTTTTCTTGAGTATTTGCGGACCTTATTTAAGGACTTTATGGAGATCGGGACGGCAATTTTAATGTCCACTGGTCTTGCCCTAGCTTTGGTACTGATGCGTGGTGGTGGGAAAGAGCTCGATGAGCTTGGATCAGTATTTGTTTGGTTCTACCCTTAACCATTACGGATGAACAGGTGATCGCCTTGTTTGTGATTGCTTTCGTTGTATTAGTGCTAACGGCCTTATTCTTGCGCCCTATGTATATTTTGACCTTTGATGAAGATACGGCCTTTGTGGATGGGCTTCCGGTCCGGACCATGTCTATCTTATTTAATGTGGTAACGGGGGTTGCTATCGCCTTAATGATTCCTGCAGCAGGATCGTTATTGGTTTCAACCATCATGGTCTTTACCGGCTAGTATTGCGCTGAAATTAGGGAAGAACTTCCGTGGGGTCATGCTGATTGCGGTCATCATTGGTTTTATCGGGATGTTTAGTGGGTTGATTTTGTCTTATATTGCAGATACACCAGCGAGTGCCAGCATCACGCTTTTATTTGTGGCACTGTTCTTGCTTGTGAATCTTGGATCACGTTTGAGGAAGTAGATATGAAACTTTAAAAAAAATATTTGGTTTGGTTATTGTTAGTGGCTTTTAACACTTGTCTTGACAGCTTGTGGCAAAAAGTCAGAGTCAAAATGGGAAAATTAAAAGTGATGACCACTTTTCTATCCTGTTTATGATTTTTACAAAAAAAATATTGTCGGAGATGAAGGAACGGTAGACCTGCTCATTGGAGCGGGATCAGAGCCTCATGAATATGAATTGTCTGCTAAGGGGCGGGCTATGATTCAAGATTCGGATGTTTTCGTCTATGAGAATGAAAACATGGAAACGTGGGTTCCAAATCTTTTGAAATCAATGAAGGATAAGAAAACCAAAGTGATCGATGCCACCAAGGGCATGGTCTTGCTTCCTGGATTGGAAGAGGAACATGAACACGAAGGGGGCGAAGAACACCATCATGAATATGATCCTCACCTTTGGCTCTCTCCACATCGTGCCATGAAGATGGTAGAGTCGATTCGTGATCAGTTGGTGGCAGCTTATCCAGATAAGAAAAAGACGTTTGAGAAAAATGCCCAAGCTTATCTGAAAGAAATTTACAGGCCTTTGGATCAAGCTTATCAGGATGGGTTGAAAGATGCGAAACAAAAGAATTTTCGTGACCCAACACGCAGCTTTTCCGTTACTTGGCCTTGGATTATGGCTTAAACCAGGTGGCCATTTCAGGGATTTCACCTGATAGTGAGCCTTCTGCTGCACGATTGCGTGAATTGACAGAGTATATCAAGAAAAATGAGATCAAGGTCATTTACTTTGAGGAAAATGCTTCTAAGTCCTTGGCGAAAACCTTGTCTTCTGAAGCTGGTGTTGAGTTGGCTGTCTTAAATCCTTTGGAAAGCTTGACGGATCAAGAAATGAAAGATGGCGAAGACTACGTGTCTGTTATGAAGGAGAATCTGAAGGCGCTAGAGAAAACAACGTCCCAAGCTGGTAAGGATATTCAACCGGAACATGAGGAAGATGCTAAGACAGTTCAAAAGGGCTATTTCGAGGATAGTCAAGTGAAGGATCGTAGCTTAGCAAAATTATGCGGGTGATTGGAAATCAGTTTATCCATACTTGCAAGATGGAACTTTGGATCAGGTCTTTGATTATAAGGCAAAATTAAATCCAACTATGACTGCTGCTGAGTATAAGGAATATTATACCAAGGGTTACCAAACAGATATTGATCGGATTAAGATTGATAAGGATTCAATGGAGTTTTATCAAAAAGGATCTTCTAAGAAATATACCTATAAATACGTAGGTAAGCACATTTTGACTTATAAGAAGGGGAATCGTGGTGTTCGTTATCTCTTTGAAGCGAAAGAGAGCGATGCGGGAGACTTCAAATATGTTCAATTTAGTGACCATGAAATTACTCCGGTAAAGGCAGCTCACTTCCACATTTTCCATGGAGGAAAGAGTCAAGAAGCGCTTTATGATGAGTTAGAAAATTGGCCAACTTATTATCCTTCCAACTTATCTGGTTTAGAAGTGGCACAGGAAATGCTGGCTCATTAAGAGCTGTATCAAAAGAGAGACTAGGACTGATTATCCCGGTCTCTTTTTGATTAAAAATGGGGAGTGAAGCTTGTCAAATGCTTGAAAATACGTTACAATGAAAGGGCTTTAAATTAAAAAAATGTATGGGGAATTTTTAATGAAAAAAGTTGGTGCAATTCTGGTGAGTTTTCTTAGTGTGCTCCTGTTGGTGGCTTGTTCGCAACAGAGCGCGAGTAAGAAATCAGATTCTTCTTCTAGTCAAACGAGTGCTTCTTCTGAGGTGAAAAAGACGACAGCTTCTAGTTCAGAAGTGAAGGAGAAAGAAAAAAAAGAAGAGAAAAAAGAAGTGAAGAAAATGGATCTTGAGGCTATTGCTAATGGGGATTACAGCAGTATTGCTGGTGTCTGGCAAGATGATAAAGGAAACAAGCTGGTCTTTAACGACAAAGGGTTGGTTTCACAAGAGTTAGAGGGCTATGGTGCTTCTTTGACGGATTATGGGACAGCCTCAGAAGGTATCTATGGTGGTCGTGATGGTGGCTTCTTGTTGGAGTATATCCCTGCAGGAGTGACCATTGGTGATCAGGTCGATGATCAAGGACAAGTTGTTTTTAAGGATACATCCGATGCCTCTAAGAACCGCTTGTGGTCTGGTGTTGGAATCGCTAGTTTTGGGGAACAAGGATCGATCTACTATCATGTAGGAGATCAATAAAAATATAAAAAGGGAATAGGACAGGAGCAACTGTAACGAGTTGTGCTTCTATCTTATCCCCTTTTTAATCTGCACTTTACGGGTTTTGTATCTTGATTTTCCCAACCAGCAGCTCAGCTTCAATGGTGATTTCTTTGAGGCGGGTCCAATTGATTTTTTCTTGGTCAACATGAAATAAAAGAGGAGTCATGGCGAGGAGCGCCTGACGTTCTTCAGGAGTTAAACTCTTGGTGAGGCTGACCGTTTCGGATGAGAGGATCTGGCAGTGGTCTTCAAAGTGCTCTAAAATTTCCTGGTTGGAGTAAGATTGCTTGGCCAATTGATCTTGGGCCAACTGACGAATTTCTTTTAGATGAGAAGAGGTTGGGACGACCTTAATGATCACCCCTTCTGTCTTTAAGACACGTTCAAATTCAGCGTAATTAGCCGGGGAGAAGATGTCCAAAATGACCTCCATACTCTTAGATTGAATGGGTAAATGAGCCAAATCTCCTACAAACCAATTGACCTTCCAGCTAGCGTCACTCTTGGCAGCTAGTTGTACGGATTCCTTTGAAAGATCAAATGCATAGAAAGTAGCTTGGGGATAAGCTTCTTGTAGTTTTCGGGAGTAATAACCTTCTCCGCAACCGATATCTAGAATCTTGCCATCACAAGTCGGAATTTTTTGTCCGATCGCTGTTAGAATCGGCTCATAAAACCCTGCTTCTAAGATCAGCTGGCGATTTTGGAAATTTTCTTTGTCATAGTCCTTTGATTGCTTGATCTGGGGAGCAAGGTTGACATAGCCAAATTTCGCCAAATCAAAAGAATGATTATTTGGACATTTAAAACTGGTCCCCACAAGTTCTAGGTTCAGTTGACAGATAGGACAGGCAAAAGCAGTGGCTGTTTGAAATCGTTGTAATTTTGGTTTGATCGGTGTATTCATATTAGTAGTGTAACAAAAGAGCCTCTAGATAGCAACTGATGCTTTAATGGGACTAAGTCACACTTTTTTAACGGTTCTACGCGGTATTGAGTGGACCTTGAGTCTCTTCATTTAATTTTCTCCTTTTCGTCCAATGGATCGCCGAGGATGGTTTTCAATTCTGGACAATATTTACTTGCCTCAAATTCAATGATCTCATATTGAGCAATCTCATTTTGATAGAATGGATCGTGTGCAATGATTTCTTGGACAGCATCTTTATTTTTTGCTCTCATGAGAATGATACCGCCGGTTCTTGGATTTTTTCTTCCAGATGCGATAAAAAGACCTTTTGTATAATACTGATTTAAAAAATCTATGTGTTTTTCTAAGTGTTTTTCAACTTCATCAAGGGACTTTATATAGGTAAGATTTACAATAAACATAAGTGACTCCTTTAAAATAAATGATAAATAGATTATAATACTTTACAAACTACCTGAATAGTAGGCACATTTTTGTAAGGAGAAAAAATGTTAACAAATAAAAATTGGAACTGTAGTATGTCTCGAGTCTTAGATGTGGTTGGTGGGAAATGGAGGATGAATATATTATGGGTTATAAACAAGCATAAGAGAGTCCGTTTCAATCAATTGAGAAGAGAAGTTGAAGGGATTACAACTATCAGTTTGACACGTGGATTAGATGTTTTAATAGAGAACCAATTGATTGAGAAATATGATTTTGAAACGATACCACTCCATACAGAATATGAGCTGACAGAAAAAGGGAAATCACTGATGCCGATTTTAAAGGACTTGAATCAATGGGGAAAAGAATGGTTGCATTAAATTTTCTTCTTCTTTTTGTCACTTTCATCTTGCCACTTAGGTTCTCATTTTGACCGCTTATCCCAAAAGGCCGTTTTTTAAACGGCTTTTTTGCTAGACTGATACTGTCAAAAAGGAGAGAGAACATGATATTACAAGCTAAAAACATCAGTAAACGGTATGGAAATCATCTAGTGGTTGATCATATTCACCTACAGTTTGAAAAGGGAACGTTTAATGCGATTCTAGGACCAAATGGGGCGGGGAAATCAACGACGATTTCCATGTTGATTGGTTTGAAACAACCAACGCAAGGTGAAATCATCTATGAACCCAGGTACTAAAATTGGTGTGGTCTTCCAAACCAGTGTTTTAGATGAGATGCTGACGGTTAGGGAAAATCTGACCATTCGTGCCAGACAGTACAAAGGCCTAAAACCAAATCGTGTGTCTGATCTTATTGATCGAGCTAGGTCTATCAGCTTTCCAAAAGCAGAAATACGGGACGCTTTCAGGTGGCCAAAAGCGTCGGGTTGACATTGCGCGTGCCCTGCTGCACATCCAGATATTCTGTTCTTAGACGAACCAACGACAGGTTTGGATATCCAAACCCGGAAGTCTATTTGGGATTTGCTCTATCAATTGCAGAGAGAAGAGGGAATGACCGTTGTATTGACCACGCATTATCTTGACGAGGCAGATGAAGCTGATCAGATTTATATTGTGGACCATGGGAAAGTGATTGCTCAGGGATCAGCACTAGATATTAAGAGCCAGTATGCTACTAATATCTTAAAGATTCGTTTCAAGGAGATGCAGCAGATAGAAAGTCTCAAATCTTCGGGAATGTCAGTAGAGCAACAAAGTCAATTGGAGTATGTTTTTCAACCCGAGAGTGAAAGGGAAGCCATTGATTACCTGGCGCAAGTTAGAGATAATCTAGCCCATTTTGAGTTTCGTCCAGGGACCATGGATGATGCCTTTATTGCACTTACAGGAAGGGAGGTTCGCTAATGCTAGCCTTACTAAAGCGAAATTTTTTTATTGTATTTTAGGAATCGTTCAGGAGTTTTTCTTCTCCCTGTTGGGAGCCTTGATTTCCTTTTGTTCTCTATATTATTTTTTTCTTCAAAAAAATCTAACAGATGCTTGGGCTCAGCTCCCCAATAGTGGTCCTGTGTTAAATAATTGGTTAATGAGTGGGACGCTGGCTGTGACAGGGATTACGACAAGTCTGGCTGCCCTGACTCAGCTAGTAAAGGATCGTGAACATCAAGTAGATCAGGATCTTTATTTATCGGATCAAGGAAAGTGGCGGTTACCATTTTCGTATCTAACGAGCGCAATCATCATCTCTTTTTTTCATGCAGGCTCTTATGTATGTGCTGATGTGTGGCTATTTTTAGAGAAGTTCCAGCACTGTCTTTATTACCTGAAGTACTCCCTCATTATGCTTGCTTAGTAGCCTGCTTTCTAGTTTAGTGAATGCCATTTTTTTGTTTATTTTTTTCCATTCCGTAGACAGTCTTGGGAAGTTTTTCGACCATAGTGGGTACAGCTTCTGGTTTTTTTGGTAGGGACTTATGTACCTTTAGGTGTTCTACCTGATTTTTGCACAACTACTAATGAAATGTACTCCAGCAACTTATATTGCATGCACTTTATCGGCAAGTACTCATGAAAGAAGCATTAAATGAGACCTTTAAAGGTCAAGATAATCTTCTTCAAGAGTTTCAAGAAAAAAATGGGTGTTCAGCTCAAATGGCAAGCGTTATTGACAAAGGAACAAACATACCTTATAGTGTTAGGTGGTATTCTTCTAGCTTTGGGGATTTGGGTTCCCTTAGCAAAAAGATCGAATAAAAGAAAGTAAGTGAGAATTGGAGTAGGAATGAAGATTCGTTTTGAGGAAAAACAGGATATCCCAGAAAACGACCCCTGTGTGGTCATTCAAGCCAAGCAATTATCCGATCAAGCACGAGAGGTGATGGACTATCTCGAACAATTTTCGACAGTGAATCAAGTAGTGATCCCTATCAAAACAGATGATCATTTGATCATGGTGAAAATTGATGACATTATTCTAGCCGAGATTGATAAGAATCAGCTAACCATTTATACGACAGACAAAACGTTCACCGTCAGAGACACTTTGACAAATTTTCAACATCGGATTAATCGTCGTAATTTTTTACAGATATCACGCCACGCGGTGATGAATATCGACCATTTAGAATCGCTATCGGATAGTTTTTCAGGCAATATGATGGCTAAACTGACACGCGGAGTAAAATCAAGTGTCAGTCGGAAATATGTCAAATCCTTGATGGATTATTTAGGGGTATAGGAGAAAGTGATGAAACGAGTTATAGCTTATTTTGTATCTGGTATGAGGACAGGTTCCTTCTTTTATTTGTGTTTGGTGTTATTATCCCATCTCTATACCAACATCGTCTATCCCGCTGTAAATGCCCGCAACATCCTGGCGATCTTTTTAATGAGTGGAACAATGGGAGTCTTGACGTTCATTCTTGAGGAAGAAGAGTTTTTGACCTATAGTTTGCGTGTGGTCCTGCATTTAGTTGTGACAGCTACCATCTTAGCATTGACCTACTTATTTTTTGGCTGGGGGGCAGCCTTACGGAGTCCGATTCCTTGGTTGATCTTTCTAGCAATTTACGGTCTGATCTGGCTTTACCAGATTTGGCAACTCCATAAAAAAACTCAACGAATCAACCAAGCATTGTTGCATCGCAGAAAAGGGAAATAGTCCCAGAAAAAAGTGTATAAGAAAACCACGAAGTTCATACCAAACTTCGTGGTTTTACTTTCTTAATAAGTCAAAACAAAGTATTTTTTCTTACCGCGACGGATAACGGTCAATTCATTTTCTAATTTATCGCTATCGCTCAAGACATAGTCAAGGTCTTGGATGCGTTCGCCGTTGACGTAGATAGCTCCAGTTTTGAACATCTTCGCGGGCTTGGCGTTTAGAATTTACCACACCAGCTGTGACCAAGAGTTCAACAATGTTGAGGTTGTCTTCTGCTTGGACCTGGTAGTTTGGCACACCACGAAGGCCTTGTTTGAGTTCTTTGACAGAAAGGTTTTTGATGTTTCCTGCAAAGAGTTGTTCTGTGATGTTGAGGGCTTCCTTGTAGGCTTCTTCGCCGTGGACAAGGGTGACCACTTCACGCGCCAAGATCTTTTGAGCCAAGCGTTCATGAGGAGCAGCCTCAAACTGTTTGCGGATCTCTTCGATTTCATCCAGTGACAAGAAAGTGAAGATCTTCAAGAAGCGCACAGCATCCGCATCCATCACATTCATCCAGAATTGGTACATTTCGTATGGAGATGTTTTGTCTGCATTGAGCCAGACCGCATTGCCTTCTGATTTACCGAATTTCTTACCAGTTGCATCTGTGATCAAAGGCACAGTCATAACATGACCAGTTTTATCTGCTTTACGACGCATCAACTCAGTACCAGCTGTCATGTTTCCCCATTGGTCAGATCCACCGATTTGAAGGGTTACATTGTGTTCTTGGTTGAGGACGTAGAAGTCATAGCCTTGCATAATTTGGTAGGCAAACTCTGTGTAAGAAATCCCTGTCTCAATCCGTTTTTTAACAGATTCTTTACTCATCATAGCATTGACTGTAAAGTATTTTCCGACATCACGAAGGAAGTCAATAAAGCTAATGCTTCCGAACCAATCGTAGTTGTTGACCATTTCGGCTTTATTGTCACCCATTTTCAAAATCGAGGAAACGAGACAATTGCCCTTGAATGGAGCGAACCCATTCTTGTACAGTTTCTTTTGTTTGGAGACTACGTTCAGCATCTTTGAAGGACGGATCTCCAATGAGACCAGTCGCACCGCCAACGAGCGCATAAGGTTTGTGGCCTGCTAGTTGAAGGCGACGGCTCGTCAAGATGGCAACCAAGTGACCAAGGTGAAGGCTGTCAGCAGTTGGATCATAACCAGTATAATAAGAAACCTGACCTTCTTCCAGTGCTTTGCGCAAGGCTTCTTCATCCGTCGTTTGAAATACCAAACCACGCTCTTTTAGCTCATCAAAAATGTGCATGTGTCTTTTCTCCTTTATAAGTTTATTCATTTCTCTATTCTACCATAAACCACAGAAATGGCAATGCTTTCCATCATTTTCTTGATCCTTATCCAAGAAGAGTGAGTGACGATTTCTACGCTCTTGTGATTGAAAACAAAGGGCCTAATCTGCTATAATATAGGGAACAAGGAGAAAGAATCAGTGAATCAATTAAAAGAGAAGTTGCAAGAGTTTTGGAAGAAAGTCCAAAAATTCTTTGCAAATATGTATACAGAAACTCCGAAATAAGGAAAAATGAAGAGAGCAGTTGGTCTATTGGTGATATTTTTTTGCGACCTTTTTACGAACCCTCAAACTCTTGTGGGATGTCATGATTGCCCTGTTCTGTGTGCCTCTTTTTATTTGGTGCAGGGATCGGGATTGGTTATGCATGCAGCCTCTTTAGCAATGTTAAGGCTCCGAAAGACAGAAGAATTGGTCCAGCAGGTGCGTAATGTTAGTAGTGTTTCAAAACTGACCTATTCCGATAAGAGCTTTGATTTCAGAAGTGGACAGTGATTTGATCCGCACACCAGTAGCTGGAGATGCTATTTCAGACAATGTCAAAGAAGGCTGTGATCGCTACTGAGGATGAGAATTTTTGAAAGCCACAAGGGGTTGTGCCTAAAGCCGTTCTTCGGGCGACGCTTGGATCTGTAGCCGGCGTTGGCTCCTCTAGTGGGGGATCAACCTTGACTCAGCAGTTGATCAAACAGCAAGTCGTCGGGGATGCTCCAACCTTTACTCGTAAGGCGACAGAAATTGTCGACGCCCTTGCCTTAGAGCGAGGGATGGATAAAAACGAAATCCTGACCACTTACTTAAATGTTTCACCTTTTGGACGAAACAATCGGGGACAAAACATTGCGGGTGTGGAAGCTGCGGCTCAAGGGATCTTTTGGAGTCTCTGCGAAAGACCTGTCCGTTCCACAAGCGGCCTTTATCGCAGGGCTGCCACAAAGTCCGATTGTCTACTCCCCTTATGCTGCAGACGGTAGCCTAAAGAGTAAGGAAAATCTAGAGTTAGGTTTGGCGCGTGCCAAAGACGTCTTGTTCAATATGTACAGGACAGGGAGTCTTATCGAAAAAAAGACTACGAAACCTATGCTCAGTATGACTTTGACCAAAGACTTCATCGCTTCGGATGGCATCGAGAAAACGCCGCATGACTACCTCTACTTTCCAAGCCATGAAAGAGGCGAAAAGAGGCTATGTATGATTACTTGATCAAACGAGACAATGTGACCAAGCAAGACTTGAAAAATAATGAGACGGTTAAGTCTTATCAAAAATTAGCTGAAAGTGAGTTGCGTGAAGGTGGCTACACCATTCAAACAACCATTAACAAACCGGTTCACAATGCGATGCAGGCTGCAGTGGCGAATTTTGGAAAGCATCTTGGATGATGGAACGGGACTTGTAGAAGTTGGGAATGTCCTCATGGACAACCGAACCGGTGCGATTTTTAGGTTTTATCGGTGGACGGAATTTTGACGGCAACCAAAACAACCATGCCTTTTGATACAGAACGTTCCCCAGGGTCGACTATCAAACCGCTGTTGGCCTATGGGATTGCCATCGACCAAGGCTTGATGGGAAGCAATAGTATCCTTTCTAACTACCCAACTAATTTCTCAAGTGGTGAACCGATCATGCACGTGGATAGCCGAGGAACAGCCATGATGGATCTTCGTGAGGCTCTCAATACCTCATGGAATATTCCCAGCCTATTGGACCTACCGGACCCTACGTGAAAAAGGGTGTGGATGTCCCATCCTACATGAAGAAAGATGGGCTATGATATCTCTGAATACGGCATTGAGAGTCTGCCGATGGGTGGGAGGGCATTGAGGTCACTGTTGCTCAACATACCAATGGTTTCCAGACCATAGCCAACAATGGAAACTACCTCAAAGCGTTACATGGTAGAGCAAATCATTGATCGAGATGGGGATGTGGTCTACAAGCATGAAGCAGATCCTGTTCGTGTCTACTCTCCAGCAACGGCAACGATTATGCAAGATCTCTTACGTGGAGTGCTCACATCTGGGTGCAACCACGACCTTTCAAATCACGGATTAGTCAAGTCAATCCAACGCTGGCTGGTGCTGACTGGATTGGAAAAAAACTGGTACCACTAACTCAAATGGGGATATGTGGTTGATGTTGTCCACGCCAAACTGTCTCTTTAGGAGGGTTGGATTGGTCATGACAACAATGCCTCCATGCAGGCACTTGACAGGATATAACAACAATGCTCAGTACATGGCGCAGTTGGTGAATGCGATCTATCAAGCAGATCCGAGTCTCTTTGGAGTGTCCAGGACAAATTCACTTTCGATAAGAGTGTGATCCGTTCTGAAGTGCTCAAATCGACTGGTGAAAAGACCAGGGTCGCGTCAATGTGAATGGTCGAGATGTCGATGTGAGCGGTCAAATGGTAACCAGCCTTTGGGCCAAAAAAATGGAGCTCCAACCACTCAGTATCACTTTTGCGATTGGAGGTTCTGACAGCGATTATCAGAAAGTGCTTGGGCAGCTATTCTCGGTAATGCTGGTGGCAATCAAAACAGTAATAACCGAAATAATAATACAAATAGTAGTGAAACAAGCAGTAGTTCAAGTAGTAGCATCAAGCAATAGTTCACAAATCGAAACAGCTCAAATCGTGACAATCGACGCTAGTCTGATCCAGTAGAAAACCTAGTGAAAGTCTTGATTTTTTTGAAGGAAAAAAACGATATAATAGTTACAACTAATTTGTCGTGTGCTTTATTTGAAATATTGTCCAAATAAGAGCTTACAGCAGTTAAATCTTACTTGAATAAGTCGATTTAGCTGCTCTTTTTTATGTCTATTTTTTTCAGGGAAAATCTAGTTTGTTACAGAAACTTAATTTTTCTAAAAATTACAAAAATGACAAATGAGGGGAAGAGACAGCTCTTCACGTGATGCAAATCACACTAATGTAGTTAAAATCGGATAGGTGGTAGAAATCGTTTTACTAAGCTATCCTAGTATGGAAAAAGGAGCTTAAAAAACTTTGGCAGGACATGACGTTCAATACGGGAAACATCGGACCCGTCGTAGTTTTTCAAGAATCAAAGAGGTTCTTGATTTACCAAACTTGATTGAAATCCAGACAGACTCATTCAAAGATTTCTTGGATCATGGCTTGAAGGAAGTATTTGAAGATGTGCTTCCCATCTCAAACTTCACGGATACAATGGAATTGGAATTTGTGGGTTATGAAATCCGCGAACCTAAGTATTCGCTTGAAGAAGCGCGCATCCACGATGCCAGCTACTCGGCACCAATCTTTGTGACCTTCCGTTTGGTCAACAAAGAAACAGGTGAAATCAAGACCCAAGAAGTTTTCTTTGGTGATTTCCCAATCATGACTGAAATGGGAACCTTTATCATCAATGGTGGAGAACGGATTATCGTATCTCAGTTGGTCCGCTCACCAGGTGTCTACTTCAATGATAAGGTGGACAAGAATGGTAAGGTTGGTTATGGATCAACTGTTATCCCCAACCGTGGGGCTTGGTTAGAGCTTGAAACTGACTCAAAGACATTGCTTACACGCGCATCGACCGCACACGTAAAATTCCATTTACAACTCTTGTGCGTGCTCTTGGATTCTCTGGAGATGATGAAATCATCGATATCTTTGGGGACAGCGAATTGGTTCGCAATACCATCGAAAAAGATATCCACAAAAATCCAATGGATTCACGGACAGATGAAGCCCTCAAAGAAATCTACGAGCGTCTTCGTCCAGGTGAACCAAAAACAGCGGAAAGCTCACGTAGCTTGTTGGTAGCTCGTTTCTTTGATCCACGTCGTTATGACTTGGCACCAGTTGGTCGCTACAAGATCAACAAGAAACTCAATATCAAGAACCGCTTGTTGAACCAAACAATCGCAGAACCATTGGTAGATGCTGAAACAGGGGAAATCCTTGTAGAAGCTGGTACTGTCATGACGCGCGATGTGATCGACAGCATCTCAGAACAATTGGATAACGGTTTGAACAAAATCACCTACATTCCAAATGATGCTGCTGTTTTGACAGAACCAGTTGAATTACAAAAATTCAAAGTTGTCGCTCCGACAGATCCAGACCGTGTTGTCACCATCATCGGAAATGCTAACCCATCTGACAAAGTACGGATTGTGACTCCAGCTGACATCTTGGCAGAAATGAGCTATTTCTTGAACCTTGCAGAAGGCCTTGGCCGTGTAGATGATATCGACCACCTTGGAAATCGTCGGATTCGTGCCGTTGGTGAATTGCTTGCCAACCAAGTGCGTCTTGGACTTTCACGGATGGAACGAAACGTTCGCGAACGGATGTCTGTACAAGATAACGATGTCTTGACACCACAACAAATCATCAACATCCGTCCAGTAACTGCAGCAATTAAAGAATTCTTTGGATCTTCCCAATTGTCACAGTTCATGGACCAACACAACCCACTTTCTGAGTTGTCTCACAAACGTCGTTTGTCTGCCTTAGGGCCTGGTGGTTTGACACGTGACCGTGCCGGATATGAAGTGCGTGACGTGCACTATACCCACTATGGTCGTATGTGTCCAATCGAAACACCTGAAGGACCAAACATCGGTTTGATCAACAACTTGTCATCTTATGGACACTTGAACAAGTATGGTTTCATCCAAACGCCATACCGTAAAGTGGACCGTGAAAAAGGTGTAGTGACCAACGAAATCGTTTGGTTGACAGCCGATGAAGAAGATGAGTACATCGTCGCTCAGGCCAACTCTAAGTTGAATGAAAAGGGTGGCTTTGCTGAGCCAATCGTTATGGGACGTCACCGTGGTAACAACCAAGAGTTCCCGTCTGATCAAGTCGACTACATGGACGTGTCTCCAAAACAAGTAGTTGCCGTTGCGACAGCATGTATTCCTTTCTTGGAAAACGATGACTCCAACCGTGCCCTCATGGGTGCCAACATGCAACGTCAGGCTGTTCCATTGATCGATCCAAAAGCCCCTTATGTGGGTACTGGTATGGAATACCAAGCAGCCCATGACTCAGGAGCTGCAGTCATTGCTCAACACGATGGTAAAGTTACTTATGCAGATGCGGACAAGGTAGAAGTTCGTCGGGAAGATGGAGCTCTTGATGTTTACCATATCCAAAAATTCCGTCGTTCAAACTCAGGTACGGCTTACAACCAACGTACCCTTGTAAAAGTTGGCGATGTCGTTGAAAAAGGCGACTTTATCGCTGACGGTCCATCGATGGAAAAAGGGGAAATGGCCCTTGGTCAAAACCCAATCGTCGCTTACATGACATGGGAAGGGTATAACTTCGAGGATGCCGTTATCATGAGCGAACGCTTGGTGAAAGAAGATGTCTACACATCTGTTCACTTGGAAGAATTCGAATCAGAAACACGCGATACCAAGTTAGGCCCTGAAGAAATTACCCGTGAAATTCCAAACGTTGGGGAAGATGCTCTTCGTGACTTGGATGAAACAGGTATTATCCGTATTGGTGCGGAAGTAAAAGAAGGCGATATCCTTGTCGGTAAGGTAACACCGAAGGGTGAAAAAGACCTTTCTGCTGAAGAACGTCTCCTTCACGCGATCTTTGGAGATAAATCTCGTGAAGTGCGTGATACTTCTCTTCGTGTACCTCACGGTGGAGATGGAGTCGTTCGCGATGTTAAGATCTTTACGCGTGCAAACGGAGATGAATTGCAATCTGGGTGTCAACATGTTGGTTCGTGTTTACATCGCACAAAAACGTAAGATCCGCGTTGGAGATAAGATGGCCGGTCGTCACGGAAACAAAGGGGTTGTGTCTCGTATTGTTCCAGTTGAAGATATGCCTTACCTTCCAGACGGTACACCGGTTGATATCATGTTGAACCCTCTTGGGGTGCCATCACGTATGAATATCGGTCAGGTTATGGAACTTCACCTTGGTATGGCCGCTCGTAACTTGGGTATTCACATCGCAACACCAGTCTTTGACGGAGCAAGCTCAGAAGACCTCTGGGATACTGTGAAAGAAGCTGGTATGGATAGCGATGCCAAGACGATTCTTTACGATGGACGTACAGGTGAGCCGTTTGACAACCGTGTTTCTGTCGGTGTCATGTACATGATCAAGCTTCACCACATGGTTGATGATAAACTCCATGCCCGTTCAGTCGGACCATACTCAATGGTTACCCAACAACCACTCGGAGGGAAAGCTCAGTTTGGTGGACAACGTTTCGGGGAAATGGAAGTGTGGGCCCTTGAGGCTTATGGTGCATCAAATGTCCTTCAAGAAATCTTGACTTACAAGTCAGATGATGTCAACGGACGTTTGAAAGCTTATGAAGCGATTACCAAAGGTAAACCAATTCCAAAAACCAGGTGTACCAGAATCCTTCCGCGTTCTTGTCAAAGAATTGCAATCTCTTGGTCTTGACATGCGTGTCTTGGACGAAGATGATCAAGAAGTGGAACTTCGTGACCTCGATGAAGGGGAAGACGATGATGTGATTCATGTGGATGACCTTGAAAAAAAGCACGTGAAAAAAAGCGACCAAGGAAGCAAAAAGCAGCCTTTGATGCTGAAGAATCAGAAAAAAATAATCAGTAAAAATGATTGTCTTGTGAGAAACCAATGCTTCTGAGCAGGATGATTCGATAACAAGATACAGATACAAGGAGGTGGCAAGAAAGTTTCCTTTCTTCCCCACCTAAGCTGTATCCAAATGAAACAAGTATGAAAACAAGGAAAGGTAAGAAATAGTGGTTGATGTAAATCGTTTTTAAAAAGTATGCAAATCACCCTAGCTTCTCCAAGCAAGGTCCGTTCATGGTCTTATGGAGAGGTCAAGAAACCTGAAACAATCAACTACCGTACATTGAAACCAGAACGTGAAGGTCTCTTTGATGAAGTCATCTTTGGACCTACAAAAGACTGGGAATGTGCGTGTGGGAAATACAAACGGATCCGTTACAAAGGGATCGTTTGTGACCGCTGTGGGGTTGAAGTAACACGTGCCAAGGTTCGTCGTGAACGTATGGGACACATCGAGTTGAAAGCGCCTGTATCACACATCTGGTACTTCAAAGGCATCCCTTCTCGTATGGGATTGACCTTGGATATGAGCCCACGTGCCCTTGAAGAAGTTATCTACTTCGCAGCTTATGTGGTGATCGATCCAAAAGATACACCACTTGAGCACAAATCCATCATGACAGAACGTGAATACCGTGAACGCTTGCGTGAATACGGACCAGGTTCCTTTGTAGCTAAGATGGGTGCAGAAGCGATCCAAGACCTCTTGAAACAAGTGGATTTGGAAGCTGAAATTGCTCTCTTGAAAGAAGAATTGAAGACTGCAACTGGTCAAAAACGTGTGAAGGCTGTTCGTCGTTTGGATGTCTTGGATGCCTTCTACAAATCTGGTAACAAGCCAGAATGGATGGTTCTCAACATCCTTCCGGTTATTCCACCAGATCTTCGTCCGATGGTCCAATTGGATGGTGGCCGTTTTGCTGCCTCTGACTTGAACGACCTTTACCGCCGTGTGATCAACCGGAACAACCGTTTGGCACGTTTGCTTGAGTTGAATGCTCCTGGTATCATCGTGCAAAACGAAAAACGGATGCTTCAAGAAGCCGTTGATGCATTGATCGATAACGGTCGTCGTGGTCGTCCAATCACAGGACCAGGTAGCCGTCCATTGAAATCATTGAGCCACATGCTCAAAGGGAAACAAGGACGCTTCCGTCAAAACTTGCTCGGTAAACGGGTGGACTTCTCAGGACGTTCCGTTATCGCCGTTGGTCCAACTCTTAAGATGTACCAATGTGGTGTGCCACGTGAAATGGCCATCGAGCTCTTCAAACCATTCGTGATGCGTGAAATCGTTGCGCGTGATATCGTACAAAACGTTCAAAGCTGCAAAACGCTTGGTCGAACGTGGAGATGAACGCATCTGGGATATCCTGGAAGAAGTGATCAAAGAACACCCAGTTCTCTTGAACCGCGCACCGACCCTTCACCGTTTGGGGATCCAAGCTTTTGAACCTGTCTTGATTGACGGGAAAGCTCTTCGCTTGCACCCACTTGTCTGTGAAGCCTATAATGCCGACTTTGACGGGGACCAAATGGCCATCCACGTACCGCTTTCAGAAGAAGCTCAAGCAGAAGCTCGTATCTTGATGTTGGCTGCTGAGCACATCTTGAATCCAAAAGACGGTAAACCAGTCGTTACCCCATCTCAGGATATGGTATTGGGGAACTATTACCTCACTATGGAAGAAGCTGGTCGTGAAGGCGAAGGCATGGTCTTTCAAAGACCGTGATGAAGCCGTGATGGCTCTTCGCAATGGCTATGTTCACTTGCATACACGTGTCGGAATTGCGACAGATAGCTTGAACAAACCATGGACAGAAGCGCAACAACACAAGATTCTCTTGACAACTGTTGGTAAGATCCTCTTTAACGATATCATGCCTGCAGAGCTTCCATACCTTCAAGAGCCAAATAATGCCAACTTGACAGAAGGCGTTCCAGCTAAGTACTTCTTGGAGCCTGGTCAAGATGTCAAAGCAGCGATTGAGAAATTGGAATTAAACGTTCCATTCAAGAAGAAAAATCTTGGAAATATCATCGCAGAAATCTTCAAACGCTTCCGTACAACTGAAACTTCTGCTTTCTTGGACCGCTTGAAAGACTTGGGTTACCATCATTCAACCCTTGCTGGTTTGACAGTGGGGATTGCCGATATTCCGGTCGTTGAAGATAAGGCAGAAATCATTGAAGAATCTCACAAACGTGTGGAACAAATCACCAAACAATTCCGTCGTGGTTTGATCACAGATGACGAACGCTACAATGCCGTTACAGCTGAATGGCGTGCGACCCGTGAGAAAATTGGAAAAAAACGCTTGGTGGATAACCAAGATCCGAAGAACCCAATCGTTATGATGATGGACTCTGGAGCCCGTGGTAACATCTCAAACTTCTCGCAACTTGCCGGTATGCGTGGTTTGATGGCCGCTCCAAACGGACGGATCATGGAATTGCCAATCCTGTCAAACTTCCGCGAAGGTTTGTCTGTACTCGAAATGTTCTTCTCAACTCACGGTGCCCGTAAAGGGATGACTGATACGGCCCTTAAGACAGCCGACTCAGGTTACTTGACTCGTCGTTTGGTTGACGTGGCCCAAGACGTCATTATCCGTGAAGATGACTGTGGAACAGACCGTGGACTTGTGATCCGTGCCATTACTGATGGTAAGGAAATGATCGAGCCACTCGAAGAACGCTTTGACTGGTCGTTATACCAAGAAATCTGTTAAACACCCTGAAACAGGTGAAGTCATCGTTGGTCCAGATACCTTGATTTCAGAAGACCTAGCACGTGAAATTGTCAATGCTGGTGTTGAAGAAGTCACTATCCGCTCTGTCTTTACATGTAACACCCGCCATGGTGTCTGCCGTCACTGTTATGGTATCAACTTGGCGACTGGTGATGCGGTTGAAGTGGGTGAAGCAGTCGGAACTATCGCTGCCCAATCTATCGGGGAACCTGGTACACAGTTGACCATGCGTACCTTCCACACGGGTGGGGTTGCCTCAAATACCGATATCACTCAGGGTCTTCCTCGTGTCCAAGAAATCTTTGAAGCCCGCAATCCAAAAGGGGAAGCGGTCATCACTGAGGTCAAAGGGGAAGTCACAGCGATCGAAGAAGATGCTTCTACACGCACCAAGAAAGTCTTTGTTAGCGGAGCAACTGGTGAGGGCGAATATGTTGTCCCTTACACTGCCCGCATGAAAGTCGAAGTGGGAGATCAAGTTTCTCGTGGTGATGCTCTGACAGAAGGATCTATTCAACCAAAACGTCTCCTTGCCGTTCGTGATGTCTTGTCAGTTGAAACATACCTCCTTGCGGAAGTACAAAAAGTATACCGTAGCCAAGGGGTAGAAATCGGCGACAAACACATCGAGGTAATGGTGCGTCAAATGATCCGTAAAGTACGTGTCATGGATCCAGGAGATACAGACCTTCTCATGGGGACTCTGATGGACATTACAGACTTTACAGATGCCAACAAGGACGTCCTTATTTCTGGTGGAGTTCCTGCGACTGCTCGTCCAGTTCTTATGGGAATCACGAAAAGCCTCACTTGAAACCAACAGTTTCTTGTCAGCGCTTCCTTCCAGGAAACAACTCGTGTTCTTACTGACGCGACGATCCGCGGTAAGAAAGACCATCTCCTTGGACTTAAGGAAAATGTTATCATCGGTAAGATTATTCCTGCTGGTACAGGGATGGCTCGTTACCGTAACTTGGAACCACAAGCGATTAATGAAGTTGAAATCATCGAAGAAGTACCATTAACAGATGGAACAGTCGATGAAGTTCAAACAGCTGAAGTCGTAGAAGAATAAGATCTTGTTGCTCTAGTAGGGCGATGAAAGAAAAGCTAAAAGAGAGAAGATCGAACGGTCTTCTCTTTTTATACGTAGAATAGTCCAAAAGAAGTCAGAACCATGTGTTCTGTTTTTTTGTTTCTAAAAAAATAATAAAAAAATGACTAATAAATGTATAAAAAAAACTATTATTATTTTTACCAAAAAAATTTAAGCTTCTCAAAAGCCAAAGGATTAAAATATTGATAATTAGTGATTTTAGTGGATATGTATTACAAAGCCTCAAAAATAAATAAATGACTAACTATTAGTAATTTGTAAATAAAACACGAAAAAAATGTTTGACAATTAAACTAATTGGAGGTAGAATGAGAAAAGATGTACATATATTTAAAAAATGTTGATATAGCATGCATTTCAACGGGAGAAGTTTATGGAAAAATTGAAGATAATGGTTGTTTTTGGAACTCGACCCGAGGCTATAAAAATGGCTCCTTTGGTGTTGGAATTGCAAAAACAAAGTGAAATAATTCAAACCGTCACGGTAGTCACTGCTCAGCATCGTCAAATGCTGGATCAAGTCTTAGAGACCTTTAAAGTTGTACCAAATTACGATTTGAATATCATGGGAAAAAGCCAAACCTTATTAGAGATTACAACTAAAATTTTAGATAAATTAGATCCAATCATTAAAAAAGAAAAGCCAGATATGGTATTGGTTCATGGAGATACAACAACTACTTTTGCTACCAGTTTAGTTGCTTTTTACAATCAAGTAAGAATTGGCCATGTCGAAGCTGGTTTACGGACTTTTGATAAATATTCTCCATTTCCAGAAGAGATGAATCGCCAAATGACAGATAATTTAGCAGATCTGTATTTTGCACCGACTGGCGAAAGTAAGGCCAATCTATTAAAAGAAAATCATTCCGATTCTTCTATTGTGGTCACAGGGAATACAGCTATTGATGCACTGAAACTCACTGTTCAGGAAGATTATCATCATGAGGTCTTGGATCGATTGGATCCAACCAAAAAATTGATCCTCGTAACGATGCATCGAAGAGAGAATCAAGGATCACCGATGAGAGCTGTATTTGGTGCTTTAAGAGAAATGGTCGATCAAGAACCAGATATTGAAGTGGTATATCCAGTTCACCTGAGTCCGGCAGTACAAGAAGTAGCGCACGATCTTTTGGGAAATCATGAACGAATCCATCTCATCGAGCCGTTAGATGTTTTTGATTTCCATAATTTAGCTTCTAGAAGTTACTTTATTATGTCAGATTCTGGGGGTGTCCAGGAAGAGGCTCCATCATTAGGAAAACCAGTATTGGTATTGCGAGATACGACAGAACGCCCAGAGGGAGTTCAAGCAGGAACCTTAAAATTAGTCGGTACGGATCCTGAAACTGTCAAATCTACGATGTCAGAGCTGTTAAATGATGAAAAACTGTACTCTGAAATGGCGAATGCACGAAATCCTTATGGGGACGGAAAAGCCTCTGCCCGAATTGTACAAGCTATTAAACATTATTTTGCTTTGGGAGATGCCGCTGAGGAATTTCATGAGGGAGATGAAAACTAATGAAAAAAACTGATAAGTTAAGTAGATGGTTGCTGATTTTGATCGTTTTTGAAGTTCTTCTATTTCTGTACTGCTTATTTTTTGCAAAAGAAATTCTTATTGAAGAAGGACTGTTCTTGATAACAGGGTTATTTGCTGCTATTGTTTTGTCTGATTTATTATTGACGTGGACGATCCTTCTTTCATTTGCCTTTGGAATTGTATTCTTAGTTGCAGGTATTGTCTATATTCCATTTCACCAGTCTTTGCTACTACTCTTCAGTTTTCCGCTATTGATTGCAATCTTAATTCAAGTTCGAGATCATCTTTTCAAAGAACATGCAAAAATAAAAGATCAGGAAACAGAAGCTGATGTAGATTATTGTAATCGATTTGAATCCTTTGAGGATCGAAATAATACGAAGATCCAAGCCTTATTAATTCACTGGTCTCATGAGGAATTATTTTTCCAATTACAGCCTGAAGAATATAGCCAAATGTTGAACCAAATCCACGATCTTTTATCCCAATATGTCAAACATGATGAAAGCTTATATTATGTATCGGATGGTAATTATTTATTTTTATCTTCTGATAGCCAGAGGGATTTGAAAAACGAATATGACTCCGTGATAAAAAATCAATTGGAAAACCTTGTTTTTTGTGGAGAAGATGGAGAGCAATCGGTTCAATTTCAATCAGGATTTGTTGTAGTGGATCAAACAAATAAAACCAAGTATGGTGATTATAAAGATTTGATTAGTCATTTAAAACGTCAACTAGAGACAGATATCATTGTTGAATATTAGGAGGAAAATATGACATTAACGAATTTATTTTTTAACATGGCCGTAGGTATCAGTGTATTTTTTGTTTTATGCTTCATTGTATTATTTGTGGATTATATGATGATTTACCATTCTGTGAATAAAAATTTTAAGGCGGTGCACCATGATTAGTCAAATTGTGATGATTATTGCCCTGGTTTCGATTTGGTTATCTTTAGCCTGGGGACTGGTGATTCTCTTCTCAGCCGTTCATTTTTGGTTCAAACATAGTGATTTTCGTGTCAATACGGATCCCCTTCCGTATTACCCTAAAGTGACCATTGTTGTACCAGCTCATAACGAGGATGTGGTCATTGCTCAAACAGCCAAAGCGATTCTTGACATGAACTATCCACATGATCGTGTCGAATTATTGCTGTTTGCAGATAATTGTTCGGATAGGACCTATGAAGAGTGTCTTTCAGTCCAAGCATTGCCAGAGTACGCAGGACGCGATTTAACAATTATTAATCGAAGCGGAACAGGTGGAAAAGCTGGTGTACTTAATGATGCTTTGAAGATGGCTACAGGAGACTATATCTGTGTTTACGATGCAGATGCTATGCCTGAAAGAATGCGCTTTATTTTTTAGTGAAGGAAGTACTTAAAGATCCGGAACGTCATGTGGCATCCTTTGGCCGAAATAAGACGCGAAATGCAGGGCAAAATTTTTTAACACATTGTATCAATCAAGAAATTGTCGTCACCCAACGGGTTCACCATGTTGGTATGTGGCATCTCTTTAAGATTGGACGGATTCCAGGAACAAACTTTATTATCCAAACCGAATTTGTAAAGAGTATTGGAGGCTGGAAAAATGGTGCCTTGACAGAGGATACGGATATCTCCTTTAAGATTATGCAAAGTGGGAAGTTGATTGCTCTCGCGTATAATTCAGAAGCTTTTCAACAGGAACCAGAAACTCTGAAGAGTTATTATATGCAACGTAAGCGTTGGGCAAAAGGAAATTATGAGGTAGTTCTTTCCAACTTTAAACATCTATTTGGAAAAGGAAATTGGCGTGTGAAGTTGGAAGTCATTAATTACTCCTGCATCTTTTTCTGGTTTAATGCAGCGATCATTTTATCAGATTTGATTTTTTTCGCAAACATTTTAGCTATCTGTATCCATTCAGTCGTCCCAGGAGTTCAAATACCATTTGCCTTTGATTCTGATAATATTTATATTGCTCAATTAATGTTGTTTAATTGGATTTTGATGATTGGAATTTATCTTCTTCAGATCAATGTTGCACTAGCATCGCAGTTTGGTCAGGCAACGATCAAACAAATTTGGTTAGCTCTGGCCGCGTATTTCACCTATTCACAACTGTTTATTATTGTATCTGTTGATGCTGTTTCTTCTATTGTGATGGATAAACTGTTGCATCGTGAGGGAACAAAATGGGTTAAAACAAAACGATTCGCGGGGTAGGAGATCTTATGAAAATGAAAAAGTTTAGATATTTATGGTTTGTGATTATTCTTTGCATTTTCTGTATGACCTTATTTTTTGCGAGAACTAGAAGCAAGATAGAGATGCGAAATCGAATCTATCGCCAGTGGAATCAACAGTTTGTTGTTTCAAAGGGGAAGGAATCTTATATTCGTACTACCAATGATTCAAATCAGATAGTCGTCTTATCTGAGGCGCAAAGTTACGGGATGTTGATTACAGTAGAGGCCGCAAAAAAAGGTCAGGCCTACCAAGAAGATTTTGACCGTCTCTATCAATACTATCTGAAACACCGCTTAGGGGACACCCAGTTGATGTCTTGGAAACAAACGATCTCAGATGGAAAGGTTGCAGCTGAGGATCATAATGCAACAGATGGGGACCTTTATATTGCTTATTCTTTGCTAGAAGCGTCCCATCAATGGCCGAAGCAAGCTAAAAAATACCAAGCTCAAGCTAAAGCTATTTTAGGAGATATCTTAAAATATAATTACAATGAAGAAACAGGTGTTCTAACAGTTGGAAATTGGGCTAATGGGGATTCGGATTTTTATCATTTGATGCGGACTTCTGATACACTGCCAGCACAATTCCAGGTCTTTTATGAAGTTACGCAAGATCCCAAGTGGTTAGATATTAAAGAAAAGATGTTGAAGCAACTAGATACGATTAGTTCGCAATCGAATACAGGTTTATTACCTGATTTCATTTGGGTAGAGGAACAGGGAACTCGTGTGGCCGATCCGAACACGATTGAATCTAAGTATGATGGGTCTTATTCTTATAATGCTTGCCGTCTTCCATATAATCTCGTTCAAAGTAAGGATCCAGTCAGTCAAAAAATGGTAAAAAAAATGTTAGGTTTCTTTAATGATCAGAGAAACTTATATGCTGGATATGATTTGAAAGGGAAGGCATTGAATAATCATCAGGCTGCAAGTTTCCTTGCACCAATAATTTTTGCGTCTGAAAGAGAAAAGAGTTATTTAAAATTGGTTCAACAGAATAAATATATTTTTACACAGGATCTTCCTCTTAATAACTATTATGATGCAACAATGACAACCATGATCGCACTTGAACTGTTCTAATCATTTGAAGTTAGAAAAAGAGTCTCACAAGATAGCACTTCTATTTTGTAGGGAGCTCTTTAATTATTTTCAAAAAAAGTCCCAAACTGAATCTGACCGTCTATTTTTCAAAAAAAGAAATGGAAAGTTTATGAAAATTACTTGAAAAATTCACTCTGTGAGCAGAAAAGCTTTTTATTCTCAAAGGATTTTCTATATAATAGAGGATACAAAGGATGGAAGAGTTTATGTATCGAGTGATTGAAATGTTTGGGGACTGTGAGCCCTGGTGGTTTTTGGATGGATGGGAAGAAGATGTCGTCAGTAGTCGGAAAGTTTGAAGACTATTATCAGGCTTTAAAAATACTACAAGCAGAAGTGGTTGGAGTTTAAATGCGCACTTTCCAAGTTATAAGAGTCGGAGTGATCTCATGACGAGTCTTTTTGGGATTCCAAAGAGCAAGAGTGGTGTGAGGACTGCAGTGAAGATGTGCAGTTTATTCCATCTCGCTCGTTCTTTCTGGAAGATGAACACAAAGATTCCCAAAAAGCAAGCTCCGTCCAGGTTACGAAAAAGGAAAAGAGGCAGTCGCAAACACCGTTCTTGTCAATATACACTCGACTCGAATAAAGGGGTACAAAAACCCTGTCATAAGAGAAAATCAGAAGATTTTTTTAGAGCGATCTAGAAAGTCTTCTTTTTTTGTTTTCTTTTTCGAATAGTATAAGTGAGAGGAGGAACTATGGTTCAAGAAATTGCAAAAAAATTGATCCGTATGGGGAAAGAAGGAAGAAGCTCAGGATCTCTACTTCATTCCTCGGAAGGAGGAGTACCAGGTTTTTATGAGGGTCGGGAGATGAGAGGCGCTTTTGTGCAATCCTTTCCTTTTTGAGGAGATGACGGCTATTATCAGCCATTTTAAATTTCGTAGCAGGGATGAATGTGGGAGAAAAAAAGGCGTAGCCAGCTAGGGATCGTGTGATTACCCATTTGGAGGATGGAATGGTATCGATTCGCTTGTCGACGGTGGGGGATTATCGTGGCTATGAAAGCTTGGTCATTCGGCTTTTGCATGATGAGGAACGCGAATTGCGGTTTTGGTTTGATCAATTGCCAGACTTGAAGAAGAAATTGGCTGGTCGTGGCCTCTATCTCTTTGCAGTCCCGTCGGCTCGGGAAAAACCACTCTCATGCATGCTTTAGCGCAAGAGCGCTTTGCGGACCAGCAAGTCATGTCTATTGAAGACCCTGTCGAGATCAAGCAGGATAATATGCTTCAGCTTCAGCTGAATGACCAGATCGGCATGACCTATGACAACCTGATCAAACTCTCCTTACGTCATCGACCGGATCTTCTCATTATTGGGGAGATCCGAGATAAGGAAACGGCCCGTGCAGTTGTACGAGCTAGTTTGACAGGGGTCACCGTCTTCTCTACGATTCATGCCAAGAGCGTTAGAGGTGTTTATGAGCGCCTTTTAGAGCTTGGAGTGAGTGAGGAAGAACTCAAGATTGTTTTACAAGGTATTTGCTACCAACGATTAATTGCAGGAGGAGGTGTGGTCGATTTTGCGACGGAAAACTACCAAGAGCACTCAGCCAGCCGCTGGAACCAACAAATGGATCTCTTGGCTCAATCGGGATATATCCAGCTGGCTCAGGCGCAAGCCGAAAAAATTATCTACCGCTAAACAAAAGCAAATCATCGAATTGTTTTTGAATCTTTATTCGAGTGGTTTTCATCTGTCTGAGATTGTCGATTTTCTGGATCGCTCTCACCTAGTGGAGAGTCGTTTGGTTTCCCAGATGCGAGAGGACCTTTCTCGGGGCCGGAGTTTTTCAGAGATGATGGCGGGGATCGGTTTTTCAGATGCAGTGACGACACAGCTGTCTCTCGCTGAGCTCCATGGCAATCTTATATTGAGCTTGGAGAAAATCAGTGCTTACCTAGAAAACATGCGCAAGGTCAAGAAAAAGCTGATTGAGGTGAGCACTTATCCTCTTATCTTACTTGGGTTTTTAGTTTTGATTATGCTAGGCCTGCGCAATTATTTGCTCCCTCAAATGGATGCTCAAAATATTGGGACGCAATTGATCAGTTCCTTCCCCCAACTCTTTGGCCTTAGGAGCGGGACTGGTGACCTTCTTCTTACTCGGCTTTTTCTATTATCGAAAGTCAGGCAAGATCAAGGTTTTTAGAAGTTTGTCTCATTTGCCTTTCGGAAAAGGCATGATTCAAGCTTATTTGACAGCCTATTATGCCAGAGAATGGGGCAATCTGATTGGGCAAGGATTGGAGTTGTCTCAGATTTTTTCCATGATGCAGGAGCAAAAATCCCAGCTTTTTCAGGAAATTGGAAGGGACTTAGCTCTTTCTTTAGACCGTGGCCAGTCCTTTTCAGAGACGGTCAGGGGGTATCCTTTTTTCAAAAAAGAATTGCCCCTTATGATTGAATATGGTGAAGTCAAATCAAAGCTCGGAAGTGAACTAGAGATCTACGCTGAAAAAACATGGGAAGATTTCTTTCGTCGGGTTCACAAGGCCATGAATGTGATACAACCCTTGGTGTTTGTCTTTGTGGCTCTTGTGATTGTGTTACTCTATGCAGCCATGTTGCTGCCGATTTATCAAAATATGGAGGTTCATTTATGAAAAAATTAAAAACCTATAAGGTTAAAGCCTTTACACTTATTGAAATGTTGGTGGTCTTATTGATCATCAGTGTGCTCTTATTGCTCTTTGTGCCGAATTTGACCAAGCAAAAAGACTCCGTGAAAGAGACAGGAAATGCAGCGGTTGTGAAGGTGGTCGAAAGCCAGGCTGAATTGTATGAGCTCAATCATACCAATGACCAAGCCACTCTAGCAAAGCTGATTGCTGATGGAAATATTACCAACAAACAAGCAGAATCCTACCGTGCTTATTATGCGAAAAATAGTGGAGAAACTCGTGCGGTTGCAGATTAAGGCCTTCACCTTGGTGGAGACCCTTCTGACCTTGATGATCGTCAGTTTTATCTATCTGGGCTTATCGGGATCGATCAAGACGAGCTTTCAGCAGGTGGAAGAAAAAGTATTTTTTGCAGAGTTTGAACACCTCTATCAAGAAAGCCAGAAAGATAGCCCTGGCAAGGCAAACGGAATTGGATGTTGAAGTGACTGCAAGGAAGATTCAAACGCCCTACCAGACGGTGGAGATTCCTGATTCTGTCATTTTGCAAGATCCTAAAACTATTCGTTTAGACCGTGCAGGTGGCAATTCATCCCTGGCCAATGTTCACTTTCAGACACAGAGAGGAGTGGTGACCTATCAACTGTCGCTTGGAAATGGGAAAATTAAAAAAAGCATCCGTTCCCGCTAGTATTCTCATAGAATCTTTGGTAGCCTTGGGTTTATTTGCCATGATTACGACCTTATTGTTAGGGGAGATCCGGCGTTCGCGCAAGGAGCGACTAGCGGATTTCAAAGAGGTAGAGGTCTTATCTGTCGCTCAAATGGCGCTTCAGACAGGGCAAAATCATCTAGAGGCCAATGGTATTCAGGTTCAAGTCGAAAAAGATGCCGATCAACTCACGGTTTATCATCAAGGAAAGGTGGTACTGCATGTGGAATAAAGGAAAGGTCAAGGCCTTTACCCTGCTCGAAGCCTTGGTCGCTCTCTTGGTGCTCAGTGGGGGTGTGTTGGTCTTTCAAGGCTTGACCAAGCTCCTGCATGCTGAATTGGACTACCAGGCGCATCAAAAGCAGGAAGAATGGATACTTTTTCAGCAACAATTGCAGGTGGAATTGGATCGGAGCCATTTTGAAAAAGTAGCGGACAATCATATCTACTTGGTTCAGGATCAAAAACCAATTGCCATTGGTCAATCTAAAGGAGATGATATCCGAAAAACAGATGATAAGGGCAGGGGCTATCAGCCTATGATTTCAGGGGTTCGCTCTAGCCAAATTTGGCAGGAGGGAGAGTTGATTCATCTGCGGTTGAATTTCGAAGAAGGTCTAGAAAGGGAGTATGTCTACCATGTGGTACCAGCGATACAAAATGAAAAAAGTTAAGGCTGGTGTCTTGCTTTACGCTCTCTTGATGGCAGCGATTTTTAGTCTCTTGCTTCAGTTTTACCTGCACCGTCAGGTTGCGGAAAGACGAATCTTAAAGACGTGTCAAGATCGCCTTCGGGCCCATGCTTTGGTGCAATTGGCTCTTGAAAAGAGAAAGAGTGATGAGAAGACATCAGAGATTCATTTAAAGTCTGGAACCGTTCAGCTAAAGAAAGACAACGGTTTTCTTCATGCCAAAGCTGAGATGAATGGCGAAAGTTATGAGTTTGTCCTTCCAGTAAGGGAAGAAAAAGAAAGCAAGAAGAGCCAAAAAGAAAAGAAGAAGACACAGAAAGATAAGGAGAAGGCAGAGACCGAAACGCCTTCTGAAGAGACGCCAAACGAGACCAAGGAACCATCAGAAAATAGCGAAAAAGACTAATTTTTGGTATGATAGGGTGCGGAGGAAATCATGAATTTCGAAAAAATTGAACAAGCTTATACCTATCTATTAGAAAACACTCAAAGTATTCAAAATGAATTGTCTACCAACTTTTATGACGCCTTGATTGAACAAAATGCCATGTATTTGGATGGCAAGACGGATTTAGACATTGTTAAAAACAATAGCAAAAAATTAAAAGAACTAGATTTAAGTAAGGAAGAATGGCGCAGAGCCTACCAATTCCTTTTTATGAAAGCTGCTCAGACAGAACCTTTACAAGCGAATCACCAGTTCACACCAGATGCGATTGGTTTTATCATTACATTTTTGATCGATCAGTTGGCTAAAAGCGACCAACTGGATGTCTTAGAAGTGGGAAGTGGAACTGGAAATCTCGCTGAGACCATGGTCAACAATAGCCGTCTCACGATTGATTACTTAGGATTGGAAGTAGATGATCTCTTGATTGATCTATCTGCTAGTATCGCAGATGTGATGGAGTCTAGCATTGTCTTTGCACAAGGCGACGCGGTGCGTCCACAAGTGTTGAAAGAAAGTGACTTGATCGTTAGCGACTTACCGATTGGCTATTATCCAGATGATGCGATTGCACAGCGCTATCAGGTGGCGAGCTCCGAAGGCCATACCTATGCTCATCACCTCATGATGGAACAGGCTCTGAAATACCTGAAACCTCAAGGAGTAGCCATCTTTTTGGCTCCAAATAACCTCTTGACGAGCCCTCAGAGTGATCTGTTGAAAGCTTGGCTAACAGACAAAGCCCAAATTCTTGCCATGCTGACCTTGCCAGAATCTCTTTTTTCAAATCCAGCCTATGCTAAGACGATTTTCGTCCTACGAAAACAAGAAGAAGAGTCTGTTCAGCCCTTTGTCTATCCGTTTACCGATCTCCAGGATCACGACCAGGTGGTTCACTTTATGGAAAGTTTCCAAAACTGGTTAAAGGATAGTGAAATTTGATCAAAGATCTGATATAATAGAGGAAGTGAAAACGCTTAATGAGGTGAATATATGTCGAAAACAATTTCTATTAATGCAGGAAGCTCTAGTTTGAAATGGCAATTGTACCAAATGCCAGAGGAAACTGTTCTTGCAAAAGGGTTGATTGAACGGATCGGTTTGAAAGATTCTATTTCAACTGTTAAATTTGATGGACGCTCTGAAAAACAAGTATTAGATATCCAGGACCATACACAAGCTGTAAAAATTTTGTTGGATGATTTGATTCGTTTTGATATTATCAAATCTTACGATGAGATTACAGGTGTGGGCCACCGCGTCGTTGCTGGTGGAGAATACTTCAAGGATTCTGCCTTGGTAGATGACGAAGTCCTTCGAAAAGTAGAAGAATTGTCTTTGTTAGCACCTCTTCATAATCCTGCAAATGCAGCTGGAATTCGCGCCTTTAGAGAGATTTGTCCAAATATTACCAGTGTTGTGGTATTTGATACTTCTTTCCATACAACCATGCCGGAAAAAGCTTATCGTTACCCTCTTCCAACTAAATATTACACAGAAAATAAGGTCCGTAAGTACGGCGCTCATGGAACCAGTCATCAGTATGTAGCTGGTGAAGCTGCTAAACTTCTTGGAAAACCATTAGAAGAATTGAAATTGATCACTGCCACGTTGGAAATGGTGTATCTGTTACAGCGGTTGACAAGGGAATCTCTGTGGATACCTCAATGGGCTTCACCCCTCTAGGTGGTGTCATGATGGGAACCCGTACAGGGGATCTTGATCCAGCGATTATTCCTTACTTGATGGAACATACAGAGGATTTCAGTAAGCCTGAAGATATTAGCCGCATCCTCAATCGTGAATCAGGTCTTCTGGGTGTTTCTGGATCTTCTAGTGACATGCGGGATATCCATACAGCGATGCACAATGGAGACGAAAAAGCCAAATTGGCTTACGATATCTTTATTGATCGTTTGCAAAAATACATCGGTCAATACTTGGCTGTCTTGAATGGTGCAGATGCCATCATCTTTACAGCAGGAATCGGTGAAAATGCAGTAAACGTTCGTTCTTCTATTATCAATGGAATCAGCTGGTTTGGCTGCAAGGTCGACCCTGAAAAGAACGTCTTTGGAGTTGTCGGAGATATTTCCACAGATGATTCCCGTGTGAAGGTATTGGTGATTCCAACGGATGAAGAGTTGGTGATTGCGCGTGACGTTGAACGTTTCAAAAATCAGTAAACTGTAATAAAGAGAGAAGGCTGGAGGCGAAAGCCCCAGTCTTCTTATTTTATACAAGAAAGAGGTTGTCCATTGAAAAATATACAGTCTTTTGTTCGAAAGCACCCATTATGTAAGAATGCCCTCTGGCTCCTTCTTTTTGTGCCCTTATTCTTTCTCTCACAATTTCCCCTCATCACCATGGTTTATTCCCTTCAAGAAGGAATGGATGCAAGGTGGGTCACTATCCTCACTCTCTTGGTGACAGTGGCGGTGCTCTTTGTTTTTTATAAGGTCATCAAGATGAGCCCTCTGGAGAACTTAGATGTTCGGGTCATAACCTGGCCGGCTCTGGGGAGAAATTTTCTTTTTCTTCTCTTGTTGATGGCTAATAATCTGCTCGCCTATCCCTTGTTGAAACAAGAGGCAGGTGGTACGACAGCAAACCAAGCGGCTCTGAATGAACTGCAATCTCATGCTCCTTTTCTTGCTATGGGCATGGTCGTGATCCTTGTCGCTCCGATTCTAGAAGAGCTGCTCTGTCGGGCCATCATCCCTCGTTTGATCTTTCGAGGGCAGAACCGATCGGTTACTTAGCCGGTGCTCTCTTTTTTACTTACTTGCATGGACCGAGTACCCTAGGGGAATGGGTAGCTTACGGAGGGATGTCCTTGATCTTAACTTGGGTGGCTTATCGCTACAAGCGGATCGAGTATAGCATTTGCCTCCATATGACCTTGAATGCGCTAGCTTATTATTATCCGGTGGTCATACTCCTTTGTTTATTGCCAGTATGGAGAGTTTTCTTCCATGATAAATTATGATAAAATGGTAGGTACCAATGAGTTTTGATGCAGAACCATCCTACAGAAGGTCAGAAAAAATCAGAAATCCGTATGGAGAGTAGACTCAGAGGTTTAGAACACTTGTTCTAGCCTCTTTTGTTCGCAATCATGCTGTAGGAAGGGAATCAAAGGAGAACGAAAATGATTGATAATAAATGGCTGAGTGGCCAAGGGACCCTTCTTTGTGGGATCTTAAATGTCACTCCGGATTCATTTTCTGATGGCGGTAAGTATACGAGTGTGGATGCAGCCTTGCAGCAGGCGAGAAAACTGATCCAAGAAGGAGCTCAGATCCTCGATATCGGAGGAGAATCAACCAGACCAGGTAGTCATTATGTGGAGATCCAAGAAGAGATTGACCGCGTGGTTCCAGTGATTAAAGCCATTCGGAAAGAAAGTGATGTCTTGATCTCAGTGGATACCTGGAAGTCCCAGGTGGCGGCGGAGGCGCTCGAAGCTGGGGCTGATATTGTCAACGATATTACGGGTTTTCTTGGAGATCCTAAGATGGCTGCTGTCGTCGCGGAGCATGAAGCGAGCGCAGTTCTCATGTTTAATCCAGTGATGGCAAGACCGCATCATCCAAGTTCCACTATCTTTCCAAGTTTTGGTTTCGAACCAGTCTTTTCAGAGCAAGAGCTTCAACAGATGGCTCAAGAACCGATTCAAGACTTGATGTGGACCTTCTTTGACCGCTCGCTTGCGGTAGCGAAAGCAGCTGGTGTCCAGACGGATCGTATTATGTTGGATCCTGGGATCGGTTTTGGTTTGACCAAGCGAGAGAACTTACTCTTATTACAAGAACTTGGGACGATTCACCAAAAGGGGTATCCGATCTTTCTAGGGGTCTCCCGCAAACGTTTTGTGGTCAATATTATTGAGGAAGCTGGATTTGAGACAGATCCTGCAACGGAGACTGGTTTTTGGAATCGGGACCTGGCTTCGAGCCATTTGACCAGTATTGCAGCCAGTCAAGGAGTCGAAGTGGTGCGGGTGCATGATATTCCCCTTCACAAGATGGCAGCCAGTCTGGGCCAAGCTATTTTCCAAGCCCAAGAGGCAGCAGATACCAATTTAAAACAATACAAGTAAATGAAGACAAAAGAACATCAGTTGGATCTTCGTTGGCTAGAAGCCTATCGTTCCCAAGATCCACATTTTCGGCTTGGAGCGCATGGAAGCTCTCTTGGCTTTGAGAGGAAATCCTCACCTAGACTGTCGGGTCATTCATGTTGCGGGGACCAATGGCAAAGGCTCTACCATTGCTACCTTGTCCCAACTCTTGAGGCAGGCAGGTTTACGCGTTGGAGTCTTTACCTCTCCTTATCTGATCCATTACAATGACCAAATCACCATTAATGGCGAAGCCATTTCAGATCAAGACCTGCAAACCTACCTGGATAGTTACCAGCAGCTCCTGGAAGTTAAACAATCAAGGGCTATCTTTCAAGGGTTGACGGAATTTGAAGTGATGACGGCCATCGCCTATGATTATTTTGCTCACGAGGAGCTGGATTACGTGATCATGGAAGTCGGTATGGGGGGACGACTTGACAGTACTAATGTCTGTCAGCCTGTTCTGACCGCGATCACTTCGATTGGCTTGGATCATGTCGCTCTTCTTGGGCCAGATCTGGCTTCCATCGCCCGTGAAAAGGCTGGTATCATTAAGCCAGGAATTCCTCTGGTTCTAGGGAAATTAGAAGCAGAAGCCAGCCAAGTCATTGAAGGCATTGCGATTCAGAAGCAGGCACCGATAACAGCCTATGACAGAGATTACCAAGTTGAGCTAGAGGCCTCTTGTCTATCGGGCCAATCCTTTTCTTATCACAGTTCCAAAAGAGAAAAAGCCTCTTATCAAGTAGCGCTCTTAGGTCATCACCAGGCTAGAAATGCAGCTCTTGCGATCAGTATCTGTGATGTACTTTTTGAAAGAGAAGGGCGTGAACTCTTGTCAAGAGAGTTAGTGGATGAGGCCTTGCATCAAGTCGTCTGGCCTGGCCGGATGGAAGTGGTCTCGCAAAATCCCATGATCTTGCTAGATGGGGCCCATAACCCCCACGCCGTTGCGCCTTTGATCGCAAGTCTTCGGGAACTGTTCCCAGGTCAAAAAAAGACCATTCTTTTTACCTGCATCCGGACCAAAGCCTTAGAAGAGATGCTCATTCAGTGGCAGGAACTAGAAAATAGTCGCTTGATCCTCACGAGCTTTGAAGATCCAAGAGCCTATTCTCAAGAAGAGATAAGAGCTGCTGCGAAAAACCATCAGCTTGAGGAAGTCAACTGGCAAGAGTTTCTACAAAACTGGCAAGCTGAAGGCGATGAGCTCCTCATTGTAACGGGGTCGCTCTACTTCCTTAGCCAGGTACGACCTTATTTATTAAAAACAGAAAAATCCAACTAGGAGATGATATGGATACAAAGAAAATTGAAGAAGCAGTAAAAATGATCATCGAGGCAGTCGGTGAAGATGAGAACCGTGAGGGGCTTCAAGAAACCCCGTCCCGCATTGCAAAGATGTACCAAGAAATCTTTTCAGGACTAGGGCAGACAGCAGAAGAGCACCTGTCTAAATCATTTGAAATCATTGATAACAATATGGTGGTTGAGAAGGATATTTTCTTCCATTCCATGTGTGAGCATCACTTTTTGCCGTTTTATGGAAAAGTGCACATTGCCTACATTCCAAATGGCCGTGTTGCTGGGCTTTCAAACTGGCTCGTACGGTCGAAGTTTATGCTAAAAAACCACAGATTCAGGAACGATTGACGGTAGAAATCGCAGATGCCTTGATGGAATATCTTGGAGCGCAAGGTGCCCTTGTCTGGGTAGAAGCAGAGCATATGTGTATGAACATGCGTGGTGTCCGTAAACCTGGGACTGCTACAGTGACAACTGCTGCGCGTGGATTGCTTGCGACAGATAAAGACTTGAAAAATGAAGCCTATAAACTCATGGGCCACTAATGGCTGGCTATAAGAGGTGAAGAGAGTGGATCAATTACGGATCAAGGACTTAGAGGTATACGCCTATCACGGTGTTTTCCCAGCAGAAAAAGAATTAGGACAACGCTTTGTCCTAGACCTATGGGTAGATTATGAGATGACTCGTGCTGCCCGCACAGGTGATTTGGAAGCTTCGATCCATTACGGGATCTTAGCGGAACAATTGACCGAGTGGATGCAGGCAGAAAAAATCGATCTGATTGAAACGGTGGCCTTTCAATTGGTTCAAAAGATTTTCGAAAGCTATGCCTTCGTAGAAAAAGTTCGTCTGGAGTTGAAAAAACCTTGGGCTCCTGTTCCCTTGCCATTAGAGACTTGTTCGGTGACAATCGAACGGGAGAAAAAACGGGCCTTTATTGGGCTTGGCACCAATATGGGAGATAAACAACTGCAACTAGAGACGGCGCTAGAAAAAATCAAGGATCGAGGCATTCGCCTTCTTCAGACATCCACAAGGATTGAAACAGAACCCTTGGGGAGGAGTGGAGCAGGACACCTTTTTGAATCAGGTGGCAGAGGTTGAAACCTGGATGACCCCAGAGGATTTATTAGAGACCTTACTGGCCATTGAGCAGGAAATGGGGACGTGTCCGTGAGGTCAAGTGGGGGCCACGTGTGATCGATCTAGATCTGCTCTATATGGAGGACACCATTTGTTACAGTCCGAGCTTGATCTTGCCGCATCCTTATGTGGCAGAACGTGCCTTTGTCCTAGAGTCTTTGAATGAAATTGCTCCTCATTTTGTGGACCCTGTTCAAAGAAAGCCCATTCGCCAATTATGGGAGGCTGTCAAATAGTCCCTCTTCTTTGCATCATAATAAAAAACAATCCCTGTTCGAGGGATTGTTGAGAGCGTAGAGAAACGAATCTTTAATAAAATTTAATCAATTCTTTAAAAATTATACTCGTTATAGTTATTCAATCATATTCTGAAACTTTCCGCCGTGAGAAAAGTGCCTGAAACGACTCAGTTTCAGGCACTCGGAATTATTGAGACCTTAGGCTCAATAATTAGTCATGGAACTTCATAGAAGTTCGCTGACGTCCGTACTCACCTAAGGAAAGTTTTTTAAGAAGACTTTGTCTTCAATCTGAACAATTCCTAGAGCAGGGATTGTTTTTGTTTGTCTGAGTTTATTTACGATATAAGCGATCGTATTGGTAGACAGGATCCATGGTGACGTTGATACCGAGCTTGCGAAGGACGTTCTTGTCTTCGTCTGTCAGCATCACGGTTGAGTGGGCTTCACTGCCTTTCAACTTGCCTAATTCTTGCATAGCAAGCTTAGCATCTTCGTTGCTCATGGCTGTAATGGCAAGGGCAATGAGGATCTCGTTCGAGTGAAGACGAGGGTTACGGCTACCCAAATGATTGATCTTCAGGCCTTGGATGGGTTGGACGTATTCTGGCTCGATTAATTTGGTTTCTTTATCAATATGCGCCAATTTCTTGATCGCATTGATCAAGAGGGCTGCTGTTGGACCAAAGAGATCAGAGGTTTTTCCGGTTACCATCTCGCCGTTTGGCAATTCAAGGGCCAAGGCTGGCTCCCCTGTTTCTTCTTCTTTTTGGCGGGCAAGAACGGTCACTTTCCGGTCATTTGGAGTAATGCCCAAATCATTCATCAAGAGCTCAATCTTCTTGACAGCTCCTTCACCGACGCGTTCAGCTTTGACATCCAAAATGGTTTGGTAATAGCGACGGATGATTTCTTGTTGGGAAGCTTCAATCGCAGCGTCATTGTCCACAATGGCAAAGCCAACCATGTTGACGCCCATGTCTGTTGGAGAAGCGTAAGGAGAGGTTCCTAAGATGCGTTCCAACATGCGCTTCAAGACAGGGAAGATTTCGATATCGCGGTTGTAATTAACCGTTGTTTCCCCGTAGGTTTGGAGGTGGAAAGGATCGATCATATTGACATCGTCTAGATCTGCAGTCGCTGCTTCATAAGCCAAGTTGACTGGGTGGTGCAAAGGAAGATTCCATACTGGGAAGGTTTCAAACTTAGCATAACCTGATTTGATCCCATTTAATTGGTCATGGTACATATTGGACATACAAGTTGCCAGCTTACCAGAACCAGGTCCAGGAGCCGTTACAACGACCAAATTGCGGCTAGTCTTGATGTAGTCATTTTTCCCCATCCCTTCAGGAGAGATGATGTGGTCCATGTCGGTCGGATAGCCCTTGATCGGATAGTGGAGATAAGAGGCGATCCCGCTCTTGTCCAGTTGTTTGCGAAAGGCGTCTGCTGCAGCTTGTCCAGCATATTGGGTGATGACGACAGAGCCTACAAAAGATCCCCAATTCATTGAATTTGTCGATCAAACGTAGCACTTCTTGGTCATAAGAAATTCCTAGGTCTCCACGGGCTTTTGAGTGCTCAATGTTGTTGGCGTTGATGGCAATGACAATTTCCACCTGGTCGCGCAATTCTTGGAGCAGCTTGATCTTATTGTCTGGTTCGTATCCAGGGAGGACACGAGCAGCGTGGAAGTCTTCTAACATCTTACCACCAAATTCAAGGTAGAGCTTGCCATCGAATTGGTTGATCCGCTCAATAATGTGGTCACGTTGCAAGTTCAAATACTTTTCAGAACTAAAAGCTTGTTTTTTCATGTAAAACTCCTGTATATAAGGGAAGGGCCTGCTACACAGAACCAAGGATGAGTGTTCAGTTCCCTACCATTTCATTCTTTCATATTATATCAGAAAACAGATGGAAGATAAAATATTCTAAGATACTTTCCTAAGATGAGGTTAGACATCATAGAATTTGATTGTTCAGGCATATTTTTTACATAAAATGACCTAAGTGATGCTAAACAAATAAAATGAGGTAGTCTATTAAGGTCATAGCAGGGTGCACTTAAACTTTCCGCTGTGAGAAAAGTGCCTGAAACGACTCAGTTTCAGGCACTCGGAAATATTGAGACCTCAGGCTCAATAATTAGTCTTGGAACTTCGGAGAAGTTCGCAGACGTCCGTACTCACCTAAGGAAAGTTTTTAAGAGGATTTTATCCTCGATCTGAAAGTCCCTTACGGGGACTCGTGATCGATGCTACTTAATAGTGTTTGATCAAATCAACTGTAGAGCGATCCAATTTCTTAACCAATGCTTGCAAGAAGGCTTGCGCTTGCAAGAAATCATCCATGGCATAGAGGGTTTGGTGAGAGTGGATGTAACGTGCACAGACACCAATAGTGGTTGATGGGACTCCGCCGTTCTTCAAGTGTGCTGCACCTGCATCGGTACCACCTTTGGCACAATAGTATTGGAATTTGATGCCCGCTTCTTCAGCAGTAGTGAGCAAGAAATCTTTCATATTTGGTAGCATGATGTGACCTGGATCGTAGAAGCGAAGCAGTGTTCCTTCCCCAATCGCACCTTGGTCTCCAAAGACATCAGCTGCTGGCGAACAGTCTACAGCAAGGAAGATTTCAGGATCAAATTTAGTGGTTGAAGTGTGAGCTCCACGAAGTCCCACTTCTTCTTGAACGTTGGCCCCTACATAGAGTTCGTTGTTTAAGGCTTGTCCAGAAAGACTCTTAGCCAATTCGCTGACCATCAAGACGCCGTAGCGGTTATCCCATGCTTTTGAGATGACGTTTTTACCATTAGCAGTGAGAATCGCAGAGCTATCTGGGACCAAAGTATCTCCAGGACGGATCCCATAACTTTCAGCTTCAGCCTTAGAGCTAAAGCCTGCATCAAAGACGATGTCGCTAATAGCAGGTACGGTTGGTCCACCTGTTCCACGTGTCAAATGAGGAGGAACAGATCCTGAAATAGCAGGGTATTCACGTCCGTCACGTGTAAAGAGTTTGAAGCGTTGGCTGCTGACGACCATCGGATTCCAACCTCCGATTGGGACAACACGGAAAGTTCCGTCAGCTTTGATTTCGCTGATCATAAAACCAACTTCGTCCATGTGAGCAGCTACTAAGATACGAGGAGCATCGGCTAGCTGTTGAGTGTTTGACCCCAAAGATCCCACCGAGACCATCTGTCACGATTTCGTCCACATGAGGGGTCAATTGTTGGCGCAAATAATCCCGTACAGGAGCTTCATGACCTGAGATAGCAGGGATTTCAGTTACTTCTTTGATTTTAGAAAATAAATCAGTCATAGGTTACCTTCTTTCTGATGCTATTTTATCACTTTTTCTACAAGGATGGTAGCGTTATTATGGAAATCAGTCTCTAAAAGCGGAGGGAGAGATCTCAGCCTAGACCGTTGTCCCTCTGCTTATTTTGTGTTACAATAGGCACTATGAAAGCTAAAAAAATTATTTTGTCTAGTCTGGCTGTAGCAAGTGCAGGAGCTCTTGCGGCCGGTGTCTATAAAATTGCCAAAGATCAAAAGCGTCTCCGTACCCAAGAAGAGTTGGTAGCAGAAGTACGGGAGCAAATGGAAGCCATGGGGACGATTGCGACCCTGTATGTGGAACTCTACGAGTCTAGTGAAGAGCGCTTAGTAGGTGGTGTCATTTTTGAAGATGAGCGCCATTACCGCTTTGTCTATGAGGACGGTCTCTTGCATTACGAAGAGGAAAAACTATGATCACACCATATTCTCTAGAAGAAATTGCTTCTTATATAGAGCAAGAGGACAAGAAAGTGTTTGTCTTTTCAGCAGATTGGTGTGGGGATTGCCGTTACCTCAAACCTTTTTTGCCGGAGATTGAGGCTGAAAATCCCGAATTTACCTTTATCTTGATTGACCGAGATGCCTATATGGATCTGGCGAAAGTCTGGGATGTTTATGGGATCCCAAGTTTGGTGGTTCTGGAAAAGGATAAGGAAATCGGTCGGTTTGTCAATCGGGATCGGAAAACCAAAGCGCAGATTACAGCATTCTTAGCAGGATTAAAATAGGAGAAAATCATGATTGTAACATACAACAAAGAACAAGTCGGCGATGTCTTGATGCTGACCTTGAAAAATAGTGGAGATGCAAAGCTCGCGGTGGAGAGAAAAGGAAAAGTGGCTCGCGTTTTCCGTGAGGACAAGCAAGAAACCGTTGCCTGGAATATCTTTGATGCCTCATCTTTCTTCGCCATCGAAGGCAAGGGCCAAGTCTTTTTGACAGATGAGCAAGTGGATCGTTTGAACCAAGAATTGGAAAAAGAAGGCTTCGCAGAACGTTTGGTCAATGATCTGGAACCAAAATTTGTGGTGGGTGAAATCCTTGAAATGGTGGCCCATCCAGATAGTGACCACTTGAATATCTGCCAAGTAGCAGTTGGAGCAGATAAGACAGTTCAGATCGTAGCAGGGGCTCCAAATGCGCGGGTGGGTCTCAAGACCATTGTTGCTCTTCCAGGTGCCATGATGCCGGATGGCAGCTTGATTTTCCCAGGAGCTCTTCGTGGTGAAAAAAGTTATGGCATGATGTGCAGTCCTCGCGAATTGCACTTGCCAAATGCTCCTCAAAAACGAGGCATTATTGAATTGGATGACGCAGAAGTAGCAGGGACACCTTTTGATCCTGCTCGTCACTGGCACGAATAAAGAGAAGAATCTAGGATGTTTTGGATCCTAGATTTTTTGATTTTGGTTTGTCACCTCCATTTTTTGAAATTTTTTCGAATAAATAGATAGGAGGTAAATGATGTATAATAAAGTTATTTTAATCGGTCGCCTAGTAGCGGCTCCCAGAATTGCATAAAACCAGCACAGACAAATCCGTTGCCCGAGTGACCGTTGCGGTCAATCGTCGCTACAAGGACCAAAACGGGGAGCGAGAGACTGATTTTGTCAATGTCGTTGTCTGGGGGAAATTGGCTGAAACCATGGCTAGTTATGCCAGTAAAGGGAGCTTGATCTCTTTGGATGGAGAGATTCGGACGCGCCGCTACGAGAAAAATGGGGTCATGCAGTATGTGACAGAGGTCCTCTGCCAAAGTTTTCAGTTGCTAGAGAGCCGCGCTCAGCGAGCGATGCGTGAAAATGGTGGAACAGGGAGATTTAGCCGATATTATCTTAGAAGAGGAAGATCTTCCCTTTTAGAAGTAAAAAAGAAAGCTAGTTCGTTCCTAGACTAGCTTTTTTGATACTTATGAGGGATTTTATTCGGGAACGACTCTTTTTAAAATGAATCAAATAAATCCATCTGTACAATAAAAACAAGCACTTTTTTTGAAAAAGTAGTAAAATAAAGTAATATATATTCAAAAATTTTCAGAAAAGGAACGGAGTTTGAAGGGAAAAGAAGAAAGAAAAGAACGGTTGAAATGGCTGATAAAACGGGTTCTACTGGTGATTCCAGTGGCCTGCATCCTCTTGTGGATCTATGCCGTTTGTCAAACCAGTAGCATCAAGGATCAGACCAAGATCGGTGTCACCTATATGACCATGAACAATGAGTTCTATAAAAGTATTCATTCGGAAATTAGTCGAATTGCCGATGAGAGAGGGGCTCTTGTATCTGTTCGAGATCCGGAATTGGATGAAAAAAGGCAGAGCCAGCAGATCGATGATTTTTGCGCTCAAAAAGTAAATGTGATTGTGATTAATCCGGTCAAAGGGGATAGTCAGCCCGATTTTAAGGGCTCTTAAAAAAGCTAGAAAACAAGGAATTAAGATCATTGCAGTTGATACCCAGCTCAAGCATTTTAAGCCGGATGCCAGCATTGTCTCCGACAACTACCAAGCAGGAGTCTTGATTGCGAAAGAGCTGATGAAACGCTCTTCAAATGCTCGGATCCTTCTCTTGGAGCACAAAGGGACTGTTTCAGCAGATACGCGGATTCAGGGATTTAAGGATACCATCAAAGGACATGGGTCATATGAGATTATCTCGGAACTAGAAACCAAGGGTCAGACGGAGATCGCCATGCCAGCTGTCCGTAAGTTCTTGCAGTCAGGGGGGAATGTCGATACACTAGTTGCCCTAAATGACCGCTCGGCTATAGGAGCTTTAGCAGCGATCAAGGAGCAAGGAATCACCCATCCCATTGCGATCTATGGGATTGATGGCTCACCAGATATGAAAGCCTTGCTACACTCGACAGATGATGTTGTAGGAACCGTTGCCCAGTCTCCGTTGAAGATGGGAGACCGCGTGATGGAGGTCATCCAAGATATGGCTGATGGGAAGAGCTACCAAAAAGAAATAACCATTCCGGTTCAGATGATGACAAAAGAAAACATCGATCAATTTGATGTGAATGGGTGGCAGTAATGAGAAAATTTAGAGGTGTGAGATACAGTTTGGCCATCCTGATGGTCGTAAATTTTATCGCTGTGATGCTCAACAGTATCATCTATCTTCAAGCAACCAACTATATCATTGCCCAACGGCAAGCTTCTCTATTAGTAGAACGCTTAGAGCGTATTCCTTTTGCGCCCTCTACAACTTTTTGGTTGTCTGCGCTCTTATTTGCTGGGATTGCCTTGATCTCCATGAGTCGTTACCGGTCTCAAACGAGTAGATGGTCTATTTTTGATCAGTGGAATATTCTGGAGATCCTCCTGATGTTGCTCTTGATGTGGGTCCAAAATGTAGCTTATAACGGGCTCATTCTCTTGGTTTTTGCGGATATCTTCTATGGTTCCAAAGAGTTGAATACCAAGCGAGACCGCAGGTATTGGTTTGCGTTTATCCTAGTGAGTTTCTTGATGCTTCTTGTGACCAATTCAGACGTCTTTTCGCTTTTCTTTCCGATACCTTCTCTTGATGTCTATATTCATTTTTATCCTGCCTCCATTCGGATTCTGGCCTTTTTCTTAAAGAATTCCCTCTATGCCTTGAATATGGTGCTCTTCATTATTTCGCTTTTGTTCTATATTATGAATGTTCTTGCGGAAAACCACGAAGTAGAAGAAGAGTTGGCTATGGTTTCGAAGGTCAATACGGAGTTGAACAACTATATGGCCTTGTCTGAGAAGATTGCAGAAGATCGGGAGCGCAAGCGGATTGCTCGGGAGATTCACGATACCTTGGGGCATGCGCTAACAGGGATCTCGGCAGGCTTTAGATGCTGTTGGGGTCTTGATTGATATCGATCCCAATCGGGCAAAAGAGCAGGTGAAAAAGCGTATCAGAAGTGGTTCGTGAAGGGATCCAGGATGTGAGGGGCTCTCTCAACCGTCTCCGTCCAGGTGCCCTTGAGGGACGAACCCTCAAAGATGCATTAGAAAAGATGATCCGCGAGTACCAGACACTTTCCAACTTGCAGGTTGATTTACACTATGAATGGGTCGATGTCGATATGGATGTCATGATTGAAGATACGATCTTTTCGTGTGATCCAGGAGTCTATGACCAATGCGGTTCGCCACGGTCATGCCAGTCAGATGAGCCTTCATTTTTTTGAGGATGAAGAAGATTACCTGATCGAGTTGCAGGACAATGGGGTTGGGTTTGAAACCTTGACTTATGGCTATGGACTCAAACAGATGATGGAACGCATTTCCATCCTAGGAGGACAGCTTCAATTTGAAAGCCGCGATGGATTTTTCACGCGCGTCAGTTTACCGAAATATAAAGAAGGGAGATAGAGATGGTGATAAAAGTAATGGTGGCAGATGACCAGGCCTTGATTCGAGAATCTCTGAAAATTATTTTGTCAGCCCACCCCGATATCGAAGTGGTGGCCACAGTGGAAGATGGGAATCACGTCTTGTCGAGCATTCCACAGACACATCCTGACCTGATCTTAATGGATATTCGGATGCCAGGCATGGATGGGGTTTTGGCGACAAAAGAAGTCAAAGAGCACTATCCGGATATCAAAATTATTATTTTAACGACCTTTGATGATGATGAATTTATCTATAGTGCACTCAAGTATGGTGCTTCAGGTTATCTTTTAAAGGGAGCCTCGACAGAGGAACTCTATGAAGCGATTAAGGTGGTGTATCAAGGCGGAGCCATGATCAACCCGAATATCGCTAGTAAAGTCTTTCAAATTTTCTCACAAATGGCCAAAACCAACTTCTCTATTGCTGTAGATGAGGACAATGTCAAGGATTTGAGCACGACGGAATGGCGCATTATCCAAGAGGTCGGCTATGGGGAGTCCAATAAAGAAATTGCAGCCAAACTCTTTCTTGTCAGAAGGAACCGTGCGCAATTACTTATCAACGATTTTGGCGAAATTAAACCTACGAGATCGAACGCAATTAGCGATCTGGTCAGTCCAAACAGGAGTGACGAGACGTGATTTTTTCTAAAGGAAATACAGAATGAAATTGAAGCGAAAGCATCTTTGTTGGGGGATCGGTCTCCTTGTTGTGCTCTGTGCGAGCGCGGGTTTTCTATTGGTGGAAACAGCAACCGACCGTCCTCCATATCGGCGTTTATGCAGGTTCTAGCTGGGATGTGCCGACCAGTCAACGTTCCCATGCCTTGGATCGTGCGATTCAAAAAAATTTGAAAAATCCCATCCCCATGTCCGTGTAGAGTATGAAAAACGGGATTCCGCAGTCGGATTATTCAGACTGGCTCTCTGAAAAAGATTGTCTCAGGAAAGACGCCGGATGTGTTTATGGTCTCTGAGCAAGATCTTTCTTTATTAGCAGCGCGAGGCGTATTAGAAAAAGTTAAACGGCTATATGGATCGAAAAGATCAAGCAGCCTTTTATCCCGTTGCCTTTGAATCGGGTGTCTATCAGGGGCAAACCTATGCCTTACCTTATGAAAGCAATCCGATTTTGATGTGTGTCAATAAAGATCTCTTGGATAAAGAAGGCATCGCGGTTCCTAAAGAAGGTTGGTCCCTTGAAGAGTTCTATACGATTTGCAAGAAACTAACCAAAGATACCAATGGGGATGGGCAACTGGACCAATTTGGGAGTACAGAATACACCTGGAAAGAAGCCTTGGCGGCAAATGGAGGTCATCTCTTCCAGGGTGGCATGCTCAAGCTGACAGCTCCAGAGGTGAAAGAGTCTTTGACTTTTTTGCAAAAATTGGAAGATCTAAATAAAAATTACAAGGTGAGCTCTAAAGATTTTGACCAGGGGAAAGTCGCCTTCTATCCCATGACCTTGGCTCAATATCGGACCTATAAACCTTATCCCTACCACGTTTCTAAATATTCAAACTTTACCTGGACCTGTATTCCAATGCCTGCTAAGTCAAAAACGACCAAGGCAACCTTGGTCACGACGACTTCTTTTGCTATGTCGGCTCGAAGTTCTCATTCTAAGTTGGCTTGGGAATTGATGCAACTCTTAACAGAGGATCCAGACATTCAACAAACCCTCTTTGCCCAATCCCAAGGGATCTCTGTCATGCCACAGGTCGTCAAGAGTCGCTCTAGTAAAGACCTACTGCAGGTGGATGATTTTGGAACAGATTCCTTGACCAATCAGACCTTGAACCGCATCATGGAACAAGCTGTTGAAAGTAGTCCTAAAAATGTCTCAAAAGAGGTGCTAGAAAAGCTAGACTACTTGATTGGCAATGCCTTGCGCGATCAGGATGTCGAGAACCGCTTTGCCTCAAATTCAGAGGGAGATTGAAAGTAGTCTACAGGTAGGAGTTTAGAGTAAAATAAGATGGCATTTTGTCAAGTGACAGATGTCATTTTTTTATTGCTAAATGTCATATTAGGAATGTGACATTTGACAATGTAAAACCGCTTTCAAATAGTCTACAATAGAGTCAAATAAAGGAGGCGTAGAAAAATGAAATACCTCGTTTTGGTCAGTCATGGTGGACTGGCAGAAGGTCTAAAAACATCACTAGCCATGTTTGCTGGTGATAAGATGGATCAGGTCATCGCAGTTGGACTCAAAGAAGGAAAATCGGTCGATGACTTCGCAGTTGATTTCAGAGAGAGCATTTCAGGATTGACAGCTGATGATTCTGTTTTGGTCTTGGCAGATATCGTAGGTGGTAGTCCATTAACCACTGCAGCCACGGTTCTAGAAGAAGCTGGAAAGCTCGATGGAGCCTTGATCCTTGGTGGGATGAACCTCACCATGGCCTTGACGGCAGTTGTGATGAAGGATGTGTTGGATGGAGACGATTTGTCAGCCACCATCTTATCAGAAGCACGATCTGCACTACAGCCTTTTGAAGTTTCAGCCACTGGTGCTGAAGAAGATGATGACGATATTTAATAGGGAGGTACCTTATGGTAGTAACATTTGTACGGATTGATGACCGCATGATTCACGGTCAGACAGTCACACGCTGGGCAAAGGAAAAACCATGTGATGGTTTGATTGCTGTAAACGATGCAGCAGCATCAAACAAGGTTTTGATTCAAGCTTACAAAGGCGCATCAGACAAGAAAACCTTTGTATGGACAAAGGAAGCCTTTAAAGAAAAATCAGCAAAAGTAACAGAATCAGATAGTCGTTACTTCTTGATCACCAAAAATCCAATCGATATGAAGGAAATTTTGGTCGACCAAGGGTTTGTCCCAGGTGATGTCAAAGAAATCATTGTTGGTCCTGCAAATGATCGTCCTGGAGCTGTAAAATTGGGAAATAACCAATCCATCACTCAGGAAGAAGCAGAAGCCTTCCAAGCCATTCAAGCAGCAGGCTACAAGGTGAAATTCCAATTGTTGCCAGATGTTTCCATCGGGTATTGGGATGATTTCAAATCAAAATTTGGTTTTTAAAACTAACAGTCTTATCTGTTAGGTAAATAAATTTACAAACAAAGGAGCGTTTGTTATGACAATTTCATGGATTCAAGCAATCTTGCTTGGTATTTTCGCCAGCTTGTCTTCAATGCCTGGTATGGGAGGTTCCAGTATCGGGAACTATACACTCGGTCGTCCTTTGATCGGTGGGTTGATTTCAGGTTTAATTCTTGGAGATGTGACAACTGGTATTATGGTCGGGGTTGCCCTTCAAGTCGTTTATATCGCCTTGGTAACACCTGGTGGTACCGTATCTGCCGATGTGCGTGCCATCTCTTACATCGGTGTTCCTCTTGCTATCTTGTTTGTGCATGCTAATAACATCACAGATGAAGCTGGAATCGCCGCAGCTGCAGCTCCAATCGGTGCAGCCGTTGGGACAATCGGTACAGTTCTTTTCTACGGTACCGCTACTATGAACTTGGTATGGCAACACATTGGTTGGAAAGCCGTTGAAGAAGGAAACTTCAAAAAACTCTACGCAGTTGACTGGGTTTACCCTTGGATCTCTCACTTCCTCTTCTCTTTCCTTCCAACAATGATTATCACCAAATACGGTGAAAACATGGTTGATTTGATGAAACAATACCTTCCTATGGATGGTTACTGGATGAAAGCCCTCTTTACAGTCGGTGCTCTTCTCCCATGTGTCGGTATTGCCATCTTGTTGAAACAAATTGTTACAGAAGCAACTGACTTCATTCCATTCTTTGTTGGATTTACCTTGGCAAAATCTCTCGGATTGAACTTGGTATCCAGTGCCGTTGTTTCATTAATCTTTGCAGTAATCTACTATGAACTTGAAGTGATCAAATCGATGAAGCTGCTCCGGCTGGAGCGGTGGATCTAGACGATGATGAGGAGGATATTTAAAATGGCTGATAGAAAGAAAATTTCAAAGAAAACATTAGCAAAAGCATTCCATCATTGGTATTATGGTCATTTGACTTGTTTCTCTCAAGAACATATGCAAACCTTCGGGTACTTGACTTCTATGCTTCCAATCGTAGAAGAAATGTATGACACAAAAGAGGAACAAAAGGATGCTATGCAAACCTATACGGCCTTCTTCAACACTGAACCACAACTTGGATCTCTTGTTGTAGGGATCACAGCTGGTTTGGAAGAAGCGCGTGCAAACGGAGATGCAGTAGATGGCGAAACCATCAACGGTATGCGTGCCGGTTTGATGGGACCAATCGCTGGTATTGGTGACTCATTGGTTGTTGGTACCTTGATCCCAGTTCTCTTGGGGATTGCCCTTGGACTTTCTAAAGGTGGTAACGTCGCTGGTGCCCTCTTCTACATCGTCGTATGGAACCTCTTAGTCTACTTTGGTATGCGCTTTGCCTTCTTCAAAGGTTACCAATTAGGGGATAAAGCCGTTGAATTCCTTGTAGGACCAAAAGGACAAGCTCTTCGTAAAGCGATCAGCGTCGTCGGTGGTATGGTTATCGGTGCCGTAGCAGCTACTTGGGTATCTGTTACAACAGCCCTTCAATTCAAGAATTCTGAAGGAAAAGTCTTCTTGAACATCCAAGAAAAGATCGATGGTGTTTATCCAGGTCTCTTGACAGCAGCCTTCATCACTCTTTGCTGGTGGTTGATGTCTAAGAAAAAAATTTCACCAAACAAAGTTATGTTACTTCTCGTTGTAGTTGCTTTGATCGGTGTTGCCCTTGGTATCTTTGACCCACATCTTAAATACTAAGGTAAAAAAACGAATTTGCTAGTAGGAGTTTTTGAGAATGAAGTGAATGGACCTCCTTTACTTGCACTTCATTCTCAATTTTTATCAGGAGGAATCCCATGGTTACAAAACAAGAACTTGTCAATGGATATGAAACAGAAATCAACTACCAACGCCACATGCTTGAAAACCTTGGTCGTTGGTTCAGCTTACTCTTTATCATTGCCAGTATTGGTGTGGTATTGATCTATCTCTTTCACAAAAGTTTCCTCCCACTCTTGATCCTCGGGATTTTACTAGCCTTGGTTGGAATTTTAGGCATGATTGTTTTTGGATATGGCATCTACCGCGGGCGGATCAATCTTCAAAAAGTGATCGATGATTTCAATCAAAAATTGACAATTTTAAATTGAAATTATAGAAACATCTCATCTTTTTTTGAGGTGTTTTTTTCTTGACTATTTCTGACCAAGTGATACAATAGAAACATAAGTTAGCACTTACGTATAGAGAGTGCTAAAAACACGTATGGAGGAATGAAGATGTTAAAACCATTAGGAGACCGTGTGGTCTTAAAAGTAGAAGAAAAAGAACAGACTGTTGGAGGTTTTGTCCTCGCAGGTGCGAGCAAGGCCGATACAAAAACAGCTGAAGTAGTGGCCGTTGGTGAAGGTGTGCGTACCCTAAGTGGTGAACTCATCGCTCCAGCTGTAAAAGCAGGAGACCACGTTTTGGTTGAAAGCCATGCAGGAATTGAAGTGAAAGATGGGGAAGAAACCTACACCATCGTTGGAACAGCAAACATTCTTGCAATTGTAGAGTAAGAGAGGAAAGAGGTAAGAGAAATGGCAAAAGATATTAAATTTTCATCTGATGCACGTTCTGCAATGGTCCGTGGTGTCGATGTCTTAGCAGATACAGTGAAAGTTACGTTGGGCCCTAAAGGTCGCAATGTGGTTCTTGAAAAATCATTTGGTTCACCTTTGATCACAAATGATGGGGTGACCATCGCAAAAGAAATCGAATTGGAAGACCATTTTGAAAATATGGGTGCCAAATTGGTGTCAGAAGTGGCTTCTAAGACCAATGATATCGCAGGTGACGGTACAACGACCGCAACGGTCTTGACTCAAGCCATCGTCCGTGAAGGGATCAAAAACGTCACTGCAGGAGCTAACCCAATTGGCATTCGTCGTGGGATTGAGACCGCTGTTGCAACAGCAGTAGAAGCTTTGAAAAACAATGCGATCCCAGTATCGAGCAAGGAAGCCATTGCTCAAGTAGCTGCTGTGTCTTCTCGTTCTGAAAAAGTCGGTGAGTACATCTCTGAAGCCATGGAAAAAGTTGGCAAAGATGGGGTCATCACCATTGAAGAGTCTCGTGGAATGGAAACAGAACTGGAAGTCGTTGAAGGTATGCAGTTTGACCGTGGTTACCTCTCACAATACATGGTCACTGATAATGAAAAAATGGTGGCAGACCTTGAAAATCCATACATTTTGATCACTGATAAGAAGATTTCAAATATCCAAGAAATCTTGCCATTGTTGGAAAGCATTCTTCAAAGCAACCGTCCACTCTTGATCATCGCAGATGATGTCGATGGCGAAGCTCTTCCAACACTTGTCTTGAACAAGATCCGCGGTACCTTTAATGTCGTAGCTGTCAAGGCACCAGGATTTGGTGATCGTCGCAAAGCCATGCTAGAAGACATTGCCATCTTGACTGGTGGTACAGTCATTACAGACGATCTTGGTTTGGAATTGAAAGATGCAACCATTGAAGCACTTGGTCAAGCAGCTAAAGTGTCAGTCGATAAAGACAGTACTGTCATTGTCGAAGGTTCTGGTAACCCAGAAGCGATCGCTAACCGTGTTGCGGTTATCAAGTCACAAATCGAAACCACAACCTCTGAATTTGACCGTGAAAAATTACAAGAACGTTTGGCTAAATTGTCTGGTGGTGTTGCCGTAATCAAGGTCGGTGCTGCAACAGAAACAGAATTGAAAGAAATGAAACTCCGTATCGAAGATGCCCTTAATGCGACTCGCGCAGCCGTTGAAGAAGGGATCGTTGCCGGAGGTGGTACAGCTCTTGTCAATGTCATCTCTGCAGTCGCAGCCCTTGAATTAGAAGGAGATGAAGCGACCGGACGCAATATCGTTCTTCGTGCCTTGGAAGAGCCGGTGCGCCAAATTGCCCACAATGCCGGTTACGAAGGATCTATTGTGATTGATCGCTTGAAAAATGCCGAAGTCGGAACAGGTTTCAATGCTGCAACAGGTGAATGGGTGAATATGATTGATGCAGGAATCATCGACCCAGTTAAAGTGAGCCGTTCAGCCCTTCAAAACGCCGCTTCCGTAGCGAGTCTGATCTTGACGACCGAAGCAGTCGTAGCCAACAAACCAGAACCAGCAGCCCCAGCAGGACCAGGAATGGATCCAAGCATGATGGGCGGGATGATGTAAGACACGTAGCCTAATGGGTGCTGAAGCACCTCATTAGGCTACGGCAAGCACTATGGTGCCTTGCCGAAGTGTCTTACTAGCTCAAAGGGAGGAAAGTATCGTTCCTCCCTTTTCACGTCGTAACCGCTACAAATGATTGAGGTTATGCCTCATCATTTGACGCCAGCTATTGTGCGGTCTGGCTAATCGTCTTACTAGCTCAAAGGGAGTGACAGAATCGGTACTTCGCGAGAATCATAGTTCGCTCAAATGCGCACAGTTGATTGCTCAAAAGCTGCTGAGATCGGATGAGAGCTCCCTCAAATCACTGCGTCTTGCCGGGAGCAGCGAGACAACGAACGAGTTTTTATAAAAACTCATTCTGTCTCGCTCCCTTTTTATCGTACTTTGGGATTTTCATTTGTTATGGAATAATATTTTTATTTTAAATTTTGTAACAGAAATGATAAATACTAATTAAAGAGGACTTGCGTAGATGCTTGGGAATCAAGCGTTTGCGGTGTTTTCAGGCAGAGGGATATTTGCCAACAAATTGCAATACAAATTAACTGATTTTGTAATAATTCTAGTGTATACTAGTAAGAGTAGATCACAGGTCTACATTGTTGCAAGGGGAGAACTTCCCACATACATGTCTATTGACAATAAAACTTGATCGTAATATCGCTGTTAGTAAAATGAGAGTTTGAACATAGCATAGATTTTATCGACCTTTTTCATATTAAAAAATATTTTTCAAATTCCCCTTGCGCAAGCTCTTCCGGATTCCTCCGGGAGAGTTTTTTGTTTAGGAGAAAAGGTAGAAGGCCTATCAAGTCTCTTTTGAAAGAGTGGCTCAGTAGGCATCATTTATGGTAAAATAGAACATATTCGTAGAGGGGAAGGAGTGAGGACTTTGTTGAAGATTTTTGTGTTAGAAGATGAATGGATCCAACAATCGCGTATCGAAGCGGTCTTGCAGGATCTCATCCGTCAAAAATCCTTGCAATGCAAAGCGCCAGAAGTGTTTGGGAAGTCAAGCCAGTTGCTGGATGCTATCACAGAGAGAGGCGCCCATCACCTATTCTTTTTAGATATCGAGATTAAAGGTGAGGAGAAAAAAGGTCTGGAGATCGCAAAAGAGATTCGTAAGAAAGATCCCCATGCGACCATTGTCTTTGTCACTACTCACTCTGAATTCATGCCCATTACCTTTCAGTACAAAGTGGCTGCCTTGGATTTTATTGATAAAACGCTGGGTGAGGAAGAGTTCAGAGAGAGAATCAGCTCAGCCATCGACTATACCTTGGAGCAAGTTGGGACCACGATTGCGCAAGATGCCTTTACATTTGAGAGTGCGATGGCGCGTGTACAAGTTCCTTTTAATAAGATTTTGTATGTTGAAACGTCTCCAGCCATTCACAAGGTCATTTTACACACCCAGGAAGAGCGCTTGGAATTTTACGCTAGTATTGCCGATATCGAAAAAGCAGATCCCCGCTTGTATCGGTGCCACCGCTCCTTTGTGGTGAATCCGCAAAATATTACGAAGATTGATAAAGAAGCCAAGAAAGCTTTTTTTGAAAATGGAGACAATTGCTTGATCTCACGGACCAAGTATAGAGGCTTACTGGAAGCTTTGAAAAAATAGAGGGAGAAAGAATTGCTGTTAACTATTCTAATGTCTTACCTAAAGTTCTTCGTCAGCATGCTGATCTATCGTCATATCAGTAGACAAGAGTTCACCTTGCGCTGGCTCTTTTTGTGCCCCTTCCTCTTCGCAATTATCTTTACCCTTGTACCACCGGTAGGCTTTTTTGGCTATTTCTTAGTATTTATTGCCTATAGTTTCTACCGAAATCGTAACATACGACACCTTTTGAATATTTTTTATGGGCTCTATCCGGTTGTCATGGAGAGTCTCATTGGGCGTCTCTTAGCCTTTTATGTCTTTCCAATGTTAGGGATCGTACTTGTTCATGAGGCATCTGTCAGCTGGTATGATGCTCTACTTGAATTGCTGGTCTTTCCTGTTTATATAGGAATCACTAAATTGTTAAAACTAGATTTTACAGATTTAAAAGTAGGGTTTCAACGGCAGTATTTTAATCGTTTCCTACTCCCAATGGATCTTTCCATGTTTGTGTATTTGCTCAGTGTTGTAGGTCTGGTGGTTTTTGAGGATGCTATTCCTCATGCAGATGCTTTACGGGAACAGTTAAATAGTATTTATCTGATTTTGTTTTTTGTGATGCTCTTGTATTTCAATGCAGTGTCCAAAGAACGATTGAAACAAGAGATTCTAGAGCAAAAAGATAGGCAACTGCAGGAGTTAGCCACCTATAGCCAACACGTCGAAATGCTCTACGGGGAGATTCGTGCCTTTCGTCATGATTACCTGAATATTTTAACCAGTCTCAAATTAAGTATTGAGCACGAAGACCTCAATGCGATCAGGGAAGTCTATGAGAATGTTCTTCGAGAGAGTGGCCAGCAATTTACAATAGTAAGTTTGATATTGCCAAACTCAGTCACATAGAAAATCCAGCTGTAAAAAGTGTTCTGTCCGCAAAATTATTGGAAGCTCAAAATAAAGGGATTGGGATCTCTGTCGAGATCGATGAACCAGTTCGTGATTTATTCATCGAGGTTTTAGATTTCATCACCTTCTTATCCATCCTTTGTGACAATGCTATCGAAGCGAGTCTTGAATCAGAGGACCCCCAGCTGACTCTTGCCATGCTTCAGGAGACGAACTCCCTTATTTTAATAGTTGAAAATAGTACAAAAGCTGAAAAAATAGATCTGGCGAGAATTTTTGAAAAGGACTACTCAAGTAAAGGAGATGGCCGCGGTCTTGGCTTGTACAAGATCCAACAATTACTGGAAAAGTATCCCAAAACGACAGTGTCTACCAAGAGTTCAAACTACCGATTTACTCAGAGCCTGACCTTTTGGAAGGAATAATAGAAGAGAGAGTGGGACAGAAATCGGTCATTCGTTAGAATTCGATTTCGTCGTCCCACCTCCGCACAGTTGAGTAGGGCTGTAAAAGCTGATGAAATCAGCGTAGTAGAGCCCACTCAACCACTGCGTCTTGCTCGACAATCCAAAAATAATTGAGAGGCTAGGACTTTTGTCCCAGCCTCTTTTTTGACCATTCACGACGATTTTCTGACCGATTCTGACAGAGAGCTACAAAGACTGTCCCTTTGAAGTATACTGTACACAAGATCAATAAGAAAAGAGGGATCGTATGTTTCAGGTAGCATCTATTACAAAATCATTTAAGGAGAAAGCTGTATTAAAGGGAGTGTCTTTTTCGATAGAAGAAGGAGACAAAATTGCCTTGCTGGGAAATAATGGAGCAGGAAAAAGCACCCTGTTCAACATTATCGCTGGGCAGCTCCAGGCCGATTCGGGAACGATAAAGACTTCGCTTGATTTTCAAAGAGAAATTGGGATGATGCCTCAGGGGGATCTGCTCATCGAGGATCTAACCGTCGCTGAATTCGTCGAATTAAAAAGCCGGATGAATCAGCTGAAGCAGGCTGATATCAATGGACTCTTAGAGATGGTCGAATTGAGAGGCTCAAAAGAGCAGATGGTGGGAAGTCTTTCTGGTGGTCAAAAGAGACGCTTGTCCTTGTTGTTAACCATTTTGAATCATCCAAGGTTGATTTTTTTAGATGAGCCAACGACTGGTATGGACTTGGAAGCAGTGGATAATTTTTGGAAATTGCTGGAGCAGCAAGAGTTTACATCTGTTGTGGTGACCCATGATTTTAACCAAATTGATGCCTTTTTTACAAAAGTCTTGATTTTAAAAGATGGTCGAATTGCTGCCGCAAAAGCTGTTGAGGACATTCACCAGGCTGGTCAAACCATTGAGCAGTATTTCCGAGAAGAGATGAATAAAGGAGGGGAACAAGCATGAGAAAGATTCAATTAAAACAAGTTTTACGAAATAAGCGCTTTGTATTATTTACCATTATTTTACCCATAGGCTGGTATATCTTCTTTTATCAGCTTCAAAAAGGGGTTTCGCCAAGTATTTTATTAGGCATTGCCGTATTTATCGGGGTCATTGGCAATAGCCTTGCAACTTTTAGTAAGCGAATCGCCTCAGATATTGGCTTTTATTCTTTTGAATCCCACTTTACAAGCTATAGTGTCAAGAACTATTTATGGGATCAATCGATCGTACAACTGATTCTGAACAGCTTGATCTTTTTAGCAGTACTAGTAGTTGCTGTTCTAGGTTTTCACTTTCCAGTGACGACTAGCCTGTTGGTACAATTTTTCCTCTTATCCTTGATGGGGATCTACTTTAGTGTGATTGGCTTTGTACTTGGGGTCAGGGTAGATGCCAAGACGATTGATACCATTGGCTTTCCTGTCATTATTTTGGCAGCCATGACCATTATTCCCTTTGATACGCTTGGCGCAAGTGGAGGATTTATGGACTTGGTTGGCAAGCTACAACGGGCTTTCCCAGGTTATTATTATACAAAGCTGATCCAAGATTTGACGGAGAAACAAACGATTGATGCCACCCAATTAGCGCTCTTTGTTGCCGTATTTGGATTGAATTTGCTATTTTTCTATCTGCTCGTACCCAAAGGGGAAATGGGGAACTAAGAGCAGTTAAAAAAGCCTTGAGAACTGATATGTACCCAGAATCCTGGACACATGTTATGAACTAAGTGGAACACATGGATGCTATCCTGTACATTACAGGTGGCATCCATTTTGTTTTTCCTTGTATTCTTTCATTGTTGTAATAACTTATGTATTCATCTAGTGCTTTTGAAAAGCTCTCAAATGATTCATATTCTTTCTCGTAGCTGTAGTACATTTCATTCTTTAGACGTCCAAAGAATGTTTCCATAATGCAATTATCTATGCAATTGCCACGTCTAGACATTGATTGGATAATTCCCCTGTTTTTTAGTTCCTGACGATAGTAGTTATGTTGATATTGCCATCCTTGATCTGAATGAAATATTAATCCTGTAAGTGATTTGAACTTTTTAAACGCCATCTCTAGCATTCTCTTGATTTGATTTAGGTTTGGACTCATCGACAAGTCATATGAAATAACTTCATTTGTGTACATATCAATTATCGGAGAAAGGTAACACTTTCCCCATGAAAAATTAAACTGAGATACATCAGTTGTCCACTTCTGAAGTGGTGCTGTTGCTGTAAAGTCTCTATCTATTATGTTTGGTGCTACTTTACCTACTTCACCCTTGAATGAGTGATACTTTTCTTTAGGTCTTTTGCCTTGCAATCCAAGTGAATGCATGATACGTTGTACTCTTTATGATTGACAGAATTTCCACGTCTTAAGAGCTCTCTATACACTCTTCTCACACCATATCTACCTTTATGCTGGCTAAATATTTTCTTGATTTCTTCAGTGAGCTCAATATTTCTAAAGTCTACAGTATCAACTTTACTGATTTCGTAGTAGTAAGTTGATTTAGGCATATTTAAACCTTTTAGTAGGTGCTTTAATTGGTATCCTTCTTCTCTGAGCGCTTTGATGATTGCTGCTTTTTCGCCTTGAGTTGCGCAGCCCATCTTTCTTGCCTCAAGGCGATCCTTTTTTTTACTACTTCAATCTCCGCTTTCATTGCCACAATTTCTTCTCTTAGTCTGATTAACTCTTCACGTTCTGATTCAGTTAAAGGCTTGGGCTTAATCGTTTTCTTTTTCATATCAGGTTTCTTACTCTTGCGACCTTTCTTTTTATTCACAAGACCATTGTAACCTAATTCTTTGTATTTGCGAACCCAGGTATATAGCATTCCATTATTTATACCTGCAGAAACAGCAACTGACTTGTTGGATTGTCCTGCTAATACTTTAGCAACTAATTCATATTTCGCTTCAGGGGTCCACACTTTGTTATTACCTAAGTGCTTTAATGCATCTGGTCCATTTTGTTCTTCGATACGAACCCAGTATCGAACCATTAGATGAAAGTTTGATGTTTTTATTCCTTCTGGTGTTTCAGGCCATATTCCTTTTCTATATAGCTCAATACACTCTAACTTATACTCATGACTGTAACGCATGAAAATACCCTCCTTACTGGGTGTCCAGTAAAGAGGGTACATATCAAACAACTCAAGGCTTTTTCTTTGCTATAAAATGGTTCTTCTGTACTCTTCCTTCAAGTGCTTGGAAAGATCTTGCTATTCTAAAGTTCTAATGGAGGGCTTTTTTATTACATGCTAATAGAAAAAATCAATGCCGTAGTTTTCTTTTAGATAGGTCGCTAACTCGGCTTTTTCTTCCTCTCTAAATCGACAGAGGCTAAGGGCGAGACGCAATTTCAAGGTGCTTGTATTGATGATGATGTTTGACTTAGAAATATCTTCTAGCTGGGTGACTTCTCTGAGGTTAAAATCTAAATAGCAAGCTTTGCTGTTGACATGATCAGGGTCGCTGACGTCCACTTCAACATACGATGCTCGCAACAATTCTTCTTTGGGAATGAAGATTTCTTTTGAGAAGAAGAGTCCGGGATAGACCTCAATACCTTCAAAGGTGAATTCAAAGGAGACTCTGTGGCTAGTCAGTCTTTTGATGCCTGCAATTGTTGCGTAGATAGCAGCGAAAAAGAGGACGGTTGGAATCACAGTGAGAAGATTTAGTTGAGAAAAGTCGATCAATCCATGTAAGAGAAGAAAGAAAATTTGAATGAATATAGCCGATGCAAAGAGTAGATAGCCACCACCGACATATTTTGAATAATAGATTTTCATTTTGGACTCCTTACATTTTAAATGCTATGAAAACTCGGAATTTCAAGTACCCTTATCATAGCGGATTCGATGAAGAGCTGTCAAATGTTTGCTAGGGTTCAAAGGTGGCTTTTTTATTTTAAATGGAATAACAATGGTGCAGAATGATTTAACTTCGTACGCTACATTATAGTATATAAAAATATGAGCAAATGCTCTTAAGACAAGCAAAAAGCCTTGAGTTGTTTTCAAGGCTTTTTGTGCATAAAAAAATGCCCCCTACATGGATTTGGAAAGGATTTTCATATTGAAAATAATCAAAAATATTGAAATATAGATGATTTTAGGGAAGTACTTTTAGGTGTTTTCAATGTCATGATTTAAAAATGGGGCAAAAATGGGGCAAAAACGAATGACTCATAAAGGTTTCTAATTTGGTTTGAAAAACCTATAATACCTAATGATTATGCCATACTAGATATATAGTGTTGTTATAAATAAAAATCAGTATGAAATCAAATCGGAGGATAAAATGGAAAAACAAATTAATGAAAAAATTCGTGAAATTGAACAAAGTGTTAACGAGATGATACCAGTAGCTTGGGATAATCTTTACATTGGCATTAATCTTGCTTCTGATGGAGGAGGAGTGTATTATTTCTTTAATGAAGAAGGAATAAATGAGTATATCTACAATCTCTATATTCCTAAGCAATATAGTATTACTATTTAAGAATTTAAAGAAAATGAAAGACTGGAATTCTGTCAATATTTTGGACACATTTTGTGAGGAAAATTTGAAGGCTAGCGCCCTTCGGTTGTTGGTGCACTTCTACGAGATCATAAAATGAATTTTATAATCACGTAGATTGATGTATTGAATATATTTATCAAATACAGTAGATATGTTAATTTTATCAGAAGAGATGGTTCAGACTAAATGGATACTAATCATATATTATTTACTATTTAATTATCAAAATGAATATATGACGGTATAATTAAAATTTCAGAACAAAAATTAATCCTCAAATAAAAAAATTGAGTGTACTC